>Ga0207695_10000048_pt1 | contig 421800 bp, 366 predicted proteins | sample KBSC54metaG_FD_184354 | JGI IMG/M metagenome (GOLD analysis project Ga0207695, IMG submission 184354) | Corn rhizosphere microbial communities from Kellogg Biological Station, Michigan, USA - KBS C5-4 metaG (SPAdes) (version 2) | ecosystem: Host-associated > Plants > Roots > Rhizosphere >...
CTGCTTTAAAAACGGCTATTCAAAGCAATCAACAGGAAAGTCGGCGGGAATGGATGCTATGGATGATGGAACGGGCCGGTAAAAAGAATAGCCAGAATATGAATTTTCAATTGTGGCAGCAGGATAACCATCCTATCGAATTATCCGATATAAAGATGCTACATCAAAAATTGGATTATATTCATAATAACCCGGTAGTTGCCGGGATAGTTGAAAAGCCGGAAGATTATATTTATAGCAGTGCAAAGGATTATTATTGCAATATTCCCGGCTTAATAGAAGTGATAATGGTTGATCCGTTGGCAGTTTAAGTAGAAGTCACGAGTACGCCCCGCATCAGCCATACGCTGCATACTCGCGCCAGATTTAGGTAACAATGATAATAAATGGACAAGTAATACATGGTCGCAGAACTACACAAGAAGAAATAGACGCCGCATGGAAATTTATAAAATCACTTAATAAATAAAATGAAATATATTAAAAAACAGACATTTTTAATTTTCCTTGTTATAGTTTTCGCCCAGAATTCCTATTCAAGGTTATTTATTACAAGTGCAAACCACTTAACGTACAACAAAGTCAAAAAAACAACAAATGACACCGTAATATTTACACGTAGTAATGTGAGTGGCGTTAAGGTGTTAAACTTTGATGACAATAACATGATTAATTTTTCAGAAAAAAAATTAAAAATGACTGTTAAAGAAGAAAATGATGATAAGTATATGTTGTTTATTGAGTTGAACAACAAAATTATAATGACAAAAAAGCACATTGCTAGTATAAGTAAAGTGTGGATCAATCAAAATTATTTAGCTTTTTCAATATTCACTTATTCTGATGAAGACGGTAACAACGAAGGACAAGGATACGTGATTGATTTAGCTAATGGAGATATTGTTACATTACCTAAAAAGCTAAAAAACACATGTAATCCGATTGTATCAAATAGCTGCATATATTTTGTTAATGAATTGAGTCTAATTAAAACAGATATGAAATGTAATATATTAAATACTATATATTTAGCATACATTAATAGAATTAAGCCAAACTACAATTATTTAGATAATTATAATATTTGTAAAATCTCAATTAGTAAAGCAAAATTAATAATCTTTTTTTCTCCAAATAAATCAAAAATACAATGTCAATCTTACTGTGGAAATATAAACGATCTGTCTAAAATTATTGTGATGAAGAATTGAAATACGCACGTTAGTCTGGATGTCCCCCCGCTGTCCGAAGTTTATAACTTCGGACAAATATGCTTGTAGTCTGCGACTACAGAACAACAAAAAGCCCCGGTATCACCAGGGCTTTTTAAATTTTCACTTTTGGAATTTTGACTTAGCAACTAAGCTACTTTCAATTTCTTCAGATCTGATTTCTCGAATTTCTCATGCGCGTAATCGAGCGTTACGGTAAGGCTCTTCACATCTTTCTTAGATGGGAACTCAAACATCGCATCGATCATTATCGCTTCGCATATTGAGCGTAAACCACGTGCGCCGAGTTTAAATTCAACCGCCTTGTCGACAATAAAGTCGAGCACTTCGGTATCAAACTCCAGCTTTACACCTTCGTATTCAAACAGTTTTTTGTACTGTTTAAGCAGCGAATTTTTAGGCTCGGTCAATATATTGTGCAAGGCCTCGCGGTCAAGCGGGTTCAAATAAGTCAATACCGGTAAGCGGCCTATCAATTCAGGTATCAAACCGAAAGATTTCAAATCCTGCGGAGTGATGTATTTGTACAGGTTCTTCAGATCAACCTCGCCATCTTCGCGTTTCAATTTGTAGCCAACTGTTTGTGTACGCAGGCGGTTAGCTATTTTACGCTCAATACCATCAAACGCGCCGCCGCATATAAATAAAATGTTGCTGGTGTTAACGGTTATCATTTTCTGGTCGGGGTGCTTACGGCCACCCTGGGGTGGTACGTTCACCATGGTACCCTCCAGTATCTTTAACAAAGCCTGCTGCACGCCTTCGCCGCTAACATCGCGGGTAATGGAGGCATTGTCACTCTTGCGGGCTATTTTGTCAACCTCGTCAATATAAACAATACCGCGTTCGGCAGTAGTTACATCATAGTCGGCGCTTTGCAGCAAACGGGTTAGTATACTTTCCACATCCTCGCCTACGTAGCCGGCTTCGGTTAATACGGTGGCATCGCAAATGCAAAAAGGCACGTTTAATATTTTAGCCAGCGTTTTTGCCAGTAAAGTTTTACCCGTACCGGTTTCGCCAACCATAATAATGTTCGATTTTTCTATCTCCACCTCATCCTTATCAATACGCTGGTTAAGGCGTTTGTAATGGTTGTAAACCGCTACCGATAGTATTTTTTTGGCATCATCCTGGCCAATAACATACTGGTCGAGATGGCCCTTTATTTCGGCAGGCTTTAATATGCCTGGGGTTGAGGGAGAAGTTTTTACCTTGCGCACTTTCAGCTCTTCGGCCAATATCTCGTTAGCCTGGTTCACACACTTATCGCAAATGTGCGCGTCAAGCCCGGCTATTAGCATAAGGGAGTCCTGTTTTCCGGCACCGCAAAACGAACACCTTATCTCCTTGCTGTTCTTATTCATCTTTTACTACTGTTTATCAAATTTAATTAAATACAATTAGAATACGAAATTGTTGTAGTTCACTGGTTCATTTGTTCATTGGTGCATAGTTTGCTATAAATAACAAAGCAGTACCAATGAGCCGATGAACCAATGAACTAATGAACAAGATTACTGTTTGCTTGCTTTACCGCTGCCGCGCAAAATTTCGTCAACCATACCAAATTCCTTGGCTTCCTCAGCGATCATCCAGTAGTCACGGTCTGATGATTTTTCAACCTTTTCAAACGAGGCACCGCTATGATCGGCTATGATCTGGTATAATTCCTTTTTAAGTTTGGTTATTTCATGGTATGATATCTCGATATCTGATTGCTGGCCCTGTGCACCGCCGCTTGGCTGGTGTATCATCACCCTTGAGTGTGGCAATGCAGCCCTTTTACCTTCGGCACCGGCACATAACAATACCGCGGCCATGGAGGCAGCCATACCGGTACAAATAGTAGCCACATCGTTCGATATCAGTTGCATGGTATCATAAATGCCCAAGCCGGCGTAAACAGAACCACCCGGCGAGTTGATATAAAGCTGGATATCGCGTTTTGAATCTGCCGACTGAAGGAACAGTAACTGCGCCTGGATAACATTCGCGTTCTGATCATAGATCGGGTCTCCCAGGAAGATGATACGGTCCATCATCAAACGCGAGAATACATCCAGTTGTGAAATGTTCAGTTGGCGTTCCTCAATAATATAAGGCGTATAATCCATTGGCACATTGGTGGCAATACCGCTTGCCATGCGGTTACGGTCGAAATTTGAGATATATTTATCTACTTGTAAACTGTTAATGCGGTGATGTTTAACAGCGTATTTTCTGAATTCGTTTTTATCAATACTGTCCATGATTGTTATTTTTCCTTGTTAATGTATACGGGCTTAATCGCCCTAAATATAGTTTTTACTTGAATAAGTTTTGAACCATAAAGTTTTTAAAAAGTAAATTTATTTGGGAAGTCAGAAAGTCCGGAAGTCGGGAAGTCCGAAAGTTTAAAAAAGCAGAAGCCCGAAAATTATAAAAACTTTCGGACTTCCCGACCTTTCCGACTTGCGGACTTAATAAATATTAATGCTTATGTTCAGCTACCAACTTATTAAATTCGGTAAAGCCTATATCTTTCTTATCTAAAGTAACAACGCTCTTTACGTAATCAAATACCTTAAGCGCTTTTAACTCTTCGAATATTTTGTTGGCATTCTCTTTATTCTGCAGGTACTGTACTGTGTATTGTGCCAACTGATCTTCAGCAATGGGCTGCGGACTGTACATCTGGAACTGCTGCGCCAAACGCTGTTTAGCAAGGGCAAAAACCTCGTCGTATTTTATGTCGATGTTGTTATCCTTTATGATCTTGTTCTCTATCAGCGTCCATTTCAGGTTTTGAGCAAAATCTTTATAACCACCCTGCAATTCTTCCTCGCTTAGTTGTTCGTTCGTGGCCCTTAGCCAGCGTTTTAAAAACTCGTCGGGTAAGTTGAACTGCACCTTGTCGATAGCGTAATGATAGATCTCGTCCTGCAACTTGCGCTCGCTGTCCTGCACCATCATACTTTCAAGCTCTTCAGTAATTTTAGCCCTGAAACCTGCTTCGTCAGTTACTACACCTTCACCAAATAATTTGTCAAAGAACTCCTGGTCCAGGTCGGCTTCTGCTAAACGGTTCACGTTTTTAACCGTTAGCTGGAATTTCGACTTTAAATCAGCCGCCGCGTCTTCTTCTATCTTTAAAATGGCCGCGATACGTGCCGCGTCATTATTGTAAGCTTTCTGAATATCCAGCGTTACTACATCATCTTTTTTCAGGCCGATCAATGATTTTTTTACTTTCTCATCCTGTACCTGGTCCAATCTTACCGATGTAATATTGCTTATCCCGTCCTCAAAAACAGAACCATCAGGCGAAAGTTGAACTAATTCGGCATAAAGCACATCATCATCTGCCGATACGTCAGGGTTTGTCATTTTGCCATAGCTTTTGCGGATATTTTTGATGCGGGTTTCCAGCGTTTCGTCATCAACTTTTATCACATAATCGGTCAATTTATCTTTGGCCGAAAATGCAATATCAAACTCAGGTGCCAAACCAACTTCGTAGTTAAACTCAAAGTTATCGGCAAAATCCCAGTTATATTCTTTGGCTTCTTCACCGGCTTTTGGCAACGGCTGGCCCAGTACTTCTAACTTCTCATCTTCGATATATTTATTCAAAGTATCTGACAATAAGTTATTTATCTCATCAACCAATATACTTTTACCATACATGCGCTTAATGTGCGATGACGGCACCATACCCTTACGGAACCCGGGGATACTTGCTTTTTTAGCATGGTCTTTTATGGCCTTGTCAACACGCGGGGTGTAATCGGCAGGGTCGATGTTAATTTTCAGAACTGCGTTCAGGTTATCAATTTTTTCCTGTGAAATATTCATATCTTCTTTTGCGGGTAATTAATATACAATCTGTTGTGGTATAGTATCAATAGCAATGCCAACCACAGCTTTTTTAGAGGCGCAAAGGTATGAAAAAAGTATGGAAGTTTGTAAGGTAGGGAAGTTGAAATATTTTTATTGAACGTTGTCTATCTTAAAAATTCCATTTTGTTTAACAACAGTCACATTGATGGTTGTTATTTCCTTTTCTTTTGTGGAATCGTCAATGTAATAGTAAGATACAACATACGAGTTTGGCTTTTTAAGGTTCTTCTTGAATGAAAGATTCTTTACACAATCTTCATTACTATCCTGGGCTTTTATCAAAGGATCGGCATCCGAATCTTCTGTTAACTTTGGGATTTTATTTAATAAGTTTTTAGTGCAATATTTCTTTTTTAATAAATCTAATTGCGCTTCTACATCGCTTGATGGGGTCGCATTTACAAAATCTCCCATGTAAGTAGTATAAAACTCCCTCAGCATATGTATGGCTTGTGTGTCCGACAAGCTGTTTTGCGCTTTTGATAATGTGGTGACCGATATAAATAATAAAAAAAATAATATTTTTTTCATGCGGTTTAAGTTCAAATAATTTCCTTCGCCTTTGTTGGTGTTGTCACCAACAAAAATCATTCATTCAAAACAAAGCACAAGTCTGCCCACGCCTAAGCAACGCACAAGACTTGCGCTATTTAGTTTTTTTGTCTGAACCATGATTCTCCTGATTAAAAGATTAATAGAATGCCTGGAAATTTATCAGGGCAATCCTTAAATCATAAAAATCATGGTTCAAACTTAATTTGCTGCCACCCCCGTATTCGGCACAAATTTCTCAAACTTATGCTCAACTGGTTTTACTGTTCTTAAGTAGGTATATATGGCTTCAAGGTCGCTTTGTTTCATTTTCGCGTAAGCATACCATGGCATAATAGTTTGGTATTCGCCTGCATTTACATGGGTAGGTTTAACGGTACTATCGGCATAATGCCTGAAATGCTGTACAAACTGATCTTTGGTCCATGATCCTATCCCGGTAGCTTTGTCAGGCGTAATATTGGCCGAATGTATCTTGCCGCCAGGCACGCCAAACTCGCGGCCGCCTGCAAAATCCATCCCGGGCAGGGGTTTGCCTTTGTCAACATTAGTGTGGCACTCAAAACATGCCGCGGCATTGATCATGTAAGCGGCGTATTTAAGCGTATCGTGTTCATCGGGCCTGGTGCCAAGTGTTGCTTTGGCAGGCATGGTATGTACTAATATGTTTAATGGGAAACTAAGCGTACTGGGTTGCCGGTCGGCCTTTATAGGGCTAAGCGTGCGTATATATGCTATGATCGAATACAGGTCCTCCCTATCCATCTTCGAATAAAAGGGCCACGGCATCAGCGGGAATATGGCTTTGCCATCCTTTTCCACACCACAGGTTATTGCCCTGAATATCTCGCCATCTGTCCATCCCTTTAAATTGTACGGGGTGATATTCGGCACTTCCACATTGCCGGGAAAACCAACGCTGGCATCAAACTTCTCTCCACCACCGCCAAGGGTACCCGGCACAAGGGGCGCCGCAAATACTGTCCAGTCGCGCTTGGAGTGGCAATCGGTGCACATGGTGACGTGATTAGCCAGGTATTCGCCGCGGGCAACACGTTCGGGCGTTATGGCTACGGTAATGTTTTCGGGCTTACCCACATCGGGCAGCGCCAAAACAACATACGAAACACCAATAATTACAAGCAGGATGAATGAGATAACCACATAGGCCGCCCATTTGCCAAATTTTTTCATAACGATAAGAAATTGTAAAAGGTTTGTGTAAATGTAACCGTTTGTGTTTAATTTACAAACAGTTGCAAAATAATTCCTGGCAGCCCGGCTTAATTACCCTTAAAGGTTAATTACTTTGTTGTTCACTGGTTTTATGCTCCGCAAATATTTGTATATGGCTTTCAGGTCGGTAGCGCTCATGCCGCCGTAATCATACCACGGCATGGGGCTTACACCGTTCGCATTTTCTTTACCGGAAGTATCTGCCGCTGATTTAAACCTTTGCACAAATGCATCTTCCGTCCAGTTGCCTATACCTGTATTTTTATCGGGTGTGAGGTTAGCTGATGTAAATATTTTTTTGCCTATCGAAAATTTAATACCGCCTGCATATTCCATTCCTGCTATTATCTTTCCATTATTTTTTTGCGAATGGCATAAGCTGCAATTGGCAGCCGCTATTACATATTTACCATATGCGATCGAATCATTCACCGGCGGCATTTGGCCTAAAACGGCTTTTGCCGGCAGCAGGTGTTCCAAAATATTTTGTGGAAAATCTAGCCTGGGTTTAGGGTAATTGGCTGTTTTTATCGGTTTTAAGCTTCGTAAATATGCTATAATACAATACAAGTCCTCGCGGCTCATGTGCGAAAAACCGGGCCATGGCATGAAAGGGTATATAGCCGAACCATCTTTGCGTTCGCCCGTAGTAATAGCTCTCAATATTTCTCCATCCGTCCAGTATTTTAATTTATACGGGGTGATGTTGGGTATGTATATGTCACCGGGTATGCCAACTGAATTATCAAAGTCATCACCACCCGCGCCGAGTTTACCGGCTGCAATATCACCGATAGGTTTCGACCAATCACGCTGCGAATGGCAATCCATACAAATAGTTACATGATTGGCAAGATATGCGCCACGGGCTATACGTGCAGGGGTTATTTTTACAGTAATATCTTCAGGTTTACCCACATCAGGTAGCGCCAAAACAATATATGAAGCGGCGACAACTAAAAGCAGGATAAATAAGATAATGATATAAGCGGCCCATTTGCCGTTTTTTTTCATGCCAGATAATAAATTGTTACAGGTTTATGTAAATATAACCATTTCATTTTAATTCACAAGGACTTAACCAGTCATGCTAAAACAAAAAAGGCCAGGATGTATCCTCCCGGCTTTTTGCAATTATCTTTCCAGCATTTTAATCTACCGGTTCAACCGATAACGCACCCGATTTATCCTGGCTGATACTTGGATGCCCTTTATACTTTACCGATGCTACACCACTGCTGCTTATTTTTAACGTTTGCAGCGCGTTAACCTTGCTGTCGCTGGCGCCCGATGATTGAATTTCATAGTTACTCACTACAAAATCAAGCGCGTTCAGCTTGCTTACGCCGCTTGTACTAATACCTGCTGAAGTAGCCTGCCCTTTTAAATCCATTTCGGTAGCGCCGCTTCCATTAGCGGTAACATTAGCAGCATTCAGGTCGAGGGTCACTTTGCTGGCACCTGCCAGGTCAAGATTAATATCCTTAACCTTTATGGTCCCGTCAGATGATATATTCATAGCGCCCGATGATTTGATCTCTTCCAAATTGCGTATGCCAACGGTTATGGTTATCTCTCCGCTGCTGCACAGGTGTTGTTTAGTATGTATATGCAGCCTGCCACCTGTAACATTTGTTTCGATGATCTTCATTACGTTGTCATCGGCATTAATAGCCACATTAAGCGAGCTATCCTGTTTTAAAACTATCTTAAAATCACCGTCTGCTTTTATACGGGTAAAGTCGGCCACCTTCCGGTTCTCGGTTACCTTATTGCCCGAGCCATGTACACAATGCACCATATCACAGGCCGGCAGTGTCGCTATTGCTGTAAGGGCGATAATCAATAGAATATTTAAATGAAGCTTTTTCATAAATAAAGGGTTTAGTTTTTTGGTATGTGACAACTAATATACAATTACGGTTACATTAAAAAGAAAAAAGCTACGGCCCGTAGGCCATAGCTGGTGTTATATGATGGAACTTTTGCAAAAGTCGGTTAGTGTGGGGTATTATAAGTTGGCTAATTCAATTAATTCATCAAACTCGCTTCTTTTAGCCTGACTTTTTACTACTTTGTTAAAACGGTCGGCTTTAAAATTTGCCTGGTTTACAGTAGCGGCCTGGGCGTAGGTTAAGTTACATTCGCCGGCGGCACCGGTAAGGTTGGCTTTAGCATGGTCGTTTACGTTTATATCTGCGGTGTATGCATCGATATTAAGGTTAGCAGTAGCGCTGTCGAACAGGTTCACGTTAAGTTCAATGTCGGCAAGCTTACCAAATGAATTTACTGCGGCGTTATCATAAACGTTTATGCTTTTCAATTCGTTTACAGTTACCCATACAACCAATTTTTCGGCTGCGTATGATGAGATACGTAAAGTACCGTTCTGGCTTTGCACTAAAGCGTTTTCGGCATAGTAGTCGTTATACACTTTTACCTGGTCGGCAGTACCGTCTGATACATACACCTGCACGTTTCCGTGTACCTCGATGTTGTTGATCTTGCTTACGTTTTCCAATACGGTGGCTGCATTATGTTTTGTGGCAGCGTTTGTTACATTTACGGTTCCAAAGGCTAAGGCTATTATAGCGGCGATGGTTACTACTTGAGTTTTCATGATCTTTATGTTTTTGATTGTCAATTGTTTTACTTCATTAAATACAACCATAAGACAAAGCCAACCCTGCGAACGTTACAGCCATATAGGCCCTAATAGATGTACGCCCTGTTTATCTCGGTAAACCGGAGAAAATCGTCGGTGAAATGGGAAAGTTTTTTGATGAGAGGGTGTGCAACACTGTCTCACTTTGAGACACCTATTGCAAAAAACAGCTAAAAAACAGCATTTTTTTTGGCAGAAATAAGCTAAAAATACCCTCTTTTCGTGATTTTTTGAATTAAAAACGGCCTTTTTTGTGCGTTTTTGAAGCTCAAAACTAACAATTTCAGGGCTTTTTCGGTTCAAAAACAGCTTAATTTGAGTGATTTTGGGCTTTTTTGAGAAGTGTTTAAGCAGGTGTATCAAAGTGTCTCATTTGCTTAAATGAGACAGTATCCGAAAAAGATTTAAATGCGGTACAAAAATTATTCCTACAAATAATACATCACCCCATCGGTTTTCAATTTCCCTGCATCAAGTAACAGGCGTATTGTTTCCATTCGTTCCTTTTCCATGCCGCTTTTAAGCGATGTAACCAAATCGCCAATATCCATGGACGATACACTCAGCAGTTCTACAATCTCGTTGGTTATGGTATCGCCTATCTCGGCAGCATTACGCCGGCGTTTCTCGGCCAGGCATACATCACAAATGCCACATTTAGGCACGTTGGTTTCATCAAAATAAGCCAGCAGCATCTGGCTGCGGCATTTTTTATGGGTGGAATAAGCAAATACAGCTTCTATTTTTTGGCGATAGTTGGCTTTGCGCTCCTCTATCAGCCGTTTGTTGATATGAAGCTCGTTGGCTTTTAGCCGTGGGCGAAGGTAGGTAACCTGTGGATGGTCGGTTTGCGGCAGATAATTTAGTATGCCATATTCCTGCAATTGCTTTAAACCTTCGATCACTTGCTGCGTACTCATATTGGTACGGCGCGCCAAATCAAACTCGCGCAGGCGGACATAATTCTCAAACGCCCCGCCGTAGGAACGCAGCAAGGTTTTAATAAAGGGATCCCAACCGCTGTTCTGTATCTGAAAATTGTACAATTGCTCATTCAGCACTTCAAACCTGAACCGCGAGGGCAAAAACACGCTCTCATTAAAAGCAAGATATTCATCCTGCTCCAAAAATTTCAGCGAGCTTAGGGTTTTAACCGGGTCGAGGCTGTACCTGCTGCAAAAATCGCTGATGTCCAAATCAAAGCTCACCCCTGCCCCGGTGCCATATGCCAACTGGTAATAGCTGCCTAAAGCATGATAAACTTTCTTAATCTCTTCAATTGGTAGAAAATTCAGTTCGAACTTCTTTTCTTCTTTATATTTATCAGCAGGACTATACAGCAAAACTGCGTAGGCTTTATGTTCGTCACGCCCGGCGCGTCCGGCCTCCTGATAATAAGCCTCCAGGCTTTCAGGCAAATCTTTATGGATCACAAACCTTACATCAGGCTTATCTATTCCCATGCCGAATGCGTTGGTGGCTACGATGATGCGTGTACGGTTATTTATCCAGTTATCCTGCCTGCTGCCGCGTTCGCCGGTCGGTAATCCCCCGTGATAATAATCGGCGCGGATGCCATTATCATTATAAAACTTGGCTATCTCAACCGTTTCTTTACGGCTGCGTACATATACAATACCACAGCCTTTTACCCCATTGGCAATATCAAGCAATTTGCGGCTTTTGTTTTCCTCATTCAATACTGCATAGCTCAGGTTTTTACGCTCAAAGCTTTTGCGGAATACGTTGGGGCTTTTAAAGCGTAGTTTTTGTTGTACATCAACCTGTACTTCGGCGGTAGCGGTGGCTGTTAACGCAAGTACCGGCACATCCGGGTGCAATTCTCGCAGGTCGGCAATATGCAGATACGGCGGCCTGAAATCATAGCCCCATTGTGATATGCAGTGCGCCTCGTCAACTGCTATCAAATTCACATTCATGTATTTGATACGCTCCTGCACCAGCTCTGAAAGTAAACGTTCGGGCGAGAGATACAAAAACTTCACCGCTCCATAAATACAGTTGTCCAGCGCCAAATCAATCTCACGTTTGCTCATCCCTGATACCACCTGTACGGCCTCAATGCCTTTAGCCTTCAGGTTCTCTACCTGGTCCTTCATCAAGGCTATTAACGGCGACACTACTATACATATTCCCTCCTTAGCCAATGCCGGCACCTGGAAGCACACCGATTTCCCTCCGCCCGTAGGCAGCAGCGCTAACGTATCATGCCCCAGCAATACCGACTGGATGATCTCCTGCTGCATCGGCCTGAAGGCGTCGTGGTTCCAGTATTGTTTAAGGATCTCCTGTATGGTCATGGCGTGGTATCAAAACTATTAAATTGCGGGAATAGTTTGTTATCGAAAATCACTTCTGCATTCCTAAAGGCAATCATCCACAAAAATATCCGTTATTAAACCATAATGCTTTATCCGATCAACAACAATTCTTACAATCGCCAAACCATCTATATCCCTCAATAGTTTTACATTTGCACCCACAAACAGCTGCTAATAATGAAGATATTATACACTACCATTATATTACTGCTATTTACCACCCTTGCAATTGCCCAGAAATGGAATATTGAAAACCCTCCCGGCCCATCAAAAAGAGTAACCATTACCACTGATGAAGGTACCTGGATGGATTTGGATGTTAGCCCCGATGGTAAAACTATTGTGTTCGACTTATTGGGCGATATTTACAGCCTACCCCTTGCAGGCGGCAAGGCAACCTTACTGGCAGGCGGCAAGGCATGGGAAGTGCAGCCACGTTTTAGCCCCGATGGTAAACTTATTTCTTATACCAGTGATAAAGAAGGCGGCGATAATATTTGGGTGATGAATGCTGATGGCGGTGACAAACATGCTATTACTAAAGAAACTTATGCTTTACTAAATAATGCCACATGGACGCCCGACGGCCAATACCTGGTAGCCCGCAAGCACTTTACCGGCCTGCATAACAAAGGCGCCGGCGAAATGTGGTTATATAATCGCACCGGCGGCGATGGCATACAACTCACCAAACGCAAAAATGATTCGCAGGATGCCGGCGAGCCCGTTGTATCGCCCGATGGCAAATACGTGTATTGGAGCGAGAACGTTATGCCCGGCGCTAATGCCGACCCAAATAAGGGCATCTACGCTATAAAACGCCTCAACCGCGAAACGGGCGAAGTAAATACTGTATCTCGTGGCACCGGCGGGGCCTGCCGTCCGCAGCTATCGCCCGATGGTAAGCTGATGGCTTTTGTAAAACGTGTGCGCCTTAAAACGGTACTGTACCTGCGTAACATAAATACCGGCGAGGAATGGCCCGTATATGATGACTTGTCGCACGACCAGCAGGAAACCTGGGCCATTTTTGGCGTATACCCCAACTTTAACTGGACGCCTGATAGCAAAAACATCGTATTCTACGCTAAAGGCAAAATATGGAACCTGGAAGTAGCAACACTTAATACCACACCTGTACCGTTCGAAGTTACATCAACCCAAAATATAACCGAGGCGCTGCATTATCAGCAAAAAGTATATACCGATAACTTTGCTGCCAAAATGATACGCCAGCTTACCACTTCGCCCGATGGTAAAATGGTAGCTTTTAACGCGGCTGGCTATATATATACCAAAGTGTTGCCTGATAGTATCCCACACCGCATTACAACTACTAATGACCTGGAGTATTCACCTGCATTTAGTCCCGATGGTAAATCCCTTATTTATGTTGACTGGACGGATGAACTAAAAGCATCTATTAATAAGGTTGACCTAACTACCCACCTTGTAACACGCCTTACTGCTGAAAAGGGTTATTATTATACGCCTCGTTTCAGTGCCAAAGGCGATAGGATTATTTATAGCAAAGGCGCAGGTAACGAAGTGTCGGGTTTTGATTTTGGCGAGAACCCCGGTATATATTCCATACCGGCAACAGGCGGCACACCCAAACTGGTAGTAAGCAATGGCACCGATGCGCAATTTGCCGCTAACGATTCAAAAATTTATTATCAAAGTATTGCCAATGGCAAAAAAAGCTTTATGGTGATGGATAGCACCGGCGCTAATCAAAAAACATTGTATACATCGGAACATGCTACCCAGTTTACACCAAGTCCTGATGGTAAGTGGATGGCGTTTACAGAATTTTTTAACTGCTATATTACACCGATGGTGGGCATAGGTAACGCGCAAGATCTGTCGGCCGATAACAAAACCATTCCACTAACAAAAATAACCCGCGACGCGGGCACCTGCCTGCACTGGAGCAAGGACAGCCAAAAAATTATGTGGACGCTCGGCCCGCGCTATTACAGCAGGGATATTGCCAATGCCTTTAGCGGCAGTACAACAGACACTGCCGGCACTGACATTAATCTGAAGCTAAAAACCGATGTCCCCACTGGTAAAATAGCGCTCAAAAATGTCCGCATCATCACCATGAAGGGCGATGAGGTAATTGAGAACGGTACTATTATTATCGACCAGAATAAAATTGCTGCCATTGGCCGTGCAGCCGATACACAGATACCTGCCGATGCCAAAATTTTTGACCTGGTAGGCAAAACCATTATGCCGGGTATTGTAGATGTACATGCGCATTTGCACCCCACCGCAGGCGGCATCTCGCCGCAGCAGGACTGGCACTACTACGCCAACCTTGCATATGGCGTAACAACAGTACACGACCCATCAACAAATACCGAACTGGCACTAAGCCAGGCCGAAATGGTAAAGGCCGGGAATATGGTTGGCCCCCGTGTATATGTAGCGGGTAATATTCTGTATGATACTGATGATGATTCAAAAGCTGTAATAAATAGCTTGGACGATGCCCGTTCGAACCTGCGGCGCCTGAAAGCCGAAGGCATTTTCACCGTTGAAAGTACTGATCAGCCCCGCCGTGATGAACGCCAGCAGATCATAGCCGCCGCCCGCGAACTGCAAATGGAAGTGCTACCAGAAGATGGCTCGACCCTTTTCCCGGACATGAACATGATATTGGATGGCTATACCGGCATTGAACACAACGTACCCGTTTGGCCGGTTTATAAGGATGTAAAAACATTGTGGAGCAGCAGCAAAACGGCTTACACACCTGAACTGATAGTTAGCCAGGGAACGCAACCTGGCGAAAACTACTGGTACGACAGGCTCGACGTTTGGAAAAACGAGTACCTGCTGAACTTTACCCCGCAAAATATTATTGATGCCCGTTCGCGCCGCAGGAGTACATCAGAATATGGCGATTACGGCCATATTGGTGTATCGCGCACTGTAAAGCAAATTGCGGATGGAGGCACAAAAATAAACCTGGGGTCCAACGGTGAATTGCAGGGTTTGGGTGCGCACTGGGAAATGTGGATGCTGGCGCAGGGCGGTATGCAGCCAATGGAAGTAATTCGCGCCGCTACCTTAAATGGGGCTGCTTATTTGGGATTGGACAAAGAAATAGGCTCGCTTGAAGTTGGCAAACTGGCCGACCTGGTGGTGCTGAACGACAACCCGCTTGAAGAAATACGCAACAGTGAAAAAATAAAGTATGTAATGGTGAATGGCCGCATGTACGACACCGACTCCATGAACGAAATAGGTAACCGCGAAAAGCCAAGGTTACATTTTTATTGGCAAATGAGTAAAGGCGGGATGATCAGTTTGCCAGATGGGAATTAGACCTCGCCCTGCCCTCTCCTAAGGAGAGGGTTCTATTAAATAAAAAAATCATGACATTACTGGCGCAAGTTTAAGGGATAGTAAGTGCGCTGGGTTAACTTGTGCCCCGCATGTTCAGATGAATAATCACATTACTGGCGCAAGTTTAAGGGCTGGCCAGTGCGCGGGATTAACTTGCGCCCCGCACGCTCAGGTGAATAATCCCCTCGCAACTTTAAACTTTTGACTCTAATTAAATTCCTCTTCTCTTTTTCTCCTTCACAATCAAACCCAACTCCCGGCTCATTTGCCCGGCAATAGCCGTATTCTCCTGCGCACGGCGGAACAGGTAAGGCAGCACCGCTTTTATCGGCCCGTAAGGCACATATTTGACGACATTATAATGGGCATTGGCAAGGTTAAAGCTCAAATTATCACTCATACCCAATAGCTGCGAGAAATATACATGCGAGTTTTGCGGGTCGATGTGTTTTTTGTTCAATAACTCGGCCAGCAGGCGGCAGCTTTCTTCGTTATGCGTACCGGCAACAATGGCAATATGGTCAATATGGCCAACACAAAACTTAAGCGCGGCGTCATAATCCTTATCGGTAGCCTCTTTTGTAAGCTGTATGGGCGATGGGTAACCTTTTTCGGCAGCGCGCTTGCGTTCTTTTTCCATATAAGCGCCGCGCACTATTTTGGCGCCCAAAATAAATCCGCCGGCAATAGCTAATTGGTAATCCGCTTTTATTGAAGCCAGTTTATCATGACGGTACATTTGGTAGGTGTTGTACACGATCGGCTTCTCTTTGTTAAAGCTCAGCATCATGTCGATAGCCAGTTGGTCGATGGTTCTTTGTATCCAGGTTTCCTCGGCATCTATCATTACCGGGATGCTGGTTTTGTAAGCTTTTTCGCAAATGGCAAAAACACGGCTTTGCACTTTCTCCCATTCGGCTTGTTCAACGGGGCTCAATTGTACGCCCTCATCCAGTTTCTCTAATAATGAAAAACGCCCCACACCGGTAACTTTAAATACGGTGATAGGCACGGCAGGGTCGCCGGTGGCGCGTTCAATGGTACGGATAATTTCATCGCGCGTATTATCAAACACCGTTTCATCATCCTCACCTTCTATCGAGTAATCTAAAATGGTGCCTACGCCGCCTTTATAAAGGTTTTTGATGGTAGTATCACATTCGGTGATGGTTTCACCGCCGCAGAAGTGTTTAAATATGGTGGATTTTATCAGTCCTTTTATAGGGAGACCAATACTAATGGCGAAGTTGGTTATTGGAGGACCTATCTTAACTAAAAAATTAACATTAATGATCCTGAACAGCCAATAAGCGCGTTTAAGCTCAAAATTGGATGCATGGCGAAAAGCAACCTCGGTATCTTCAAACGAGAGTTTGGATACGGGGTCTGCTTTGAGGTCAGTTACGTTCGAAAGCATTTACAAATATTAGAAAATACAATTAAACATACCCCATTATTCTTCGAATAGTTTATTTTTGCCCCGCCATGATCGAATTTAAAGTTACAGGCGATTACATCCCGCTCATCCAATTACTAAAAGCTGCCCACCTGGTGCAAACCGGCGGCGAGGCGCAAATAGTTGTAACTGAGGGCGAAGTAAAATATAATGGCCAGGTAGACTACCGCAAGCGCCTTAAAGTGAAGAAAGGCGACATCATTGAATTCAGGAACAACAAAATCGTGGTGATTTGATTTTTTATGGATACTATTCAGAGCATAAACTACCCTATATACTTTAATAACAGCATTGCGCAACTTGTAAGTTTTGTGCAGCAAGGCAAATATTCGCGTTTTTTTATTTTAACGGACGAAAACACGGCGCAGCATTGTCTGCCTGCTGTTAAACAACTTTTGGATGATGCCGGCATTACCAATTTCGACCTGATTGAAATAAACGCCGGCGAAGAAAGCAAGGATATTGACTTTTGCATCGGCATCTGGAAAATGCTGATAGATTTTGGTGCCGACCGCCAAAGCCTGATGATAAATCTTGGCGGCGGTGTTATCAGCGACCTCGGCGGTTTCGCAGCTTCAACGTTTAAGCGCGGTATCGACTTTGTACATGTGCCCACTACCCTGCTGTCACAAGTCGACGCATCAGTAGGCGGCAAAACCGGGATCGACATTGATAGTATAAAAAATATCATCGGCACCTTTACCCAGCCAAAAGCAGTATTTATTGAGTATGACTTTTTAGCTTCGCTGCCACCGCGCCAAATATTATCCGGCCTTGCCGAAATGCTGAAACACGGTTTAATATGCGATGCAAATTACTGGGACCAGCTAAAAAACAGCGACCTTTCACGTCCATCAGCAGAACTGGTTTATCGCTCGGTTGAAATTAAAAACAATGTGGTAATTGAAGACCCAAAAGAAATGGGTATCCGCAAAAGCCTCAACTTCGGGCACACAATTGGCCATGCCGTTGAAACCTATTCACTTACACACGATAACGGCCAGCATATTACCCACGGCGAGGCCATCGCCATTGGCATGATTTGCGAAACCTGGCTATCATATAAAAAAATTGGCATGAGCGAAGCTAATTTAAAAGAGATAGTTGATGTGATCACCCGCCTGTACCCAAAATATCACCTCGAAGAATCATGGAACACCGAACTGTTCAGCTTGATGCAAAAGGACAAAAAGAACCAGAACGGAAAAATAAATTGCACACTGCTGAAACAAATAGGCCAATATAGCATTGACAATATTTGTACAGAGGACGAACTTTGCGACAGTTTAAGGTATTACGCAACACTTTAGAAAATGCTTCATTTTGATAACAGGGAACAAGCCGTAGTGATACTCATCGGCCTGTTGCTTGTACTTACCCTTGTCGAAATGTGGCTAAGCTACCGCGAGGGCCGTAAATATTACGAAAAACGCGATACGCTAACCAATATCTACCTTACCTCAATAACTTTTCTAATAAATCTTGTTACAAAAGCCGCTACCTTTTTTATACTCGACTATGCCTGGCGTTATCGCCTGTTCGAAATAAAAAACACCTGGCTGTACTGGACAGTGCTAATTATAATGCAGGATTTTTTGTATTGGGTGCTGCATTACGTGGGCCACTATTCGCGGCTGTTTTGGGCCATGCATGTAACACATCATTCGTCCGAACATTTCAATCTGACCACCGGGTTCCGATCCACTGTGTTTGAGCCGTTGTACCGTGTATTTTTCTACCTGCCGCTGGCTTTTATGGGCTTTAACGCTATTGACATATTGTACGCCTACCTTGTTACCCAACTTTACGGCAATTTGGTGCATACACAATACCACATTCCCCTGCCAAAATGGTATGATTATATTTTTGTAACGCCATCACATCACAGAGTACACCATGCATCGAATGTGCCTTATCTTGATAAAAACATGGGCATGATCCTCATCATCTGGGACAGGCTGTTCGGCACCTTCCGCGAAGAAAACTTGCCCGAACCCATTAAATACGGCCTTACCCACCAACCTGAAAACATGGGGCCTGCAAATATCCTTTTTCATGAATGGAAGGCTTTATTGAGCGATGTAAAACATGCGCCGGGTTTGCGGAATAAACTGCGCTATTTGTTTAGTCCGCCCGGATGGAGCCATGACGGCAGCACACAAACAGCAAGGGCTTTGCAGCGGGAATACGAAGACGAGCAAAACTCACGTAAAAGTAAGGCTGCTTAATTAAACTTTCTCTTCCACGTACTTTTTAAACCCATCTATTACAGCCTGGCAAAACTCCTTTTGCATATCAACTGGTTGCGTATCTTCGGGCTCAAATGTTTCAGTTAGTTTAACCGGGTAGTTTCCTGTAAAGGTTATAATTGCCTTACGTCCGTCATCGAGCGTATAAATGATGAACTCATTGGTTTTAACCTCATCATAAGTACCTCTGAAGTCGAAGCTAAAACTGCCGTCTTTTAATCCCATAACAAACAGGAATTTACCACCGGCACGTAAGTCATTCTCCACTTTAGGTGTATGCCATTCCGCCGACATATTGTTCCATTGCATAATATCCTCGGGCGTGTTCCACAGTTCCCAAACCTTTCCGATCGAAGCATTAATTTCTGTTTCTACAGTGATGATTATATTATCCGGCATAGCTTTATTGTTTATTGATACGCTACAAACATAACCGATGTGCACCGAAAGCGTCATGGTCAAAAACGACAATGTTTGGGGGTATTGGCGACAATATGAATACCATTTATAATAATAAACCCGCTGTCCGAAGTTTCTAACTTCGGACTAATATGCCACGAGTTTTCAACTCCATTAAAACGCCCTGAAATTCGGCCTGCTTACCAGCGGCGAGAACGACCAGGGCACTGAAGTTAAAATAATAAGCAGCCCGATACTGTACCATATAGCCATAGTTTTAAATTTCTCTTTGTCGGTGGTTTTGCGTTTTGCTTTAGCAGAGCCGATGGTAATAATAACAATAGCCGTAAGCATCATGGTAACATGCTCCATCCCGAAAAACCTGATCTGTCGCTGCCCTACTGCCACTTTAAAATCATGCAGGAAATAATTTACTATCGGGCTGATGAAATATAGCCATACACCGATGATCAATTGTATATGAGCGATGGTAGCGGTTATCCAGCGTACGCGTTCATCGAATTTGGTATAAATTCTATTGCCTAACCAGCCGCGATATGCCCGGATAATGGCAAATAGTAATCCACCTAAAACAAACCACCTTACTAACGAATGGAGGGCCAATAAAAACGGATACATAGAATAAGCTTATGACGATAAGACGGGCGGCAATTAAAAACATTTTAAGCTTTTAACCAAAAAATATTTTACCCTCTTTCAGCCGCAGGCGAAGAGAGGGTCGGCCCACGCAGTGTGGTCGGGGTGAGTAAACCGCCATGCATAGACTGCACTATCGCCTCATTTACTCACCCGGTCATCGCCTCGCTCGACCACCCTCTCTTCGCTGCGCGGAAAGAGGATGAAAAATTCAATATTTGAAATCAATTTTTCTACCTTCAAATAAAATAAGGTGGCTGATAAAATAAAATTATACAACGGTAAAATAATTACACCCGATCGTATCATCAATGGCGGTTGCGTGCTTATTTCGTCAGGTAAAATTATTGAGGTAAGCGAACACAATATCGATTATCCCGGTGCATTGGAGATTGACGCGCTGGGCAAATACATATCCCCCGGTTTTATTGATATTCACGTGCACGGCGGTGGCGGCCATGATTTTATGGACAATACGCTCGAAGCTTTTCTTGGCGTAGCCAAACTTCATGCCCGCCACGGTACAACCGCCCTGATGCCTACCACCCTAAGCTGCGAAAAGGACGACCTGCTGGCAACACTGGATATGTACGATATTGCCGATAAACAAAATAGTAAAGGCGCGCAGTTTGTCGGGCTGCATATCGAGGGGCCATATTTTGCCATGAGTCAGCGCGGCGCGCAGGACCCGCGTTATATCCACCCGCCTGTTGTGAATGAATACACTGAAATACTATCGCGCAGCAAGAATATAAAACGCTGGAGCACCGCCCCTGAGTTAAAGGGCGCTTTGGAATTTGCCGACTATATGCGCTCGCACAATATAATGGTAGCCATTGCGCATACCGATGCTATTTATGAAGAAGTTGTGGCGGCTTACGATCACGGCTTTACCCATGCTACGCATTTTTATTCAGCTATGTCGGGCGTATCGAGGCGCAACGCGTTCAGGTATGCCGGGGTGATTGAAAGCGCTTATTTGATAGATGATATGACAGTGGAGATAATTGCTGATGGCGTCCATTTGCCGACGCCATTATTAAAGTTGGTTTACAAAATAAAAGGGCCGGATAAAACCGCTCTGATTACCGATGCTATGCGTGCCGCCGGAATGCCGCCCGGAGAAAGCATATTGGGTAGCCTGAAAAATGGAATGCCTGTTATTGTTGAAGATAACGTAGCCAAATTACCCGACCGCAGCGCCTTCGCAGGCAGTGTAGCAACGTTCGACAGACTGGTAGCAAATATGGTAAGGCTGGCTGAGGTGCCTTTAATTGATGCCGTAAAAATGGCCAGCCTAACCCCTGCAAAAATTATAAAACTCGATGATTCGAAAGGTTCATTAACCGCCGGAAAGGATGCCGATGTGGTAATTTTTGATGAAGGGGTTAATATTGATACTACTATTGTAAAGGGTAATATTATTTATTCATCTGCTAACATTCATCATACCGCATAAAATTGGAAATAAAGATATTTGATACCCGGCAACTAATGGGCGAAAGCGCTGCTACTGCGGAAGCCGCTAAAATTACCGGACTTTTAAAGGTTCAACCCGAAGTAAACATCATTTTCGCCGCGGCACCCTCACAAAATGAGTTTTTGTCAGCTATTATTAATAAGAATATTGAATGGAACAGGATCAATGCCTTCCACATGGATGAATATATCGGCCTGCATCCCGATGCGCCTCAAGCATTCGGCAATTTTCTAAAAGACCGTATTTTTTCAAAACTCCCGTTCAAAAGCGTTAACTATTTAAATGGTAATGCTGCTGATATTAATGCTGAATGTAACAGGTATAAAAAACTTTTAAGTCAATATCCAACAGATATTGTTTGCCTCGGCATCGGCGAAAACGGTCACCTGGCATTTAACGACCCGCCCGTTGCTGATTTTAACGACCCTAAAATGGTAAAACAGGTTAAGTTGGATGAGGCATGCCGGCAGCAGCAAGTAAATGACGGGTGTTTTAAATCAATTGATGAAGTGCCTACACATGCTTTGACTTTAACCATCCCGGCTTTAATGAGCGCCGACTATTTATCAGTAGTAGTTCCCGGCCCGGCAAAGGCGCAGGCTGTTTATAATACTTTACATCAACCTATTGCAGAATTATACCCCTCAACCATATTAAGGAGGCATACTAATGCAGTATTATATTTGGATAAGGATAGCGATGGACTTTTAAAAGATGTAAATGTCGATTTATCCAAATAAAATTCCGTTCATGTCCTTTATTTTCAAAAAAATAAAATATTCTATTGACAAACCGTTTTTTTACCCTACATTTACGGCAGAAACAAAAGAAATGAATTTTAACGCCACTTTTTTTTACGGTTACTACTTTTACTTTACCAGTAAGAGCCGGGACTAATATGCGTTAACAACATATAAAAAACTAAAAAGTCCCGGCCCACAAGCCGGGATTTTTTGTTTAAGGGCATTATGAAAAGCGAAAAACCAAGAGTTGCCATACAGGGTATCCGTGCCTCCTTCCACGAAGAAGCGGCGTTCAAATTTTTTGGAGAAGATATTCATACCATTGAATGCAACTCGTTTAAAAAAACATTCGAAGCGTTGGAAAAACGTGAGGCTGACTACGTGGTAATGGCTATTGAAAATAGTATAGCCGGCAGTATTTTACCAAACTACTCGCTGATGGTGGGCTATGGTTTTCCGATTGTAGGCGAAGTTTACCTGCCCATACAATTGCATTTAATGGCGCTGCCGGGCGTAAAGTTTGAAGATATAAAGAATGTCACCTCGCACCCTATTGCCCTGCGCCAGTGTATTGATTTTTTTGACGAATACCCGCACCTGAACATGGTGGAGAGCAATGATACTGCCGCCTGCGCCAAACGTATACGCGAGGAAGAGCTGACTGATACCGTTGCCATTGCCAACACCTTAGCTGCTAAACTATACGGGCTGGATATACTGGAGCGCCGCATTGAATCGAACAAAAAGAATTTCACACGCTTTTTGATCATCACTCATCATGAGACCCACGTAAAGAAAACACCTAACAAGGCCTCGCTTTGCTTCGAGGTAAGCAACAAGGTAGGTTCGCTGGCCAAAGTGCTGAATATCTTTGCCGAGCAAAACCTGAACATGAGCAAAATACAATCAATGCCTGTTTTGGGTAAGCCAAACGAATATAATTTTTATGTAGATGTAGAATGGAAGGATAGCAAAAATTATGACGCGGCCATTAGGCAGATATTGAAATATACCCACAACTTTAATGTTTTGGGCGAATATGAAAGGCACGAAGAACAGCCTGTGCCCGACCAGTTCAACAAGCCCGAAAAACGGAAATATATAAAAATAAAGAAGTTGGGTTAGGAAAACTCGGAAAGACGGAAAGTCCGGAAGTCCGAAAGCATAAAAAGAGAGAAATTAACAATTAAAGAACATATACATTAAAAAAACTTCCGGACTTTGCCGACTTTCGGACTTCCGGACTACAAAACAAGATGAAACTTAATTTAAACATACAACCGCTTAACACCTGGATCAACGCTAAAAATCAGCCGTTATTGATCGCAGGGCCGTGCAGTGCCGAAACTGAAGAACAGCTGGTAGCCACCGCGCATTTATTAGCCGCCACGGGCAAAGTTACCGCTTTGCGTGCAGGTATCTGGAAACCACGCACCCGTCCGGGCGAATTTGAAGGCATCGGCAGCATCGGCCTCGAATGGCTTAAACGCGCCAAGGAAGAAACCGGCTTGCCTACTGCTGTCGAAGTGGCTACCGCAAAACACGTTGAAGAAGCTTTAAATGCAGGCGTGGATATACTTTGGGTAGGCGCACGTTCAACTGTTAACCCATTCACCGTACAGGAAATTGCTGACGCTTTGAAAGGTGTTGACGTACCTGTAATGGTGAAGAACCCGGTTAACCCCGATCTTTCCTTATGGATAGGTGCTTTGGAACGTATTAACAACGCGGGCATCACCAAACTGGCAGCTATACACCGTGGTTTTTCATCATACGAAAAATCAGCTTTCCGTAACGAGCCGATGTGGGATATCGCTATCCATCTGAAAACACTGGCGCCTGAATTGCCTATCATCAACGATCCAAGCCACATTACCGGCAACCGTTCGCTGATCGGTTATATCTCGCAAAAAGCGCTTGATCTGGATATGCAGGGCCTGATGATCGAATCGCACATCGACCCAACAGTAGCCTGGACAGACGCTGCACAGCAAGTCACCCCAGCTGCTTTGGCTGAGATTGTCGACAACTTAGCTTTACGTAATCCCGAGATCGGCGATGCCCAGGTGAAAGATGCCTTATCGGAACTGCGCAGCAAGATAGACAAGATAGATGATCTGCTGATACAAAAAACAGCCGAGCGTATGCAGATAGCTGAAAAGATAGGCCAATACAAAAAAGATAATGGCATCACCATTTTACAGGTTAACCGCTGGGACGAAATATTGCAAAAACGTACCGCTTATGCCAAAGCGTTAAAGTTAAGCCCTGAGTTTACCGAAAAACTGTTGGAATTGCTGCACGCTGAATCCATCCGCAGGCAAACAGAAGTGATGAACAAAGGCGAAGCACAACCAGCCGAAAAACTGACACACGCTTAATTTTTGTGATGAGTAAAAATATCATCCTTACAAAAAAAGACAAAATAGCCAACGGCACCGTACAGCTCACCGGCTCCAAAAGCGAATGTAACCGTGCGCTTATAATCCGATTTTTGAGCGAAGGTAAAATAAAGGTGGAAAATATTTCGGATGCGGCAGATACCGTTAAACTTCAGGCAATTTTAAGTGGGAATAAAACATTTAACAAATTAAAACCCCACCCGCTTTCACAGGTAGACGTTGGCCCGGCTGGTACGGCAATGCGTTTTTTAACAGCCTATCTAACGCTACAACAAACTGATACTATACTTACAGGCAGCGCACGCATGAAGCAACGCCCTATAGGTATTTTAGTTGATGCTTTACGGCAGTTAGGGGCGAGTATTCAATATGAGGAAAACGAAGGCTTTCCTCCAATAAGGATAAAAGGCGGTTTTGAGCAGTTAACCAATACAATCAGTATAAAAGGCAATATCAGCAGCCAGTATATTACTGCGTTATTGCTGATAGCTTCGCAATTGCCACAGGGCTTGGAACTGCATATTGAGGGTGACCTTACATCAAAACCTTATGTGGAAATGACGCTGGCCATGCTGCAGCAGGCGGGCATCCAACACCAATGGAACGGCAATGTCATCAGTATTGCGAACCAGGAATTTAAGGAAACATCGTTACCTGTTGAACCCGACTGGAGCGCGGCATCATACTGGTATGCCATAGCGGCTTTAGCCGATGAGGCCGATTTGTTTTTGCCCGGCTTAACGCAGTACAGCTTGCAGGGTGATAGTGTGATCACCGAGATCATGGCCAACTTCGGCATTACCTCGCAGTTTAAGGATGGTGGTGTACATTTGCAAAAGGAAGTAAAACCAATTGTCCGCAAAATATTCGACCTGAAGGAATGCCCTGACCTGGCGCAAACTATTATCGTGGTGTGCGCGGCATTAGGTCACGAAGCAACTTTCACCGGCCTCGAAACTCTTAAAATAAAGGAAACCGACCGTGTAAAAGCCTTGCAAAACGAGCTGGCAAAAATTGGCGTAAAGCTGATAGAAAAGGGACAAGTGTACAAGCTGGATTGCAGTGAAAAGCACATCCCTGCAAAGGCTTTCATCAACACCTACGAAGACCACCGCATGGCTATGGCCTTTGCACCGCTGGCTTTAATAATCCCTGAAGTGGAATTTGAAGATGCTGATGTGGTGGAGAAATCATATCCGGCGTTTTGGACGGATTTGGAGAAGGTAGGGTTTAGAGCAGCCCCACCCAACCCTCCCCGGTAGGGAGGGCTTTTAAAAAAGAATTATCATATTTACAAAAAAATCAAAAAGTCTCCCCTACCGGGGGAGATTTAGAGGGGGCTTATGGCAGGCAATTCATTCGGACAATTATTCCGCATTACAACATTCGGCGAATCACATGGCGAGGCCATTGGTGTAATTATCGATGGCTGCCCGTCGCAATTACCTGTGGATCTGGAATACATCCAATCCGAATTGGATAAGCGCAAGCCCGGTCAATCTAAAATAACTACCCAGCGCAAGGAAAGCGATACGGTAAAAATATTATCGGGCGTATTTGAAGGAAAAACCACCGGCACGCCCATTGCCATGCTGATACCTAACGAGGATCAGCGCTCGAAGGATTACAGCCATAACACCAATGTATTTCGCCCATCGCATGCCGACTATACCTACCAAACCAAGTATGGTATCCGCGATCATCGTGGCGGCGGCCGTTCATCGGCCCGCGAAACTGCCGCGCGTGTAGCAGCAGGTGCTTTAGCTAAACTTTTATTAAAAAGCCAGGGCATTGAGATCGCAGCACACGTAAGCAGCGTAGGTAAAATTGACGCGCCGAATGTAGATATAAGCGACGTACAGGAATTTATCGACCAGCGCGAACAAAACATTGTTCGCTGTGCCGACCCGGCTACTGCCGAAGAAATGATAGAATTTATCGACAGTATCCGCAAGCAGGGCGATACCGTTGGCGGCAAGATCAGTTGCTATGTAAAAAACTGTCCAGTTGGTTTAGGCGAACCCGTTTTTGACAAGCTCCACGCCGAATTAGGCAAGGCCATGCTCAGCATTAACGCCGTGCATGGTTTCGAGTTTGGTTCCGGCTTCGCAGGCAGCGAAATGCGCGGCTCGGAACATAACGACATATTTATAAACCAAAAGGGCGATATAAAAACCATTACCAACTTTTCAGGCGGTATACAGGGTGGTATCAGCAATGGCATGCCAATCGAATTCAGGGTAGCCTTTAAACCCGTAGCCACCATTATGCAAAGCCAGGCCACTGTTGACAGTGAAGGCAACACCGCCGAAATATCCGGTAAGGGCCGCCATGACCCTTGCGTAGTACCACGTGCCGTACCAATTGTTGAAGCTATGGCCGCTTTGGTTTTGGTAGATCATTGGTTGCGGAATAGAAACTCAATTTTAGCCTAATCAAATTTGTCATTTCGAGCGATAGCGAGAAATCTTCTACGCCACACATTTTCGCCATACGTAGTCGATAATTTCATATCGTATAAGATTTCTCCTCGCACCTCGTCGAAATGACAGCGGAATTTTCTATCTTTATTCAACCTAATCAACTATTCACCAACATAAATGCTTTTCACCGAAGACTTTTTGCACTATGTATGGAAATTTCGCCTGTTCGATAAAACCAACCTCAAAACCGTAGATGGTGAAGACATAGAGATATTTTCAGCCGGGATGCAAAATACCCACTCCGGCCCCGATTTTCATAACGCCCGGATCAAGATCGGCGATACTACCTGGGCCGGGAACGTGGAAGTTCATGTACCCTCGTCCGACTGGCGCAAGCACAATCATACTAACGACCAAGCTTACAATAATGTCATCCTACACGTAGTTTATCGTGATGATGAGCCGGTAACTTTACCCAATGGCCGCCGGTTACCAACACTTGAGCTGGAAAACCGCATCTCTCTTGAATTATACAACCGTTTTCATTCGCTGGTATATGGCAGTCAAACTATCATTCCCTGTGAGGGCAGCATGGGCCATGTGGATGATATGACCATCCGCACCTGGCTTACCCGTGTATTAGTTGAACGTCTCGAAAAACGTGCTGAAACCGTTATCAAAGCTCTCGACATTAATCGCGGCGACTGGGAAGAAACTTTTTACCAGTTTTTAGCGGCCAACTTTGGTTTTAAAACCAATGCGCTGCCATTTGAGTTATTGGCCAAATCGCTGCCGCAAAATATCCTCGCGAAGCATAAAAACAATCCTATGCAAATCGAGGCGCTTATTTTTGGCCAGGCTGGATTTTTAGAAGGCGATATGATTGATGAATATCCCAATATACTTAAACAGGAATACGATTTCCTGCGCAAAAAATACAGCCTCACTCCTATTGAGAACCATTTGTGGAAATTCCTGCGCATGAGGCCGCAGAATTTTCCGACCATCAGGTTGGCGCAGTTTGCCGCATTGATAGTAAGATCAAATCATTTATTCTCCAAAACCCTCGACATCCGCGAGATAAAAGCATTTCGCGACTTGTTCACTGAGATACCTATAAACCCCTATTGGGACGATCATTACCGCTTTGATGCTCCTTCCAAACCCTCGCCCAAAAACCTTGGCGCCGCATCAATTGATGTACTGCTGCTCAACACTTTGGCCCTGTTTTTGTTTAGTTATGGCAGGCACTTAAAGCTCGAGTATTACATTAGCCGCAGCCTGAAATTGTTGGAAAATTTACCGGCAGAAGAAAACAATATAATTGCCGATTTCGGCGTTTTGGGTGTAAAAGCCAAAAATGCTTTTGAGTCGCAGGCCATTTTGGAGTTAAAGAATAATTATTGTAATTTTAAAAAATGCCTCGATTGCGGCATCGGTAACAAAATATTGGCCGGCAACAAAATTTATAAATGACCCCAGCAGGCGGAGTAACATTGTGGACTATTTTTAACGGGCTTATTTCAATTGCTGCCGTTTATTTAATTTACAGGTATTTGGTAAAGCCGCTGCTCAATAAAAATTAAAATACAGGTTGATATGTTGCAAAGGATCCTCACATTTTTCGAACGTTATTCCTTCGGGGTATGTACCTATCTTGGGCGCAAGTTTAATATCTCCACCAACAAAATACGGCTGTTTTTTATCTACTCATCATTTTTAGCGGTAGGCTTCCCGCTTATATTTTACATATTCGCCGGCATTGTGCTGGATATTCGGAATTATGTAAAAAAGGTGCATACACGGTTTAGTGACCTGTAAGCATCAAACAAAGGATACGCCGCAAACCCATAAATTACAGAACGTTGAAAGCTGCCTGCATATTTACTGCTTTGGAGCATGAGTTTGCTTTGTATCCTAATATTTATAACAATTTGCCGCTTTTAACGGCCTCCTGTAAATTCCTTACCCTGAATTTGGGTTCGTATATTTTGTGTGATAACCGCTTTACCCATGGCGTGCGGTAACCAAACACAGTTCTTATCACTTTTACGCCCGTCGATCCGGTTGGATAACCATATTTGTACCAGGTAAATTTTGAATTATCTACCCGAAACCTCTCTGCAAACTCAGCCAGGAACAAATCTATTTCAATATCAAAAATATCCAGGTCAAGGTCAACGCTGGTGTCGAGGCATAACGAACCGGCATCAACCTGCTGTATCTTATAACGGTTGCAATAGTCAACTATAAATTCTTTTAACTGGGGCAGTACTTCTTCCATTTAAAGGAGTTTATTTGATTATAAGACATGCATTTTTTGATTAAGGTTGCATCAAAAAAAATTCTAATTCTAAGTTTTTATAATTTTTAATATTAATAGCTTAGTAATATGAAATCGATTAATTCAAAAGAGGACTTTCTTGAGCATCTTTCCTCATTAATTTCCGAGTTAGAAAATAACCCTGAAGCATGGGTGAATAAATCTTTGCCTGAATATCTGGAATCTTTAAAAAATTGGGTTGACGATATGGATGGATATTATATAAATAATAATTATAATATACCCGAAAACATTAACTGGAGAGTTTTCGCAGATATGCTTACTGCTGCGAAAATGTATGAGTGAGAAAGAACAAAAACAACTTTTATATTGAATGGTTTAAAACATCAATTGTCTGCAAATAATTAAAAATGGCTTTTATTGATTATTATAAAATTTTAGGGGTTGATAAAAGCGCCTCGGAAAAAGACATTAAGAATGCCTACCGTAAACTGGCGCGCAAACTGCACCCAGACCTTAACCCCAACGACGCCGAGGCCAACAAAAAATTCCAACAGCTAAACGAGGCTAACGAGGTGTTGAGCGACCCCGAGAAGCGCAAAAAGTACGACCAGTATGGCGAGAACTGGCAACACGGCGAAGCTTATGAGCAGGCCCGGCAGCAACAGGCGCGCCAGCAGCAGAGTTATGCAGGTGGCGCGGGCGGTCATGGCTTCGAAGGTTTTGAAGGATTTTCAGGTGGCGGGGGTGAGGATTTTTCGGAGTTCTTTAACTCGATGTTTGGCGGCGCGGGTGGCAGGTCGGGCCGGGGCAGGCAAGCAGGCTATCGCGGGCAGGATTATAATGCTGAACTACATTTAAACTTACGCGATGTAACTGAATCGCAAAAACAAACGCTTACAGTTAACGGCAAAAACATCCGTATCACCATCCCGGCAGGCGTTGAGAATGGCCAAACTATAAAAATTACCGGCCACGGCGGCCCGGGCGCGAACGGCGGCCCTGCGGGCGACCTTTACATCACCTTCTCGGTGGCAAACGATCCTCAATTTAAACGCAACGGCAATGATTTGTATACCACCCATAAACTCGACCTGTACACAGCTATTTTAGGCGGCGAAATTACAGCCGATACACTTACCGGCAAAGTGAAGCTAAAGGTAAAACCCGAAACACAAAATGGCGATAAAGTAAAACTAAAAGGTAAAGGGATGCCCGTTTATAAAAAGGCCGATAGCTTTGGCGACCTGTACCTGACCTATGAAATTGAACTGCCCACCAACCTTACCGATAAGCAGAAGGCATTGTTTGAAGAACTGGCTAAATCCACCAAAAATTAAAAAGTTATGGCAAACGCGCATTTAATTACAACCGTTGATTTTTGCAGGTATCATGATGTGGAATATACCTTCATCAACTCACTGCACGAGGCCGGGCTGATACAAATTACTGTAGTGAACGAAACACCCTATATACCCGATACCGAACTACAAAAACTGGAGCGCATGATACACCTGCACCACGACCTGGAGATAAACATAGCCGGCATTGAAGCTATTACGCACTTGCTTGAGCGTATGGAACAAATGCAGGAAAACGTGCGCGGGTTAAAGAACCGCCTTAGATTGTACGAGGACGAACATTAACTAACTATCGCTTCCCGCCTAAAAAAGCCTGTAATGCCTGCTGCGTAAATTCCGACAGCACCAATTCGCCGCTAATAACTGCACGTTCATGTAATAACTCATCCCAATTTTCTGTGCCTTCCCATAATATTTGTTTAAGGCCGGTAAGCGCATTGGGATGATAGGATGCAAGTTTTTTAGCCAGGCCATCTAATGCTTCGTTCATACCGGCTATATCGGGGTAGACTTCGCTATACAAGCCTTTTTCCTTTGCCCATTGTGCGCTTTGGAAATCGGTGGCGCGGATAGTTAATTGCGAAAAGGCAGGCAAACCCATCTTTCGTATTACCGCCGGGGAAATAACAAACGGCCCAATTCCGATAGCCAGCTCGCTTAATTTTATAGCGGCAGCTTCGGTAGCCAGGCAGTAATCGGCGCCTGCGGCAAGGCCAACCCCCCCGCCCACTGATTTACCCTGTACCCGCGCGATCACAATTTTTGGCGATGTGCGGCAGGCATTTATCACCTTTGCAAATCCCGAGAAAAATATAGCACCTGCCTCTTTATCTTTTATCTGCAACAGTTCATCAAAACTGGCACCGGCACAAAAGGTGCGGTCGCCTTCGCTTTTTAATATAATAACACGAGCGCTGGCATCATTGCCTGCCCGCGTAATAGCAGCAGCAAGCTCATCGAGCAATGCAGCGGGCAACGAGTTTTGCGCAGGATGAAAAAAGCTAACAGTGGCAATACCTTCAGCACTAATATCCAGGGTTACTTTGCCGTTTTCGGTTGAGGGCATAATGTAGTTTATTTTATTGGGCGAAATTACACAATCGTATTTTGACAAGGTAAAAGAAAAATCTAATTTTATTTATGGTTGATATTGAAACAGCACGAGAAATTGCATTGTCATTACCCGGAACAATTGAAGGCGACCACTTTGGCCTGCCATCATTCAAAGTAAATAACCGCATCATCGCAACACTTTGGGTTAAGGAGAACCGCATGATGATAAAGCTGCCGCTTATTGACCAGGCCATGTTTTCATCGTTCGATAAAAATGTTATTTACCCAGTGCCGAATAAGTATGGTGGCATGGGCTGTACTTTTTTTGAGCTTTCTTCAGTATCGCCTGAAATGTTAAGGGATGGGTTGGATACAGCCTGGAAGAAGATAATGGGCAAAAAGAAAAAATGAGGCTTTAGTGAGTTTTATCTACAGCGTTTATGCAATCACTACGAAATTATTTCACCGCTCCTTTCCGCAATAACAAAATGCAGCTTAGTCATACATCAAAGGCAGCTCAAAATAAAAGGTTGAGCCTTTGCCGGGTTCGCTTTCTACGCCAATTTTACCATTGTGTGCATTAATTATTTCGGCTGAAATATATAAGCCCATCCCGAGGCCCCCGGTCATAAATTTTTTGTCTTCAACGCGGTAAAAACGCTCGAATATACGTTCTATCTGTTCGGCGCTAAGGCCTATGCCAAAATCAGTTACCGATACTTTTACCTTATTGTCATGCCGGCTTGTTTCAATAATTATATCCTTATTTACGGGCGAATATTTAACCGCGTTGTTTACAATGTTCATTAAAACCTGCTCCAAGCGTTCTGCATTACCGTTAATGGTAAATGCGCCATGCGCTTTATTTATAAAATTATAAGCGGGGTATATATGCGCGGCATTTTCTATCCAGGCCTCAATTATGGTTGAGAGATCAAGAGGCAGCAATTTATATTCAAGCCTGCCGGCTTGTATCTTGCTTACGTCAAGCAGGTCATTTACCAAATGCTGCAGCTTGTTCATTGACGAATTAGCCTTCTCAACATACGTTTTTATTGCCGGGGGTAATTCATCTTTTTTGTACGATGCCAGTAGTTGCAAATAACCTTTAAGGCTGGTTAGCGGGGTTTTCAGTTCATGACTGGCAACACCAATAAATTCATCCCGCTTTTCCATCGCTTTTTTCTGGTCTTCAATATCCGTTGCGGTTCCTACCCATAAAATTATCTCGCCTGCATCATTCCGCAAAGGGATGGCCCTGTTCAAATGCCAGCGGTAATTACCATCAACGCCATTCCGGTAGCGGTTTTCTACCTCAAACACATTACCCGAAGCCAATGAAGCCTGGTACCGTTCCATGGTCAATTCCAGGTCGTCGGGGTGCACAATATCAGTAAAAACAAGTTCTTTGGGCCGCAAATGGTCAAGCCCTGTATAATCGTACCATTGCTGGTTATAAAAATTAGCCTCGCCATTTGGCAGGCTGGTCCACGTCATTTGCGGAACGTTGTTTGCCAGCAGCCTGAAATGCTCGCGGCTTATCAATAGTTCAAGGGTACGTTCCTTTACCGTATCCTCTAATTCATCATTTAACTTTTTGGTTTCATTCCGGGCTGTTTCCAATTGCTCGTTCTTTACCTTCAGTTGCCGTTCGGTTTCCTTTAGTATTGAAAGATCGGTAAGTATTATGCTCAATGCTTCACCTTCATCCAGTTCGAGCGTATTGCACGACAGCAGGCAGGGAACGAGCTTATTTTCTTTATTTATAAGTTCTATTTCTTCCTTACAATCATCTTCCCAGCCTTTGTTGATCAGCGTATTAAATTTTTTTCTTGATTTTTTGGCGATAAACTCATCAAACGACAGGCCCAGCACTTTTTCCAAAGGCATGGCAACCATTTGGGCAAAGCGCGAATTGCTATACAATATAATTCCCTTTTTATTAAGGGTAACCGCGCCTTCGTTCATTTTTTCAATAAACACGCGATAAGTTTGGTCGGCAGTTTTTAGGGTATATAATTGATGACCATTACCATTCTGAACAACAAAAGCGTCAACCTCGCCGGTACGGATGGCATTAATAGTATCATTAGCCTCCTCCAACTGCATTTTGAGTTGTTCATTCGCGTTTAACAGCTCATTATATGTGATATTACTTTGTTCCATTTATTAATTAGCAGCTATTAAGCCCAACCCCTTTAATACTTTTTCTTTGTCGGACATGTTACCGATGAGCCTGCGAACAGGTGACGGCGACATTTTTACAAGCATTGGCAAGGCAATAACCTGTTCGCTTTGGGCTACAAGCGGCTGCTGGTAAACATCAATTATCTCCAGTTCATAATTGCCTTTTAAATGCTCTTCGCATATAACTTTTAAATTGGCTATAGCGCGCGAAGAATTTGGCGATGCGCCTGTTATAAACAGCCGTAACGTATAAACTTCGTCACTTTTTAAGGTATAATCTTCGTTCGGCTCAGTATCTTCGTGCTCTGTCATTTAATTTGTTTTATGCCGGCCTTATATTTAAGCCAACCAGTACTTTTTCTTCATTTGAAAGGTCGCCGATAATTTTGCGTATCGGTTCAGGCACCTTCCGTACCAGCGTTGGTATGGCAAATATCTGGTCGCCTTCAGCCAGCTGCGGCTGCACTAAAAGGTCTATCACCTCAATTTTATATTGCCCTTTTAAATGCTCTTCGCAATATTTTTTAAGGTTTTGCAGCGCAGTAACCGATTTTAAGGTTTTGCCCGCAATATATAGCCTTAGTTCCCATTTTTTATCCTTTGTCATATTAACATTTAATATTGGTATTATGTTTAGCCTTTCCTATCGCGCCTTAAACTTGTTAGTTCACTACGCGTTTTGTCGGCTACCTGCCTTGCCAGTTCTTCTTCCTGGTAGGTTTTATTTAATTCTTCTTCAACCGATTCAAACTCGGTTTGCAAACTCGATATTTTTGCTTCGAGCACTTTGCGTTTACGCAGTATTTCCCGGTCCTTACGGCCCATTGCGTAATCACGCAGCGCTTCGCCGGTTTGTTCCTGCAGCACCTGCGCCTCCCGCGCCGAGCCTGTCAATACCCCATCGGGGCCAAGGTAAACCTCAACAAGGTCGAGCCCCTTATCGGTTATCACAAATTCGCGCACCTGGTTAGAGTGTTTCATTCCGCGAGATTTCATAATGTACATTCCACGGTTGCGTTCGCCGTTATACTCAATATCACGTACCATCAGCCATGCATCAACTAATGACGATACCCCTTCATCCGTTTGATCGCTAACGATCGTATTTAGTGTAAGCGCGGTAAACATTACAGTTATCTGTTCTTCCTGTAAAAAATCTATCAGCCTTATCAGCATTGATTTTACTTCGCTTACCGAACCAACCGTAATTAAGTTGGTAATAGGGTCGAGTACAACCGTTTCGGGTTTAAATTTTTTTATGAGCTTGTACATGGCCACCAGGTGCATTTCCAGGCCATACAAAGTGGGCCTTGAGGCGAAAAACTTCAACAGCCCACTATCCACATACTGCTGCAAGTTCATCCCTATGGAATGCATGTTCCGGATGATCTGTTTGGGCGATTCCTCGAACGCAAAATATACACAACGCTTACCCTGGCGGCAGGTTTCGTTGGCAAAATAAGCCGCCAAACTGGTTTTACCTGTGCCGGCAGTACCCGATACCAGCACGCTGCTCCCCTTAAAAAACCCTTTGCCATCCAGCATTTTATCCAGCGCGGGGATACCGGACGATATCCTGGCCGATGATACCGGTTTCTCCAATCTAAGCGAAGTAACGGGTAATACGGATATGCCTTCCTCGTCAATCAAAAATGGGTATTCATTGGTACCATGTACCGAGCCACGGTATTTTACTATGCGCAACCTGCGGGTTGATATTTGGTTGATCACCCTGTGGTCGAGCAATATCACACAGTCCGATACATATTCTTCCAGGCCCTGGCGTGTGAGTTTCCCTTCGCCGCGCTCGCCGGTTATAATGGCAGTAACACCTTTCTCCTTAAGCCAATGGAAAAGCCTGCGCAGTTCCGCACGCAGCAATGCCTCGTTGGTAAGCCCTGAAAACAGGTTCTCTATAGTATCCAGCACTACCCTTTTGGCACCTATACTGTCAATAGCATAATTTAAGCGTATAAATAAACCATCGAGGTCATATTCGCCAGTTTCTTCAATTTCGCTGCGGTCTATGTGTACATGGTCAAGCTTTATTTTGTTTTTGGCCTGCAATTTCTCCAGGTCAAAGCCAAGCGATGCCACGTTCATGGCCAGTTCATCAGTTTTTTCTTCAAAAGCCATAAAAACACCCGGCTCGTTAAACTCCGTAGCCCCGCGCACAATAAATTCAATCGACATCAGTGTTTTACCGCAGCCGGCGTCGCCGCACACCAGGGTGGGCCTGCCAGTTGGCAGGCCGCCTTCGGTTATTTCATCAAGCCCGCTTATACCTGTTGGTGTTTTTGGCAAATGCGGAAATTGATATGTTGTTTTTTCTTCTTTTTTGCTTTTACTCATTTTTCAATAAGTTAATTTTTCAATGGTATTTTGTGTGGTTATAAAAATTCATATCCATTTAAATACTAATTGCATACAATCGCAAACAGTATAAAATTGTTTTGAGCGTAGTGTAAAATATTATATTTTGGGCGTAAATTATTTATAACAGATACTCACTGTTTTAATTTTTTAATTTACTGTTTTAATTGGGCTGAAACAGGCAGAGATGACAACCGCCTAAAGAGAAATACCGGCTATAATAATATTTTGCACAGCCAATATAATAAGATTTACGGCTAATAAATAAAATATCCTTACAACCACAATTTGTTAATTTAATTATATAATTACCGCGATAATAAAGCAGGTGAAGTATGGGGCTTTTTATCAACACAATAACTAAATTGTACTGTTATATTTGAAGTGTTAATAAAACAATATCCACTGCACAATGCCATCTGATCCCGCTGAAAAGTCGCCAAAAAAAAGTTTCTGGAAATTATTAACACTGTTAGGGCCGGGCTTAACAACCGGCGCGGCCGATGATGACCCATCGGGCATTGCCACCTACTCGCAAACCGGCGCCCAGTTTGGCTACGGCCAATTGTGGACGGCACTGTATATGCTCCCTTTTATGACGGCAGTACAGGAAGCCTGCGCCCGCATTGGCCTGGTTACGGGTAAAGGCATTGCTGCTATTGTTAAGGAACATTATAGCCGCACGGTACTGTACGCGGTAGTAGGTTTAGTAGTTATTGCCAATACCATTAACATCGGTGCTGATATTGGTGCTATGGCATCGGCTGCACAATTGCTGGTGCCTGTTAATTTTATAGTATTGACCTTATTCTTCACCGCGCTGATACTGATACTCGAAATATTTACCAATTACAAGGTATACTCAAAAATATTAAAATGGCTGGCACTTACGCTGCTGGCTTATCCTATAACAGTGTTTATTGTAAAACAGCCCTGGCTTACGGTATTAAAAGCGACTATTGTGCCGCATTTTGAGTTTAATTTTGCCTTCCTTTTCATTATTATAGGCGTACTGGGTACCACTATATCGCCCTATATGTTTTTTTGGGAAGCATCGCAGGAAGTAGAGGAACAAAAAGATAAGCACCGCATAAAAAACGGCCGTTCGCTGGTAACGTGGGGCCGTGTACGTAATATGCGGATGGACAATACCGCAGGGATGATCATATCCGAAATTACTACCTGGTGCATATTGCTTGTAGGCGCTACAGTTTTGCACAACAACGGTGTGCGCGATATTAAAACAGCTGCCGATGCCGCCAAAGCGTTGGAGCCATTGGTAAATTCATTCCCTAACGCCGGCTTTTTAGCAAAGCTGATATTTTCAATCGGTATTATTGGGTTGGGGTTATTGGCGGTGCCGGTGCTGTCGGGCTCTGCGGCTTATGCGGTGGCCGAGGCAGTTAACTGGAAAGCCAGCCTTAATTTAAAATTGAAACAGGCACATGGTTTTTATGGTGTTATCACTATTTCATCAATTATTGGTTTAATGATAAACTTTATCGGCATCGACCCGGTTAAGGCGCTTATATACGCGGCCGTGCTGAACGGTGTGGCAGCTGTGCCATTGTTGTTCCTGATAGCCAGGATCGCACGTAACAAAGCCATAATGGGCGAATACCGCAGCGGCTGGTTATCAAACGCTTTGCTTTGGTTTACATTTGTAGCAATGGGGGCGGCTGCGGTGGCTATGTTCTTCACTCTTTAGCACCTTCTGCCCTACAAAAGAAATTTTTGTTGTACCATAAACCATTTCTTATAAAAACATTAGTCAAGTTCATGATGTTATAAAATATAACAAACATCTACTGCTATGGGAATTTTACAACACATTGAACATCAGATATCAGCGTTGAATGACCTGGTGAAGATAAATAACGACAGGATAAGCGGCTACCAGAAGGCGGCTGAAAGCACACAGGACGACGATTTGAAAAGGCGTTTCCTGGGGTATATTGAGGATAGTAAACGCTACAAAACAGATTTGCACGACCATATCCATGTATTAGGCGGCGACCCTTCGACAGGTACAACACTGGGCGGTAAGTTTTACCAGGCCTGGATAGATGTGCGTGCCAAATTCACAATAAAGGACAGGCATTCTATTTTAGCCGATTGTGAGTACGGCGAAGATATAGCCAATGCGGCTTACCGCAACGCGCTTGATGATAAGGAACTGATATGGAAAGACGACAGGGTGGTAACCATGCTAAGCCGCCATCTTAAAGAACTACGTGCCGCACACGATAACATAAAAACCTTGCGTGATGCCGCTATAGAACTGCACATGCAGCCTAAAAAAAACAGCAAGGTGGTTAATAATTAACAGCTCTTTTTCGAAAATTATTATTAAAAGCGCCTGGATATTATTAAATATGCAGGCGCTTTTATTTTATTATATCGCCAATAAAACTAATTTTACTAAAACAAGCTATATTACCATATCAAATTATATGGCGATATTTCTACTCTGAATTATATCTACCTAAAATGAGCGATGAGATGCCAAATACTTTACCCGAAGATATTTTCCGTACGGTATTTGAAAAGTCGCCGGGGTCGCTGCTGGTAAAGGCTGATGCACCGCGCTTTACTATACTTGCGGCCAGCGACAGCTACCTGGCGGTAACAGCCACCACCCGCGATGCCATATTGGGCAGGGGTTTTTCGGAAGTTTTCCCTGAAAATCCTACTATTGATGATACCATAAAGGCCCAATATATATTTAAAAAAGTAGTAGAAACAGGCCAGAAGATAGATATACCCAGCTACCGGTATGATATTTTCGACCCGGATACTTATACCTATGAAGAGCATTATTGGTCGTGCAGTAATGTGCCGATTTTGGGTAATGACGGTAAAATAACCTATATATTAAATACCGTTATTGATATTACCAAAGAGGTAAAGGCCCGCGAAGATGCTATAGAAATTGCCAACCGCCTTCGGATGGCGAACGAAGCTACCGGTTTGGGCACATGGGACCTTAATTTAGTTAACCAAAACTTTGTGTACTCGCCGCGCATGGCCGAAATATTTGGGCATGCTGCCGATGAAGAACTATCGCTTGCCATGTTCAGGAGCCAGATAAGCCAGGAGGATATGGATAAAATTATCCTGCCATCATACCGGGAGGCGACATTAACCGGCGAATACTTATATGAGGTTAAGATCATACTGCCTGATGCTTCGGTGCGCTGGATCAGGACACAGGGGATCGTGATATTCGACCCCAATAAAAAACCGGTGCGTATGCTGGGCACCATATTGGATATTACCGAAAGCAAGCGCGATGAGATACGGAAGAACGACTTTATAGCCATGGCAAGCCACGAGCTTAAAACCCCGCTAACATCACTTAAAGCTTACATACAATTATTAGAGAAAAAAATAAGCACAGAACAGGATGCCTTTATAAACAACGCGCTGGTGAAGGCGGGTAACCAGGTAAACAAAATGTCGGACCTGGTATATGGTTTTCTTGATCTTTCACGCCTGGAATCGGGCAAGCTGCAGGTTAAAATGCAGCCTTTCGACCTAACTGAACTGATAACAGAAACAATTATTGAGATCATACCCGTTAGCTATAACCACCAAATTGTTTTTAACCCCCGCAAATCAATTATCATTAATGCCGACCGTGATAGGATAAGCCAGGTTGTAAGTAACTTTTTAAGTAACGCCATCAAATACTCTCCGAAGGATAGCACCATTACCGTGAACTGCCTGGTTTTGAAAAATGAAGTACAGGTATCGGTTAGCGACGCCGGCATAGGCATAAAGCCAAAAGACCAGGAAAAAATATTCCAGCGTTTTTACCGGGTGGAAAATGAGAATATTAAAAATATATCAGGCTTCGGTATAGGGCTTTATTTGGCCAGCGAGATCATACAACGCCATAAAGGAAAAATATGGGTTGAAAGCAAAGAGAATAAGGGATCGACCTTTTCATTCAGCCTGCCGATCGGCAGTTAGCAGTTTGCATGAAATAAAGATGGGCAGCCAGCAGCTTTATTGAAAAAACTGCCAACTGCCCACTAATAGCATCAAACAAACTATTGTTGCCGGCTTAGTATAGCGGCAAATTTAGCCTGGTAATCTTTATCCTGCGTTGTTAATTTGTTATACAGCTCGGTTTGGTGGGCTGCTTTTGCAAAATCAGTTATACCGGCAAGTAATTGCACACCTATCTGCACATCGCGCATACTTAGCTTATCATCATTATTTTGTAGCAGGTAGTAGTTATAATCCAACTGATCCACCAAATAGCTGTCAATATTATTTACAAAGTTCATTCCCAGTTTACCCATATCCTGGTATTTTAAATTATTCTTTCCATACAAGGTATAACAGGCCTGCGCCAGGTAAAATTTACGGGCTATTACATCAATAAACGGATTAATATCGGGCATTACCTCGTTGTATTTGTTTAATACGTTGCGTGCCGAATCCAGTTTATTTTTCTGTACTAAATTCTGTGTCAGATCAAGAAAAGTAGTCATCATAACCGGGTAGAACATGGTGGTCGACTCATGGTCAAGATATTTGGCAGTTTTAAAGTTACCCCACTTAAATTTGGTCATCACATTGTTATACATAGTATCAACGTGTACCTTTTCCATCTGATCTTTAGTAGTTGTATCTACCTTAAACGGAATTAAATGATAGGTAAAACCTTCCTTATATAGGTAGGGCTGTAAACCTATCAGGTTTTCGGGGCCAACAGTCACGGTAAAGCATATAGGGCGTTTCCAATGGTTATGCGCCAATATATCAAACATGGCCAGGTTATCCTTCATTACATAGTTCGAAGTATACTTCCATTCCATGGTATCGGTAAGTTTGCTCCTGTCGCTTTCAGGCACTACACCGTTCTTAATAACCTCATCTTTATTAACAGTTATTTTAAAGTTTTTGGTTGGCAGGTAATTAGCCCAATCGCCATTCTGGTATTGTACCATAGCCGCCTTGTTATCTGAGGTAAGGAAATCGAACAATTCGCTTACTTCAATATAACCGGGCACTTTGGCATCGTTATAATATTCCACGTCGCGTACGCCATCCTCATATTTTTCAAAAGGCATGGTAATAGGCAGTGGCGCCGATTCATTCATTTTGTGCGTCATCTGGCGTATATACCAGTCGCCGGTAAACAAGCTAAGGTTTACAATGCGCACATCTGGCCTTATGTTTTCCACTTCCTGGTCATACCATAACGAATAAGTATCATTATCGCCATAGGTAAACAGTATGGCATTCGGCGGGCATGATATAAGGTAATTATAGGCCATATCATGCGGCGTTAATTTTGTAGAACGGTTGTGATCTTTCCATTCTTGTTTAGCCAGCACCAAAGGCGATGCCAGCAGGCAAACACCCGTAGCGGCAAAAGCGGCCATTTTTGCGTTCAGCTTTTTACGCAATAGTTCGGCAAGGGCTATTACCCCCAACCCTACCCAAATGGCAAACGCGTAAAATGAACCCACGTACGAATAGTCACGCTCGCGTGGCTGTATGCTGGGCTGGTTAACATATAGCACAATAGCCAAGCCCGTGAAGAACCACAGCAGGGTCACTACCAGTGCATCCTTTTTACGGCGGTTAAAATGGTATAACATGCCGAATAAACCCAATATTAAAGGCAGGGCAAACAACGGGGTATAAGTTACCCCTTCCAGCGGATGCGTAGGGTCGCCGCCTACTATTGTTTTTGGCAGGTGCCTGCCGCCATCAAAAATACCGGTGGTCCAGTTACCATCAATGCCAAACATTTCGCTCTGGCCGTCCATATCGTTGTAGCGGCCAACATAGTTCCATAAAAAATACCGCCAGTACATTTGGTACATTTGCCAGCTGAACATCCATTTAAAGTTATCTACAATATTGGGCGCCTGGCCGTCGGGTATCCTTAGCCATTCCTTATAAAACTGCGGATCCTGCCCGTCGGTGCTGTACATACGTGGCAGTATGGTGGTATGATCATATACAGTGGTCAGCTTTTTGCCCGATACTTCGTATTTGGTTTTCCCTTTGCGGTAAATATTGGCGCCTTCTTTTTGGTCGATTGCTTTGGCATCATAATAAGGCCCGTATAACAACGGGGTTTCGCCGTATTGTTCGCGGTTAAGATAGCTATTTAAGGTAAAGGCATTATCGGGGTGCGTATTATCAAGGTTGGTACCCGCAGTAGCGCGGATAGGTATATAAGCGAATGAGCTGTATCCCAAATAAATAAAAGTTACACACAAAAATGCCAGGTTAAGCATTGGTTTTCTGCTGCGGATACTATAAAAAATACCTGCAATCAGAATAACTATTAACAACAGGAAAAAGAACATGGACCCGCTGCCAAAACCAAAGCCCAGTGTATTAACAAAGAACAGATCGAAATAAGCAGAGAATTTAATGGTGTATTCCCTTATGCCGTATTGTATAAATACCAGCGTCAATATACCTAATAAAACGGCAATTACTGCGCCTTTGGTAGTAACGGCATTTGTTCGGCGCAGGTAATAAACCAACGCTATTGCAGGTATGGTTAATAAGTTAAGTAAGTGGATACCTATTGATAAACCGATAACGTAAGCTATAAATATTAACCATTTATCAGCCCGGGGCTCATCGGCATGCGCGTCCCATTTTAATATCGCCCAAAAAACCAACGCGGTACAGAACGACGACCAGGCGAACACGATAGTTTCAACCGCCGAGAACCAAAACGTATCAGTATAAGCAAATGACAAGGCGCCAACTAAGCCTGCACCCATAATAACGTACAGATTTGTTTGTGCGGATTCTTCATCTCTGCCACCCAATAGTTTTTTAGCAAGCGCGGTAATGGTCCAAAACAGGAACATAATAGTTCCACCGCTGGCCAGGGCCGAACCCATATTGGTAAAAAATGGCACTTTGGTAACATCGCCCATTGATAACAGGGAGAATACTTTACCCAGCATGGCAAACAATGGGTAACCGGGCTGGTGTGCTACCTGTAAACGGTAGGCGCATGAAATAAATTCGCCGCAGTCCCAAAAACTTACAGATGGCTCTAAAGTGAGGATATAGGTTATTGAGGCTATAACGAAACAAAGCCAGCCTAAAAGGTTATTGATCTTTTTGTATTGCATGTATTATAATTAAGGGTTTTCCAAAGCGGCGTAAATATCAGAAATTTTATAGCTTTATTTAAAAAAAAGAGTTTTTCAATAGTATTATTTAACAGAAATTAACGTTTTACTTGTGCTATAATATGTACCAAATATCATAAAAAAAATTATGGTTCGTTAATTTTAGGGTGAATTGTGTGTGGTAAACACTAAATAATTTTACTAAGTGTGTATAATTTCAACTACCGCTATTTAAAATTTAATGCACACTTTTGTATTTGAATATTTATCTTGTAAAAAATATAATACCTAATACTAATACATTGCGTATGCAAAACATCTCCCTCACATCTGCCAAAAAATTACTTTTACTTTTAGGTATAATAATTATCTCGGTACAAGCGGGCTGGTCACAGGCAACTTACGCACCATACTCATACCAGTTCTATCAAAAATTCAATGCCGAAGTTTATTCGCCCAACAATACTTTCCACAGTGCGCTTAAACCTTATATTGTTGATACTACCATTAAATCGCGTTATAACCAATTGATGCAATTGGGTGTTGACAGCAGCCGCAAAAACTTTTTTTTACGCAAGATATTTAACGAACATATTTTTGATGTGCACGAAAAGGATTATACTTTTTTTGCTGATTATTTACCCGACCTGCAATTAGGCCGCGACCTTTCAAATAAAACCACTACCTATTTAAATACCCGGGGCTACCAGTTGGGCGGTACGGTAGGCGATAAATTTTATTTTTACAGCAGCGGCTATGAAGACCAGGGCCGGTTTGCCAATTATTACAAGGCTTATGTAAACGATATACACTTTATACCAGGCGAAGCTTATGACAGGGATGCAGCTAACCAAAAAACTGCCGACTGGTCGTATGTTACCGCAGTTGTTTCCTATACGCCTATCAAACAGTTAAACATTACTTTGGGCGAGGATAAAACGTTTATAGGCGATGGTTACCGGTCGCTGTTATTATCAGACTGGGCCGCAAACTATCCTTTATTACGTGTAACTGCCAATATTGGCCCCGTGCAATATATGATGATGTGGACGAACATGGAAGACCGCTTTGCAACAAAGTTTGATAGTTTTGGCAATAACCGCCGTAAGTGGGGCGTATTTCACTATTTAGACTGGAGCGTTACCAACCGCCTTTCGTTAGGTGCGTTTGATGCTGTTATAGCTGCTGATGCTAACGATAACGGGAACACACATGGCTTTGATGCTAACTATATTAATCCCGTGGTATTTGCCAGCAGCTTAGGGCCTAAAACGCCTTATCCTGACAATGTGCTTGGCGGCTTTATCGGCAAATACAAAATATTGGATAAAACTGCCATTTACGCACAGCTTTTGTTAGACAGGGTTGGCGCAAAGGATGCACCCGCAAATACCAGTGGCTACCAGATAGGCATACGTGGAGCCGACCTGTTTAAAGTAAGCAACTTCAATTATTTGTTCGAGTACAATACAGTTAAACCATACACCTATCAATCGCCCCAGGTTATTACCAATTATACTGATTATAGCCAATCGTTAGGCGATCCGCTTGGCGCCAATTTCAAGGAGATGATAGGCATATTGGATTATTCCATAGGGCGTTTTGATTTCCAGGGACAGCTAAATTATGCCACCTTCGGGCTAAATACCGACACAGAAAATGCCGGGCAGGATGTAATGTTACCCATCGACCCATCAACCGTAATAGGTGATGCTACCGGTCAGGGCCTGCGCACTAAGCTATATTATGGCGAAGGTACAGTGGCCTTTATCATCAACCCTAAATATAACCTGCGTATTGAAGTTGGCGGCCTTTATCGCCGGGAATCAAACAAGTTTGGCGTAAATAATACTTCGCTAATCACCTTTGGTTTGAGGAGTACGTTCAGGGATTTGTATCATGATTTTTAAACCTCACCGCTTTTCTAATCCGTCATTGCTGTGAGGAGGTACGACGCGAAGCAATCTCTAGCCGATCGCCTTGCATAATGTATGGGGATTGCTCCGTACCTTGCAATGATGTGCGGGAGTGAGCATTCGATTTTAATACTTCACCTTAAATCTTCTTAGCACCAAATGCAATAAAAATATAGGTGCTATAAGTATATTTTTATATCGATATTCAAATGAAAGCTTTTTGCCCTCTATCTTATAGCCAATAAACAACGCGATAAACGATATAAAATAAATGCCAAGGCAAAGCATCCCCATATTAGGCCCCCCGGCACTTTGCCATTGTACCAGCTGGGTAACAAGGTAAAAGAAAACCAGCATTATAAACAGCATAAAATACCCCAGCACAGCCGATTTCCGGATATAATAATAAACCACAACAGCCAACAATACCGAGGCCCAGTTAAAATCAGCGTTATACTGGCCCAGGAATTTGATGTAGGGAAAAGGTATGGTCCACACTATGCCAATAAGCCCGAATATAAGTAGCGGGATGAATGTGGTATAAATAAGCTTGTTTGTAGGGTTTTGGTGCGTTGCAGCAAACTTATCAAAATAAAGCTCCACCCCAACTGGCGCTGCCGGGGGCGGAGTTTTGGATGTTTTAGGATTCTTTTTTGCCACGGATTAAATAATTAAAAAAATATCGAACACTGAACGCCGGATATCGAATGTTGAAGTTTAAACTTCGATGTTCGACATTCAACATTCGATGTTCGATATTATATTTTTAAGCCCTATCTACCGGGGAGGGTTTGGATGGGGCTGGTTTTTACTTCGCAAACGCAACCGACCTTGTTTCCCTTATCACGGTAACTTTTATCTGGCCCGGATAGGTCATTTCGGTTTGTATACGATTGGAAATATCAGCCGCTAATACTTCTGATTCAGCATCGCTTATCTTTTCGCTTTCAACCACTACACGTAACTCACGGCCGGCCTGTATAGCAAATGTTTTTTCCACACCAGGATAAGATAAAGCAAGCTCCTCAAGCTCTTTCAAACGCTTGATGTAACTTTCTACCACCTCGCGCCTTGCACCCGGCCTTGCGCCTGAAATAGCGTCACAAACCTGTATTATCGGCGATAACATACTGGTCATCTCCACCTCGTCATGGTGGGAGCCGATAGCGTTGCAAACTTCAGGATGTTCCTTGTATTTTTCGGCTAACTGCATACCCAAAATAGCATGTGGCAGTTCGGGGTTATCATCTGGCACTTTACCAATATCGTGCAGTAAACCGGCGCGTTTGGCAAGCTTTACGTTCAGGCCTAACTCAGCAGCCATAGTGGCGCAGAAATTAGCTACCTCGCGTGAGTGTTGCAGCAGGTTCTGACCATAAGATGAACGGTAACGCATACGGCCAACCATACGGATCAGTTCAGGGTGCAGACCATTAATGCCTAAGTCGATAACGGTACGCTCGCCTATCTCTACTATTTCTTCTTCGATTTGTTTTTTGGTTTTGGCAACCACTTCCTCAATACGTGCCGGATGGATACGGCCGTCGGTCACCAAACGGTGCATAGCCAAACGGGCTATCTCACGCCTAACCGGGTCAAAACCTGAAAGGATGATAGCCTCCGGCGTATCATCCACAATAATTTCAATACCGGTAGCTGCTTCCAGCGCCCGTATATTCCTGCCCTCACGACCAATAATACGGCCTTTGATCTCGTCATTTTCGATATTAAATATCGAAACCGTATTCTCAATAGCCGACTCTGTAGCTGTACGCTGTATGGTTTGAATAACAATTTTCTTGGCCTCTTTGGTAGCGGTAAGTTTGGCTTCGTCAACAATATCCTTTATCTGCGCCATAGCTTTGCTGCGGGCATCATCTTTCAGATTCTCGATCAGTTGGTTGCGCGCGTCCTCGGTTGACAGGCCGGCGATATTTTCCAGTTGCTCTAAATGCTGGGTTTTTAACACATCAACTTCTTCCTGTTTTTTTTGTGCTATTTCGGTTTGGCGCTCCAGGTTCTTGCGCACATTGTCAATATCGTTTTCCTTACGGGTAAGGTTTTCCAGGCGCGCATTGAGCGATTGTTCTTTTTGTTTAAAGGCGTTCTCGCGCTGGTTGTAACTGTTATTTTTGGCGTTTAATTCCTGCTCATGTTCCGCTTTCATTTGTAAAAAGCGTTCTTTAGCTTCCAGTAATTTATTCTTTTTAAGAATTTCCGCGTTATTTTCAGCGTCTTTTAATATGAGCTTTGCTTTGTTTTGAGCCGAATTTTCCTGCGCTTTGAAAAGCTTTTTGAGCAGGAACCGGCCAATAATTATGCCTATCCCGACCCCAAGCAGGAGCCCGATAATAGCATATAAAGATGAATCCATTTTTTTAGGTTATATATAAATAAAAAAACCGCAACTAAACTTCTAAGTGTCATGTATTGAAAAACCTCGTAACAGATATTGGAATCATGGGTTACCGTTAGATACTAACGAAATAACGCACTCCTCTTGATCCGCTGATATTGAAGCGTTAAGTTTTTAATAGTGAAACTTAAAATTTAACTGCGGTTAAATCTTAAATATGCTCTGTATGTTATGTAAAGAACGTTTATTACTTCGAGAAAAATTCAGACAGCAAATTATCCAACTGGTAAACCTTTTCGGCTACGTCGGTATCTTCCACCGTAACCTTTTTTTCGGCTTTTAATGATGATGTTGCGAAATGCAACACACTCATTGCCAGCAAGTCTTGCTTATCCCTAACCGCATAGTTTTCCTGGTATTCTTTTATGCGATCATTGATGAGCTTAGCTGCCCTACGTATTATTTCTTCTTCTTCCATGTTTACCTTTAAGGGGTAAACTCTGTCAGCAATATTTATTTTTATTGAGATTTCTCCCATTTGAGCTTTTCACTTTCGTATTACTTTTTTAGCAATACAATACACTTGTCAATTTCCTGCACAAATTCGTTAATTTTTTGCTTAATGTCAACACTTTTTTCATTTGTTTCTGAAAACGACTTCGCCAGCTTCAATACCCGCAGCTTTTCTTCAAGCTCTTTGGTCTTACTTTTACTGGCGTTAAGCGCTGAATTAAGCGTTTCGTTTTCTAGTTTCAGCAAATCGTTCTCCTCCTGCAAAACAGCACAAAGCTCGATCAACCGCGTGGTTTTGTCGATTACTTTGTTTAACTGTGTGCTTAGTTGTGACATTTATTGAATTACTGAATTATTGATTTATTGAATTTTTATAAACCGATTATTGAATCAATAATTTAAATCAATAATTCGATAAATCTATAATTCAATAATTATTTCCTTATTTCCGCTCCCGCTTCTTTTTCTAAATTATAAATTATTTTTTGCATTACCGCGTCTATCGTTTTATCGGTGAGGGTTTTTTCCATATCCTCCAAAATAAAGCTCAGCGCATATGATTTTTTGCCTGCCGGTAGTTTGTCGCCTTCGTAAACATCAAATACATTTATTTCCTTCAACAGCTTTCTTTCTGTTTTTTGGGCGATACTTTTTAACGCGCCGAACGACACATTCTTATCTATCAGCATCGAAAGATCGCGCCTTACTGCCGGAAACTTCGATATGTCCTGGTAAACTATCTTGTTTTTGCGGGCCAGGGTTAATAACAGGTCGAAATTAAAATCGGCACAAAAAACTTCCTTATCCACATCAACCTTTTTCAAAGCCGATGCCGCTACCGAGCCAAACTTAACCAGTTGTTTTCCGCCGCGCATATACTGCAAACCATAGCCTAATTTTGAACAGGTGGCATCTTCAACAGTGAAATCCTTAATATTCAGGCGTTCGATGATATTATCTACAACGGCCTTCAGGTTATAGAACGATGCTGCTTTAGATTTTTGGTTCCATGCCTCGGCGGTATTATTTCCGGTGATAAAAATAGCTAAACGCTGCGTTTCGATGTATTTATCTTCCTTTATGCTATAAACCTTGCCAAACTCGTATAATTTCAGGTCCGGGTTTTTCCTGTTTTGGTTACGGGCGATGGCTTCCAGCCCCGAGAACACCATGCTTTGGCGCATTACGTCGAGGTCGCTGCTTAGCGGGTTCAATATCTTAACCGCGGTATCCAAATTGTTGGAATAAGCTGATTTAGTCAATGAGTTCGATAATATCTCGTTAAACCCGTTAGCGGTAAGCATATCGGCCAACTGGTTCTGCACCGCGTCTTTATCAGGCCTGATGGATGTATTTAACGATGCCCTTATTTGCGTAGGGATATAAATGTTATTGTAGCCGTAGATGCGCAGTATTTCTTCTATCACATCCACATCTCGGGTTACATCCACACGGTATGGCGGTACTTGCAACGAAAGGCCATCGGCAGTTTCATTCACTATTTTAATATCCAGCGCGGCGATGATCGCTTTTATTTCTTCGTGAGGGATTTGCTGACCGATCAGCCTGTCGATATTGTGGTAAGTTACCTCAACCTCAAACGGCGCAACAGGCGCAGGATATAAGTCGATTATTTCAGAAGATATTTCACCACCGGCTACTTCTTTTATCAACAACGCCGCGCGTTTAAGGGCGAACACCGTCATATCCGGATCGGTACCGCGTTCAAAACGGAATGATGAATCAGTCTTCAAACCATGACGTTTAGCCGTTTTACGGACCGAAACCGAATTAAAATAAGCGCTCTCCAAAAATATGCTGGTAGTTGACGCGCTAACTCCGGAATCAGCACCGCCGAAAACCCCGGCAATACACATCGGCCCTTCAGCATCATTGATCATCAGGTCATCAGCTGATAACTTGCGGTCGACCTCATCAAGTGTTTTAAAAGTGGTTCCGTCGGCACAATTACTAACGACGATTTTTCCACCTCTTATTTTATCGGCATCAAAGGCGTGTAATGGTTGGCCCAGGTCATGCAGCACATAATTAGTAACATCAACGACATTATTGATAGAGCGCACGCCGATCACCGCTAAACGTTCCTTTAACCATTTTGGTGATTCCTTTATTTCGATACCTGAAATGGTAACGCCTGAATATCTCGGTGCGGCTTGTTCGTTTTCAACCACCACGGGTATAGTACGACTGGTATTATCTGCCTTAAAAGCCGAAACATCAGGCTTTTTTATGTTGATCTTTAGAAAAGCCGCAATATCGCGCGCAGTACCCAAATGCGATGCCGCATCGGCACGGTTTGGGGTAAGGCCTATCTCGTATTGGTAATCGTCGTTAAGGTTAAAGTGGTCCTTGGCTAAAGTACCGGGAATAGCATCCGCATCCAGTACCATGATACCGGCGTGAGATGAACCTAAGCCTATTTCATCCTCGGCGCAGATCATGCCTTCTGAAACCTCGCCGCGTATTTTTGATTTGTTGATCTTAAAATGGTCGCCCTCCATTGGGTACACAATAGTGCCAACAGTAGCTACCAATACTTTTTGCCCGGCAGCCACGTTAGCGGCGCCGCAAACAATTTGCAGGTCCTCGCCTGTGCCTATGTCAACTTTGGTAATGTGTAAATGGTCGGAATTGGGGTGATCGATGCTTTCTTTCACATGCCCAATCACCAAACCTTCCAGTCCGCCGGGAATGGCCTGCACCTTTTCCAGGCTTTCTACTTCCAGCCCTGTGCCGGTTAAAATAGCCGAAAGTTCTTCGGGAGTTTTATTTGTATCAATAAATTCTTTGAGCCAATTATAAGATATCTTCATTATACCAGAATGATAATCGGCAAAGATACAATTTAAGCTGAAAGCTTAAAGGCTAAAGCTGAAAGCTTGGAAGGAAAAAAGCTTTTTGCTTTTATCTTTCAGCTTATTCATTAATCATCCAACTCATCGTCTTCGTCCTCATCATCAAAGTCGAGTGTATATGATGATTCGGCGGCTCTGTACGCCTGGTTAGCGGCATCGCTTTCGTCAATGTTGTCATCATCCAAAGGTTCGTCATATTCATCAAAACCGTTCGAATGAATGTCCTGCTGGCTCATTTGGTCGTCTTTATCTTCTTCGTCTGAATCGTCTTGCGGTACGCGGTCGTCTGGATGTATCATGATGCTTGGGTTTTATTTTGGATTAACCGAAGATACAGTTATTTGTTTATCAAAATAAATTCGAAATCGAACATTCGAAATTCAAAATTATATCACCCCCTCATCCGCAAAACTATAATAACCACTATCAGTAATAATCAAATGATCGAGCACCTTAATATCCAGTAACTTACCGGCCGCGACTATCTTTTTCGTGAGCATTATATCTTCGTGACTGGGTTTTAAGCTTCCCGAAGGATGATTATGCGCCAGCATAATATTAGTGGCCGAGTAACGTAAAGCCACGCCAAATATAATTTTGGGGTCGGCTACGGTAAGCGTTAAGCCGCCTTTGCTTATCAGCTCTTTGCCCAACAGTTTACAGTTTTGCCCTATCAATAATATCCAGAATTCCTCGTGATTAAGGTCCATCATCAACCGCTTCAATATATTATAGGCTGCTTTACTGCCATCGATAATATCGGGGGTTTTTGTTTCCGCTTCATTTCTCCGGCGGCCAATTTCGAGCGCGGCTATAATGGAAATAGCTTTGGCCTCCCCTATTCCCCTGAATTTGCATAACTCCTCAATCGTTGCCTTGCCTAAGTTATTCAGGTCGTTATCGTAATGATGCAGGATGCGCTTGCTTAGTTCCACTGCCGATTCATCGCGATTGCCTGAGCCGATGAGTATGGCTATCAGTTCGGCATCGGTTAAAGCACGCCTGCCCTGCCCGCTTAGTTTTTCGCGCGGGCGGTCTTCTTCGGCCCATGATTTTATGGAGATGTGGGTTTCGTAGGGTTTCACTATCGGGCTAAGGTTTTATCAAAGGCTCCTGCCTGTTATCCCAAAAATAAACAATCTCTACCTTATAACTGTGTATCCTGTAAAGTAATGAACAGTTTTTATGGAGCACACACTTTCTTAACGCAGGATTTTCGGGGGCTACAGGATATATGAGTGGCGTTTCAGCAATCAGGTCGAGTGATTTGGAAACTTTATCTTTAAATTTATTAACTACCTTATCTCCCCATCTTTGTTCTAACTGAATAATGATGTCCTCAAATGTGGATTCAGCTTTGGGAGAGAACTTTATTTCAAAGCTCATTTTTTAACCAGGTGCTTTGCTTTAAATTCCTGCAAAGAAATAGTCTGGCCGCTTTCATGCTGGGCTATACTCTCTTCAATACCCTTTATAACATGTGAAGGAAAAACACTTGTTTGCGACTCAAATTTAACTTTCAGGTCGTTTAAAAATGCTTTAACAATTTTTAATTGCTCGGCATTGTCAGGATGTACAAGTATTGATTCCATATATCAAAAATACAAAATTAAAATTGCAGGCAAAAAAATAGCGATGGATTTAAAACCCATCGCTATTTTTAAATTGAATATTATTTGTAGCTTATTTTAAGCCGTTAACAAACTTAGTAAGCTTTGATTTATTGTTTGAAGCCTTGTTTTTGTGAATAACGTTCTTTTTGGCTAAACGGTCAAGCATCGAGATAACTTTGCCTAAAAGCTCACTTGCTTCGGCTTTTGTAGTTGTGCCTCTTAATTTTTTGATGGCGTTCCTGGTGGTTTTTGCCTGGTACCTGTTGCGTAAGCGCTTCGCAGCGTTAGCGCGTATCCTTTTTAATGATGATTTATGATTTGCCATTGTAAAGCCTTATTATTCTACTTTTATTTAAGGACTGCAAATATAGAAGTATAAATTTAATTATGCAAGCTAATTTTCAACAAAAAAACTTACGTTTTTAAGAGTCAAGATGCAAGAACCAGGAGTCAAGTAAAAAGCTTTGTGCCGGGTTCTTTTTAATCTTGATTCCTGGTTCTTGCATCTTGATTCTATATTCTAATAATCATCTCCCAAAGCAAATTTGCTTACCCTTTTTTTCCATTTCCCCCTTGTAAAGTCAGGGAATTGCTGCGGCATATTGCCTTCGGCGATTGATTTTTCTGACAGTGGCGTTATGGCGCTCATGGTTACCGAATCGTACACATCAATAGGCGTTTGCACCTTGCGTTTTACCGATTCAATAAAAGCGTGGAACACGAACCAGTCCATACCGCCATGCCCGGCGCCTTCGGCCTGCTTGCTGTATTTTACCCAAAGCGGATGGTCGTATTTGGTTAACCAGCTATCTTCATTATCCCATTCGTCGTCGTTTTTCGATTGTTTTTCAATATAGATAGAATTGGCTACGTCCATCCAAAGTCCTTTAGTGCCCTGCACCCTGAAACCTAACGAATATGGCCTCGGCAGGTGTGTATCGTGCGACAACAAAACAGTTTCGCCATTGGCGCAGTTGATCATGGTAGTTATTACGTCGCCGTTTTTGTATTTTATTCGTGAGGCTTCATTACCCGGTGCTATTTCATCAATATAGGTATCCAACCCGTGCGCCTTTGAGGCGAATGATACCAGGTTTGTAAAACGGTTACCATAATTTATGTCGATATAATGCATCAGCGGGCCCGCGCCGTGGGTTGGGTATATATCGCCGTTACGCTCGATGTTAAATTGCGTGCGCCATTGCGCCTCGCTGAATGCCTTTGGACCATAAAGCGGGCCTACGCCCCCGTTGCCATCATTGAATAAAACGTTACGCAGGTTATGTTGGTAGCCGCCTTCCAAATGTATCATCTCACCAAATAAACCCTGGCGCTGCATATTTAAAACGGCCATCACATCGCGGCGATAGCATACGTTTTCCAGCGTCATGTAAGGCACATTGGTTTCCTCGTATGCTTTTACAATATCCCAATGGTCTTCTAACGATAAGCCTGCAATTACCTCGCAGCCTACGTATTTTCCGGCCTTCATAGCATCAATAGCCATTTGCTTGTGGAATTGCCATGGGGTAGCTATAATCACGGCGTCAATGTCCTTACGTTCGAGTAACTTTTTATAAGCATCATCGCTTCCGGTGTATTCGGCAGGCATCGGCGCGCCGTGCTTTTTTATATGCGCGCGGGTGGAGGCTAATGAGCGTTCCTGCGTATCGCAAATGGCCACAATTTCCACGTCATCGCGCAGCAAACCTTCCTGTATGTGGCTGTTACCGCGCAGGCCAACGCCAATATAGCCCAGGCGGACTTTATCCATATTGCGACCAAAAACTACTGATGACGGTAAAATGCTGATACCTGCGGCAAGTACGGTGCCGGTGCTTATAAATCTTCTTCTATCCATGTTAATTTAGGTGATTAAAGGTGTAAATCAATACCTAAAGCTATTAAATATATTTATGGGCGGTGGTTAAATTAGTGCGCAAACGTTTGAATGACCTCACCCTGCCCTCTCTAAAGGAGAGGGCTTTAAAAAATGAAGTTCAAGTCCTCACATTTGGAGAGGATTTAGGTGAGGCTTTAGGGTGTTGCCTTCGGCCCGTGCTATTCGCTCATACGCCTGCAGGCATTAGGCACGGGGCCGGTATACGCTACTATCACTAACATATTTGTCTGAACCATGATTTACATGATTTTTGGATTGAAGGATTATGTAGTTCCTTTCCGTCGCTATTATCTATATATCATGGCCATCCTTTAATCCTATAAATCATGGTTCAGACAAATTTTACCATTAACGCGCTTCGTTTACTCACCCGGACATCGCTGCGCTCGTCCACCCTCTCTTCGCCTGCGGCGAAAAGAGGGTAGGAAGATAATCTAGTTCATACTCATAATTAAATTACTATTTTTAGTATAATTGGCCTTAACGCATGAAACGCAACTTAGCCTTAGTATTCTTTAGCAGCATATTAATCATCACCTGTTCATCATGGGGTTTCTTCGCGCATTACCGCATTAACAGGCTTGCTGTTTTCACATTACCCAAGGGTATGGCCACATTTTACAGAGCCAATATCGACTATATAACACAACATGCCGTTAGCGCCGATAAACGCCGCTATGTAGATTCAACTGAAGCGCCGCGGCATTTTTTGGATGCCGACCATTATGGCAAAAACCCCTTCAGCAAAATACCGCAGCATTGGGAAGATGCGGTGCACAGGTATACCGCTGATACGCTCGACAAATATGGCACCGTGCCCTGGGCCATCCAGTACAATTATTACAAGCTGATTAAGGCATTTAAGGCGCACGATACTACCAACATATTGGAAGCATCGGCTAACCTGGGCCACTATGTTGCTGATGCACATGTGCCGCTGCATTTAACCTTGAACTACAACGGGCAGCTTACCGGCCAAACCGGTATCCATGCGCTGTGGGAAAGCCGCGTTCCTGAGCTTTTTGACAACCAATGGAATTATTATGTTGGCCATGCCCGGTATATTGAGAACCCTTTGCAGGAAGCGTTTAAAATTTGCAGCAGCTCGTTTAAAGAAGTGGATTCGGTTTTGCGATTTGAAAGGGTTTTGAGTAAATCATTCCCGGCCGGTAAAAAATACACAATCGAAAAACGGGGGCGGAAAATAGATACGCTTTATTCAGAAGCATATAGTTTAGCTTATTATAAGATGCTGAACGGTATGGTTCAAAGGCGCATACGGGCATCTATATTATCGGTTGGCAGCTTTTGGTACTCAGCGTGGGTGGATGCCGGGCAACCTGATTTGAACAGATTGATTGCTAAGCCGCTTACTATCGGCCAAAAGAAAAAAATTGCACAAGAGGAAGCTTTGTACAGATCGGGAAAAGTGTTAGTTTTAGCTAAGTAGATATGATACGACAGAAAGCCGCAAAGTTAAGCAGAGGATCAAGCAACATTGTTTGGCGCAGCCATGAACCATCGCGGCTGGAAACCTTTAGCGATGCCGTTTTTGCTTTTGCTTTAACGCTTATCATTGTATCGGTTGAAGTACCGAAATCATTCGACGACCTGCTTGAAACCATGAAGGGTACCGTAAGCTTTGCGGTTTGCTTCGCGGCATTATTCCAGATATGGAACAGCCAGAACATTTTTTTTCAGGCGCTATGGCATGAAGGACGACAAAACGGTAATGTTAAATGCCTTCCTGATGTTCGTGGTGCTGATATATGCCTACCCTTTGAAATTTTTATCGATATTGTTGTTCCTTCGTCATAGCTACATGCTAAACGGGCACGAAATGCCAATGATCTACGATCACCAGGTATCTACATTAATGGTGATATACGGTGCGGGTTTCAGCGTTATTTATTTACTTTTTTTCCTGATGCACCTTAATGCGTTAAAGCAACGCGATGAGCTAAACCTTACCCCAGTTGAGGTATTTGAAACAAAAACAATTACATATATAAACCTGATAGGCTTTTGCATTGGCCTTATAGCTATAGCATTGGCAATGATATTGCCTTTAAAATACCAGGGGCAGTCGGGCTTTACTTACTTCCTTATCCCTGTAGCTTACTCAATATGGTATGCTTACCGCGGTAAAAAGCAGCGGCAATTATACGAGGTTTAATTAGCTGCTTTTTTGCTAACGCGATTTTTAACAAGTGCGAATATCGGCGGCACAACTGAAAGTAATATGATAACTACGCCCACCAGCGAAAAATGATCGCGGAAGAAAGGCACGGTACCCAGCTCATATCCGGCAAAAAGAAAAGCGATGATCCAAGCGCCGCCGCCTATAATATTATATAAGCTGTAACGCCCGATGGGCATTTTGCCCACCCCGGCCACAAATGGCGCTATGGTACGGATAATAGGCATAAAGCGGCTAAGGATAACGGCTTTACCGCCATGCTTATCAAAAAAAGCTTTGGTTTTTAGATAATAATCCAGCTTGAGGACTTTGTTTTCGGGCTTAAATACCTTTGGCCCTAAATAATTCCCTAACAAATAATTTACTGTATTACCCGTGAAAGCGGCTATGACAAGTATAACTGCCATATACATAATATTCAGGCCCGAATTACCGGTTGCTATCAAAGCGCCTGTGGCGAACAGTAATGAGTCGCCAGGCAGGAATGGCGTAACAACAAAGCCTGTCTCAGCAAATATTATCAGGAAGATGATGAGGTATGTCCACCCCTGGTACTGGCTGGTAATTTGTACCAGGTGCTTATCAATGTGTAAAATAAAATCGATAATGCTTTTTATTATTTCCAATGCGCTTAATTTCCCGCAAAAATATAAATATATATTGTATGGAGTTGAAAGTTTAAAGTAGAAAGTTAAAAGCTATAAACAAAAAGCATACAGCAGAATCTCCAAAAAAGTTTTTCCTATACTTTTTACTTTAAACTTCAAACTTCAAACTCAAAAATCTATCTGTTTGTAAGTATCCCCGCGTTAAAGGCCGAAGTATCGGTACGGCCAACTATACCATAGGCGTAGAGTGTGTATAAGCGACCGTCCTGTATGGTAGTAGTACCCAAGGTGGTTGCTAAAACACTACCTGGAGATGAAGTTGGGCTAATTTGAAAAGTGTAGTTCCCCGCAGGCATTAGTATATAATGAGAAACAGAATCATACCCAATTTTGGCAAATGCAATTGAATCTGCCGCAGTAACATTAAGCAGGGTGTTTGGTATGGCCAGGTTAATAAACCTTACTTTGCCAAAACCAACTTTTGGCGTAGCGGCTGTATCGTCTTTGGTTAAAATACCCGTTAATGTATTTATACTTTTGCCGCTAATGCTATCTGTTGAATATTGCCCGGTTATAAACAGCGTATACTTGTGATTGGAAGCAAAACCTGGCTGCGGAATTGAGAAAAGGTTTGTGGTTGAAGCCGAAGCCGACCTGATCTGCAACGGCGTATCAATATCATTCAAATAAAAATAACCCGATGAAGTTGGATAATAATACGGATATGAATTTTGCTTAATATAATGCATGTACAAGTTTATAGGGTGCACATTGGGGCTTAAATTTAACACCTCCAGCTGCACATTTAAGCCTACGCTGGTTGCCTGCCCCCCCTTACCGCATGAACTTAAGTAAGGCGTTAAAAAAACGCCAAGCATGCATAGTATAATGAAGCCTGTTACCGGATTATATTTTTTTCTATTCATTTTTTATTGTACGATATTAGTTACACTAACGGTAAATGCGTTGCCGCCCTTCCCGGTTAGTTGCCCGTGAGTAAATAATATATAACCGATCCGCGAGGTAAATACGATAGAGGTGTCTATCTTTGGTGTACTTTCACCTGCCAAATATACTTTAACTTCCTTTGTACCCGCAACAAATGGCTTAAAGCTGCCCACATATCCAAAAGCACACTCTTTATAATTTACTGTATCGCCCTGGCCAACAGTTACATTAAACTTATCAGTACCCGGGGTAGCATTTACATATCTTATATATGAATTATTAAGCGTAGTTGCCAAAGTATCGGTATTTATAAGATTAGCTACGCTATCAACCGGGTCTGTTATCTTAAACGCCAGGTTTGCTGTTTCACCGCATACAAAAATTGAATAATATTTAGCCGTGTCTAAATTGAACGTAGTAGTAAATAAAGTTGGAAAGCCTTCATTTGATTTATTAAACCTATAACTCTGTTCACCGAACGGTACTTTTAAATAACCTGTTTCACCGCCAATAAATATTGCTGAAAGTTGATTTTGACGAGTTCCATTTATAAAATATTTAATAGTATCTCCGGTGGCGTTAATAACATTTAGATTGGTTGTAATAACCGCAGGAGGAGGCAAATCCTTATCCTTACATGATAAAAAACCCGTTATTACAGCAAAAAAAAGAAAAGTGAATAGCCTGGTGTTCATATAATTAATTGCTATATAACTGTTTTTGCCGGGTATTTGTTATCCCGGCGAACAAAAAAGTCCGGTTTTTACGCCGGACTCATTGTTTTGGATTTATAATTTAAGTTTACAACTTAAGCATAACTGTTAAGCATTACCGGCATTACCAGCATCAGCACATCCTCGTTCTCATCCCCGCCCTGCGGTAATAGCAAGCCGGCACGGTTAGGTGTCGACATTTCCAGCGATACTTCCTCACAAGCCAGATTCTTTAACATCTCGATCAGGAAACGGGCGTTAAAACCAATTTCCATATCCTCGCCTTCGTACTGGCAGCTCAGGCGTTCATGGGCCTCATTGGCAAAATCAATATCTTCTGATGATATATTAAGCTCGCTGCCATTTATTTTCAACCTTACCTGGTGCGTGGTTTTATTGGCGTAAATAGCCACGCGGCTAAGCGAACCTAAAAATGCCTGGCGATCGATGCTTAGTTTATTAGGGTTATTCAGCGGTATTACTGCTTCATAATCAGGGTAGCGCTCATCTATCAAACGGCAAACCATATTTATATTGCCAAATTTAAAGAATGCGCTGGTGCTGTTATATTCAACCGATACGTTTACATCATCAGCCGGCAGAGCCGATTTTAATAAGGTTAACGCCTTTTTTGGCAATATGAATGATGTGGTAGCAGCAGCTTTGGCATCCTTACGGCGATAACGTACCAGCTTATGCGCATCGGTAGCTACAAAGGTTAAGGAGTCAGTAGTCAACTGGCAAAATACGCCTGTCATTGCCGGGCGCAATTCATCATTACTAACCGCGAAAATGGTTTTGTTTATCGCCTCGGCTAAAACTGATGCCGGCAAGTTTACCGATGAAGCATTTTCAACAACCGGTATCTTGGGGAAATCTTCGCCATTCTCACCGCTTAGTTTATATTTTCCATCACCGGCACTTATTTCAATGGCAAACGTGCTGTCATCAACCGAAAAAGTTACAGGTTGTTCGGGCAATGATTTCAGTGTTTCTAACAATATGCGCGACGGGATAGCTATACGGCCATTCTCTTTTGCTTCAACAGTTAAAGAGGTGGTCATGCTGGTTTGCAGATCGGTAGCCGAAATGGTTAAGTTTCCATCCTTTATCTCAAACAAAAAGTTTTCCAGTATGGGCAATACGGTGCTGTTGCTTAACGCGCCGCTTACCGACTGTAACTGTTTGAGTAATGTTGATGTAGAAACAATAAATCTCATATGTTTTCAAGTATTAATCTACCAAAAGTATAAAATTTAATGAGCATACTTTCGCTTGCGAATATAATGTTGAAAAATAGCAAATATTAACACTAAACACAAAGGTAAAATAGTATTTATTAATTGCCATTTTAACTTTTCTGAACGTATGCGTGCCCTGTCGAGCAGGCGTATTTGAATTTCCTTGGTTCGGAGGGCAATAAGGCCCGAATCATCGGTCATATAATCGGCAATATTCAATAAAAGATTTTTGTTGCCGTAAGTTTGGCGGGTATATTGGTCGTACCCTAACGGGAATGGTGAACCATCGGCAGCAAGCTGGTTTTTGAATATATCGCCATCGCTTATCACTATCATTTTGGTGGGCTGACTTTCGGGCAGTTGCTGTATTTTTTCGGTTATGCCTTCGGGTATGGGGCGGTTCAGAAAATCGGAAGCAAATTTTCCTTCCAGCAATATACCCACTGTTTTTGGGGTACTTTGAAACTCTTTCGGGTTGGGTTCCTGCTCCAGTGCCTGTAATGATAACAACTTAGGCGTGCTCAATTTTTTATTATACGGCGATGATTGCAGCAGCACTGTTTTCTTTGTGCCTTTTAAATCAAGCGTATCAATAGTGCTTGCAAACTCGCTGCGTATGCCATCAAGGTTTTTTACTATGGGATGTTTCGACAGCGGCATAAATATTGGGTAGAACAACCAGGGCACCAATTGTATTTGTGCCTGCCCGCCAATTTCGCCGGTGCTTACTGGTATTTGGGCGCAGTTTATATCGGCTATCAGGTCGTAATTCAAGCGCACGCCGTAGGTAAACAACTGGTCGTCCAAATTCAGTTGTTTCGGGAAAGCCATTTCTTCGTTGCCGTGGCCACGCATGCTATCCAGTTCGGCACTTACGGGGTCAATGGCCCAAAGCACCTTGCCGCCTCGCATAATATATTGGTCGAGTTTAAATTTTTCCAGTTCAGTAAAAGGCTTATCGGGCTTGGGTATTACCAGCAGTTTAAGCTGCGTTAGCCCTTCAAATGGTATGGTAGTAAGGTTAACCCTGCCCACATCAAACCCGTCCGACAATGTTTTCATGCCATCTTCCAGTTGCATGTCGGTAAGCTCATTATGGCCCTCAGTAAAACCAATTTCGGGCTTGCCCCCGCTGGTTATTTTTTTTATGGCCGATGAAAAAGCATACTCCAAGTTCTGTATGGAATTATTGGCAATCTCCTCATCCGAGAGCCCCATACGCGATTGCATCAGGTTAACAACTATCTTTTGCCCCTGGTATTCAACCAGTGCCTCGGGGAATATCATTATTTGCGAAACGCCGTTATCCGTCTTTACCCCATAAGCCTGCCCTACTACACCCTTAGCTTCCAGTGAATCATAAACTGTTTTCTGGCTGCTGTCGGGCAAATTTTTTACGTTGGCAATAGGGTCGACAAACTCGTATTGCAGGTTGCCATGCGTATAGGCTTGCAGATCGCTCAGCATGTCGCCGGTAGCACGTTGCAGGCGTTTCATCCACGGTTGAAAACTTTCGCCCTTTAAATACACCGTTACCTTAAGCGGCTTTCGCAGGCTACCCATTATCTGCCTGCTAATAGGCGATATGGTGTAGCGCTTTTCCTTAGTGAAATCGAACCGGGTAAAGGTTAGCGCCGATATAAAACCCAGCACAAACAAAATAATCACAAACCCAATGGTAAACTTATTGGCTATGGCTTTTTGCCGTTGTTGAAGCAGTACAAATAAGGTTAACCAAATAAATATACCCGATACTATAATAAAATAGGCCAGGTCGCGGGTATCTAAAACGCCGCGGCTTACCGATTCATAATGTTCGGTAATACCCAAATTTTCAAGGGTAAGGTTTTGAAGCGATAATATCTGGCTAAGTGAATCAAAACCACTGTAAAAAAAGAAACACAGGAAAACCGCGATAACAAAAGCAATGACCTGGTTTTTGGTGATAGATGATGCGAACAAGCCTATAGCTGCAAAGCATGCCCCCAACAAAAACAGCCCGATGTAGGAACCGATAACGGCACCTGTATCAATATTTCCCTGCGGGTTACCGAGTACATAAACCGAATAATAATATACCAGCGTTGGCAGCAGCGCAAATAAAATAAGTACCAGCGATGCAAAATATTTTCCTAAAACTATTTGCCAATCGGTTAGGGGGCGGGTAAGTAATAGTTCGAAAGTACCTTCGCGGCGTTCTTCGGCTAAGGAGCGCATGGTAATGGCGGGTACCAGGAACATAAAAAGATAGGGGGCGGTGCTAAAAAGGCTGTCGAGCCCGGCATAACCGTATTCTAAAATGCTGGATGCAGGGAAAACCCACAGAAACAAACCCAGTACTACTAAAAATGCGCCAATGGTTACATAAGCTACCAGTGAGCTGAGGTACGAGATGAGTTCTTTTCTTAATATTGACAGCACTTTTTATTGTGGGGGTTACGCGCCGAAATTACAACAATAATAAACGAATGCAAAAGCTTATGATATAAAAAAAGAGGGCGGATTTTATGAAACCCGCCCTCTCCTTTTTTATTATAGCTTTTTTATTGGAAGCTATACGCTACGCGTAAACCTATCTGGCTAAAGGTGCCATTTTTTGACCAGCCCTCATAACGTACGCCTACTTCAAAGCCGCCATCCATTGCATAACCAATGCCTGGGGCATACAAGAAAGCAGTACCGCCGCCATCCTGAATAAAAGCTGCGCCTAAGCCAACTTCACCAAAAAAGCCGGTGCTTCCATTAAAGTTATAACGGCCGGCAAATTTTACAGGAATGGCTTTTAAAGCCGGTACTTTTCCGCTTGCAGATTGACCACCAAAATCAATAGTAATGGTTTTTCCAATAAAGGTAGTGTAACCTGCTGAAAGGCTAACATCAAAATTTTCAGCTGCAGGAAGCGAATATTTTAAATCGCCGCCAATTGCAAATGAATAACCATTGCTGGCATCGCCTACAGGCAAACCCGGGTTAACACCAATGCTGAATTTACCGCCACCATCATTTGATGATGATTGCGCGAATGAGTTAAACGCTGCTGCGCTTAAAACTACAAGAAGTAATAAGATTTTTTTCATGGGAATTAAGGTTATTTGGTTAAATAATTGCATCAAAAATATAAAAAAATATATTTTGTCAATAAATAAATGATTAATAATTAACCGCTTAAACAATTCAGCTTTAATAATAAGGTTAAATGTTGCTACAGATTGAATTTATAAGCCACCTTCAAGACCACCTGGCTCACCGTACCTCCATTATCGGTACGTCCTTCGTATCTTATACTAAAGTCAACCTCATCAAAGTCAAGTGCGGGTACTGCATAGCCTATTCCCGGCGCATAAATTAGCCCCACACGCCCGCCACTATAGTTACTGTTTAAATTAACAGAAGCCCCTGCATCACCTTCAATATAAAACTGATGTAAATATAGTTTGGCGCCCACTTCTATTGGCAAATAATTGGCATCAGCTGCTTGTGAACCCTGTTTTGCAACAAAATCGCTATAACCAAGGTTGGCAACCAGCCGTAGTGGTTTCACACCTGTCGACAATTCAACCTTCATCGCGAAACCTATCGAATAATCATAAACGTTTTTAGCCTGCCCTGTTGGGAAACCAAATGCACCTCCCATACTAAAACTTTGAATGTTTTGTGAAAAGCAAGCAGTTGCAGTTGCGCTTATGATGAATAATAAAAGTACTAATTTTTTCATGTTCAATATGGACTTAAAATTTCACCGAATTTATTTAATTAAAATTATCTCGGCCGTTGGTAAGGCTGATAAAAATATTTTCGAGCGAATTGCCTTTATTTTTATCGCGCAGACCCTGAAGGCTGTCGTTTGCTACAATATTGCCTTTGTTGATGATGATAACCTGGTTGCAAACCGCTTCAACCTCCTGCATAATATGAGTTGATAGTATAATGGTTTTGGCTTTGCCCAATTCCAGTATCAACTGGCGTATACCTATCAGTTGATTGGGATCCAGGCCCGATGTCGGCTCATCAAGTATCAGCACTTCCGGATCATGCAAAATAGCCTGCGCCAGCCCTACCCTTTGGCGATACCCTTTGGATAGCTGCCCTATCTTTTTATGCTGTTCGGGCCCCAGGCCGGTTTGTTCTATAACTTCAGCTATTTTTGCCTGCGGCGAGGCCATCTTATGTATGCCTGCTATAAATGCCAGCGACTCCTTCACATACATATCCAAATAAAGGGAATTACTTTCGGGAAGGTAGCCGATGTGTTTTCGTACATCAAGCGACTGCTTCTCCACATCAAAGCCGCAAACCGATGCCGTGCCTGATGTTTGTGGGATAAAGCAAGTGAGTATTTTCATGGTGGTTGACTTCCCCGCGCCATTGGGCCCTAAAAAACCCAGCACCCCCGGCCCCGCCGAAAAAGAAATACCATCAACAGCCTTCTGCTTACCGTAGATCTTGGTTAACGACTCAACATTAATACTCATTGCCCCAAAAATAGATTTTAGATATGATATTTTTCAAGTATTTTAACTTTCTGGTGCACTGATCTCGTATTTATTCATCAAAGATTCATCAACTTCATATTCCTTAGGTACCGTTTCATTGCCTAACCCCTATTTCCGACAGGCCCGAACAATACTAAAGCAATACTGAAACACCGCCAAAACACTGTTTAACAGCCATCCAAAGCAACCTGATGAAACATACTAAATCCTATAGGAATCAACTTTTGATTTTTGACTTTCCAGTACTTCCACGTACCCAAATGCGTAGTTATACGCTTGTCCCCGCAAATTTTACGCCCGTACTTTGCCGATGTAAACAATTACAATGCTGTGAGTATGTTCACATGCTTACGGCTTATGATAAGATCTAATAGTTTGTTTATTAGGGTCAGTAATGCCGTTGCGGGGCGAGCCCGCGCGGCATTCATTTACTTAGATACTGCCCAATACCTATTTTTCAAACACAACATTATCCACCTTCGCTCCCAATTTTTCCAGTGTTTCATTTATTTCGGCAACCATCGCATCCGGACCGCAAACATAAAAATGTTTGGCAAAATCTTTTATCTCTGCTTTTAAAAATTCAGCATTAATACGCCGGTGGTCGCCGGGACCGTTGTCATCCGTAGTAACAAATACGGCGTTGCCACCCAGCATCGCTTTTAATTCATCCGATAGTATAATATCATCTTTAGTACGGTTCGAAAAGAAAAGCGTATTGCCATCCAGCTTATTTTCGCGGTTCAGTTCACGCAATATGGCTATGAATGGCGTTATGCCAGCGCCGCCGGCTATAAAGTAACCCGGCCCTTTGTATTCAATGGCGCCCCAGGCATCGCTGATGATGAGCTCATCGCCGGGCTTTAATGTATCCAGTTGTTTGGTAACCCCTTCCTCACTATCTCTATAAATTTTAATGGTGAACTGCAAGTGGTCATCATCCGTTAGGCAGGTAAACGTAAAGGGATTTTTCTTATCCTTCCAGCCCTCCTGGTTTATAGTAAGGTCGATAGCCTGCCCGGGCGTGAAAGTAAAACCTGAAGGCTTTTCAACATTAAACTGCTTTACGTTATGCGTAACGTAATGGGTGGAGAGGATTTTGATGAGATGATCCATTTCGGGTGATAATTAAGTAACTGCAATATTGGTAATAAATGAAATAACAATTTGTTTCAGGGGATGTTATTCATTAGAGTTGAGCGCATGAAATGGGTTACAATTTCAAGGATATTAGTATCACAAACACGGTGATCGTTAGCCCATGTTTACATCCGTCCTAAACGAGCGCAAGTTGGTCAATTATCATGGTAGTCCTTAAATCCTATATATCATATTCAGATAAAAGATCCCCGCACAACTCTTAAACCACCGGGAGAGCATTAGGAGGTACTTGGTGTAAAATAATGGCAATCTTTAAATCCCATAAATCATGGTTCAGACAAAAGAGCATTTTCTCCTAAACGGCGCTTATGACAAGCAGGAAAGTTGGCAAAAGTTACTCGTGAAATTATCCCGGACCAACGGGAAAATGCCAGCCCAAACTAAGCCGGGCTGATCCAAAAAAATCAAATATTAATTGGCTTTATAAAACACGGTTTTCCATGAACGCTTATCGCCCAATAAGGTGGATTTTGCATTAGCCAGAACAGTAATAGAATTGCCATCATTGCTCAATTTCCAAACCTCTGTTACGTTAACAATTTGTTGTTCATCAACTTTTATATTGTAAGGTTCGGCAGCCATCAGGTGTATAATTGAGTTAATGGTCATAGTTTTACCATCAGCTGATAACCTTACGGTAAACTCCTTTCCTCTTCCTCCACCATAAGTAATTTTGCTTTGTTTACCGTCGAAGGTCAGTTTTTCCACGCTGTTAGCCCGCACTGCGCCAGGAGATGGGCTTGGAACTTCCATGGTTAAAAAATCTGCCTGTTCCGTTATTTTTATTGTTTTAGATAGCATACGATCACCCGCCTCATATGAGCAAACAATATTTCCGCCCATACTTATCGATTCTTTGGATTTCCATTCGCCGGAAAAGTTAGCGCGATGAGGACCATTTTTTTGCTGAGCCTGTACGGGAACATAAATTATTCCAGCCAGCATAAAAGCCAGGCTGTACAAAACATTTCTTTTATTTTTCATATCCATTAGAATTAATTCAGCGAATCTACCTTGATATTTTTCGGCGCGGCGAATTTGGATTGTAAATAAAAATGTAAACTTTGTAAATAAAAACTTGACATTATGCATCTTAGCCCAAATCTCCTTTCCGGTAAACGCAAATACCTGTGCGGATTAATACTGCTCTTGTTTGGCTGGGCGGCCTGCGCGGCTTTCAGTATGGCTGGCAATACCGATTTTAATATGGCCAAAAGGGATGTTTTGCTCCGCAGCATCGGGCATGAACTGCTCTTACGGTCGGGCGACAGTACATCAAGGGTTCTACCGGTAGAAAAGATAGCGGAAAATGAATATCAAATCAGGTTTGAGAAAGATCTTACTTTTCAACCCGATTACCTGGTGAATACTACCCGGCGGCTGTTAGCTAAAGACCCGCTCGCAGGTGATTACGTGGTTAACGTGCTGAACCGCGGAGACGCAAGCGTAGCCTATGAATACGCTATATCAAAAAATAAAAAAGATGATCTTGTGCCATGCAAAGGAAGGATACAGCCCACAGCACGGTACAGTATCGACATTAAATTTAAATCAACGGCTATAAACATTGTAAAGAGTGGTTACGTGTTGGGCAGCCTGCCATTTTTAGCGTTTGTTGGTTTTATTGTTTTTAGAGCTGACAGGTCGAAAATATCCCCATCTAAAGGTCAGCGCACCAGTAAGATATTAACTTTTGGCTCGGCCTCGTTTCTTCCACAAGAACGGCAACTGATCATAAATAAAGAAACCATAGATCTTACCGGCACGGAAACGCGCCTGCTGCTTATTTTCGCATCGTCTCCCAACCAAACCATAGCAAGGAGCCGGCTGCAAAAAGAAATATGGGAAGATGAAGGCATTATTGTGGGCCGCAGCCTGGATATGTTCATATCAAAACTCAGAAAAAAGTTGGAATCAGACCCTGCTACCAAAATCGTTGTTATTCGCGGCAAAGGATATAAGCTTGAAATTAGCTGATCATCATAATAATCAGTAAAATTTTAATGACAGACAACCTATTTCATACTTCTATCGTAGCTTTGAAAATAACACCATTAATAAAATAAAAACCATACGCCATGTTCAAAAAATATTATTGCCTGTCTTTTTTAATTTTCAGCTTTTCATTGCTGATGATCCAGCCGGGCTTTGCCCAAACAGCTATGTTATCAAAAGGTGATGTAGCGCCTGTATTTACCGCCCAGGCTAGTTTGGCCGGCAAGGCATTTGATTTTTCATTAAAAAACGCGCTTGCTAAAGGGGCTGTTGTAGTTTATTTCTATCCCTCTGCCTATACCGGCGGCTGCGATGCGGAAGCACACGCCTTTGCCGAACTCAAAGACAAATTTACAGCGGCGGGAACTACCATTATCGGCATATCTGCTGACGATATCCAACGCTTGAACTCATTCTCTTCAGATCCAAGCTATTGTGCAGGCAAATTCCCCGTAGCATCAGATGCAGAAGGCAAAATTGCGGCCATGTATGGCTTGACATTGAGTGGCCCAATGGCTGGTGCAAAAGACGCGCGCGGTATGGAGATTACACACGGTTTTATCCCGCGCACCACTTTTGTTATTAGTAAAGAAGGTAAAATTATAGCGGTCTTCTCATCAGAAGCTGACCACATTTCGCCTACCGACCACGTTGAAAAAGCACTGGCGATTGTAAAAGGGTTATAATTTGCGGGTCAAGGCTCCAGCTATTGGCTTGCCTCACATATAGAACACGTTGAATTTATGCCCGTCCGGGTCTTTAAAAACAAACCCGTACCAGCCTTTGCCAAATTCTTCCGGCTCAGAAACTATTGTTCCGCCTGCTGCTTTAACTTCTTCAGCCCATTGGTCTACGTCAGCTTTACTTTCGGCCCCGAGCGTAAAAATAATTTCATTGCCATTCCTGGTGTCGGCTACGTCGCCTTTAACCGAAGCCTTCAGGCTTTCCTCCAAAAAAAAGTGTATTACAAAATCGTCGTCACCAAAAAAGAAACTGGTAAGGTCGTCAGAAGCACCGTTTGATCTAAACCCCAATTCGGTATAAAATTTGGTTGTACGGGCAAGGTCTTTTACTGTATAGTTAGCCCATATCTTCTTTACATTCATAATTTTTAGTTCTAAGTGATTTAATACAAACTTATTTAACAAAAAGTCACAAAAAGAAGGCCATACTCAATATAAACTCTTAACCTCTACTGCCCAAAAATGCCAATATTGGGGATAGCTTCGCCATAATTTAATAAATGCCAGGGGCGGCCATTGCGAGTGCTGCCAATGTAAGTGTTCTCATTGATAGGGAAAGTTATCCTCGTGGCTAATGGTACTCCAAAAAACTTCCTGGGTATCCAGTTCGGGCATTTTTTTAGTACTTCCAGGGTTGCGGCGGCTAAAGCAGCATTAGGATTATCAAGCACTTTAAAATCATCCGGATGGCCGTCTTTTTCTACAACAAAGGTTACCCATACCTCATCACGTATCTTTTTCCCGGCACTATCTCTGGGCAGAACAAGGTTTCTTTGTATATAGCCCGAAAAAGCAAGCGGTCCATCTTTAAATTTGGCAGGTTCTTGCACGCGGGTGAAAGCATACGCCTTACCTTCGGTATCATAGCCTTTGCCACCAGTAAATTTGCCTTTGCTAAAGTTATAAGTAAACTTTATATGATCCGGCGAAATTTGTTCCGGTAATGTAACCTCTCCCCTCCAATCGCCATCCGGTGTTCCATTTTTAATGTCTCCTTCAGCTATGTAATCGGGAAACGTAAATATGTAACTAAGCCAATGCCCTGTACCGTCATGAGCAGTTATATTCCCATTTTTATCATAACAGTCTATATATGATGTAGCACTCCGATAACCATATTTCAGCTGGCAATATAACTTACCATTAGGATAGTACAGTGTGCATTGCCCATCAAGATAACCATCATAGTAATTAGAGATAGATTGTCTTTTACCATCAGGAAAATAGGTTATGCACGTACCTTGTAAAACTATAAAGCCAGTGGTTGGCCGGGTAAGATACTGATCTGATTTACCGATAAGCTTAGGTTTACCATTAACATAAAACTCCTTTACATTGTAAAGAACATCACCCGAATCAGGCGCCAGTATTACACGAAAAAAATCTGCACTGTCAATTGTCCGTACTTTATGTGTAAACCCCTGCACATCGGTTTTAAAATAGGTAACTGCTGTATCCGTGCTTTGGCAAAAAGCTGCCTTAACAAAAAGCAATAAGAAAATAAGGGTAAGGTTTTTTCGCATCAGTATAACAGCATAAATATAAAAATTAAATGTTATTTATTCAATCCTGATCCTTATTCCCGCATTAATCACAACACCCTCCAGCGGAGCATAAATATCTTTGAAAACAGGATCGGCGATAGTTCCGCTGTAAATGCTTCCCCAGCGTGTTTGGCGTTGATCCGTCAGGTTCTCGGCGTTGATAAACAGGTCGAAATGTTTCCAGCTTTTTTGTGCCAATAGTCCAAACGTCCAAAATCCACGCCCGGTGGTTCCATCACTCAATAATTGCCAACTGTTGTAAAAGCCCTCTATCCCTACCCTAAAGTCGTTCTCCACTTCATAAGTAACATCGGCGCTTAGCCTGTTCTTTGGGGTAAGAGGTTCAACCAACGTAATATTGCTTGCTTGAAGTTTGGTATCCGTATAAGTATAACCGAGGTAAATTCCCAAATTATCAATAAACAGCTTAAGATTGGTTTCAGCGCCCGATGATTGCAGGTTTCCCGGCGAATTAGCATAAATATTATTCAATAACAGCAGCGGGTGATCTACCCGTGTATAAAAGAACAATTGATTAATGTTCACCACCGCGTCGCCAATAGCATCCTGATAATTAATATCACCGTTCAAGCCATAAGATTGTTCGGCTTTAAGGTTTGCGATAACAACCGGCTGTATATCCCTGTATTCCTGTTCTTCGGTTTGGTCGCTAAAAAGAGTTGGCATTTTATAGCCCAGCCCGCCACCTAACCGACTGGTCAGGTGCCCGCCTATCTTAAATAACCCGTTAATTCTCGGCAGCACAAAAACACCATTGGATTTATTTACAGGCGCAGGCGTATTGTAGTCCAGCCTTATACCTGTTTCCAGCGAAAACCAACTGGCTGCTTTGTAAGTATTTTGAACAAACCCGCCTAAAGTAGTATAGTGATAACCAAAGTAATTTAAAGGATAGGGAACATTCAATTCATCAGTTACCAGGTCGCTACCCACCACCCAGTTAACCTTTTGATGGTGATAAACGTAGTTTACTTCGCTGTATGATGATGTTTGTCTGCCATGAAAATCATACCCCGGTTCCGCCAGGTCGCGGTCATAATAGCCCACTGTGTTTTTAAAGTTGACCTCACTCGAGGTATCTATCTTATGGGTATAGGATAGCTGCGAAGAAAAACGATAGGTAACATCCCGCTCAAAGTATTGATGCAAATTATCAGCTTCGCCATCAACGACTTGCATATCTCCGCCGAAACGGTTTTCATAAGTGCCATTCAGGCCCACCCATGCACAATCCTTCTTACTGATATAAAAATATATCTTCGGATTTAAAGTGAACCGGTTTGTTTTTGGTATTGCGGTAAATATAGTGCCGCCCGGAGCATATGCGCCATTATAGTTGTATGAGCCAAATAGCGTTGTACCCACATGCGCCCATTTTTGCGAATAATAACCACTTGCATCGGCACCTTTCGCGCTGTTGGCATCCAGTAAAAAGCTAAGTTCCGGTTTAGTAACAGGTATTTTGCTGATAAGGTTGATCAAACCGGCTATGGCACCGCCGCCATATAAGGTAGATGCTGAACCTTTTATAAATTCAACCTGTTTCAGATCTAACGGCGATACCTGCAAAAGGCTCAATCCGCCTGAAAAACCCTCATAAAGCGGCATACCGTCTTTCAATAATTGCGTATAGCGGCTATCCAATCCTTCTATCCTAAAACTGGCCGCGCTGCTAACCGCCGAGGTTTGCTGAACCTGTATACCGGTTGTTTCACCCAAAAGCATTTTGATATCGCCGGGGCGCAGCGTACCTTTTTCGTCTAACTCTTCCTGCGGCAAAGCTTCAATACGGGTAGGTATGTCTTTTATGTTTTGGTTGGTTCTGGTAGTTTGTATGGTAACTTCCGCCAATTCACCTGCCAGTGGTTCAAGATAAATTTCCAGTTGTTTTTCAGTATTATTTCCGCCAAAGGTAACGGTCACATCTTTGGAAATATATCCAACAAAATTAAAGGTAACCTCGTATTTTCCATTGGGGATATTGTTAATAATTACCAATCCGGAAGTATCAGCAGTAGAACCAATTTTTAAAGAAGTAATAACAGCAGTCGCACCTGTCAAAGGCGTTTTTGTGTCATCGTCTTTAACAACAGCTTTAAATGTATTTTGGGCATATACAGTATTACAAAGCAGTACTCCCAGTAGTATAAATAGTTTTTTCATTAAATTATAGACATAGCCGTTAGCGGCAATAAAAGATGAGCAGCATCCTTTAAAAAAGAATACTAAGATTTAATCAGATAGATAGGTTAAGCTAACGGAGGACGGAATAATTCAGGATGGAACTCTATAATATTCTTGCGGTTCTTAAACCGCGGATAACATACGGGCATGTCTTGCACCAGCAGGTTTGGCAAAGCAAATTGTTTAAATAAATAGTTTATAGTAGTAGGGCTATGCTGAAACTGGACATTGTTTGAAGGAGTTTCGGGTTTATCATGCCTGTTGTGCCCTAATAAAACTTTGCCGGCAAGGATATAATCGCCTACAAAATCAACAATACTTATTTCCTTTGGGTTAGCCAGCTTTTTGTATTGCTGGTACATACCCGGCAAATCATTCATTAATGAAAGATCACCCAATGGCAATATCGTGCTGCTTATTAAAAACATGCCGATAAAGTAATACGATATGATCTTTTTCAAAAACATTTTCCTCAAAGGTAAAAGGCAATTCTGTAAAAAATGTGTATTTCAAACACTTTCTTTTGTCCCCTCCTGCAAAAATCTCGCATCTCATATCCCATATCTCACATCTAAAATCTATTTTTGCCCCTATTATGAGCAACAATACCGACGAGATATTTAAAAATGTTATAGCACACGCCAAGGAATATGGCTTTGTTTTCCAGTCGAGCGAGATATATGATGGCCTGAGCGCCGTTTACGACTACGGCCAGAATGGCGCCGAGTTGAAGAACAACATCAAAACTTACTGGTGGAAAGCGATGGTGCAGATGAACGAGAATATTGTGGGTATTGACAGCGCCATATTTATGCACCCCAAAATATGGAAAGCCAGCGGGCATGTTGACGGTTTCAGCGACCCCATGATCGATAACAAGGACAGCAAAAAACGCTACCGTGCCGACCAGCTTTTGGAAGATAAAATAGCCCGTTACGATAAAGACGGTAAAACCGATAAAGCCGAAGAATTACAGCGTGAAATGGATGAGGCGCTTAAAGCCGAAAACCTGCCGCGATTAAAAGAACTTATAATAGAACACGAAATTGCCGACCCTATCAGCGGTACCCGTAACTGGACGGATGTGCGCCAGTTTAACCTCATGTTCAGCACCCAGATGGGTGCCGTAGCTGATGATGCCGATGTAGTTTACCTCCGCCCCGAAACTGCGCAGGGCATATTTGTAAATTATTTGAATGTACAGAAGTCGGGCCGTATGAAGATACCGTTTGGCATTGCCCAAATTGGCAAGGCTTTCCGTAACGAGGTGATCGCCCGCCAGTTCATTATCCGTATGCGCGAGTTTGAGCAGATGGAAATGCAATTCTTTGTTCGCCCCGGCACACAGGCCGAATGGTTCGACAAATGGAAACAGGCGCGCCTTGAATGGCACCTGGCATTGGGTACAAAACCCGAAAAATACCGTTACCACGAACATACCAAGCTGGCACATTATGCCGATGCTGCTTATGATATTGAATTTGAATTCCCGTTCGGTTTTAAAGAAGTGGAAGGCATACACAGCCGCACCGATTTCGACCTGAGCCAGCATCAAAAATTCTCGGGCAAAAAACTGCAATATTTCGACCCGGAAATAAACCAGAACTATGTACCTTATGTAATTGAAACCTCGATAGGCCTCGACCGTATGTTTTTATTAACCATGATAAATGCTTACGAAGAAGAAGACCTGAGCACCGAAGAAAAACAGGACAGCCGTACCGTTCTGCGCCTGCACCCATGCCTTGCACCGGTTAAAGCAGCCATATTCCCGCTGACTAAAAAAGACGGCCTGCCCGAAAAAGCGCAGCAGATCATGAATACGCTGAAAGCCGATTTCAACCTACAATATGAAGAAAAGGATGCCATAGGCAAACGCTACCGCCGCCAGGACGCTATCGGTACCCCATTCTGTATCACCGTTGACCACCAAACGCTGGAAGATAACACCGTAACCATCCGCTACCGCGATACCATGCAACAGGAACGCGTTTCGGCTGATGACCTCGGCAGCATAATAGGCGATCTGGTGAGCTGGAGAAATTTGTTAGGGTAATTAAGGTAGTCAACCCTCAACAGCTTGTCATTGCGAGGTACGAAGCAATCGAAAACATGAAATGCCGCCCTGCATAGTTCGCGATTGCTTCGTACCTCGCAATGACAAGACCGCTGATAAAATAAGAAGGCCCGGAAATCCGGGCCTTCTTATTTTACGAAAGATCGACAACTAATCTCTAATCACCGATCTCTAATCTCTAATTCGTCACCGGGTTATCACCAGTTCCCAAAGTACCATTAATATACAGTTTAGGGTTTACCTTCTTGGTATCGCCCTGGTAAACCCATACAATGTTGCCAATATATTTGCTAAAGGCGGTATTAATATCGGCCAGCGATACTTTCTTCACGTCCTGCACAAGGTTTAACGAATGTTTCCAGTCGCCGCGCAAAACCTCGTTGGCTGCTATTGATGAAGCCTGTGCCGCGTTGGTTTCGTTTTTATAATAGAAGCCTGTTAAGTAGGTTATCTTCATATCGGCCAGTTCGGCAGCGGTAAAGCCATGTTTTTTGGTGCTGTCAACCAGTTTATCAAATACGGCTATGTATTTATCGGGCATAGTGGTTGATACCGAAAACCTTGCCGATGTTGTTGAACCGTTTGAGAACCACGCCTGCGGAGCATACGATAACCCATTATTGGTACGTATATCAAGAAAATGGCGCTGTGCAAATATCCTCATGGCTACGCTGAACGCGATATAATCAGGGGCGTCAACTTCGGGGCCGCTGGTAACACCTTCAACATAATTAGTAGCCAGTTCCCTCTGTTCCGATTTAAAGCTGTTATTATAAACCCTGAAGAATGTTTTTTGCAGCCCGACAGGTTTGCCCAGTTTTATACCTGCAAGCATTTGCCCAACTTTTTGCTCAATAACATTCCGGTCGAGATCGGCAACAACAACTACCAGCATACGCGAACGGGTTAATATCGAATTATAATAAGCCTTAGTTTCAGCTGCTGTTAGTTTTGAAATTATTTCAGGTGTGCCTTCAGGGTCTTTTGCAAAATCCCTGCCTGCGAAAGCTGCCTCGTTAGCCATTTTATCAATAGCCGCGTCGGGCGATGATTCCCTTTGTTTAAGGTTGTTTATGGCATCATCCTTAATGCGTGCAAACTCAGTAGTATCAAAGCGCGGCTGGGTCAGGGCCTCATTATATAGCGGCCAAACCACATCAAGGTCGCTTTTTATACAGTTCATCCCCAATATCGAATAATCCTTTCCACTCGATCCGTAAACTGAAGCGCTTACCCTATCCAACGCATCTTTAAAAGCGTTTTTATCATGCCTTACTGTACCACATTCAGTAAGGGCTGTCATGGCTAATGCCTCAATGCCCATTTTATCGGCAGGGTAATTATGTACACCGCCTTTTAAAATCGTTTGTATCTCTACAATATCATTACCGCTGGGCTGTACTATCACTTTTACCCCGTTAACCATCATTTCGTAAGCCTTGCCTTGCGCCATTGCCGGCTTAGCGCTTACTACCGATGCTGCTATTAGCAGCGTATATATAATTTTTTTCATCGTATACTTTGTTTTTTTAATGGTATGAAAGCTATCATGAGCTATAATTTTGGCTTTTAGGCGGTAGCCCATGATGGTTTTCATCGTGATAAAATTTTAAATTACTTAGCTACAAAAAACGATGCAGCATTAACCTGTTTATTTAATGTAGGGTCGATAATTATACCGGCAACTGCTGGCTTGTTTGCTATATAAGTTTCCACATACTTTTTAATATCGGCACGGGTTATTTTCTGGTAATTGTCGGTGTTATCAGTATAGTAATTAAGCGACGTGCTGGCCCATGCGTAGCTCACCTGGCTTGGCAGCGATGATGGTTTTTCTTTAGCGTACTCATTATTGCGCAGCAATATAGCCTTGGCATCGGCCAACTGCTGGTCGGTATAGTAATCAGGGCTATCAAACATGCTTATCTGGTGTTGCACCTCGTCAAAACATTCTTTTATTTTGCCGGGATTAGGTACCACCTGCAACACTATCGGCCCTACATACCTGCAGGTTTGGTAATTTATACCAACCCCGCTTGCCAGTCCTTTATCAATTAAAGCCTGTTGTATTTTGGCCGAGTTTAAGCCCAGCATGGTCGAGAACACATCTGCGGCAATGGTTGATGCCGAGTCGGTTTCATAAGCCGGCCCTTGCCATTCAAACTGCATAAAAGGCGTGCGTGCAATGGTCGATTCCTTTACAAAGTAGTCGTTCTTAGCTATAGACTTGAACGGCGGAATAGGATATTTTTGAATAGGGTCGGAACCACTGCTTTCCCAGTCACCAAATATTTTCTCGGCCTGGGCAAATGCTTCTTCGTGTTTTACATCGCCGCAAATGGTTAGCAAGCTGTTGTTAGGGAAGTAATATTTGTTTTTGATCACCATCATTTTTTCAGGCGTAGCCGTGTTGATGATGTTGTGTATACCAATCGGGTTTTTGCGGGTGAACAAGTCGCCCCAAACACGTTTTTCCACTTCAAAATTTAGCTGAAAGAACGGGTTACTCTCAGCGCGCTGAAACTCACCGTCAACCACAATCCTTTCCTTTTGCATATCCTCAATACGGTATATTGGGAAACGGATAGCCGCGTTCAAAAATTTAAGTCCCGCTTTCAGGCTGTCCCTGTCGAACGTAAAAAAATAGTTCACCCGTTCGTTGCTGGTGGTGCCGTTCCAAATGGCGCCCAGCTCCTGGGTACGTTTTAAAAACTGCGCCTGGGTAGGATAATCCTTGTTCGCCTTAAAAAACATGTGCTCAAAAAGGTGCGATAAACCGTTATAAACCGAATCTTCGGTAAATGAACCATTCTTAACAGCTATCTCGATAGTGGCCAGCGGCACTTTACTATTTTCAATAACCATTACTTGCAAACCGTTGGGCAATTGTTTAAGGTAATAACCTGCGGGCAGGCGTAACTGCGCAAACGAGCTAACAGCAAATAGCAGCCCTGCAATAGTTAATGTACAGCGTTTGATAAAATTTGAGGTCATACTTTGTGATTTAATAATAATGAGGATATAAATATATTTAGTAATTTTTAAAAAGCGAATGATAAGGTGTCCAATAAAAATAAAATTCCCCCTTTTGGGGTGACCATTCATGAATTAAAACACAGAATACTTAAAATAAGCCTCTGACTGTTGAGACGGCTTTAAACATGATATGTTACAAATTTATTTATCGCAGGGCCAACCAATCCTTATTGAAAAACAGCAGCCCATAAAACCGGCTTAACTACCAATTAATACACTTTCTACTGTGATGTTGAAGTAAATGCAATAAAAAATGTAAATATGTTTGTACATTAAAAAATAAACATATATATTTATTTAATCCATTGTAATAAACCTAATTACGAATTAATTATTTCGAGCCAAGCTACATACGTCGCTATATAAGCATTGCTTTATATTATAATGTATGTACATTTTAGCTATCAAAATCCTAATCAATAATTAAACTCCGCTACAAAACAGTAACTAACCAACAAACCAAATAAACATCAAAAATTAAATTATGAAAACAAAATTATTGATCTGCTCAGCCGCGCTTTCACTCATCGTGGCAGTATTAGCTTTGCTGTTGATCCAGGGTTGTAAAAAAAATAATACTTTAACGTTCAACAGCCCGTCAAAGGATTCCAACTTTAATGCACCGGGTAGTACGGTGGCCTATCAGGACAACACGGTTACTAACTGGTTCAAGCGCAACTCCAACAGTTTAGGATCTATCGCGTTCGACCAGGCTTTCTCGGTTCCATTATCAAGTGGAAAAGTACTGTGGCTAACCGGCGACGTTTATTACAAGGACCTTAACACCGACGGCACTACCACGCCCTGCCTGTTCAATTACCACAATAGTGTATTACAGCAACCATCAACAACCAACTGGACACAATCGTCAACAACAAATTTGCTGTATGCTACATCACCACAAATATTTACCGATTTTTCACCAAACTATTTCTGGCCATGTACCGGGGTTGAAATAGGCACTAAAGTTTATACTTACCTGGTTGAAATGAATGGCACCAGCTATGTTGGCGGCAAACTGGGTGTTTTAAACGAGGCTGATAACAGTGTAGATTATTCAACAGCCCTGCCTTCCCTCAATGGTATCAGCTTTAACATCGGTATGATAAAAATAGGGAGCTATGTGTATGTGTATGGTTATAAGCTGACCGGCACTTATGCCATTAGTAATATTTATGTAGCCAGGTTTGCTACCAGCGCGCCAGGTACGTGGACCTTTTGGAATGGTTCATCATGGGTAAGCTCCGCGACTTCTGCCGCTGCTATTGCGCAAACATCGTCAAACGCAGCAAGCGTAGGGTATGTAAACAACAAATTTGTGTTGATAAATACCTACTGGAGCCTGCAATGCAGTACCACAGCCGGCGCTGATGCCGTATACGGCTCTACCAGCAGCAATGCAACCGGACCGTTTACCGCCCCAATTACCATTTATCATATACCCGACAGGAAAGCAGGAGCAATTCCATTCTTTTATACTCCACTCATTCACCCCGAATTTACTGCCAACAGTGAGTTCCTGTTCACTTATTGTATTAATGGATACGCACCTTGTACAGCGAGTTGCATTTCGAACAAAGCAATAGCCGATGATTACCGGCCACGTGCAGTGCGCGTACCATTCTCGGTACTTGGGCTATAGCTTTAAATATTATTCTTTTTAATGAATAAAGAAATGTGGTTAGTTATTTTATTGATATGAAGAATAATAGGCTTACAAACAAGAAAGGCTACCTATTCGGCAGCCTTTCCTTGTTATATATATTTTATCACCTATCAGGCATAGGTCACATTCAGTGTAATAGGCACATTCAATGCTTTTGAAACTATGCAATTGGCCCTTGCGCCTTCGGCAATTTCCTTAAATTTTTCTTCCGATACGCCATCAATAGCAGCAGCTTTAAGATTAAGCTGTATGCCGGTAATTTGCAGGTTCTGCATGTCAAGATCAAGTACAGCTTCTGTATCAAGGTCGTTTGCGGTAAAACCGGCCTGGGTAAGCGTTGCGCTAACCGCCATGGTAAAACAGCCCGCGTGCGCGGCGGCGATCAGTTCTTCGGGGTTGGTGCCAACACCATCGGCAAAACGTGTTTTGAATGAATAGTTTGTGTTATTAAGAATGGTGCTTTGGCTCGATATTTCGCCCTTGCCTTCCTGCAGGTTGCCTTTCCAGTGTGCTTTTGCAATACGTTTCATAGTGTTGGATTTTTTAGTTTTTGTTTGATGTAAAATTAATGTTTTGTTTAATAGTTGGCTATCATAAATATCTATATGACATAGTGATTGCTTTTATTTTAATTCCATAAACGCCAAATCAGCCAATTTATATATAACTTTATATAAGGGTTCAATAGTATTTATTAAGTGGATTGATCCTCAGCACCATAGCCAATTGTAAAGCGCCTCTTTTTATCTTAACCTGGTTTCTATTATCAACAAGGTACATTATCCTAAGGGGATTTTTAATGGAACTATCTACTGTAAATATTGATTATAAATTTTTATAACAAATATTTTATCACTTTAAATTTTGCAGCCATGAAAAAAAACAATCGATCTCAGCCCGATCAACGCCGGACTTTTTTAAAGCAAATTGCAACCGGCGCGGCTGTGTTAAGTGCGGGTATGTTTGCAGCCCCCTTACATTTATCTGCCGCAGAAAATTTATCATCGCCTGATGTTTCAGCAGCCGATGAATGGTTTAAACAGATAAAAGGAAAACATAAAATAGTATTTGATGTGCCACAGCCGCATGAGATATTCCCCTTTGCATGGCCAAAGGTATTTCTATTGACAAACGCGGCAACCGGTACGCCCGAAAAAGATTGCAGTGTAGTTGTAATACTGCGACATGCTGCCATTGCTTACGCGATGGGGAACCCGCTTTGGGAAAAATATAAGTTTGGCAATATGTTTAAGGTGAATGACCCGGTAACCAAAACCCCCGCAACCCAAAACCCGTTTTGGCAGCCCAAACCGGGAGCATTTAAAATACCAGGGATAGGCGAGGTACAAATTGGCATTAATGAGTTACAGGCAAGCGGTGTGATGTTCTGTGTATGCGATATGGCAATGACAGTATCCAGCGCTGTAGCGGCCCAAAGCATGAACCAGGATCCGGCTGCCATAAAAAAAGAATGGGTAGCAGGTTTATTGCCAGGCGTACAGCCTGTGCCATCAGGAGTATGGGCTGTTGGCCGGGCACAGGAGCATGGATGTACCTATTGTTTTGTTGGGTAAGTGGTCTAATACCAGCATGTACCTGTTAAATGGTTTGTGAATACACAAATCATGGGAAATAACCCAGTGCCTATGTCCTCACAGGCACTTTCAAGGCTTAACTAAATGACATTATCCTATGGGTTTAATCATATATTTACGGAATACGTAAAAGAAATAAAAGAGCAGATAACAAATTTCGTTAAGAATGTAAACACAATAAATTTTCAGGGGGGAGGGCAAGGGTAAACCTACCACTTAGCCCGTTCATACTGCACCGGCCATTTCACCTCGTGCCCAAGCTCATGCGCGGCGCGCAGCGGGAAATATGGGTCGCGCAACAGTTCGCGTGCAAAAAATACCATATCGGCATGGCCGGTTTGTATAATGCTATCAGCTTGCAATGGCTCGGTTATTAAACCAACCGCGCCGGTAAGGATGCCCGTTTCTTTCCGCACCTTTTCGGCAAACGGCACCTGGTAATTTGGCCCTAACGGAATTTTAGCACCAGCCACGTTACCACCCGATGAGCAATCAACCAGATCAACGCCTTTAGCCTTCAATATTTTGGCCAATGCCGATGAATCATCAGGCGTCCAGCCGCCTTCAGTCCAGTCAGATGCTGAAATACGGACAAATAAGGGCAATTCGGCTGGCCAAACTTCCTGTACATCGGAAACTATCTCCAATAAAAAACGGATGCGGTTGTCAAACGAGCCGCCATATTCATCGCCGCGTTTATTGCTCAATGGCGATAAAAATTCATGTATCAAATAACCGTGCGCGCCATGCAATTCTATCACTTTAAAACCTGCCTTTAATGCTCTAACTGCGGCGACTTTAAAATCGGCTTTTATTTTTTCAATATCGGCTTTAGTCAATTCAACCGGGGCAATTTCGCTATCGGTAAACGATACCGCACTGGGTGCAACCGTTTCCCAGCCGCCGGGCTGGTTTGGCAATATCTGCTTGCCGCCTTCCCACGGCCTTTTATGGCTGGCTTTCCTGCCAGCGTGCGCCAGTTGTATACCGGCAATGGCGCCATGTTCGTGTATAAAACCCGTGATGTGTTTTAGCTTATCAATGTGTTCATCTTTATATATCCCCAAATCATAATCGGTAATACGGCCCTCGGGCGATACCGCCGTGGCTTCGGTAATAATGAGCCCTGCACCGCCAACCGCGCGACTGCCTAAATGCACCAGGTGCCAATCGTTGGCGAAACCGTCCTCGCTTGAATACTCGCACATAGGCGATACCACAATGCGGTTTTTAAATTCGATACTTTTAATTTTTATGGGCGAAAACAAATGCGGCATGGTAATTCTTTTTTTCTTCAAATATGGCAAGTATCATTTACAGCTGTATCACCCTTTTGTAATATAGACTTTACACTAAACCTAAAATAATAAATGTTTAAACGCATACCTTTGTTTTACATAAACGTATACCTATGAACAACAAACCCAATTACACCGACCTAACCATTACCGATGGCACCGAAATGGCGGCTTATATAGCAAAACCCACAAACGCTAACGGCAAATTGCCTGCGATAATTTTATTGCAGGAAGCCTTTGGCGTGAACGGCCACATGCGCAATGTTGCCGATGATTTTGCTTCAAGAGGCTATGTAGTAATAACACCCGAAATATTTCACCGCACCGCGCCAAAATACTGGGAGGGCCCCTACACTGATTTTGCAGCAGTAATGCCACATTATTCTGCCATCACCAATGAAGGCCTTACTGCCGACCTGGTAGCCTGCCATAAATGGCTTACCGAACAAGCTGATGTTGATACCGGCAGCATTTTCAGCATAGGTTATTGTTTAGGGGGTCGCGTATCGTTTTTAGCCAATGCGGTATTGCCATTAAAAGCCGGTATATCCTATTATGGCGGCGGTACCGATCAACTGGCCAATAAAGCAAAAGACCTTCATGGCCGTCACCTGTTTTTCTGGGGTGGGTTAGACAAGCACATCAAACAGGAAAACATCAACACCGTGCTACATGCGCTTGATGAGGCCGGAAAGGAATACGTCAACGTTAAAATATCCTATGCCGACCATGCCTTTAGTTGCGACGAACGCCCGGCCTATAACAAATCGGCCTCTGACGACGCGCTTGCACTTACATTAGCTTTTATGAAAAACAGTTGATACATTCGGTTGTTACAAAGCGATTGATTGTATTAACCGTTAACTATGGCTTCAAACACCACGCTGATCATAACAAGCGGGCTGATCATCTTCTCGTACCTGTTCGACCTTATTGGCGGTAAAACAAAAATACCGTCGGTAATTTTACTCATGTTCATGGGGATGCTTATTAAGCTATTGCTTGATTATATAGGCTATACCCCTTATGATTTCAGCACTATCCTGCCTACACTTGGTACCCTGGGCCTTGTGCTTATTGTGTTCGAGGGCGCGCTTGAGCTGCGCTATAGCCGCGATAAGAACAGCGTTATAAAACGGTCGTTCTTTTCGGCAATGGCAAACCTGCTGGTAACCTCGCTGCTCATTACCTGGATAATCAATTTGATAAGCGGCGAGGATTTTTACCGCTGTTTTATCAACGCTATACCGTTTTGCGTGGTGAGCTCGTCGGTAGCTATACCGGCCACGGCTAATATCGGCAAAGAAAAGCGCGAATTTATTGTGTATGAATCCTCATTCTCTGATATTCTTACCGTTGTGCTGTTCAATTTTATGGCTAATAATAAGCACATCAGTTTCTCATCGTTCACCAATTTAGGTGCCGAATTCGGGATAATCATAATCGTGGTCTTTTTCTCATGCCTGCTGCTCCTTTACCTTATAGGGCGATTAACACATCATGTAAAATCGTTCCTGGTGATTGCCATACTCATACTGGTTTATTCTATAGGGCAGGTGTATCATTTATCATCGCTGGTTATAGTGCTGGCGCTCGGCCTGTTCCTGAATAATGCCGGGCAGATAAAATTTCCGCCGTTCCGCAAATATTTCATCTACCCTAAATTAGGTAACGATATAAAATTGTTGTTCCAGCTATCGGCCGAAACCGCCTTTATCATGCGCACGTTCTTCTTTATCATATTCGGCTACACCATGGATACACGCCAACTGCAAAACCTGCCCGTACTGCTCAGCGGTGGCGCCATGTTACTGGCCATATACCTTGTTAGGTTCATTTACATAAAACTGGGATCAAAAACCGACCTCATGCCCGAACTGGTACTCATACCCCGCGGATTGATAAGCGTACTGCTTTACTACAGCCTGCCACCGGATATGAAGATAAAAGGCGTGGAAACAGGTTTATTATTTGTGGTGATATTAGGCACAAGTATTATTTTGAGCCTGGGGCTGATGATAAGTAAAAGGCAGCGGTTAACTACGCAACAGGGGGCTGATGATTTTGAGAGTTAGGGAGTTTATTTCTAAAAAAAAGTTTTATAGGTAAACTTTAACCCCTTAGCTGGTTTAAGAGTTAGCGTAGCGACTCTTAAATCTAACCAAGAAAATAAGGACTCCGTCCGGCTTGGCACACTACTTCACTATTTTCGGAATGCCTAACAACCACTACGGTAAGTTTCCATATTTAATCTACTCCGTTTTTTCCTCCCGCCTCACCAACAACAACTCATCCCCATCCAGCGGTAAATAACCATACTCATAGCTAAAATGATACGTCTTGCCATTTTGGGTTTGATAAATGCGGGTGCAGTAATCAAAATTAAAGCCCTTTACCAGCATTTTGTCGCGGGTGGTTTTGGTTTTACCACCGGGGTTCAGCTCTTCCATAATTCGGCGGTTGCGACGCAATATATTGTTGATGTTGCGGATATAATTATAACTACTGCTGTTCAGCTGATTGTTATAATTATTGCGGCACATATCGTTGCAGAATTTTTTATCCGCACGGCCATGTATCACTTCGCCGCAATCCAAACAGTGTTTTTCGCTATTCATGCAGCTAAGTTAACCAATTATTTATCCGTTTGCAAACGCTTGCAAACGGGAGCTGTCGACTATAAGCAATTAGCAACCGACTAATTTTCTCTCCCCTCCTCACCTTTGTATCATGCAATTACGAAACACGAAAAATTAACCGAAACAACATGAACACATTAAGAAACAGTGTGCGCCTGGTAGGCAACCTGGGCATGGACCCCGAAATAAAGTCATTCGACAATAACAAAAAACTGGCCCGCTTATCAATAGCTACACATGAAAGTTATAAAAATGATAAAGGCGAAAAAACAACCGAAACCCAGTGGCACAACGTGGTGATGTGGAACGCCCAGGCAAAACTGGCTGAGGACTACTTGAAGAAAGGCGATGAAATAGTGATAGAGGGCAAACTTAGCAGCCGCAGCTATACCGATAAAGACGGCAACAAACGCTTCGTTACCGAAATTGTAGCCAATGAATTTTTAAAGCTCGGCAGAAGCAATGTTTGATTTGACGATTTGATAGTGTGCTGATTTGAAAATGCCCGGCTTAATGTACGAATGGATTTAATTTTCAAATTATAAATATACCTGTACCTAAACCTGTCACCCGGGGCCGTGTAAAAAGCGGCCCCTTTATTGGATCAAAAAATATATACTATTTAGAAACTTTTGTACATAAAAAAAATTCCACGCCAAAAGGCACGGAATCTAAAAAGCCCGTAACCTTTACGGACCTAATACGTATAATGCTATATATAATTAGTCCAGAAGCTTTTTGCCCCTTGATATCAGCGTTTTTATGATCAAGAAAATCGGAGCCGCTACGACTGCTATTTCGATAAGTAGAATAGTACTATTGCTCATAGTTGTATGTATTATAAAACTGTAGTTTACTAATTTAATACCTACAAAAATTATACCGCATTTTCATATAAGGCTTATATTATTAGAGAATGCTCAATCTGAATTAAACTTACAGAACACCCTAAAAGCCAGTGTATTTACTTGCGCTAATAGTGAATTATTTTACCCAATTTGTGTAAAAAATTACACATTAACTTAACATTTAATTAAGGTGTTGATAACGCGACCGGCAATACTTTGCCATTAAAAAACCGTTGGCCCGTCAAAGCAAAATCGGCTATATATTTTCCCATTTCAAAAGCCATAACCGGCGATTCATAACCCGGAAAAGCCTTTTCCAGCATTTCAGTTTGCGCTGAGCCGAGTGCAAGGCAATTAACCCTTATATCCTTATCAGCAAATTCCTGTGCCAAACACTCGGTTAGCGTATGCAGCGCTGCCTTGCTTGCCGAATAGGCCGATAAACCCGGGAATTTAACACTACCCTGGAAACCGCCCATACTGCCAATATTAACAATATGCGATCCCGCAGGCATCAGATCTACCATACCCTGTATCATACGCACGTGCCCTATAAAATTACTCTGCAGCATTTCCACAAAATCCGTTTCGAGCAAGTCGGTAAATGGTTTGTTTATCAGTACGCCGGCATTATTTATTAAAATATCAACCCGGTTATCAAAATTGGTAGCTATGAATTGTTGAAGGGCGGCATAATCGTCATGCACAATATCAAACGTTAAAGCAAACAATTCATTATCGGGGTTCAGGCTGTTGGTTATCTCTAACAAACGCTCCAGCTTATCATGCGACCTCGACAGCGCGATTATCTTATGCTTGCCTGATTGTATCAATTCAATCACAGCTTCAAAGCCAACCCCGCTGCTGGCGCCTGTTATAATAATATTCATACACGCTTTTACCCTATAAAGAGGGATTTTGTTTTATTGATTATTCAGGCTAAACTACTGTTTTTTACCCAAAAGGCCGGGGGCAATAAACAAATCCTCAAACTACCAATTTTTGTTCTACCGGGTGCTTTATCAAATAAAACCCGTCGTTTATTAGTTTAGTAAATTGAGGTTCATTTTCAGCCTTTTGTTCAAGGAAGCTTCTTATTTCAGCAGCAACAATGGGTTCAGCATCTTCATGGTCGAGCAGTTCCAGTATTTCCAGTGCGCATAACCAATCGTCATGATGATCAGTTTGCAACTTGCGCCAAACATTGCCCAAAAATCCCATATCGCCGCCGGAATGCCGGCGGTTACGTACCTGTTGATATAACTCATGCAATTCAATGGTACGTGCATCATATTGTACATGATGTGTACCGGTATTTGATCTATAAGCGATCTCCAAAAACGCGTCCTTATCAGCAGCACCGCAAAAAACCGAAGTTATTTTTTCACCAACGGCCATATCATAAACACCCCATTCAGGCTCGAATAACACCTTGCCTTCTGCATCTTTAACCGTGCAATCAGTAAAAGTTATCAGCTGTATCTTTCCATTATCCGATAAGATGTTTTGCACCTTCCCATTTATCGAAATCCCGTTTTCAAAATTCAATATCGCAACTAAGTCCTTTACAATTCCGGCATCTGTAAGCTCATCATCGGTAAAAGCTTCCAAAGACTTATCATAACCCTTTAATTTCCCAACAGGCGAACTAAAACCATCTTTATGATGATCTTTACCATGACCTTTAAGCTGTTTATTTTTTACCGATAAAGCGGTCGGTCCGCTTGTTTTCAAAAATGATACATTTTCTTTTTCATCACTCTTAAATTCAACAAATGTACCCGAAACCTGCAAACCCGAACTATAAACTGCCGTACATGTATTTTTACTCTCAACTGCCTTTTTTAAACCATAAGCACCGCCAATCCTAAATGCCATGGTATTAGCAAACTGTTCTAATACGTCTATCAAATTCTGAAAGGTTGGCGTTACAAAAAGCTGTGGCTGCGGCTTGGTAATATCGTAAGTATACTTAACCGTATCGATGTTATACCAAAGCTTTTTCACATCATCTTTCATACAGCTTACACTTTCGCCTATGGACGATAGCAGCCCTGCCCCATATATCTTTGGATCTTCCAAAGTCCCGATTAGCCCATACTCCACCGTCCACCAGTGCAGGCGGCTCAGCAGCGCCATTTCCGATGGCTCGCCCATATTGTCCTGCCTGTATTGCAACAACTCCTCTGCGGCTTTCAATTTATCCGCATCAGCGTCAGGCATTTCCTTCAATATCGATAAGGCCCTTATGGCCTCATACAATTCAAAATCCTGCGCACTGAACATAGCCTTCGCCCCTATGGACCCGAAGTAGCTTAAATATTGGTGGTAATCCTTATCGGCAATAATAGGAGCATGTCCCGCAGATTCATGAATTATATCCGGTGCCGGTGTATATTCAATATGGTTTAACTGGCGTATATCCGCGGCAATAACCAGCACCCGGTAAGCCTGGTACTCCATAAAGGCGGCAGGCGGGATAAAGCCATCCACAGTTACTGCACCCCAGCCAATTTTAGCCAGCGCGTCATTCATCTCCTGCAGATGGGGTATTTTTTCAATGGTTAAGCCCGCGGCCGTGAGGCCGGGGATATAAGGGTAATAGGCTACATCTTTAAGATAGCTGTAGTTTTGGCGCATCACATAACGCCAAACGGCATGGTCAACAGGCGTATAGTGTTCATAGTGTTGTTCAACAATAAATTGTTTTAAATGCGCGGGCAACGCCGCAACCTGCGGGTTGTTAAAATCATTAAAATCGGCCATGAAATCAGTTGGTTATTAACCAAAGCTATGCAAATGATTGCTTGGCTTCCAAATTTCAGAATATGATTTTAAAACTGGATTTAAAATAAAAATATTATTCTGATTTTTTATCTATATCCAAATTCACTTCTGACAGTTTAGGCAAACCTTCTTCCAGTTTAGCCGGAAGGATAAGATAATAGATACCCACCAGCGCCACCAATAATGATATGAGATAGAATGAGATACTAATGTAAACCGCCAGCCCTACATCCATGTGGAAAATAGGCGACAGCGTTTGAAAGATAGTTTCCCTTGCGCCAATGCCACCAATAGTTATAGGCACAACCGCTGCCAGCGCCGAAAGCAGGAACGATAATAAATATGGCGCGAATTTGCCCGCAAAACCCTGCCCCAAAAGCACCATGATAATACATAGTATTTGCAATGATTGCACCAGCACAGCTTTAGCATGTCCCTTAAAAAAATGTTCGCCAAATTCGGGGAAGAACTTTTTTACAATGAAATAATATACGGCACTGCCTACACCAAATATGGCCAAAGGAATTGTAAAGTGTATAGGTATTTGTGGGATGAATATTTTAAGGCACACAATTATTAACCCTATAGCCCATAAGCCGCTGAACCTATCGAAAAAAATGGCCCAGAACACTTTTTTTGCAGGGAGGTTGAAGCGTTTTTTTAACAGGTATATTTTATACCCGTCGCCGCCAATGCCGCCCGGTAACAGGAAATTGTAAAAAATACCCAACAGGTAGAGCCTGAAGTTGAAGCGTGTATCAAGGTTAAGATTGATACATTTAAAAAAACTCAGCAAGCGCCAGGCCGAAGCTACCATTGAAAGAAAATAAAAGAAAACCGCTGCCAGCATCCACCAGTAATTGGCATTCAGCGAACGATCCTTTATATCGCTGAACTTAACTTTACTGAAAACATAATAAAGCAGTGCCGAAGTCACGGCAAATTTCAGTACTACCTTGGTAATACTCCAAAGGCGGTCCTTCCAGGTCTTAGGTTTAATTTCCTCATCAACCTCGTTAACTATGGCGTCTTCAATATTTGTCATTTCGGCTGCAAAAGTAATTAAATTTATTTTGGTTGATTTAAGGATATTTTACCGGCCCAGATTATAGTAACAATTTGACATTCAGCAGCCTAAAATAAATCCAAAAGATGAAGCCATTATGAGTTCATTATTTTATTTATGTAAAGTGAACTTAAACTAAGTGTAACCAAATTGTAATCGCTTAAATACGATAACAGATCAGTGAAATCAAAATACTAATTTTGCGCTATGAGTAATGTAAAAGTAGGCCTGGTGCAAATGACCTGCACTGCCGATAAGGAACAGAATTTACAGAAAGCCATAAACAAAGTACGCGAAGCCGCCCAACAAGGCGCGCAAATAGTTTGCTTACAGGAGCTTTTTACTTCGTTGTACTTTTGCGATGTAGAGGATTACGACAATTTTAAGCTGGCCGAGGTTATCCCCGGCCCGTCGACAGACGCATTGTCAGTTGTGGCTAAGGAGCTGAATGTGGTTATTATAGCCTCTCTGTTCGAAAAACGTGCGATGGGTGTTTACCACAACACAACCGCTGTTCTGGATGCTGATGGTGCCTATTTAGGCAAGTACCGCAAAATGCATATCCCCGATGATCCGGGCTTTTACGAAAAATTTTACTTTACCCCCGGCGACCTGGGTTACAAGGTTTTCAAAACCAAATATGCTACAATTGGTGTATTGATCTGCTGGGATCAATGGTACCCCGAAGCTGCCCGCATTACTGCTTTAATGGGCGCAGAGATATTATTCTATCCTACTGCTATTGGCTGGGCTACCTCGCAGGATGACGATACCAATACCGAGCAATATAATGCATGGCAAACCATACAACGTTCGCACGCCGTTGCTAATGGTGTACATGTTGTAAGCGTTAATCGCGCAGGGCAGGAAGGTGAATTAAAATTCTGGGGAGGCTCGTTTATTGCCAATCCTTTCGGCAGGGTATTATACCAGGCATCACATACTAATGAAGAAATTATTGTTCAGGAGTTAGATTTGAATAAGTCGGATTATTATAGGAGCCATTGGCCGTTTTTAAGGGATAGAAGAATCGATTCTTATTCCCCTATTACTAAAAGGCTAATTGATGAGGACTAATTGTCTGAACCATGATTCACTTGATTTAAGGATTGCCTGATTTATATCATGAAGCATCAAGAACTTACAGAAAAAATAATTGGCTGCGCAATGAAAGTGCATAGCGTTTTGGGCAATGGTTTTCAGGAAGTGATCTATCTACGCGCTTTAGATATTGAAATGAGTAAAGCCGGATTAGGGTTTACACGAGAAATGGAAATGCCTGTTTATTATGACGGGATAGAAATAGGCACAAGGCGCGTAGACTTTTTTGTAGAAGATGTTATTATGGTTGAATTAAAAGCTATAATATTATTGGAAGATGTTCATCTGGCTCAAGCCATGAATTATGTTGAGGCTTATAAAATGGAGATAGGATTATTGATAAACTTTGGCTCAAAAAGCTTACAATTCAAACGCGTACACAACAATAAAATTCTTCTAAAGTCCTAAGTAATCTTAAAAAAACAATCATGAAATCCTTAAATCAAGTCAATCATGGTTCAAGACAAAAATATGACCACACCACCAAAAGGCTTCCACTTCCCTGACGAATGGCACCCACACACCGCTACTTGGCTTAGCTGGCCGCATAAGGAAGAGTCATGGCCCGGAAAAATTGCTAAAATATACCCTAAGTATTGTGAATTCATAAAAGAAGTTTCGCAGGGTGAGTTGGTGCGTATTAATGTGACTGATGAAAAAATGCAGGCATTTGCCAAGGAACAGTTATTATTGACGGGTGTCGATCTGACTAAAATAGAATTTTTCAATTTCCCTACGAATGATGCCTGGTGCCGTGATCATGGCCCGGCGTTTTTGATAAATGAGGAAACTAAGCAAAAGGTTATTGTCGATTGGGGTTATAACGCATGGGGTGGCAAATATCCGCCGTTTGACCTTGATGATGTTATTCCTACTAAAATTGGCGAACGCCTGGGTTTACCCGTCTACCACCCCGGCATAGTAATGGAAGGTGGTTCGGTTGATTTTAATGGCAAGGGCACTTTACTAACTACCACAGCTTGTTTGTTAAATAAGAACCGCAATCCGCAGTTAAACCAACAACAGATTGAAGAATACCTGCGCAACTACTATGGCGTTGAACAAATTTTATGGCTGGGCGATGGTATTGTGGGCGATGATACCGACGGCCATATTGATGATATTACCCGCTTTGTAAATGAAGATACCGTGGTTACCGTAGTTGAAGAAAATAAAAACGACGAGAATTATCACCTGCTGCAAGAAAACCTGCAAACCCTCAAAACCATGCGCCTGCTTAACGGCAAGCAATTGAATATTATTGAACTTCCGATGCCTGATGCTGTTATTTATGAAGATCAACGTTTGCCTGCGTCTTATGCTAACTTTTATATAGCGAACTCAGCGGTTGTTGTGCCAACTTACCGTTGTGCCAATGATGATAAGGCGCTGGATATATTACAACAATGTTTCCCCGATAGGAAAGTAGTGGGTATTGATTCAACCGATATTATTTGGGGCTTGGGCAGCTTTCATTGCTTGAGCCAGCAGGAGCCAGAGGTTTAATAATAGCCAACTGTTATCCAGGGAATATGCAAAACCCCTTGTTTTAAACTAAGTTTTATGGTATCTCCAATTTTGGTACTATTGTAAAATGAGTTGGAAACCGATATGTCGTCTGTTTTGTTATTGCCCCACCCCCCTATAGTGAGTACTTAGTTGGTTGATTTTCCCTTTATTACATCATGACCTAAGTCTATAGCTGGTATTGTTTGCTCTTTTGATCCGTCGAAACAACGATTAACGACTAAAATACTACCAAAGCCGTAACCAGCAGCGAAGACAAGAATAAAAAACAATTGACTTAGCAATACAGATTTTGCCCATTTGACTACCACAATAAGCGCTGGTATAAAAAAGACAAACCCAGCAATTATTGCAAGCCAGCATAGTTTACTATCATCAACAATAATGGCGCTTGATAGCCCTTTTGAAAGTAAACATGCTTCACAAATGCCTATTCCGCAATAAAACGAGCGGTATGCGCTGCCCTCCAGTTTCGCAGCAAACCGAATGATCCCTTTTGTGTAAAATATATAAAAAATGCCGAGGAAGGGAAATATCAATAAAACGCTTGTTAATATCCAGTGCTGAATATTTAACATAAAAGACAACATGAATAATACTACTCCTGCTATATTGTAAGCTATCGCATATATTACAGCATTTTCATACTTATCTTCTCTTTGCGCGGCATCGTTACCTATATCAGGGTTATTGAATATGACTTGTTTATCATTTTCAATTGCAACCTGATCTACATCCTTCAAATGCTCACGCAACCAATTTGATAGCGCGCTATCAATATCAATGCTTGCATCATCATATATTGATATTTTAGAGTAATTCTTGTCTATTGGATAGATATAATACGCACTTCTACTTCTCTTATATCCCCTTATATTCTCCACAAACATTTTTTTTGAACCCCAAACGGTTGCGTAACTTATGCTATCGTCAGATAATATAAGTTTGCGCTTATATAGATTTACGACAATAGTGTTGAAACAATTATTCCAATTAAAGGCAATACTAAAATGGAATTATTGCCAGTGTAGTTTATTAAAGTCAAATATATAGTAAAACCGAACGCGCTTGCTGCGAAAGCGCCATATATTACTTTGAATACTTTTGAAGTAGTGTACTCTTGTTCCATTGTTTAGGTTTAACCCGCACTAAAAGTAATAATAATTCCCCTTCAAAAAATCCCCCGGAATTTTCACCGACCTATCTCACCCATTTACCGACATCTTTAATCATGCCGCCTAATACCTGTATGCTAAGGTGTAGTTTCAGTATAAATTTGATTCAACATTTAATTACAGCAACGTCATGGAAAATCAAATAGATAATACACCACGCAAATACAATAAAAATACGGTATTAGGTTTCGTACTGTTATTCATAGGCCTGGCCACTTTAGTTAAACACAGTGCCTGGTTTTTATTCCCGCATTGGGTATTTAGCTGGCCCGTAATATTAATCATTATCGGCCTTGCTATAGGCGCTAAAAATAATTTCCAAAAATCAAACTGGATACTGCTTACCGCTTTTGGCGTTCTGTTTTTAATTCCTAATATTATACCTTCGCTGCATGTAGTTATGCTGTGGCCGATAATATTGGTTGCCGTAGGCATTAAAATGCTTACACGCCATAATCAGCACTGGAATGGCCAGAACTGGGAAAAACGTGGCGACAGCACAATTTCATAATTTTGATAATATTTTTTAAAGCGTAACAACATCATGAGTATCAATATAGATGATCAGAACCAGGGCGTAAATCCTACCCCACCACACAGCAAAGGCAAAATGTTGGTCGGCATGCTGCTGTTGGTATTGGGTGTGGGCTTCCTGCTTCAGCAATTAGATTTTTTCTTCATCCCCGACTGGCTGTTTTCATGGCCCATGTGGATGATCGTATGGGGCCTGTATATGGGTGCAAGGCACAACTTCCGTAATTCTGCATGGCTTATAGTAACGCTGATAGGCGTTGTGTTTATATCCGACCGTATCCTTCCTGAACATAACCTGCACGATTTTGTATGGCCTATTGCACTTATTGCCTTCGGTATATGGATCATAACCAAGCGTAATCATACCGGCGGCGTTGATAAATGGAGTAAATGGGAAGGGAAATGGGACAGCAGCAAATATAAAAATGGCAACCCCTTTGAACCTGTGGTAACCCCTATTACTCCTGTGGAACCTGCCGATGCCGAAGGCCCAACAGTGGTATCGTCAAGCGGATCAACCACTATACCGCCACAGGGTAGCAATGCCTTTAACAACCCACTGCGGGGCGACGACTATTTAGATGCTGTTTCGGTTTTTGGCGGGGTAAAGAAAACTATCCTTTCAAAAAACTTCAGGGGTGGTGAAATAGTGAACATTTTTGGTGGTGCCGAGCTTGACTTTACACAGGCCGACATCCAGGGCCGTGTGGTGATAGACATTACCCAGATATTTGGCGGCACCAAAATTATTGTGCCATCCAACTGGCAGGTAGTGTCGGACCTCGCTGCCGTATTCGCCAGTGTGGATGATAAACGTATAAAAACAACTGCGGCACCCGACAGTAATAAACTACTGGTGCTTAAAGGCGTATCGATTTTTGCGGGCGTAGATATACGGAGTTATTAGACCCCACCCAAACCCTCTCCGCTGGTTAGCGGACGGGCTTAAGAATTGAGTGGGACTAAAAAAAATTAAATCATTAAAACTTAAAAAGTCTCCCCCATCGGGGGAGATTTAGAGGGGGTTAGTTTTGGCAATATCACAAACAACATCACGAATTTATGGCGGTTTAGGAGCTTGCGCGGTTTTATGGGCGGGCGTGCAAACCTACATCGTGCATAGTTTTGGGTTTATATGGTATATAGCCATAACCGATGGTATTGTTAATACTATATTGCTTTCCGCAGCCTGCTGGCTCATCAACAATAACCTGCGCTACTATCAGCCGGGGAAGGGCAGCTATGTTAACCTGTTTATGTGGTGTGTATCGTTGGCAGGAATTTGCACCGCGGGCTGTCGCTGGATCATCCCCTACCTGAGCATGAGCTCGGCTTATATGCTGTTTTTAACCAACTCGCTCACACTACGCTTTTGCACCGACTTTTTAGCTTTGGGCTGGATGGCAATGGTGAGCATGTTGTATTATACCCAACTCGACCATAAGGAAACCGAGAAACGCAAATCTGAAGCTGAAAAACTGGCCCGTGATGCGGAGCTGTATAATCTTCGTCAGCAATTACAGCCACACTTTTTGTTCAACAGCCTTAACTCCATAAATGCGTTGATTGGTTTTAAACCCGAAAAGGCGCGCAAAATGATACACCAGTTATCCGACTTTTTGCGTGGTACGCTGAAAAAGGACGATCAGCTATTGGTGCCTCTGGTTGATGAATTGCAGCATTTGAACTTGTACCTCGATATTGAAAAGGTACGTTTCGGTCATAGGCTGGAAACTGAGATCAGCTGCGACAACCATTGCGAGGAAGCTATGCTGCCCTCGTTATTACTGCAACCAATAGTAGAGAACGCTATAAAATTCGGTTTGTATGATACCACCGAAAAAGTAACCATTAGCATCCGCGCCGAGATAGATGGCAGCAACCTGGTAGTAATGGTACAAAACCCTTACGACCCACAAACCACCCGCCCCAAAGGCACAGGTTTTGGATTAAGAGGTGTGCAACGCCGACTATATTTATTATTCGCGCGCAACGACCTTATGGAAACTCATCAAAATGATAATATATTTACAACCATAATAAAAATTCCGCAGGTATGAAACGCGTTTTAGTTATTGACGACGAGCCTTTGGCACGTATGGTTGTTTTAGAATATTTACAGGATTTTGCCGACCAGCTTGAAGTGATCCAGGAATGTAACGATGGTTTTGAGGGCCTAAAAGCCATCCAACAGCACCAACCCGACCTGGTTTTCCTCGACGTACAAATGCCCAAAATAAACGGCTTTGAAATGCTGGAACTGGTCGATAACCCGCCATCGGTAATTTTCACCACCGCGTTTGATGAGTATGCCATAAAAGCCTTCGAGGCCCACGCCGTTGATTACCTATTGAAACCCTTTAGTAAAGATCGTTTTAATAAAGCCATTGAAAAATACCTCGCGCAGGCACCTGCTCCCGCGCAGCACGTTAAAAAGACAGAAGACTTATTAGAAGCTGTAGCCAGTTCACCTGCACAGCATGAGCGTATTGTTGTGAAGACCGGCACCAAAGTAAAGATCATCCCCGTGCAGGACGTTATTTACCTGCAAGCAGACGATGACTATGTAAGCGTGTTCACCGCCGAGGGCTCCTACCTCAAAAACAAAACCATGAACTTCTTCGAGCAAATGCTCGACCCGCGCTATTTTGTGCGCGTACACCGCTCATACATTATTGCCATACAGCAGATCACCCGAATTGATCCTTATGAAAAGGATAGTCACCTGGCAATTCTAAAATCGGGTGCTAAGATACCGGTGAGTAAAACAGGATATGTGAAGTTGAAGGGGGTGTTGGGGATATAGTTTGATTTCTGATTTTTCGCTGTTAGTTTATTTTCAACGGTGCTCAAGAGGGCTACGCCGTTTCGGATGTTCGATTTCGGATTTAATTTATTTATCTTCAACTTATCTTCAACAACCTAAATCCAGAAAATAATAAATGGAAAAAAAAATCATTCCCCCTACCCCTAAAAAACGACTATCTACAGATAGCGAAAGTAACTTAGCTAAAAAGCCACCTTATTTATTGGGATTGTTAGGCATCATCCCCTTAGTAGGTGCATTGGTAGGGTTCGTACTGATATTATACGGCCTTATCAAATACAAAGACAAATGGCTGGTACTTATTGGCGCAGGCGGGATTTTATTTACCGTAGCCATATACGGATCAATGTTTTACACCATGGGGCCCGACAGTAAGGCTTTCAAACAAGGTTTTGCAAAGATTGACTCTATACAATTGAATTCACTGGTAAAGGAAATTGAATTCTACAAAATACAAAATGGCAGTTATCCTGATAGTTTGCAACAACTCAATACTAAAGACAGTTTCACCGGTATATCCGACCCGTTACTTAGCCGCAAAAAGAATAGTACTTATAATTACCATAAAATAGGCAACAAATACACCCTATTTTCTTCTGGCGTTGATGAAATACCAAATACCGCCGACGATATCTATCCAACCATTGACACAACACATACCGGATTGATAATAAAAGGCAAATAGGAAACACTTCCATGCAAATCACCTTCCAACCCGCAACCCTTGATGAACATTTTGAGCAGATAATCGCCCTGCAAAGGCAAAATCTGTACACCTCGTTAAGCGCTGAAAAACAGGCGGAACAAGGTTTTGTATTTGCCGAACATACCATGGAGCTTTTGAAACTAATGGCTTCGCATTTGCCGCAAATAGTTGCTTTGGTTGATGGTAAAGTCGTTGGCTATACTTTGGCAATGGCCTCAACCATGAAAAACGACCTGCCATCATTAGCGCCCATGTTTGACGAGTTTGAGAAATGCTTTTATAAAGGTCGTAAGCTTACCGACTATAAGTTTGCAGTGGGCGGACAGGTTTGTGTTGATGCAAATTTTAGAGGGCTTGGGCTATTAAGCAAATTGTACCATGCCGCTAAAGAATATCTACCCGACGGCTACCAGCTGATAGTTACCGAAGTTTCCCGCCGAAATACGGTATCACTCAAAACACATCAAAAAATGGGGTTTGAGGTTATTCATAGTTATAATGGCGAGGAATTGTGGGATGTGATCGCCTGGGATATAAGATGATTGTATTATATTTTGTCATTGCGAGGTACGAAGCAATCGCACGGCGGCAATTAACCTACATGCAAAGTTCGCGATTGCTTCGTACCTCGCAATGACAAGACTGCTAAATTCACTCTACCAACAACACCAACCAAGCCTCATTTACATCCCCCTTATCCAGTAATTGTTTAGCCTTAATATGCAACTGCAGTTCTCGTGTTTGCCTATCGCCGATGGTAGCATCGAATAATTCTTTTATTTCGGGGGATTGGGCATAGGTTGCTACATCTGCATCAGAGGGCAGCGCTTCTACATTACCTAATTGACCAAGGTTGTTACCGGTAAGTACTTTTGAATTACGGATATTATGCGGCAGCGAATCAACCCCTATTCCGACCGTAGTAACAGGTTTGGTTACTTTAAACAGGTTATCGGCAGTAACCCGGCAGTACCAGTCTCCACCAAGACGGGCCACGAGGTTAATTTTTGCCTGATCTATTTGCCCGTTGGCATCCAAAATATCTTCATTAATATGTATCACCTTAATTTCGGCGATCACTAAATTCCCCGCGCCGGGCGTTTCGGCTAAGTGGATAATGTCCCTCACCACGCACTCCATCTGCACATATGATTCAGCAACACGTGGCGGTTTAACCAGGTCGGAAGCAATTGGCGTAAGGCCTGATTTGATGAACTCATTAACACCCTTTGGATATTCAACACTCGCCAATGATGCTTGGTGCACCATATCATAATTCACAATATTAATGACACATTCTGGCACCTCCTTCAGATTTTCAAGCGTATGTTTTGTAGTATTATCCCTTACCCTGCGCGACGGGGAGAACACACAAGTAGGCGGATTAACGCTGAATACATTGAAAAAACTGAATGGGCTGAGGTTTACATTTCCATCCTTATCTATGGTCGAGGCAAAGCAAATAGGGCGTGGGGCCACTGCATGGTTGAGGTAGCTTTGTATTTGGAGGGTGGTAAGGTCGGATGTTTTGAATGACAGCATAGCGTTTTAATCTTTGTCATTGCGAGGTACGAAGCAATCGCACGCATACATAGTTCGCGATTGCTTCGTACCTCGCAATGACATAAAAATTATTTCTTTTTTAAATCAAGAATTGAAAAATCACTATCTGATTTTTTAATGATATTCCCTAACATCCCTAACCCCGTAATTTCCATTTCAACCAAATCATTTGGCTGTAGCCATTGTACCTGGTAGCTTGGATCATTCAACAAACCCGTACCATTCAGCTCCAAAAAGCAACCGGTACCTACCGTACCCGAGCCTATCACATCGCCCGGCAAAATATCACAGCCATAGGCGCAACGTTCTATGATCTCGGCGAATGTCCAGTCCATATCGGCCATATTGCCCGCCGATACCTGCTTACCGTTCACATGGCATTTCATTTCGAGGTTGTAATTATTACCGGTATGGCCGGGTTTGGCATCAGTTTTATATTGTTCCAGTTCATCGGGAGTAACCAGCCATGGGCCAATAACTGTACTAAAATCCTTGCCTTTTGCGGGGCCCAGGTTCAGCATCATTTCTTCCATTTGCAGGGTGCGTGCGCTCATATCGTTCATGATCATATAGCCCGCAATGTAACCATCCGCATCGGCGGCCTTAACGTTGCGGCCCTTTTTGCCGATAACCACAGCCACTTCCAGTTCAAAATCAAGTTTTTGAAAATGATCGGGCATGCACTCTATTTCACCGGGACCCTGTATGGCGTTATGATTGGTGAAATAAAATATAGGGTATTGGTCAAACTCGGGTATCATATCTACCCGACGGTTGCGGCGCGCGGCAGCCACATGCTGGCGGAACGCATAACCATCCCTGCACGAAGTAGGGTGCGGCACAGGCGCCATCAGCTCATAAAACAATTCTTCCTTAGCTTCCAGCTTGCCCGATTTAATGGCTGTGTTAACCTTTTGGGCGCGTTCCATCAACTCATCGCCGCCCCATAAAAAATCGTTCATGTTATCGGGCAGTAACTTATCGCACGAGTTTAAATTGTAAATATGGCCGTTTATGTAAATGCCCAGGTGCTCGCGGTCTTCGGTTTTGTAGGATACTAATTTCATGTATTTGATAATTGGTGCGGCAAAACTAAGTATTTTTTTGTTTGATTAAAGCCCCACCCAAACCCTCGCCGGAAGGGAGGGCTTAAAAAAACAATTTTTAAAGTCTCACCTACCGGGGGAGATTTAGAGGGGGCTTGCATATCCCAAATAAACCGTCTAACTTTGTAATAACCATTATGAGCATACAAAAGCATTTTCTTTTTTCCCTGGGCCTCACTTCCATGAGCGATGCTTCTTCATTCAGGGATGCTGTGCTTGCCAAAATAGTGCTCGCCCAATACTAATTGGTATTCTTCACAGGGCTGTCAAAACCCCTACTTCTTGTATAGCTTTTAAACTTTATTAGTTTTTAAAACGTTAATAATAAACCAATTATTAAATCATGCCATTATACCACACATTAGGAAAAATTCCGCACAAACGGCATACGCAATTTCGTAAGCCCGATGGCAGTTTATATGCCGAGGAACTGGTTTCCACCGAAGGTTTTTCGAGCCTGTATTCGCTGGTTTACCATGCTTATCCACCTACCATTGTAAAGGAACTGGGTGAGCCTTACAGCGTTGAGCCTAAAATTGCGCGCGAAAAGCACTTAAAGCATACCAGCCTCATCGGTTTTAACGTACAGCCCGAGGATGATTACTTAAAAAGCCGCAAGCCGGTGCTGGTAAACAGCGACCTGCATATTTCGCTGGCAGCGCCGCGCAAATCAATGACCGACTATTTTTACAAAAATAGCCAGGCCGATGAAGTGGTATTTATCCACGAAGGTACTGGTACACTAAAAACCGGCTTTGGCAATATAAAATTTGAATACGGCGACTACCTGGTTATCCCCCGCGGCACCATTTACCAAATGGAATTTGATACGCCCAATAACCGCCTGTTTATTGTAGAAAGCTTTAGCCCCATCCGCCCGCCAAAACGTTACCGTAATGCTTACGGGCAATTAATGGAACATTCACCTTATTGTGAGCGCGACATTAAGCGCCCGACTGATTTGGAAACTCACGACGAGCATGGCGACTTTAAAATACTGATAAAGAAACAGGGGCTTATCTATCCATACATCTACGGTACACATCCGTTTGATTTTGTGGGATGGGATGGCTTTCATTACCCATGGGCACTGTCGATCCATGATTTTGAACCGATAACAGGCAGGCTGCACCAACCGCCGCCGGTACATCAAACATTCGAGGGGAACAACTTTGTGATATGCTCTTTTGTGCCCCGTAAGTTCGATTATCATCCGTTAAGCATCCCTGCGCCATATAACCACAGCAATGTGGATAGCGATGAGGTATTATATTATGTAGATGGCGACTTCATGAGCCGCAAACACGTAGTAAAGGGACAGATCACCCTGCACCCCGGCGGCATACCGCACGGCCCCGCCCCCGGCGCTGTTGAACGCTCGATAGGCAAGGAAAGCACCGACGAACTGGCTGTGATGATCGACCCCTTCCGCCCGCTGATGATAACGGAAGAAGCCGTAAAAATTGAAGACGAAAATTATTACAAAGGTTGGGCGGAGTAACCCCACCTAAATCCTCCCCAAAGGGGAGGACTTTGAAAATCACCACCTTGTTCTTAACCCCCTCTCCTGTGGAGAGGGCCGGGGTGAGGTTAAAAAAAATTTAAACCATGCAAACACAAACATTAGATAATCCAACAAAAGCAACCGATTTCCTACCCCTGAACGGTACTGATTACGTTGAATTTTACGTAGGCAATGCCAAACAGGCGGCGCATTATTATAAAACCGCCTTCGGTTTCCAGGACTTGGCCTATGCAGGCCCTGAAACAGGCGTGCGCGACCGTGCATCGTACGTTTTACAACAGGGTAAAATACGCATCGTATTAACTACTCCCCTACATTCCGACCACCCTATTGCCGACCACATTAAAAAACACGGCGACGGCGTAAAAGTACTCGCCCTTTGGGTTGATGACGCTTACGACGCCTACCAGCAAACTACCAGTCGCGGGGCGAAACCTTATCAAAAACCGCAGACCCTTACCGATGAGTTTGGCGAAGTGCGCACCAGCGGTATCAAGCTTTATGGCGAAACCGTCCACCTTTTTATCGAACGTAAAAACTACAAGGGTTTGTTTTTACCCGGTTACAAGGAACACAAAACCGTTTACAACCCAACCGATACGGGTTTGTTATACGTTGACCATTGCGTAGGTAACGTAGGCTGGAACAAGATGAACGATTGGGTGAATTTTTATGAAGATGTTATGGGCTTCCGTAACATCCTGACCTTTGATGATAAAATGATCTCCACTGAGTATTCGGCCCTGATGAGCAAGGTAATGAGCAACGGCAATGGCTACGTAAAGTTCCCGATAAATGAGCCGGCTGAAGGCAAAAAGAAATCGCAGATTGAAGAATACCTGGAATTTTACGAAGATGAAGGTGTACAACACATGGCTTTAGCTACGCACGATATTGTAAAAACAGTAACCGACCTACAAAACCGGGGCGTAGAGTTTTTGACAGTGCCTACTACTTATTATGATGACCTTACCGATCGTGTTGGCCAAATCGACGAAGACCTGGAACCATTAAAACGCCTCGGTATATTAGTCGACCGTGATGATGAAGGCTACCTATTGCAAATATTCACCAAACCGGTTGAGGACAGGCCAACGCTGTTTTTCGAGATCATCCAGCGCAAAGGCGCCAAATCATTCGGCGCGGGGAATTTTAAGGCTTTATTTGAAGCCATTGAACGCGAACAGGATTTGAGAGGGAATCTTTGATTTCGAATTTCGGATTTCGAATGTTCAATTTCGAAGTTATTTAAGCCGGGCTTGTCCCGGCTTTTTCATTATATTTGGTATACCACCATTAAAACTTATCAAAATGAAAAAGCTACTCTTAGCTATATTCATACTTGCAGCAAGTATGCTCTGCCATGCCCAAGACTCTACCAAAACAAAACCGGTTTATAATGCCGAGCTCGCCAAAAAACTCGGCGCCGACCAGTATGGGATGAAGAAGTATGTAATGGCTTTTTTAAAGCGTGGGCCACATCGCCCAACTGATTCTGTTGCGGCTATGAAACTGCAAATGGCGCATTTAAAAAACATCGGGAGACTTGCCGCCGAGGGCAAACTTATCGTAGCCGGGCCGTTTCTGGATGACCAGGATATAAGAGGGATATTTATTTTTAATGTTGAAACGGTTGAAGAGGCCAAAAAACTTACCGAAACTGATCCGGCTATACAAGCGGGTTCGTTAATAATGGAGTTGCACCCTTTCTATTGCTCGGCTGCGCTGATGGAGGTAGTGCCTATACAAAATACCATCCAGGCAAAAAAAATTACCGATTAATGAAACCTTACTTTTACTGCTCTCGTTTAAATACAAACTCATCTGTAAAATGTAATTCCAGAGGTTATATATTTAAACCCCACTGGAATAGTTGCACCCCCGTGAGGAAGTGTGGACGCTGCTCCCCTAATTGGGGAATTTATTTTTAAGCCTTGTTCCCCGTTTCCATCATCCTTTTTCTATCTTTAATTAACCATGGTTGTAACAGAAATAATACACGCATTAACGAGTAGATCGAACCGTGCTAACCTTGAAGGAATGAGGCGTTTTGGTATTGATAGCACAAATGCGCTAGGTGTGGCTATGCCCGAAGTACGCAAACTGGCCAAATCTATTAAAAAAGACCATGGCTTAGCACTTGAACTTTGGAAAACAGGTATACGTGAGGCCAGGATTTTGGCATCGCTGATAGATGACCCGAAACTGGTTACGCCGCAGCAGATGGATACCTGGGTGAAGGACTTCAATAGTTGGGACCTGTGCGACCAGGTATGCGGAAACTTGTTCGACCGTACGGTTTTCGCTATGGAAAAGGCACTCTTATACAGTTTGCACAGTGAAGAATTTATAAAACGGGCCGGCTTTGTTTTAATGGCTGAATTTGCTGTACATAATAAAAAAGCTGGTAATGAAGTATTTATAGCCCTGCTACCGGTAATTGAACGTGAGGCATGGGATGAGCGCAATTTTGTAAAAAAAGCGGTGAATTGGGCATTAAGGCAAATTGGCAAAAAAAATTCGGAATTACGGTTAGCAGCTATTGCCTGTGGTACCAGGATATTGTTGCAAAACACTAAAACAGCCAGATGGATAGCCACAAACGCGCTGAAAGAATTATCAGCCGCTTAAGCGTGGAAAGTTGCCTACAGAACATTAACCCAAAAACCCCTGTGGAAAAATAAAAATACCGACTGGTATTACATAATAAGCAATATTTCAGGCCCTTATTATTGCGTAATACTTTATTATAGCTTCCATCAAATTCGACCAAATTCAACCAAATGACGACTAATTTATTAGCTTATTTAGCCGCTATATCAATCTAATTAAACTAATAGTTACTACACGGACCTGTTAGCAAGTTTAATCTCTAATTAAATGGCACGTTTATAGCTATTTGTATCAGTAATAAGCCACCTGCCTCGGCAGTTAACTTAAGCGCTATCATAATTTTAGCCTGTTTACAACTTACAGTTTTTAAGAAGGGATAATATTATTTATGGCAATTAAATTTACCGTTAACAGTGTTATGGAGTTATTAAAATGAGTTTTAAAGAAGATCACGATTCACTAAATAGTGCTTCCTATTTTGCTCATGTTATTAATAACATTAACGCGGGCATATGGGAATACAACGTTAACACTAATGAGGTCAATTGGTCCGACGGTTTTTACCGTGTTTTGGGCTATGAACCCGGTGAGATCGAGAGTTCTTATAGCTATTTTTATGACCAGGTTTTGTATCATGGCGATAAAAAAGCATTCGCCAAATCAATTAACGAACGTAACGCTAACAATACTTCAACGGTACAGGTAAGGCTATTGACCAAAAACGATGGCTACCAGTGGTTTGAGAACGTAAGCCGCAGAAGTGACGACCCTGCAAACCCGCAGATATACGGCTCATTAACCAATATCCATTTCCATAAACTTGCAGAGCTGCAATCGGCGCAAAAGGAGTCTTTATTTTTTGAGGGTGGTAAGATAGCGCGTGTTGCGGTATGGGAAGCTGATGTTACAACCATGAATCTGACGCTTTCGTCAGAAGGTTACGAATTGTTCGACCTGAACAGCGCGGCAAAATTAAGCATTGACGATGCCATTAGTTTTTTTGAGCCCGATTATCGCCCTATTGCTGCCACCGCTATTGAGAACATCATTAAACTTTGCAGATCGTTCGACCTGGAACTATGTTTCCGCAGTGCTAAGAACCGTGTATTCTGGGTTAGGTTTAAAGCAATTCCCATTATTAACGATTATGGTAAGTGCGTAAGTATCCGTGGCATTATACAGGACATTGACCAAGCCAAAAAGCGCGAAGTAATGGCGCAAAATGCGCTTAACCTGTCGAACGACCAGAACAAGCGTTTGCAAAACTTCGCCTACATCGTATCGCACAACCTGCGCTCGCATACCGGCAACCTGGAGTTTATGGTGAACCTGTATAACGACAGCGACTCAAAAGAAGAACGCGCCGAGGTATTTGAGCACATCAAATCCATCAGCTCCAGCCTGAACACTACAGTTAAGCACCTGGAAGAAGTGGTGAAGATACAGGCCGAAATCAATAAGGATAAAAAACTGGTTGATTTCCAGGAAACGTTTGAATCCATTATCCGCGCCCTTAAAGGCAATATCAACGACCTGAACGCCAAAATCGAATACGACTTTAGCAAAGCCCCTGAAATTGAATATATCCCGGCGTACCTGGAAAGCATAATGCAAAACCTGCTTACCAACGCCTTAAAATATAGCGCGAAGAACCGTGCGCCTATCATCAGGTGCCATACCTTTAAAATGAACAGCCATGTTTACCTGATATTTGAAGATAACGGCATGGGCATAGACATGGACCGCTTTGGTAACGATGTATTCGGTATGTACAAAACCTTCCATCAAAACAATGATGCCAAAGGCATTGGCCTGTTCATCACCCGCAACCAGGTTGAATCATTAGGCGGCACCATTAAACTTGAAAGTACAGTTGATGTGGGAACGAAGTTTACTATAAAACTAACTTAAATTGAAAATTTGGTGATTTGAAAATTTGAAGTTGAAAAAGCTTCGAATAATTGACAGGCAATCTTCAAATCAGCACATTTTCAAATCTTCAAATTAATTGCTTTTCTCTTTCACAATCACGTAAACATCCTCATTATCTTTTTTCATGAGGTATTTTTCGCGGGCGAATTTCTCGAGCTGCTCCGGATCGGAGGTGAGTTCGCTTAGGTCTTTGTTTACCTTTTCGGTTTGTTTGGTGTAAAAGGCTTTCTCCTGTTTTAGTTTGGACAGCTGCTGATGCGATTCATATTGCGATAGCAAATCGTTCTTATCAAAGAACAGCATCCACACAATAAAAGCTGCCGTAACCCAAAAAAATTTATTCTTAAACAAATAAAATAGCCGCTGCATAAAACAGGAAATAAATTTGATTTAAAATTAAAGCAAATGTTTCAATGCCGCAAGGGGGATTATTAACTTATTAACACGCATCATTTTTTCATTGCAAGGCACGAAGCAATCGCGAACTATGCATCGCTGCTTTTCTCCGTGCGATTGCTTCGTTCCTTGCAATGACAAATTGGTTATTTAGTCCCTTCTTCCACCTCTTCTGCCCCAACTGCTGCCCTTGCTTGCGCCGCTCATGCCGCTGCCGCCTGAAGATGAATTGCTGCTATTAGAGTTCCCTTTACTTCCTCTGCTCCTGTCGCTCCTGCCATAACCACGGCCACGCTTCTGTCCGCCGCCGCCACCTTGTTTGGCAGCTTCGGCTTTAGCCACAACGCTTTGCGGACTCATTGGGTACGGATGCGCCTCATTAACAGGTATCTGTTTCGATATTAGTTTATGAATGTCCTTCAAAAATTCAACTTCTTCGGCATCGCAAAAAGAAAGCGCTATACCGCTTGCCCCCGCCCTGCCGGTACGGCCTATGCGGTGCACGTAAGTTTCGGGTATATTAGGTAATTCGTAATTAATAACGTGCGTAAGCTCGTCAATATCAATACCACGGGCGGCTATATCTGTCGCTATTAAAACCCGCGTGGTACGGTTCTTAAAGTTAGTAAGCGCCCTTTGACGTGCATTCTGCGATTTATTACCATGGATGGCCTCAGCCGTAATGCCAACGCGCACCAGGTCTTTCACCACCTTGTCGGCGCCATGCTTGGTGCGGGTAAATACCAGGGCGGTTTTAATGTCTTTATCTTTTAATATGTGTGCCAGTAGTGCCCGTTTATCATTCTTCTCCACATAAAAAAGCTCCTGTTGGATGGTATCGGCAGTTGATGATACCGGGGTTACCTCTACCTTTTCAGGGCGATAAAGTATGCTATCGGCCAGTTGCTGAATTTCCTTTGGCATTGTAGCAGAAAAGAACAGCGTTTGTCTTTTCTGCGGCACTTTAGCAATTACTTTTTTAACATCGTTTACAAAACCCATATCCAGCATACGGTCGGCTTCATCCAAAACCAGCATTTTTATATGGTCGAGGTGAACATAACGCTGCTGCATCAGGTCCAATAAACGGCCCGGTGTGGCTACTAAAATATCAACACCGCGTTTCAAAGCGTCAACCTGCGGATTTTGCGATACCCCGCCGAAGATCACCAGGTGTTTTAAGCCGGTGTGCCTGCCGTAAGCGGCAAAGCTTTCATCAATTTGTATGGCAAGTTCGCGGGTTGGGGTTAATATCAGCGCCTTTATGGTTTTTTGCTCCTTGTGCTGCAGCCTGTCGTTATACAATAATTGCAGGATGGGTATAGCAAAGGCAGCGGTTTTACCGGTGCCGGTTTGCGCGCAGCCCAAAAGGTCGCGCTGTTGTAATATAATGGGGATGGATTGCTCCTGTATGGGCGTGGGTGTTGTATATCCCTCAGTTTTTAAAGCCCTGAGTATAGGCTCAATTAATTTTAAATTTTCGAATGACATGTAATGTTTTTAATATATGTGCTAACGCGGTTGCATAGCGGATCTGAAGAGTCTGTCGTTGATGATCAAAGCCGTAAGCGTACGGGTATTATTGGCAAAGATACGGTTTTTTATTGGGATTATGATCTAAGCGCATAAAGTGGTTAACTGAAAACATCCGGGCGTTTCCCTGCGGGTCAGGCTGTACGCTCATACTACACAGGCATTATGCGCAGGCCGGTATCCGCGCCCATCCTTAATATCAAGTATCAACAATTTTTAAAAATGCATAAGTTTGTAATAGCATGTCAAAAACCATTCCCATACTGCGCGTATTCGATTATGATAAAGCCATAGAGTTTTATATCAACTGGCTCGGCTTTAAGGTAGACTGGCAGCATATGCCTGATGATCTTCCGGTTTACTTTCAAATATCATTGGGTGATATTGTGTTTAACCTGTCTGAACATCATGGTGATGCTTCGCCCGGTTCGCATATCCGCATACTCGGTTTTGAGGGATTAAAGGAATATCACAAAATCCTTATCGACCAAAAATATAAATATAACCGCCCCGGCTTGATACATCCCGACTGGAACCCCGATGCCATAGAAATGACGGTGCACGACCCTTTTGGGAATAGAATAACTTTTGTAGAGCAAAGCTTTCAACAAGGCTGAAAACATAGTTTTTCATTTCCCCGCAAACCATTTCAAAATGCTTGCTGTTGTATTTACAACCAATAATACAGCTATGGATAACAAGCAAAAAACAGGAAGCCCTGACAGGGATCGGATCAACGTTAATGAAGATTACGAGTTGCAACACTGGTCGAAAAAATTCGGTGTAAGTTCAGACGAGTTGAAAAAAGCAGTAAAGACCGTTGGCACTTCGGCTGAGGCGGTTGAAAAGCACCTTAAAAAATAAAGTGGACACCCGCTCGTTGCTGGCAAACGCGCCGGCCTCAAAAATGCCAAAGGCCATAAAGCCAATGCTGGCAACATTAGTTGATGAGCCTTTTGATGATGAAGGCTGGCTGTACGAGGTAAAATGGGATGGTTACCGTGCGCTGGCTTTTGTGCAGGACGGGGTGGCGGAGCTACTATCGCGCAATAACAAATCTTTTAACGAGAAGTATTACCCCATCCACGATTTGCTGCAAAGCCTGAAGATAAATGCGGTGTTCGACGGTGAGATACTGGTGCTGAACGAAAAAGGCGTTTCGGTTTTCGGCAAGCTGCAAAACTGGCGAAGCGAAGCCGACGGCGATCTGGTTTATTATGTGTTCGACCTGCTGTGGTATGATGGGAAAAACCTAATGGGGCTGCCATTGGTAGAACGGCAAGCTATTTTAAAGGCTATATTACCAACTGATGATGACCGCATCCGGATGAGCCAGTCGTTTGAAACAGGCGGGATAAACTTTTTTAAAACCGCCCAAAAAATGGGGTTGGAAGGCATCATTGCAAAAAAGGCCAGCAGCACCTACAGCCCCGACCTGCGCTCGAAAGAATGGTTGAAAATAAAAGTGCATAAGCGCCAGGAAGTGGTTATTGGCGGTTATACAATAAATGAGAACACCAAAAAACCGTTCAGCTCGTTGCTGCTGGGTGTTTATAATAAGGGCATATTGCACTATACCGGCAAGGTGGGTACGGGGTTTAATGATAAAATTCAAAAGGAAATGCTGGCGCAGTTTAAACCGCTGGTAATAAATAAAAGCCCGTTTAATATTATACCGGATGTGAACCAGCCGTCGCGTTTCAGGCCAAACCCGCCGAAAGCAACGGCAGTATGGCTAAAGCCCGAACTGGTTTGCGAGGTGGCTTATGCCGAAATAACCAGTGATGGCGTGTTCAGGCACCCTTCATTTCAAGGCATGCGGGCCGATAAGAAGGCCAAAGAAGTGACACTGGAAGTTGAAGCAGACACATCGGCAACCGTGCATGAGGCGGTGGAACAGGAAGCAGTTGCGCATACCGAAGCTATTAAACCACCGGGCGAAAAAGGCCGGAAAACATTGCTTAACCCAAAGGATGAATCGCAGGTGCGCAAAGTAGGCGGGCAGGAATTAAAATTCAACCATCTTAGTAAAATTTACTGGCCCGAGGATGGGGTAACCAAGCGCGATATGTTTAATTATTATTACCAGGTTGCGCCCTATATTATGCCGTATTTAAAAGACAGGCCGATGTCGCTTAACCGCTTCCCCAACGGTATACACGGGCAAAGCTTTTACCAGAAGGATGTAAAGGGTAAAGCCCCTGCCTGGGCCAAAACGCTGCCTTACACCACCAGCGATGGCGAACATAAGGAGTTTTTAGTAGCCACTGACGAGGTAAGCCTGCTTTGGATGGCTTCGCTGGGCTGTATAGAGATGAACCCCTGGTTTAGCCGTGTACAATCGCAGGATAACCCGGATTACTGTGTTATCGATCTCGACCCTGATAAAAACACATTCGATCAGGTAATAGAGGCAGCGCTGGAAGTTAAAAAAGTATTGGATGCGATAGATATGCCTTCCTATCCTAAAACATCGGGATCAACCGGTATACATATCTATATTCCCTTAGCGGCAAAATACACGTATGATCAGTCGCAGATGTTTGGCCGGATACTGGCTAAGCTGGTACATGAACAAATACCTGAATACACCAGCGTTGAGCGCATGATCAGCAACCGTGAGGGGAAAATGTATATCGATTTTCTGCAGAACCGGCCAGGTGCGACTTTAGCCGGGCCTTATTCGTTACGGCCAAAAATTGGCGCCACCGTATCCATGCCCCTACATTGGGACGAAGTGAAACCCGGCCTTACCATGCGGCATTTCACCATATTCAATTCTATCAGTCGCCTTAAAGAAACCGGCGACCTGTTCAAAGGTGTATTGGGTAAAGGCATCGACCTTGAAAAAACCATTAGAAAAGCACAAAGTATTTTTGGATGAGGTGCCTATTCTTCATCCGTATTCATAAACATGGTGTCCTTCGCTTTCTGTGTCCATTTGCTATCCGGCTCATAATAATGCCATAACAGCGCAGATACCTTACGGATAAGCGTAAAACCTTCATTATCGTGTTTATATGACTGATCTTTTTGATGATTGGTAATAATACTGAATACATAATCGCCATGCGGCGCGTTAACCAGTACCGTTTCTGAACGCGATGCATTAACAAAGCCCTGTTTACTGGCTGCCTGTATATATGGCGGTATGGAGAGCAAGGCGTTATCGTCCCAATAAATATGGCAAAGGTCGCGGTACATGCGCTCGCTGGCTGACGGGCTTACGGCTTCATCATTTCGTATCATAGTAAACAATTTGCACATTTCCCGTGGAGTGGTCACGCCCCAGCCATAAATATCCCGCATTTTTTCGCGCCCTTTTACCCTGCTGTTTACCCGCATGTTTGCAAACCCGTTTTGCTGCAGCCAATTATTAATGTATTCGCCGGTTACCAGGCGCTGCAGCCAAAGGGCGGCAGTGTTATCGCTCATGGTGATCATCAGCATGGCCACTCTGCTCACATCAATAGTATCGCCATCCATCTCGCCGCCTAAAACTTCGCCCCTGCCCATGCTCAACGAATCACGATAAACCAATTTCTGGTGATAGCTCAGTTCGCCCTTTTGTATTTTATCCATCAGGCCGCATAATATGCTCACCTTTATCATGCTGGCTGTGGGGAACAGGGTATCGGCGTTTATTTCTGCCGTTTGCCCGGTTTTTAAATTCTGCACATAAATGCCGACCTGGCCATTAAAGTTTTGGATAAGATCTGTTAGCTGCCTGGTTAATTTACTATCTGTTTGTGCAAACGCTACGGCATTTACAAACAACAAAATGGTGAGCAATTTTAGTTTCATGGATGAAATTTAATGAAATAATTTTTATACCTGGCAGTGACCGATCATACCCTCATTATGTGCGCTGTCTCACTTTGAGACACCTGGTGCACCAAACAGGTAAAAACACAGTGTTTTTTTGATAGAAAAGAGCTAAATATGATTGTTTTTTATGGCTTTTTGAGCGAAAAATGGCGTTTTTTGGGTGTTTTTGAGAGCTAAAATTGGCGTTTTCAGGGCATTTTGGCCTTAAAAACCTTGTATTTTGAGCGATTTTGGGCGTTTTTGAAAGATGGTTAAGCAGGTGTATCATATTGTCTCATTTGCTTAAATGAGACAGTACCTAATATTGCCGACTATCGAATTATATTATATTTACATAAAATTATGAGATACCTGCGCCTGCTGCTGTTCCCTGTTTCGCTTATTTATGCCCTGGTGGTCATTGTCCGTAACTGGTGTTATGATACCGGTATATTTAAAAGCCGTAAGTTTTATGTTCCGGTAGTATCTGTAGGCAACCTGGATGTGGGGGGGGCAGGCAAAACCCCTATGACCGAATACCTGGTGCGCCTGCTTAAGCCGCATTACAAACTGGCTACGCTTAGTCGGGGTTATGGCCGTACCACCAAAGGTATTATTGTAGAGGGGGCCACGGTTATCAATGTTAAATCGCACGAGATAATTAGCACCTCGCCGACAAAGGGCTCAAAAATGAGCCTGGCATCGCGCATAGGTGATGAACCGGCCCAGTTCCGCCAAAAATTCCAGGATATTACGGTGGCCGTTAGCGAAAACAGGATAACCGGCATAAAAAGCCTGAAATATGATCATAACCTTATTATAATGGATGATGCTTTTCAGCACAGGGCGGTTACACCCGGATTAAGCATCCTGCTGTTTGATTACAGCCGCTTAGGTGAGCCACATTGGATGCTGCCATCGGGCAACCTGCGCGAGCCCTTCAGCGGGCGCAAGCGTGCTGATGTGATCGTCATCAGCAAATGCCCGCATAATATATCGGTCGAAGAACAACAGTCCATCACAAACAACATCCGCAGTAATAAAAAGCAGCCCATATATTTTACATCCATTAGCTACCTGCCTTTGCAAACCATTGAAAGGCAACCTGCCAACGCTGTAATATCAGCCGATACCACCGTGTTTTTGCTAACCGGCATAGCCAATCCGCTGCCTATGCTGCAGCACATAGAAAAATATACGCAGCATATTATTCATCATAATTATCCCGATCATCATCGCTTTAGCTTAAAAAATATCAGTAAACTTGCCGATGAATTTGAAGCCTGCACATCAAAAAATAAACTGGTTATTACAACAGAAAAAGATGCGCAGCGTTTAGTTGAACGCGAACTGTTACCACTGGTACAGCAAATGGCCATTTTTGTATTGCCGATAGGTGTTGAATTTTTAAACGGCACACAGCAGCAGTTTGATCAATTTGTTATTAATTATGTTAGACAGTATACTGAACACCACCCGGTACATTAAAAGCCGCATAGGCGACTTTGAACCCGAAATAGGTATAATTTTAGGCACAGGCCTTGGCGCCTTAGTACAGGAGATTGAGGTTGAAAAACAGCTGATGTATGGTAATATTCCTGATTTTCCTATTTCTACCCTTGAATTTCATTCAGGTAAATTAATTTTTGGCAAGCTTGCCGGTGTTAAGGTAGTTGCCATGCAGGGGCGCCTGCATTATTACGAAGGCTATAATATGCAGCAGATCACCTTCCCCGTAAGGGTAATGAAAATGCTGGGCATAAAAAGCTTACTGGTAAGTAATGCCAGCGGCTCGCTTAACCCTGACTTTAAAAAGGGCGACCTTATGGTGATAGCCGACCATATTAACCTGCAGCCGCAAAACCCGCTGATAGGCCGTAATGAAGAGGAACTTGGCCCCCGTTTCCCCGACATGAGCCAGCCTTACGACCATACCTTAATAAATAAAGCGCTTGATATTGCCAAAGCCAACAATATTACCTGCCACAAGGGAGTTTATGTTGCGGTAACCGGCCCTAATTTAGAAACCAGCGCCGAATACAAATACCTGCGCATAATTGGGGGCGATGCCGTAGGAATGAGTACCGTACCCGAAGTGATAGTGGCCAGGCACATGGGACTGCCCGTATTTGCCATATCGGTGCTAACGGATGAAGGTTTCCCTGCTGAATTAAAGCCGGTATCGATCGAGGAAATATTGGCCATAGCACAGGAAGCTGAACCCAAAATGACACTGATATTAAAAGAATTAATTGCCGGTATTTAATGGCTGATAAGTTAAAATATATATTACTGCTACTGATATGCTTATCGGCACATGCCGCGTTTGCGCAAATAAATACACCTTATGATAACGGGCGAAACCCGCAAAGACCGGCAAATTTTGCAGATACCGCGCACACTACAACCAAACAACTTACAGCCGACCAGGAACTGGATACTTTACGCAGCCAGGAAGAACGAAAGCGCGACAGTGTTATTTTTACCTCGAAATTTATTAAAGTAACTAACGAGCGCCTGCTGCGCGATAGTACCCAGGTTTTCCCGATAGATACCGGGCTTACGAACTTTGAAAATTACAGCCCACTATACCAGCCGGGCGACCCCAAAATAAGCCTGGGCCATTTAGGTTTGGACGCGCGCGACCTGTTGTTTACCCCGCCAAAAACCATAGGATTTGATGCAGGGCTGCATACACTTGATATTTATGCCCTGCACCCCGAAGACCTGAATTATTATAAGGCCCGGGTACCATACACCTTGCTTTCGCTGGTAACGGGCGGCACTAAGGAACAGGTGTTTAAGGTAGTACATACACAAAATATAAAGCCAAATTGGAACGTAGGCTTCAACCTTGGGTTCCTTGGCTCGCGGGGGTATTATGGCAACACGGTAATTACCCAAAACGTGAGCAATATAAACGCGGCATTGTTTACCTGGTACGAATCGCTGAATAAGCGGTACAATTTATTGGCTAACGCAATATTGAACAATATAAAAGCACCTGAATCAGGATCGATACTACAGAGTGATATTTTTACTTCACCGCCTGCTTTTCTTGATAAAACCAACCTGCCTGTGCGCCTGCCCAATACTTATGAAAACTGGAAGGACAATGGCTTTTACATAAAACAGTTTTATTATATAGGCCATATTGATAGTTTGAAAAAAGGCCGCGGCAATAGCAGCGATTCATCAAAAATATTGCCGACGCAGCGTGTGGCATATACTTTTTATTTCAACAGGCGTTCGTATAATTTTTTGCAGAACGATATTGATACATACGGTGTATTTCCCGATTATAATTACAGCTCAAACCGTTCGCGCGATTCGCTAAGTGTTTCGCATTTGCAAAATGATTTCTCGTACAGCTTTTATTTACGTAACAAATCCAGCAAAACTGTAAAAAACGAAGTAAAACTTGATTTAGGCCTGACACAGGATATTTACAGTTACACCCAGTTTGTAAGCGATTCGGTGGTGAACCAGTACGGCGCCAAGATAGTGCACCAGGATAGAATGCAGAACAATTCGTTCCAGGATATTACACTTAAGGGCAAGCTAAGCTACCGCTTTAGCGATAGGGCAGCATTTGAGGCCAATGTAAATCAAATAGCCCAGGGCCGCGATTTCGGCGACTTTTTATATGATTTTAAACTGATGCTTGCCGGCAATGATAAGGCGGGTAAAATAATATTGGATGCCTATACACAAAGCAGTTCGCCGCCATTGGTTTATACCGATTGGGTATCCAACCATTATATTTTTCATAACAGTTTCAGTAACCAAAAAACCAACAGTGCGTCATTCAATTATATCAACAATGCGTTGCAAGTAGATTTAAAGGCCGAATACTTTTTAATATCAGATTACCTGTATTTTACAGCCTCGCCTGGTGGCATTGACGCCCACCCTACCCAACTGGGCAGCGATATAAACCTGCTTAAGTTAACACTTACCAAAAACCTAGCCTGGCGCCGCTGGCATTTTGATAATACGGTGGTATATCAAAAAACCGATTACCAGAATACGCTGCGCACACCCGAGGTTTATACCTATACCAGCCTTTACTATAACAAACTGCTTTTTAGCGTGCTAAACACTAATATTGGTGTAGATGTACGCTATAATTCACCGTACGTGGCGCCATCATACGCGGTAGGCTTAGGCCAGTTTTATAACGGGCCCGATATTACTTTTTCATCATACCCAAAAGCTACTGTGTTTTTAAAAGCAACTCTATACCGCACCAACCTGTTTGTAATGTATGATTATGCCAACCAAAGGTTGTTCCAAAAAGGTTTCTACACAGTTAACCGCTACCCAATGGAGGATGCGCAGTTGAAATTTGGGGTATCGTGGATGTTCTTTAATTAATAACCAGCCCACCTAAATTTTCCCCGGAAGGGAGGACTTTAACTTCAAGCGCTCAAAAAATAATTTTTAAGTCTCCCCTACCGGGGGAGATTTAGAGGGGGCTGAGTCCTTACTACGTTTTCTGCTTCTTCTTCCTCGCAGCGGGGAACAGCACATTATTTAATATAAGCCGGTACCCGGGCGAATTAGGGTGCAGCTTCAGATCGGTTGGCGGGTCGCCTACCATGTGCTGGTAATCTTCGGGGTCGTGGCCACCGTAGAACGTCCATTGGCCTTTGCCGTATTCGCCATGTATATAGCGTGCTTCGTTGGCGGTTTTCATTTCGCCCATAATAATTACGCCGGGTTTTATTTTACTTTCGTCGAAGGCGGTAGTTAGGCCCATAAAGCCTTTTATCACTTTGTCATGGTCCTGCGTTAACATGCTGGGGACAACATCCCACTTGGCCGAGAAATCAAATAGCGTAAAAAAGTCATGCGACTGGTCAACCTGGCGGGTAGCGGTTACGTCGATATTACTAAAGCTGTGCGACAGCGGGTTCATATCCACCGTAAAATTCTGAAAAGCGAAAGTAGCGCTAAAATCAAGCTTGGACTGTGCGGCGGGGTCGGCTGCATCGCCATCAAACATGGCCTCGCAAATATCGGTATTATGCGCAGCCAGGGCTATATCGAACGTATCTGTACCTGAACACATGGCAAACAGGAACCCACCACCAGCGCAAAAATCGCGTATCCTTTGCGCCACTGCCAGCTTCATTTGCGACACTTTGGCAAAGCCCAGTTTGTGCGCCATAGCTTCCTGGTTGCGCACATCACCATTATACCATTGCGCATAGCGGAAACCACCATAAAATTTACTGTATTGCCCGGTAAAATCTTCGTGGTGCAGGTGCAGCCAGTCATATTTGGGCAGGTCACCGCGTATCACTTCCTCATCATACACTACATCATAGGGTATTTCGGCATACTTTAAAACCAGCGTAACCGCATCATCCCAGGGCAATTTATCTTTCGGGGAATACACCGCCATGCGCGGTGCTTTCTCCAGCTTCACCACATCCATGTTAACGGAAGGGTCGCTTACTTCGGTTACTATCTGATCAGCCTTTGCATCGGCTATTACTTCGTAACTTACACCGCGTATATTGCATTCGTCCTCTATTTTTTTATCATACTTCATCATAAAGCTGCCGCCGCGGTAATTGAGCAGCCAATCAACCGTCTGGCTGTTTTTCAATACCCAAAAGGCAATGCCGTATGATTTTAAGTGATCCTTTTGCTCATCATCCATAGGGATGAGAATGGAGGAAGCTTTTGCTAAGAAAGGTAAAAGGAGAAAGGCAAAAATCAAAAAATATCCGGGGCGCTTCATGTTCAAATTTAACGAATAATTGTATAAGGTATTATTTTCCGATAATCTAATTACATTAGCCTTAATGAAACGCGTTTGTATCATCATCCCTCTCCTACTCTTTATCATCAATTGCCAGGCGCAGGAACTTGATCCGTTATCATTAACCAAAAAAATATTCTCGCGTGAAGCTTTCCCCGACAGCAGTAAATACCGGACCGGCGAATATAAAGGCCACCCGAATGGTAATGACCTGCCGCGCAGCATAAAAACCAGTTTCAGACTGCTCGATAAGGATGCTGTTTCAGCGGTGGTAAACGTAACATTAACCGATTCAACAGGGCAGCAGCTAGATACCTATTTATATTTTATTAGGATAAAGATAAAGTGTGGAAAGCATCGGCATTCCGGGCGCTGGCCATGACAGACATCATCGCCACTGTAAACCGGCAGCTCAGATCGCTTAGCAAAACGCAAGTCGACAGCATGCTCAATATACCACCCGATAGAAATGGTATAGACCACCGCGATTTTAAGACAAGGGAAGAATACAATTTTACATTAGGCAATACCACCCTGATCTTAGCGCCTGACGATACGCTCATAGCATATTTTAAAAAGAACAAGGCCCTGTTTAACACTATTAAAGATGAACTGGTTGCAAAGGGTATTATGAAAACCACCGATGGCACCATCAGTATGAAGGATATTGATAACATCAGGGCGCAAATGCGCTCGGTTTTTATTGATGAAGCAATGCCTGATAGTGAAAGCAGCCCCAACAACCTGAAATTTACAATAGGCGGCGTATTAGATAATTCGGTTGGCTATATGTATGTAAAGGATAAGAATGATGTACCGGAAATGAGCCCTGGCCTTTTTATTATGATAAGGGAAATTGGCGATGGATGGTACTTGTTTAAAACCACTTAGAAGTTTTAAAAATTTGCCCGGCAGTATTTACGCTTAGCTGTAGCGTTCCACAAGGCCAATCCGTAACTTGTTGTAATAAACCTAATAACCCAGATAATGAAGCTTTATTACGCACTATTCATCGCAATTTTTCTTGCTATTGGTATTTCATCATGCAAAAAAGGGAATAACGACCCTATAACAGGCAAGTGGCAACAAACCAAATTACGGATGTATGAGTTCGACGATAATAATGTAATATCGTACGATACCACTTACCTGGCTCCCTTTACCGATCTCGATTATGCCCGGTTTAACGTAAACGGCACTTGTAATTTATCGTCCGACCATTATTATTACCCGAACGATAAAGAAGGTTTTCCAACAACGCCACAAGCCATCCCTCAAAATATCGAAACCTGGAAGTATACCCGCGTCGGTACTAAGTACGCTTTATCCAGCACCAGCGATCTTATCAATCCCGGCGGCTTTGATATTAGGGATACTGTATCATTAATTAATGGAAATACATTGTTGCTTCGTGTAAGTAACTATGGGCATGGAGGTAGCCATGTTTACTCTATATCCGATTCTTATTATACACGGTAATGATCTGATGATAGGCGGGCTAGTTATTATTCAGGCTTGAACAGATATAAGTTATTTTACATCATACCTTTCTGCTTTATCCTTTTGGCTTTCACCTGCTTTTATTAACTTTGCCAACTATTTAATAATTAAAATGAGCAAAGCGATAATTAAAACCGAAAAAGGCGATATGACCGTAGAATTTTACGACAATGACGCGCCAAACACGGTTGCCAATTTTAAAAAACTGGCTAAATCAGGATTTTATGATAATGTGACCTTCCACCGTGTGATACCTAACTTTGTGATACAAGGCGGCGACCCAACCGGTACAGGCGCGGGCGGCCCGGGTTATAAGATAGACTGTGAACTAACAGGCGACAACCAATACCATGACCGTGGTGTGTTATCAATGGCACACGCGGGCAGGAATACCGGCGGCTCTCAGTTCTTCATTTGCCATAGCCGTGATAATACTGCCCATCTTGACCGTAACCATACGGTATTTGGCAAAGTAGTAGAAAACGTTGATGTGGTTGATGCCATACGCCAGGGCGACAAGATTTTGAACATACAAGTAATAGAAGAATAATTTTCGGGTGGAAAGTTTAAAGTTGAAAGTTGAAGGTTTCATTCTTCACTTTTAACTTTAAACTTTCTACTTTCAACTAAAAAACATGAACCTACAGGGAATAGTAGCTGTATCGGGCAAGCCGGGATTGTGGCGGGCTCTTTCGCAAAATAAAACAGGCTTTATACTTGAAAGCCTCGACGCGCAAAAAACCAAACTGGTGGCTAACCTTTCAACAGCTAAACTGGCTGCTTTGGACGAAATAACCATTTTTGGTTTTGACGAAGACATAAGGCTTACCGATGTTTTTGAACGGATGAAGACCACAAGCGTACCCGATGCTAAAGACGATACCAAAAAATTAAGGGAACTTTTTCGCGAGGTAGCACCTGATCATGACGAGGAAAAGGTTTATGCCTCGGACATGAAAAAGATAGTGAGCTGGTTCCATATCCTGAAGGACATGCCTATTTTTAACGAGGAAGTTAAAACTGAAGCGCCTGCAGCAGCGGAGGCTGCACCCGCAGCAACTGAAGAAGCAAAACCGGCTGTTAAAGTTAAAAAAGCGCCTGTTGCGCCAAAGGCTGCTCCTAAACAGCCTGCTCCGAAAGCCTCGGCTAAGCCAAAAGCTACTACTAAGGCAAGAAGGGCGGAGTGAGCAGCCAGCCCCTTCTAAATCTCCCCCGGTTGGGGAGACTTTATAAAAAAAGACCTGTTTATTATAAAAGCAGGTCTTTTTTTATAAGTAATTTTTTAAGCCCTCCCTACCGGGGAGGGTTTGGGTGGGGCTGGTCATCAACAATCCTCATGTTTGCACTTCTCATTCGAAAACTCCGGTTCAAATGTACTGTGGCTAATATCCAGATGTTCAAGGCGGTGGCGTAGATCGTGCTTTATTTCGTCGAACATAGCCATATGCGTCGGGTCGACAACCAGGTGTGCGGTTAGGGCATTTTCGGTGGTGCTTAAGGCCCATACGTGCATGTGGTGCACATCTATAACACCTTCGGCTTTCATTAACTCGTTTTTGATCTTGGTGAGGTTCATTTCCTTGGGCACACCGTCCATTTCTAACCTTAGGCTGTCTTTAAGCAGGCTCCAAGTGCCGCGCAATATGATCAGGCCCACAATTAAACTCACTACACTATCTATCCAATAATAATGAGTAAAATAGATTACTACGCCCGATATGACCACTCCAAATGAAACAATGGCGTCCATAGCCATGTGCAGGTAAGCGCTTTTTACGTTCAGGTCTTTGTCTTTATCTTTTACAAACAGATAAGCGGTTATGGCATTAACCAATATGCCGCCCAGCGAAACAAAAGCCATTGTGCTGCCCGATATAACCTCTGGCTTGATAAACCGCACCACAGCTTCGTAAGCAATAACACCAACCGAGGCGAACAATATCACTGCATTGAAGAAAGAAACAATAATGGTCGACCTTTTATAGCCGTACGTATATTGGTTATTTGAACCAACCTTAGTTAGCTTAAAGGCAAGCAAAGCCAGTGCGAGCCCGGCAACATCACTCAGATTATGGCCAGCATCGGTTAACAATGATAATGAATGACTTATTAAACCAGCAATAACCTCGGCTACAACAAAAGCCGAATTAAGTATGATACCAACAATAAAGGCTGTATTTAAGTTTGTGATCTTAGGCGTATGGTCGTGATGATGATGGCCAAAACCATGCGAATGGTCATGGTCATGTGCGTGCGTATGTGAGTGTGAGGGGGTAGCTGACATGCCGCAAAGGTAGCTTTTTGAAAGTCAAAAGTCAAAAGGTTGGGTTAGTTGGCAAATATTAACTCATCAATAATTCAGTAATTCAATAAATCATAATTAAACTATTCGTGATGGTAAGGTTCGCCTTTTATGATGGTAAAGGCGCGGTATAACTGCTCAACAAAAAACAGGCGTACCATTTGATGCGAGAACGTCATGCGGCTGAGGGATAACTTATCATTGGCGCGCTGGTAAACAGATTGATCGAAACCATAAGGCCCGCCCACTACAAAAACCAGGCTTGCCGCGGCACTGATATTTTTTTTATCGAGATAGGTGGCGAATTGTTTAGAGGTTAGTTCCGCGCCATTCTCATCAAGCAATATCACAAAATCAGTTGGCATTATTTTTTTGAGGATCATTTCAGCTTCTTTTGTTTTTTGCTGTTCGGTAGTAAGGGCTTTGGTATTTTTCAGTTCGGCAAGGTCAATGATCTCCAGCCGGGTATAATGTTTCAGGCGCTTTACATATTTTTCAATACCGTCTTTTAAATAAGCGTCCTCGGTTTTACCAACTGTTAAAAAGGTGATCTTCATGTGGGGAAATGTAGTTGAAATGTTGTAAAGTTGTAACGTTGAAATGTTAAAAGCCTACAAGTCAAAAACCTTGCAACTTTACAACATTTTAACCTTAAAACAAAAGATGGAACAGGATATAATAACCGATTACCAACAATGCATAACCGCGGCACAGCAGGAGATAGATAAATATAAAAAGCTTATTAATACGTATTCGTTTATGCGACTGGGCGTAATTGGGTTATTGGTACTCGCTATATGCACGGGCAAAATGCAGGATAGCTTTACCATTATTGCCGTGGCAGCCATAATATTGCTTGTTTGTTTTGCCTGGCTGGTATCGGAACAATCGAAATTCGAGGCGCAAAGGGCGTATTTCCAACACCTGTTAAGGGTAAATGAAAATGAAGTGAACAGCATAACCGAACATAAAAACATTTACAGTAATGGCCAACAATACAACAACGAGAAACATTTTTATACTTCCGACCTCGACATATTTGGCGATGCATCGCTTTTTAATCTCATTAACCGTTCGGCAACAACTGCCGGCAATGATAAACTGGCAGATAGGTTAAGCAAACCGTCACCCAAAAATGCAGTACTGCAACGCCAGGACGCGGTTAAAGAAATATCAACCAAAAACAGTTGGAAACTCGATTTGCAGGCCCGGCTGCTGTTTGCTAATAATAAAGATGCTATTCAGCTAAATAGTTTATTTGCCTATTTACGCACACCGCTTGATCTGCCCGGCGAAAAATGGATGTCGGTTTATATCAGGTTCGCACCGTTCCTGTTATCCGCAGCAATTATAGGCAGCATATTTTATTCGTTCATCACTTTTTTTGCTATCGCGATAGTTGTTTTTAACCTGGCTCTAATCACTTCAAAAGGCGAATACCTGGTAAAATCAGCTTCAGTTGCCGATAAAATCGGCAAAGTATTGGCCAACTACGCCATCGTACTAAAAGTTATCGAAACAGAACAATGGCAATCACCCGGTTGCAGCGAACTGAACCAAAAGCTCAACAATGGCCGTACCCAAAAAAGCATCGAAGAATTATCCATACTTATTAACAAACTGGGTTATACGCTGATAATGATAGTCGGCTTTATATTGAACGTGTTTTTTTTGTGGGCGATAAAGCAGGTAATAGCCATTGAAAACTGGAAGCGACAAAACCGCGATGATATTGAAACAGCCTTTGATATAATAGCCGAATTTGAAGCGCTTATCAGCCTGTCGTCATTGGGAATTAATTATCCTGAATGGGCCTACCCTCAAATAGCCGATGGCGAGGGTTATACCGTAACTGCCAAAAACCTGGCCCATCCGCTTATCAATAAACAATATCGTGTAGCTAATAATTATGAATTGAACGATGCCTTTAACATCGACATCATTACCGGCTCGAACATGGCGGGCAAAAGCACCTTTTTACGCACAATTGGCATAAATGCCGTACTTGCGCTGTGTGGTGCGCCGGTTTGTGCCGATGAAATGGAGGTATCGGTTATTACCATCATCAGCTATATGCGCATTAAGGATTCGCTTAACGAAAGCACCTCAACTTTTAAAGCTGAACTCGACCGCCTGCAAATGCTGCTCGCCGCAGTAAGTAATGAGCCAAAGGTTTTTTTCCTGATAGATGAAATGCTGCGCGGCACCAATTCGGTTGATAAATATTTAGGATCGAAAGCGGTGATTGAGCAGTTGATCAGTAAAAAAGGTGTGGGTATGGTAGCTACGCACGATTTGCAGATTGCACAGCTGGAACAAAAGTACCCCGATTATGTGCGCAACTTCTACTTCGACATACAGGTGGTGAACGGCGAAATGCTTTTCGACTACAAAATAAAACACGGGGAATGTAAAACCTTTAACGCCTCGCTTCTGCTAAAACGGATTGGGATCGATGTAGGGGCGGAATGATCCCGGTTTTGCTGAGGCACGAAGCATCTTCTAAGCCATACGTGTCAGCTACTTATCGCTTTTAGAAGATCCTTCGCTATCGCTCAGGATGACAAAAAGGAAGCAATGTTTAATTCAAAAACCCCGGCTCACACCAGGGCTTTTTTGAATTTTTACTTTTGAATTTTGGTTTAACGACTACCGCCGCCGCCGCCGTTTCCACCACCGCCGCCGCCCATGCCGCCTGAATCATCTTGTTTAAGGTCGTCGTTGTTTACGCCTTTTTTCTTTTGATTAGGGTTGCTGAAAGTTGTTTTACCAAAGCTGTAGCTAAACGTTATGCCGAATGAACGGAAAGGGAACTGTGTATAGCTGGTTTGTGTAAGCGTTGGGCTTTTCAGGTTTGAATTAAAGTCCTCATAATAACTGAATGGGTTAACCATATTCAGGCCCAACGAAGCCTTTTTATTATCAAACTGCTTCTTTAAACCAATAGCATAATAATAAAAACCGGGATTAGTGCCCTGTATGGTGTGCTGTGCCGACCTATCGACTGCGAAAGCCTCGGCAATAAAACCGCCTTTCAAAGTTACCGATGCACTTAAAAAGGCATTATACTGTATATAAGTTTTATCGGTTGATAGCTCATCAAGGTATCCTAATGATGCGATAGGATGGAACGTATAAGCATCGATACTACCGCGGATAGTTAATATTTTCACCGGGTTTATCGAGCCATAAAAGCTTGCTCCCCATGAGTTAAGGTTGCCAATATTTTCATAGGTGGTAAGCGTGGCCGGCAGCGTATCGGTACCATTTATATATTGCGTTGGCCTTGCGATACCTTCAATATGGTCGGATGTACGTTTGTAATAAACCGAGAAGTTTACCAGCGATGTTTTAATGAATGAGTTAATGTTCAGCTCGATAGTTTGCGATATTTCAGGCGAAAGTTCGGGATTACCCTGGCTTTGGCTTTGGATACGGCTGGTATTGAGGAACGGGTTCAAAAATTGCAGGCTAGGGCGCTGTATACGTTTGCTATAGCTCAGTTTAATTGTGTTGGATGGGTTTATAGCTTTTTGGATAGTTAAGCTTGGTATAAACACATCATATGAACTGTGGAACGGTATTACATCGGCTTGTGCAGGGTTATTTGGGATACCGTCTATCCGGGTATTTTCATAACGGCCGCCGGCTAATATCGACCAGCTTTTTGGCAGGGTAAATGTTAATACCGAGTAACCGGCATAAACATCCTGGTTGTAGCTGTAATTGTTTGAATTGATATTATCATACAAATAATCGCCGGTGTTGTCATCAAGGTTAAAATTCTCGTAATCGCTGCTTAATCGCCTGAATATGCTTTTACCGCCTGCTTCCAGTTTTAATAATTTACTGATAGGCAAGGTGTAATCGGCCTGCAAAGTATATTCGTTATTGGTGCCATTATTAAACCCTTTTTGGCTTGGGTTCACCGCGGTATAGTTATACAAATAATTGGTATTGATGATGCTGTGGCTCCATTGTGCCGAAAGGTCAAGGTCCTCACCTTCTTTCTTAAACTTATGGTCGTAGTCAATATCCCAGTCAAACCCGCTTAAGGTATTATCTGAAAGTGAAGTACCCGTATAATTGGCATTAGCCGATGCTATCTGGTTATCACGCACCACATCACTTTGCGAACCGTTGATGTGGAAACCACCACCATTCAGCCTGAAATCAGACGATAAATTATTGTAGTTATTGAACTGGTAACCCAAGTTGAACGAACCCATCAGCGCATGGCGTTTAACCGTACTTGTTGAATGATAATGGGTGTACGAAGTATCGGCGCCCATCAGGTTTTGTGTAAAATCTGTTGGCGTAGTTTGAGGCCAGGTTAAGTTGCCGCTTAAATTAGCCGACAGACTAAAGCGGTTCTTGTTATAGTTAAAGTTAATATTACCATTGTTTTGTTTGGTACCTACACCACCGCTTACCGAACCGCTGATACCCGATATATTTTTTGATTTGGTAACAATGTTAATAATACCTGCCGAACCTTCAGCATCATATTTTGCTGATGGCGAAGTAATTACTTCAATGGTTTTTATCTGGTCGGCGGGGATGGCCTTCAATGCATCGCTCAAACTGGTTGAGGTGATACCTGACGGCCTGCCGTTGATCAAAACCTTCACGTTCTGATCGCCGCGAATAGCTACGTTACCGTTAATGTCAACCGATACCATCGGCACTTTTTGCAATACATCGGCTGCGTTGCCGCCTGCTGCGGTAAGGTCTTTTTCAGCATTGTAAACCAGTTTATCGATGTGATTTTCGATCAAAGCCGCCTGGCCGGTAACTTTAACTTCATTCAATATATGGTCATCGGGCCTTATCAAAATAACACCCATATTATTGTCGGGTTTTGACAGGGTGGTAACTACAGGGTTAATGGTTTTAGTTAGATAACCACCGATAAAAGTGACAACCACTTTATAGCTGTTAGCCTTTAAATTGTATAATTTAAATTCGCCCTTTTCGTCGGTGAGCATACCGTTAATGGGGGCCGTTCCGCTGCTGTAATAAATAGCAACACTGGCATATTGCACCGGCTTTTTGGTAACCGAATCAATAACCGTTCCCGACACCCTGCCGGTTATAGCGGGGGCTCCGCCAAACTGCGCATGTGCAGTTATAACTGAACCCAGTAATAGTAAAAATATAAAAATTCGCTTCATTGTAAGGGTACTTTTCAAATTGGAGGCGAAATTACCCTAAATGTTACAATAACTTTGTCATTTTTATCAAATTTCATCGTAACATATTGTAAATGTTACACTATGGTAATAGATAGATGTGATGAATGTGCTTTACTTTCTTGTCATTGCGAGGCACGAAGCAATCGCGAACCATGCATCACCGCTTGCTTCCTTGCGATTGCTTCGTGCCTCGCAATGACAAATTTGATTTCAGCTACACCACCATATTCACTATCCGGCCCTTAACAACAATTACTTTTTTGGGAGATTTACCGTCGAGGTATTTCTGTACATCGGCATTAGCTAAAACAAAGGCCTCGGTGTCGGTTGCATCCAGACTTAGGGGGATGCTCAAATTCATTTTGGTTTTGCCGTTGATAGATATAGGATAAGAAAAATCATCCTCGACCAAATAAGCCGGGTTAAACTTAGGATATGCCGCATCTGATAACGTACCAGCCTCATTACCCAGCAACACCCACAACTCCTCGCAAATATGCGGCGCATAAGGTGAAAGGGTGATCACCATATCCTGCAATATTGCACGATTATTACTTTTAAGGTCGGTCAGTTCGTTAACCGCTATCATGAAGCTGGAAACCGAGGTATTGAATGAGAATCGTTCCACATCTTCTTCTACCTTACGGATGATCTTATGTAATGATTTTAGTTCAGCTTTTGTTGGTTCAGCATCAGATACATTGAACTGCCATTGATCATTATGGAACAAACGCCAGAATTTACGCAGGAACTTGAATACGCCCTCGATACCATTGGTATTCCATGGCTTACTTTGCTCCAGCGGGCCGAGGAACATTTCGTACATGCGCAGGGTATCGGCACCATAACGTTCGATCAGGTCATCGGGGTTTACTACGTTGAATTTTGATTTGGACATTTTTTCAACCTCAACTCCGCAGAAGTATTTGCCGTTCTCCAATATAAATTCAGCATTGGCAAAATCTTCGCGCCATTTTTTGAATTTATTTATATCGAGCACATCGTTCTCAACAATATTCACATCTACATGCAGTTCCGATGTTTTATATTGATCTTTCAGTCCTTTTGACACAAAAGTATTTGTGCCCCTGCCCTCTTCATCAACTAATCTGTACACAAAATTGCTCCTGCCCTGTATCATCCCCTGGTTGATCAGTTTTTTGAAAGGCTCTTCCTCAACAACCAGCCCCATATCCTTCATAAACTTGTTCCAGAAACGGCTGTACAGCAAGTGCCCCGTCGCGTGCTCACTGCCGCCAATGTACAGGTCTACATCCTTCCAGTATTCAACCGCTTTTTTCGATGCAAATTCCTTGTCGTTATGCGCGTCCATATAGCGGTACCAGTACCAGCTGCTGCCCGCCCATCCCGGCATGGTCGAGAGTTCATATTCATAACTACCGGCCCCCTCTAAATCTCCCCCGGTAGGGGAGACTTTAACTTCAATAGCGGAATCGCGTGATATTTTTGATTGATCCCTATCTTGAAGGCCGTTTAATTTTTGTTTGATTTCCTCAGCTACCTTTTGCGGATTACTCAATACCTCATCGTTTGTAAATCTTAACACTTCAAATCCAAAATGATTAAGCACACCTGTTCTATCATTATCAGCTTCTTTGTTCAGTTTATGATGATGCCCGTCTAATTCAATAACCAATCCTTTTTGTAGCGAAACAAAATCGGCTATAAACTGACCTATTACATGCTGCCTTCTTATTTTATATCCGGTTTGCTCATTCCTTAATAATTGCCATAAAATATTTTCAGCTTCAGTAGGTTGGTTTCTATTATCTCTGCTAAAATCCTTTATTTGCTCATAATATACCGGATCAGCGGTTTCCCTGTAGCTGCCGGCCTGGTGCGAGGCGGAAGTCTCCCCTACCGGGGGAGATTTAGAGGGGGCTGCTGCCGGCTTGTATTTCCAGTCGTGCGCACGGCCTAAAGGCGGTTCACCGCTTTCGGTTGGCAGGTATTTATCTACTTCGGGTAGTATCAATGGCAATTCACTTTCTTCTATCAAATGAGGCAATCCATCTTTAAAATATACCGGCACCGGTTCACCCCAGTAACGCTGGCGGCCAAATATGGCATCGCGCATCCTGAAATTTACTTTGGCTTTGCCTGCGCCCATTTCTTCCAGTTTGGCTATAACGGCTTTGGTTGCCTCGTTATAAAACATGCCGTTCATAAAATCCGAATTGATGTACCGTCCGTCCTTTTTAGGGTCGGCTTCGGTTTCAATATGCTGGATGTCCATTATCGGCACTATGGGCAAATTAAAATGTTTGGCGAAAAGGTAATCGCGCTGATCGCCGCTTGGCACGGCCATTACCGCACCTGTGCCATAACCTGCCAGCACATAGTCCGCTATCCATATCGGCACACGGTCGCCATTCAAAGGGTTAAGCACGTAGCTACCCGTAAAAGCGCCCGATACAGTTTTGGTATCAGCCATACGGTCCAACTCGCTTTTCTTTTTTGTTTGGGCGATGTAGGCCTCGATAGCACCCTTTTGTTCAGGCGTTGTCAACTCTGCAACCAGTTCATGTTCCGGCGCTATTACCAAAAAGGTAACGCCAAAAATGGTATCTACACGGGTGGTAAAAACCTCAATAAACTCTTGACTCTGGATTCTTGACTCTTGACTCTTAATAGCGAATTTTACACTTGCACCAGTACTCTTTCCTATCCAGTTCCTTTGCATTTCTTTCAAAGGCTCAGGCCAGTCGATGGTATCCAGGCCTTCGAGTAAACGCTGGGCATAGGCGGTGATGCGCATGCTCCACTGCATCATTTTCTTTTGCTCAACGGGGTAGCCGCCGCGTTCGCTAAAGCCGTCTTTCACTTCATCGTTTGCCAGTACAGTGCCTAATGCCGGGCACCAGTTCACGGTGCTTTCGCGCAGGTAAGTGAGGCGGTATTTTAACAGCTCAGCCTGTTGCGCGTCATGACCCATCGCTTTCCACTCATCGGCGCTAAAGCTCAGTACTTCTTCATCACACACAGCATCAATTCCACCCGAGCCGTTCTTTTCAAAATGCGCAACCAATTTATCAATACTTTCCGCCTTATCAGCAGTCTTATTATACCACGAGTTGAACAACTGCATAAATATCCACTGCGTCCACTTGTAATAATCAGGTGAACTGGTGCGCACTTCCCTGCTCCAATCAAACGAGAAGCCGATCTGATCGAGTTGGCGGCGATAGGTGGCGATATTCGTTTCGGTAGTAATGGCAGGGTGCTGCCCGGTTTGTATGGCGTACTGTTCCGCAGGCAGGCCGAATGAATCATAGCCCATAGGATGCAGTACGTTAAAGCCCTTCAGCCTTTTATAGCGTGCAAAAATGTCAGAAGCAATGTAGCCCAGCGGGTGCCCTACATGCAGGCCTGCGCCAGATGGGTATGGAAACATATCCAGCACATAATATTTGGGTTTGCTGCTGTTGTCCCCGGCTTTAAAGGTTCCGTTTTCGGCCCAAAACTTTTGCCACTTCTGCTCTATATCTTTAAATTGATAGTCCATTTGTAAATTACGCGTATTGAGGTTGCGAAAATAAGAAATTTTTATTGGGGATGCTTGTACAGGCTGAATAAGTTAAACCTATACAAGTTGTCCGTTCGTTCGAAAAGGTGTAAACAAAAAAAGCGATGAGCATAAACCCATCGCTTTTTTATAATGCAAACTGATAATTAATTAAGTGTTTTTATCACTTTCTTCATTACTGATTGTTCGCCCTGTAATACCTGAATTATACATACCCCCATTGGCACATTACTTATATCGATGGTATTTGAGAAACTATCTCCTGTTTTAGGGAAAGTGTAAGTTTTATAAGTTTTATTTAGGTTTATATCGCTAACCTTAATAGTTACAGCGGTTGTAGCAGTATTGGTAAACGCTACGGTAGCATATTGCGTTGTGGGGTTAGGGTAAACATTAATAGTATTAAGCGATGCAGCTGTATTAGCAACCAGCGCGTTTGCTGTTTTCACTGTATTTAATACTAATGCTGTACTGCCCGACGGAACCACAAATGTTGGCGTTTCGGTAACATTTACCGATAGCGTACCATTGGTTAATTTAACCTTGTTAACAGCCATGTCATTAACACCTGCTTTAGGGTTGTAAACATAAGCCGAATCGGCACTTCCCATGTTAAGTGAGTAAGTAGCGGTTTTGCCTGTTTGGGTAGGCATTACCAGCATATACATTTGCTGGCCTGCATTTTGGTAATTGTCAACAATAGGGCTGCCGTTAATGGTTTTAACATAGTTAAAATTGCCGAATAATTTATTGGTTTGATATAAATAATCAGCTGCTGGCCTGCGGGTTTGGTTGCTGTTCAGCAAGCCTGATGATGCATATTGAATTGATATATTCGGATCATCGTCCTGTGCTTCGTAAAAGAATACCCTTGAAATACCAGCCCTTGCATATAAAAGCGAAGTGCGCAGTATCCAGTCGCCTTCAACTAACTGAGCCGTTTTGCTGCCTATAGCAGGCGCCCTTTGCGGGCTGCCGGTGTTAAGGTCATAACCTGCTTCTGTTACCCAAACCTCCTGATCGTTAGCATATTGGTGGGCCATTTTCAAATAGCCCTGTGCAAGGCTCATGGTGCTTGAAATTTCAGGCGCTACACCCACCGTAGCATTACCACCGCTTATGCCATCGTTTGAATAAAAGTGATAGTTGATAACGTCCCAGCATAAATTTACCGTACCATCGGCTTTATAACCGCGATGTTCAATACACCATTGTACCATGCCATGTATATAAGTTGGGTCGCCGGAGCATAAGCCGCCTATTACTACCTTCATGTTAGGGTCGGCGTTTTTAACGCCTACGCCAGGACCCATAGTATTTTTGTTACCATCATAAAAGGCCGAAAGGTTGGCTGCATATTGATAACAGTTTTGGTAGGCATTAGTACCTTTCCACCACTTGTCGCGTTCATTATCACATTCAATGTAACTTATAAGGCCCAGGCCTTTTTTTACAACGTTTATAGGTTCACCTGTCCACAATAAAGTTGGGTCAACACTTAACAAGCTCGAATTTACATTTGCATTTGTACCATACCGGGCTGCGTATTCGAAACCTACATGCGCCTGTTCAATGTATGAGTTAGGGTCGTTAAAATCTTTACCATACATTACCGGCACGTTCTCATCATTCGCCAGCGCAGCGGGCCATGAGGCCTTCATCCAGGGTGGTTGGGTTTTAATATCGCCCAATACCAGCATGTTGTTGGTTTTGCAGGCTGTGTATAAAGCATCGTAATTCCAACCGCCGCTTAATATCGGGTCGTAGCAATAATGGCCTTGTACAGGTTCTATCTTGCCCCAATCCATGTAATGCCTAATTTGTGTAAAGGCACGCATAGCCGTTAACATAGTTGTACTAACTACAAGCGGGTTATTGGGGTCCTCCAGGTTCCACTCAAAAGCGTTAGTGCCAAAATATTGACTTAGCGGATATGGTTTGCGCACAATTGGCGTAGTATCCGGCGGGGCTGTGTAATAGCCGTCAAATTCCATCTCATTCGGAAAACCCGATGTGTAGTGAAGTACGATGTACTTAATGCCGGTAACCGATTTTTTAAGGTTGAACCCGCTTACACCCGGATACGGGCCTATCCATTGCTGGTAAGGGCCCCCAATATAACTGGAAATGTTCGTTCGTATACCTGCTGTATCAATTACATCAACCGTCATAGGAGTGGCTATTCCGCCCTGGTAACTATAATATTTTATTTGGCGCAGGTCTATCGATTCACCCGGCAACACAGGGTAAAAGCAATCATAAGTTTTGAATAATTCGCCATAGCCTGTATTAACACCTACATTAAGCACACCATCAAATAACCCCTGCAAACCGTTAGATGCATTGTTCATCACATAAAAACGTGATGGGTCGATCGGTATTTTAACCATGCCGCCGGTGGTATCTGGCGGAGGGGTTGTACCCGTAGTATCAGGTGGCGTAGTTGTGGTATCAGGAGGGGTGCTTGTTGTATCGGTTGAAGCTGATTGCGTTACTGCTACTGCATAGGTTTTAACGGTTTTACCATCCTGTGCTGTAACCAGTGTATTCACCATTGTGGTGGAACCGGCTAATACTGGCACCGTTACGCTTGCACTTGGGTTTACATGCGTACCGTTAACAGTTATAGTTGAATTTGTATCAACGGGTGTTGGTGTAATTTTCAGCGTTTTCACTGTGCTGCTAACCTTTGCACTATAAGCTAACGTGGTCGAAGTAAATACCGGGTTTAGCTTTAAATTAGAAATCACCAGGTTAGCCAAATTACAGTCTGCCGATATCCTTGTTACATTTAAAACATAGCGGTTAATGGTTTTACCATCTTCGGCAGTAACGGCAATTCTTATAACATTTAAACCAACGGCAAGCGGCAACTCATTTGTTACCTTACCCGAAGGCACCGGTATACCGTTTACTTTTATAGTTGCCCCACCGCTTGAGGTTGGCACGAGTGTTATGCTGGCAACGGCATTCACAACCTTAACATTATATTTAAATACCACCGGGCTAAATGCCGGGCTAAATTTACCCCTGCTTAAAATAAGGTTAACAAGGTTGGCTGTTAACAAGGGTGTACGATATATGTTAGTTATATAGGTTTTGGCAGTTTTTTTATCCTGGGCTGTAACCAGTACTTTAATAGTATTAGCCCCCGGCGCCAGTTCAACAATAGGCGATGTTTTACCCGAAGCCACAATAATACCATTTACCCGTATAACAGCGGTGGCATCAGTAGCTGTTGGTGTTACATTAACGTATGTTACGCTATTGGCTACAGTATCGTTATAAGCTAACGTTGTTGTTTTAAATGCCGGATTCAAAGTAACCTTTGTAATAGCAAGATTTGATAAATTGTCGATAGCCGATGGAGCCCTGGTTATTATTATAGTATAGGGCCTTGTAGTTTTTTTATCCTGTGCTGTTACCACTACTTTAATAGTATCGGTACCTACCGCTAAAGGTATTGATGCCGAAGGCTGACCCGAAATTACAGTTTTACCGTTTACCTGTATAACAGTATTGTTCATGGCTGCCGTTGGGGTTATTTTTATTGAGGTAACTGTATTGACCACCGCGGCTTTATAAGTTTGCACTAAGGGGTTAAATACAGGGGCCAATGTACCTGAACTTAAACCGAGTTGTGAAAGGTTAGCATTTTGGGTTGGATTTACATCGGCATACCCAAATATCTTAACCTTTTGAGGGATGTTGTTACCAAATTTGTGGATAATAATAGCATCGGCCTCAACCGGTTTTGCCAATGTAAATCCATCCCATGTCATATATTTCGGGCCTGTAAAAGTGCCTATAAGCGTTTTTATCTTGCCATTGAGCGCATAAATGGTATCGGGCTGACTAGTAAACGTGCCTGAATAATCATAAAATGATAAACGTGTTATAATACTGTGCTGGGTAAGCGGCAAGGTTAAGTTAGCCCATACCTGTGTGCCGGGGCCCCATACCTGCTGTACCAGTTTGGTAACATCATCATTCATCCATGGTGTAAAATCCATACCCGTGTTAGGAGCTTGAATTACTTTAGTAAACTGGAGGCGTACAACTGTTTGGGCTTTGCTGGTAGAACTAAGAAAAGATGCGAGCAAAATTATGCTGCAAATTATCAGGGATAATTTTCTTGTCATCGGCTTAATCGTTTTGTTTTCATGGTATTACGCTTTCGTTCTACGGGGAGCGTAATGTTAATGTTACAATAGTAAATAAAATAAAATGACAAAAACTAATTTTTTGGCATAATTAATGTAAGGCGAAAATTTTATTGAGAATGAGTTAAAAATTATACTATTGGGCAATTATGAGTTTTGCAAAAAAGTGATATTTTATCAACGAAAATGCAATTTCTTACCAGTTAAATTGCGAAAGATATTGACAAATGTGGAAAATGTTAACATTTCATAACAGGTTATCAACATTTTCATATTACACAATTTGGGGAATATAGTCTACACTTATATATTTCCCACACTACATTATTGGATTATAAAAAAATTTAATTTAACAAAATATCAACTCTGAAGTAACGTTGCTTTTTCAACCAATTTCAGCATTTTAGCAACCCTTAAAATTTGAAAAACCGCATCTACTTGCTGCCTTTAATTAGAATATTCCGGCAAATTCAGGAGCCTTACAACCAAACCGCACCAAAGCCATTTTTACAGTTATACCTGATTTATAAGCTGTTAATCATATTATACTGGCTGGCCGTCCGTCACAAGGGGCCCTTATATCAGCCAAAAGCAGCCAACTTAAAATTCAGCAAAGTCACTAATAATTTTATAATATTTGGCTGGTTGCTGGCTGGGGTAATGGCTCCTGGTGACGGACGGACAACCATTTACCAGTTATATTTAATTATAACTAATGAAAAAATATCAAAGATTATTCTTTATAATTACAGAAAAATACTTACATTTGTATAGCACCCATGCCGGGTTATCCACATCGCTTCTTCACCCTACTGCACAGCAAATCATATGAATATGATGATGGATGGGTATTTTTAAAATTTCAGGGTTAAATTTTAAACTATTGATAATAAAAGCTGATTACAGCTAAACTACAACACCCTGATATTTACAATATCTGATACATGCAACCGTATGAGTCCGTCCGTCCATCTCCCCCTATGGGGGTCTGTACGTACGGACACATACTAAAACAATTACGTTATTGCGAGGTCCCGATAACTATCGCGAGAGCAAGGTTGAGCGAGCGGAGTGACGAAGACAACCGACCGTAGGGAGTTCATTAATACCTATAAAAAACAAATAACTGTATTGATAATCTCTTTAAGCTAAGTCGTCAACCTGTCAAAAGAGATTGCTTCGTACCTCGCACGGAGATTCCAACATTGGCCGCAAGCATGGGCACAGGTAAACGGACAGACACCCACTCACTCATTCACTCATTCACCAAATCACTCAATAAATCACTATACTTGCTATCCGATATGAAGCGCCTCCTCACCAATTTAACCTTCCAGGTATTATTTGCCATTATACTGGGTGTAATTGCAGGCGTATACTTTCCCGGCTTTGCATCAACCGCCAAAACCATAAGCGATACGTTTATCAGGATGATCACCATGCTGATAGCGCCTATCATATTCTGCACCATTGTATCGGGTATTGCAGGCATGCACGATATGAAAAAGGTTGGCAGGGTTGGCGGTAAGGCGCTGCTGTATTTTGAGATAGTAACCACATTTGCCCTTATTATAGGCATCACCGTTGCCAACCTGCTTAAACCGGGAGCCAATTTCATCAACCACGCTACAGCAGCAGCCAATACCACAAAGCTTGCCGACTACCAAAAAGCCGCTGCCGACATGAAATGGGCCGACTTCTTCACCCACATCGTACCCTCCAACATTTTCGCCGCATTTGCCAATGGCGATATTTTGCAGATTCTTTTCTTCGCCATACTATTTGGCTACGGCTTAAGCAAGCTGGCTAAGGATGGCACAAGCGTGGTATCGGGCATTGATAAGCTGCTGAAGATATTGTTCAACATCATGAAAGTGATCATGCGCCTTGCTCCTATCGGCGCGTTTGCGGGCATGGCATACACCATTGGCACCTATGGCATCGGTACGCTAAGCCCTATGTTTAAACTGCTTGGCGCGGTGTATGTAACCATGATATTGTTCATATTTGTTGTGCTCAATATCATTTGTCGGCTGTACAAATTCAGCCTGTGGAAGTATTTGGTATATATAAAGGATGAAATACTACTGGTATTGGGCACATCCTCATCCGAATCGGCACTACCGAGCATGATGGAAAAGATGGAAGCATTCGGTTGCTCCAAATCGGTTGTGGGCCTGGTGATACCTACGGGATATAGCTTTAATCTGGATGGGACGACTATTTATATGTCGATGGCGGTGATATTCCTTGCACAGGTATTTCGTATCGATTTGAGCATCGCCCAAGAGCTTACTATAATCGGCATCCTGATGCTTACCTCCAAAGGTGCAGCAGCAGTAACCGGCGGCGGGTTTATCATCCTTACTTCAACCCTAACAGCCATCCACATTATACCCATTGAGGGCATGGCGATATTATTTGGGGTCGATAGATTTATGAGCGAAGCACGGGCTATTACCAATTTAATAGGGAACGGCATAGCTACGATTGTAGTGGCGAAGAGTGAGGGGGAGTATGGGGTTAGTGATCAGAGATTAGTTGATTAGAGATTAGGAATTGTCCATTAATGGCTGCGAGGTACGGGGAGAGGAAACGGACGGCCACCACTCACCACCACGTCATTGCGAGGAATGAGCAGGGTTGAGCGAGCACAACGACGAAGCAATCTCTTTAAGCTAAGTAACCAAGCGGCAAAGCAAAGCGCTATTCCTGCATCAAGTCATCATACAAATCTTTCCATTCAGGATTGATTGAATTTATCAAATTGATCTTATACTCCCGGCTACCCATACCTGGCGCAAGTCTTGTGTGGTGGAAAAGTGCAAAAGCAGACTTGTGCCTTTGCATTCAGGCACAAGTCTACTTACCTCCGGCAACCGCACAAGACTTGCGCCATTGAAGGTTTTTGAAGTTAGAGTTGAGTTAGCCTTACTGATTTAAAAATAAAATCAGATAGAAAGTATTAACCCTGTCCATTAATGTCCAAAGAGTATGGGCAGGGGAAACGGACGGACAACCATTACAACACACCCCCATTCTTAACTAAACCCGATAGCAGCGGATACCTGCCATGTGATTAAGGCCTGTGCAGTATGAGCGGATAGCGGGGTTGCTGTAAATAGCAGCACAGGCGTTGCTTTTCAAATAAAACGCTGTGCTTGCTTTGTGTATTTTCCCTTTGTGACCTTTGTGGTTAAACATATAGCGACTATTTAACCACAAAGGTCGCAAAGCTTTTCACAAAGGGCACTAAGGCGTGTTCACCAAACTTTTACAAAAAAATTACCCCAACCCACCCATACCGCACAAAAAAATTTTAGCTTTGCCGTACTAAAAGAAAAACATACTTATGAGCGTTCTGGTAAATAAAGATTCAAAAGTTATTGTACAGGGTTTTACAGGTAAAGAAGGCAGCTACCACGCCGAGCAAATGATTGCTTACGGCACACAGGTAGTTGGCGGTGTTACCCCGGGCAAGGGCGGACAAACCCACCTCGACAGGCCCGTATTTAATACCGTTGCCGATGCTGTTGCCAAAACAGGCGCCGATGTATCTATCATATTCATCCCCCCTGCCTTTGCTGCCGACGGTATTATGGAAGCTGCCGAAGCAGGCATTAAAGTTATAGTTTGTATTACCGAAGGCATACCTACCAAGGATATGATCATGGTAAAAGAATATATTGCCGACCGCGATACCCGTTTGATAGGCCCTAACTGTCCCGGTATTATCACTGCCGATGAAGCAAAAATTGGCATTATGCCGGGCTTCATCTTTAAAAAAGGACACGTAGGCGTGGTTTCAAAATCAGGCACTTTGACCTATGAAGCTGTCGACCAGGTGGTGAAAGCAGGCATGGGCATCACCACAGCCATCGGCATTGGCGGCGACCCGATCATCGGCACCACCACCAAACAAGCGGTTGAGCTGTTGATGAACGACCCTGAAACCCACGGCATCATCATGATAGGCGAAATAGGCGGCGGCATGGAAGCCGAAGCTGCTCGCTGGATAAAAGAGAATGGCACTAAGCCTGTTGTAGGTTTCATCGCCGGTCAAACCGCGCCTCCGGGCCGCAGGATGGGCCATGCGGGCGCTATTGTTGGCGGAGCCGATGACACTGCTGCCGCTAAGATGAAGATCATGGCAGAATGCGGCATACGCGTGGTGGAATCGCCTGCTGAAATTGGCGCTGCTATGGCGGAAGAATTGAGCACTAAAGCTTAAAGGCGAAAGGTAAAAGCTGAAAGGCTTAATCTTTACAAATGATATAAATCCCGGCTAATGGTCGGGATTTTTTGTTTTTAGTATTAGATTTATATTGTGAAACAAACCTTACACATACGATGCCCAAAGTGCGGTTGGGAGCCTGTCAAAAATTGCCTTTGGGTGTGTGATGTTTGTAAAACAAAGTGGAATACATTTGATACCCACGGGCAATGCCCCGGTTGCGGCAAAACTTTTATTGACACACAATGCCCAAGAAGCAAAGGCGGTTGTGGAGAAATGAGCCTTAATGCTGATTGGTATGAATATACTACAAAAGAACCTGCAAGCCTAAATTCATTACTCTTCTGGAAAAAGAAAAAAACACTTCCAATTACCAACGGAGATAAAAAATGGACAGAAGATTCATTACTGCTATTGGCAGACATGTTTGAGCCTGTATTTTTTAAATCATTAGTAACAATTACTCCCGACAAACAATACTTCGATCATAATTTTAATGGAACTGAAGATGATGCTGAATTTGTGCTTGAGAAAGTAGCATCAATAATGAACATCAAATTGTGGGAAATTCAATTAATGTTCTATTCCGATGAACCAACTAAATTTTCAGAGGGCATAGTTGCCACACCGCAGGAAAAGCTGAAGGGTGGTTGGAGTAGTCAATCGGGCAAATACGTTAATAATGGCTTTGGCAATAAAGAAATATGGGTGGAGTCAGGATTATTAAAAGACCCGGTTAATTTAACAGCACAAATAGCAAACGAACTAGCAAACTACAAGCTACAAAGTGAATATGGCGTAGAAGAAGGAAATAAATTTCTAAGTGACCTGGCGATTATCGGCTTTGGTTTCGGGATCTTTCTTGGCAATTCCTACTTTAAATTTTCACAATGGAGCGGTAATTCTCATCATGGATGGCAAATGAAACGAAATGCAGGCTTACCTGAACAGGTCATTGCTTATGCTATGGCTTGGCTTGCACATTATCGCAATGAAGAAACAGCCTGGAAACATTATTTAAATAAAACAATGATGAAATATTTCGAGCAATGCTATACATATATTGATCAAAATAAAGATATGATGAAGTGGGCATGAAGGCTCAAATCTCCCCTGTCAACCCAATGTAAACATCCCTTCTATCAAACTTCAAAGCGCCAAAATTGTCGTATATTTATGTAAGCCGGAAGGTATCTGTGGAATCAAAACACCATCGGTGAAATCAAAAAATAATCAGAGAAATCATGACAAATTATAATCAATTAACCCCCGAAGAAGAATATGTAATAATGCACAAGGGCACCGAAAGGCCTTTTACAGGTTCATTATTAAACAACAAAGCCGAAGGCGTATATGTGTGTAAAAGATGCGATGCGCCGTTGTATGAATCGGCAACCAAGTTTGAGTCGCACTGCGGTTGGCCCAGCTTTGATGATGAGATAGCCGGAGCTGTAAAGCGTGTACCTGATGCGGACGGACGCCGTACCGAAATTGTATGCGCCAACTGCGGCGCACATTTGGGTCATGTGTTTGAGGGCGAATATTTAACACCAAAAAACGTAAGGCATTGTGTAAACTCGGTGAGCATGAAGTTTGTGCCGTTGGTGAAATAATTAAACGTAGAGACGCAATACTTTGCGTCTCTTTTTTTACAGGCAGATTCGGAGACGCAAAGTATTGCGTCTCTACAACATGGGGGCGGTTTGTTAACAACTTCCACCCTTGTTTAAAACTATCCCTACCAACCAAACCGCCCTTGCCCTTATCTTTGAATCATTAAGTTCTTACAAACGCTATAAGGGTTGCCGGGTTTATTTCCGGCATTAAAAGGGAACCAAGTTAAATTCCTGGGCTGACGTGCAACTGTGTATTTTAAGTCAAAAGTTTTAAGTCAAAAGTCAAAAAGTTAGGATCATCGGTCTTCACTTTCAACTTTTAACCTTCAACTTTCAACTCAAATCAAGCCAGACACCTGCCTGCATAGCTTGTCAAAACTTTCACGCATAAGGTTTTGCCAAAAGTCCAATCTACTACTGCCTCAATTACGGGTGCAGGCGGTTCATTGCCTTTTGTCGACTCCAATAACAAAGGCAGAAAATGAGCAACGAAAACGAAGAATTATTACTGAAAGAGAACAAGGACAGGTTCGTTATCCTGCCGATCAATTACCCGCGCATTTGGGAAATGTACAAAAAGCATGAAGCCAGCTTTTGGACCGCCGAAGAGATCGACCTTTCTGACGACATGAAGCACTGGGAAGTATTGACAGATGGCGAAAGGCACTTTATATCGCACACCCTTGCCTTTTTTGCCGCCAGCGATGGTATAGTGAACGAGAACCTCGCCATCAACTTCATGAGCGAAGTTCAGCTTCCCGAAGCACGTTGTTTTTACGGTTTTCAGATCATGATGGAAAACATCCACTCTGAAACCTATGCGTTATTAATAGATACCTACATAAAGGATACAGTTGAAAAAGACAGGCTTTTCCACGCCATTGATACCGTACCATGTGTAAATAAAAAAGCCGAGTGGGCACTGAAATGGGTCAGCAATGGCACATTCGCCCAGCGTTTAGTTGCTTTTGCTGCTGTTGAGGGGATATTCTTCTCGGGTAGTTTCTGCTCTATATTTTGGTTGAAGAAACGCGGTTTAATGCCGGGATTGACTTTCAGCAATGAGCTGATCTCGCGCGATGAGGGTATGCACTGCGAGTTTGCTTGTTTACTGTATGGCATGCTGAAAAACAAGCTATCGAAAGAAGAAGCAACTAAGATCATCACCGACGCGGTGGAGATCGAGAAGGAATTTGTGACCGATGCCTTGCCGGTAGCGCTTATCGGCATGAATGCCAAGCTCATGAGCCAGTACATTGAATTTGTAGCCGACAGGTGGTTAAGCGAATTAGGCTACGACAAATATTACGGCGCAACAAATCCATTTGATTTTATGGAGATGATAAGCCTGCAGGGTAAAACCAATTTCTTTGAGAAACGGGTTGGCGATTACCAGAAAAGCGGGGTGTTGAATGCAGATGCAAAAAGCCAGGCATTCTCGCTGGATGAGGATTTTTAGGACCTCATAACCGTCATTGCGAGGGGAAAATGGTTGTCCACACTGTCCATAAGTATAGGCACAGGGAGATGGACGGACAACAATACACCACCACGTCATTGCGAGGAATGAGCAGGGCGATGTGAGCGGAATGACGAAGCAATCTCCTTTGAGGTCGGCGACTTAGCATAAAGAGATTGCTTCGTTCCTCGTAATGACGCGAGGGGAAAATGGTTGTCCACACTGTCCATAGGTATAGGCACAGGGAGATGGACGGACAAATTACCAATGACGAGCGGAGTTTAATTAAGAAAAGACAATAACAATAAAATAAGGAGGCACAAACATGTTTGTAGTAAAAAGAGACGGCAGAAAAGAAAGTGTAAAATTTGATAAGATAACAGCGCGTATTGAGAAGCTGTGTTACGGGTTTAATTTGGTGGACCCGATTGATGTGGCGAAGAAGGTAATTGAAGGGTTGTATGACGGCGTAACTACATCAGAGCTGGATAACCTTGCCGCCGAAACCGCTGCCTCGTTAACTACCAAGCATCCTGATTATGCCTTGCTGGCATCGCGTATAGCGGTATCGAATCTGCATAAAAACACGGTGAAGTCGTTCTCGGAAACCATGCGTAAGCTGTATGAATATGTTGATGAGAAAACCGGCAAGAACGCCTCTCTTATTGCCGACGATGTATGGCAGGTAATAAAAGACAATGCTGAATTATTAGACAGCACCATTATTTACGACCGCGACTTTGGCTTTGATTACTTCGGCTTTAAAACCCTTGAAAAATCATACCTCCTTAAAGTAGACGGTAAGATAGTGGAACGCCCCCAACATTTGTTTATGCGTGTATCGGTAGGTATCCATAAAGAAGATGTGGAAAGCGTTATCAAAACCTACAACCTGATGAGCGAGCGTTGGTTTACCCATGCTACGCCTACCCTGTTCAACGCGGGCACACCAAAACCACAAATGTCGTCATGCTTTTTGTTGACGATGAAAGATGACAGCATCGACGGTATTTATGACACACTGAAACAAACCGCTAAAATATCGCAAAGCGCAGGCGGTATAGGTTTAAGCATACACAATGTACGCGCGACAGGTTCTTATATCAGCGGCACTAATGGCACCAGCAACGGTATCATCCCAATGCTGAAAGTATTTAACGATACCGCACGTTATGTTGACCAGGGCGGCGGTAAACGCAAAGGTGCATTCGCTATTTATTTGGAACCTTGGCACGCTGATGTATTTGATTTCCTCGATCTGCGTAAGAACCACGGTAAGGAAGAAATGCGCGCACGCGATTTATTCTACGCCCTTTGGGTAAGCGACTTATTTATGCGCCGTGTGGAAGCAAATGAGGACTGGAGCTTATTCTGCCCTCATGAAGCACCGGGCTTAGCCGATTGCTTTGGCAAAGAGTTTGAAGCATTATACGAATGCTATGAATCCGAAGGCAGGGCACGCAAAACCGTAAAAGCACAAGAACTTTGGTTCGCAATACTGGATGCACAGGTAGAAACAGGCACACCTTATCTTTTGTATAAAGATGCCGCCAACAGCAAATCGAACCAACAGAACCTCGGCACTATCAAAAGCTCGAACTTGTGTACAGAGATCATGGAATATACCGATGCTAACGAGGTTGCAGTTTGTAATCTTGCTTCACTGGCATTACCACGCTATATCCAGAATGGCATATTCGACCATAATAAACTATATGATGTTACCTACCAGGTTACCATCAACCTGAATAAAATTATCGACCATAACTATTACCCGGTTGAGGAAGCGCGTTATTCAAACCTGCGCCACCGCCCTATCGGTTTAGGCGTACAGGGTTTGGCAGATACCTTCATCCAACTACGTTTACCATTTGAAAGCGATGCTGCTAAACAGTTGAACAAAGAGATATTCGAAACCATCTATTTCGCCGCTATGACAGCATCGAAAGACCTGGCGATAAAAGACGGCGCTTATGAAACTTTCAAAGGGTCGCCGCTTTCAAAAGGCCAGTTCCAGTTCGACTTATGGAACGTACAACCTGATAGCGGACGTTGGGATTGGGAAAACCTGCGTTTAGATGTAATGAACAATGGCGTGCGCAACTCGTTATTAGTTGCGCCAATGCCTACTGCATCAACCTCGCAGATATTAGGTAACAACGAATGTTTTGAGCCTTATACCTCTAACATTTATACCCGCCGTGTTTTGAGCGGTGAGTTTATTGTGGTAAACAAGTATTTGCTGCGCGACCTGGTAAACCTTGGCTTATGGAACACCACCATGAAAGACAAGATCATCAGCGCCAATGGTTCGATACAGGATATTGAGGAAATCCCAACCGAAATAAAAGAGCTGTACAAAACTGTATGGGAGATCAAAATGCGCAGCATCATAGACATGGCAGCCGACCGTGGCGCTTATGTATGCCAGTCGCAATCGCTGAACCTGTTCATCAATGCGCCAAACGCTTCTAAGCTAACCTCCATGCACTTCTACGCCTGGAAAAAAGGTTTAAAAACAGGCATGTATTACCTGCGTACACAAGCGGCATCGCAAGCGATTAAGTTTACCGTTGAAAACCAGGGCGGCAAAAACATGGAGCCGGTTATCCCTGAAGTAGTACAACAGGTTGCCGACGAGATTCCAGCCGGACCAAGCTGCTCGATGGAAGAAGGTTGTGTGACTTGCTCAGCGTAACCCATCTGTAAAATTAATATCACAAAAGGCATAGACGCAAAATAGTATCTATGCCTTTTGTGATAATTCGCTACTTTTATGGCTTAACCTTATCCATATTATGTACAACAATTTCAACTCCATCCGCAAAAACCTGATCAAGTCGTTAGTTTTAACCTGTTTCAGTTTATTCATTTATACATCCGCACACGCACAGGGCGGCTATTATTCGGGCTATAATGGCGGTCAGAGTAATTGGGGCATATCTGTTTTAGCCGGGTATGACGTACCAACAGGCGATCTGGGCACTACATTTAAGGCAGCCCCTACATTTGGCATAAGCGTTAAGCACAATTACGGCGATTTTACCTTTAACGCAAACATTGGCTTTGTATCCTACAAACCAAAACTCGATACCTTTTACAATGACCCTACAGATAAAACTGCCGGATACATTAAATATGATAATTACAGCTCGTTACAATTTTTTGTAGGTGCGGCGTATAATGTTGCCATTGGCGACCAGGCAAAATTTTACTTTGGTATAGACCTGGGTTCATACTATAATTATTTTTCGTACGTATCTAACGACGGGCTTTATGGTTATGACGCGGGCAACTCTACCGATGAAGAATCATACGTTGCACCAAAACTGGGGATAAACTTTAATGTAAGCGATAATATAAGCCTTGGCGTGGAGGGTAAATACAACTTCTTATTCTCCTCCTCATCAGGCTCAGGAGATGCGTATGATTATGGTTATGTCACAACGGTCAATAAAACGTTCTCGGGGAATTTGGTATTAACTTATAATTTTTAATGGCGATACACCCCAAACATGAAACCGTATATTGCGAACGCTGCAAGGTGCCTTTTGAATGTAAAGCCAATTCGTTCACCAAGTGCCAGTGCAGCAAAGTACAGTTAACGCTGAATGAAACGCAGTATGTAAGCGAGAATTTTGAGGGGTGTTTGTGTGCGGGGTGTTTGTTGGAATTGAAGGAGGAATATCAGCAGGGTTTGCAATAAAATTGTAAGAGTAGAAACAGGCAAAGCTTGACAACTTAACTACTTCTACCGCTGCCGCTGAGGCTTTCTTTTTGTCTTGATACAAAAAGAAACAAAAAAATCAAGGCAAAGGCCATGCTTCCGCCCACAGGCCATACTCCCAGGCCCGCAACCCTTTGCCGGGGCCATTGCTTTTTGTGAATAAAACAAACATCCGAAGTTTGCTAGACTTCGGATGTTATCAACTTAACGGTTATTCCTTTTCAGGCTTATCGGCCTTTGGCGTTGTTTCACCAACTGTATTTGCTTCATTAGCAGTTTGCAGTTTCTTGAACATTTCGCTGCCAATGAGGGCGTCAATCATTCCGCTACCACCGCCGTCTTTACCGCTAACCAGTATATCAGGTACCAGTTTAATACCGTGGCTTGCAAGGGCTTCAGCTACACGTACAATAGCGTATTGCTCGGTACCCATGGCTTCGGTTTTTTGCTTGGTAACTTCGGCTTCAGATAAACCTATTGCCTTAATTTTGGTCGCTTCGGCCATACCGTTTACCTCCGTTGCGTTGGCATCGGCTTTGGCGTTTACTGTTTTGGCTTCGGCATCCGCTTTTGCTATGGTTATCCTTACTTCGGCATCTGCCTTGGCGTTGATGGTTTTGGCTTCGGCCTCACCTTTAGAGGCAGCAACTTTTGAAGCAGCCATCTGCGTGTTGATCTCTACCTGGCGGGTTGATTTTACAACCTCGGGCTGCATATCGGCACCGGCTTTGGCGCTTTCAAATTCCTTACGCTCAATTTGCGCATGGCGCTGGGTTTCGTAGGTTACCTTTTCCTGCTCGGCTATTTTGCGGTCGGTTAGGGTTTTCATCAGGGCTGCAGGCGGTACAATATCGCCTATCAGTGTATCCACACCTACTACGTTGTAAGTAGCCAGTACGGTGCTGATGTGTTCCTTCGCATCGTTTTGCCTCTGGATACGGTTAGCCAGGAAGCCGATCACGTCGCTTTTTTGCGCCGAGTTACGGAAGTAGTTGGCGATGGTGGGCTCCAATACCTGCGATACCAAGTTCTTCATCTTACCAAAACGGGCAATCACCTTTGGCGCTTCGTTACGTGGCACGTGGATGATCTGCGACACATCCAAATTGAATGTAAAACCATCAGACGAACGAACAGTGATGGTACACAGGTTTTTATCCAGTTCATGCGCCTCGGTGCGGCTATCGGCCCAGTTCAGTACAATATTGGTGGTAGGCACTACCTCAACCGCATGTGTGTAGATATTCACCGGGTGCTTGCCAGGGTCAAGCGGGATCTCCCACACACCTTTTTCGCCGCGGTTCACAATGTTACCGTGCTTAAAGTTGTCGCCACTGGTATCTTTACCTTCAGGGCCAACAAACGCGTTCACTACGCCAACGTAACCTATCGGGATGTACAGCATATCCACCTGCTCTACCTTTACAAACCAGGGGTTTAAGTAATAGGTACCTGCCAGTATCACGTCTTCCTGTAAACCTTTACGGCCACCGGCGCTGATGAAAGCAATAGGATCCTGGTAGTTTTTGTGCCCGGCAACTGAGTTACCGGCAATTTCACCCTTTTCAAGCGGCTCGCCATCCAGCGTGGTAACAATACCTACCTTGTTCTCCTGTATTTGGGTGATAGGCACAGTTTCTATCTCGAACAAAAAAGCGTTGATACGATAGCTACCCGGCGTTAAAAAAGCGGCTTGCGGGCCCTTCTGACCTTTGTTATCCAAAAATGCCTGTGCATCCTGGAAGTTGTCGCAGTCGACAGGCTTGCCCAGCACACGGCCGGTATCCATCGAACTACCATCTTTTGCCTTTACCAGGCCGAGTTTACCCTGTTCAATAATGGTAAACGGCTGCATGGTAATGCTGTACTGCCATGGCCACATGGCCCAGTACAAGCCCGGCGCAAGCGCTTTGGCCTGCATACCGGCTTCGCCATTAATGGCTATGATACGGCCATCGGGCAGGCGCTTGGCACCTGTGAGGGCGTACTTTTTAACTACCAGGCCTATACGGTCGTCGGGGACAATGACCATACCAAAGAATACACGCAGTACAAATTTGTACAGCACCAAAATTACTACCACAGGCACAGCCCATAGCGCAACACCAATTAAATTGTTCATTTTGTTTAGATAATTATTTTTTTGATTTTTTTAACGGAACCCTTAAGGTGCGGGCCCTCACAATAACTTACAGCTTAACTTAAGATGAGTACCTTTGCTGTATAGTGACTATAAGATTGCATGCCTAAAGATTTGTTACAATAAATTGTGAAAAAGTTTGGGCAAAGATGCTTTTTGAGCAACTAACCTGCAATATCGGGCACTCAAATACTATCAACAATTGTGTAGATTTTCAACAATAACCATTGATTACTAGCGACGGCATTAACGCTCTTTTATCTTTTCCGGTTAAATAATTAACTTCATCCCCCGAAATCAAACTGAAAATATGAAATTATTAGAAGGAAAAACCGCGCTTATCACAGGCGCGTCAAAGGGCATAGGCCGCAAAATAGCCGAAAAATTTGCTGAGCACGGCGCTAATGTCGCTTTCACTTACCTATCATCAGTTGAAAAAGGTCAGGCACTTGAGCAGGAACTACAAAGCTTCGGCACACAGGTAAAAGGATACCGTTCCGATGCGTCGAAATTTGATGAAGCCGAAAAACTGATCAACGATATAGTTGCCGATTTCGGCACCCTGCATATAGTGGTAAACAATGCGGGCATTACTAAGGACGGACTGCTGATGCGCATGACCGAAGAGCAATGGGACGAAGTTTTGGACGTGAACCTGAAATCTATATTCAACGTTACCAAAGCGGCTTCAAAAATTATGATGAAGAACCGTAACGGTGTGTTCATTAACATGAGTTCGGTAGTGGGTGTACAGGGTAACGCAGGGCAAAGCAATTATGCGGCTTCAAAAGCGGGCATTATTGGCTTTTCAAAATCAATAGCAAAAGAATTAGGCTCACGTAACATTCGTACCAACGTGGTTGCACCGGGCTTTATAAAAACTGAAATGACCGAGATACTCGACCCTAAAGTGGTTGAAGGCTGGGCACAAGCCATCCCGCTTAAACGCGGCGGCGAAACTGAAGATGTGGCTAATTGCTGCGTATTCCTGGCATCGGATATGGCGGCTTATATTACCGGGCAGGTTATTCCGGTTGACGGGGGGATGTTGTAAGCCCCACCCAACCCTCCCCGGTAGGGAGGGCTTTAAAATCTTATTTTAATTAGGCTATCTTTAAAACAATTATTTAAAGTCTCTCCTCCCGGGGGAGATTTAAAGGGGGCTTATGCTGTTTTTATTTGCAATTACATGGGGGGCAATTTCGGGATGGTGGGCGGTGGCCTGCCTGTTGCTGGGTTTGTTGTATGCCTGGGTGATGTACCGGCAGCCTGTAAGTTTTGATAATAAGTTTCGCTATATTTTATTTGCGCTGCGCGCGATGGCTGTGTTTGTGCTGGCGTTTTTACTGCTGACGCCATTGGTGAAGTCGGTTAGCTACCAGCCGCAGAAGCCATTGGTTTTGGTTTTGCAGGATAATTCGGAATCGGTAAAGTTATTTACAGCCCCACCCAAACTCTCCCCGGAAGGGAGGGCTTCAAAAAATATAAAAGTCTCCCCTGCCGGGGGAGATTTAGAGGGGGCTTTAGCGGGTATCAAACAAACCCTGGGCGATAATTACGAGGTGCGGGAATTTAATTTCGACCGCGGGCTTAATAATGGACTTTCGGATAAATTCAATGGCAAGCAAACCAATATTTCGGCGGCTTTGAAGCAATTGAACGACCAGTTTGTGAACCAAAATATCGGCGCGGTTATATTAGCAACTGACGGCCTATACAACCAAGGCAGTGACCCGCAGTATGAAGCACGCAATTTTAAAACTACCTTTTATACGGTTGCTTTAGGCGATACCATACCCAAACGTGACTTGCTGATAGCGAATGTAAATTACAACAAGACCGCTTTTTTGGGCAATGATTTTGAGGTAGAAGTTTTAGCCGAAGCCTATCAAAGTAAAGGCGAAACTATGCGGTTGGGCGTTATCGAAGATGGCAGGCAAGTGGTCACGCAAAACATCCAGATAAATTCGGATGGTTTTCAGAAGCTTGTCCCGCTAAAATTAACTGCCGATAAAAAAGGCGTACGTAAGTTTACTATCAGTATAGCCCCGGTTAAAAATGAGCTATCGACCCAGAACAATACCGAAACTATTTATGTAGATGTGCTGGATGCCAAACAAAAGGTGCTATTGGTTTATAACAGCATTAACCCGGATATTAACGTAATAAAAAGCGGCATCGAAAGCAATAAAAATTATGAGGTAAAGGTTGCATTGTCAACTGATGCATCAACCATGAAACTTAACGATTATAGCCTCATTATACTGCACCAGTTTATCCCTACGGGAGCTTTGCAAAATTTTGTCAGTAAAAGCAAGATACCGGTTTGGTATATGCTGGGAGCACAGTCGGAGTTGTCTGCCTTTGACCAGGCGCAGGCCGTTGTAAAGGTGAGCCCCGGCAGCAACCAGATGCAGGAAGTGTTCGCGCAGCCGGTACCTGAGTTTTCTTCCTTTACGTTATCTGATTCGAGCAAACAAAAATTAAGTTCGTTCCCTCCATTACTGGCGCCGTTTGGCAATTATACTTCGTCGCCAAATAACCAGGTTTTATTTAAGCAAAAGATAGGCAATATTGCTACCACCTATCCCCTGCTTTCGTTTGCTGATGAAGGTGGCAGGCGTATAGGTATACTTAGCGGCGAGGGGTTGTGGCGCTGGCAGCTTGACGAATATAAAACTTATGGCAACCACCATGCTGTTGAAGAATTGCTTGATCAAAGTGTACAATACCTTACGGCCAATGCCAACCGGCAGCAATTCCGGGTTTACGCCGCTAAAAATGTTTTTGATGAAGGCGAAAATGTGATATTGAATGCAGAGCTTTACAATGATGCACTTGAGCTGGTTAATACGCCTGATGTAAAAATAGACCTGAAAGGGTCTTCGGGAAAAAGTTATAGTTTCCTGTTCACGCGAAGCGGGCAGAGTTACCAGTTGGATGCCGGTACATTGCCGGTTGATGAGTATAGTTATGTTGCTTCGACCAAAGTGGGAAATAAAACTTATACCGCCAACGGGCAGCTGACCATTAAGGCGCTGAATTTGGAAACCCGCCAAAGTACGGCGAACCACCGGTTACTGAATAGCATAGCTAAACAGTCGGGCGGGGTGATGGTTATGCCTTTGCAAATTGGTACGCTGGCTGATCTTATCAGGAAAAATGAGAACATTAAAACCGTGGTTTATGAAGACAAACATTACAGCGACCTGGTTGATATAAAGTGGATATTCTTCTTAATACTGGCATTGTTAAGTGCAGAATGGTTTGTTCGGAAACGGGAGGGTGAGGTTTAGCTTGTAAATGGGTAGCCTCTACGAGGCAAAAAATCAATTTTAATTATTTTTTTCTACAAAGGGATTGCCCCTACGGGTCAATGTGATTAATTTATGGGGTGGTGAGTCCTTTACCTGTCAACGGTTTGACTCACCCCGACTTCGCTAAACCGCTTGCCGGCCCTCTCTGCGCGGTGCGCAAAGAGGGCAAAAGCATTTAAATTAATGGCATTGCATATATAAGGGCACCCTATAAAACAACCATCTATTTATATCAAAAAAATTACCTGTAAACCAGATACATTGACTAACAATTTGATAGATTTGGGTTAGCTAAAATTTATTAAAAAAATTATCGTTTAGCATTAAACCTTTTGATAAAAGTTAGTCTAACATATTATCTAATTCTGAAAGGGAAACAAAAGCCATGAAAAGATCAATTTATTTAGCGCTGATCATTTTAACCCTTGTGGGTTTATCAGCCTGTGACAGCTATAATTATTACACCGCCGGACTTAACCGCACCAACATGAGTGGTTACCACACCTTTGCATGGATGCCGACCGGCCCTGCCAGGAAAGGCATGAAAAATAACGACGAAGCCGATGCCAAAATTAAAGACGCGGCAACCAACGCTTTGCAAGCCAAAGGCTTAAGTTTGCAAACACACCACCCTGACCTGGTGGTAGTTTATACTGCTACTGTTGGCCGTGGTACCCGTACCGATTATTATAGCGCTTATCCCGGCTTTTATGGCGGCTGGGGTTGGGGTGCCGGCTGGGGCTGGGGCAGCAGATGGGGCTGGGGCGGCTGGGCAAGGCCCGGATTTTATGCATGGGGCGACCCATTCTTATATTCGGGCGGTGTAACCTGGGCCGAGCAGGAACATTATAAAGAAGGTACTTTAATCATCGACCTGATTGATACCCGCACCAAAAAAGTAGTATGGAGAGGTTTTGGCGTAGGTGAAGTGCATCATAACCCGCAAAAAAATATTGACGATATACCAAAAGTGGTTACCGGCATTATTAACCAGCTGAACGTAACGCCACATACAACCGTGATACGCACGCGTACCATGAGTTCGTAAGCAAGATACTAACTATTGATAATAAGCGACTCAACAACATTGGTAGCCCGGCAGTACGACACTCCGGGCTATTTTTTTGGAGATATCCTTCTTAGAGACGCAAAGTATTGCGTCTCTACTTATGAAAATATTTAATTGCTTCTCCTGCTACCACCTGGCCGGATATAATAGCTGGTGGCACACCCGGGCCGGGGACGGTTAACTGACCAGTGAATAATAGATTTTTAATATGTTTTGCTCGCATAGCAGGCTTAAAAAATGCGGTTTGCTTTAGGGTGTTTGCGAGGCCGTAGGCGTTGCCCTTGAAAGAATGGTAATCCGACTTAAAATCGTTCATGGCGTAGCTGCGTTTTACAATGATGTTTTGGCGGATGTTTTGCCCGGTTATTTTTTCGAACCTGTTCATCAGCAGTTCAAAATACTGTTCGCGCAGGGTTTCGGTATCTTGTAACCCCGGGGCGAGGGGGACGAGGAAGAACAGGTTCTCGCAGCCTTCAGGCGCTACGGTATGATCTGTTTTGGATGGACAGCATACATAAAATAAAGGTTTTTCGGGCCATTTGGGGTTGAGATATATCTCATTGGCATGCCGCTCAAAATCTTCGTCGAAAAATAGGTTGTGGTGTTTGATGCCTGGCACTTTTATATCAGTACCGACGTAAAACAGCAATGCCGATGGCGACATGGTACGGCTGTCCCAATATTTGCTGTTGTAGTTTTGGTTCGGTTGGTCAATTAATTTTTGGTCGACGTGTTGGTAGTCGGCCCCGGCTATGACAAAATCAGTCTCGAATATGCCTTTATTAGTAACTACATAGCTCGCCTTTTCATTTGCCACTTCAATTTTGGCTACTTCGGTGTTTAGTTTAATGTCGACGCCTAATTCTTCGGCAGTTGACACCATGGCCTTTACAATCTCGTTCATGCCGCCCATGGGATACCAGGTGCCTAATACCAGGTCGGCATAGTTCATCATGCTGTACATGGCGGGGGTATCCTGCGGCCGCGCGCCTAAAAAAAGCACGGGGAACTCCAGCAACTTTATCAATTTTGGGTTTATAAAATAACGGCGCACATGTTTGCTCATATTGGTAAGCAATTGCATACTAAAGCTTTTGCGGATGAGGTTAAGGTCGATGAACTCTGTAATGGTATGCGACGGGCGGAACACGTACTCTCCCATGCCGACTTTGTATTTGTATTCGGCCTGCGCTAAAAACTGCCGCAATTTTGTGCTGCTGCCGGCTTCAATGCTTTCAAAAAGCGATTCAAGTTGAGGCATTGCGGCAGGCACATTCAAAATATCGTACTTACCAAAATAGATACGGTATGCGGGGTCAAGCCGTTTCAATTCATAAAAATCGGATGGCTTTTTTTCAAACAGCGCGAAAAAATTTTCGAATACATCGGGCATCCAGTACCAGCTGGGGCCCATATCAAACTTAAAACCGTCTTTCTCCCAAACCCGCGCGCGGCCGCCCGGTTGGTCGTTTTTTTCGAGTATGGTAACCTTAAAGCCTTGCTTAGCCAGCACACATGCCGCCGATAACCCGGCAAAACCCGCCCCTATTATGATGATGTGTTTATCGCCCATTGGTGTTTGCGCTAAATTAGTTAAATTGTTTTGTCATCTTTTAAAAACCAATACCCCTTCATTTTCGTAGTTTTGGGGAGTACTTATGAACAACGAAATCGATCTGTATACACAAACTTGCTTTGAATGCAGCAAGTTAATCACTAAAAAATACAGCACTTCGTTTAGCATTGGTATCAGTGCGTTCAACAGGCAATACCGCTACCCTATTTATGCCATATACGGTTTTGTGCGCTGCGCCGATGAGATAGTTGATACTTTTCATGAACATGATAAAGAAAAGCTGTTAAAAGACTTCCGTACCGAAACGTTTAAGGCCATTGACCAGAAGATAAGCCTTAACCCTTACCTGCATTCATTCCAGCTTATTGTTGATGAATATGGTATTGGGAATGAGTTGATAAGCGCTTTTTTGGATTCGATGGAAATGGACATTGACCAAACGAGTCATAGCCACGAAAGTTACGATACCTATATTTTCGGCTCGGCTGAGGTAGTTGGTTTAATGTGCCTGCGGGTTTTTTGCGGGGATGATGATGAACTATATCAGCGGCTACAGCCTTCGGCGCGGAGCCTGGGCGCGGCGTTTCAGAAAGTGAATTTTTTACGCGATGCCAAAGCCGACTTTGAACAACTGGGCCGCACGTATTTTCCGAATATCGACTTTAATAATTTTACCGAGCAGGATAAAAAACAAATAGAGGCCAACATACAAAAGGATTTTGATGATGGCTTTGCGGGCATTAAACAATTGCCCCACGGCACACGACTGGGCGTTTACATCGCTTATAAATATTACCTGCAATTGTTTAAAAAAATAAGCCGGACACCTGCCTGCAATATATTGCAGAAACGTATCCGTGTTTCGAACGGGCAAAAAGTACAATTGTACTGTAAAGCTATGCTGCAGCAAAAGCTTAACCTTATATAATGCTAAAGAGCCTTTTGATATGCGCATATAGCGTTTACCTTTTATTTCCGCAATCAAATCCTTATAAAATCCGCCACCAATTACAACGGGCTGTAAACAGCAGCCGGGTAACTGATTCGCTTTATGATAGACTAAATAGCATTAATGATAAAACGCCGCTTGAGTTGAGTTATATAGGCGCACTTGAGGCCCTAAAGGCTAAACACGCCTGGAACCCGTACAGCAAGCTAAAATATTTGAAACGAAGCGAGGGAACGCTGGCCAAAGCAGTGACTGCCGAACCACATAACATGGAAATACGTTTTATGCGGTTTTCGGTAGAATATAAGGTACCGGGATTTCTGGGCGATAAAAAACATTTATATACCGACAGGGAAGAAATTATAACCCAGATAAAGCAGGGCCATTATACAACTGATGATAAGCAGATGGTCATTACCATCTCGAGGTTTTTGCTTAATTCAAAAACTTGCACTGCGGCAGAAAATACTTACCTTTCAGAGGCTTTATCCCATTTGCTGTGAAGTACACTTATTTACTCATCAACTTTTTTACCGTATTGTTCCCACTGGCCCTGTCGTTTGATAAAAAGGTGGCTTTTCACAAAAAATGGCCGTACTTGTGGCCGGGTTTGGTTATTACCGGCGTAGTATTTTTATTTTGGGATGTGCTATTTACGATTGATGGTGTATGGTCGTTCAACCCCAAATACATTTTGGGTATAAACATTTTGGGGCTGCCGGTTGAGGAGCTGTTGTTCTTCCTAACTGTGCCATTCGCCTGCACATTTATTTACGCCTGCCTTAATTATTACATGAAGCACGAGATGGATATGCGGCTTACCCGCATTATATCAAACCTTATTATTATCGGCTCAATAATCATCCTTATTTTTTATCATCACCAATTATATACGCGGGTGACTTTTACGCTGCTGGCTTTTTTGGTGATATTGTTCCAGTTTATTTATAAGTCGCGGTGGCTGAACCGCTTTTACGCGGCTTTTGCGGTGGCGCTGGTACCCTTTTATATTATTAATGGCATACTTACCTCGCTGCCTGTGGTTATGTATAATAATGCGCAGAATTTGGGGGTACGGGTTTATACCATCCCGGTTGAGGACCATTTTTACCTGATGGCACTGCTGCTGATGAATGTCGGCTTTTATGAATACTTTAGAGCGAAAAAGACACCCGTATATCATGCCTGAAGAGTTACCGCAATATACCCGATCGCAACTGGCCCTGCGCAACGGGCAGGACAAGCCTGAGATTTGGGTAGCCTACAAGGGTGTGATATATGATGTATCTGAAAGCCGGCTGTGGCGCCGCGGCCAGCATTATGAGCACTGGGCCGGGCAGGACCTTACTGATGAATTGCCCGACGCGCCGCATACTGATGAGGTATTTGAAAGGTTTAAGGCGATTGGGCAGATAACATAAGCCCCCTCTAAATCTCCCCCGGCAGGGAAGACTTTTAGATTCTTACACAAATTATTAGAACAATCAAGTATCGCGATGCAATCGCCTGCCCATATTAAGCACTCGTAGCAGACGAGCGCAATCCTTTTTCGTTTTCTTTTTTTCACATGGTATATATCAAAGAACGATGCAGGCTATTGCCTCACGGGTTGGCCTGCGGGAATGATACTAAGTTACCGGTTGAGGCTGTGAAAAGTGGTGACACTGTTTTGTCAGTGGTTGATAAGCTATTGGTAATGAGTGAGATTAATTTGCAGCGCGAAATTACCTATGGCAGATGCGATGAAATCGCCGGAACATGTAAGCACTCGTCGCAGACGAGCGCAAGTTTGTAAACGCGTAAGTTGCCTGTGGGGACACAGACAACGGGACGGTAAAAAGTCTATCCTACCGGGGGAGATTTAGAGGGCACCTATCGCGAATTGTGACAGCGTAACAAATTCATTTACCCTTGCTGCAACTTCGGCTTTTGAAAGGTTACGTATTTTTTCCGTACCGAATTTTTCTACACAAAACGATGCAAGCGCCGAACCGAATATGATGGCGTTCTTCATATTATTAAAATTGATGGTACCCACCTTTGCCAAATAACCTATAAAGCCACCTGCGAAGGTATCGCCTGCGCCTGTTGGGTCGAACACATCGGCCAGTGGCAATGCCGGGGCAGAAAACACCAGGTCATCGCTAAAGAGCAATGCGCCATGTTCGCCTTTTTTAATGATAAGGTATTTGGGGCCCATATGTAATATTTTACGGGCAGCTTTTACCAGTGAGTATTCGCCTGATAGCTGGCGCGCTTCAGCATCATTAATGGTTAATACATCAACCATTTTTATGGTTTCGAGCAAATCATCCATGGCAATGTCCATCCAGAAATTCATGGTGTCCATTACTATTAATTTGGGGCGGTTCTTTAAGCGTTTGATAACCGTTTGCTGTACCTGCGGTGTAAGGTTGCCTAACATCAGGTATTCACAATCCTGGTAACTTTCGGGGATAATGGGGTCGAAATCAGCCAATACGTTAAGTTCAGTTACCAAAGTATCACGGCTGTTCATATCGTTATGGTACTTACCTGCCCAAAAAAACGACTTCTCGCCTTTTTTAACCTGCAAACCTTCGGTGCTGATATGGTGGTTATGGAAATCTTCTATCTCGCTCTGCGGAAAATCATCGCCCACAACGGCCACTATCTTCACATCATCATAAAAATATGACGCCGCCAAACTCGCGTAGGTGGCCGCGCCGCCTACAATCTTATCAGTTTTACCAAAGGGTGTTTCAATCGCGTCGAACGCTACGGTACCAATAACAACTAAACTCATTTTTAATATTTTGCGCAAATATTGCGAATTTAGGTCGTATTCCATTAAAAAAGGAAAAAGGCGATAATAAATAGATGAACCATTTATAAATAACCAGGAAACTTTTTCAATTGCGCGTAACCTCAACAAATAAACATCTGTTGATAAATGGCACTTATAAAAAGCAACATTTAAAAATGTGAATCGTAAAAGCTATTTTCGCGAAAAATTACAAATTAAAACATGAAGAAAATTATTTTACCTGCTATTATCTTATTGAGCTTTTTTACTTTCTCATCCTGTTCAAAAGGAGGCTCCAATGGGCCGGATAAAAAATCTGATACCACCAACACCGACCCTACTGCTAAATACTATATCACTTATAAAGTAAACGGCGTGGCGGTTAATGTTACCGAAATTTCGGCAGTGCGCGGTGCTACGGCAAATCCCCGCACAATTACAATAACCGGGAATGCCAAAAACGGTGCAAACCCTAAAATAAAGCTTTACACTGAAGAACCCTCATTTGGATTTAGTGATGGCACCAGCATACACTGCACCCCGGTGTCTTACCCTACCGACTATGTTGAATACACCGATGGTTCAGGCAAATTATACTCAACAAAAAACGATGCCACAGGAGCGTATTTTGACTATATGACTATTTCATACACAAAGGACGGTGAAATTACAGGTATTTTTGATGGAAGCGTAAGTACGGATAAAGGCGTTGCAATACCAATAACCGACGGCAAATACACCGTTAAGTTTAGCAACTGATAAATAATATGGTTTAAAAAGGCCGCTTATAATTACTATAAGCGGCCTTTTTTATTAATGCCTGCGATCAATTTTTCAGCAGGCTTATATCGGCAGCGCCGCTAAATTCTGTCGACAGTTCACCTGAGCGGCCTAAACCGGCTTCGATGCTGGTTTGCACTTTTATAAAGTCGATACCTTTCAATTTTATCTTGTTCCCATTTTTATCAATGGCGTTGGCAATATCAACGGTATCGCCGCCGGTTGTGCTATCGGAATAGCCAAAGGCAAATGCCGTACTGCTAACAAACGCCGGGTTGGTAGTATTTATATTGGTTGATGGCAGCGAAGTGCCTGTTAAAGTATAGGTATTTGCTTTTATGCCAAGGGGATAATATATCTGCTTATGAAAGGTAGTGGTATGCACAAAACCCGTACCGCCCTGGTTATCTTTCCAGGGAACGCTGCAGGTATCACAGGCTGGGCGTGTGTAGGTTACGACATAATTGCGGATGTAGCCGGGCTTGCCGGTTTCGCTGCCGGAAAGCTCGTACCAGGTATCGTCGGGTTTGCCGTTACCGTTGGTATCCTGCATTACCCAAACAACGCCGGGCTCGGCAAAACCGGTAAAGGCGTTGCCATAAACAATAATATCGGCTTTGCCGGCTACGTCAAGCACAGTATGGTCAAACCCTACCACAATATAGCCGCCGTAAGCGCCGAGGCTAACCAGCCCGTTGCTTTTGTTCAGCGTGCCCTGTGCTGCCGTTGTATCGGCAATGGTGGTGTTGATGTACTGCCCGGGGGCTGGGTTAAAATCAAACAATTGGGTAACGTAGGCGCTGCTTTGCGCCGTTACCGGGCGGATGGGTGCTACGACTTGCACTACTGCCGGCTGCTTGTCTTTTTTACATGACGACCAGAAGGTGCTGAAAATGATGATTGCCGCGAATAAGGCTTTGGCGTAAGTTAATGTTTGCTTTTTCATATCTGTTTTGTTTTTAATTTTTGTGGCGAAAAGGAGGAATAGCGCCGGGGTGATAGCGGGTTTAAGCGATGCAGGTCGCTTAAAATTGCAGCAGAATTAAAGCGGCAGGTGGCCGCGATAAGTAAAAACAAGTTCATGTATGTTGTGAATTAAGCTCACAGCAAACAGAATATGAAGTACAACAAAAAATGGAAATACCCTGAAAAGTATTCTCATTCCCAGCTTCAATCCCCGAAAGCTAATGAATAAATTAAGTGTAGTGGCAGGTCTTCTGACTTACTCCCCCCGGCCCGGTCTTCCCATCCGCTGATTAGCGGACAGTGACCATTAGAATGGGCTTTGGTATTTGGAGCTTACAGCTGCGGGACAGTTCCGGATCTTCACCGGATTCCCTTTTAATCGCGATTTTACATCGCGAACCAAAACATTGCAAATGTAGGAATTGGTTTGAGATAAAAAAGTAAGGGGATGGTTTTTACTTTCGCTCCGTTTACTCACCCGGACTTCGCTGCGCTTGTCCACCCTCTCTTCGCCTGCGGTGGAAAGAGGGTAGCTGCATAAGCGTTCTGTTTTCTCATCCGGACTTCGCTGCCTTGTCCATTTTCTCTCTTTGCCTGTGGCGGAGAGGGTGGAGAAATAAAAAAACCATTTGGAGCGATGTTTAACTTAGAGTTCTATATTTGAATGTGCGGTATCAGGTTAACTTTTAGCATTTAATTACTATGAAACACGGATTGTTAATTGACATGGATGGCGTTATTTACAGTGGTGAAACGCTGATAGAAGGCGCCGACAGGTTTATTGCCAAACTTTTGAAAGAAAAAATCCCCTTTGCTTTTATGACCAATAACAGCCAGCGTACCCGGCTGGAGGCCGTGCGTAAACTGCACCGGCTTGGCATTGAAGTTACCGAAGATCATGTTTATACCAGCGCCATGGCGACAGGCAAGTTCCTGGGTGACCAGGGGCCGAACGGTACCGCTTATGTTTTGGGCGAAGGCGGGTTATTGACGAGTTTACATGAGAACGGCATTACTTTGGTTGATTCCGACCCCGAATTTGTAGTGTTAGGCGAGGGCCGGAATTTTACATTGGAAATGGTACAGCGCGCTGTGGATATGATACTGGCCGGTGCGAAATTCATCACCACCAACCGCGACCCATCGCCTAAAAAACCAGGGTGGAACAATTTGGGGATCGCGGCGACCACTGCGATGATAGAGGAGGCCACCGGGCGCAAAGCTTTTGTTACCGGCAAACCCAGCCCGGTGATGATGCGTTCGGCGCGGAAATATTTGAATTTGGAAACTGCTGAAACCACTGTAATTGGCGACACTATGGAAACCGATATACAAGGCGGCGTACAAATGGGCTACAAAACCGTGCTGGTACTATCGGGCATAGCGCAGAAAGAGCAGCTTGGATATTATGCCTTTAAACCCGACCTGGTGGTAAGTTCGGTCGATCAGATAGAGTTTCCGTTAAAGTGGTGGTAAACCACGTTTACAACAAATCACACATCTAAATAATTATAGCAATGACATTTAATGTACCCACAAAAGACGCGGTTTCGGCAGAAGCACAAACCATTTTTGAAAACCTGCAAAAAGCCAGCGGTAAGGTCCCCAATTTGTATGCTACTATAGGCTATTCCGGCAATGCGCTAAGTTCGTACATGGCTTATGTGCAGGCGCAGGCTAAGGGCACATTTCATGGCAAAGAACGCGAGGCTGTTTACCTTATTGTTTCGCAACTGAACGGCTGTGAATATTGTTTGGCCTCGCATACCCAAAGCGCCATGAAGTTTGGCTGGAAGGAAGATGAAACCTTACTGTTGCGCGCCGGTAGGTTCCCTGATAACAAATGGCAGGTGATATACAAGGTTGTAAAATCGGTGCTTGACAATAAGGGGGAGGTAGGTGATGGTTTGCTGAAGGATTTTTTTGACCTTGGCTACAACGAAGCAGCATTGATAGACCTGGTGGTTTTGGTTAATGTGATGTCGTTCACCAATTATATTTATCGCCTTACAAAAATCCCGATTGATTTTCCGGAGGCGAAGGTGCTGTAAATAACCGGTATCAACCTTAGAAAAATAAAATGGCATTAGCTGAAACAACAAAACGAGCAAATTGCTCACTTAAGTTTTTTAGAACATTAAAGACAGTATTGATTGGCAGTTTAGTTGTTTTTTTATTGAACCCATGCGCCGCCAAAGCCAACATCGGCCCCAAAAAAGATATAACTATTACCGCGCCTAAAATAAAGCTGTCGCTTGATTTGGAACATAAGGCGAGCATTACCTCGCTTGTTGTTAACGGGCAGAGCGTGATTGATACTGCCAATGGCGTTTACAGTTTTTTGAAGGTTGACGGAATAACATATTCATCGCTGCATTTGAAGGCCTCGCCTACTGTGAGCAAGAGCAAAAATGTGATAAGGATAAGCGGGATAAATTATGGCGATAAAAATTTGACGGTTTCCGAAAACTGGACGTTTACCACCAATCAGCAAGGGGTAAAATGGAATATTGAGCGCAAACTTTCGAAAGCTATTAAGGTGGAGGAAGCGGGGCTGCCGCAGTTCAACTTTAGAAATATTAATACCTGGGAAGGTGCCTACCAGGGTTATGGGGGACTGGCGTGGTTTTATTTGTTTAACGAGAAACTTTGCACCTATGGGGTGCACACGCGGTCGTCGGATTTTTGGAACAGCAAAACCAATAACGGGCTGGATATAAGTGTGGATGCGAAGGGACAGAACGTAGCCATGAAATATTGCCGCGCCGATAATGACGCGCTGGAATATGGTGTAACAGTATCGCCCAAAGAGATGCAGTACAAGCTGGATAGCGGCACTAATCGCAGGCGTTTCCTGAGAAAACGGACGGATGTTTGGGCACCATTTTTGTTGGCTGCGGGTACCGCTTCTGAAACTATAACATTTACTGGCTATAATTTCGATACAAAATATAACCGTGGCAAGCTGGCGGGTGTGAACGGGAAACAGGTAGGCGCGGTGTTGAATACCATTGCGCATATCGGGGTTATTGATTCTCTGCATTTTGGGGGGAACAGTTGGGCAACGCCTTATGGGCCGATATGCCTGCACGAACAATATATAGCCCAAATGGGTTTGGGGATAAACGATCAGCGCTACCTCTCGGGTTACCAAAGCTGCCTTGACTTTTACCGCGACCATGCCATAAAGCCCGATGGGCGGGTTTACCCGCGCTGGGCCTACACTAATGAGGATGCTATGCGGGGCGTGTACAACAGCTATGGCTTTTACGAGGCGCAGTGGGGCTACCTGCTGGATTCGAACCCGGATTATGTGAGCAATGTTGCCGACCTGTATGATATGACGGGCGATACCAAATGGGTGAAAACCCACCAGCTATCGTGCGAGAAGGCGTTGGACTGGCTGCTGAAAAGGGACAGCAATCACAATGGCCTGGTTGAAATGCTGAACAACAACCAAAGCGAAAGAAAGAGCAGCGACTGGATAGATATTATTTGGGCATCGTATGAAAACGCTTTTGTAAATGCGAAGCTTTATCATGCCTTAACAAAATGGGCCGTTATTGAGCAGCGGTTAGGTAATCAGAGTAAGTGGGTTTACTACAGCAACTTCGCCCAAAAATTAAAAACGAGCTTTAATAAACCAACAACTGAAGGCGGCTTTTGGGACGAGGAGAACAAGTGCTACATCCATTGGCGCGATAAGGACAATACCATACACGGCCGCAACATGGTAACACCGGTTAATTTTATGGCGATAACATATGGTATTTGCGATAATGCTGAACGGCAAAAAACCATCCTTGATAAAATTGAGGCGCAAATGGAGCAGGAAAAGCTGTTCTTTTGGCCGTTGTGTATGACGACTTATGCTAAGGGTGAAGGCAATGACTGGCAGTTCCCGTTCCCGGCGTATGAGAATGGCGACCTGTTTTTGTCGTGGGGGTCGATAGGGGTTGCGGCGTATGCGGGTTATAAGCCATCGCTGGCGCTTAAATATGTGAAGAATGTATTGGAACAATACAGCAAGGATGGCCTCGCCTACCAGCGCTACGGCCGGGTGAAACAGGACGGTTTGGGTGATGATATATTATCGGGCAACAGCCTTACTATTGTTGGCTTGTACCAGGCCATATATGGCATTAATCCTTTATATAACAGATTTTATCTGGACCCGCATATTACGCCGGAGCTTGCGGGTACGGAACTGAACTATAATTTCAGGCACCAACGGTTGAAGATAAAGCTGGATATGGATAAGTATTCTGTATCAAACAAAATGTTTACGGTAGTAAGTAACCAACATTTTGGTTTTAATGCTGAAGGAAATAAGCTGAATTATTTTAATGGTGATAAAGAGTCGGCTTCATTACAATTAACCGCAGGAATGCCATTAACTATCAGTATAAAAAACTGGGACAAAAATAAAATAGAGTGGGAACAACATGCCGGCAAAACTGCTACCGGGGCGGTTGTATATCACCTTAAACAATTAAAACCTAATACTTATTATGCCATTTCGGTTAACGGTAAATCTGTTGGTAAAATGAAATCAGATGGCGCGGGGGATGTTTTATTTAATCGCATACATTCAGCGGTTGATGAAAAAATAAACATTGATAAAATATAAAACTAAAGAACTGTTCTCACACCTCATTCAACAATTACTTTAGGCTTATAATTGGTTGGTAAATGCCCCTGTTGAGCAGGGGCATTTAATTTTTATAATCATATCAATTACCGTACAAAATAATGAATGCCGAATAAATTTTACGCGTTAATTGCCGCCCGGGGGGCATAGCTGCATAAAGGTAACAATGCTGCTGCCTTCGTATGATTGTATGGTGCCGGTTGGACAGGGTACGTTGTAGGCGCGATAGGTTAAATTGCGGGCCGGATCGCGGTTTTGCCAACCGGAATTCACATTTTGCTGTATCCAGGGCAGGTATTGTTTTTGGCCGCCATCTTTTATCAGCATCATTATATATTGGGCGAAGATGGATTTCATTACGCCCTGTTCGTTAAAATCTCCTTCTTCGGGTAATATACCGTTATGGCACATATTGTTTTGCGTATAATCGGCATAGCTTTTGGCATCGTTCAGGTAGGTAATATCATTAGTAACCTTATATAGCATAACCCCGGCGCCAATAGCCGTGCCCTGGTTATAAGTATAATCCTGGTAACCGGGGGCATCGTTACCAATCTTATGGTCGGCAATTTCGCCGTTTGATGGATTAACCAGGTTGGCTTTTGCCCAGGCATAAACTGCCTTTGCCTTTGAAAGGTAAGTGGTATCTTTGGTTATTTGGTACAAACGCACAGCAGCTATTACCGTTGGATAATTGATACAGGCGTTTTTCCCGCTATGCTGAAAATCCCAGAACATGCCTCCTTCTGCCGGATCATACGAACCGGCCCAAACATGGGCAAACCCCGCTATGGCGTGCTGCAGGTATTCAGCATTACCAGTTAACTGATTGGCACGGGCCAGCGCCGTTACCCACCACATCATATCATCATAAATAAACCAGTCGGTAGCGTTGCTCCAGTTGTAATTATCATACTGGTTAACGGCACCTGTGTATATATTGGTTATCATACGCATTTGGGCGGTATCATTTGTACGCTGGTAAACATCCATCGCTAAATCCCAATAGATGGCCTGCGTCCAGATAGCGCCGAGGCTGCTTTTGTCGGTCGAACTATAATAAAGTTTAGCTGAAGAATTATAAAAATATTTGTTGAAGGCAGCGTAGGCGGTATTGGCGTCGGCTGATGTAAATTTAGCGGTATCGGTTTTTACGGGTTTTATGTTTTGCGGCGGCGGCATTTGATAACTTTTGCTGCAACTGGCCGCGGTAAACCCCAGGGTGATAAGTAAAATGTTTAACATAGGTTTCATAAAGATATATTTTATAATTGGTTTTGGCGCAGTGCCTGTTAAGCCTGTTAAGGTTTAAGCATGTATGGCCGGGCAAGTATAAACAGACTGTATTAAGCAACCGGTTAATAAAACGGTTAACGGGATATATAATTCATTAACCGGTCGCCGTTTCTTGAACAAAATTTGCCACTAACAGGATAAAATATGACGGAATTTGCGACAGGCGGACAAAGTTTTTCACCTCTGATCCAATTGAAAACCAGCGCTCTTCACTTTTGATGCCTTAAAAACGCATGATCGATTCCACCTTTTTCATTATTAACCCAAAGTTTACCATGATTTTTCTCATCGATTAACATAATTGTAACATCTTTATTACATTATACAACCATAAGGAATAAAATCTCGTATACAAGGTATCTTAGCATGCACCTATGAAAGTATTTATAACGCAGATATTGCTTTATGCGAAAGCCCATTTTCGTTATTACGCGCTTGATAGCGGCTCGAATTATTTAGTTATTACAGGGGCATCAGTTGCGCCATTACCGGCTTATGTATTTAACTACATGCCTTAACCTCATAAACCTAAAACCATCTACAAAAAGGTAATTTAAAAGCATTTGTCATGGAAACGATCATCACTCGCGGCAAAACCAAGCTTCCCCGGTTAATTATTTTAATTTTTATATTATTATACACCCATAATGTTTTTGCGGGCACCGCGCGTGACTGGAAGGGGACAACAAGTTCGGATTGGAATGATGGCACAAACTGGAGCCCTGCGGGAGTACCTGCAGCCGGTGACATATTAAGTATAGGCGTAGTTACCTTTACCAATCAGCCTATTATCAGCTCAACGCCAACATCGCCGGCAAGTATTACTTTGGGTGTAAAGAAAGCAGTAACACTTACTGTAAACAGCGGTTTTACCTTAACTGTAAACGGCAATATAACTCAAAACGCAAGCAATGCCAGCTACGGCACTTTTATAAACACCATTGCCGGCGCCGGCGCCGTTACTTGTGTTTCGCTAAACGTAGGCGATAATAGTACATATCCCCCATTACTTGCCAATAACTTTCTTACCCTGGTATCAACTATTGCCAGTTTACATGTTACAAGTAACTTAGCTGTAAACTCAACCAATTATGGTGTGCTTATCAGCTTTGGCTATAATAACGCTGCCTTTTCATTACGGGGGGGTACCACATTAATTGATGGTATTATATCAACTGCGAATACGGCCAGCGGGATATTGCCTTTAACTTCGGCAACCCCAAAGTTTAGCGTTGATATACCTTCGGGCTCAGCCCTTAGCCCTGTTTTGCAACTAAGTAACACCGCGCCAATAAATACATCAAGCGTGGCAGGTTCTATCGACTTTTACAACAACACCGGCGGAACGGGTATAAGTACGGTTTATTATAACGGTACCAGTCAAACGGTTTATGCCAATGCTACTACCTGCCTTGATAATTCGCCAACAACCTATCAATACCTGGTTTTTAGCGGCACGGGCACAAAAACGGTAGCTACTACTAACGGCGCTACCTTAACAGTGGCTAACAGCTTTACCAATTCGGCAACCACTACCGACCTTTCGACTTATAACCCTACTGTAACTATTGGAAACAACTGGGTAAATGCCGGGAATGTTACAGGCGGTTCGGGCAATATTACAGCAGCCAACCTGCAAAATACGTCGGGCACAATTACCTTAGCAACCGGCGCCACTACCATTGGCGCAAGCGGTATACAATTAAGCGGTGGCGGGGTAACCTGTGGGGCGGGCACCGTAACCGATAATGGCATCTTTCAAAATAGCGGCGGCGCACTTACCTGTGGCAGCGGCAGCCTAATATTTAAAGGTGATTACCAAAATACCGCCACCGGTACGTTTACCGCGGGTGCAGGTACTGTTTTTTTTAGCGGGGGCAACCAGTCGCTTTACGACAATACTGCTACCGGTACAAAATTCAGAAAAGTTACATTCAATGGTACGGGCACTGCTACCATCACAGCAGGTACGGGTAATTTTTCGGTATCAGGTAACGGAACCTTAACCATGACAAGCCCTGCAAAACTTATTGCGGGCTCAACTACAGCCGGGGGTGCGGGCTATTTAACCTTATTGTCTACTGCAACTTCTACCGCAACTGTGGCTGCTATAAGCGGTACATCAACCATTACAGGAGCCGTTAATGTGCAGCGCCTCATTAGCGGTGGTTCCAGCAGTTTCAGGGGGTACAGGCTATTGTCACAGCCTGTTAATATCAACAATCTCACTTCTTTATCATCAACCACCGGTTACATTGACCTGAGCTATTTAAACGTTGGCAGCTCTGCAATACTGACTGCTGGGCCCGGAGGTACTGCCAGTGGCTTTAGTGTAACCAATACCAATCCGCTTATTTATTTGTATGATGAAAGTATAACTACCAGTAACACTTCATACGTATCGGGTAAAAACGTGGGGATCACGGCTATAACAGGTGCTTCGGGTTCGCCGGCGTACAGCGTTTCCACTTTATCCGGAAGCACTTCGGCATCAGGCGTAACCGTCCCGGTAGGTAATTCTATCCTGTTGTATTATGTGGGCAGTACTGCCAGTTCGGTTATTAGCAGCAGCCGTACGCCGGATAACGCTGTCGCTACAGCGACAGGCTATCTTAACCAGGGTGACGTACCTGTTGTTTTCTGGAAAACAAACAGCACCAGCATCCCCTATCACAGTAATGGTGGTTATTTACCGGGCCTTAACCAGGTAGGTAACCCTTATGCAAGCACGATCAGCCTTGACCAGTTATACACCGATAATTCGGGCATAAGCCCAATTTTTTGGGAACTTAACGACCAAACAGGCGGTGCTTACATTTCATACAACGCCGGCAGTGGCACCACATCAAACACCCGGGCCAGTAAATATATTGTAAGCGGGCAGGGCTTTGTTATACAAGCGACCACTACAGGCAAAACCATTACTTTTAAAGAAGACCAGAAGGTTGCATATCCATCAAGCTTTACTTCTACAACTACGCCTGCCTTGCTACTTGATATGCGCCCCACAGCTTCGTTAAACACCCCCGACAGCCGCGTGTATGCCAGTTTAAATATGCCTGCGGGTGCCATTGCCGACAGCGTTCCGCCATTAGCGGGCCTGCACCTGCAGTTAACCGCCGACAGTCTTCACAATAACCAAACGGGTATTTACTTTAACAGTAACTGGTCTGATACCTATAACACAAATGAGGATGCGGTTGATATTTCGCCTGTTACCAGGGTACACCTCGCGAGTTTTTCAGCCGATGGCTCACAAGTAGAAACAAATGAACTTGGCGATTACACGGCGGGCAAAAGAGTAAAATTATATACCGGCGCTACGGTTACGGGGCTGTACTACCTGTCATTAGCCGACATTGCCAATATTGATACCAGCGCTAATAATATTTTTTTGGTAGATAAGAAAATGAATGATTCGCTGGACATGGTGCGCTATAAATCGTACGCTTTTAATATAAATGTTGCCGATACCAGTACTTATGGCGCCAACCGTTTTGTTTTGGCTATTGAACCAAAACAAGTATCGCAGGATACATTATCGCTCCTTGCTTTTAGTAAAAAACCCACTGCGGATAACTTAGTTATTTATCCTAACCCTTCGAACGGTGTTATTAATATCAGCCTTGGACCCAGCGCGCCGGCAAAGTATACCGCTGACATTTATAATACATCAGGCGCGCTTATTAAGCACGGGCAGGAGAGTTCGAATACATTTACCGAGGATATCAGCGATTATAAGCTGGGGGTTTATATTATCGAAGTAAAAGATACCAATGGCAACCTGCTGGGCAAATCAAAATTTGTAAAGGTGAATTAATCCGGGCTGTCCCACTTTATTAATTTTATGAGACAAAAAGGTGCTAAAAGGCGCCAAATACAAGGTAAAATTGACGCTTTTTAGTCGTTTTTTTGCGTTTTTTGAATGAAAAAAGGCGCCTTTTGGGGCTTTTTTTGATGCTTTTTGGGGTATAAAATTGCGATATTTAGTGATTTTAGTATCCAAAAAGCTTTATTTTGAAGCATTTTGAGGATAAGATTTGAACTAAGGAATTTGGTGCCTCAAATTGTCTCATTTGCGTTTTGAGACAGTTCGGGCGGCATTACCAGATTCTGGTTTCTTTGCTTTGAACAACTGCATTAAAAAATAAATAAGGCAAATAATCGCAATGAAGATGGCGGTATATTTCATTTCTCCAAAACTAAGGCTAACCAATAACCAAATAATTGCAGCTATGGCTATAAAGGGGATGATTACGCCACCGGGGATTTTAAATGGATCTTCATCACCGCGCACCTTTTTGCTGCGCAGTTTAAGCATGGCCAAAACAACGCCAAGGTAAATGATCAATAGCGCGGCGCTGGCTAAAATAGCCAATTCCCTGAACCCGCCCGACACAGCCAAAATAAATATCAGCGAAGCATAAATAATAACCGCCACGTATGGCGTAGCGAATTTTGGATGAACCTTGCCCAAAAACCGCGGGAAAAGCCCATCCTTAGCGCCGGCAAACAACAGGCGCGGCGTAGCCATTACATCGCCGCTTGTATTGCCAAAGCATGAGATCATGGTCGCTACCAAAAGCAGGGTAGCGCCAACAGGGCCCACTATAGTATTTGCTACGGCCGCCAGCGGTGCGTTTTTGTATGCGCCGATATGGCTGCCTAACACACCTTGTACCACTACCTGTATAAGTACATAAAATATAAATACTATACCCGCCCCTATTAAAATACCACGCGGGATAGTGCGGCGGGGATTTTCAATTTCACCGCTTACACTGAGCGATGTTTCAAAGCCGGCAAAGGCCCAGAATAAGATGAGAACAGTTTCGCCGGTAGTTTTTATGGATGGAAAATGCTCCCAATATAAATTGCCGGTATGAATATGGCTGAACCCAAACAGTACAATGGCAACAAGCGGCAGCAATTTAATTACTGTTAAATATTGCACAAAGCGTACACCCTGTTTTGCCCCCAATATATTCACCAGCGCCATGGTGCCAAGCAACACAAAATAAAGCGTGCCCCTTACTACAGGGTTTGTAAAAACAGGGAATATCACCGCCAATGAATCAGCTATTACATTTACCATTGCCGCGCTGCCCAACACACCCCAGCCAAAAAGAAATAAACAGTTGACCAAAAACCCTGCAAACGGCCCAAAAGCGGTTTCAACATAAATATATGACCCGCCGGTGGCGCTTATCTTGCTTGCTATTTCGGTATAACAAAGCATAATAGTTACCAGCATTATGCCGCAAAACAAATAACCCAATGTACCCGCCGCGCCCATTTGCAGGCTCACTACAGCCGGCAGCACATAAATGCCCGAACCTATGGTATTGTTTATGATAGTAGCTGCAAATCCCTGCACCCCTATAACACGCTTAAGGCCCTCTTTAGTGCTTTTGGTTTCCAATTTATTTGATTTAATATCAGTATGTTAAGATAAATTTAAACTTTATTGCGCTTCAGCATCAACCCCATTTACTTTGATTATTAACCTGTAAAACGGGTAGGATGCTAAAAACAAGGCCGTAACTATCAAAAAGCTTCGCAGGTCGCTTATGGCAAAACCAATAAATAACGCAACGGTAACTGTTAATGCTAAAATGGTCATGTAAGGGTAGCCCCATGCCCTGTATGGGCGGTGGAGGTTTGGTTCTTTCTTCCGCAATTGTAATAACGATGCAAATGAGAACGCCGTTACAACGGTAAGCATTACCGCGGCTAATGAAAAAAGCTGCTCGTATGTATTATAGGCAATAAAAACAATTGTTATAACATAGCAAATAATAAGAGAAAAATAAGGAGTTCCGCCTTTATTTACCAGCGTACCCTGCTTAATAAAGAAACCTTCGCGGCTCAGGCCAAAAAGTATTCGCGAGGGTATCATCATATAAGCATTCAATATGCTTACTACCGAAAAAAGGGCAATGATATTTATCAGGGTCGAACTCCATTTGCCGAATGCTACGGCAGCGGCCGCAGATGCAGCCAGGGGCGATCCGGCTATTTGGCTAAGCGGTAAAACATACAAAACAGCAGCGTTTATCAACAAGTAAAGAACTATAATAGTAGCAGCCCCTATAAAATAGGATCGCGGTATATTTTTGCCGGGATTCTCTTCCTCTTCGGCAAAAAAAGAAACTGCCATCCAGCCATCATAACTGCTCAGGATCAATTGCATCGCCTTAAAAAAAGCAATAATCAGCGCCCCGCTAAACACGGTGGTTTGTTCGGTTGATAAATTTTTAACCTGTACAGGCTTAGCAAAAAAGCAACCCGTTACCAATATCAGCAATAAAATAACTTTTAAAATACTGGTTACGTTTTGCGTATTGCTGCCACTTTTAACGCCCGGTAAGTTTAGCAACGTAAAAAAGGTTAAATAACCAATACCTATCAGCTTGCCATAAGCCTGCAATTGTGGGAAAAGCAACCCTGTATATTCGCCTAAAACAACGCAAAAAAATGAAGGCGCACCCACGTTCAATATAAAATCGAACCAGCCGGCAGTAAAGCCAATATAGGTACCAAAAGCCCATTTAATATAATTGAAGGCTCCGCCTGCTTTAGGCAACATGGCGGTTAGCTCGGCGTATGAACTCGCGCTAAGCAAAATGTATAAGCCGGTTAAAAGCCAGCAACAGAGTATAAGCGGCTTATTTGGTAACAGGGCGGCTATGCTACCCGGTGTGCGAAGGATACCTGCGCCAATTGTACCGCCAACAATTATGGAAATACCAAAGGCAACGCCTAAAACTTTTTTAAGTTTAATTACACCTCGCCTCTCGGTTTTAGTCATATTTATGGTTGACAATCAATAGTTTGGGTGATGTAAGATAGTATTTTATTAGATTATTTAATAATATATGGCCATTATATTATAAACTATTTTAGTTGTAACACTTGTTCATCTTTTCCAAAATAAAAAGGGTAATGCCAACGCACCACCCTTTTAGGAATTTTTAAACATGACATCTCGGCTAGTATTGAGTTATCAACTTATTATATTATAAAATATAAGGGAGTATGATAACTATACCATAGTCGACTAATTTAACGCGTTATACAATTGCGAAATTTCAGTTGTAGTTATAGCGCGGCTATAAATCCTGATATCATTCATTGCACCTTTAAAGAAATAGCCATTATCCATTAAGCCCGGATTATCACGGCCAATATACAGGCTGGCAGTATTTAACGCGCTTGGAGCAGATACGTTTGCAGTTGTATTGTCTAATACCCCATCTACATAAATTTTAAGGGTGCGATTTGATAATGTATATATTGAGGTTACCATATGCCAGGCAGATAAACCTATAACAGTTGTTCCAAAAGCGTTGTTCCCACCACCACCGGGACCAAAACCAACCACCCCTCCCGTCGTTGCTGTTGCACCCGTAATACTCCAGGTGTAACCTGTGTCGAGGCTTGTTAATCTTTTATCAATAATTATTGAACCTGCAGAAGTATTGTAAGCTGTTAATTTAACCCAGGCATTTAATGTAAAATCTGTACCCGATAAACGGAGTGGTAGACTATCTACAACAGATAAATAACTACTTGTGCCATTGAAACTGTAAGCAGCAGATGTGTGCCCAAACCTATCGGTAGTAAGTGATAGGGAATGGACAGTAGCATTGTGTTTATTCCCTGAGAGGTCATAAGTTGTGTTTGCTAACGTCCAAAAGGCGACAAGGCTATCAGAAATAGTAGTGGGAATAGCATTAAATGCTGCTCCCGAGGGAAAATTCATATTCCCTTTGACGAAGGGAATAACTGCATTTTTCTTTTGGCATGATTGAAAAGAAACTGAAAGAAACAGTGCAGCCGCTAAAGCCATGCCGACTTTAAACGGATTAGGTTTTGGAGTTTTCATATGATTTGTTTTAAGTTTAGATTATAAATATACAACCATTGACAATATAAACAATAGTTAATTTTTAATTATTAGATAATATCATCATATCTTAATATTGCAGCAACATTAGATGTCACAAAAAGGGACCAGTTTCGGTCGAAGTTTATCAGAAAATAATCAAAATAAAATTATCGATGATATTAATATGGCATAAGATATTTTTTTGCATGATAGAACAAGAAGGATTAAAAAACAAATACTTTTGCACCTGGTAATACTCTAAAGTCTACTTCCCAGCTTCACCCCTTAATGCAACTTCTCTCCTGTGGCCATTAACGTCAACTATTATTACCGAAGCCATCGCACCGTCCACCTTCATAAAGCGCGATGATTGCGACAGGAAGGTATCGCCATAATAAAATTCCTGTTTGGTTGCCGTACCATTTTTGTAGGTTATAATGGCATACATATCAAGCGGGTTAAGCTTTACAGGCTTTATATCGCGCTTAAGCTCAAAAACTTTCATCGGCCCCTTATTCTGGCTGGCGGCCAGCAGGTATTGGGAATTTGCGCCAACCAACTTAACCAATGCTTTACCGTTACCGGGTATATATATGCCGCTTTGCAATATGCTAAGTGGTGTAAAATTGCCGTTACCGTCGCCTTTCAGCATTAAGCCGTTAAAGGCATCATAACGGCCCGTGGTAAGCTCGGTACCGTAATCATTGCCACTCATTATTACATCAAGGTTGCCGTCGCCATCAAAGTCGTCTGCGCTAATGGCATCTATCTGTGATATTTGCGCCTGCATGGGCAACGGTATCATGGTAAATTTGCCGTTACCGTTATTGCGCAGGTAAACCGATTGCAGCATGTTTGCTTTTAACCTTAAAGCACCTTTACGCATATCGGGGGTTAGTACCTGGTCCATTGTAGCGGTGGCAAATGATTTATAGTTGCGGAATTTTATCCGCATATCCAGCATCTGCTTCACAATATCATCGCGCGTATGCACAGGAAACTCCTGCATCTTTCCACCTTCATCCTTTAAAAAAACCGAAGGAAAAGCATCATAACTTCCATTGTTATCAAAATCTTTAGCAGTAATATAAACCGGGTATTTATCGCTTGCCTTAAAAAAAGTATTTAAACCCGTGTTACCAACAATATAATCTGTACGTCCGTTATGCTCAAAATCTCCTGCTGCAATACTATTCCACCAGCCCGGTTTATCGGCTATGCTGGTTTGGGCGGTCACATTTTTAAATATACCACGGTCATTCTTCAGGAAAGTTACCGGCATCCATTCTCCGGCTAGTACCAGGTCGGGCCAGCCATCGTTATCAAAATCGGTAAATAACGCATCACTAACCAGGCCAATATTTTTAAGGGCAGGAGCTACAAATGCCGTTACATCGGTAAATTTCACCTTACCGTTTTCGCTATCGTTGCGGAAGATAAAGCTTGAAACCGGCCTTGGGTAATGCCATGGGTCAACCCTGCCTGACACAAAGAGATCAAGCTTGCCATCTTTGTTATAATCAACAGCCCGCACGCATAATTTACTGGTGAAGTTTTGTGGCAAGGCATCAGCAGCCAGTTTAAAATTTCCCTTACCGTCATTTATGTACAGCCTGTCCTGGTAATCGGGCGAACCGGGGCCAAGGGCATTTCCCCCGCTTACGATGTACATATCGGGCTTACCATCGCTATTGGCATCAAATAATAATATGCCTTCATCTTTAACATTATGATCCAGCTTTCCGGTTGGCAGCAGGTCGCGGCGTATAAATTTACCATCGGGCTGCTGCAAAAATAGCTGTGCGGGGTTGGCAGTTGTTCCACCAACTATAATATCGTCGAGGCCATTTCCGTCAACATCGCCTGCGGCCAGCGCCGGTGAATATTCAGATAGTTTGTGCAGTAGCAATGGCTGGATATTAAAATCAACAACATCCGCATCATAATTTTTGTAGTCGATGCCCAGCATACGGGTAACCTCTCGGAACAGGGAAGCTTTATCAATTTCAGGTTGCCTGAATGAATAAGGCTCTTTAGCATCAGCGATATTTACTGTCAGTAGTTGGTCGGCTTTTACGTGCTTAAGCGTTTGCTTTTTATTGTTTTGCCAGCTAATTACTACCGAATCAATATTAGTAACCTTACCCAGCCCAAAATGCGCTATATTTTGTATGGTTGATAAATAGCCCCGAAACGGGTTATTTTCATAAGCCTGGTGTTTGCCATGGTCGTAATAAATATCGGCAAAAGCGCCTATCCCATCACGGTTAAGCCCGCCACCGCGGAATTTTATATTTAGATAATGCGATGTTGCCTTATTTTTTTCTGCAGAAGTATTTTTGTAGATCATCGCCTCATCGTTAATAGTATTAACTATTACCTCCATGTCGCCATCGTTATCAAGGTCGGCATAAGCTGCGCCGTTGGAAAAAGCAGGGGTTTCAAAACCCCAGCCGGCTGTAACATCCTCAAATTGCAGGTTGCCCTGGTTGCGAAAAGCGAAACTGGGAATCTTTACAATGGGAATTTGGTTAAGTACCTGCGCTTTACTGGCCGTGAAATATGATTCGGCCCTGAAGTTCATAAAATCATGATCGGCCACATCCCTGGGGTAACCCGTTGTAACTATCAGGTCGCGGTAACCATCATTATCAAAATCGGCTACCAGTGGCGCCCAGCTCCAGTCAGTTTGCGACATGTTGCTTAAGAAAGCTATTTCGCTAAAAGCCGGATCGCCAATACTATCGTTTTGCCCTACCCTTGGGCCCTGGTTAAGTTGCAGCGTGTTGCGACTATACTGGTACTGATGCCCATAAATATCAAAGTTTTTATAAAACTGGTAATTATCGGTACCCATAAACATTTTTTTACGATAATTATCGGGCGGGTTCATATCCATTTCGATTATATCGGCAAGGCCATCGTTGTTAATATCCTCAATATCCTGCCCCATAGCGCTGAACGAGGTATGTTTAAGATATTGTTTTGACTTATCGGTAAATGTGCCGTCGTGGTTATTAATAAACAGCAGGTTATCGGGCAAAAAATCGTTGGTTACATAAATATCTTTCCAGCCGTCGCGGTTAATATCGGCAATGGTGGCGGCATGGCCAAAACCATCGCGTATGATGCCGGCCTGTTTCGAAACATCATGAAATACCGGGTGCTTTAAAACGGGGTCCCAATCGTTACGAAAAAGCCTGCCCGATGTGTGCACAGGCACATTAGCATAAGGCCTGAAAAAGTTAGTGTTTTTTATTGGGTCGGCCTCGTTAACGGTAAGGTACATATCCAGGTCGCCATCATTATCATAATCAAAAAAAGTGGCCATGGTTGATTGCACCTTAATATCAAGGCCATACTCTTTGCTCATCTCCTTAAAATGCGGCACGCCGTTTTTATCAGGCCCCTGGTTAATATACAACAGGTTTTGCCGCTTAAGCGAATCGTTCAATAAGGTGTTACACACATAAATATCGGGCAGGCCATCATTATTAATATCAACTACGGCAACGCCCCTGCCCCAGCCGCCTTTGCCCGCAACCCCGGCTTCATCTGTAACGTCAACAAAACGCATGTTGCCCTTATTCAGGTATAATTTATTTGGCACCTGGTTGCCCGAAAAAAAAATGTCCTGCAGGCCATCGTTATTAAAATCGCCTATGCCAACACCACCGCCGTTGTAAACATTTATTTTGTCTAAAGGGTTAATGCTATCGTTTTCAATTATCCGGTTATTAAAGGTTATTCCGGTGTAGGATGATGGCAGCTTTTCAAACAAAGTTGCCTTTTTGCACGAAATGAAGATGACAGGTAACAGGAGGCATAAAAGAATGCGGGTATTCTTCATTATAAACCATGCATGATCGGGTAAACAAAAATAACAATTCACCGCATATAACAATGGTTGCCCGCCAAATTGAGTGTGTGAATAGATGAATTAACCGCCCGGAGTAAAACTCCGGGCATTTATTATTAAACTGCCGCCTGTTGAAATGTTTTGACCTCGTTAGCTGTCGTGCCCCCATCCAGTGTAAACCACAAAGCTAATAAGGTTCCATAGCTTCCGGCACGCTCTAACCACTCAAAAGCTTCCCAATGCGGGTAGAATAGCTCGGTGCTTACTTTCCATACAATAAATACCAGCAACAATGGTTTTATCGGCTTAATAAGTACCAGCAGGGCCATAGCAATTTCTGTTAAACCGGCTATTAATGCTACCTGCTGTGTGTTATGAAAACCCAGCGAAGTGTATTGCTGCAGCAAACTTTTTTTATCTGCCAGGTTAAGCCATCCATGCCCGGCCAATAACAAAAACGCGACGTATCGCAAAACAAGTTGTAGCTTTTTTACCTTGTCGGGCCGGGCAGATCCCGGCACTGTAAGCTTTTTAAACCACGATGATAAATTATACTCCACCCCACACAATACCAATAGGGCAAGAGGGGCGCCAAAGTTGCCGGCGCGTTCAATCAATTCGGCAAAGGGTTCACCTGACAAGGGCCGGAGCGAGGCGGTAATTAATCCCCATATCACCAGCCATCCTGCTATTGCCCTTACAGGATACACCAACAGGCTTAAGCCTATTAAAATATCTATGGTACCTAATATAGGCATCAGTTGATAGGCCGTACCGTGCCCGATACCAAACACTGCAAAATAATTGCACCAGATAGGTTTTATAATAATACCGAATGTACCATGGCCAATAAAGCACATAGCAGCCGCTATGCGCAAAGTGTAATATATATATTGTTCTTTTAGTAATATCTTCATATCATCAGCTATTGATCGATGGCTTAATATGGCCCCCTATATTAACAAGGGGCCATAACACCTGAATCTTTCCCTGTTAAAATTTAACGGTCATGCCCACGTTAACCACGTAATCGGCAAAAGCGGCATCGCCATGCGCATAAGTACCGGTTAGCTCGGTCTGGCGTATGTCAGGTACACTTTGTGTACGGTCGCGGAGGATAGCTATAGGCACATAAGCATATAAAGCAATATTTTTAATCCGATAGGTTATGCCAGGCTCGGTAGCTATAATATAACCTGGCCTTCTGAAACCATCGTTACCCCCTACCAGGTCCTTCACCGGCAAGCAGTCATCGCGCATACCTAAGGAAAAATCGAACTTGTGAACAGCTAAACTTGCCCCAAACCTGATAAGGTATTGGTCGGGAACACTTTCCACATCGCTGGTGATGGCAATTTTGGTAGTGCTTGCAGGTGTAGTTGTAGCGGTTGGCGTGCCATTTACATCGCGGGGATTCATGAGGTAAAAGAAGTTACCATAAAAGCCAAAGGCATGGGTAAAATTATAATATGCGTTTACTGTAAGCGATACGCCGGTACCTCCATCGCCTAATTCTATCGATTGGTCAACCGGGGCCAATACACGCGATCCGGTACTGGTTTTAAAATAATCCTGGTAATTGTACTGCCCTGTGGCAAACTTTATTCCCAGCCCCGCCTGGATGTTACCTCTTTTTGCTTTGGCAGGGTTAAACAACCAATATAAGCCGGTAACACTTATATCGCCTATACCAAACGAATGCGTACTGAACCTGCCTGTACCGGCCAGCTGCGAACGGCTGTTATCAGCTATCGGCAGATCAGCTGATACCGACCAACGTTCGTTAAACACCCTTGTAAAGGTATTATCCTGTGTAAAAACTTTATTAATTACGTTATTGTGCAGGGGTATACGCTGGTACTGTTCCTGCTTACCAACAAAGTGCCTGAATGATTTATAATAGCGGTCGTTATTATTATACAGCCAGTAACCCTTGCTTGCACCCCCGGTGCTGTCGGGATGTTCGTTCATAGCGCAAATACCGCCTGTGCTTCTGATGGCCACACAGCCCTGTGCAAGAACATGGTTTTGCGTAAGTAATATAAAAAGGCAAATGGTTAAAAGTGCTTTTATTAGAGTTTTCATAATTGGGGTTAAATTGTAATTGGTTGATTATTTTTTATGGGTTTATATTAATATTTAATTTCCTGCACCGTCTGACTGACCGCGCTGTACGGCGTATTGGCCAACTTTAGCGCCTGTTTGCAAGCCGACTTCAATATCACTACGATAATGTATGGCACCGTAAAGCCGCGACAAGGAAGCCTGTGTAGCCAGATCGGTAAACTTGGTTCCTCTATCGGGTAATAAGTAACTTAATACCGCCGCGGCTGCCCCACTAAAGTTTGAATGCCCTGATGTATAGGATGGAAAATTCGGTATACCTGTTAAGGTTTTTATCTTGGGGTTAGCCTGGGTAGGGCGTTCATTAAAATAAAAATACTTAGTATCCCAGCAGCAGATGGCTACATCCATTTGGGCCATGTTCAATAAAGCTAAATTGCGTGCCCACCGTACTTCGCTATAATTTTCTTTTACAAACTCATTGGCTGCAATAGCATTCCAATGCCCTGTTGGAGTAGAGGTACCTATACCGTCGGCCCAAAATTCTACCTGTGCCTGGCGGTCGCGCGTAGGGTTTTGGCTATAATAAAGCACCTCAGCCGCTTCTTTCTGGAATGCGGCTGATCCTGCCAAGTTAGGCGGGGCCGGGCGCATGGCTACAACAGTAAGTGTATCAAACAAGAATGGGATCACCTTGCTAAATAAAGGCAGTTGTGGCGGCCTTGCAGGTGATTCAAGGCTTATCCAGTACTGGTCGCCTCTTGAAGTAGCATTGGTTTGTAGCTGCACCCATTCGTCAGGTGTTCCAATAGCTTTACCCGCCCTGTCGGTACGGGCGCGCGCTGCAAAAACATCGGCAACTTGTGCGCCTAATGACTGTCCCGCGGTAAGCTCGCCGCGTACATTGGCGCCTGCCATAATACGGTATTGCATTTCTTCGGCAGCCTTTTGTTCAATAAAGGCAATCTCAGTAGGGAAAAGCAATTTCATGATCTCCACCGAAGCGCCCGCTACTACCGCGTCTTCGCTGGGATACGATGGCAAAGTTGATTTTGGTATCAAAGCGTTCACCCCGGGGTCATTAACATACGGTGCCGACCTGTTATATTGTTTTTTATAATAGTATGCGGCAACAAGCGCATCATACTGGGCGGCGCTTACATAAGCGTAAGCGCGCGCCGCATAAGGCGGGTTTGCAAAAGGAAACTGCGGATAAGCAAAAGGATTAGTTGAGCTTGGGGCCGGATAACTCCCATCGTCATTTTGGTAGGGAGGTAAATTGTGTTTGGCCACCAGGTCGCGCAATATCTCATTCCAGCGCAATACAGCGCCGGCGCTCCAATAATCAATAATGGCACGCTGTGCGCTGGTTAACCCTGCCTGGTACCCTTTTATCTCGTTCAGGTCGGCTACATACGCCGGCGAAGTAACGGCATCGGGCGCAGGTACGGTAAACGTGGTAGCACTGGTAATTAAAACCGGCTTCCATGTGTCGGCGTTTATATCAATATTAGCCGGTGCAAGTGGCTTATATGTATTTGTAGGATCAATAATACTTTTGTTGCACGACCCTAAAAACAATACTGGTAATGAAACCACCAATGCTATCTTAAAAAATCTATACTTTTTCATGATCTAACTTTTAGGTTTGTTTTTGGAGAAATTAAACAGGTAAAGCACTCCGCCAAAAATGGTAGTGGCCTGGCCTACATTACGGCCTTTTAAAACATAGTCCCCACCGGCAGTAAGTTCCAGTCCCGACACCCTGTCAAAGCTGTACTTAAACATTACCCCGGCCATCGTCCAGTTCATGGTGTTACTCGGGAAAGGCATGTCATTTTTTCTAATATCGAAACCACCCAATGAAGTAGTTTGCTGCAGGGTAGCTTCGGCGTTGAAATGAATGCTGCGATAACCGCTGCTTATCAGCCAATTATTGCCATTAGGTATATCTACACGGTTGCCATATATTAAATGTGTTGTGTAGTAAGAGTTACGGTCGATATTTATATCTCCCCGCCTGATATATTCGCCCGACGCGGCCAGGAAAAAGCGGTCCAACCGGTAATTAACCAATGCACGTATTGATGCCCATTGACTGTGAAGCCCGATAGACATAGGCTGAAAATCAGCTTCGTAATTGCTTAACGGGGTTGACCCTGTAAGGATAGCATAAGCTCCTAAAACGCTGCTTCCTATTTTGGTTTGATAAGGGAGCCATTTTAGTGAGAGCGTAAGATCCTGTAAACCATGCTGGCCTTTTAATGTTCCCGCCGATGCATTGGTGGTAACATAAGGTGCATTGAATAAAACATCTAGCTTATTGGTTATACCGTAGTTACCAAAAAAGCTGTAGGTATTGGTGGTTAATTTGCCAATGTTGCCATTATCGCGCTTAAAGGTACCCTCCCAATAGTTTGTCCAGTAGTTGGTAGTGTACATAGCGCCTGCGCAATAGAAATTTTGAGGTATCATTAACGCATCGGTAGTTGTTTGGGCCCGCGTGCTCCTGGTAACCAACAGAAAACAGCATAACAGCAAACAACACCTATAAAAATAGGTTAGTAAAGATTTCATCATCTTGTTAAGTTTAATATCCGATAAAAAGGATGTGGTGTGCTGTACAATTCATGACAGGGCAGTTTAACAACCCGAAGGCTCATAAATTGAAGGCAGCGATTAAGAAGCTGCTATAAACTTTTGAAATGCCATGCATAAACCAGCTTTAATGCGGTGTTCCAGCTTATTAATAAATAAGCATACAAAACCAACAAATGAAACAGGAGCAAGAAAAAGTTTAAAAGCAGTTTTTAGCTGATGAAATTGGGTGGTTTTACCGGGGATTCGATAAATGGATTATCCAGCGATAGAGTTATAACGCAATTGCTTTGCTTAATTGCTGTTGCATAAGCTGAATATTTGTAGTTGAAGGTAAGCAGGTTATATTCACTAAGGGTATTTTCCTTTTTGGTGGATTGGTCGTGTCCTCTTTTACTTACGGGTAGCACATCGTTTACTGCTTTGGCGTATATAACCCCTGCTTTTATCAACCGCGCCTTGTCATTATTAGAAATGCACATCAGGTATAATGTGTCCCTGGTCATTTTCAGTTCGGCGTAGTTGTAGCAAGTTTCTTTAACCTTTATCCGGCCGGTAATGGGTTTAAAATCGTCCCAGTCCTGTATATTTAAATGAACCGGTATTTTTACTTCCACCAGGTCGGTAGGTTTATAACGGTTATTATTGATCTGTTCGGTAATAGAATTATCAGACTGGTAGATAAAATATTCAAACAGCAACTGGTACCCCCATATGTTAAAAAGGAGCAATGCCAGCATAGCTATTGCAAATATTTTTTTCAAATTAAATCAGGTTATATAATCAGTATGATTGTTAAGATAACATTTATTAATATTATGTTGCAAAACATTTCTTTGTTGTAAGTAAGCGGCTGCAAATAGAATGATAAAATAGTATCACTCTCGCGATCAGTTTTATCCCACTTCACTATACTGACTATAACCATCTTACTGACCAACTCACCCACTTTAAACCTCCCCTTCATACAAGTAATTTTCACTATGATTTATGCAAGTTTTATTCTTATTGATAAATAAAGATAAAAAACTCTTTTATTATTAAATCTTTCTATATCTTTGTCGCGCAAATGGGAATTTTCTCAAAAACGTGTGAATATGCAATAAGGGCGGTATTTTTTATCGCGCACAGAACAGCCGGTGGCGGCCGGGTAGGCATCAGGGAAATTGCAGCCGGGATTGATTCGCCCGAACACTTTTTAGCTAAAATATTGCAGGATTTGAGCCGCCGTGGCATAATCCAGTCGGCAAAAGGACCAAATGGTGGTTTTTATATCGATGACGCCTCATTACAAAGCCCCCTGGTAAATATTGTGCAGGCAGTTGATGGTAACGGCATATTCACCGGTTGCGCATTGGGCCTGAAGCAATGTTCGGAAGTTAGCCCCTGCCCGCTTCATCACGATTTTAAAACCATACGTAATCAAATTCACCGGTTACTGGAAACAACCACTATTAGTGAATTTAATGAAGATCTGAATTTGGGGATAACCTCGTTAAGAAAGTAAAAAAATTGTCTTAATAAAAGATAAAAGGGTATTAATATATTATAATGAAGAACTTAGTAATGTACAACCATCAGGCAGCTTGCAATGTTATTAAAAGAAGTCAGATTTAATTAAATGAAAGACATAGAAAATATAGAGGACATCAGGCTTTTTGTAAATGAATTTTATGACAAGGTACAGCCCGACCCTTTGATCGGCCCCATATTTATGGAAGTGATACCCGGCGACTGGCAGCCGCACCTGGATAAAATGTACGGGTTTTGGAATGCTGTTCTATTTGGCGTAGCCGGGTACCGTGGCAACCCTTTTTCAAAACACGCCCCTTTGAAAATTGAACGGAAGCACTTCGAGCGTTGGATAGCCCTGTTTAACGAAACAATAGATGCGCACTTTGAAGGTCCAATGGCGGAAGACGCCAAAAAAAGGGCCGTATTAATGGCCGATACTTTTATAGCGCGCTTACAGCAAATGACCGCCGGGCCAAGCAAAATCATAGTTTGATATGAGAAATAATATGGCAAGCGAAAAACAGGATATTGCTACTGAGGCCGATGTGGCTGTACTTGTAAATGCTTTTTATACAAAAGTAAGGCACGATGCCCTGTTGTTCCCGGTTTTTGACGCTGTTATAGGCGATAACTGGCCGCGCCATTTACAACGCATGACCGATTTTTGGTCGACCCTGCTGTTGTATACCAAAAAATTTAACGGCGACCCTTTAACAAAACATTTACCGTTGCCGATAGAAAAAATACATTTCGACCGGTGGCTGCATCTTTTTGGCGAAACAGTTGATGAGTTATTTGAGGGCCAGGTGGCTGAAAATGCTAAAAAAAGGGCAAACAGCATTGCCAAAATAATGAAAGCTGTAAAAAATATACCTCAATAAAAAATGAACGCTGATAAAGTTAAACTTACACGGGGCATAATCGCTATTTTCTGGCTCGGCTTTTTTATGGCGATAAGTTTTATGGAAGCGCCTTTAAAATTTACCGCGCCGGGCCTAAGCATGGCAGAAGGCCTGCAAATAGGCAAAATAATTTTTGGCACCCTTAACAAATGCGAGTGGGTATTTTTAATAATTATTTTAATAACCTGCTTTATTAAAAGCGCTTCGCTCACGTCGCTCTATCTAATTGCCGCTATGGCAATCATCATGCTGCTGGAAACAGCCTGGCTCCTGCCGGTGCTTGATGAAGGTGCCGACAGAATAATCCACGGGCAGCCTTTCATGCATGGTCAGCTGCATTGGGTTTATATCATACTGGAAATAATCAAGGTACCGCTATTACTACTTATTGGCCTGGTAAGCCTTAAGCCCGGTAAGGGTTGATGAATATTTAAACATTTTATAATATGATAATTCATGAAGTTTTAACGCAGTTAAAAACTGCGGCAGGCCCCGTTGTGAAAATTTTGCAGCGCAGCGATAACATAAAGGTTATTGTTTTAGGCCTTAAAAAGGGGATGATACTGAAAGAGCACAAAACCGGGATCACCACCAAACTGGTAATTGTAGAAGGAAGCGTAATCTACAAAGAAGGAAACGCATCAGTTACCATTAACAAATTCGAGGACATTGATATCCCTGTAAATGTATTGCATTCAGTTGAAGCAGTGGAAGACAGCATCTGCTTTTTAATACAAGGATAATGCCTGGCACAACTTAGTTTATGATCTTAAAAAACAAAAAAATGGAAATTCGATTTAAAAACAATGCAGCTCTTAATAAATGGGTTGCATTTACAGATGGGCAGGCTAAAAATCGCGCGTTATGGTACATGGCATCATTGGTATTCCAGGGTGTGTTATGCCTTCCTATACCGGCTGCGTTAGTGTTTTATTTCAATGCCTCTCCTATTTGCACGGGTATTACCGTACTGCTGTTCTTTTCAACAATGGTTGCCGGTATGTGCGGTTCGGGTATACGTACCATTATTTTCTTTATCCTGCTTAGTTTAATGGTGAATTTATGCTTGTTGGCCTATTATGTATTCTGATAACCAGAACATTAAAACCAACCATCAATAATCTCATATTGCCGCCTTTATAAGCGTTAGCCATTCCAAATAATGTTGCCTGGCTTTATTACTGAGATCTCCTGCACTGTAACTCGTTTTATTTTGCAGGGAACGGCTGATGTCATCAACGCCACTAAACATACCTGCTGTTACTCCTGCCAGCAATGCGGCACCCAGTGCCGAAGCATCAGCCATCCCGTTATTGCGTACCTCACAGGCCAGCAGGTCGGCTATGAGTTGGAGTACGAATTGGTTTTCACTGATACCGCCATTCACTACCAGGTTCTGCAAAGGTAAGCCGGTATCTTGCTGCATGGCGTCCATCACATCTTTAACCTGGTAGGCGATAGACTCCAGCGCGGCCCGTACAATATGGTTCTTACCACAATCGAAAGATAAACCATGGATCGATGCCCGCCTGTTCATATCCCAATGCGGTGCGCCTAAGCCGCTAAATGCGGGGATGATGTACACGCCATTATTGTCGGTTACAGCCTGGGCCATTTCTTCGGTTATTTTGCTGTTGGCGAACAGGCCCAGTTCATTTTTTAACCATTCGATAGTTGCGCCGCATGATACTATTACGCCCTCAAGCGCATAGTCAACACGACCAGGGATGCTCCAGCAGATGGTGGTCATCATTCCGCTATCCGAACTTTTAGGCACGCCGCCAATGTTCATCAATACCGAGCATCCTGTCCCCAACGTAGCTTTAGCAGTACCAGTAACTATACAACCTTCGCCAAAGGCAGCGGCATGTGAATCGCCTATCATGCTCCCCATCTTTACCGGGTTATCAAATAACCCGTCAAAATCACTTCCCCCAAAGTCGGATGCTGATGGCCTGATCTGTGGCAGGTTAAGTTTTTCTAACCCAAATTGCGCCAGCAATTGCTTATCCCATTGCAAATTATGCAGGTTAAAAAACAATGTTCGCGAAGCATTGGTGTGATCGGTACTATACTGTTTTCCTTCTGTTAATTTAAAAAGCAGCCAGGTATCAATTGTGCCGAAATAAGCTTTTCCATTATCAACAGCCTGTTTTATTTTAGGGTCATTTTCATAAAGCCAGATAAGCTTGGTGCCCGAAAAATAGGGATCGATAATGAGGCCCGTATTGGCTTTTATGGTATCTTCCAACCCTTCGGTCTTTTTTAGCCTTTCGCAAACAGCAACAGAGCGTTTGCATTGCCATACTATGGCGTTGTGTAATGGAGTGCCGTTCTCGTCCCAAACCACAAAAGTTTCGCGCTGGTTGGAGATGCCGCATGTTTTAATGCTACTTACAGATGCCCCCGTATTTTTAAACTCCGCGATACACTTTTCAACAGATGCAAGCACATTCAGGTAAATATCTTCTGCATCCTGCTCAACAAACCCGCCTTCGCTATATATGGTTTTAAGCGGTTCGGTTGCTTTCGCCACAACTTCGCCGTCGGTGTTAAAAACAATGGTTTTGGTGCTGCTGGTTCCCTGGTCTACAGCCAGTATATAGGTTTCTTCGGTCATTATTATTATTCTGATTTACTATTGGCCCTGTCAATAATTACAGCCAGCAATATTACGGCGCCTTTAACCACCTGCTGCCAAAATGGTGATACGTTGAGCAAAACCAGCCCATTGTTAAGCACCCCAATAATGATTGCCCCAAGCACGGTACCCATAATAGTGCCTTTACCGCCCGAAAGCGAAGTACCGCCAATAACAACCGCCGCGATAGCGTCTAATTCATAGCTAACGCCTGCATTAGGTTGTGCCGAATCCAGGCGGGATGTAACAATAATACCCCCGATAGCGGCTAAAGCGCCTGCTATGCTGTAAACAATAACTGTTACCCGCTTAATATTGATACCCGAAAGGCGGGCGGCATTCTCATTGCCGCCAATAGCATAAATGTAGCGGCCCAGCGCGGTTTTATTGGTGATGACAATGGCGGCAGCAACTATAATGCCCGAGATCCAAACCGGCACCGGTATACCAAGGAACCAGCCCGTGCCTATAAATGCGAAATTGCTGCCCAATGCCGAGATAGGGAAACCATTTGTCCACAGCATGGTTAGCCCCCTGCCAATGGTAAGCATTGCCAGGGTAGCCACAAATGGCGGCACCTTAAATTTGGTGATGGTCCACCCGTTAAAGCTCCCTATCAGCGTACCTGTAAGCACACCCATTACAATAGCGCCAAATAAGGTAAAGCAAATAAGCAGGTTTTGCGATTGTAGGGGGATGCCATTTTTTAATAATCCCGCCGTTACGGCCCCGCAAAGGGCCAGGACCGAACCTACCGACAAATCGATACCGCCTGTTAATACAACCAACGTCATGCCAACTGAAATGCAGATATTAACTGATATTTGCCGCATTACGTTCCAGCCGTTATCAACTGAAAAAAACTTATCAGACATGATACTTAAAAACAGGCACAAAATAAACAGCGCTATTAGCGGCTGAAATTTGACGAGGTAGGCTTTATATACAGGATTTATGCTCATTTCGATAATTATTTATTGATCGCCGCTTTCATTATCATATCCTCTGAAGCAGCGTCCGCTTGCAATTCAGCCGTAATGCTGCCCTCGCACATTACCAGTATGCGGTTTGATACCGCCAGTATTTCGGGCAACTCAGACGATACCATGATGATGCCCAAGCCATCGGCTGCTAACTCGAGTATCAGTTTATATATTTCGTTTTTCGCGTTAATGTCAATACCGCGTGTCGGCTCATCCAACATTAAAATAACCGGGTTTGTGGCCAGGCATTTAGCCAATACCACTTTTTGCTGATTGCCCCCGCTTAAATTTTTAACCAGTTGGCTGTGTGATGATGTTTTTATTTTCAATGCGCTGATGTACCTATCGGCCAGGGCATGTTCTTTTTTATTATTGAGCAAACCCGCGTTTGATAGCTGGGGTAATGTGGTAATGCTGATGTTTGTTTTGACATCTGCCCCAAGTATAACACCATCCTTTTTGCGGTCTTCCGGAACAAGCGCTATGCCTGCGGCGATAGCATCTGACGGTCGCCTGAAGTTAACCTGCCCGCCAAGTGTATTAATGCTGCCTGCCGATTTTCGGTGGATGCCGAATATGGTTTCAAGCAATTCCGTTCGCCCGGCCCCCATCAGGCCAAAAATGCCTAACACTTCTCCGCGGTGTAGGTTGAAGCTGATATTATTTAACAATTTCCGCCCCGGGTTTTTAGGATGATCTAAGCTGATGTTATTAATAGAAATCAATGGTTCATCCTGAAAATTAACTGTTGATTTTTTTAGGATATGCAATTCGCGGCCCACCATTTTGCTGATGATAGCCGGCCTTGTGATCGAAGCCATTTCCCCTGATTCAATGGTCTTGCCATCTCGCAGGATGATATAATTATCGGCTATCTTAAACAACTCATCTAATTTATGCGATATGTAAGCGACGGTTTTATTCTCGGCACGCAGGTTGTTTATAACGGCAAAAAGCGCATCAACCTCACTATCGCTAATAGCTGAAGTAGGCTCATCCATAATGATCACTTCGGCATCGGTTAATAGTGCTTTAGCTATCTCAACAATTTGCTGCTGACCAACTTTCAGGCCTGCTATTTTGGTATCGGGGTCGGTATCAAGCTTAAGTCGCTTTAACAATTTCTGAGTTGTGGCCCGCATAGCTTTTTTATCAAGCATACCCCAGGAATTGATAATTTCTCTCCCTAAAAAAATATTTTCGGTAATATTCAGGTAAGGGATAAGATTAAGCTCCTGGTGAATAATGGCAATACCGGTTTCCTGTGCCTCGCGCGGGTTGCTAAAATTCACACAAGCGCCCTTAAAAAGTATCCGCCCCTCATATTCGTTGTAAACGCCTGATAATATTTTCATCAGGGTTGATTTGCCCGCGCCGTTCTCGCCGATTATAGCAGCTACCTTACCGCCATGCAGCTCAATGTTTACCTTATCAAGCGCGGTAACGCCTGCAAATTTTTTGGTGATATTTTCTGCAACTAAAACCGGCATATCATCAGCGTATGATTTTTATTGAAACAGGTGTGATCTCCATGCCATCCAATTGCAAATGTGCCTGGTTTAGGCCTGCGGCGCCGCTAAACAATATTATGCCGCCTTTTTTCAGCTGAGGTTTAATCCCCGGCAATATTTTTGTACGTACTATCTTATCAACCGCCCCCGATATGTTGTTAAGGTCCATCGTATTGCTAAACTTGTTAATATCCACCAAACCCGAAGCATCGCGCAGTGCATTGCCATAAACGTACTCGGTGCCTAATAAAACCGTATTGCCTGCAGGTGTTGATACCCATACGCCATTATCATCAATATTTACAATAGTACCCTTACCCTGTACAAGAAAATAGCGTGTGGTGCCAATAGCCAAGGCGTGCCCGTAGCTTTTAAATGCGGCCGACGTATCGGTTTTTATCATTGCTATAAGCTTATCTACATCAGGCGCTTCGGCAATTGCGGGGGGCAATTGCTTATAAAAATAGTTGTTGGCATAAGCCGCTGCATCAAAGCCTTTTGCAGCCGCGGCTTTTACATCGCTCAGCTTTTTAAAGTAAACCGAGCTATAAGCTACTACCAGTATCACGGCAACCCACAATATGTATTTAATACTTTTTCGCATGGTTAATTCTTTTTACCATAAGCCACATAGTCATCTACATTTTTTGCTGTTACCAGCTCAACGGCAACAGGCACTTTTTGCGGGAAATCGCGTTTCCCTTTAAGGTATTCATCTGCATATTTGGCAGCCGTTTTTGCTATTACCTTTGGAAACTGCATAGCCGTTGCCGAAATTTTGCCATCCTTTATATAACCTATCACATCTTCGGCGCCATCAAAACCAAATACCTTAACCTGGTTGGCTTTCCCTGCGGCGGCCAAAGCCTGGTAGGCACCCATCGCCATAGCATCGTTACCGCAAAAAACAGCGTCAATATCCGGGTGTGCCTGTAGAATGGATTCCAGTACTTCGAGCCCCTTGTTACGGTCGAAATCCGCGCTTTGCTGTGCCACCATTTTTAAACCGGGATAATCATCAACCACACTATGAAATCCCTTGGAACGGCTCCAGGTATTATTGTCGGCCACAATGCCTAATATCTCTACATAATTGCCTTTTTTATGCATGGTTTTCACAAAGTATTTACCCATCTCAACGCAGCCTGAATAACTGTCGGATAAGATTTGCGCCGTAGCCTCAGTTGTTGAATTTATCTCCCTGTCCATACAAAAAACAGGTACGCCGGCAGCTTTTGCCCTGGTTACGCTAACAACAGAACCATTAGCATCGGTAGGGTTAAAAAGTATGGCGCTATATCCTGATGCGAGGGCATTCTCAAAGTTGTCCGACTCTAAAGCAGTATTATTTTGCGAGTCGAATATCTTGGTCTCATAACCTCTTTTTTTAGCTTCGGCTGCTGCTGTTTGGGCCAGGAACACAAACCAGGGGTTATTTAAAGTGGAAACTATAACCGCTATTTTTTTAGGCTGCTTTGTTTTGTGCCCGCTATGGCAGGCAGCAAGCAGCATTATGGCAATAAGCAATAACCAATATTTTCTCATACACAACTTATAATTAGAAACGAAGCCTTACAGAAAGGCCCGTTTTATTTTATTTTTTAGCAGCAACAATGCTTCTTCGGCAATGCCTTTTTGCGAAATACCGTAATGGTTCAATATTTCAACCTGCGAGCCGGTAACCGTATATTCATCAGGTATACCCATAATTTTAAACGGCTTGTTGTAACCCCTTTGCAAAAGGTAAGATGCGCAGGCTTCGCCCAAACCGCCGTAAATAAAATGCTCTTCAACGGTTATTACAGCCTTTACAGCATTGGCTATACGGCCCAGCAGCACGGTGTCCAGCGGCTTAATGGTATGCATGCTTATTACCGTAGCGGCTATGCCATGTTCAGCTTCCAGTTGCTGCGCGGCAAGCAGGGCCGGGTAAACAGTTTCGCCATTGGCTATAATAGCAATATCAGCGCCCCTTTTAATTATCCGGCCCTTGCCGAATTTAAAAGGTTCGGTTTCATCGGGGTTTAACAAGGGCATTGGCTTTTTGCCAAACCGCAGGTAAACCGGCTTATTCATTTGCGCCGCCAGGCGTACGGCTTGTTCTGTTTCAAAATTGTCGGCAGGGGCAACAATGGTAATGTTATTAATGGCGCGTAACACAGCAAAATCATGTAAACTATGGTGTGTTGTACCCAAAGCCCCATAGCTTACACCGGCGCTTATACCCACCAGCTTAACCGGGTTATCAGAATAAGCCACATCGTTTTTTATTTGCTCAAGCGCGCGTGCTGTTAAAAAACAGGCAGGCGAAACGGCGAAAGCCTTCTTCCCTGCCGATGCCAGTCCGGCGGCTACGCCAACAAGGTTTTGTTCGGCTATGCCTATTTCCACTATCTGCTCAGGAAAACGCTCGCCAAATGCCACCAGTTTACCTGAGCCGCGCGAGTCGCTGGTAACGGCAATAATTTGCTTGTCCGTTTCGGCAAGTTCCTGCAATGTTATTGAAAATACATCCTGGTTGGCTTTACCTGTGGCCGTGGTTGTTTCTGTAACTGCACCCATTGTTAATATGCTAAATTATTGGCGGTGTCTAATTCGGTTATAGCCTGCTCATATTGCTCGGCCGAGGGAACGCCGTGGTGCCATTTCACCTGGTTCTCCATAAAACTGATGCCTTTGCCCTTTACCGTATGTGCTATAACCAGGCTTGGCTTACCAACGGTTAATGGCAAACTGTTTAAAGTATCGGTCAGCTCCAGTAAATTATGGCCATCAACGTGCTTAACCGCCCAGCCAAAGCTTTCAAACTTTTCATCAAGCGGGTCGGTATTGCATACATTGGCTGTTGGCCCTGTTATTTGCAGGGTATTTTTATCAACTATAGCGCAAAGGTTGTCCAGCTTATAGTGCGATGCTGTAAGCGCGGCCTCCCAGTTGGAGCCTTCGGGCAGTTCCCCATCACCCAAAAGGGTAAAAACGCTGTAATCTTTTTTATCCATTTTACCCGCCAGTGCAACACCCGCGGCTATCGGTAAGCCATGCCCTAATGCGCCTGTATTTTGTTCAACGCCATTTACTTTTTTTGTAGGATGACCTATGTAATGCGATTGGTATTTGCACAGGGTCCCCAAATCGCTCTCGGGGAAAAAGCCTTTGTCGGCAAGGGTTACAAATAATGCTTCAACGCAATGCCCCTTACTTTGAATATACCGGTCGCGGTCGGGCGATTTAAAATTGGCCGGGCTTACATTAAGCACTTCATTGTACAACACATTCAAAATATCAATGCACGACAGACTACCCCCCGTATGCCCCGCATTTGCGCCCACAATATATTTGAGTATCTTTTTACGGTACTCCGTTGATTTCCTTGCTAATTCTTCACCTGTCATCACTGTCAATTAATTATGCTGATATATTTCCCAGCCCATATAATTACCCAGGGCTTCTTTTAAAATACCGGCCGTTTTCGAAGCGTTCATCACCACATGATGTTCAAAACCGTTGCGGCACACATATTGCATCAGCCCCTGCATATTGTTTATTTGCGCTACCGCGCGGTTACCAAACGTGTTTAGCGCATCATCGGTTAGTTCGCCTTCGCCTATGTAGGCTTTAATAATTCCCTTACAATCATCGGTGCTAATGCGCCCAAACGTAAGCGGGGAAGCCGGGGTACGGCCCGATAAAGCGCCGTATGTGTTTTCAACGCCAACGGTAGTGCCGAGTATAGGCGCGTTGCTTATTTCAATATCAGGTAAAAATGATTTTGCCCAGTTACCACAATGGAACAGCACACATTTGTTTTCATCATCGGCATAATTGTTGTTCCAATCCACCAAAGCGCTTGGTGAGCCCGATGCCAATTGCATGGCATACATGCTCAACGTGCCCGTAACATCAACCTCGCAGGCGCTTGGCAGCATATTTTCGCTCATTATGCTCATGCTGGTACACACATTACAACCATAGTTTTGCTGTAGCGATGTCCAGCATTGTATGGCCGTCGCGTCAAGCGAATTATCCTCCATAAAATTATTGAGTACAACATCCAGCTTAGCTATCTGTACCAGTGCCTCATCGGGCGTGCGGCCTTTGGGGGCGTAGGCTAATATTTTATCCAGGCGATCTTTAACCACTTTGTCGTCTTTGGATAGTTTATTGGCATTGCCCAGTATTTCTGAAAGATCGACGGTTACTACTGAAATACCATTGCGCTGTAATATCTTTTCGCTGTAACGCACGGTGTTAAAACCGCCCGGACGAGCGCCAACGGCACCTATGCGCACTTTTCTTAACCCTTTAACCACCCGGCAAACTGCCACAAAGTTTAGCAGTTCGGTAGCAAACTCCGGCTGTGCAGGGTGAATAACATGCTGAGCAGTTATGGTATATTTTATGCCGAACTGATAAAGGTTATTACAAGCCGATATTTTTCCACACCACGAATCGCGGCGGCGGGCAACATCAAGCTTATTTAATTCATCGGGATAAGCCTGTATAAGCACAGGTACGTTAAGGCCTGCCAGTTTTAGCGTTTCGGCAATGCCGCGCTCATCGCCAAAATTCGGAAGCACAACAAGTACCCCAATAATATCATCCTGGTTTTTGCGGAAAAGTTCGGCGCATTGCTGCGCGTCTTTAAAGGTTTCAACACCGCCTAATTTTGATTGCTGCTCATCCAGCATTATGGGGTTAAGGTTCAGCCTGGCAAACAGTTCGATAATATCTTTTCGCGCCTCTGCCACCAGCCTGTCGGGAAAGAAATCGCGATTGCCAATAATGACACCCAAAGTAGTTTTATTACTCATTTTAATAGCCTTATACAGTTTATAATGGTTACCTGGCCAAAAAACAAAGCGGTTTTGGCCTTGATAATATTTTACACTTGTTTAATAGCCATGATTAGGATAATGCGGGCTATATGGTTTGTGCAAACTCAAAAGTATTACAATGTGTTTGTTGATTGTGATAATAGCTTATCATGATTTTGTAGGATATTATCATGCGGCTTCTCAACCGGGTGCCGCCGCCAGTAATTGGCCAGGATAGAACCGGAAATATTCATCCACGGGCTAAATACAGCCGGCGCAAGGCCTACGGTTGCCAATTTCCCCATAGTTCCGGCCAGTCCCGATGCCATACCGCCGTTTTGCAGGCCAACTTCAAATGCTATGGTGCGTGCCGAGTTTTTATCGAGCTTAAATAAACGACTAAGCCAGTAACCAAAGAAATACCCGGCCCCGTTGTGTATAACAGATGCGAGGAACAGCAATAGCCCTACATGCAGCAGGTTGTCGCGCCCGGCAGCCGTGGTAACGGTGGTAAAATATACAATGCCGAACATGGACAGGTAAGGAACATATTTATCGATGTTTTTATTACGTGAATAAAGCAGGTGGTATGCGGCCCCGACAATGAAAGCGCCCGTGAAGAAATTAAACAGTTGAGCTGATTGTAAAGCCTGGGGCGATAAATTAAGTGTTAACCAATGCCATACACCCCATCCCTGGCCTGCAAGCCATATTATACACATCATCGCGACGATATAAGTGTTTCGTTTTCCTGTTGATGATGCCCTTTTAAGGTAATCATGTAAAAAGGCCGCGCCGATAGGTACTATCACAATGTTGATGATCTCCATCATCATGGGGACGAACTTAACTTCAATCAATGTGCCTGCCAGCAAACGCATTAGCAGCGGGGTTAAGAACGGGGCGGCAAGTGTGGCCATTGCCGTAACCGTAACAGATAATACCAGGTTAGCGCGTGCCAGGTACACCATTACATTTGAGGCTAAACCACTGGAACACGAGCCTATCAAAATAATGCCGGCAGCTATCTCCGGGTCGAAATGAAATATGCGGGTAAGCATAAAACCCATTAGCGGCATTATTGAAAAATGGCAAAGCAAACCTATCAAAACGCCTTTCCCGGTAGTGGCCAGGCCCGAGAAATCGCGGATGCTCATTTGTATGCCCATGCCGAACATGACCAATTGCACAATGGCGAGTATAAGCCACTTATTACGCAGGTCGACAGGCCCCAGCTTTAAAAATGCATTGGGATAAGCCATTGCCGCAACAACGGCTACAATTATCCACGCGGTATACTGGTAATTCTTTAACGAGGTTACAGCACCTATGCCAATGGCTAATGACACAGCCAGGCAAACCGAAGCGGCAGTCCATAACTGGGCGTTGGCCATAAGCAGGCCCGCTAATAAGGTTATTAACGATAGCACGCTTATACCAAGGCAAAATTGCTGCAGCCGTTTCATGGTGTTAAATTACAGAGGCCAGGTATTTAACAGCATTTGGCGGACTGGCTACTATTGGTACAATTTTATCACTATCGGCAAGCGTATCAACCACTCGCGCCATTGAGGCCTGTGCCAGTAATATCACATCAACCTGTTTCGATAATTCACGAAGGGCAGCTGCAACCAATGTATCATGTTTGGCGGCATCGCCATTCATCAGTGCCTCAAATGCGCCGTCGCATAACTTCGAGGTTAACTCAATTTCTTTTCCTGCTAATGCTGCCCGGCGCCTTACCAGGTCGGCAGTAGGCTCCAGCGTGGTTGGCAAGGTTGCTATTACACCAATTCGTTTGCCTGTTTGCACCGCCATATCGGCCATTGGCTGGTCAACCCTTAATACAGGCACCGTAGCCCCTTGTGCTGCCGCTTCCACCGCGGCGCCGATAGAAGAACACGTAACCAGGATATAATCAGCGCCCGAATCCTCTGCTGAGGCAACATAATCAGCAACACGTTTTGAGATGGCAGGTGTTAGTTCGCCTCTTTCGCGTATGTTTTTAACCAGGCTGTCATCAACAATATTAAACGTGCTAACGCCGGGTAAATATTGTTTGCAAAGCTCGTTGAATACAGGTATCAATGTGGCCGAAGTGTGTATAAGCCCTAATGTTTTTGGTTTCATAAGTATTGTTATTTATGCTATGGTTTTCCCTTGTAATACTGTTTTAAAATAATCGTCGCTGCCTACCTGGCCGCCTTTAAAGCTTACTTCAAGGCCATGGGCCGGTGAACCGGGGGCATAGGCCTTGCACAAAGGTGCACCCGGCGATAGTGGCGCTATCATCTCAACAGCTTCTATCCCCATGGCCCTCGCTACATAGCCCGAGGTATCCCCGCCCGCTATAACCAGGCGCTCTAACGTTGTTTTACCGGCTACACCTACGGCTATTAATCCTAATACAGTTCCAAAAAGCTCGGCTGTTTTTGTGCGGATAGTATGTGGTGTTAAGCCATTAGCTGCAAAAGCCTGATAGGTTTCAGTAAAGCGCGGGTCGTGGGTGCCCAAACTGGTATGGATAATAACAGGTATGCCGCGATCAAGCAATTCAACCACTGTGTTAATATAATCAGCAATAGTGCTTTCGGGGTCGGTTGAATTTGCAATTGCAGGCGTATCAAGCGCTATTTCTGCAAAGCCGTGATCGGCAGCATAAGCTATTTGTTTGGCGGTTACCGGTGAGCAACTGCCCGAAACTACCAGCATGCTTTTGGCATTTCCAACATCGGGCCAGTTTGTTTTTAGCTGCAAACATCCTTGTTCAGCCCAGTATTTGCCAAGCGCCATACTGATGCCTGATGAGCCTACCGAAAATAATGGCTTATCCGAAGCCGCATATTCACCGATCAATTTTCCTATCATACCCAAATCAGCTTCGGTTAACGCGTCGAATAGGATCACTTGCTTACCGCTTTCGATCTCTGAAGCTAATTTATTCGGTGTCGTTTGTCCATTTTCAGCCAATGCCAAAACATCAACCAGGCCTATATTCTTTTCGGTTTGGTGGGCAAGGTGTAACCGAAGATCGCTTTCATCAGCCGGGGTTACAGGATGATGTGCCATAGAAGGATGCCGGTCAAGCCGGAATATTTCGCCCCCGCTGCCAATACCCATGCGGGCAAATAAGTTGCCAAATAAGCAATACCTTCCCAATGCAGGCGCAGCTACCAACAATGGGATAAATGGCGCATCAAATATTTCGGCTCCCACATCTATCGCCTTGCCAATACTGCCTATTTGCGGCGATGAATCAAATGTTGAACAAACCTTGTAATGTACATGAGGTGCGCCCAATGCTTTCAGTGCTTCAAAAGCAGGCAGCAGTGTCATTTCCATTTCAGCGGGCGGCATAGCACGAGTCATGCCGGCTACACCTATGGCCTGCAAATCCTGGTATCCTGCCAGCATAGCAGGGGTTGGCGGTTCAATAAATAAGATTGTTTTTATCCCTGCACGACTCAAAAACTCAAGCGCGTCAGTCGACCCGGTAAAATCATCGCCATAATAAGCCAATAAAAGTTGACGCTTGTTTCCCATCTACTTGTTGCCAAATTTTTCAACCGATTGTGCAAATTTCGGGTAATATTTTACTGCATCGGCCAACGTCATTCCATTTACCGCGCCTTCCCAGGCCTGTTGCAATGCACGTACACCATTTGCCGCTCCGCCCGGATGTGCCATAATGCCGCCGCCTGCCATATAAAGCAGATCGGTAGTTTTTGTGCGCCTGTAAGTTTCAAATGCCTGGCCGCCCCATTGCCCCGATGATACCACCGGTAATACCGTATGGCTAAAAAGCGGTTTTAAACAAGCTTCAATAGAACGGACCACCGAATCGTCCGACTCCCAAAACTTGTTTTGGATGCCGTTTACATGTATTTGGTCGACCCCGGCCAGCCGCCATAATTTTTGATAGGCCGGAAACTCTATACCCAGCAGCGGGTGGCGGTTCAGCATACCCCAGCCGTTTCGGTGCCCGTGTATAACAAGCTGTCCCCGGTCGCAAACTTTTTTTGTACCGGCTAAACCCACACTATTCAGGCTGATCATGGCGCAGGTACCTCCGGCATTTACAATATGATCATACCGCCGCAACATACTGTCCACCTCATCGCTGATGTTAAACGCGTACATTACTTTTTTCCCGGTTTTATCGGCATGTGCATTAATTACCCGCATTACGGCGTTTACCCTATCCTCAAAAACAGAGTTGGCAGATGACGACATTAATTCATCGTCCTTTATAAAATCAATGCCTGCTTCAACAAGGGTTTTTACCAGTTCGGCGGTTTGTCCAGGCGTCATGCCTATACTTGGTTTAATAATGGTACCGATAAGTGGCCTGCCACTAACGCCGGTACTTAACCGTGACCCTTCAATGCCGAACCTGGCACCAGCGAAATGCGAGGCGTAAGAAGGCGGCAACTCTATATCCATTAACTTAAGTCCGGTGAATTGCGTAAGCTCATATAAATTACCCTGTAAGGTTGATATGAGCACAGGCAGGTTATAACCAAAATTTTCTATCGACCATGATACCTCGATATTGGCCCGGTGATATTTGCCGTTTTTGGAAACCGCGCCGGGGATTGCCGGTTCAGTTACCGTTTCAAGTTGTTCAATGTTCTCTACTCTTGCCGCAAAGCGGGCTTTTAATTCTTCCGTTTCGTTGGGCACGGCAACAAATGTTCCTGACGATTGCTCGCCGGCTAATACCTGTGCCGCTTTTTCAACAGCATAGGGTGTTTCTATATAATATTTTGCAATTATCCTTTCCATTTTGTTGGGCCAGTTGGTTTCTAATTTTTATCGCGATAGGGGCGATAAGTAGTTAAATTTTCATATTATAACCTCAATTGCGTTTATTGCAGGTTCAAATCATCACAAAATGTATTTATTTAAATCTATATGAATCCAACAAATTTATCCGGATACTACATGCAACTTATGTAGAATTTATGCCATCAATTGTAGGATATTATCATGCTTCGGGCATGGATATAAAGCGGAGGGGCTGGAAGATCATATAAATTATAAACCCGAGAATGCAACTAATGCAAAATATTCGGACAAACCTATTCATTACAACATTCGTACAAGACCCTATGACACTTGCACCTAAATATTTTTTGTTAGCATTAGCAGTTATCGGGATAACTGCCTGCTCGAAAAAGAACGATACCAAACCATCATCTGCCATCGTCGGGAAATGGCACCTCGTTGCTGATACAACAAAAAACTATACGAACGGCTCTTTAACCGAAACAGATGTAGAGCCCATTACCGATGCGGATTATGCACAGTTTAATACCGATGGTAGCGGCGTAACTGCCAATAGTAGTTCTATCACCAATTTTACCTACACCATCAGCGGCAATACCTTAATCATAAAAACAGCAGCGCAAAACCAAAACGGCGTGCATATTGATGCACTTACTGAAAATTATGCCATCAAAAAGCTAAGTTCCAGCCAGCTTTTTCTTTTTTCTGATGATACCGAAAATGATAGTGGTACCACCTACCGCATGACAGAAGCTTCGTATTTTACGAAATAAAATTCAGCCCGGCAGTGTCGCATTTCAATTAGTAACCTTGCCGATCTTTTACTCTTCCCTGAAATCAGTGTTATCTCTTTCTCATGGGTAAGCAGTATTTTTTAAAACAACAATGGCGGGGATAAATCCCCGCCATTGTTGTTTTAAATTATTGTTAATGGCTTATTTAAGTATCCACATTGCAGCGTTAATATCGTCATTACCGCCGTATTGGCTTTGTAATGCTTTGTTGTAATTAGCACTATTTGCAGTACGCTCAACCAACGGATATTGGAAACGCTGGGCTATACGCTGACCGTTATCAGTACCGGGGCCCGCTGTAAAAACCGGCACACCGGTCCGGCGGTAGGTATAATATGACTCTAAGCCTGAGTGACGGAATAATGCAAGGTATTTTTGTTGTAAAATTTGTTTTAAACCAGTAGCGCCACCGGCATATTGAACTAAAGGCTGGGCATAATATGTATTCCAGTTAACTGCGATAGGATAAGTATCATAGTTTGATGCAACAGCAACGCCTGTTGTTGAACCCGGGCGATAAAAGTATGCGGTGAATGTGCCATTAGCAGGAATGCCATAAGATGCCATTGATGCCTGTATACCGGCTATATAGTACGTTTCGGCGTTACCGGCTGTCCAGCCGCGGTTTATTCCTTCGGCTATATTGAACATCAATTCAGGATACCCTATCTGTATGCTTGGCTCACCCGTATAGGTTGAATAATAACGTTTCCTGTTTAGGAATGAATATCGTTGCAAACCTGCCTGGCTGTACATAATACCCAAATCTAATCCCGGGTCGGCTCCTACGAATGACGCGAACGATGTTGGGCTTTGATGTAAACTATCTACTTTATAACGGCAAGGCTCGGCTGTTACAAATACGCGCGGATCTTGTAAAGATGTTAACAAGCCTATATAAGTGGAAGACGTATTTTGCCTTGAACCGCTTTGTCCAAAATTATCTGGTGTTTGGGGATAGTAATTAGTTGGGCTCAGGAAAACATATTGCAGGTTATCCGCCGGGCTATCCATTAATGGGTATTTTGAAGGATTGGTTATTATGCTGTTAAATTGCGATGCGATGTTCAGGTCGGTATCGTCAACTTTTTTGCTTAGCTCTAATAACAACCTTATACGGAACGTATTGACTGCTTTTTGCCATTGTACCAGGCTATTATTGTAAAAAATATCGTTGCTTAAAGTAGCGCCCAAACCCGTACCCCCTTTGGTTGGATCGGCTATTAATATCGACATATCGCTGTTCGCGCTTTCCAGCCAGGCCAAACATTGCAGCATAACTGATTTTTGCGTGTCATAAGCGGGGGTTAAGTTATCCAGGCCTTTCAGAGCATCGGTCATAGGTATATCTCCTCTATCCAAACTCATTTTGCTAAAGAAATATGCCCTGAAGAATTTCCCCATAGCCTCATAAGGGTTGATAGCGGCTCCGCCGGATGCAGCAGCCTGCTTTTCCATTTCGAGCACATTTTTTATAGTTGTATAATAATCTGCCCCGCTATCAAAATCATAAGTGTTATTACCATAGTAATTGTAGTTATAAATATAATACTGGCACCATATTTCATCTTTGTTAGATGTATTTTTATACACTACGCTGCTTTGATAGTTACTGGCATAGGCGCCATCGGGCAAATCCGGGAAATCATTAAGTACACCATTAAAAAGCAAAGAGGCGGCAACTGTAGCTGGAACATTTTTATTTATAGTTGCTTCCTGAAAACTTTTATTACAACTGCTTACCGCTAATAACATTAGTACCGGCAGTAAATAAACTATATAATTTTTTTTCATGATCATTATTGTTTGATTAGAATGAAAGTTTGATGTTAACACCATAACTGCGAACTGATGGCGACTGCAAACCTGTGAGCGAAGTTTCACTATCGGCATATTGATCCAGATCGACATCTTTAAATTTCGGGTCCTTATAGAAATACAACAGGTTACGCCCATAAAGCGATGCTGAAGCACTGCTTATAAATGTTTTTTGCAACCATTTTTTAGGGAAGCTGTAACCAATGGTCAACTCGCGAAGCTTGGCGTACGTTTTGCTCATTAAATATGCTTCATCAACATTATAATACTCGCTCACAAATTCCTGTACTTCCGCTTTGGTTTTGTTAGGGGCAAATTGCATTGCACCGTAGTTTAAAACCGCGCCTGTAGCCGAGTTATAATTAGGAGCAACGCCGTTTGATATTTGCACACCCTGGCCTACGTACGACCCAAAATAAGTTGAACCTTGTTTGCTTTGGTTTAACCAGTCCTGATAACGGGCAGCACCGAGCGCACCTTCAGCAGTTAACGCATTGCTACCGCCACGCATGGTTTTATTGAATACATAGTCATTAGTAACACCACCAACTGAACCATCAAACTGGAAGCCCAGGCTCCATTGCTTGTAGTGAAAAGTGTTATCGATGGACCAGGTAAAGTCAGGGTCTAAGTGCCCTAAGTATTGTGGCACCGGATTAACTAAAGGTTCACCACCGCCCTTACCATCTTTATCCGGTGAGCTATAGATGATCTGCCCTTGCGGATCCCTTACGAAAGCCGTTCCGTAATACTTATCGGTACGGTCGCCTTGTTTAAAGAAGGTGTTGTAAGTATCTTGTCCTGCAGGAAGTTGTTCATATTTATTAACATAAGTTGACCAGTTAATCAAAACATCCCAACCAAAACCATCCGGATTTTTTATAGGGGTGCCGCTTAAGCTAAGCTCATAACCTGTTTTGCGGGTTTTTAAAGCGTTTACATATTCAATTTCATAACCCGTTGCCGTTGAAATTGCGTTTGGTAGTATTTGCGGGCCATCAATGTACTGAAATGCAGTAGCGCTTAAGCCTAACCGGTTTTTTATAAATTTAATGTCAAACCCTTCTTCGTAATTTACACGTGTAGAAGTTTTGATACCTTCCTGGTATAAATAATCGCTCGCATAACCTGCCGTTTGATTATTATAAGGCTTGCTGATAGATGCTGATGTGTTAAGCAAATAATCCGGGCCATTATAAGGCGAATTGTAAGTAGTACCATAACCCAGCGGATTATCAAAAAGCGACGGGCCTGTACCTCCGTCAAATGCAGTAATTGAACTGTATGGAGCCGGGCCAATGGTTGCGCTATTCCTGTCACCCCGAATGTTTGCGTAAGAAAAACGCCCCTTTAAAAATGTTATAGCATCGGGCAGTTTAATATAATCTGATAGCACTGTTGTTACTGAAACACTAGGATAAGTGAAGTTTTGAACTGTGGAAAAGTCAGAAGATTTTTCTCTGCGTATTGTACCCGATAAAGTAGCGTATTTACCAAAGGATAAATCCAGTGAAGCAAAATAGCTCAATTGTTTTTCAGTGGCATTAAAGCTGGTAGCCTGTATGGGGTTTAAAGTGTTACTGAATGCATATACACCGGGCACCGTTAAATAATCGGTTGATACCCAGCTTGAATTGTATTTAAAATTACGAAAGTTACCACCTACTAAACCTGAAAAGTTGTAGAACTTATTGATAGTGTAATCATAATTAACGGTTAATAAGGTATTGTTTTCAAACAGATCACGGCGGTCTTCGCGGTAATCACCCATGTTTCCTTCGCGTCCATAAGGGTGTGCCGAATAAGGCATATCTTCAGTACGCAACAGGTTATAAGTATCTACCTGGTTTTTGAGGCTAACATTAATATTATCGTTGATCTTATAGTTGCCTGATAAATAACCATAAACATCGTTTTTATGATGGCCGCGTGTCCATTCTTCCGTCATGAACCATGGGTTGTGGTAACGGGTGTACTCCGCAAATTCCGATTGTACACCTACTTTGCCCGGCTGCCATATCGCTTTAATATCAGGCGCGTTTACATTCCAGTCAGCACCTGTCCATATTGCCATATTATAAATAATACTGTTAGGGCCGTACTGAACATCAGGAAAATTGTCAGTGCTCTGCCTGTTAAAATCAACACTTGCTTCAAATGTTAAACGCGAAGTAGGGCGGAATTGCGCATAAAAATTCGCGTTAGCTATATCAAGATATTGGAAAGGGATATAACTTGTTTGATGTTGCTGCGAAGCAGAAAAGCGTGTTGTAAAATTCTCGCCATTATCAGTTATAGCAATATCATTGTTAAACTGGTAGCCGGTTTGTAAAAAATTGGCAAGGTTATTAGCACCCCTTGCAACCCATGGAGTACCCTGGCGAACACCATTTACTACAGGGCTATCATATTGAGGGATCAACTGGCCGGCAAAGTATGGGCCCCAAACATCGTAATCGCTATCAACACCACCAGGTGCACCACCCTTACCATCAACAAACTTATAAAATTCATTTTCACCCGGGCCGAATGAATGCTGAACCCTTGGGAATGCAACAAAGCCTTTGTTCATTACCGAACTGCTGTTTATATCAACAGTTAAGCCTTTCTTTTCCTTATCTCCTTTTTTTGTAGTGATAACAATAGCACCGAATTGCGCACGGCTGCCATATAATGCAGCAGCAGCAGGGCCTTTCAACACGGTATAACTTTCAATGTCATCGGGGCTAAGGTCGAAAGTATCGGAGTTGATCGGCAAGCCGTCAACAACATACAGTGTTACTGTGTTACCACGAATATTTACATTAGGCGTACCTAAAACCTCGGAAGTCGCGTTTACGGTTAACCCGGCAACCTTACCTATCAGGCCGTTGATGGGGTTAGGATCGCGGGCCGTGGTTAAATCACTGCCCTTCACCGTTTGCGTGGCGTAACCTATTATCCTGGTTTCCTTTTTAACACCAAACGCGGTAACTACCACCTCATTTAAGGTTTTACTATCGCCAAGCAAGCTTACATTAATAATAGTTTTATCAGTTACCACAACGTTAGTAGTAGCGTAGCCCACAAAACTGTAAACTAAGGTTTGCCCTTTTTCAGCAGCAATAAAATAATGGCCATCTGCATCGGTTATAGTGGCTTTAGCAGTCCCGCTGATCTTCACAGTTACGCCAGGGATTGGCTGTTTGTTCTGATCGATAACTGTACCGCTGATTTTCGTTTGCCCGAACACTATGCCCGGGGCAAGAAGGAATAACAAAACTGTTATTACAATCTTGAATTGCTGGTAAATTTGTTTCATTTTTTCAATAGGATTAAGGGGAATGGAAGAAATTTTTTCATGCAGCAATACTAAACTTAGTTTATTATTTGTAAACTAAGTTTATGTTATGCTATGTTCAAGAAAGTGTTTATGAGATGTTAAGACGGGGCAGTTTTAGTAACAAAGTAGTTACCGGGGGCTTACAATAAATTAATCTTGGGCGGATTAAACAGCATTAATGATTTAATTCTAAATGCCTGATTGCTAACAATTTTAAATATTCAAGGTTGTTTACCGGGATATTCATTTCTTTGGCAGCGTCATCCCAATGCCGTAATTTAATTATTAACTCAGCATCAGGGTTAGCTTCAAATACCCGGGCCTCATCTTCACTCATTGGCCCACCCTGGAATTCAAGCGTAGCTTTGCTGGCAGGCGACAATTTGTTATAGTATTCCGGGTATTTATAGGTTAGGTACCGCTTTGCAATTACATGGCTTTTTACCAGTGCGGCAAGCCTTTCCGAAAACCCAAGACTACGTAAATAACCGGCACCGATCTGCTCATGGTCAACGTTGCCCATGCCATCCATGCTTTCGGCTTCTCCCCATTCGGCGCACAAGTGACCAATATCATGGAAGAAAGCTGCCAGGATAACTTCATCGTCATAACCTTCGGCTTGTGCAAGCGTTGCAGCCTGCGACATATGTTCGAGTTGAGATACAGGTTCACCTATATAATCCTCATCGCCATATTTTTCATATAGTGAAAATACCTGGTTTACTTTAGCAGTGTTTGATAGATGTTCCATAATTTTAAAACAAATGAACCCGATTAAAATTAGATTATTGTTAAATATTTATAATCAATTTATACAAATACTAAACAAAAATTGCACATTTAATCAACTGCCTTTAACGTTTATTAACAAAAATATTACCCCCGCAATAAAACTTATAGCTAATTTGCGGCACTTAAACTATGCAATGGAAGAAGACGTTATTATCCAGATAAGTAACCATATAAAGGAAAAACGCCGCGAGAAAAATATCACCGTTCAGGAGCTTGCCGCACGTGCCAATGTAAGCAAGGGGTTGATATCACAAATTGAAAATAGCCGTACCGTTCCATCATTAATGGTATTGATAGATATTATAAAAGCACTTGAAATTGACCTTAATGTTTTTTTTAAAGATATCAGCACTAAAAACGACCAACCGCTTATACTGGTAAAAAGAAAAAGCGACTATGAGCATTTTGAGAAAGAACATGCTACAGGCTTTCATTACCAGCGGATATTTACCCAGTTTATTAACCAATCCACGGTAGATATTGTAATACTCGAACTTGAGCCCGGTGCGAACCGCCCTTTGGTTGAAACAGAGGCTTTTGAATATAAATACACCCTTTCGGGCGAGGTTGAATACCAGTTTAACGATGAAACCATAAGGCTATCACAGGGCGACTCCATATTATTTGATGGCAGGATACCCCATACTCCCCGTAACTTAGGGAAAAAAACTGCCAGCACACTGGTTATATACTTCTTCGAAGAAAAAAAATAATCCCTTTCACAGCACCCTGGATATATTTAATGGTATGTTAATACTAAATTAGTTTACTATTAATAAACTAATTTTAGTATTGCTGAACAATATATCTCATTATATATGCCTATTAAATTAGTTGTTTTTGACATTGCCGGAACGACCGTGCAGGATGAAGAAAGTGTGATGCTGGCATTTCAGTCTACCTTAAAAAATTATGGATATGATATCCCGGTAAAAGAAGTAGCGCCTTTAATGGGCTATAAAAAAATAGATGCTGTAAGAATACTGTTAGAAAATAATGAACCTGATGCCGGCAAAGTTACCGATGAATTTATTAATGAAATTCATAACGACTTTGTAAACCAAATGGTGATATTTTACCAGACATCACCCAATATAGCAGCATTTCCAAACACCGAAAAAACATTCAGCACCCTGCATGAACAAGGGATAAAAGTTGGTGTGAATACCGGCTTCCCCCGTGTTATTGCCAATGCCGTTCTTGAGCGTGTAAAATGGGAAGAAAAAGGGCTTGTTGATTTTGTGATCACATCAGACGAGGTGGAATACGGCCGCCCCTACCCTTTCATGATACAAAAAATGATGACCGGCAGCGGTATTACCGACCCGTTAGAGGTTGCAAAAGTAGGCGATACGGAAGTAGATATAAATGAAGGGCAAAATGCCGGCTGCAAATATGTTATAGGTGTTACCACCGGCGCATTCACCCGCGAGGAACTGGAGCCTTACAACCCCACACACATTATTGACGATATAGCTGAAGTTTTAACCATAATTAATCAATAAAAAAATTATGATGGAAAAGCTACGCGCTAAAGTTGCCAAATGGCCGTACGGCCTGGTATCGGTATTTGCTGCTATTTCTTCATTTGGGGCTTATACCTGCATGTATGCTTTTCGCAAAGGGTTCTCGGCAGGTACATTTACCGGGCAGCAATATTTTCATATCGATTACAAAGTTTGGCTGGTTATAGCGCAGATAATTGGCTATACCATGAGCAAGTTCTACGGCATAAAGTTCATATCAGAACTTAAGCCGGGGCAGCGTGCAAAAAGCATCCTTCTATTAATTGGTATAGCCTGGCTGGCGCTGTTGTGTTTTGCTTATGTACCTGCCCCATATAATATCATATTCTTATTTATTAACGGGTTTCCGCTAGGCTTAATATGGGGATTGGTGTTTGCCTATCTTGAAGGCCGGAAATCAACCGAATTTATGGCGGCTGTTTTATCTATCAGCCTTATTTTCGCTTCGGGTTTTGTTAAAACTGTTGCCAGGACTTTAATGAGCTCATTTCATATCAGCGAATACCAAATGCCCTTTTTAACCGGGGCATTGTTTATAATTCCATTACTATTATTTGTATTCTGCCTTGAGTTAATGCCACCCCCAACCGCTGAAGATATAAAACTGCGCACCAGGCGCCTGCCCATGGACGCGGCAGAACGCAAAGACTTTTTAGTCCGCTTTTTACCCGGCATCATACTTACGCTTATTATTTATGTACTGCTAACCATTATGCGCGATGTACGCGACAACTTTGAGGTTGAAATTTGGGCCAGTTTAGGCGTTAAAAATAACAGCATTTTTACACAGATAGATAGCATAATATCAGTGATTGTATTAATCGCCATGAGTTTATTAATACTGGTAAAAAAGAACCTTAAAGCCTTTAGCATTATACATTATATGATAATTGGTGGCTGTGTAATGATTGGCGCAGGGACCATTTTATATGGCCTTAAACTCATTGATCCCATGACATGGATGACATTAGCAGGTTTGGGGCTTTATTTTGGTTATGTACCTTACAATGCTGTATTTTTTGAACGCATGCTGGCATCATACCATTTTAAAGGTAATGTGGGTTTCTTAATATACGTAGCCGATTCAATTGGCTATTTAGGCAGCGTAAGTGTATTGTTGGTGAAGGAATTTGGCCGCCCTAATATCAGTTGGGGATCATTCTTTCAACAGGGCGTAATGACGGTGGCTGTTGTGGGCGGTATATGCGCGGTGCTATCCTTAATATATTTTTTGGGCGTTGCCCGTAAATCACAAAATGGCAAGGGCGCAAATCTTGAAATTGTATCGGCATGAAAAACAAATCAGCAATAGTAATTGGTGCGGGTATAGTTGGATTGGCAACCGCGCGTGCATTGGCGATCAGAGGTTACCGCGTGACGGTTTTTGAACGCAATGAACAGGCCGCAGGTGCATCTATTCGTAATTTTGGGATGATATGGCCCATTGGCCAGGCAACCGGGCCATTGTATGAAAGAGCAATGTTATCACGCAGCATATGGAAAGAAATATGCGCCGAAGCCAATATATGGCATGATGAGCTTGGTTCATTACATCTGGCCTATCATGATGATGAGCTGGAAGTAATAAAAGAATATGTCGGCATCAACCATTCATTCCGCGATTGCCATGTATTGAGTGCAACTGAAACTTTGGAAAAATCGCCGGCTGTAAACCCCAATGGATTAAAAGGCGCTTTGTTCAGTTCAGAGGAAATGATAGTTGAATCGCGTGTAGCGGTTGGCCAGGTGGCTAAATATTTGGCTGATAAATACGACGTTCAATTTCACTGGAATACGGCTATCAGCAAAATAGTGCACCCGGAAGTACATTCGGGCGACAGGTTTTGGGAGGCCGATGAAATATTTGTTTGCAGCGGCGCCGATTTTGAAACGCTTTATCCCGAATTGTTCCTGAAAACAAATATTACCAAATGCAAATTGCAGATGATGCGCTTGGTTAGCCAGCCTAATAACTGGCGAATAGGCCCCTCGCTATGCGGTGGTTTATCCATGATCCACTACCCCGGCTTCCAGGTTGCACCTTCACTGCCCGGTTTGCGCAAACGTTATGAGGAACAATATGCAGTACAATTAAAGTGGGGCATCCACGTAATGGCTTCACAAAACGGCAGCGGTGAGTTGACGATCGGCGACTCGCATGAATACGGACTTGTTCACGATCCTTTCGACAAGCAATTTATTAATACACTTATAACAGACTACTTACACACCTTCGCTAATTTTAAAGACTGGCAGTTAATGCAATCATGGCACGGTATATACCCAAAAATGATGAATGGCGAAACGGAACTGATAAAGGAAATTGAGCCGGGTGTAACCGTTATAAACGGCGTAGGCGGCAACGGCATGACGCTTTCATTCGGCCTCTGCGAACAATTTATTGCTTCGCGATAGCATATAACCATACATCTATCTATCAAAAACATAAAATATTTCAGCAATGGATAACAGGAGAGATTTTTTAAAGAAAGCGGCATTGCTTGCAGGCGCCGCCAGTGTAACCAATATTTTGCCGCCATCTATTCAAAAAGCAATGGCCATTAATGCCGCCGAAGGCAGTACTTATGTTGATGCCGAGCATATTGTTATCCTGATGCAGGAAAACCGTTCTTTTGACCATACTTATGGCACCTTAAAAGGGGTAAGAGGGTATAATGACCCTCGTGCCATCGATTTGCCTGATAAAAACAAAGTCTGGCTTCAAACGAATGAAAAGGGTGAAACTTATGCTCCCTTCCACCTCGATATAAAAAATACAAAGGCAACCTGGATGAGTTCGCTTCCACACTCGTGGAAAAACCAGCTTAACGCGCGTAACGATGGGCGGTTCGACCAATGGCTGATAGAAAAAAAGAACAGTATTGAAGAATACAGCGAGATGCCACTAACATTAGGCTATCATACCCGCGATGATATACCATTTTATTATGCTTTAGCTGATGCCTTTACCGTTTGCGACCAGAATTTTTGCTCATCGCTAACAGGCACCAACCCTAACCGGCTGCACTTTTGGACGGGCACCGTCCGCGGTGAGCAAAATGAGGGTTCCCGGGCATTGGTTTGGAACGAGGATATGGATTATGGCACACTGAACTGGACAACCTATCCCGAGCGGCTGGAGCAAAACGGCATTTCGTGGAAATGCTACCAGAATGAGATAAGCATTGATACAGGTTTTGATGAGGAAGGCGATTTCTGGCTATCAAACTTCCAGGATAATCCGTTGGAATTCTTTTCGCAGTACAATATCAAATTGTATAAAAAGCATATTGAACAGCTTGAAAAACTGTCGAAAGAATTACCGGGAAAGATAGATGCTTTACAAAAGGAAATTGATAACCTGCCTGCCGGCGATGCAAAGATCGCCCATAAAAAAATTCAGCTTAAACAATTAAAGACTGACCAGGAAAACGTAGAAAAAGACAGGCAAACTTATCATGCCGAAGCTTTTGAAGCACTAACTGATTACCAGAAAAACCTGCACATAAAAGCATTCGACAGCAATACAACCGACCCGCATTACCATACACTGGAACCATTAACTTACGATGATAATGGCACACAGCGCAGCATAAATATACCCAAAGGAGATGTGCTGTACAATTTCAGGCAGGATGTAACGGGCGGCAAATTACCAATGGTTTCGTGGGTTACCGCGCCGCAAAGTTTTTCCGATCATCCAAGCTCGCCCTGGTTTGGGGCCTGGTATGTTTCGGAAGTGCTGGACATACTCACGCAGAACCCCGAGGTTTGGAAAAAGACCATATTTATATTGGCTTATGATGAAAACGATGGCTACTTTGACCACGTTCCGCCATTCACCGCGCCGCATTCGCACAAGCCGGGGACAGGCAAAATATCTGAGGGGTTTGATACCCGCCTTGATTTTGTAACGCTTGAACAGGAAGAAGAAAGGCACGAATTTCCTGAAAAATATAACCGTGAAGGCCCTATAGGTTTAGGGTTCCGCGTGCCACTGGTGATCGCCTCGCCATGGACAAAGGGCGGCTGGGTAAACTCTGAGGTTTTTGACCATACCTCTACCTTACAGTTTTTAGAAACGTTTATCCATCAAAAAACAGGCAAAAAAATTACAGAAACAAATATCAGCCCATGGCGGCGGTTGGTTTGCGGCGATTTGACCTCAGTATTCCGTCCCTACCATCGCGATACTATCCCATCGCCTGAATTTGTGGCCAAAGACGCATTGATCGAAAGCATATACAACGCAAAATTCAAAAAAGTACCTGATGATTTCAGGCTGATGGATAAAGAATCGGCTAAGAAATTTAATGCCAATCCTACTGCATACCTGCAACAGGAAAAAGGCATAAAACCATCAAATGCGCTGCCTTATGATATACACGTTGATGGGAAGCTAAGCGCCGATGGCAAATCGTTTGAAATAACTTTTACCAACAGCGACAGCTTATTTGGCAAGGCGACTTTAGGTGCGCCATTTAATGTATATGCCCCCGGCGTTTATAAACAGTTAAATGGCGAATTTGCGCCGTTGCGTGCCTGGGCCTATGCAGTAAAACCCGGAGATAAATTAACCGATACCTGGCCATTAAGCGATTTTGAAAATGCCCATTATCACCTGCGCGTATATGGGCCGAACGGCTTTTACCGCGAATTTAAAGGAAATGCTAACAACCCGGATATAAAAGTGGCTTTTGAGCCGCAGAAAACCTTATCGGGTAAAGGATACACCGGAAATGTATTACTTAATATCGCTAACCATTCTGCCTCACCACAACATATTGAAATAATTGATAATTCATATAAAAGTGCTTTACAAAACAGGACAATCTTGCCTGGTAAATCGTCACTAACCATTCTTAATTTAATAAAAACCCATAACTGGTATGATGTAAGTGTGAATGTAAAGGATAGCCAGCACTTTGCAAAAAGATATGCAGGCAGAATTGAAAACGGCCAATCAGGCTTTACCGACCCCTTTATGGGAGGTGAGGTTAGTTAATGTTCGCACCGCGGACTATGCGCAAAAACAGAAAAGCCTTTCAAGTAAAATTGAAAGGCTTTTTTCTTGCTCCCCATACTGACACTCTCGTGAAAGATTTGGTGGAAGATCTTGAGAGAATTGCAAATTTGGAAACACTATCCTTCTTAAATGGACCTGAGAACGATACTGCCCGAAACATTTTTAGGCAATTATTAATAAGATAGTAATTTGGTATTGGATATTTGAAAACTAATTGTAAGTTTGCACTTACCGTAAGTTAATACTTACCATTAGAAATATGAATAATCAATTAGCTTTTACTGCCCTTGGGGACCCAACCCGACGGACAATCTTTGAAAAACTACAGCTGAGGCCAATGGCTGTGGTAGATATCGCCGATGGCTTACCCGTCAGCCGTCCCGCCGTATCCCAGCACCTTAAAGTACTGAAAGAGGCTAAACTCATTACCCTTAAAACCGTGGGCAATAATAATATTTATGAACTTAACCGGGAGGGGATAATAGCTATGAGAGATTATTTAGACCAGTTTTGGGATGACGCCCTCACAAATTTTAAAGCCCTGGCCGAGCAAACTGAAAACGACAACAAATAATATGCAAACAATCAATCTAACCTCCATTAAAAAAGAATTTACGGTCGAAGCATCGCAACGTACCGCTTTTGAAGTATTCACCAATAAAATGGACCTTTGGTGGCCCCGCACTCATCATATCGGCAGTTCGGATATGACAGAAGTGGTCGCCGAGCTGAAAGCAGGGGGGCGCTGGTACACAAAACATACCGATGGAAGCGAAGCGATGATCGGTTATGTTCAGACCTATCACCCTTATAGCCTCTTTGTCCTGGCCTGGCAGATCAATGGCGACTTTAAATGCGACCCCAGCCTGACCACCGAGGTGGTAGCGGAATTCATCTCCGAAGGCCCGAAAACCACCCGTGTGAAATTTGAGCACAAAGACCTTCACAAGCTGGGTAGCGGTAAGACCGTGGAAAGCATGGATCAAGGGTGGGGCCAGATCATGAACTTGTATAAACAATTTGCAGAACAATGAAACTTTCATTAAGGACAGCAGCTATTTTAATGCTGTTGCACACCGCAGGTCATACCGTAGGGGCGCTGACCTGGAAAAACGCGCCGAACGCCTCTGTTGCAGCGGTTGTTACCGGCATGGAAAACAAACATTTTGACTTTATGGGACGGTCATTAACGCTGGCATCCTTTTTTAGCGGCTACGCTTATAGCATGATCGGAGTCTTATTATTAGTAAGCATCCTGTTATGGATCCTATCAACTGAACCCAATAAGCGACTGATAGCTGCCCTGGGAATATTTTTACTTTTCCTGGCGGTTATGGAGTTCGTTTATTTCTTCCCGTTTGCAGCGGTGTTCTCACTGCTGGCGGGCATCAGCACTTTATTTGCGTACCAAAAATTAACAGCGGTATGACCAAGGTGATTTTCGGCAACCATTCTTCGGTACTGGTTTCCCGCAAAGAGCGGGAAAGCATTAATAAATTTTACGTAGCGGTATTGAACGGCAAGCTGATGCAGGCTGATCCCGATCGCGACTTTATCCGGCTTGGCGAGGATTTCTTTATAGCCTTCCTTTATGGCGAAGTAGAAGACGCAAGCGAGTTTCACCGGAGTGCACGCGCTATCTGGCTGGAACTGAAATCTGATAATGTAGCGGCGACACGCAAAAAAATCCTCGATTCCGGGTTGGCTCATCAACTGGATATACCCGATCCTCATCTGTATTTCCAGGCACCGGGCGGCCAATGCCTGCGGCTGGTAGGTATAGACGAAGACCTATCCTTTTATGAAGGAACGGGAACCGGGCCGGATATGGAAAAGATCAAGGCCGCACTCCAAAAGCGTAGCCTGACGCTGAGTTTCACTACCATGATCAGCACAAAGGAAGCGTTAAGCAAGATAAGCAAAGTATCCGAATGGTGGGGCGTTGGCTTTGAAGGCAAGGCCGAAAAACAAGGCGATCATTTTATCATTAAGATGGGCCCGGAGGCGTATTTTTATTGCACCGTCACTGAAGTAATTCCCGAAAAAAGAATGATATGGACGGTTGACGAATGTTACATGCCCGGGTACACCGATAAGCAGGAATGGACCGGCACCCGCATGATCTTCGAACTAGCGAAACGGCAAGACGAAACTACGCTGATCTTTACCCATGAAGCGCTTACTCCCGATGTAGAATGCTACGGCGACTGCAAACCCGGGTGGTCGCACTGGATCAAAACAAGTTTATTTTCCTATTTCACCACTGGAAAAGGTGATTTCAACCAGCCAAGCAATGAATAAGCAATAAAAAATGACATACAAGAACTATAAAACGGCAACATACGCAGTGACCGTTGAACTTGCCAAATCTCCGGACCAGGTTTTCGATCATCTCATTGATCTTTCCAAATGGTGGCCCGAAGAATTTGAAGGCGAAACCATCTGGCTGAACAGCGAGTTTATATTGAAAACCGGCGATTCACACTATTCTAAAAACAAAGTGGTCGAATTTGTACCGAATAAAAAGCTGGCATGGCTTACCATCAAAGGCATACGTAAAACAGACAACTTTGAATGGACCGGAACAAAAATGATTTTTGAATTAACACCCAAAGGCAATCATACCCAGCTCAAATTTACCTATGATGGTGTAGTTCTGGAAGCTGAATTTGACAGACTGGTTCAGATATGTGATATGACCCTTAAAGAACTCTTTTACAACTTTGTTAATGGAAAATAAAAGTTTCGCCGTGACCATCGAGGTCCTCCAATCTCCGCAGGATGTTTTTAAGCGCCTCACGCAGGATGTGGCTAAATGGTGGGGAGGCCCGGATTTAACCGGTAGTACTCAAAAATTGAATGACGAATTTACCATTCAACATCCCGGCGCCCATTATTCCAAACAAAAAATAGAAACGCTTATTCCCAACGAAAAATTGATTTGGCTGGTTACGGAAAGTACGCTTGACTGGCTGCAAAAAGATAAGCAGGAATGGGAAAACACCAAAATGATTTTCGAACTCAGCATCAAGGGTGGTCAAACTGTTCTTCAGTTTACGCACGAAGGGCTTGTCCCTGAAAAAGAGTGCTACTTATTGTGCCGCGATGGATGGAACACGGTTATTAAGAACTACTTGTTTTTTCTCATAACGGAAGACAGATCACAATTTTAATTAAATTAACAAGTCGAAGTTATTCATATCAAAGCCGCTCAGCGTTTCTGATTTGTCAATATTGTGATATGTCATGGATTCATCGAGTATTAGGTATAGTTAACCAGTTTACAATAACCAGCAAATTTTATCAGAAGCTGAAGAATACTTCAGACCTCTTTATATTTCCTATTCAGATTATTAGTAAAACAAAACTTTCTGTCTCTAACAAAAGGAAACAAGGATGCAATCCAAGCTGACTGCATATATAACCTTAAATTATAAAGAAAGCCGCATCTCTTTTGACACGGCTTTCATAAGAAAGTTTTTGAATAATTTTCACACCAGCAGTTATTGGTGTATTAGACATTTTAGAATAGAGGATATAAATATAAAATCCATATAATACAAAAAGCCCCGCGGGTTGCGGGGCTTTGCTCCTGAGGCTGGGCTCGAACCAGCGACCCTCTGATTAACAGATTGAAGCCTTTTCTGCCTTTCAGGTATATAAATACCTATTTTAGCATGCTAATTGCATTTTTTTGCAAACTATTTGCAAACACAATGACCTAGTAAATAAATTAATGAACTGTTTGGCTAATTTAAGCCATTCTCTTTTAAGATTCAATGGTATCAAGTCGTGTCTTTCATATTAGTAAAGTTTAAGTGAATAAATAATTAAAAGCACACGCCCAGGTTTGGTGCGATAAAGCAAGAAAGGAAACGGAATAAATGGGTGGTGCGTTGCCTGTGCGTTTATGCCGTAGTCTTTCATGCGCTTCAGAAGCACCCTACCTAACTTTGCTTGCTAATTATTGATCACTCTCTCCACCCTCTTTAGCACATTTTTATTTTAAAAGATATAGTTATATACCCATTAATTAAAAAATGTTCACTTATAAAACCATGCGATTCTACCAACTAAATCTCCTCTCAGTGACATTAACTTCAAATTCCTGAGCGTTATATGCCAACAAAAAAGAATAGCATTAAGAGCTTGTAAAGCTTTCATAACATACTCAAAAGTCAATCCAAGAAATAGTAAAACTTACCTTTATACAGGTTGTAAATTCTTTGGGTTGGTTGAGATTGATCTCGCTTGACTTTTTAAAAGTTTAAATTTCTAAATGAAATGTTAGGTTTATGCCGTAGTTCCTTGCTATCTATCTAGGCTCACGCCTAACTTTGCTGTAAAGATTATGTATCACTCTCTAACTCCTATTCTCTAATTCACAAAACGAGAGATTTTATGCTTTATAGAGGTAATTAAAATTGTAAATTAGAAAGTATTCATATAGTATTGCTATATGGCCATTTACTAAAGTAATTACAAATTAGGTGTCTTAATCGACACGGCATTGATCAATTTTATTTATTTCCTACTGAGGTTGATTTAACTATGTTATAATATAGCCGATCTGTCAATCTCATATTTTTAGTAATAATAAGAGCTTGTGCTTTCAATCCGCTTTTGTAAGGAATAAGTTTTCGATTATTGGTTATCAGTCCGTTAGTTAATCTAACCGTTGCCAGAAACCCACTATCAGAAGGAATGCTGGAAATATAATCCAATTTGCCTTCTACAAAACCCATTTCCTCATAAGGATAAGCATCAAAACGTAGTTGAACAGATAGGCCGGTATCTACTTTTCCAAAATTGTATTGCGAAAGGTTAGCCTCGGCATAAAAATGACTATCAAATGGATTGATGTAACCTAACAGCTTTCCTGCTTGTAAATATTGGTTTTCCTGTAATGGGATTATGAAAGAAACCCTCCCTTTTACTGGAGATGTTAGCACATATTTTTTTGTCCAATCGTCTATTTGGCTTTTAAGAGATTGGAGTGTTTGCCCGAAAATAACTTTTTGTTGTGCCAGATCATGGTTTAGCTGATCTATTTCTTTTAACTTATCACGAATTTGCGAATTGTTAGCCAATAAAGAGGCGTCCAATTGGGGAATAGCCATTTGTTTATTTACATATTTGCTTTTTTGAACCCTGAACTCTTCTTGTGTTATAACTTTTTCGTCTGATAGTTTTTTATTCATATCAAAGGTTTCTTTTGCAAGCTTAACATCCTGGATAGTTAACACTCGCTGGCTCTCGATAGTTTGTTCGGTACCGCGAAGTGAACGAACATCATTTTCTAACATGCTTTTCTTTTTAGAATAAAACCCGTTTACCATATAATCATTAAATTGCTGCCAGGCTCTAATAAATTGTTGATATGCAGGTTGGATTTCCCCTAAACTAGTATAGTGTTTGTTAATCAATTCAGATACCTTATCTACCTGGTTTAAATTTAATAAAGCAATGCTGCTGTCTATTTGCCTGGAAAGTTCAATCACTTCCTGATGGCTTGCCGTGCTTTCAATCCATCCGATGATCTGGTTTTTGTCTATCTGCTCATTATTATGAACAAACAATCTAACTAAACGCCCATCCTGCCTGGGGATAATTTCTTTTGGTGCATTTCTGGCAGTAAGTATTGCCTTGGCTTCTATTATATCCGGGTATTTTATAAACCAACTGGAGGCAAACAACAATAACAAAATCACAAAGAAAAGGGACAAAGCCCATCTTTCCATAAAGTCTGATTTTTGCGAAATGATTTCCTGGGCTAATTCTGAACGTTGGTTGATATTATTGGAAATGGTTTTGGATGCTAAAAAAATATTATCCTTTTCCGCATCTGTTATTTCTTCTGCCATAGCGTTTTATCAGTAATTATGTGCCTAATTCTAATTGATTTTTTACAAGTTCATAATACCGCCCTTTAATTTTGGTAAGCGAAATATGAGTACCTTCTTCCACTATTTTGCCCTCATGCAATACCACTATTTTATCTGCATCCCTTACCGTGCTTAATCTGTGGGCCACCACTACTACTGTTCTACCCTTAAAAAACTGTTCAAGCTGCGCAACAATTGCTTTTTCGTTATTGGCATCCAATGAATTGGTAGCCTCATCAAAAAACAAGTATTGGGGCATTTTATAAACCGCACGGGCAATTAACAATCTTTGCTTTTGTCCCTGACTAACACCAACACCTTCTGCTCCTAATTTTGTGTTAAAACCGTTCGGCAATGTTTCTACGAAAGATAAAATATTCGCGATCCTGCAACTGTGCAGCAGTTTTTCCTGGTCTACATATTCATCGCCTACTACGATGTTTCTTGCAATAGTGTCATTGAAGATGTATCCATCCTGCAATACGGCGCCGCATTGCCTCCGCCAATAGGAAGAGCTTATATATTTTAAATTGGTTTCACCTACCTTTAAATCACCTTCATACTGCTCATATATTTTTAGTAATAATTTTAACAAGGTAGTTTTTCCGCTCCCGCTTACGCCAACAATGGCGGTTACCTTTCCTTCAGGTATTTCTAAAGTAATGTCTTCTAATACAGGGTCATTACCCGCCCCGGGGTAAGCAAATGACAAATTTTTAAAAGTGATGGTTTTATTTTGAGGTAAATCAGACAAAAAAGTAGTATCCACAGGTTCTTCATCCTGCATTTCATGTATTTCATTCAACCGTTCCATGCTTATTTTAGCATCCTGAATGCTTTGGGACAAGCCGATAAACTGGCTTATGGGGCCACTTAACTGCCCAATGATGTACTGAATAGCCAGCATGGTTCCAAAGGTTAATTGCCCTTGTACCACTAACTCCGCCACCATAAAGCTGATCAGAATATCCTTACCCTGAGTGATGAATAAAGCCCCAGCAGATTGCCATTGATTATAGTTTAAACTTTTAAAATTGAGTTTAAATACATTAACCTGTATGTTTTCCCATTCCCAACGCTTTAATTTCTCCGCATTATTTAATCTTATTTCCTGCATCCCTTGCACTAACTGAAGGGTAGCATTATTTTCTTTTGAGGAAATGTAAAATGTTTCGTAATTGATCTTTCGCCTGATCCGCATAAACAGTTGAATCCAGCCAAAGTAAAGTAAGTTGCCTATGATAAAAACAACGAACAATTTCACACTATACAGGACAAGGATAATGGAATAAACAAAAAAATTGAACAAAGAAAAGAATGTGGTCATTGTTTGCCCGGTAAGAAAGGACTGTATTTGCTTATTGTCTTCAATACGTTGTAAGGTATCACCTGTGTGGTGCGCGTCAAAATAGGAAACGGGTAAACGGGTTAGTTTTATCCAAAAATCAGATAAGATAGATATGTTAATGCTATTTGATATCCTTAACTGCAAACGGTTCCTGATGAACCCAATTATTGTACTGCTGAAAGTAAGCATCAATTGCGCGATAAGTACAATAAAAATGAATTGTAAATTCCGGGTATTAATACCGGTATCCACCATGCTTTGTGTAAGAAATGGCAGGATCATCTGAAGTAAGGAAGTAATAAGCAACGAAAAAAACACCTGAACTAGGTTGTGCTTACTTTGACGTAAGTACTGGGTCATTACGCCCCAACTTAATTTATGCTCTTTCTCCCCTTCACTTTTGTAGAAATCGGGAGTAGGTTCCATTAATAATATAGTGCCAACCTTCCCTATATCTTCTGTTTGATTAGATACCCAGAATCGTAGAAATTCATCCTTTTTGTAAGAAATGATGCCCCTTGCCGGATCGGCAATTGTTGCCCCACTTTTATTCAGCGAGGTTAAAACAACAAAGTGGTTTTGGTTCCAATGAAGTATTGCTGGAAGAGGTGCTGTTAATAGTTTTTCAAAATTTATTTGAACGCCCCTTGTCCTGAAACCAATTTTTTCAGCAGTTTCACTAATTCCTAATAAGGAAACGCCTTGTTTACTGAAACCTGCTTTTTGCCGTAAAGTATCCGCGTTATAATGTTTGCCATAATGTTTGGCTATCATTCGTAAACAGGTGGGGCCGCAATCCATTTCATTTAACTGTCGGTAAAAAGGAAAAGGTTTCATATAAAATTGTGAAGCTTAAAGGTGCAACTAAATGGCGGATAAATTTAATTTTTTAATTGTGTGATTAATATTTAATTTTAACCATATAAACAATATATTAATTGCATGATAGTTTAATAAAAACAACTATAGATAATAAATTTAATAATACGTTTTACCAAACCTTTACATATGAACCTTTTAACTAAAATTTTAGAGCCAAGAACCAATGCTCCTGAAATCACCTGGACTTTTACCAATTTACTCGCCGTTAAATTATCAGCGTCTACAATTGAAAAAGATTTAGAAGTGCACCCCGATTATCCTAGCCTGTTAAGTATTAGTGATGTTTTGAATAATTATGACATCGAAAACATTGGTATAAAGTTGGAGCCTGACAAATTCAAAGAAATCCCGACGCCATTTATTACACAGTTAAAAGGGAAAAACAGCAATAATGATTTTTTTACAGTAGTTACATCGCTTAATAATGATCAAGTAAATTTTCTTGACCCTGAAAAATACAAATGGGTAACATTACCCTATCCGGATTTTTTGAAAAGGTGCTCTGGAATTATACTATTAGCCGAAGCAGGTGAAAACGCCGGAGAAAAAGAATACTTTAAGAAAGTAAAAATAGAAAAACGAAAAAAAATTTCACAAACAGCAATTTCTATAGCCATACCATTAATTGTACTGTTTGCCAGTATAACATGTTTTAATCAACATACGACAAGTGCTTTGCTATCCGTCATTTTTTCATTTTTAACCCTTGCGGGCTGCATAGCCGGGGTTTTATTAATTTGGTATGAAGTAGACCAGCATAACCCTTTGTTAAAGCAGATATGTAGCGGGGGTAAAAAAATAAACTGTGGGGCAGTATTACAATCAAAAGCTGCAAAAATAGCTGGCATTAGCTGGAGCACAATAGGGTTAAGCTATTTTGCAGGAATGTTGTTGCTATTACTTTTTGGCGGTTTAACCAATCCCCGTATATTATTTTTAACAGCATGGATAAATGTTGCGGCCATACCCTATGTTATATTTTCTATTTATTATCAATGGCGTATTGCAAAACAATGGTGTATACTATGCCTGGCTGTACAGGCCATGTTGGTATTACAGTTCACAATTGCTTTTTTAGGCGATTGGCATGCATTAATCCATATTGAAAATATCACTTCTGAATTAATTATACAAACATTCACAGCTTTTACCATTCCATTTTTAACAATTACTATTTTATTGCCTGCGTTAAAAAAAGCCAAAGAAAGCAAACATGTTAATATTGAACTTCAAAAACTAAAACATAACCCGCAAATATTTGAAGCTTTATTGCATAAGCAAAAGCAGGTAACTTTAAGCACTAAAGGCATGGGCATTACCTTGGGTAATAACAATGCTGCCTATAAACTTATTAAAGTGTGTAACCCTTATTGTGGCCCGTGTGCCGATGCACATGCACCTATAGAAGATTTATTACACAATAATCCCAATGTACAAGTACAGGTTTTGTTTACAGCCACCAATGATGATAATGACGCCAGAACCCCGCCTGTAAAACACTTACTGGCCATTGCCGGAACAAACCAGGAAAGTATTACAAAACAAGCACTAGATGATTGGTATATGGCCAAAAAAAAGGATTATGAAGCTTTCGCGGCCAAGTACCCTATGAACGGGGAATTAAAACAGCAGGATGCTAAAATAGAAGCCATGAAGCAATGGTGCCATAATGTAAAGATAGAGTTTACACCTACCTTTTTTGTTGCATTACCGGCTGCCGATGGAGAGGAAGATAAACTTTACCAGTTACCCAATATGTATACTGTAGCTGATCTTAAATATTTTTTTACTGTCTGAATATAAAAAAGCAAACATATACTATAAATAAATTTCCATGTCAGTAATCAAGTATTTTTTACGGCTTCAGTATATAGACTTTTTGATAAGTAAAAAAGCAACAGGAGATAAAGAAACCTTCGCAAAAAAAAACCGGCTTAGTAAATCAGGTTTAGCGAATATAATAAGAGATATGAAAGAAATGGGGTTTCCGATTACCTACGATAAAAACAGGCGGTCATATTGTTATACAAAAGAGGGAAAGATGGCGAAAAAATTATTTATTGAGAATGAAAAAATATTATCAAGAAGTGATTTGAAATCAACTGAACTAAGTGATGTAAACAATTTATGTTTTTCAGAAATATCCATTTTTGAACCTTGTAAAAAAGATTAAGAAAAAAGTAAAGTACACTTATAGTGGATTGTGCTTTTTAAAATTTGCTTTGTTAAATATTTTTTTAAACATAAAATAAAAAAGAAAATGAAAAAACTAAAATTAAAGGCGTTTGAATTGGGTGCAAATGAAGTTCTTACCAGGGCGCAATTGAAAAATGTATTAGGTGGGAGCGCTGCAGGTACAACTTTGATTAATCCCGGATGCGGTATCAATAAATTTTGTGGTCATTCCCCCACTGGACCAATTCAATATTGTCCAACTGGATGTACTTGTGTTATGAAAACAGGTTACGATTATGGAACGTGCGGTGCAAATCCACCTGCTTAACTATTCAAAAAGTTGGGTATTTCGAACATTATTTATTATAACTGCATATATTGAGTCAACGGTAAATTAAAAATGTAAATCTCTTTAAATTTCAATCTTGATATTAAACGGAATCATTAAACCTGATTTATATTTGACTTTTTGCAGTAAGCACATCCAATATTTCGACTGTCTTGTTAAGATCGGTCTTTTTATCCCACCATCTACTAACCTTATGGTGGGATAATTGTGTATTTCTATTCCATATTGAAATATAAAATATTCTTAACGAAAATCTTTCGTCTGAGATGGTCGAGCTCAATTAACATGGAACTCACTTGTGGTTCATGCTAGTATTAAGAAATATTCGATTTTTCACATCTTGTCGAGCAAAATTAGGATTAGTTAAGCAGCATATCAGTATTGATAACAGCTGGTAGAATCTGATCAAAGAGAATTGCTAGGTAATTGATAGCTTACATGTGTAATAATTACGAATTTGCATTGCTCAACATACCCTAATGCCTGCTCGGATTTTTTGGAAAGACGTCGGGTACGGCCATGAGAGAAAAGAAAAGGTCTATGACAAACGGCTGTAATGATAGACTTAGTCTATAAGATCAAGATGATACCGAATAAATGTGTACAAATAATTCAAACTGGCTCTAAATTATTTTTATTTTTCAGCAGCTTTAAATATGTAAATCTTTTTATTACGACCCAAATTTCTATTTTTGAGGATTATATCCACATAAAAAAAGCAGATGAATAATTGGTTCAAGCGCAATAGTATACACTTTATTATTGTAGCAATTTTAATAGCGCTTTCATACGCTTATTTTTTCACGCCTTTAATGCAAGGCAAAGCCTTATCGCAAAGCGACGTAGTGCAAGCCCAAGGCTCGCAAAAAGAGATAATGGACGTATTAGCCAAAACAGGCCACGCGCCACTTTGGACCAACAGTATGTTTGGTGGTATGCCGACATATCAAATATGGACACAATTCCCGGATAACATTACCACTTATATTGTCGAAGGCTTAAAGGCTTTATTCCCCAACCCAGTTGATGTGGTATTATTGTGCCTTTTAGGCGCATACCTCCTATTCTGCGTATTGAGGCTCAACCCATGGCTGGCGGCTGCCGGGGCCATAGCGTTCACGTTCTCATCGTATAATTTCATATTGATCGATGCCGGCCATTCCAACCAGATATTCGCGATATCGCTTTTTGCACCTATTATAGCCGGTGTTATATTAACCCTGCGGGGGAAATATCTGATCGGCGCATCATTAACAGCTTTATTTATGGCTGTTGAGATACGCGCCAACCACGTACAAATGACCTATTACCTAATGTTTGCCGTGGTTATACTGGTAATTGTTGAATTATACAGCGCCATAAAAAGCAAGCAGCTCAAAACATTTGTCATTGCTATTGCTTTCCTGGCCGGAGCTACTTTATTGGGCGTGGCAGTTAACGCATCAATGTTGTGGACAACCTCTGAATATGCTGCCGAGAGTAACCGTGGGCAATCAAACCTTACCCAGCATACTACCGAACCCAGCACTGGATTATCTAAAGATTATGCTTACCTCTGGAGCCAGGGCGTTGGCGAGTGCGTTACCTTCCTAATCCCTAATGCCTATGGTGGCGAATCGGGGCTTTCATCATTAAACATTCCTAAAGCTGCAATTACTCAGGCATTTATTGCCAAAGGTGCAAACGAAGAGCAAGCAGAGGGTGCTGTTCAGCAATTGGGCAATATGAACATGGGTATTTCGACCTACTGGGGCGAGAAACCATCAACCAGTGGTCCGTATTATTTTGGCGCGGGAATATGTTTTTTATTCATCCTGGGCCTATTTATTATTAAGGACAGGGCGAAATGGTGGCTTTTAGCGACTGTCATTTTAACCATGCTGTTGTCGTTCGGTAAAAACTGGCCGTTCATGTCCGACCTGTTTTTTAACTATTTCCCCATGTATAACAAATTCCGGACGGTTGAATCTATACTCGCAGTTGCCGGGCTTTGCTTCCCGATAATGGCGTTTTTGGCCGTACAGGAAGTTATAACTGCACCTGATAAAAAAGTGATATTAAAAAAGGCGCTGCTTGCCTTATATATTACAGGCGGCTTAATCCTGATATTTTTATTAATACCTGATGTATTTTTCAGCTTCAGGAATTCTGAAAACCAACAAATCATCAGCGGGCTTACACAAGCGCTGCAAGGTGATTCTGCCTATGCAACAACCATTGTAAATGCACTGGTGGCCGACCGTATATCATTGTTCCGCGCTGATGCCATACGTTCATTGATATTTATTGTCCTAACCTTTGGCACCATTTGGATGTATATTAAACAAAAAATAAACTTTACCGTAACTGCCACTGCATTTATATTGATAACGCTGGTAGATATGTGGAGCGTTGACAGGCGCTATCTTAATGATAACAATTTTGTTGATAAACAAGATTATACCCAACCATTTAAACCGCGCGAGGTAGATCAGTTCATACTACGCGATCAGGACCCCGATTTCCGTGTGCTCGATCTTAGCCAGGGCAATCCGTTTACAAATGCAGGCACATCTTATTTTTATAAAAGCATAGGCGGGTACCACGCTGCAAAGTTAAAACGCTATGATGAGCTGATAGATAACCAGTTTAGCAAATCAATGAACCACGACGTTTTAGATATGCTGAACACCAAATACATTATCACTGCCGACCAAAAAACCGGCGCTGCAAGCATGCAGGCCAATGCAACTGCCTGCGGGCATGCCTGGTTTGTTAGAAGCATAAAATATGCCGACAACGCCGACCAGGAAATGCAGGCCATCAGCAGTTTTGACCCTAAAAATGAAGCTATTGTTGATAAACAATACAAAAGTTTGATAGATGGCAAAAGCCTGGGCATTGATACAAATGCTACTGTGACCCTTACTAGCTATGAACCCGAGCATTTAACTTATCAAACCGGATCGAGGACAAACCAGGTAGCTGTATTTTCGGAAATATATTATAAAGAGGGCTGGAAGTTTTTGGTTGACGGACAGGAGCAGCCTTATTTCCGAGCTGATTATCTTTTACGCGCGGCTGTTATCCCGACAGGGAACCATAAGGTTGAATTTGTGTTCCACCCAGCATCGTACTATACCGGCGAGGATATTTCATTGGCGGGTTCGATGTTATTAATATTGGCTTTGGGCGGGGCACTTTATGCTAATAAAAGAAAAAGCTAGAAGTCAAGAAAGAACAGCCCTATTTTGAAAAAATCCTTCAAAATGATAATTGATATCCATCTGATACACGTGATTATATAGATCAGCAAGTATATAAAAAGATGCTGAAAGCGAAGCTTATTTAATACAATTGTGATCGGGCAGGTATAACCCCTGAAATAGTAATCGCGAACGGTATTAATTGGGCGGAGCCCAATACATTATTAAAAAAGGTCGCTTGCAATTTGGTAAAGGTAGAACAAGACTGCATAGCATTGTTCGAAATAATGGAATCGTATAGCCGAGCAGTAGATGACGGTTCTGTATTTGATGGTGAGTTGAGCTTTACAGACCTGGTTTGCAGGTATGTGGGCTGTCTTATGGAACGCTTGGTTATTTAGCAAAACGGTTGAAATTAATACAAAACGTGGCTTTTATTGGCCAACTGACCATATATAATTAAAAATGCTATGAGTGACCGATCTGTTTCAGACATAATTTATCTCTCTTCACAGCCGGACGAATACTATTTTCTGTGGCAACTGGAATTACAGATATATAATTTTGAAAGTGTAGGTATCAAACCGGAAAATATACATATTCTTTTAGGCTATGACCCAAAAAGAGGCCTCCAAGCAGACTTTCAAAAGTTGATTGTTGAGCGTAAGGATATAAATATTTATGCTTATCCCGATACACGTAAAAGCAAAGCGTATGCACCGTCTCTTCGATGGCATATTATTGCCAAACATTTTTTGGCATTTCCTAGTCTGGAAAAGGCGGACATATTTCATCACGACTCAGATATTGTATTCAAAAGTCTCCCTGATTTTAGTACAATGATAAATAACAATACCTGGTATGCATCAGACACCCGCTCTTATTTAAACACTGATTATATTAACAACACTGCCGGTGATAAGATATTTAAGGAAATGTGCAAAATAGTTGGTGTAACAACAGAACAGGTAAGGAACGATGATGTAAATGCTGGAGGCGCACAATATTTTTTAAAAGGTCTAAAAATAGATTTTTTGAAAAAGATGGAAAAGGATTCGGAGCGAATGTTCAAATTGTTGACCAACGAAAACAATATAAAAACAAATTTTTGTGGCGACATGAAAGATCCCACTTTGATCCAGGCCTGGACAGCGGATATGTGGGTGATCTGGTGGAACGCTTTGTATTACGAACAACCATTTGAAATCCATCCTGAACTTGATTTTGCCTGGGCAGATAACAGTATAAATAAATTGGATGCATGCAAGATCCTCCATTACACAGGCTCTGTAGCTAAAGGCAATAGCAAGTTATTCAGGAAAGGGGATTATATAAACTATCCTCCTTATTACACTGATTTAAAAGCAATTGATAAAGATTTTTGCAGCTGGCATTTAAAAATCTTAATTCAGGATTATTTAAAATGCCGGCATACAAAAAGGCCCGACCTAACGGATTTAAGTTTTTTAATACCTGTAAAAATCGATTCGGAAGATGATTTGGAAAACACATACACGGTAATTAATTATTTAACCATAAATTTTAATACAAATATTTTTTTAACAGAAGTTGGTAAAAGTGCTCAAATTGATATTTCAAAAATTCCTGCCGAAATAAATTATCAGTTTATAAAAGATAATAAGCCTGAGTTAGAATATATAACCTATAATAACCAAATGGTTTTGAATGTTACTACTCCATATATTGCTCTTTATCGACCCGATGTAATATTTACGGTTAGCCAAATAAACAAAGCAATAAAGAAATTGAGAGACAATAAATGTACAGTAGTTGTGCCCTTCGATAGTAATATTTTAAAAATAGACCAATTGCTAAAAGCGATGTTCACTAAGCTACAGGATGTAAATTTATTTGAAGAAAATCAAGGAAAACTAATTGCAACAAAATGTGGCTTACAATGTAGTGTGTTATTTTTTAATAGGAAAGATTATATAGGCGCAATGCCCTCCATAAAAGATATTCACATTTTGAGTTGGCCTGAAGCTGAAAATTTATTAATTAGCTATGATTTAAAGTTAGAACGCGTAAATGGGAGTTTATATTATCTCAATTATTTACAAGAAAATTGATCAACCTTATGAATAATCATTTCAAAAATGCAGAAATAATTGATCAATTTGAATTTTTAGAGCAGCATTATAACAATAATTATAGCTTACATAACGGTAAAACTGGTCTTTGCTTAGCATACTATTTAGCTGGAGCATCATTTAAAAACAAAAATTTTACTATTAAAGGCACGGTGCTGCTTACAGAAATTGGAGAAAATATAGATAAAATCCAGGGATTTAATTTTGCAAACGGATTAGCAGGCATAGGATGGGCGATAGAATGGTTAATACAAAACGGTTTCCTAATTGCAAATTCCGATGATGTACTTGAGGATATGGATGATGAATTGTACAAAACTGTTGTGTATACTACGTCACAAAATGTGTCTTTAAAAGATGGTACTATTGGCAAAGGGCTATATTTCTACAAGAGATTAACAGCTTGCAATCCCAGCGCATTACGTTACCGCAACCTTTGTAATCAAGAATGTTTAATTTTATTAATTGATGAATTGCACGGCAGTCTCCTTACTCCTGAAAAAGAGATTCCTTACAATACAATTATAAACAGTTCCGCAAGAATAGATGAATTGGCAGAGTCTCTTTTGTTTTTATCAAGAGCGAAAACACAGAAAGTTAACAAGGAAACTCTCACTAATGTAATCTGTGCGATTAGGAAGTTTATAAACAAATATTTTTTATCTGCAGAATTTAAAAATAATGAGTTTTATAATTCCAATTTGTATTTGATTTATGCTTGTTACAAAACAGGTGTATATTTAAAGGATGCTGGTTTTAAAAAATTAGCACAAGATACCTACGCTTCATATTTAACTAATATTAATGGAATTACGGATTTTTCACTTTACAGTGAATTTATTATAAAAAAGCTATCGAAATTAACCAGTAAGCCACCATTCTTAATTAAGAACCTAAGGGATGTACATAATGAAGTTTCTATTTTTGGTTTATTAAAATCACTCACAATATTTCCTAAATCAGAAAAATTTACCTGGGAGGAAGGATGGGGGTTATAATTTTTTTATTAAACTTATCTAATTGCCCCTAACGAAGCCGACACGAGCTGAGTTCAGGTCTTCAAAGAAAACAGCTGCCAGGCTGCTTTGAAGAACGTACCACGCCAGAGATTGGCGACAGATTTGCAGCCAGGCAGCGCCTCGTAAAGCAAAGCTGGTGAAAATCTCGCAGCCTGAACGATGGCAAGAGGCGAGTAAAATATATGAGAGCGTTTGGCTTGAGTGATCTTGAGCGTTGCAAGGTTTACCTGGTCGACAGACCAAGTAAGCCGCAGCATAAACGAAAGGTTGCACAAGACAGAGAAAGCGAACGTGGAGAACGATTTTGCAACTAACAATAAGCATGACAACTCGGCTCTGCCGGTGAGCATCAACGTGCTAAAAGCTTGTTGATGTGAATGTAAGTTGGCGTGATTATATGTTTTGCTTATGAGTTCGTAACGCCTTATAACCTGTGTGTGAAAGGCCTATGCGCGCGGCATGAGTTTACCTCGGCTTTGCCCTTGTAGGCAACCAAAGAGTAAAGCCGAGTGTTGACGAAATGCATTATATTAGTTACCTACGAAAAAAAAGTTATCCACACCGCAATTGCTTCATAGTAAATAATTTACAGCTAATCCGGTCTAGACCAGATTTAAAACACTGTGGAAAACGTAACATACATACCTTACTACTCTGTCGTATATTTGGATAAGCAAAAAGGAGCTTGCGCTCCTTTCATGTTTTTTAAGACTACCGATAGAGTTGAAACAGCAGCAGGAACGAACTTGCTGTGTGACGGTAAAATTCCGTCCGGATGTTCATAAGTAAGCCCTGAAGTGACAGCTTCGGGGTTTCTTGTTTAGCAAAGCTACATCTTACCTGTCGTATATACAACTGGTGTGGATATTTTAATCGGTGGCTACTCTTGCCAACCCTTTGGCCTCTTTTGTGGTGGTGGTTGGTTATTAGCAAGCTAATGAAATGTAAGCGAGTTGGTGAAGCCCATGGGTTACTTTTTTCTAAATCCGTTTATAAGCCATGTAAGGATTACCACCGCACCCCAATATTCAACTGAGGCTAGAAATACCACCAAAAGAATATCCCCTATATGTGGCGTTGTCAACGTATCGTGGAATGCAAAAGCTAAGACGACAAGATAGCCAACTAATAATAAGCGTAGCCACCCTTTAGATACCTTGAATACTTCCATACTATGGCCTCCTACGTACTTTTATATTATAAGCCTCCGTTGGCACACCGTCCATAAAGAATTTCTTAACGCTTGCGGGTATAATTATGAACGACCATGTGTAATGCGCGGAATCATATATGCGATATATGCAACCATTATCGGTAAATGTATTAACAAGCGTTGAGTTAGCGACCACGTATTGGAGGTACTCATCGTATTGGGCTTTGTATGGAAACCCAAAGTTTATCTCCCCTTGCTGATCTGTGTTGCCATCTGTTCGAGTGATGGGTTTGAACGAAGCAGTAAAATAGGCTATCTCGTTTTTATCTACCACGTATGGCCAAGTGATGGATAACGCTCCTGGACTATCATCCTTAATTGGTCTGCTCCAATCCTCTGAATTGTTGTGTAGGAAAGCATTAATATCCAAAACTGCACTCTTGTTATCATCCACAGTAAAGTGAACTAACTTTAAGAAATCCGGAAAAGAGATACGTTGTGCATGTGAACTTATGCAAGTAATAGCAAGAAGGGTGATTAGGTATAATTGTCGTTTCATTTGTTGTGAGGGTTTAATTTTTATAAGTGAACAGGATAATTAGCTTCAATCGCATGTTACAAGACTATAGATCACTGATACGAAGATAAGAAACACTTAGTTATAACTAAGCAAAGAGTAGGAGAAGTTTTTCGTCTTTAGCAGTTGATGGCGACCAAGCATAAGTCTGAAATAGAGGCCTACGTGATTAACAAGGTTAAAGAAAGGAGAGTACAAGCTAAACTCTCTCAATCTGAACTTGCCGTTAAGCTAAATGTCTCTAATGGATTTATCGGTCAGGCGGAAAGTTCAAGGTCTGCATCAAAGTACAACCTTAATCACCTCAATGAACTCGCTATAATTTTCAAATGTTCTATTAAGGACTTTATGCCTGACGAGCCTTTAAGATAAGGGCCTCGCGGCCCCTACCATTATGCAACGGCTAATATCCTCTTACAGCTTGGTCTATGTTTTATAAGCGTAAACTGATGAAGTTTGTGCCGGGCATCTTCCAGGCACTCGTAAAGTTCACTGCAGTTAGTTATAACGTACCGTGTTGTGATGCAGCTTTCAATATTAATGGTCGTGTACTCGGCAGATGTCAGCTTATAAAGTAAGCGGACAAATCGAGCGGTTATGTTGGAGTACTCGTTATCGTTCTCGAACATTTCAAATCCAAAATGTATAGTGAGTTGCTCCCCATCTTCAGCTTTTAAAGTAAGGTAGAGCAAGGGTGAAACTATTTCATGCACGATAATAAAAGGTGCAAGTGGGCCACTATCCTCTCGTTGTAATGTGTAACGTAGTTCGTGACGCTCAATAGTAGCCAATAGTTGCTTTGTCTGTTTTAACAGCTTAAAGTAGGCTTGTTTAACGGCTTGGTTGTAGGGTGATAGTCGTTGTGTGTTCATGTGTGTATGGTTTAAATGAAAAAGGCCTGATACCTTGTACCAAGCCTTAAATGAGTTGATGATTTTGCAGCCTACCGGGTAAGCTTGTGAACGTACTGTATAGGTTCACCTAGCAGTTCATGATAAAATGAGGTAAAGCCGGGGATGAGTGTAACTTCCTTTAACCTGCCTGGCAATTCAGCGTTGTTAAGCAAGCCTCGTATGGTTTGGTCATGCTCGCAGTTATGGAAAGCATACTCGACCTGATAGATATAACAGTGGTCGCACTCCAGATATAAATAGAAGCTGTTGCTTATAAAAGCATGAATGGAATAGGCATTCTGCGAGTTGTCTTGTGTGTATGCTTTTTCAAACACGATTGGTTCGTCAACGTGCAGTAGCTGTTTAACAACTTTGAGTACTTTATAATAAGCTTGCTCCGCTCGTTCGTTGTCCTGCTGTTGGGACGTATGTCCGAACTTCCGTTTTGCTACTACCACGCGGATAGGCAGGCGATGTTCATCGGGGATCATTCCCGCATTTGAATTGTTGTTGGTCATAATGGATTGGTTTTAAATGAAGAAGCCTGGTGCGTTAGTGACCAAGCTTCTGTAATGTGTGGGTTCAATGTTCTGCTTATAAAATAGTTATGTGCTTCTTATCCTGTACCCGCAGCACACCTTCATAGAAAGTGTTGAAGTCAGGTTGTAACGATACTTCCTTTGTCCGGTTAGTGAAAATATACGCAGCTAACAACTCACGTATTACTGCTTCATGCTTGCAGTTGTTGAAAGCATACTCTAACTGATAGAGGTAATTCATCGAACATTCTAAGTACAGGTAAACACTGCTGCTTATAAAGGCATGAAGGGCAAAGGCATTATGTGCGTTGTCGAACCGAAAGTCTTTCTCAAATACTGTTTGGTTAGGCTGATGCTCCCTTAACAGTTGCTTTACCTTGTAAAGCATACTGTGAAATGCGGATTCGACGGTTTCATTAGTTAGTTGGTTTTGGGTGTGGCCGTACTTACGCTTGGCCAACACCCAACGCTTGGTCAAAGCGCCATTGTTACCTGTTGGTGGTTGATTTGTGTTCATGATTTGCGGGCTTGTGTTGATTAATTGATGGTGAATTACTGATAGGTAGTATATCACGTACTTACGGGTGCACGCTACCTTTGAAGCAAACCTGAGAGGTTGGCAACTCATTAGGCACTGTTAATAGGCTATGTTGGGTGCCTTTTTACTCGGAAGTTCGTTTGCTTTTAAAAGTGTAGCTGGGTGGGCCTGTAAGGATGTGATATATTATTCGTTTAATCAACAACAAGCTCGGGGGTGAAGTCGGATTGCTGGCTTTGAGCACTCTACATACAAATAAATGTCTGAAAAAGGAAAAGTGACCTTTTAAGCTTGGTAGAGGGGTCGTGGATAGATATAGACCTCTAAATTTAACAGGGGTTAATACTATGATAAGGGAAGGGCGTGATTTGCATTTTCCGCTTATAAAACAGACAAGTGAGTGTGGCTCAAAACTGTGTTGCTTGACTTTTTAAAAGTGTAGATTGGTAATAAAGCTTGATCGCCTCAATGAAACAAGAAAGGCCTTAGTAAAAACTAAAGCCTCTTTTTATGATTTATTATGCAAAATAGCGATCGAGAAAATTACCTGAAAGCTATATAAAAATTGGTTGATTCAAGAAAGCAGCTTAGTATTGATAATAAATTGCCTTAGTGGTTCATCTGAATATCGGATATTCACACGATTGTTAAAGTAGTTTCCCACTACCAGTTCTAATAATATGTCAGCAATCCAACGCTGCAGGCTGGAGAAGTCCGATAATTCTTGATCAATGGCATCAATCTTTTTTTCAAATTGTGCATCTGAATCATCATATGACAAATCCATTTTACTGATAATCCCTAATATCCACCTGTTTTCTATGGAATAATAAACATCTAAAAGTTTGTTTTTAAAGTGATCGCGACACACTTCCATTAGATAAGCCTTAATCAATATCTCATTTTCAGAAGATACAAGATAATCTTCAGTGATTAAATTGAATTCATAATCTACCCAGTTTTTTATTAAAATCTCTGAATTTGCGCTGATAGCAATTCTTTTAATTATATCAGCATATCCGCAATACACATTGTAGCTCACTACATTATCATCACTTAACATTTTTTATTTTCTTATTCCATTCGGCTTTATCTACACATCTGTATGAGTAAAATAACTTGAAAAAATGATTGATCTTATGGAGCTAATTGAAGAGGAAATGGCTCTCGGTTTGTTGTAACAAAGATACTGAAAAATCGATGTTGCTCAAAACTTATTTGAAAATTTTCTACATTGAACTCTAACTATAACTCTCTTATAGATAGTATATTAACCGACTTATAGTTAGAGTTCAACCTAGGAATTTATCGCGTTATTTTGTATATTTGCAACACTCTTTCGAACCCTCTTTTATCCTTATTCGCATCTGTTGTTTTCAAGATATCCTAATTCGGCTTGCTGCAAGTTGAAACATAAATCCATGATATATTTTAACAATGTTAAACCAATATTATTCCAAAACTTATCATTTACCGGATAGATTTGTTACTATCCCTCCACTTTTAAACCTAAAAGATAAAAAACTAAAGTATACAGATTTACTTATTTATGCAGCCCTCAAATCATATAATAGTCAATATGCAAACGAGTATTGGTTCAGAAATAGACCATACGAAGATGGTTGCTTTCCATCACTAGTTACAATTGCAGGTCAGGCGGGTGTGGCTAAAGGAACTGTGATTGCAGCTATTAAGCGATTGGAGGCCGCTAAATTCATTACTGTCAATCGTTCTGATAAATTAAAGGTTGCTAATCACTACTGGTTCCCGGAACTTTCACAAATATATACAATACCTTTCCGGCTATTTAGGATTAAGGATTTAACGTCAAATGAAAAAGCAATGCTTATCTGTATCAGACAATTTTATATCGGAGAGGATCTGAATTGCATGTTTACAGAAGTTGTTAAAGAAATCGCTAAACACCTGGGAGTAAGCTACAATGCCGTATATAACCAATATCATTCATTGGTGAGAAAGGGTTATGTTGTTGATAAAAAAGAACCTTATAAAAAAGATTACCAGAGAAGGGTAATCCAGCTTAGCGATAAGCTAAACTGGATATTTAAAGCAGACCCCGAGCCTGATTATTCGACCATGACGTTGAAATTCAAATAATTAACAAAGCTTGAATAGGTGTGACAATTTTTATGTAATGGTGTTATATAAACATACATTAACTTAAATAAAGCCCCATCAGGTTATCAACAATTCCCTATGAATATTAAATTTACGTTCAAGTAGAATAAAAGCTCTTTGTTCCACCCGTATAGATTTTCCATCTCCTTTTGTGGTTTTCTCTTTTTTATAAGTGACTATTTTGGCTTCTTTTACTTCATACCACAGTTTAATATCCGTTGCTTTTGCAATGCACGTTAACTGGTAATGGTTATAGACCTTATGAATCTCCCGTTTTATTTTTGTGAGTGGTATTTTGACTCCGAGGAAAAGTTTACAATAAATTGAATCAATTACTTGATTGTGGTTTTTGCCTGCTTTAACATCATAATCTATTAAAGCTTGTCTGATCTTAACAATTTTATAGTCCAGTTCAGCAATTTTATCGCGGCCCAACTTATCAAACGCAAGTCGTACTAATGGATGATGCTTCGTAATTTCATAGGTCATTCTGTCATAATAGCCACTTTCACCTGCCAGCCAATCGCAATCGCTCAGTTGCAAGACAAGTTGCCTGATGGTCTCTTTAGCGTAGCGCTTGCCGCCTTTCAAGTTTAGTTTCGATTGCCCTTTAACCATCGCGTAACAATAATTGGTAGAAAATTCGAAAGATGTTAGCTTTATGTTATTCACTTCCACCTGCCCACCTTCCCGATAGGCCAGCCATAAATAGGCAGGGTTGCAGTAATAAGAGTTAATCCTTTCCTCTTCGTATAAGTTGTCTATTTTAAAATAATCATAAGAAAACCTGTCAGGATTTTCCTCTTCAGGGTGATCTGGTTTAGCAGGATTATTTCTATTCAGATGATAATCATTAGCCATATACGTATGAAAAGGTATGCGTTTTAAAGCTTCTCTATACACTATTCTCTCAGTTTGGTTAGTATTACTGTACATCAAGGTTAAAATGGTTTCATAGACATGCTGATTCGCGTTAAACCATTGGTTTACTCCCTCAGTTGATTTATAATTATCATTATAGGTAGCTTCCAACAGATGAACCGCCTTACCATGATAGCCGGTTGGATTCGTCAGGGTTTTACGAAACCTGCCTAAAATTTGCAGTACATCCGTAAAAGGATCGAGATAGGTTTTAGAGTCATTAGGAATGGAGATCATGCTAATCATTGGTGGCTCGTCCAGTATAATGTCGAGGCCATTAAACAAACTGCTGGTAAAGAAGTTGTATTGTTTCATCACTGCCGCATCAAATCGATCATAGGCGTTGAAAAAACAGCCTTCCGACTGGCTTAACTTTTTCAAATACTTCGCGCCGGCTTTAGAACAAAAGATAGTTGCTGAATCACTGATACCTAACATTTTGATAATATTTGCAATCCCGTCTAAACTGTTAAGAAAGACGCACTGCTTTATATCCGGGTTCTTTTTAAAAACATTGTTCAATGCGAAAAGCAGATTATTATGATAAAGCAGTTCAACGGGCTTCGCATAGTCATATGTAGGTTGAAGTTTAATGCTTTTAAATTCAGCAAATCTTGGATCGCTTGGCTTAATAGGGGTAGATGAGATCATTGCCTTGTTGACGAACTTGAAGAAGTAATCCATAGCTTTAACGATCTGCGGACGGTAGCCATTATCCTGGATATATTTGTGCTCTTCGTCTATCAGAATAAAAAAGTCTGATGTACCATTAACTTTTGCCTGTTCAAATGCTTTCCTTACTTTGTTTAGTGATTCCGGCGTACTCAATATTTTTTTGAATCCTTTATTTGATTTCAAATATTCTGCGATTTGCTTATCGGTTACACCTTCATATACGGCGAATACAGTGTAGGGGCCATTATCATTTTCATGTCCTTCATATTTATTTTGTATGGTAGCGACATTGGGCAAAACAAGGACACTGTTTCGCTTAGCTTTTATTTCCGTGGTTGTTGCGCCAAAGCCGGTAATCGTTTTGTGTATGATCGCGTTATTTGGGATAAGAGGCATATAATGGTTAAACCATTTTGAAGCATCATCGCAATATATAACCTGGTCAGCTTGAAATAGTAGAGGTTCCATGATTATTTCTCAGTTTTAGGTTGAACATTTTTGTTAACTACATTCTCGTCGTGCTCGGCTTCATCAATATCATAACCGGCCTCTACCTGTTCATCATTTTCAATCGCAAATTGATTTATTGTATCAAGCTGCTGTTGATAATCCTCTACCGCTAATACAAACGGATTGAATAAGCTGAAATAAGGCATTGCATCAAACATATCGACAAAGCCAGTTATTACCCACTCTGAAAATACTTTGAATGGCTGTGATTTTTTATCCATGACAACTGATCTTACATGAATTAATTTGTGTGTTAGTGATTGTGGTTTTACGTCCGATTTTATACTCCTATCATCAAACAGGTAGTCAAGCCTTAGTGTAAAGCGGTTGGGTTCGAAATCATGCCACGAATCATCTTCGTTTAATTTCCAGTTTACACTGGCATAACTGTGTAATACTCCATCTTCGGCTTTTCTTTCGCTTATTTCTCTTATAAAATAATAGCCGTTAGTAGGAAACCGGCTGTCGTCAATTGGACGTGGTGCAGCGAAATATTGCTGCTGGCGTTCTGTTAATTTATTGTTATTTTCCATGATCTGTATGCCCTTTGTTTAGAGGACACTGCGAAAGTCACGAGAAAATAAAAGCTGAAAGGAAACAGTAGCCTACCAATTTTTAAGCTAACTATACCGCTGTTTATCAGTAGGTTATTTAACCCTGTTATTGAGAAGTGTTTTTATATAATCTTTAGGTTCTGATTCAAAGTCATCTTCTTGCAGCCAATCAAACAACTTTGCAATATAAAACAGGAAGTTTAGTTGATCATCTGAGAATTTAACGTTGGGTTTAGTTGTCAAAACGGTTTCATTGCTGAGGAAATTTAAAACCATAAATAAAAAAGATGACAGATATTTATTGCGCTCTCTTATTCCGGGTTCTCGCATATACCGTTTAGCCAATCCTTCTATTGCATTATAATTTAAAGTTTGTTTCCCGGCAATAATTTTTCCATCCGTGTTGGATGTTAGTGTAAATGCTTCTTCTCCAAATTGGGCTACGCTAAATTTTTGTTCTTCAATGGCGTTTTTTATTGTCGTTCCTAACCATTCTATTAATACTTCATCATTTAGTTTGACCTTATCTGTTAAGCTTGCTACCGCAATAGTTTTTGGCTTATACTTTTGTTCAGCATTGTACAATAGCAGCAATTGAGCAAGTTCTTTTAGCCGCCTGTAGCTTTTATAAGTATCATGTTTCCCCTTTAGTTTTAATTCAGCATTGTTGCTTTCAACCAGGCATATGTACAATAGTGTATCGTAATGCTGGACAATTTTATATCTCTCCGCTAATTCTTGAAAAGCAGTTTCAATGTTTATGCGTTGTTCCTCCTTCCAAACAGCATCAATTTCTAATAAGGGGATAAATTCATAACCGTATCTATCCAATAACAACACGTCAGGTTTAAGGGAAAATACACTACTCATGATGCGAGTATATAAAAAAAGCAGGATAGTTGCCTACCCTGCTCATATTAATTAGCTTATGCTTGCAATCACTTTTTCATTTAAATCATCGATTAAACTTTGATCAAAATTATCAAGGTAAATATTTGTTATTTTATTCCCATGTTCGTGACCCATTGCTTCGGCGATTAATTCAATACTATATCCCAAGCGTTTAGCTGTTGTGGCCCAGGTGTGCCTTGCAACGTATGTTGTAAGATTTTCAATGCCACATTGTTTACCTAAGCGCTTTAAATACTTGTTGGTTGTTTTAATCCATTGCTGAATGATCTTTTTACTTTCCAAACTATCTTCTTCTATTTTATCAGATAGCACTGGTAGTAAATATTCCCCATTGCTTTTATAATAGCTAAGTATATTAATCGATAATTGAGAAAGCTTGATGTTATAATGCTTGTGTGTTTTCCTGCGCTTATATGCTAATCTGCCTTTACTAACATTGTGTGTTTTTAAATAGGCTGCATCAGTAAAAGAAATTCCTATTAAAGAAAAGCTTAAAACCAAGTAATTACGTGCGTGCCATTCTTGAGAACCGATTTTGAGTGGAACTTTCCCGAGCTCGGTTAGAGCATCTGACGATATAGCGCGTTTAGCTGTCTTTTCTGTTTTGATAGTTATATCATTAAAGGGATATAATGACCTATCTATCAACTTAGCTTTAATCGCTTTGTTATAGATAGCTCTTATTGATCGCAAATAATTTCCTATTGTATTAGGCTTTGCTCCTTCTTTTATAAGTTGAAATTTGAACCCATCGAGAAAATTAAAATCTATCTGTTTGAAGTTCAATTTTTTGTTCCCTGCAAACTGTATTACTCGATTTACAGCAGTTTGATATACAATAGCATTACCTACTCTTTTTATTGCACGCATTTCAGCTATTAATTGTTCTGAATATTCGAGAAAAGTAAGAGATGCTTTTCTTGCATCATGTTTTTCAATCAGCCTTTCTTTAAATAAATCGAATGAAAATTCACCATCATCTTCCATTTGCAAAATGACTTTTTGAAGAGCTAGGTACTTATTTGTAAGATTCTTATTTAACTCTTTATAATTAGGGCAAAATCTATTGATTAGGGATGTCTCAAAGTTCCAATGATCTTTACAAATAGAGATACCGGTGGCATAGCTATTAGTGCTTCTATTAAATGTAACCCTAAAAATTATTGGAAATTTCCCGTCTGCTTTTTGTCGTCTTTCGTCTAAAACAACTTTATATGTAATCATAAACCACTTGAATGTGGCCATTGTGTAGCAAAAGTTTGCAAACAATTTGCAAACAATTACCACTATCTCATGCAAAGTATAACTATCGGCAAAAAAGAAAAGCCCTTAGTTATTCACTAAAGGCTTCTTTTATTGCTCCTGAGGCTGGGCTCGAACCAGCGACCCTCTGATTAACAGTCAGATGCTCTAACCGGCTGAGCTACTCAGGAATCATTTTCCGGTTTGGAGTGTGCAAAAGTATAATTTCTGAGTTAATTTCGCAATGTTTGTTTTAAAAAAAATGCAAATAGTTGATAGTGAGTTTAAATAAACTCACTATCAACAAAATTATTTCTCATTCGACATGGAATAAGGCACATCTGCATCCTTAATACCTCGTTGTTTATTCGGCGTAGCCGACATATCAAAGTTCAAATTAGCGCCATTTAACAGGGTTTTATGGTCAACCCAGTTTAAATCATAAGGCTTGCCATTAACGGTTAGTGTTTTTACATATTTGTTTACGTCGCTGTTGGCGGGAGCATTGATAGTTATGATTTTGCCATTCTCTAAGTTAACAGTCAGCTTTTTAAACAACGGCGCACCCAACGCGTACTGAGCGCTAACGGGGCATACCGAATAAAAGCCCATTGCCGAGAATACATACCATGCCGATGTTTGGCCGTTGTCTTCATCACCGCAATAGCCATCGGGGGTTGCCCGGTACATGCGATTCATGGTTTCGCGTGCCCAGTATTGGCCTTTCCAGGGTTCGCCGGCATAATCATACAGGTATATCATGTGTTGTATGGGCTGGTTGCCGTGGGCGTACTGGCCCATATTGGCAATCTGCATTTCGCGGATCTCGTGTATCACGGTGCCGTAGTAGCTGTCGTCAAAAACCGGAGGCAGGGTAAATACGGAATCCAGTTTTTCGACAAACTTATACTTGCCGCCCATCAGGTTGATGAGGCCCTGTATATCCTGGAACACACCCCAGGTATAGTGCCAGCTGTTGCCCTCGGTAAAGGCGTCGCCCCATTTGAATGGGTTGAATGGTTTTTCGAATGAGCCGTCTTCGTTTTTACCGCGCATGAGGCCGGTTTCGGGGTCGTACAGGTTGCGGTAGTTTTGGGCGTGTTTTTTATAGATGGCAATTTCTGATTCGGGTTTGTGCAATGCTTTGCCAAGTTGATAAATAGCGAAATCATCATAGGCATACTCCAGCGTGCGGGCGGCATTTTCATTAATGCCTACGTTGTACGGTACATAGCCCAATTTATTGTAATACTCTACTCCCGCCCTGCCTGTGGCATTCGGGCCGGTATTGTTGGCGCCGTGTTTAAGCGCCTGGTATAAAGTTTCGATATCATAACCCCTTGCCCCTTTTATATAGGCTTCGGCGACTATGGAGGCGGAGTTGTTGCCGATCATACAATCGGCATAGCCGGGGCTGGACCACTCGGGCAGCCAGCCGCCTTCTTTGTAATCATTTATGAGTCCCTCCTGCATTTCTTTTACCATTGACGGATAGACCAGGTTAAGGAACGGATACAGCGCCCTGAAGGTATCCCAAAAGCCCGTACCGGCAAACATATAGCCGGGCATTACTTTGCCGTTGTAGGGGCTGTAGTGCACTGTTTTTCCCGCGGCATCAACCTCATATAACCTGTTAGGGAAAAAGAGCATACGATAGAGGCAGGAGTAGAATGTGCGGGTTTGGTCGATGGTGCCGCCTTGTATATTGATATGGTTGAGGGTTTTATTCCATATGTCTTTTGCCTTTTTCTCGGTAGTGGCGAAACTGTCTTTACCTAATTCGCGTTTTAAGTTCAAATCAGCCTGTTCGATGCTGATGAAGGATGAAGCTACACGCAGATGTACCTGCTCGCCTGTTTTGGTGTTGAAGCTGATAACAGCACCTGCATGATCGCCTTTGTATTCGAGTTGGCCTTTGTCGGTTTTATAGTCGTGCCAAACTGAGGCTGCATCAAAATCCTTGTCGATATAAATAACAAAATAATCCTTAAAATTATCGGGGACGGCGCCCGCATTTTTGGTGCTGTAGCCGATGATCTTATGCTCGCTAGGAATTATTTTCACATATGATCCTTTGTTAAAAGCATCGATAACAATGTGCGAGCTATCACTTTTAGGGAAAGTGATACGGAAGTTTGCCGCGCGTTCGGTTGGGGTGATTTCGGTGGTCACATCGTAATCGGCGAGGTAAACGCTGTAGTAGTAAGGCTTCACGATTTCGGCCTTGTGCGAGAACCAGCTGGCGCGCTCGTCTTCGTTGAGTTTCAGCTTGCCTGTTTCGGGGAATATGGAGAACATGCCATAATCATTCATCCAGGGTGATGGCTGGTGAGTTTGTTTAAAGCCACGTATTTTATCGGCATCATAGGTGTACTGCCAGCCGCTGCCCATTTTGCCGGTTTGCGGCGTCCAGAAGTTCATACCCCAGGGTACGGCTATGGCGGGGTAAGTGTTACCGTTCGACATGATAGGCTTTGAGGCAGTGCCCATCAATGGGTTAACATATTGGGTGAGGTCGGATTGTTTGCCGGCTTGCGCCAACGAAACCAGCGGTAAAAGCGCAAGGGCAATTAAAAGTGTTCGTTTCATTAATTGTGATTTTCGGGCCGAGCCCTTTTATTTATTTATTTTGTTAGATAAAAACCCGTTAAAACTAAACTTCCGTACATGAAATTCCATGCACGGAAAGCTTAGCCCTGCGATTAACCAGTTGCAGCTCTTCTACCAGCTTACATCCACCTTTATACCATCAGGGCTGTTATCAAAACCCAGGTATAAGGTGTTTGAGCTTGTATCCCATGATGTTCTCAGATCAATAACCGTTTGGCCTTTGCTATCGGTAACCTTAATATTGTTTGGCTTTCGCGGCAACAGCACACGCATACTGTTTATGGTATTTATAGGGCTTTTCGCTACAAACGAATAGCTGCCGCTTTGCACATTTTCATTATAAACCCTTGATGCCGATGCCAAAACTTTAGGCTTCGATTTATCAGCCACGCGGTTCAGGTCATATAGTACCGATTGCTCGCCGGGGTTTACCACCTTTTGGGCCAGTACAGGTAGCTGCGGATCGAACAGGTCGATAACAGGGCCTTTTACCGTGTATGGCTTTTTGTCGGCATTTTCATCCATTACCGATATGATGTCATAAGGGCCGCGTTCAAGATACATATTATTTTTGAAGGCCAGCTCCCCTGCTTTGGCATCCTGCTCAAACGCTTTTTTTATCTCATTAATATATAGTTCATCGTTATTAGGTTTAAGTACAAATTCCTTAGGGTTTTTTCTCAGCACATATACCGCGCCTTTGCCAACTTTAAAGCGTTGTACGCTGTCGGTTAGTTTTATGCCGAGTAATTTAAACAAATGTTTTGACGGCGCGGTATATTTATTTTTACCGGTGTCCCACCATTCCATTACGCTTTGGTAGGGGTCGTCGTCGCGGCCGCAATAAACCAGCACGCCGCCTTTTTTTACCCAATCTGCTATATATTTATGTACATCGGCGCTATTAGGCTTCATGTTCGAATAGCTCATTACCAGTACCTTTATGTTTTTTAAGGTTGGCGCGTAAGCCAGGTTTTCCATGTGTACGGTTTGCACCGGTATGCCGCGTTTTAATAAAGGCAATGTTTGGCCATAAAAATTGGAGAACTGTGGATCCTCAAACCCGTTATGCGTTGGGAAACGCTGGAACATAAGCGAGTTGCTCATCAGCACGCCGATGCTGTTAACGCCGTTCACCCGGTTTGGTGATAATGGCATACTATTAAGCGTGTTTACCATTACCTGCATTTGGGTGGAGTAATATTTTGGTATCAGCACCATCGAATCGCTGTTAGCTACTTTATACGGATGTGTGTAAATACGCTCGGGCCATGGCATTACTTCGTAATTATTTACCATGGGGTATAATATCTCGGCGGTATAAGTTGCCTGGTAATTCTTTTTGTAATCGGCCCAGTTGCGGGGCCAGTCTTCAATTGGGTCGGTAAGGAAAAATAATTTACGGCCGGTGGGGGCGGTCATAGACACCATCGACCCATATTCAAGGAAAGCGTTTTCAAACACCCGTTCTTTTCTAGCGCCATCAAAATAAGTAGGCTCGCGCGATGTACCTGTCCAAACCTGGGCTATATAGCCATCAATACCAGGCAGGGAAGCCAGGCTGGCTTCGGGGCTTACGATCTGCCATGATGAATAATTCACCAGCGAGTGCGTAGCGATATATACTTTAATGTTCAGGCCTTTGCTTTTGCCGTATGCCTTTGCGTAGTCTGATACCTGTTTAATGGCATTATAATAGAGGTGATATTTTAATTTGCTGGATAAATAAGTATTCTCTGCCGAAGCATCCTGCGGCCGCCATGGAAAGCCATAATATTTCTGCCACTCATCCTTAAATGGCTGACTATAACCTGAACGGGCCCAAAATTCGGGTTCCTCGAAAAATAGGGTAGTTATCCCGGCGTCGATAACCCGTTTTACGTTTCTTTCCTTCATGTAATCGATAAACGATTGCACGGGCACCACATACGGCATGTTATGGCCGTGCCAAATGGTATCGCCCTTTATAGTTACCTGCCCAACCCCCAGGTGGTTTTTGCCATCCCACTTGCCGAGGAAATAATCGAAATACGAGCCCCAGGCAATGCCTGTCATAAACGCTACCTGATAACCTCTGTCGCGCCATGACTGCACGCGCTGCTCAAAGGTTTCGTTCTGGCTGTCGTGTGTGCCGTAGACAATGGCTACGTCCGACCGTACATCAATTTGGGGTATCCAGGGGCTTGCGGTTTGGAAGGCCGTTTTTTGGGTTAAGGCACCGGTATCAATTTGCACAGTTTGAGCAAAACCTGTAAAGGCGGTAACAAATAATCCACAGGTAAGGATAAGTTTTCTCATAGGTAGACGGGTGTATTTTATCTTAAGCTGAATTAAAAAAAGGAGGGCCTATGAAAGCCCCCCTTTGCGTTTATCATGGGTATTTAGCAGATTCAGGTGTTGAATAGTTGTACTGGTTAAGCCCGGCGTTTATCCTTGCCCCTACACGAAAGTACACATCCTGCGCAGGCATAGCGCCGCCTGTGGTAGTAATGGTGATCACCTGGCCCAAAAGGCTGGTACCATCGCTGCCATTATAGCTAACCAGGTTGGAATAGCGCGGGTCGTAGTTATTATTACCATCGTACTGGGTATTGCTTACGTACAGGTTAATGTTGGTCACATCCTGCTGGTAATTCGGATCGTGTGTACCACGTGTTATCCTCACCTGAACAGTAACGGTACTATCGGCATTAAATACAGGTTTGCTCACCCATTCCACCCTTAAAAAGGGCTGAACTTTAAATTTAAGTGAGGCAGTACCTTTTAACACTACGGTTTGGCTTGAATCGGAAACAACGTTTCCTGAAGCATCGGTTTGCACCAGCGGTACGAACGGCCCTTCAACCGATACTTTGTAGGTGGCGGCAAATATTTTGTCATCGCTAAAAGTACCGTCCTGTTTCGACTGGAAATATTCGGGTACAGGGTTGGCGCTGTAACTGGTTTCAAGCAGTTTTACACGGGTGCCTCCCCCGCCTATTTCTGTTTGCACGGTGTTGCCGGTACCTTCGTCAACGGTGCTTCCGTTTATGGTATCTGATGGGGCAGGATAGTTATCTATTTTGCTGCACGAAGTACCCGCGGCTACTGCAAGGCAAAATGCTGTATAATAAAATATCTTCTTCATTGTAATAAAATTAATAACCTGGATTTTGAATTACGTTTGTACTTTTTGATATGGCTTCGCCCGGTAATTGTTCGTAATACCATCTTGGGTCGTAGGTGTAAACATCATTTCTTTCATCGTAACGGGCATCAAAGAAATATTTACCTGCCTGTGCCGAATAAAATGGCATTAATATGCGGTATATAGTGCCATTCTGCTCTTTATCAAATATGTGCCACCTTTTCAGGTCCCAATAGGTCTTATTTTCAAAGGCAAGTTCTTTTCTTCTTTCTTTGCGGATGGTATCAATGGTCATTGAACCTGCGCTTAGTAATAAATTCGCACCTGCTCTTGAACGTATTTGATTAATTAAAGTAAAGGCATCTGTTTGAAGGCTTGCCGATCCGCCACCACTATAAAGTTCATACGCCGCCTCTGCGCGATTTAACATCACTTCGGCATAACGCATCTCTATCCAGGTTTGGTCTTCGTTATTTTCAAGCACCTGTGCGGTTGGCAAATTCGGATCAAGCCATTTACGTACAGAAAAACCTGAAATTGCGCAGGTTTGGTCGCCTGTAAAAATACCGCTTGCGCCGGCTGGTTTCATTTGTCCGCCGCCCGGCAAGGTGTAAGGGTTTGAATTATTCAGATCGTTGTTTGCAGCAGTTACCAGGTTTGTTGTTGGATACTGTGCTTTTGAACCTGCCGGTAAAAGCGGGCTAATGCTTGTTCCGGCACCTGTATAAATACCACGGCGTATCTCTATACTCTGGCCTTTGAAAACATCACCAGGCAATATTACTGTGGCGCGCAGCCTTGGTTCAGCATCTGCAAACAGGTCCATTGTATTGGTGTACAAATTGTAATGGCCCGTTGCGTCAAGTGTTTTTAAGGTGCCATCGGCATTTTTAGGCAAGCCATCAAACATCTCAACAAAGTTCAGTGTAGGGTTTACTTCGGCCGAATAACCATTGGGCCCTATCAGCTGGCGTGGAACATTATAGGCATCATAACCATGTACCGAGTTTGGATATTGATATTCTCTTACAAATATGTTTTCGGGGCTTGACGCATCCGAGAATAAATTCACATAGTTTTGATACTGCGCGGCCTTATCAGTTGCTGACCAGGCTTTCAGGTAAAGACTGTACACGCCATCCAGCATTTTGGCAGCATCATAAGCTTTTTGGAAATAGGCGGTCGCGTCAGCTGCAGGTATACCGCAAAGCTGGTTGTGGCTGCCATCAAACAATGTAATGTTATTGTATTTGGCAACGCTGCCTGCATAAAGCATAGCCCTTGATTCAAACGCTGCCGCTACGTATTTGTTAGCACGGCTGCCATCGGCCGCGTCAGCATTTACTGCAGGCAGGTTAGCCATTGCATAAGTAAAATCAGCATCGACCAAATCCCAGGTAGCTTTTTCAGATGCACGGGGAATCTTCAGCGGCGTTACATCACCACCCACCGTATAATTCAATACGTCTGTTACCAGTGGTACACCGCCAAAGCGTTTTACCATTGCAAAATAGGTCATGCCGCGAATAAAGTAAGCCTCGCCCAACCATTGTTTTACCTGGTCGGCGCTAAACTTGCTGGCATAAGCAGGCAATGTTTTTATAAAGTAATTGCAATCGTGTATCTCGTTATAGCAGCCGGCCCACATATCCCAGTTCCAACCACCTATGTTTTCCTGCATTGAACCTGTCTGGTCGCGACTGAGCGCTTCGCCAGTAGTAGCAGGCGTTGGGCTGATGATCCAAAAGAAATTTAGTCCGCGTTGTGGCGAGTACCTGAAATCTTCTATCGGTAATGTGCTGTATATGCGCGACATATAAGCTTGTATACCAGCTGCGCTTGAAAAAACTGCTTCATCAGATATGATGTTTGGTGGCGGTATATTGATCTTTCGGCAAGCCGATGCGCTAACCAATATTGCCAATAATATATATTTATATCTTTTCATGATTTCTTATAATTAAAATTTCACATCTATACCAAGGTTATACAACTTATCAAGCGGGTACAGATAGCCCCACGTACCTGAAGGGTGTTCAGGATCGAGGTACTTTAACTTGGTAATTGTAAACAGGTTATAACCGCTGGCAAATATCCTTACACCTTTAACACCAATAGCCGATAATACCTGCTTAGGTAGAGAATACCCTACTTCAGCACTCTTTAGCCTTACATAAGCAGCACTTTGGAAATTGAATAGCGAGCCCGTATTAGCAGTAGTGCCTGTATAAGCATAGTAGCCGGGCACCCAAACTGTATTCGGATTATATGGGTCGGCATTAGGGTCGGCAGGATGGTAGTCATTGTTAAACTGGGTTAACGCGCTGCCACCACCCCATAACGGGATGTTTAACTGCTCGATGTATGAAACATCAACCATACCAGTGCCCTGGAATAATAAGTTAAAATCGAAATCTTCATAAGATCCACCGATATTAAGGCCGTAGGTTATTTTCGGCGTACCGGTATAAGCTATCGGGTGGTTATCATTGTTATCTATCTGGCCGTCGCCGTTCCAGTCTTGATAATTATAATCGCCGACTACCGTACCCCGACCAACATATATAGGGCTGTTAACTATCTGCCCATAGTTTTGATACTGGCCATTAGCACCTAAACCCCAATTGATGCCTTCGCTCCTGTTTGAGTTATGGCTTAACCAATCAAGATATGAGTTACCTTGCGGCGATTCAACAACCTTAACGTTTTGTATGCGGGCAAAGGAGAAGGTTCCCTTTACGTTATACCTAAATTTGCTGCCGATATGGTTACGGTGAGATACCTCGAAATCAAAACCTGTTGTGCGGTCGCTATTAAGATTTTGTTGCGGTAAACCAATACCCAATGTACTGGGCACAACATTAATGCCGTTGGAGAATAATCCGGTTCTATTACGTACAAAATAATCAAAAGTAACACCCAATAATCCGTTACCTGCATCAATATCAACACCGGCATCAAATGTATGCGACGTAAAGAAATTAATATTGGGATTTGGCAATGATGTAAACGATACGGCATTTACATAATTACCATTAAATACCGAACCACCCGGCTGCTGATTGTTAGCACCTCCGGCAGGGTAATTATATCCCTGCAAAAACTGGTAGGCCGCTGCGCCATCATCGCCTAATACGCCATAAGAAGCACGTAATTTAAATTGGTCGATGAATGATAAGGTATGGTTATTTTTCCAAAAACTTTCGTCAGAAATATTCCATGCTCCTGAAACTGAGGGGAAAAAAGCGGAACCTATTGTGGGCGAAAATTTTGAAGACTGGTCATTCCTGAAACTGAATTCCACCAGGTATTTCCCCATGAAATCATAATGCAACCTGCCTACAAGCGAGTTTTTTGCATAATCAAACAATGTACCATCCTGTGTAGCCTGCTGATTAAGCGAATTACCCGCAAATATCTGATCAACAGGTAACGACACTTCTCTGTAAGCGCTAAAGTTATCAGCCGTTTGGCCTATCCCTTCGTAAAGCAATAAAGCTGAAATATTATGTTTACCCAAAAAAGTGTGTTCATAATTTAATGATAACTGATCCACATTTGACGGATAATCATAATATTGCCTGCGTACAAAGCTTGGGGAGTTTTTCTCACTTGCAAGATATGTTTGAGTCGACGCGTCATAATCATACAGGTTATATTGTGCCTGGTAAGCTTTATTATCCTGTATCTGCGTGTTATAACTGTACATGGCTTTTAATGAAAGGCCGTCGACATAAGGCAGTTTGTATTCAAGGCTTAATAAGCCATTGAAGAACTTATTATTTTGAATGTTATACCCCGATAGCGCGCTGTTAGAATAGGCAACAGGGTTACCACCGTCAACAGAACCATTTTGCGGGTATGCCGGATTGTTATTGGCATAGAAACCCTGAGTAGGTAATTCGCGCCATGCCTCCCTTGTTGTCCACCACACAGATGTTACCGGCGCGTTGGTTTGATCCATAATAGCGCTCAGGTTCAGATTAACTGTTAAGTTTTTAGTGATCTTGGATTGAACATTTGAGCGCACATTGTAGCGTTTGTAATTGAGGTCGTTGCTTTTTAGTAGCCCGTCCTGGCCTGTAAAACCACCGCTGATCAGGTAGGTTGTATTCTCATTACCGCCCGAAGCTGTCAGGTTATGCTGATCCTGAAAGGTGGATTTTTTGAAAGTAGCGTCGAACCAATCGGTGCTTTGTTTTGCACCACTGGTATAATCGGCAAAATCAGCAGGTGTAAAGGTTATCCTTCCACCGTTTGCATTGTGCATTGATAACTGGTTGCTCAATGTCATATAATCCAAAGCATCAACCGGCTTCGGCAGCCCGGAAGGCACCTGCCAGCCGAATGTGCCCGAATACTCCAGCTGTAAGGCGCCGCTTTTGCCATGTTTGGTAGTGATCAGTATTACACCGTTACCACCGTTTACACCGTAAACAGCGGCAGAAGCATCTTTTAACACTGAAACGCTTTCAATATCGTTCGGGTCAAGCCGCGACAAAATATTACTTGAACCGGCCGTTGAATTGTCGCCCGTGCCGCCATTGGCAGTAAAATTATACTGTACAACCCCATCAATTACAATTAACGGGTTGCCGCCATAAGCACGGATAGAGATATTGTTATCAAACTGCCCCGGCTCCGAGGTATTTTGCACTACTTGCAGGCCGGCTATTTTGCCGGTAAGCATGTTTTCCACGTTCTCGTTTTTGGTAGTTTCGATTTCTTTTGAATTTATAGATGATACGGCGGTAGTTAGTGATAACTTCTTTTGCGTACCGTAACCTACTACTACCACTTCGTCAAGGCTTGCCGTGCTTGGGGCAAGACTAATTTTCAGTGTGGTTTGTGTGCCAACCAAAACCTCTTTGGTATTGTAGCCCACAAAACTAAAAACAATGATGGCGCCTTTATCGGCATTAATGCTGAACTGGCCGTTTACATCGGTAGTGGTACCATAGTTGGTGCCTTTGATGGCAACGCTTACGCCAGGCAGCGTAGCTCCCTTTTCGTCAACGACTGTTCCCTTTACTTTACCGCCTTGCGCAAATACCGGCGTGCTGCCGATAAGCATAAGCAAGCAAACAAGAAATGCAAGTGGTGGTGAAAGGAGAACTTTTAATTTTGGCGGACAGCTAAGCAGCCGCCCACGACTCGTAAAAATTTTCTTCATAATAAATTGGTTAAGCAGGTGTTTATAATTGTGAATAAACTAACGGTCAATTAGGGCAATAGCCGGAATCTATTCACGGGTTTGATAGCACAATGATAGAGGGGCAGGTATTAAAAAAGGGGTTAATTTTTGGGTTAATAAGCCAAAAAATATATTAACCGCCAAAAAAATAATATTTAGCTGCAAGTTAACTTTAAACCAGAAGGAATTTTTAGAAGCTGCGGGGAGGATTTATTGCAATATCTTTTCGAACATTAAAGGGTACTCAATACCTAGCGACCGTTTGTACTCGGCGGCGTAGTGTTCGTATATTTTTTTGCTGTACTCGATGCCCTTGGTGCGGCGGTAGCTTTTTAGCTGATATTTCAGGGCATTATCATTAAACGGGTCGATATTTAATATTACTTTGCTTATTTCCTGCACTACCTTGTAGTTTTCGGCAGCGTATTGTTTTTGGAGTTGGGGTAGTAATATGCCCATCAGTTGTTCTTCATAGCTTATTTTATAATCGTCGAGCCAGGTATCGGGCATATCGCTTAATAAGGCGCCGCGGTGGATGAGTTCAAAGTGGTCGAAAATTATTTTTTCCTTTTCCCCGGCTGACTTTTTTAGCGCGTCGGTAACGAAATAGTAATCGCAGAAAAAAGCTTCGCTGATATTGAAAATGTATATATCATTCAGAAATGTAAGCTCGATACCGTCGATATCGTTAATGATATTACGTAAGTGATTGAAGGTTACGCCCTTTATGTTCTTGGTTTTGGCAATATCTTTTTCGGGCCATAATATTTGCGATATTTTTTTTGAAATAATACCATTGCCTTCCTTGCTGCTTAATAGTATGAGTATGAATAACTGCTTTATTTTAGGGCTGAACAGGTAAGTGATGTCCCTGCCCTTTTTGTCGAACGCCATAAATTCGCCGAGTAAATAAATAGCGTTTTGTGTGGGTTCTTCACTTTTCAGGGCATGATGCAGGCTTACATCGTTTCCGTTTTCCGTTGCGGGTATGGGGGCAATATCCCGCTCATCATCAGCAAATATTTCGTTGGGGCGGTTCTTTTTCTGGTAAACCAGGGCAATACCTGCAATAATTATCAGCACCACTACAATAAGGCTTATCCATAGCAGTTTGGTTGATGTTTTTACCTGTATGGAACTTAAATAACTGGCCTGAGTTACCGGTGGGAAATTGAGCGAATAAATTTTTATGGTTGATCGTACCGGGTCAGTAAAAGCCTGGGTGGTACATAAAAGCTGGTTGGTTTTGGTATCTAAAAACAGGTTGATATCGCTTTCTATCCTTTCAGAAATTACGGGGATGGGGGCGCTCACTACCTGGTAAGAGCCGTCCTTAACCGAGAATTTATATAGCTTAATTTCGGTACGGGCTATTTCGTGCGGGTAGCACATGGCATAAAAGTATTTTTTATCGGCCGATAATACCAGGTTATTGGCCGGCACGAATACTTCGGTTGGATGAATGGCCCAGCACTTTTTGATGGTGTGGGTTTGCAAGTTTATGCGGTACAGATCGTAATATTGGCGGCCGCCCACTACTTGGTTGCCTGATTCGTTGCCATAACCGCCGAATAAAAAAACTTCGTTATCATTATCGGCGGGGCCCGTGGCCGAGAAGAACCGGGGGGTTATATTATCGCCTTTAAACGGTGTTTCTATCCATTTATCGGTTGTGGCATCATACCTGTAAAATTGCTTGTAATATTTGTATGAGCCGTAGCCGCCGAACAGGAAAATACTATCCTTGCCCCTGTTAAGCATAATGTTATGGTGATGGCGTTGTTCAGGGAACATGCCTTTGCCTATATCTTCCCAGCTTAGCGTTTGCATGTTTAATGCCGCTATGGTAGTGGGGTTTTGTTTGGTATCGATATAAGCCTCATACACATACAGCTTATTTTGCGCGGGGTTAAAAATACTTTTGCCCAGCAGCAATGGTACGGTTAAGGGAGTTTTATAGGGCGTTGTAGTGGCCGTGCGGTTATCGCTGCTATAATAGGTTAATGAATCCTTGCGGAAAATAATAATCTGGTTATTGTTTGGGCTGAAATTTAAGCCGGCGGGTTGCTTGTAAGTGTGCGAATAGTCGCATTTCCAGAAATAGGAACTGTTGATGAGCCATACCGGGTTGTCGACCGTGCCCGTTTCATCGCCTGAGGCGGTGTGCACCACATCGCCTTTCCATTCATCCAGGGGGAATGAATAACTTTTGGAATCGTCGCTCACGGTTAAATTCCTGATAGACATTTCGGGCACTTCAGTATAAAACTGGTTCTTACCAAAGGTTAGTTTTGCGGCAACGGGGTTTTCGAGCCCCAACCCGCCCGCCGTGTATGGTTGCCCATCGATATAAATATTTACTTTATCCTGCAGCAGGTTGAAATCAACTTTAACCTTTATCCAGTTTTGTTTGGATAATTGCGATTTCTGCAAGGGCATCTGTAGCTTGTTGCTTTTACTATCGATATTAAAATTTAAATAAGCCGCGTTGTTAAAATACAGGTAGCTTAAGCTGTAGGAATTATTCTGGCCGGTTAAATTGAAGATATAGCCAAGATCTTTATTATCCCATAACGAAAGGTCGAAACTAACAATAAGGTGGTTTTGAAACTCGGGAATGCTTGAGCTAAATACTTTGTATGAGGTGCGTTTGGTTACCAGGCTATCGTTCGAATTGAACATAAGACCCTGAGCGCCGGCCTGCCCGCAATTAAAAACCAACAATGAGAAGAACGCGATGCTATAAACCCGGAAGCTGAGCAATAAATTTTTGTAGATGTCTCCCATTCAATGTTTTCTTAATTAACCAGGCTTATTAATACAGATTAATACCGCAAAATTAAAGTTTTTAATTTATGTGTAATTAACAGAATAAAAATAGCGTTTTAGTTTTCATAAAGCGATATTTAAAATGGATATTGCTATAGGGTTGGCGCGTTATTATTATATATTAACCCATTTATTAACCCTTTGTTTGGGTTGGGGGGCTTTGATTTATATGTGTGAAAGAATGCGGTCAGTAGGGTACTTTTGTAATGGTGAAAGTGCCGGTGGGGACACAGCCACCGGATAATATTTTTTGTTGCAGGGCGTATAAACCCATCCCTGCCACTTCACAGGCAGGCGCACCCCTCCCAGGGGAGGGAATTTATATCCGGCGTTGGCTTATCGGCAATTAACTCACCCCGTCGTTGCTTCGCTCGACCACCCTCTCTTCGCCTGCGGCGGAAAAGAGGGTAAGAACATTTAACTTTCTTCACTAAATGCTTGTAACAAACCGCATGGCGCAATAGTCTATTTTATAAAAATTATGAGGGCATTTGGCATTGCTTTGTTTATGGTATTTTTTTCGTTGGGAGCGGTTGCGCAGCAGCCGGGTTTTGATGCCTTTAGCGAAAAATTTGTTAAAGGTTATAACGAGTTAAACCTGCCGCAACTGGAATTGAGCTATGTTAGCAATCTGCAACATATCGGCAACGTTGAACAGGTGAACAAACAGCTTGCTTTTTTTATCTCCATCAGATCAGGCTTAGATAATTATGATCCCCGGCTGTTAACTTCTGCGCAAAAAACTGATTACGAGCTGATAAAATACGAAACCGGCATCAACCTACAGATGCTGGCGCTGGAACAAGAGTGGATAAAACATCGTCCCGCTAAAATACCTGGAAATGGTATACTTCATGTAACCGGCGGCAAACAGTGGTATGCCTTTTATTTAAAACGCTGGGTAAGCGATAATGTAACGCCCGACCAGGTATTTAACTTTGGTTTACAGGAAGTGAAACGGGTACAGGGGCATATCGAAGCCATCTGCGAACAAACGGGCATGAGCGAGGACGATTTTTATAAGCATTTAAATGACCCCTCGTTTTTCATAGCAGACTCCAACCAGGTTAAGGCCGCGTTTGAGCATACCAAAGCTATTATATACCATAACCTGCCAAAATTATTTGCCGATACTGTAATTATCCCGCTAAAAATTGAGCAGGGAACAGCACAGGCACTGGCTCAGACACCGGGTTATTATGATGATAACACTTTTTATTATAACCTTTTTGGCAAACCTTATAACAAACGGCAGGTGGACTGGCTGTTTATTCACGAGGCTGTTCCGGGGCACCATTATCAGTCGTGCGTTATATCGCATACCAAGCTTTCGGCTGTGCAACAGTTGTTTTCTTACAATGGCTTTGCCGAAGGCTGGGCGGCTTATACTGAAGAACTGGGCAAACAATTAGGTGTATATGCAACGCCCTATGACGAGCTGGGCAAATGGGAATGGGACATTGTGCGTTCGGTGCGTGTGCCCATGGATGTAGGGTTGAATTATTATGGCTGGACCGACCAGCAAGCGCTCGCCTTTTGGAAAAAGAATATACGCGGACAGGATGATATTGCCATGCGCGAGATTGCCCGTTTAAGGCGTTGGCCGGCACAGGCCATTACCTATAAATATGGCGCACTGCAAATACTGCACTGGAAAGAAACTTTACAGCATAAGCAGGGCAATAATTTTAATATCCGCGATTTCCACAGCGTGATATTAAGCCACGGTTGGCTACCTATTTTTATGGTAAGGGAAAACGTTTTAGGAAATAATGGATAAATTATATAACGCTTATTGCGTTATATGTTGCCAAAACATTACGAGGCAATTGAAAAGGCATTGCAGTAAAATAATGCAAATACCCAATCCAAAAATAGATTGAAGTACGTTTTCGTACCTACGGTTTCCAACAGGCATGTTTTCTGATAGGTTAATGTTGAACCTAAAGTTAAACATTAACTGCATTTGTGTTATTATAATATTTATACGTAACACAATTGTTACATACGTGAATAGTGAATGCAAGGTGATTAGCTGTTGACAACGTGATGAATGAATATCTTGCTGTTATGCATTAGTGGTATGCATTGGCGCTCCGTTTACTTACCCCGACTACGCTGCGCTGGTCGACCCTCTCTCTTCGCCTGCGGCGGAAAGAGGGGGCTGCATTTTTTCTTTTTGTTTAGAATTGATTTGCTACCTTCCTGTATGGCTTCAATCACTGAACTATGCCGTGAATTACGACAACGGCAAACCCAGGCCGAAAATATCTTGTGGGATAATTTACGCAACAGGAGATTGCATAACCGAAAATTTCTGAGGCAATATCCGATATGTGCCCAATCCCTTATTGGAAGAAATCTTTATTACATACCTGATTTTTATTGTCATGAAGCAAAATTGGTTGTTGAGGCTGATGGACCGATCCATAACTTTAAAAATGAATATGACAGGAACCGGGATGAAGTATTAAAACTATTAGGGTTGAATATTTTGAGGTTTGAGAATGATGAAATATTGAATAATACCCAAAGGGTTTTACAAAAAATAAAGGAACATCTATAAAATAATAAAATTCAAAACCCCTCTTTCCGCCGCAGGCGAAGAGAGGGTGGTCGAACGAAGTGATGACCGGGTGAGTTGAATGGGCGAGCGATAAGAAGTTATGCATTGGTTTGAATGCATGGCGCTCCGTTTACTCACCCCGACTACGCTGCGCTGGTCGACCCTCTCTTCGCTGCGCGGAAAGAGGGTGGGGAAGATTTGGATTGGGGGATGCATAACGCTCGGTAATTTACCGACGACGCTTCGCTCGTCGACCCTCTCTCTTCGCCTGCGGCGGAAAGAAGGTAATACACAAGAGATAGTTCATACAGGCATGTATTAATAGCAAATAATTTATATAGAACATTAACCATGATTTTTACGTTGGGGTATGGTAACAGTAATCCAAAGTGATATATTTGGGTGTTAGCAATGCTATATCGACAAAAAATAAAAATACCTATGCAGGAATTAGAACCCGCCATTCTTCAGAAAGTAAACTCATGGCTTCAGGGAAGTTATGACGATGATGTTAAACAACAAATACAGTCCCTGATTGACCAGCGGGCGACCACCGAACTTACCGACTCCTTTTACCGCGACCTTGAATTTGGCACAGGCGGCCTGCGCGGTATTATGGGCCCCGGATCAAACCGTATCAATAAATATACCATTGGCACGGCTACACAGGGTTTGGCTAATTACCTTAAAAAGAAATATCCCGGTGAAGAGGTTAAGGTGGCCATAGCGCACGATAGCCGCAATAATGCCGATTTTTTTTCGCAGATAACGGCTGATGTATTTTCGGCCAATGGTATTTATGTTTACTTTTTCAAGGCGCTGCGCCCTACGCCCGAGCTTTCGTTCGCGGTGCGTACGCTGGGCTGCAAAAGCGGCGTAATGCTTACGGCATCGCACAACCCAAAGGAGTACAACGGCTATAAGGCTTATGGCGCTGATGGTGGCCAGTTTGTTTCGCCCGAGGATAAGGCGGTGATGGACGAGGTTGCTGCGATAACCGATATTAGCCAGGTGAACTTTAACCGCGTGGCATCCAATATTGAAGAAATTGGCGAAGCTATTGACGCCCAATATTTGGACAGCATTGTGAAACTTTCTGTTTCTCCGGATGTGATAAAGCGCCAGAAGGATCTGAAAATAGTTTATTCGCCTATCCACGGAACAGGCATCACCCTAACGCCGCAGGCTTTGCAGCGTTTTGGCTTTGAGAATGTTATTTTGGTTGATGAGCAAACCACACCTGATGGTAATTTCCCAACCGTAGTTTATCCAAACCCCGAAGAAAAAGAAGCGTTGACCCTCGCCTTGAAAAAAGCACAGGAAGTTGATGCCGACCTGGTACTGGCTACTGACCCTGATGCCGACCGCGTAGGCATAGCTGTAAAAAATAGCGATGGCGAATTTATCCTGTTCAACGGGAACCAAACAGGTACTATGCTGATCAATTACCTGCTAACCGCGTGGGAAGAAAAAGGCAAGCTAACCGGCAATGAGTATATTGTTAAAACCATTGTTACCACTTATTTGATAGATGCCATAGCGGCCGCAAAAAATGTGACCTGCTATAACACCCTGACCGGCTTTAAATATATCGGCGAGTTGATGACCCAATTGCAGGGTAAGAAAACCTTTATTGGCGGCGGCGAGGAAAGCTACGGCTATTTAATTGGCGAATTTGTGCGGGATAAGGACGCCATTGTATCGAGCGCGTTTATTGCCGAAATGACCGCCTACTACAAAGATAAGGGCAGCAGCCTGTACAAAGCTTTAATAGATACTTATGTGAAATATGGTTTTTATAAAGAGAAGCTGATATCGCTCACTAAAAAAGGTAAAACCGGCGCGGAGGAGATCAAAGAGATGATGGAGAAATACCGCACCAATCCGCCTGCTACGTTGGGTGGCTCGAAGGTTACTACATTGAAAGATTATGAAAAGGGCATTGAAACTGATCTGGCCACCAATACCACAAAGAAACTGGATTTCCCCGCATCGGATGTATTGCAGTTTTTTACTGCCGACGGCAGCATAATTTCGGCAAGACCATCGGGTACCGAGCCTAAGATAAAATTTTATTGCAGTGTGAACGAGCCGCTGGCAAGCGCCGCCGATTATAAAAAGGTAGATGGGGAGTTGGATGCTAAGGTGGGGCGTATTATGATGGATCTGGGGGTATAAGTCTTTCAGTATGAAGATAGGCCTTGCTACCCCTCCCGTTCCAAAGTCGATAAACGACGGCTTGCATTGGGTTGAAAAACTGGCTAAGGAAGCGGCTGTGCAAGGCGCGGAAATTGTTTGTTTCCCCGAGTCGTTTATCCCCGGTTACCCGGCAGCCGAGTATGAGATAGAAAAGTCGACCCCCGAAAATATGCAGGCAGCGCTAAGCTGTGTACGCGAAATAGCCGCAGGGAACAATATTGCCATTATTATGCCAATGGACTGGTATAGTGATGGCAATTGTTATAACCTGGCGCAGGTAATATCCAACACAGGCGAATTGCTCGGCCATCAAACCAAAAATCAGCTCGACCCATCTGAGGACCGCACATGGGTTCCCGGTACCGAACGAAGTATTTTTGAGGTGAATGGTGTAAAATTCGGCATTACCATTTGCCATGAAGGGTTCCGTTATCCTGAATCGGTGCGCTGGGCCGCACGGAACGGCGCGCAAATCGTGTTCCACCCGCACTTTAGCGGCAGCGACACGCAGGGCACCACCCCAACTCAATGGGGTGATAAAAATAGCCCTTATTATGAGAAGGCAATGATGATGCGCTCCATTGAGAATACCATATACTTTGCCAGCGTTAACAATGCTACAAAATATCCTGAATCTGCCAGCACCGTCATAGCGCCTGATGGCAGCTACCTGGCCCACCAGCCATACGGCGAAGCAGGCGTTTTGGTGGTGGAGATAGACCCGGCATTGGCAACCGGATATTTGGCGAAAAGATTTAGGGCGGAGTTGTATTGATAGTATTGAATATCGAATTGAAACAGAGGTGAAATGTTGTTTCACCCGATAAATTAATGTATTGGTTTACAGTGGCAAAGTGTTCCACCTATGAAACACCACGCAAAATGCATGTAACTATGCAACAGCAAATTAAGTGTTCCGAGGTGTTCCGGTGCGTTTCACCCTGTTCCGGTGCTGTTCCGGTTTGTTCAGGTAGGGTTTTGGTATTGTTTGGGTAGTGTTCGGGTATGTCAAACCCGGGTGAAACAGCCGGTTACTTATTTTTTGGAACAAAACCGCGTTGAATATCCTGGCTGTTCGCGGCACAACAGGTAAAAAGTACGGTGATAAGATGATAATTAAAACCCGATCACTCCCTGCAATTTTCCCCACAGGGTATTATCAAAATCTGATTCTGCCTCCTTTACCCCGCCCGCTGAATTACCCATGCGGATAACCACCAAATGCTGCGATGGTACTACGTATATTTTTTGGTCGTTTTTACCCAATGCCATGTACATATCAACAGGGCCGTTAGGTATCACAAAGCCCGGGAACACCAGTTGTGTTTGTGGCAGCATATAGCTGGTTTTTCCATTAAGCCAAGTTAAATAACCATAGCTTAAGTTTATGGTTTGCGAGGTGCTGGTTTGTGTATGGAAGTATGCGGTATCGTTTAGTATTACCGTTTTATCCCAGGTGCCTTTATTCAGCAGCAGCAAGCCAAAACGGGCCATACTGCGGGCATTGCTGTAGTAAATATCATTTGAATTGGGCGATTGCACCCACAGTCCGTTCATGCCGATTTTGTCTCTTATTTGCTGCTGAAAATATGCGTTGTAGCTCATGCCGCTGGCTTTGGCTACTACCGCGCCCAGCAAAGTGTAAGCCGCATTGTGGTAGGCCCAGCGGGTGCCGGCATCGGCCTTGTAAATTAAACAGCCGGGTAATGTGCAGTCGGGGTCGCCTACGCCGTCATCGAGGCCGGTGGTCATGGAAAGCTGGTTTTTTATAGTGATCATGTTTTCTTTAGCCAATGGCTCTGATGTCCAGCCTGTGCCGAGGTATTTCGAGGTGAGGTCGTTTATATTGAGTAGCCCCTGTTTTTGCGCTATCCCCACCAAAAAGCCCGTCATGGTTTTGCCCGCCGATGCCCAGTACCAAAGGCTGTCGGCTGTAAAGGTGCCGAAGTATTTTTCGGTTACTATCTTGCCATCATTCAAAATGATAAATGCCTTAGTGCCTTCGCTTTGCAGGTATGGGTAAAGGTTATTGAGGTTAGTCACATTCCATTTTAAGGTTGCTGCCGAAACGGTATCCCAGGCATTACCTGTTATTGGCGGAAAGTAAAGCGTTTCGGGAGTTTTTACAGGCGTCGGTGCGGGTTTGTTACCAGTGCTTTTGCTGCATGATACAAATAATAAAACGCCGAGAAATAAAAGAATTGGGGTAAGGGGTTTCTTCATACCTGTTAAACGGAGTTTTTGATTTAAGGTTTAATAGCCAATCTTTTTATTGAGCTGTTAATCAACACAATTGATTTATATTTATCGCCAACAGGACTTGTTTTTTGTCGTGTATCACCCCTTAGAATGTCTTGAAATACCCCTTTTTATATCAGGCGTTAAAAGTACATTTGATATATAAACCAATCCCTAAATGAAAGCGGTAAACATAACATTACTATTTGACGGCGACGCTGATGCGGCCCTCAATTTTTACAAGTCGATATTCGGCGGCGATTTTGTGAACTTCCAGCGCATGTCTGATCTGCCAACCCCGATGGACTTATCTGACGATGAAAAGAAAAGGGTGCTTCACGCCACTCTGCCTATGGGCGACTCAAAAATCATGGCCATGGACCCGCCAAGCGGTCGTATGGAAGTTAACAAGGGCAACAACTTTATGGTAACTGTAGACACCAGCAGTGAAGAAGAAACCACCCGCTTCTTCAATGCTTTAGCCGAAGGCGGTAATATCACTATGCCGCTGGCTAACCAATTCTGGGGCGCGTTTTTTGGTATGGTAACTGATAAATTTGGCATCCAGTGGATGCTGAGTTATGTGAAATAATTATCCGTTTATAATTCAGGTATAACCGCGGGCTTATAGCCTATTGTTATACCTGTTTTTCTTTATATTGTAACCCTGCGTTCTGCAAGGCAGCGGGTAAATCATTCCACGATGCACCCCAACCCTCACAGCAAATTTTTATCGCGGCGCAAGTAAAATGTCGCCTCTCCCGTTCATCAATAGCTTAATTAATTATATTTATACATTAGTACGATTTTTGCTGCATGTTCTCTGTTCATGAAACACCCCATAGTATTATTTTTAGCCGCGCTGCCCGTGCTGTGTTCCGGCATGTATATTGGTGCGCCTAAAAAACCGGTTGCAGCTAAAAAAAGTACTATAAAATTCAGCGGTTATACCTGGCAGGTGCGCGAGAGTGGCGACAACAAACTTGGCCCCGGCCCTAACTTATGGAAAGGCGGGAACGTTTTTGTCGATGCCAAAGGCTATCTGCACCTAAAGCTTACTAAAGTTGGCAACAACTGGTATAGTGCCGAAGTTACCAGCGATAAAAGCTTTGGCTATGGCACTTATCAGTGGCAGGTTGAAGGCCGCATTGATACACTCGATAAAAATGTAGTACTCGGTTTGTTCAATTATTCAGGTGTGGATGGTAATGATGAGATGGATATTGAAATTTCGCGCTGGGGTAAAGCCACAACAAATAACACCAGCTACACCATGTACCCTGCGCAGCCCCTGCCGCCAAAGGCCGAATGGAACCGGACCTTCAACACGGTATTAACCGATGGTGAAAACACTACCCAACGCTTTACGCGTAATGGCGACAAGTCTGTTTTTTTCCAGGAACTAAGCGGTTTTCACAATGATAATACCGGGCTTATTGATTCTGTTACATGTACCAGCCCGCCAAATTCTATAAGCGCGCTGGCCATGCCGGTGCACATGAATTTGTGGCTGTTTGATGCCCCCTCGCCTTCAAATAATGCAGAGGTGGAAATAATTATCCATAGTTTTAAATTCACACCGCAATAATACTGTCAGTTTCAAAAAAATATATGATAATATTATTGCATGTTAAGTAACTTTAATACACACTTATTTTATTTTTTGCGTTAGAATAAAAAGGAGATATAAAACTGAAAATGAGTCCGGTAGATACAGATAAATACCACAAGCCGTTAAAGGACGATAACAAGCACCTGAACCCGCTTTTTGACATGAAGGAGGTGCCCAAAAGATCGTTTCAATTGGGTCTTGCTGCCTTATCCATCGGGGTGGGTTTGTCTATTTATGATTCTTTTCTCAGGCTCTATGTTTCCTCGTTCTTATTAGGTTGTTTTTGCTTTGCTATATTGTTGTTTATGTATTTAAAGGCCCATAGTGCCATTAAAAACTTAAGCATCTCCATTATAGTAATGGTTTGCAGTATGATCCTCGGCTCTGTATTGCTCGAAGGTTTGGGCTCTGAACAATACTTATACTTCTTCCCTACTTTAATTGCCGTACCCGTCATTATCAATTTTAAACAAACGCGCTACAGGCAGTCAACCACTTACATAGCCATAATTTTATTTTCGTTCATACTCACAATCGTTATTGGCCGGTATACCAATCACCAGGAAACTTTTACGCAATCGCAAATTGATAAACTGGCTTTTGTAAACCGTATGCTGGCTATATGCGCTACCATCTTTTTCGCCGTGGCTTATATTTTCTTCGAGGAAAAATACATACAGGAGTTAAACGCGCAAAGTAACCGTGCCATTGATTCACGCACGCGCTTTTTGGCAACTATGGGCCATGAATTGCGCACACCACTAAACGGCATTATTGGTGTTATCAATATGATGAAGCAACCGCACGAAAAATTGCAGGAAGAAGAATACCTCCAAATATTGAAATACTGTTCCGATCATATGCTGCAGCAGGTGAATAATATTCTTGATTTTAATAAAATTGAAGCTGATAAGCTGGAGATACATACAGCGCCCGTTAACCTTAAACAGCTCCTTTTAAATACCAGTATGCCATTCCTTACCCAATTTCAGGAAAAAGGGCTTGGGCTTAAAGTTGACATAGACCGCCGATTGGATACACTATTATTGGCTGATGACCTTCGCCTTATACAGGTTTTCAACAACCTTTTCTCCAACGCGTTAAAATTTACCGAGAATGGTTTTGTCAAACTTAAAGCCAGTATCGAGAGCAAGGACGATAAATATGTAACGGTAGACTTTGTTATTGAAGATACCGGCATAGGTATTGACAAGGACGACCAGAAGCGCATTTTCGAGAGTTTTTGGCAGGTGTATGATGAAAACACTAAAACACTTAACGGTACCGGCTTAGGTTTAACTATATGCGTACGTTTGTTAAAGCTAATGGGCAGCAACCTGGCTTTAGTCAGCGAAAAAGGAAAAGGCAGCAAATTCAGTTTTGAGTTGAAGCTAGAAAAAGCCCCCATGCCTGTTGTTAAAGAAGTGGTTAAGCCTATAGATAACCTGGAAGGGGTTAACATTTTACTGGCCGAAGACAACCCCATTAACATGATGGTGGCTAAAAAAGTACTCCTAAGCTTCAAGGCAAGAGTTACAGGTTCAGTGAACGGCAAAGAAGCGCTCGACCAATTGGAACATAATCCAACTGCCTTTAATATTATTTTGCTCGATTTGGAAATGCCTGTAATGAATGGCTATGAAGCTATTTTCGAGATGAAAAAGTTATACCCGCACATCCCTGTAATTGCCTTCACTGCCTCGCTTGTAGACCAAAAAATGTTAGCCGACCTGCTGGCCAGTGGCTTTGTTGATTGCATACTGAAACCATTCCAGCCAAAGCAGTTATTGGAAGTGATAAAAAAGCATTTGGAAGATGCAGAGGTTGTGGCTTAATCCCCATTCTTCTTTTCCACCGGCACTATATTGTCCTGTAAGCTTATTTTTATCTGTTTAGGGTCGCTCACCACAATTTCGGGTTTGCCTTTGTAATTTATTACCGTACCGGTAACGCACACGTTCCGGCCCTTGAAATATTCATCGGGCGCGTCTTTAAATTTACTCCTGTCCTCACCTTTTATAACAACGGTAAGCAATTGGTTCGGGTGAAAACCGCCCAGGTCGAGGAAGGTCATGTTTGATGGGGTAATGAGTTTGGTACTAAATACCTTTTCGCATATGGTAACCTTCTCGTTAATGTGCTTAGCCGCGTCGGAAGCTGAAATAACCTTTTGTGCCGATGCTGTAAACGCGAACAATAAAGCGAACACGTTTATAAGGAGTAGCTTTTTCATAGTAAATTATATAAGATAAAAATACGGTATATTCACTAAACAAACTATCTGCAACATAGATTTTACTAATTGCCCTAACTGTCGGCATTTAAAAAATGCTACTTGATATTTTTCCTTATCCTGCTTAACGATTGCGGCGTAATGCCAAGGTATGAAGCGATATCGCCCATTGATACACGCGACGCTACCTCCGGCTGGCGCGCAATAAACAGACGATACCTTTCCAACGAACCGTGCCCTAAATAAGCGTTCCTGGTATTTATTTTATCTATAAGGCCTTGTTGAATTACGTTATCTATCAGTGTTTTCAAATACGGCACCTGTTCATAGAGTTTTAGCAGCGAATCATGGTTTATCGCTAATACTTCTGCATTGCAGGCAGCTTCTATACTTTCTTCGGCCGGTACCTGGTTGGTAAAGCTATTCAATATGGTACAAAACTGGTTTTCCTTCAAAAAGTAGTGCGTAACACTGTTGCCCTTTTCGTTCAGCACCTGTATCCGCAGCACCCCGCAGCATATAAAAAACAGTTCCCGGCATATCCCGCCCGGACTGAACAGTTGTCCGTTCTCTTTAAAATCCTTTCGTACAAATGCCTTTTCAATAATAGCTATATCGTCAATGCCTATTGGCTTAAACTGTTGCAGAAGAGCAATTAAAGGGTTGTCCATATAGCAAATATCACCATAAATAATTATTTGCGCCGCTATCCGTTTTTACCATTTGTTAATTCTTTGCCTGTTTCATATAAGGAAATTTGCAGCGTTAAAATTTAAACATCATGACACAACAAAGCAATTATTCATTAAGCGGAAAAAAGGTAATACTATTAGGCGCAAGCTCGGGTATAGGATTAGCTACTGCCAAAGCCGCGGCTGCCGAAGGCGCAAACATCATCATCGTATCAGGTAACCAGCAACGAATAAATAAAGCGCTGACCGAATTGCCGGCCGGCAGTGAAGGCTATGCGATAGACTTAAGTAAGGAAGAAAATATCAGGGCATTTTTCGAGAGCACCGGCAATTTCGACCATTTGGTATACACGGCGGGTGAGAATTTAACATTGAATATTATTGAAAACACTGAAATTGAACAGGCGCGCTCATTTTTTAATATCCGTTTTTGGAGTGCCTTTGCCGCTGTAAAATACGGCGCGAAAAATCTCAATCCCGGTGGCTCCATCAATTTAACCAGCGGTATAGCAAGCACCCGCCCCGGCAAAGGCTGGTCGGTAGCATCGGCAATTTGTGGTGCTATGGAAGGGCTTGTCCGCGCACTGGCGGTTGAACTGGCGCCAATCCGTATAAACAGCGTAGTGCCCGGCGTAATCAAAACCAACCTTTGGGGCAGCATGCCCGAGGCCGACCGTGAAGCGTTATATCAATCGATAGCCAGCACCAACCTTGTACAACGCGCCGGCGATGCAGAAGACATAGCGTTAACTTTCATCTTCCTCATGAAACAACAATTCAGCACCGGCCAGAATATTGTGGTTGATGGCGGAACAGTATTGGTTTAGCCAATTCCGTCAACACGCTGATAACCTACGAAGTTTTAAAACTTCGTAGGTTAGTTTATGCTTTACGACTAATAGCATAAGAATTATAACGCTATCTTTTTTCTATATACATGCTTTGAAATGGTGTCAATCTTATTTTGTGAATCGATAGGAAATCCTATCTGATGGGTATGATCAAAAGGATCTACATTGCCATACTTGGCTTTAGTTCTCTCCCGTGTCAAAGCACTGTCCACCCCTACCCCAGCCGATGTAAATTTATAATAGATCACAGGATCGAAGGTTATATAACTAACACCGTTTTCATCCCATTCTTCACTGTTATCCCATGCACCCGAACGTACCACCATTCCGTTAATTTTCTCCTGCTTTCCTATGAAGGTGGCTACCGTATCACGCTTAATAATTTTATCCTGTTCAATCCTTAAAACTAAAGTTAAATTCTTATTGGGGTTATTATCAAATTCAACAAGCAACTCAAACGCACCTGTTCGTAATTTATTTAATATTGGCGGCTGTTTTTCAAATTCAAAATTATTTATGGTATCGACAAACACTCTTTTGCCATTGTGCCGAAGCTCAAAAAAGGTACTGGTTCCAGTATGTGTCCTGGTTAAACCATCAGAAATTTCAAACCCATAATTTAAATGAAGCTTTGTTGTTGTATCTTTTGTCAATACCGCATAGTACATTGTAACTTGTTGTACTTTGTTGATTTTTTTAGATGTATCTGCTTTCGTATCAGAAACAGAATTATTTTGCCAGCAGCTTGCTAAAAGAAGAAAAAATCCTATCGTTAGGTATCTCATTGATAATGGTTTATAATTATACCTTCTTTTCACTTTCAACTTTTAACCTTCAACTTACAACTCCTCTACTCTACCACAAACTCCTTCTTCAATACCAGGTCCATCGACGACCGCCCTATCATCACCTGGAACTTCCCTTTCTCCACTGTCCAGTTCATGTTTTTATCCAGTATGGCCAGGTCGTCAGGGTGCAGGGTAAAATGCACCGTTTTCTTTTCGCCGGGTGCAAGGCTCACGCGTTCAAATCCCCGTAGGTCATATTCATAAGTAGTAACGCTGCTCACTTCCTGCTTTAAATACAATTCCACCACGTCGTCGCCTTTGCGTTGCCCGGTATTGGTTACATCCACGCTGACTTCCACATTCGCCTGCCCCGGTTCGCTTTCGGGTGATACCTGCAAATTGCTGTAATCAAATGTAGTGTAGCTTAACCCGTAGCCAAAGGGGTACAGCGCGCCATTTACGCTGGTTTTGCCCCAGCTATTCTGCCCGCCCTGTGGCGCCTGCGATCCTGGCTTAAAGGGAAAGTTAAACTCTATCTGCCCAACAGTTTTCGGAAAAGTGATCGACAACTTACCGCCCGGGTTATTCTCCCCGAACAAAGTTTCGGCTATCACCCTGCCGCTTTGCGGCCCGGGGAACCAGGCCTCCAGTATAGCTGGTACGTATTTGTTTTCCCAGTTTACGGTAAGCGGCTGCCCGTTTATCATCACCATTACCACTGGCTTGCCTGTGGCTTGTAAAGCCTGTATCAGTTTCAGTTGCCTGCCCGGCAGGTTTAACCCGGTACGCGAAAGGCTTTCACCCACCCGGTCCACATCCTCGCCCACCACCGCTATCACCACATCCGATTTTTTAGCCTGTTCTACTACCGCGTTAATATCTGCCTGTTCCTTATCGGTCAATGGCGTTTCGATTATTTCGCTCTCGGGCCAGGTGGCATCCACTATATCGCAACCCTTAACATAAGTTACCGTCGCCGAATTTCCCACGTAATTTTTCACCCCGTCAACCACATTGGTAACCGGGTTGTGCGATGGGCCGTACCTGCTGATGGCATAATTCGTTTCCGCAGCCAGCGGGCCTGTAATCAGTATATTTTTATATTTGCTTTTATCAAGCGGCAATAAATTGTTGGCATTTTTTAGCAGCACCATGCTTTCGCGGTTCATTTTCAGGCTCATACTGTCAGCCTCAGCATTGTGTACAATTTTATCTGCGGCTTTCGGGTCTTTCACATAAGGCTCATCAAACAAACCCAGTTTCATTTTTACCCGCAACACATCCGCAACCCGCGAATCAAGCAATTTCATCGATACTTTGCCTTCTTTCACCAATTCGCGCAGCGGCATAATATAAGTTTGCGGCATGGTGAAGTTGGTGCGTACATTCAACCCTGCTTCAATAGCCTGTCGCACAGCCTCCTTGATATCGCCCGCTACATGGTGCTTGCTGTATAAAAATTCCACTGCTTCGCTGTCGCTCACTACGTAACCGTCAAAGCCAAATTTCTGCCTCAATAGTTCCGTCAAAAAATAATAGCTGCCTGTTATCGGCTCACCGTTCCAGTCGTTATAACTGCTCATCACACCCATAGCGTGCGCTTCCTGTATCACCCTGCGAAAAGGATATAAATAGATCTGATACATTTCCCTCGGCGCCACATGCGGGTCAGTCCTGTCCGAGCCATCCCTGCCACCCTTCGGCACGCTGTAAACCGCGAAGTGCTTTAAAGTTGAGGCCACGCCTTGCTCCTGCACGCCCAAACACATTTGTTTGCCTAGCTCGGCAATTTCATATGGGTCTTCACCATAGCATTCCACCACACGGCCCCAGCGCTGGTCGCGGGCGGGGTCGAGTATGGGTGTGTAAACATTGGTATAGCCCAAGGCTTTAGCTTCACGCCCCACTACATCACCGGCTTTTCTAACCAGTTCCTTATCAAATGTGCTGCCTATACCTATCGGCGCGGGCAGCGGGGTGGCGCGGTCATGGTTCAATCCGTGTATGCCTTCATTAGTAAAATCGACGGGGATTCCCATACGGGTGTGTTCCACAAACCATTTTTGCACAGTATTTATAGCAGCTGCGTGCTTGCTGTATGGAAAGCTGTATTGCGTAGGCGCATCATCGGTATGCGAAGTAAGGTTATTCAGTTCCTCATCAATATTGGCAATACCGTCCTTCCAAACCTCGTTCTTCCAGCTTTCGGCAGGCATTTCTTCCTTCAACACCCTTTTGTAACCATACAACGTAGCCAGCTGACAGGTCTTTTCTTCTACGGTCATTTGGCTCAACAGGTCAGAAATACGCTTATCAATGGGCTGCGATGCGTCTTCAAATACATCCATCTTCCCGTTTTTATTAAAATCTATCCACCCTTTATGGTAAATGTTTTTTTGGGCGAGGGAATACTGTACGAACACGCAGGGCGCTAATAAAAACAGCAATAATTTTTTCATGAGGTATTGTTTATAAAAGGGATGGTCAAAGTTAAAACACGTGGCAATATTTCAAACAGCAACACCCAAAATAACAAGTTTATTACGCAGCTAGTGCTAAAACATCTCCATCATGTCAAAATGCGGCACTGATTTTTCAGCGCTCGGCTTTTCGTTATAAGCCGAATACATCAGCATTTTTTTATCCTTGTCTATCCCCGGCATTAGCGTGGTTAGTACAGCGCGTATACTTTCATTCTCTTTTTTTATGGCAACAGTATCCTGCAATTTTATGGCAGACAGGTAGGTTACCACAGGGTAGGTCCTGCCACCCTGCGATTCCACTATTTCAGTTAATATTTTGGGATGCGTAGCTATTTGTGTAAGCACCAGCGGGAATTTATAGCTGCTATTGGCCGCATCGAGCAAATTGGTATAATGCGCGGCTATTTTGTCCTCATCTGCATATTGCCAGAATTGGCTGGGCTTTAAACAAGCGTTGGCCAGTTGCATAGCATTCAGAGCATTTACCATGTATTTTTTTGCGAATTCAGCCTTTGCAAATTCATAAAATTCAGGCGCGGTTTTGCCGTTTAGAGTATAAGTGCCCATATCCATCTCACTTATTTTCCAACCATAGGCATATTTATAATACATTAGGGTGATAACATCCTTGTTATCGCCCTTCGTCGGCATAAACAGTGCTATATAAGTTTCGCCAGGCGGGGCGGTAAATGCTAACCGATAGCTGTTTGCACCCCTGTTTGGTGATAATATCCGGGTAGTACTATCGGCATTGGTGGTATCTTTAACCAGGTAATATTCATCATATAAACTATAGTCATTGCTTTTTAGTTGGTTGCTGATCAGTTCAACCTTCCGCAAAGTCGCCGCATCTTCCAATAATTCTTTAGACAGCTGATATCCCAAAGTATCCATATTATCAGATTTTATATACTTCAGTGCCTGCTGGTTCATGGCATGAAAATCGTCGCGTTTGCCTGCGCTTATTTGTGCGTTAATATAAGACCCGGGCTTTTCAATACAGCCTGATAAAGTTAGAGCCGCAAGCAATAGCAGGCAAAGCGTAATAGTGTTAAGGTTAAAAGGTTTCATAATTATCCACCTAAAATAATAAAAAACATTCAACACCAATTTATTGCATAATAATTAATAGACATTAATGTGCTATATTAGTATCTCAACTTTTATCGTCCATCACAAAAAATGTTCAATTCGGCGCTAACCATATCAAGTGAGGGAATCATCCTGAAAATGGATGCCAACTTCCATGATCCGCTTTTTAAGCAGGGTGCCGCTTACGATTACAAAAAATTCTTCCTGCTTTTTGACCCTTCTCAACGCAATATGCTGCGCCAGTTTTTAGATGCCGTTTTTATTACCGGCAAGCTGCAAAACGTTGAATTTTATAACAATAGCAACTTTTATCAACTAAAGGCCATAGTAACCAACCCTGGCGAGGCCACCTGCATACTCACTAACAATACCCGCCAGCGCCGACAGCTTACTGAACTGGAGGAGCAAAACCTGAAAGCGCTGGTCAATACTTTCGAGGATTGGGTATGGTCGTTCGATACCAACTATACTTTGGTTACAGCCAACAAAGCTTTTCTCAAAGCCCGTAAACAGGCTGATAAAGAAGAATTACGTATAGGCGATAATATTTTCAAAAACATACAAGGGCATACGTACGAAAAATGGCATCCTGTTTATGAGCGTGCCTTAAAAGGCGAAATGTTTACTTTCGAAGAAAAACGTAACAATGGTATATACGAGTACTTTGTCGAGATATATCTCTCACCCGTTTATAATGATAGCCACGAGGTGATAGGCTGCCTGGGCATTACCCGTGATATTACCGCCCGTAAAAATGCCCAGTTTGCCATTGAAGGTTATGCCGTTAAGTTGGAAGAACTCGCCTACAAAACCTCGCACGACCTTCGCAAACCAATCGCCAATATCATCGGCATGTCCAATATGCTGGCTACTGGCATGATCAATGAAGACGAAAAGATTAAAACAATTGATTACATAGCAAATTCAATAAAAGAGGTAGACGAAATTGTCCTCAGCATGCTTGCGCTCATTGAACAATACAAAAACAGTATCCCGGTATATGTATAATATTCCATTTTAACACGTTTATATATCACACTGTTTTGCCAAATATCAACACTAAATATATAGCCCGTTATGCCTACCTGTACTAAGAAAATTTATAGCTGCGTTTTTTTATTATTCATTAGTTTCCCGCTTTTCGCACAAATCAATACCGACACTGTCGCATCCATTAAAAACAACCCGGGCATTTATTCACTGGTTATTTCCCGCAACGATCATATTATTTGCCAAAAATATTTTAACGGGCACAGAGCCGACGAGTTGTATAACAATCAATCCCTTACTAAAAGTATTGTAGCTGTGCTTATAGGTATCGCTATTGATAAAGGCTACATAAAATCGGTTGATGAAAAAATAGTGGACTTTTTCCCCGAACTAAAGAATGATGCCGACAAACGAAAGCAAACAATCACCATACGGCAGATAATGAACCAGGCATCAGGCCTCTATCACGAAGACCTTGACCGTCTCGACCTGTACCTTCACCTTCCCGATCCATCCGGCTATGTGCTAAAATCGCCCCTACTTTCTGAACCAGGTAAAGTGTACCATTACAGTAATGCTGCCACACATCTATTATCGGTTATTCTAACTAAAAGCACCGGTATGGATACGCGCGCATTTGCAGCTAAATACCTGCTCACCCCCCTTGGCATTACCAATTTTGAATGGCCGAAATTAAACGATGGCTATTACGATGGCGCGGGACTTCTGGCCATACGCCTGCAAACCCGCGATATGGTAAAGATCGGCTCGTTACTTTTACATAACGGACTATATAATAGCAAACAGGTAGTATCCACAAAATGGATAACCCAGCTATTGCGTCCGGATATTACCTATCCAACCGAATGGGGTTTAGACCAATCAACCTATGGCCTGTGCTGGTACCATAATGTTTATAAAGGCACCTATATTACTTACGGCCTTGGCTGGGGAGGGCAGTTTGTAATGGTAATACCATCGTTTAAAACGGTTATTGCAATTAACGAGAACCCTGCTAATGAAAACGCTATAAAACAATCTATAGCGTTCACTACACGCATTTTTCCGGCTATTTTCGATCAGTTAAAATAAATATATGTATAACATCCCCTTCCAAACTATCAACTGGCCGGCTGTTGAAAAAACGGAACATAAAGGCGAAACCGGCACATCATTTTGGCAAACAATATTATTAGATGGATTAAGACTGCGGCTTGTGGAATACAGCCCCGGCTACCTGGCCGACCACTGGTGCCAAAAGGGCCATGTTATTTATTGCCTTGAAGGCGAATTTATAAGCGAACTGCAAAACGGCGATAAAGTTTCATTAAACGCGGGCATGAGTTATATAGTATCCGACGGACTTAGTTCCCATCGTTCACTATCAGCAAATGGCGTTAAGCTATTAATAATTGATGGCGATTTTTTAAAGCCGGATAAAGCATGACAAGCAAACTATTCCTATTTTTGAGGATACACAGTAAACACCATGTCGCACCCTGCACCGGAAAATAAACTTATACACTGCAAAAATTGCGGTAATAATTTTCACGGGCATTATTGCAACGCCTGTGGACAGGATGCACATACCGGCACAATTGACAAGCATTTTATTTACCATGAACTCCAGCACGGCTTGTTCCACATTGATAAAGGGCTTTTGTATACCTTAAAAGAGTTATTCACCAATCCCGGCGGCACCATCCGGCTTTTCATCGAAGGCAAACGCGTAAAGCATTTTAAGCCGCTTGCTTTTTTACTGGTGATGGCAGCTCTTTATGCCTTTGTAAATCATTTTTTTAATTCCAATGTAATATTGACAGGGCAAACTGGTGTAAAAAATGCCGATACATCAATACAAACTGTAAACGATTATTTAAAAGAACATTTCGAATTTTTTGTATTGCTCGAGCTACCATTGATTTCGTTTGTATATTACCTGTTCTTTAAAAAATACGGCACTAACTATATTGAACAGTTAGTAATAAATGCTTACATAAGCGGGCTGCGTACCTTCATTATGGTCCTGCTGTTGCCTGTTTGCTATTATTTCTCAACAGCGGGGCACATTTTGGACCAGATACTACCCTTACTAATCGTTATATGGGCATACCCGCAGTATTACCATACGCAACCACGCTTTCCAATCATATGGCGCGCTATATTAGGTTATGTTATCTTTTATCTGCTGCTGATAACTATCCTTAGTATTGTAATTACTTTATTGGCAAGCTTCCCCAAATTAATAGCATAAAAAAGCCGGCAATTATTCACCGGCTTTTGCTGACATAGTGTTCTTAAAAACTTTTCGCCAATTCCTTCGCAAAAGCTTCCAGGCTTATTTTTCCTCTTGCAACGCTTTTGCTGCCATAATAATCCTCAAACATAATGCCTGTGCGTATCGCATTTCCCATTTCAGCGTAATTACGGGCCACATCTAATGATGTGCCATTACCCGTCATGGCATTCACAACGTCTTCATCCTTAAACTCAACCCACGGCAACCCTGGTTTGCCAATTGCCCCGCCTATAATATTTGCCACTTCGGCATCCGTATGCTCACTGCCTACTATATAAAGGTGCAATTTTCCTTCAAACTTAAGCTCATCAAGCGCTTTAGCTGCTGTTTCGGCAATATCATCCGGGTGAACCATTACCAGATTTGCGTCAGCCCCATAATTACCACCGATTATTCCGGCATTCTTTATCATCTCTACACTGTGGTAAAAATTAGTATAAAAATATGCAGGGCGAAGGTGCAATACATTTACGCCGTCCAGTTCGTTCAGGGCCAGTTCGACAAAATGTATACCCGATACGGGCCCAACCCCATCAGGTAAATGCGCGCCTATGCTGCTTAAGTTAACCACATTTTTTACACCTGCCTTTTTAATGGCTTCGGCATAGCCCCTGCCGGTGTCCGCAATATATTTTTTCCATTCAGTGGTGGTAAAATTTGGTGGCACCATGGTATAAACCGCATCGGCGCCACTAAATACTTTGGTTAAAAACGCTACGTCCTCAACTTCGCCAATGGCAGGTATCGCGCCCAGCGCTTCAATGGCTGTAGCTTTTTCGGCACTGCTGCTCACTATGGTAACGTCATAGCCTGTCGCTATTAATTGTTCTGCTAATGGTTTGCTGATATTTCCCAGCGAACCTAATATTGTTATTTTCATATTGTTTTATTTTTTTGTTTTTATGATGAAGCAAAGGTATATTTGTACTTACTTTTATACAAGTACTTACCCCAAAGTATGTACTAATTGAAGATCATGACAGCAGTAAAAGAAAGCTCGACCCGCAGCGCCAATAAAAGGGTGACCGCCGATATGTGCCCGGTAACTTATACTATGGATAGGATAGGCGGCTATTGGAAACCCATTATTTTGTACCAGCTGACAAGCGGCCCAAAACGTTATAGCGAAATAAAGCGTGCCATACCCACCATAACCGAAAAAATGCTGATTCAGCACCTGAAACAACTGGAGGCCGACAATATTGTATTGCGCCAGGCCAAACCTGTTGTGCCACCCTACGTGGTTTACAGCTTAACACAACCAGGCCAGGAACTTGCACCCGTTTTACAGTCAATGGCGGCATGGGCCATTAAAAACAGTTTGCCGTCATCTTGTTAAAAACCTGCCTGTATTTTTGCAATTCCCGTAAAAAAGTTCTTACCTTAACACCATGCAAACAATAAATACCAGGCAGGGTGAGTTAAAAAGGGTGAGAATTGCATTGGCTATTAACCTTGTAACCTGCGTGTTTATGCTGATAGGGCTTATCACTTCCATCGGCAGCGGCGTTACCTGGCGCATAGTATGTTCGGGTATAGCTTGCGGTGCATTTTTCTTTTTAACATTTGCAATATTTACACGATCAATAAAACTGCAAAAGCAGTTAAACTCGTAGATCTATAAAGATATTATCTTACACAATGGGAACAGGAAATTATAAAGACGAATTAAGAAAAGTAAGAATAGCGTTCATCTTCAGCCTTGTTGGCAGCATATTGTGCCTTATTATCATCTTCAATTCCATTAACAATAGTACCAGCACAAGTTCTCGCCTCACTACTTCAGCAGTAGGCTTTTCATTTATTGTTATCATGACTACTATCGTATTCATCAAACTAACAAAACTGCTTAAACATATTAAAAGGCGATCGTAATAATCGGGGAAACCAATCAGATTGATAACCCACCTCTTTTTGCAATTATATTTCGCAGAAGCAATTTAAGACTACAATGCTGGGTTTATTTAAGCTTTCACACAAGCTTAATGTAAAAATTGCATTACCGTTAAAATGATGGCATAATTTTACAATATCAAAAAAACAAATAGCAATATCCCGTCGTTTTATATCAACCAATTATTATAAGATTCATGTCGAAAAAAATTCTCATAGTCGATGATCAAAGCGATATTCTCGACCTTTTAAAAGAAGTATTTGAGAATGAAGGCTACCTGGTAACAGCCCTTCCATATACCGAAGACATTATCAGCAGCATTACCCTGTATCAGCCCGATTTGGTAATGCTCGATTTTTTGCTTGCAGGTATAAACGGCGGCGAACTTTGCCATCAACTAAAAACAAATAGCCTTTCGGCGCATATCCCGGTCATCATGGTATCAGGTTATCCGCGTGTATTGGAATCATTGGGCAGCTATGGTGCCGATGCATTCATCGCCAAACCATTCGATCTGTACTACCTTACTGATACCGTTAAACACTGGCTCGAAGCAAACGAAATGCACGCCTGATATACCAGTGCGCAATTGCCTTATAAAGTTTTGGGGAACTTTGTAAGGCTTAAGACTTTTATACCTGATTTTAAAATATGATTGCTGATATTTATATATCATAACCAATCACAATTAAAATGGTATTACTCGATGTAAGTTTTAGCATTAGCCTTTCTGGCTACATATTATCTCATATCATTTGTTGCTTCTTTATTTATTGAAACAATAACCAATATATTGTAAAAGCTACGGTTGTGGCTGTAGTAATCATTAGCTTCAGCTTGCAATTAAAGCCGCCCCCTTCAATTAAGGTTTGCAAACTTATCTGCTTCTCAAAAAAGTCAACTATACCCATCTTAAAATATAATAAAATAGTACTATGTATTGCATATTACTATGTTTAATTATATATTTGTTCTATACAATTTTAATCCTCTCAGTATGAATACTAAACAATTACTAAACTGCGGCAGCATAACCGCGCTTATTTTTTGGGCAAGCACATTTATAGCGGGTTATTTACATGGCAACTATAACCATTTAACCGATACTATTAGTGAATTGGGTGCTCTGGGTACAAGCTCAAAAACCTTTATGGCCTATGCCCTTTGGCTGGGTACAGCCACCGGCATCCTGTTTGCAGTGGGCGCCTACCGTGCCTGCCGGGAGCTTGGTTTGAATATGATCCCTGTGCTGCCCATCATCACCGTGCCATTTTCATTTGCATGGGTAGCTATATTCCCATCGGGCACCAATCTGCATCCGTACGGCGGCAACGGGATGCTCCTGTTATATCTCACCATACCGTTGTCAATACTGTTATGGCGAGGGCCGAAGCTGCTCAACATGCGCTTATGGGCGTTTATAAGTACTGTTTTATTGTATATGCTTTTCCTGCGGCTGGTACCGCCATTTCGCGGCCAGTTTGAGGGGCTTACACAGCGCTTTGCCCACTTAGGCTGGTCGGTGTGGTTTGCAGGCATTAATATTTGTTTCGCTCAATTACTTACTAATAAATACACTCAAAAAATCACCATTTAATTCCTTTGACCATGAAGTATCTAAAAACCATATCCCTGGTATTGTTAATTGCCGTTGCAATAACCTCCTGCCATACAGGTTCTCATGTTATTGTCGCCAGCGATGATAACAATACCAACATCAAACTTGAATATTGGGGGACAGTTACCTTAAACAGCAGTAAAACAGCCATTACCGGCATTTCGCATGGCGGTTTTATCGATTACAAAAAGAATGATGAAGAGTTGCACATCACCAAAGGGGTGAATGGCTATTTGAGTTATGAGATCAACGGAAAAAAAACTGTTGCACTGGATGCCGAAGGCCGCGGCCTTTTAGCCGAAATGGTACAGGGTATAGCCAAAGTACAAGCAGGGCATTGATCATTTCCTTACAGGATAAATAGCATGGCCACAATGTACTTAAACATTGTGGCCATGCTTTTGTCAGATAAAAAAAACTCGATTAATGAGGGGCCTGCGGTACAGGGGCGCCTCCTTGCGGCATTTGCGATTTATTCTGAGGCGGTACATCTCCCTGGTCATCGTCCTTGTCCTTCTTAAAGTCAACCTTACCAAATTTATAACTTAAGCTGATGCCGAACGAACGGAACGGCACTTCGCGTAAACTGGTTTGGTCAAAGTTAATGCCCGAGGTGGTAGATGTTTGCCTGATGAAATTGTTAAACGGATTGGCGGCTGTTAAGCCTATGCTAGCTTTTTTATTCCAGAATTGCTTGCGAACCGCGATATTATAAAAACCGAAAGCAGGCCTGGTGCCCTGTATAGTGCGTTGCGACGACCGGTAATTACCAAACACCTCGGCGGCAAAATCAGGCGCGAATTCATATGAAGCATTTAAATTTATGCGATAGGTAAATCCGCTAACATCGGGGCTACCAGGGTTAGTGGTTACCCTGTTGGCAAAAAAGCTGTTCGACCTTAGGCTGAACTTGCCTGTAACCGGTACAGAAATGTAAAGATTAAGCCCCTCGGTAGTTTCAGTACCAATATTGTAACGCTGTGTCAGGGCCACATCGGTATATTTGGTGCCGTTAACTGTTAGGCTATCATAATATGTGGTGTATGATTGCAGGTCGTTGGTATTATGCCTGTAAAACCCCGATACATATATATTCGGCCCGTTATTGAATGATTTATTATAGCCCAACTCAAAGTTATGCCCTATTTCGGGTTTAAGGTTAGGGTTACCGGTGCTGATGTTATGCGGGTCGCCGACATTATAAAATGGGTTCAAGTCATTATAGTCGGGCCGTTCCAGGCGATAGCTATAACTAATTTTTATCGACTGGGTTTCATCCAGCCTGTGCTGCAATACAAATGACGGTGCAAATGTACCGTAACTGGGTATATGCACATTTTGGAAATCGGCATTGGTGCTGGTATATTCATACCTTAAACCGGCTTTGCCATTTAAAAAATCATGGAACAACGAAAATGTGCCCGACGCGTAATACGCAAATATATTACGGTTGTAATTAAAGCCATAAGTTTGGTCAGCATCCGGCGTAATTGTGCCGTCGTTTAACAGCGTATCGGTAACAACGCTATTATTTATATGTTCAATTACAGCTTTCGCGCCTGTTTCAAGTGTAAAACTTTTGGTGAACGGATTAGTATAATCAATTGATATATCTGTTTCTCTGTCTTTGCCTGGGTTGTTCCCTATCTGGCCCGACGTTGGGTACAACCCGCCGGTATAAACCTGGCTCTGCGTAAAATCAGATGTGTTGTTTCCAAAACTCGAATTATAAAGCACATCCAATTCTTCATCTTTCTTATCAAAGGTTTTTTTATAGCTCAGGCTGAAGTCGCTTGAGTTTGCCTTGAATTTTCCGGTTGAGTTCCGTACGCTGTAGATATTCGATAATATACCTAATGGGTCTGTTATCAGCTGCTGCTGGTTAGTTAAGCCTACGCTGTTGTTGCCAAAATGGTCAAACCCTGCCGAACCTGTCAACTGGTCTTTTTTGGTGATATCCCATTCAAAGCCTAGCCCGCTCTGGTAGCCGCTCCTTTTAAAAGTGCTGTTGCCATCCTGCATAAGTTTGGTAACAGTATCCCTCGTCTGGCTATATGAAGTACGGTTAGAATTAGTAATCGTTGTTGAATTGGTACGTTCATCGCCGCTGAAAAAGGCATTTACGCCAAATTTACCTTTGCGGGCATTTATATTGAACGAAGCGTTATTGAACCGGGTACCTGCCGAAAGGTTTACGTTGCCGTTAACGCCCTGCACATTACTATCTTTTAAAATTATGTTGATAATGCCACCCGTGCCCGATGCATCATATTTAGCGCCGGGGCTGGTGATCACCTCAATGCTTTTTATCTGGCTGGCCGGGATCGATTGCAGCGCGTCGCTCAAACTCGCCCCAAATATGCTCGATGGCTTACCATTTATTAAAAACCTGATGTTCGAATTTCCTTGCAACTCAACATTGCCATCAATGTCAACGCTTACTTGTGGCACCTTCTTTAATATATCAATGGCTGCCCCACCCTGCGCACTGAGGTCATTTGCAGGGTTATATACCATTTTATCAATTTTATTCTCTACCATCGGCTTTTTAGCGGTGATAACTACGGTCTGCAATTCGTTTTGTGTCGGCGACAGCACTATATCCCCCAAAGTGGTGCTTTCATTTGCCTGGCTAACCATTACGTGCCCAAACACCTTCTCTGTATATCCTATAAAATTAATCTTCACCACATAATCACCCTCGCTAAGCTTGCCAATAGTAAAATTTCCTTTCTCATCAGTTACAGCGCCATTAAACGGGCTTGTGCTGCCCTGTTTAAAAATACTTACCGTGGCATAATCAATCACTTTTTTGGTAACAGCATCAATTACTTTACCACTAATCTTACCTTTAGCATTGTTTTGCGCGTGTGCATTTATAAAAAAAACAATTAGCAATAACAGGGCAACAATCTTCCTCATTTAAAATAATACTTTTAAAATTTGCGGCAAAGGTGCAATTATTACGTTGTAATAAAACCGTTTATTGCTTATATAATACATATGTTACAATTAAATGAGCTTATCATTACTTTTCAAAACCTCTCTATGTACCCGTTTGTTAATCAATACATTTACAACAAAAAAAGCCCCCCCTGACGGGGTGGCTAACTATTATATGTTTTTAATCAGGAGACTTATTTCGTGGCCGCCATCAGCGCCTGGGTGTCATAATATGATAGTTCCGAAGTTATTTTACCGGCTTTATTAAAGCTATCGAACACCACCTGTTCAAACGTGGCCTTTTTTTGTGTTTTTTTATTTACAGCGGTAACCTCCCACCATGATTGTACCGTAAACGGATCACTCGCATACTCCAACCCATCAGGATACCCTATTTGTTTAATAGCAACAATATCCCAATTCGCTAAAATATCATGCCAGGTGGCTTTAGCCTGCGTTAAATTAGAAGGCTTCATCGGGTTTGTCGCATCTATAAATCGCGCTGTATCTGCATAAAACTTAGCTACAGCTACCGTATCTCCTTTGGCAAACAAAGCATTTAACTGTACAATAGCAGTTATATAAGGATGCGATTTGTAAATGGTGCCGTTTTTCACCACACCTTGCGAAAAGGCAGAGGCCGACAAGGCCAACAGCCCGATTGTGAGTAATTTTTTCATTTTCTGTTAGGATTTTGGTTAATAGTTAAGCAATATAAAAATAATATTTGTAAATAGTTGATTATCAATAATAAAATAAAAATACTTACAATATTATTAATTATGTTACTCTATTTTATTATAAAAACAGGCCGCACCTTTAGCGTTTGTCTCTGGCTTTAACGTAAAAGTTACCCAAAAAGTTAACCACCGGTGCTTAAACAGTTATCTTAAATGAGTACAAAGATCGGTTTAAAAAATAGGAGGGGATTTCACAATTACCACAAAGTAGTTACATAACCCGTTACCAGGGCATTATGCCGTTAATAAAGTCAGATCTTTATCAATGCTTTTAATTTCAATTTCCGATATTTGATATTCATATATTTAAATACCATGCGTTATTTCCTTTGCTTTATATTTCCTCCTGCAGCAGTATTAACTACCGGCCGCATTGGTTCTTTTATTTTAAGCATAATCCTAACCGTATGCTTTTGGGTGCCTGGCGTAATTTACGCTATACTAGTAACAAATGATTTTTATTCGGCGAGGCGCAATAAACGGGTTATAAGGGCTATAAAATCTAAAAGATAAACCTCACCATCGTCCCTACTACAATTGTCGCCCGTATTTAAGCAAAGATTCTGCAATACTGCCCGTACTGTTTCAGTCTAACATTTACATGTTATATCCCGGTGAAACAGGAACCCATCTGAAATTATTCACATTGCAATTAAATATTGCCTCCCATGTTAATTTAACTACTATGCAACTACATGGTGTAAATAATAAAACCACGATAAGCAATCGTTTTATTATTTAATATCAATACCTATTAATTAATATATTAATCAATACTTAATTTTAATATTTCTTATTAATTAACACATTGTTAATCAGCGTATTAATTATCAATTATTGTTGAAAAAAATACGTCAAAACAAGCAACTTTCCTTTTTTATAAACCGTAAAATTATACCGCGACAGCAAATTATACTTTTAATGCTATGCCCCCCATAACGTTAATTGCAATAACGTGCTATTCGCTCCCTGATTGATTAAAAATTAAACAATTGAAAACACCTTTATTCAAAGTTTTCCTGGTTAGCTGCGTGCTTGCCTTTGGAATAAAAAATGCTTATGCCGCCACCAGACAAATTACTGTAATTGCTTTACCTGTCGGCAATTTAACCGCAAATCCCATAAACAACGATTTAACAAATGCTGCGATATTCGGTTTCCAGTTAAAAAACACAAGCACCGGCACTAATACCGGCACTGTAGATCAGATCTCTATTTCGGGCAATGGTAACAATCTGAGGACGTATATGCCAACAGGTTACACATTGTACAGTTACACTTCTGCTACATTTCCTGGTACTGCGCTGGCAACCTCGTTAGTAACCGTTAATCCAGCCCCAAACAGTACAACTGGTACTATTAACTATACTTTTCCTGCATTAACTAAAGGGTCTACAACGCCTTTATATTATTTTATAGTGGCAAATTCTTTTCCCGATAATGTTACAGGCAACAACGACAATTTTCAGTTAACTATAAACGCTACTGATGTAACACAAACAGGTAGCTGGAGTTTTGTGAGTGATGACGGCCCTGGTTATACCATTTCTTCTCCTGTAACCATAGGCGCAGCTTTATCAACAGGCTTAATTACATCACCAATATCAGTAACACAAACTGGTGCAGGGATATTCGGTTTTTCAGTTGCCGTTACGGGCACTAAAGTCATAACACAGGTTAACTTAACCGCAAGTGCAGCAGCATCGTATTTTACAAATTACAAGTTATACAGCAGTACAACCAATAGTTTTGCAGCTGCCACTTTAGTAGCAGGTTCAAGCGTCTCAGGCGCGGGCACTACAACGCTCACGGCTTCAGGCTTTTCAAAATCAGTAACTAACTCAACTATCTATTTCTTTATTGTTGCCGATTTTACACCTCCTGGTACCAGCGGTACGTTCCAGCTTACGGCAAATAGCATAGTGGCAACATCAACATATACATATGGCGCCCCTATTACAAGCACTAATTATAGTGTTGGGCCATCAACTTACAATTGGGTTGGGGGTACGGCAACGGGTGGGGTTTATTTATGGTCAACAGCCGCAAACTGGAGCCCGGCGTCTGTTCCGGGTCTGAATGACAACGCGCAGATAGGTGTAACTTCTTATACGGTCGGGCATGATCCCGTTGTTAACACTGCTGCATCGGTCGGTTCAATAACATTTGGCGACCATTCTAATAATAACATGAGTCTTACTGTTAACAGCACCTTAACAGTAAGCCGGGATATTACAAAAAATAGCGATGCCAATTCTGAAACCGCAACCCTGGCAGGCACCGGCACTATAAATGTTGCCAACATAAACGTCTCATCAACCGATAATACAAACTCGGGCTTTTTATCAGTAACTTATTACACAGAAGCCATTAGCTCATCTGTTAACACGTTGAATATCTCAGGTAACGTTTCGTTAACAGGTTATATATATGGCGGTTTTCTGGCATTAATACTTGATGTACCCGCATTTAATGTAACCGGTGGAACAACAAATCTTACAGGTACCACCAGCACTACAGGCCTTTTCCAAACGAACAACACTATAGTAAATTTTGGTTTTTTTGGCTCTTATAATTCGCTCTCAACATTCTCGGTTAGCAATGGCGCAACATTAAACATATATAATCCTACTTTCTTATCAGGGCTAGACAATACCGACGAGAGCGATATTACCTTCAATACAGGTTCAATTGTACAATACCTGGGCAATAATCAAACTGTTTATACAAATTCTATTTCTACTGCCAATGGAGGTTCGGGCATAAGCTATTCTAACCTTGTAATAAACGGTACAGGTACTGCTACTACAGCCACCGGTACTTTAACAGTAACTAATAATTTCACAAATTCGTCAAACACTAATTTGGCCACAAATAGTACAATAGTAAATGTAACGGGGCAACTAATACCTACAGCCAATACACTTACCTGTGGTTCAGCTGCTTTAACGGCAGGCTCCATGCACTTTACAGGCGGCAATTTAACGGCCTCAAGCGGCACTGTAACCTGTAGTGGTGCTTATACTAATGACGGCGGCTTATTTAACTGCGGAACAGCTGCTAATGCCAGTGTTATATTCGCAGGCACCTATACCAATAACAGCGGTACGTTCACAGCAAACCCTACAAGCACCAGCAGCGTATATTTTACCGGAACAAACCAAACTATACAGGATAATTCTACAACTGGCACAACGCTTAACAACGTAACGTTTAGCGGTAATAATACCAGTATTACAGCCAGCACAGGAGCCGCAGGTACCGGTAATTTTGCAGTGGCGGGTACAGGGATATTAACTATGGGCAATAACTCCAAACTCACTGCGGGTTCGGGCAGTGCGGGGGGCGCTGGTTATTTAACGTTAATGTCAACACTAACATCAACCGCGTCAATAAACGTTATACCCGGCACATCATCTATCGTGGGTGCGGTAAATGTTCAGCGTTCTATTACAGGGGGCGCAAATACCAGGGGCTACAGGTTGCTTAGCTCACCTGTTAATATTAGTACAAATGCTGCCGGCGGTGGTAACTTAAGTTTAGCTTATCTTGGCACAAACGCTTCATTTGGTGGTGTAACTTATCCCGGCGCTTTTACCGAAGGCCCCGGCACCGGCTTTACCGTAAATGGCTCAACTAATCCCATCATATATTTGTATGATGAAAGCAAAACTACCAACAATACAGGCTATACAACAGGTAAAGACATTGGCATTTACAGCATCTCGGGCAATAACGTTGTTACCCTTACAGGCACAACACAAGCGCCTGCAAGCATACCCGTCGGTAATGGTTACTTGCTATATTACGTAGGTAATAATACCAGCTCGGTGGTAGCTAATACACGCATACCCGATAATACAGTAATTACAGCAACAGGATATCTAAATCAAGCGCAAGCAACAGCCATAACAGTTAAATTTTGGAACACAGGCAGCACAAGCATCCCTTACCATACCAGTACAGGAAGCGCCTACCCCGGCCTTAATCAGGTAGGGAACCCTTTTGCCTGTACCATCAACCTTAACACACTATGGTCTCAAAACACTGCGGTAAACCCTGTTTTCTGGGAGTTAATTCCTGGTGGAAGTTATGTTTCTTACAGCGCAGCTACCGGCCATCCGGTTTCTGATAACAGGGCAAGCGCTTACATTGTAAGCGGGCAAGGATTTTTGGTTGAAGCAGCCGGCTCAGGCGAAACTTTAACATTTAAAGAAAGCGCAAAGGTAGCCACCTATCCTACCGGGCTTGCTACGCCATTTACTACAGCCACAGGTACAGCTTTGCTAATGAGTATACCAACAAAACCGAATTCAAATACCGATATAGCGGCACAATCTATTATTACAACACCGTTAAATGCATCATCGCAAATTGCGGCACAGGCAAGCCCCGATACAGCAGGCATACAAGCATACCTCGCTACCAGGCCAAGCCCGGCGCTCACAGGCCTGCATTTGCAATTAACAAAAGACAGCCTCACCTTCATACAAACAGGTATTTATTTTAATACCAATATTAATACTGATAAATATTCGCAAAATCAAGATGCTATTAGTGTTAACGGATCAGGGGCGCAGGTATTTCTTTCAAGTTATTCAGCTGATAATGTAAGCCTTGGCATTAACCAGCTTAGCCCTTATACTAATGGAAAAAGAATAAAGCTATACGCAGGCGCGGCAAGCACGGGTATATATAATATTTCATTAGCCGATATTGCAAATGTTGATACAAACTCGTACAACGTTTTCCTGATCGATAAGAAGATGAACGATTCGCTGGATATGGTCCGTTACAGGTCATACACCTTTAATATAAATAATGCCGATGCCACTACTTACGGCGCTAACCGGTTTATATTAGCCATTGAACGCAAAGCACTACCACCTTATAAATTAGTAAAATTTGCGGGCGAAAAGGTTAACACAGGCATCCGGCTAAGCTGGCAAACACTTAATGAAGGCAGTTATACCGGGTTCGTTTTGCAAAAATTAATTAGCAATAACAATTACAGTTCGCTGTACACATTGCAAAGCAATGGTGGCAGCAATTACAGTTATATAGATAAGCATCCGTTCACTGGCAATAATACGTATCGCCTACAGCAAACTGATGTTGATGGCCGGGTTACTTATTCATCGCCGGTAACTATGAATTATAATAATAAGGCGCCAAACGGCAGCATGACCATATACCCTAATCCATCAAGAAGCATTATAACTGTTAGCCTTGCGCTAAATACTGCTACTGATTATATAGCCGACATTTATAACACTTCGGGCACTATTATCTCACACCAAACAGTAAAGGCCAATACATGGACGCAGGACATCACTTCATATAAACTTGGTGTTTATATAATTGAAGTAAAAACAAGTAATGGAGATTTGGTAGGAAAATCTAAATTTGTAAAAGTAAACTAATTATAAATCGAATGTCAAAGTGCGGAAAAGGTAAATTCATGTCTATTCATAAAATAGTATCATTAATAATTTTATCGGGCAGTATATTATTACTGCCCGTAATATCTTTTGCCCAGGGTGGGGATTTGCCGTGCGGTGGCGATGACCCTACAAGCTCTAACCCCTGTCCGCTTGATAATTGGGTATGGATACTGGCTGTATTAGCCATGGTTTTTGGCGCTATGTACCTGCATCGCCGACAAAAAATTGCAAAAAGCTTCTAAATTTTTCTTACCATTCAGTTTATTATCGCCTGCCTGGCAACTTAAAATAAATTAATTGTTAAATAATTTACATAGTTGTACGCAATACAACTTATGCGAATATTTTTCGTTCAAAACAATATTATATTCCTAATATCTCTATCTTTTTTAAACCCTTTTCAGCTTATTTTGCGTAGAAGGGCATTAAAAATTAAATATTTACGCTTTTATTATACATATTATTTTGGCGCAATATTTAAATAATTAATTTTTATAGATATAACCCCTAAAAAAAGTTGAGAGTACAACTATCAAAGGCTTTATTTACAACTATTGTATTAATTACCTTTATTGTTACTGCAAAAGCACAGCGATATACCAGTGATACTTATGGCTATGCTTGTTATAATTATTTCGACAATACGAATGTCACAACAACTGTAGCGGGAAGTACTACAACCTCAACAAGCTCTTCATATAGTTTTGTTCCCGATCCTACTGTGGCTGCCAACAACACATCAGTTGTGGTTTCAGCAGCAGCAAACTTATCAGTAACCACAACTACAGGCGCAGGTCTTCAATCAAAATACCAAGCAGCACCAAAAGGTATTGCTATTAACAATATTACAAGCTCTGATGCAGCAACTTACGCGGCTTTAGATAACAATGACTGGGAATGGTCATTTATATACAAATCAAATTTAACCGGGACTACTTATCCCGCCACGGTACCTTCGGGTGCGGCAATTACGTCAAGTACTACAAATTCATGGCGATACTGGTTGCATTCAACCACAGCAACCATATCAAGTTCTACAAAAGGTTTTTATATTTCACAAGGCTCAGATGGTTGCATATATGTAGCTGTACAAAATGGTACAAGCGCAACCGCAACACTTATAAAATATAATACACCGCTTACCAACGGTGTATCTTACTGTATCAAGGTCCAACGCTTAAAAGGCGCATTCTGGAACTTATATGTCGACGCTTACACTACTTCTGTAACACAGGCGCAAACACTGCGCGGCTCAGCCAGCAGCGATAATCAAAGCATTTCGCTTACTTATAGCAATAGTGTTGTTGAAGCCGAGAACGTTTCCGGCAAGGACGGCCTTTTCCAATTTGATGAAATGCACATGTACACCAGGTACTGCCAGTTTACTGGTATAACAAGTACTGCCAATGGGGTTACACCTGTACCATTATATGCCAACGAAGGCACGGTAATACTATATGGCGAACAGATACAGATGCGTGGTAATTATGCTTTGGGCGGACAAATTTATATTGGTAAAAACGATGGTGGCTATCCCGAAGGCGATGTATTTGGGGGTACGCTTTATTACACGCCTAACAGTTATTTCAGTACAGCTTCACCGGCTACTATTTCCACATCGACATTAAGCCTTAGTGGTGGTAGCGTTGGTTCGAGTGGTTCTTCCGCGGCCGCGGCAAACTTAGCCGATAATTTTACAAGCTCGGGTAACATTGATGGTAGCCCCACAACAGTCGGATACTATTTTATAACAACCACAGTTGATCTTATTGTTGCTTTTCCTACGGCTACATTCCAATTTACAGGCAACATACAGGTTTATGATAATGCTAAAAACAATTCGCCCATAGTGTGTATTGGTACGCCTCCTGCTGTTCCAACTACTATAACCTTTGGCTCACTTTTCGATTGGAAAGGTGGCACTGCCAGCGGAGGTCTATATCTCTGGTCAACAGGCGCAAACTGGGTTGGGGGTGTTGCACCTTCTGCTTCAACAGATATTGCACGCTTTGGCGTATATTCAACCTCATACCCGTATAATCAGCAACCCACTGTAAAAACCAATGTTTCTATTGGGCAAATTATTGTTGGTACAAATATAAAAACCAGCGGGGGCGCGAATACAGGCGGCGCTGCTACATTTAATCTTACATCAGGTTCAGCCGGCACAACTCTTACCCTTAATAGTGGCATAACTATAAACGCCGGTGCCAGTGCTATCTTAAACGGATATTCAACCTCATCGCGTGGGTCTGTAAATTTTTCATCGGGCAGTAATTCAACAATCGCCTCAAGCGGCATATTGTCCGCAACAAATACTACTATAAGCAATCTCGGTACATTTACCTTATTCTCTGATGCAACAAGTTCTGCAACCATAGGCCAGCTTGTAAACTCAACTATGAGCGGCAATATAAATGTGCAGCGTTATATTACCGGCGGTAGTTCAAGCTATCGTGGTTACCGTTTATTTTCATCACCGGTAAACGTAAACACTTACACTAATCTTTCAAGCAATTTGGGCTATTTTGGCCTTAGTTATCTTAATTCATCTTCAAGTACCAATGCCGCATTGTTAGCAGGGCCTGGTTATTATGGCAGCGGGTTCAATGTATATAACCCTAATCCGTTACTTTATTTATATGATGAAAGCCGCACCAGTAGCAATGCCTCATACGTTGCGGGCAAAAATGTGGGGATCACTGCTATTACCGGCTCATCTGGCTCGCCTGCTTATAGTGTAACTACCCTTTCAGGTACAACATCTACTTCGGGTGTTAAGATATCGGTAGGCAATTCATACCTTCTTTATTATGTAGGCAGTGCCAATAGTTATACTATCAATAGCAGCCGTGTGCCCGACGCTTCCACTGTTACTGCTTCCGGCTATATTAACCAGGGCCCTGTCCCCGTTACTTTCTGGAACACCAACAGCACACAGATCCCCTATCATACTAATAATGGTGGTAGGTTGCCCGGCCTTAACCAGGTAGGCAACCCCTATCCAAGCACCATTTCGCTCGATCAGGTTGCTGCTGATAACCCTGCCATCAGTCCGCAGTTTTGGGAGTTGGATGAACCCGGTGGAAATTACATTTCATACAATACAAGCGGCGCTACATCAAATACCAGGGCCAGTAAATACATAGTAAGCGGCCAGGGGTTTTTAATACAAGCTTTGGGAACAGGCGAAACCATAACTTTCCAGGAAGATCAAAAAGTAGCCTATCCGTCGGGTTTTACTACATCTTCAAGCCCCGGCTCATTGCTGTTAAGCATCCCTCCGTCTGTATCATTATCTAACGCCGATAATACGCAGTCATATTCAAGTATGCTGGCACCGGCAACTGTAATTACAGGTTTGCATTTGCAGCTCACCCGCGATAGCGTTACCAATACCCAAACCGGTATCTATTTCAGCAGTAAAAACTCCGATGCCTATAACCAAAGTGAAGATGCTGTTGACCTTGATGGCACCAGTCCTAAAGTATATCTTTCCAGCTATTCATCCGATGGATCAAGACTGGGCATTAATGAACTGGGCGATTACACCAAAGGCAAACGAGTACGATTATTTACCAGCGCGGTGGCTTCAGGTTTATATAATATATCTCTGGTTGATGTGGCTAACATCGATACTAATAATTACAATATATTTTTGGTTGATAAAAAAATGAGCGATTCACTGGATATGGCTCGTTATAAGTCATACGCCTTTAACATAAACCTAACTGATACCACTACCTATGGCGCCAACCGCTTTGTATTGGCTATTGAACATAAACCCGTAGCCCCGTACGCCTTATTGCATTTCCTGGGAGAAAAAGCGGCTAAAGGCGTATCATTATTTTGGCAAACATTAAATGCAGGCAATTACACCGGTTTTGTACTACAAAAGCTGGATGCAAGCGGCAATTACAATTCATTATATACCATACAAAGCAACAATAGTTCAAATTATACTTATGTTGATCAGCAGCCTGTTACCGGCAATAATATTTACCGTTTACAACAAAGCGATATTGATGGTAATATCACCTATTCCGCACCTGTAACAATTGATTATAATGCCACCGCGCCTAATGGTAATTTAACCATATACCCTAACCCGGCAAAAAGCATTATCACGGTAAGCCTTACTACGAAAGAAACGGCAAACTCTGCTGATATTTATAGTACTTCGGGCACACTCATCAAACACGAATCGATTAACTCCAATACGTTCACTGAAGATATCAGTTCCTATAAATTAGGTATATACCTTATTGAGTTAAGAACCTCAAATGGCGACCTGGCCGGGCAATCCAAATTTATAAAGGTTAATTAAAACAGGTATAGGGGGCTAAAACCGGCCTTATAATAACCACTAACACATGAGGATTTACTTTTGAGGGGGATCAACAACCAACTGTACACCAAATAGTTATTGGTTTTATGAGAGATTTTGGGCAAGCATTTCCCCAAATACCATTGCACTAAGCAATTTGCACATACTACAATTTTCTATTTCATGCAATTTTTATAACGATAAATAAACTACAACTATAAGTTTTTTACTATTATTAAAAATAGCGTTCACTTTTGCATTTCTTTTTATAGACGGTACAGTTTAAACATCGCCCTATTAAAATCTGCACGGTTTTAGCATATACTATTGCTGCACATTTTAATATTCCGAAGCTTGAAAACATTATTATTAAGGGCTATACTCGTATGTACTGCATTATTAACTTGTATTACTACAGTCAATGCCCAGCGCTACACCAGCGATACTTATGGCTATGCCTGTTACAATTATTTCGATAATACAAATGTAACAACAACGGTATCGGGTACCTCAACAACCTCAACAAACTCATCATACAGTTTTGTTCCCGATCCTACCATAGCTGCCAATAATACGTCAGTTGTAGTTTCATCTGCGGCTAATTTATCGGTAACTACACCTGTGGGCGCTGGCCTCCAGTCAAAATACCAGGCAACACCAAAAGGCATTGCAATTAACAACATAGCAACTGCCGACGCAGCAACATTCGCCCCATTAAACAGCAATGACTGGGAATGGTCGTTCATATACAAATCAAATTTAACCGGCACTACTTATCCAACTTCGGCACCAGTAAACGCGGCAATAACTTCAAATACTGCAAACTCATGGCGCTATTGGATTCATTCAACCACTACAACAACTTCAGCTGCCACACAAGGGTTCTACATCACGCAAAGTTCCGATGGATGCTTATATGTATACGTACAAAGTGGCACAGGCACAACAAAACAACTTTTAAAATATGCTACACCATTAACCAACGGTGTAGCATATTGTATTAAGATACAGCGCTTAGTAGGGGCATACTGGAATTTATATGTCGACCCATATACCTCCTCAGTAACCCAGGCACAAACACTGCGGGCATCATTCAATAACGACGCACAAACTATTCCCCTCACTTACAGTAATAGTGTTATTGAAGCCGAGAACGTTTCCGGCAATGATGGTCTTTTCCAGTTCGATGAAATGCACATGTACACCAGGTATTGCCAGTTTACCGGCATAACAAATACCGCTAACGGGATAACCCCGGTTCCTTATTATGGCGGCGAAGGAACCGTTATAGTATATGGCGAGCAAATACAAATGCGTGGTAATTACGCACTGGGAGGCCAAATATACATCGGTAAAAATGATAGCGGAAATCCTGAAGCCAATGTTGTTTCTAATAAAAAAATAGATGCAACGCTTTATCTAACTACTGACAGCGTTTTTAGTACAACTTCGCCAAACACTTCCATTTCAAGTTCTACACTAACTTTTACCGGAGGGGGAGTTAGTTCAAGCAGCTCTTCAGCGGCAGCGCAGGATGTAAATGATAGTTTTACCAGCTCAGGTAATCCCGATGGCTCTTTAACAACTACCGGCTACTATTTTATAACTACAGTTATAAAAACAACGGTAACCAACCCTACTGCTTCATTTGTATTTACCGGTGATATGCAGGTTTATGATAATGCCAAAAATAACAGCCCTATTAATTGTGTGGGATTACCTCCCCCTACAAGCACAACAGTAACATTTGGAAATGCTTTCGATTGGAAAGGCGGTACACCAACAAGCGGCATTTATTTATGGGCAACAGGCGCAAACTGGGTTGGAGGCACGGCCCCATCAAATGCAACTGATGTTGCCCGTTTTGGTGTATATTCAACATCATACCCATATAACCAGCAGCCTACTTTAAAAACCAGTGTATCAATTGGCGCCGTCATTGTTAGCACCAATATAAAAACAAGTACCGGAGCCAACACAGGTGGGGCGGCTACATTTAATCTTACAACGGGCAGTGCAGGCACAACGCTTACACTTAGCGGTTATTTAACAATCAATTCAGGTGCAAGCCTCAACTTAAGTGGCTATTCTTCTACCTCACAGGGTAATTTAAATTTAACATCGGCCAGCGCTTCAACAATAGCAGCAACAGGTTTTTTGTCGGCTACCAATACCATACTTACTAACAAAGGCTCATTAACTTTGTATTCAAATGCTACCGGATCGGCAACCATCGGCCAGCTTATAAATTCAATTGTCAGCGGCAATGTAAACGTGCAACGTTATATCACGGGTGGTAGTTCAGTTTACCGCGGTTACCGCCTATTGTCATCACCTGTTAATATAGACTCGCTTACCTCACTCAATTCAACTTCAACCAGTTCGTTTACGTTCAATTCAACTTCGCCTGCCACGCTCAATTCAACCGTAGGCCATATTGGCCTTAACTATTTAAACAGTGGTTCGGGCGCAATTTCAACTGCGGGTCCTGGGGGTAAGTCAAGTGGCTTTAGCGTAACAAATGCCAACCCTTTAATTTATTTATATGATGAAAGCCGCATTAGCAGCAATTCCTCGTTTGTTTCCGGAAAGAATATAGGTATCACTGCAATTACCGATGGAGGAGGTTCCCCGGCTTACAGTGTAAGCACACTATCGGGTACTACAGCCACTTCAGGAGTCCAGATTCCCGTTGGCAACTCATTCCTGCTTTATTATGTTGGAAGTAATAAAAGTTCAGTTATTAGCAGCACCCGTATACCTGATGCCGCCACAGCAACCGCTACCGGATTCATTAATCAGGGGCCTGTGCCTGTTATCTTTTGGAACACTAAAAGTACAGAGATCCCTTATCATACAGGCACCGGCGCAAACTTACCCGGTTTAAACCAGGTAGGCAACCCCTATCCATGTACAATTTCGCTCGACCAGGTGGCTATTGATAACCCCACCATCAGCCCCCAGTTTTGGGAACTGGATGAACCCGGAGGGACTTACATTTCATATAATACCAACGGTGCTACGTCAAATATTAGGGCCAGTAAATATATAGTAAGTGGTCAGGGATTTTTGGTACAGGCTTTAGGCACAGGCGAAACAATAACTTTCCAGGAAGATCAAAAAGTAGCCTACCCATCGGGCTTCACAACTTCGTCAAGCCCCGGGGCATTGCTGTTGAGTATCCCGCCTTCAACATCAATTTCTAACACCGATAATGCCCAATCATATGCAAGCGCACCGGCACAACCAACCAAAGCACTTAGCGGATTGCACCTGCAATTATCAAAAGACAGTACCGCTTATACACAAACAGGTATTTATTTCAGCACCAAATGGAGCGATGCTTACAGCCAGATTGAAGATGCTATAGATCTTGATGGCGCTACTCCAAAAGTTTACTTGTCAAGCTATTCCTCTGACGGTAAAAGGCTTTCGATCAACGAACTTGGTGACTATACCCAGAGCAAGCGAATAAAGTTGTACGCAGGGGCAACCAGCAGTGGTCTCTATACTATATCGCTAGCCGATATTGTAAACATGGATATAACTGACTATAACATTTTTTTGATCGACAGAAAAATGAATGATTCATTAGATATGGTCCGTTATAAATCATATGCTTTTAACATAAATAATTCTGATACCAGCACCTGGGGCGCCAACCGTTTTGTACTGGCTATTGAACATGCTCCTGTACCACAATATATGCTTACCTCGTTTAAAGGCGCCATATTTGCTGCCGGTATACGGTTAACATGGCAAACCTTAAACGCGGGGGATTACACAGGTTATATATTGCAAAAGCAGGATGCTGCCGGTAATTATAATCCTTTATATTCAATTCAAAGCGATAAAGGCGAAACCAGTTATAGCTATATTGATCAAACCCCAATAATTGGTAATAATATTTATCGTCTTGCTCAAAACGGCATTAACGGGCAAATAACTTATTCCGACCCGTTAACTATAAAATATAACAAGGCGGCATTAACACTTTCGGGGTTAAGCTTATATCCAAACCCGTCAAATAGTGTGGTGAACATTATCTACACCAACAGGGCAAACCCCAACCCTTCACCAAATTACACCATTGATATTTTTAATGCAGCAGGTACATTTATAAAACATGAATCAATTAACAGCAATGCATGGACGGAAAATATCAACGCATTTAAATTAGGGGTTTACCTATTGCAATTAAAGGATAATACAGGTAATTTAGTAGGACAAATTAAGTTTATTAAAAATTTATAATCATAAAGAAGATGTTAAAGTGCGGAAAGGAAGTATCAAATTTTATTTATAAAATAGTATCGCTGATTATACTATCGGGCAGCATGTTGTTGCTGCCTATATCTTCTTATGCCCAGGGCGGCGATTTACCTTGCGGTGGAGATGACCCTACAAGTTCAAACCCGTGCCCGCTTGATACCTGGGTATGGGTGTTGGCTTTTGCTGCAGTAATTTTTGGCGCTATATATTTGCAGCGTAAACAAAAGCTGCAAAGGCAGGTTTGAGAGATAATTAGCCTGCTTGCTGTTTTTTTAAAGCAGGTTCTTCTTTCAGCTCTTTCATTTCTATTTCGTAGGCGCGCATACGGGCATGTAGTATATCTACTTCAGTACGTAGCATTTGTATCTCGGTAATTAGCTTGGCCGATTCAGGTTTGTTGATGATCTTTTCGCCGGTTCCAAGTATAAGCCACTCCGGCGAATATTTTAACTGGAAGCAAAGCTTGCGGATGAGATAATAGCTCATCTCCTGCTTTCTATTGATAACTTTGCTGATGAAACCCTGGTCAACGCCAATGGTATTGGCAAGCCCGAGCTGGCCGCCATGCTCCTTAACAATTACCTTTAGTCGTTTTATTACTGCTTCATCAGACATATGGTTGCAATAATAAACAAACTCAGTATAAAAGTGAAATACTTATTTGTTGGTATAGCCGGAAGAGTATCCTGTTAGTAGCCTATTTGTTCAAAGTTCATTCCCTTAGCTTCGTTAACCATAGCAGTTACCTCGTTAAGCTTAGCGTTATATTCTTTAAGTTGAATTTCGCCGGCATGATAACTATTAACAATTTCGGTTAAACGGGTCGAGACCAATTGCCTTGCTCCTTCATTCATATAAACCCGCCCATCCTGTACATCCGGTCCAACAGCTATATTGCCATATAATTTAACATTCAAGCTGCGTAATTTTTCCTCAGCCGAACGCATTAAGAATAAAGGCTGCACATCACGGGTTTCTTTCAATATCTTATTCAGCCTTATGCTTTGTTTTTTATCAAATTTCAGTATCAAACCCATTGTCACTACGCAAAAAGCTAAAAAATAAATTATCGTTTCCATACCCTGTGCTAAATTAAACTGTAAATTAAAAGCTTGCGCCCGTCATCAACAGTAAAAGCTGTCGATGTTACCCTGTTTACGTTTTAGCTTATCGTCAGGTTACATAAAACAATATTTTTTTAAACTATTTTCAAATAAAAAAAGGCGACATCTTATCACCTTCATATTAACTAATAATTACAATGCGAATATCCTGGTCAGGCGCCCGTTATTTAGTTTCCCCGATTGCTATCCAGGATCTTTTCATAGCAATAAAAGCGTAAATTAGGCCTGAACTTCAACCCGATTTCGCCCGCAAATTCATAGCCAAGCTTAGGAAAAAGTAACCGTGTTGCCTTATTGTTACTGTTGGTATCGATCCGCAGCTTAGTAATATCTCTTTCCAATGCAACTACTTCAGCCTGTTTAAGCAAGGCCTCGGCTATGCCCTGCCGTCTATGGTGTATGCTTACTGCCAATCGGTGTGTAACAATTGCCGGTTCATTAATATCCCAGCCAACATTTGCATATTCGGCCTCCTGGTCAGTAGTAATAGCCGTAAAACCACCTATTGTGCCATCAATATCAGCAACCCAAAGCTGCTTCAGCGCTACATCATTTTCAAACACCCCGGCATTAGGATAAACATCATCCCATTGAAAATTCCCCGAGGCCCGCATAACCGGCACAATTTCAGCCACCAGTTTCATTATCGGCTCAATATCATTTAAAGTTGCAAGGCGGATGATCATAGCTTGAATTAAAAATTCAAAAGTAAAAATTCAAAAGAAATGGTCAGTCACATGAAAAGCAGGTTTTGTAAAAATAAAATGATTCCACAACACTGGCTGAGTCTTGTGCGAACGTAGGCGCATGGGCTGACTTGTGCCCATTCATCTCCTCCGGACTAAAAGGCTCCCCCGTTCTATGCCTTAGTCATCCTCCCTCACTATCCCCTCCACGACATCAAAATAAGCCAGCACTGTTTTATAAATATCCCGGTCGCGGCCCTCAACCCATCTCAGCGAAACAAAAACCTGCTTCCCAAAGTCCGAATCGAATTTCAACTCAAAGATCAGCATGGCCGAACTTCTGCCCGGCTTAAGTCCAATATCCTCCACATCCTTCCAATCCAGTACAATATTGCGGATATAATCCTTAATACCCTGGTCATCCAGCACGAGTGCCACTTCGCCCTTCAAGGCCGGAACAAGCCGCGTAATTATCATCAACCCCAGCAACGCCCCTATCAACGCTATAAACACGGCGAATAGCACCCCACCCACCACATCATGTGTCAAAAAGCAGCCAATACAGGTTTTCAGTAGCAACAATATCAACGCACCCATTACAGCCAAAGCAGTATAGGCCGATCTTTTACTATAAGCAAATTTTATAACCTCAGGCAGCATAATGAAAAATATAATGTAATTGGCTAAATATAGCTATTTACCCAACCTTGTGCCATCCCCAAACAAAAAAAGCCATTCGTTTAAACAAATGACCTTCTAATTTGAAGCTCTTTTTAGCTTTCGCCTCACATCAATGATTATGTTTTTTATGAATGTCCTTCACTAAACACAATTTCTTTATTTCGGCAATCTTTATCACAAAAGGCGCATACTTTAACCGGTTACCTACCATCTCCGTCACATTGTCTGAGTGTGCTATCACCTCGTCCTCGTTATCCCCGGCCAGCAAGCGCTTATACATACGGTAATCACCCCATTCAATATAGTAAACCTCGCCGGGCAATATCTTCGTGTCGTGTATCACCTTCAATGCTACCCAGCAGCCATTCTCCAGGTATGGGTACATGCTATGCCCCCAAACCGGCAGCGCAAAGTCGCATTCCTCTATCCCCGGAAAATTCATCCGGCCTACTGGCGTCATATCATTAATATCATTATACACCACCACGCCCGATGCCGTTGCTACTACTTCATACATAGGTATCCCGTCCTCTATTTTTTTTGTTACAGTATTTTCTGCATTTCTACCGCTATTTAAAAACTCTTTGTATTTTTCTTTAAAAACCCGTAACTTTTCAGGGTCGATATTCTGCCTGCTCTTTATAATTTCGGTTATCGAACTGGCCGAGTTAAATCCCAACGCTTCAGCCAATTGCGCATTTCCGCTAAAAGCCTTTCCCCTAAGTTGGTTATATAGAATAATAAATTCCAGCGTTTCCGGGCGTACCCTTTTAATTTTATTAGGCTTGTTTTCTTCTTCCATAATATAAAAAATAAGTTTTCAACATTTCTTGATTTAAATAAAGATAATTCTTTATATTTGTATTGTTAAACGTTGCTAATCTAAACCGAATAATTAATAAATCCAAATGATAAATAAAGAATTTAAAGAAATAATACAAAAAACCGATTCCAGCTAAATAATTGGGGAATACTACCACGCGAGCCACACTCTCCGCCACACCAACCCGAAAAAGATAAGACGAAGAAAGATAACGAACCTAAACCATGTATATAGCCTACTCCGCACTGCAAAACCCACCCTCCGGCGGGCCGCAGCAACCCGAACACGATCAGCCTGCAATACCCGGCACCGAATTACAACTACGCTACCAGGCCTATCAAGCCGTATGTAGTAAATACCGCCACGAAATAGCCGCGATACGACAACACATCCCAGGCTGGCAACCCAAATTTTATTAGTGTCAAGTTGCAAGTATTAAATACCCTCCTTGTCTCTCTTGATACCTGAGACTAACTACTATGTACTAAAAATTTTAATCTCAAAAAAATGATCAAACTATCACAAAAACTAAAAAACCAACTCTGGTGGCTCATTATCACCGTTGATTACGATTACAGCCGCATTACCATTGCCGACCATGAAATTAACGGCGATACCCTGACCTTATGGCTCGAAGACAAACAGGATTTCAAGAACTCGCTCGACGAATGCCTTCAGCTCGATCTGCCCCTAAAGCAATTCGCAAAAGTTATCAAGGCTGAGAACATGAACAGCTATGAAGGTACCAGGTTACATCCAAAGAAAAGCTTCGCCTATCGCGCCCGAATTGAAATAAACGAAGCCATAAAATGGTATCAGGAAGATGCCTCCCTAACCGAACAGCAATGGGCCCGCGAAACCCTGCTGAAAAGCATCCTCACTCAGCTCGTCGAAACTGAAATATATGACGGCACAAACCAGGAATTATTTTATTAATATTATGCCAATTAGCATTAAAAGCATAATTCAGTCTGAACCGAATCGCAATAGCATAAATCTGGAATAGCCGGGCATCACTTAATTAAACATTTCATAAATTTACCGCAAAAAAACACACGTGACCAACCCACCCCCACTCACCCGTTCACCCAAACAGATCAGGATAGCCACCGCCACATTCTTTTTTGTTTCGGGCTTCGGTTATACTACCTGGGCCTCACGAATCCCATCCATCCAGCACGACCTTAACCTGAACGAGGCACAACTCGGTGCGGCATTATTCGCCCTTCCGGTCGGCTTAATGGCAACCATGCCCATAACAGGCCGGTTACTGGGCAAATACAGCAGCAGCCGCATTATGTTATTCGGTGCATTATGTTTTAATCTTACACTGGGTTTGTTAGGCTATGCAGTTCATTACTGGGAGTTTTTGCTCGTACTATTTTGCTTCGGTTCATCACGTAACCTGCTCAATCTATCTATGAATACCGATTCTGTTGGCTTACAGGCGCATTACAAAAAATCCATCATCACCACCTTTCATGGCATTTGGAGCATGGCAGGTTTCAGCGGCGCGGCACTGGGTTATTTTATGGTAGCAAACCATGTGTTACCACAATGGCATCTGCTAAGTGCAAGCGCTGCATTGGTTACATTATCGCTGTGCTTCGCACCTTTCACCTTACGCCAGCAACCAATATCTCAACCCAATAAACCAATATTTTCGTTACCTGATAAAACCTTGGTAAGCCTTTCACTTATCTGCTTTTCGTCAATGGCCTGCGAAAACATTATGTACGACTGGAGTGGCATCTACATGAACAAAGCTGTTCACTCCACCCATGCCACCGCAACAGCAGCGTTTGTAGTATTCATGACAACCCTTACCGCTTCCCGTTTTGCGGGCGACAAGATAGTGAACCGCTACGGCATTAAAACATTAATGCAATGTAGCGGCTTATTAATAGTTTTGGGGTTTATGCTTGCGGTAGTCTTCCCCGCTGTACCCACAGCCATTACCGGCTTCGCTTTAGTAGGCATAGGGACTTCATGTATGGTACCATTGGTTTTTGCCGAAGCAGGCAAATCAACAACCATGAGCAAAGGCCCCGCCATAGCAGCGGTATCAACTATAGGCTATTTGGGCTTTTTGATAGTCCCGCCATTAGTGGGTTTTGTAGCCCAGGCATTAAACCTGCGCTGGTCTTTCGCTATAATAGCAACATTGGGTATAGTGATAGTCTGGATGGCTTCTAAACTAAAAACATCATCTAACTAATAATTCACCAGCGCGGCTACGTCGGATATTCAACGGAATGTATTCAGTCTGTTATTATTAACTCTTCGGGCATGGCACAAAAAAAGCCGGGCATTCCTGTCCGGCTTCCAAAATAAAATATAGATCTTATAGTTTAATTATGCCTGAAACCACCTTTACCACCACCACTAAATCCTTTGTCTTCGGCAACGTTAACCGTAATACGGCGGCCATAGTAACTTTGGCCATTCATGCACCTTATCGCTTCCTTCGCCTCATCCTCATTCACCATTTCAACAAACCCAAAACCCTTACTCTCTTTTGTTTCACGATCTTTAATGATCCTGAGTGATTTTACCGGCCCAAAATCACCAAAAACAGCTGTTAACTCAGCCTCATCCACTTCCAGTGGCAGGCCTGCAATAAATACTTTCATCAATGTTTTTAAAATTTCTCAAAGATACACAAAAAAGCCCGCATTTGGGCACCCGTCCCACGAAATGGCCTACATGTAAACGCTTTTTTACTTAAGGGTTACTATTGTTTAACGTATTCTCTTTTCGGGAGGATTTTAGGTGAGGCTGATTAAAGTCACTCGTACTTGAGAAGATTTATGGGGTTAATTATTTTAACTTCAAACTAAAGGTTCCCTTTACTTTTACGGCAGGCGTGGTAGCCTTTTCATCTTTAGCCAAAAATGTATAGAAAGTACCTTTGGCAAGTACCGAATCTTGTTTATAAGTAGCAAGGCTCACCTTACCAAAATCCTGCGCAGCAACATGGTCTGTAAGCGCATATTGAGTCCCCGCCTTATTATCAGGTTTTAAAATTAGCTGGCTGCCGGCCACTGGTGTACTAAGGTTGCTCAGTGCATATCCTGCCGAACTGATGCCAAAGCTCATGTTATGTGCCTTGTTTATGGCGGTTATGCCAAAATACTGCTTATCTCCCGAATGCACGTTTACAAAAGCTATCGAATCTTTGGCAGCATCAAAACTGTAGGTGGTGTCCGGAAAGGTAACAGTAAGTGTTCCCTTTACAGCAAGGTAATTATCCGGGGCGGTAAATACACTGTCGGCTTTACTTGCATCATCTTTAATATCCTGGTCCTTCTGGCACGACATGATCATCCCCGAAAACAGCAGAGCAATAACGATGAAACATTTAGTAAACCTGGTATTAACCATAATAATCCTATTGGTATGTATACAGATGACGTAAAATTAGCTAAAATAGTTGCCCGTTGAAAGTTTGTCACAATATTTTTAACACTTTTTAACGCAATTGTAAAAAACAATCATAAAAATAGCCAAAAGCGTGGTATACAGGCGTTTTTAGCAAAATTATTTTGCTTTTAGTCGGGTATCAAAGCTAAATTTATTAACCGCACTTATTTTTATTTTTTCAAAGTCGGGATGCGCCGGGTTAAACAGGTAATTATATTCCAGGTCGATGATAGCCGAGGGCACTTTAAGTATGGCTGTTTCCTGATCTTTAAGCCAATTGTTTCCTAATTTTTGGGTGATGGGGTAATTGATAACCTTTATCCAGCTATCATTAATTTTTGCAAGTTCTCTAACAGTAATTTCTTTTATCACCAGCCGGTCAGGCACATCAAAAATGGTAACTGAAAAATCGCCGGCATACAATGATGTACCCGGCGTGTGCGCCAATTTTTCCAAACACGATAAAGCCAGCGATCCGCCTGTATAAATAACATATGCACCCAGCAGATTCCAGCGCCCATCAATGCCCGACCCTTTCCTGTCGCGCGCGTATTTGGTTTGGCTTATACGATAAGTGTACATATTAATTCCTGAAGGAATGAATTATTGAATTATTGATTTGAATATTGGCGAATAAATAAAGATTTCTCAAATTCCCGCAATTCAATAAATCAATAACTCTAATTCAAAAATTAAACTAAGCTGTAACCCCATAATCAATCCGGATAAGCTCATTCATTATTATGCCTATGCCGGTAATAGTATCAAGTAAATCAAATGGCTTGGCGTCAATGCCGATATTATAGCTTTTCAACCAGCCTTTGAATTCACTAAGCGAGCCAAAAGTATCCATGCCCTTATTAAACAGCTCAAATAGTTGAATGATGTGCTCGCTTATGCCCGGGTTCAGGCCTTTAGTACTTTGTATATGTTTGCGTAATGTAGGTTCAGTAATATCAAGCCATTTGGCCACATCAATTTGCGTGGCTCCAGTAACATGGATAAGGTCAGTAAGCGCATTTGCTTTCAAGCCATCCTTTATAGCCCCAAGCTTAGCCAGCGGCGATTCAAAAAGGGTTTCATAAGGCACTATATATTCATGTACCATCCAATCCTTGTTAGGTTCATCGCTTGTTACATATGGCTTCGGCTCTTTCTTCATACACAAATGTAATATTTTTCTTTTATAAAAGAAATTATTTTCTAATTTGTTTTTTATTCTTAAATAAATATTTTTTAAAAATCGCTTGCCAATACTAAAAAAATTAGTTATCTTTGAATCTCTACTATGCCATTCGGCACACTAATCATAACATGAACAGTAAATATCCTAAGTTCGCTGCCGATGAACTACACATCAGCATTGACCAATACTTCACCTACATTAAAGGTAAATTCCGCACTACAAAAGCCCCGCCGAAAAAACCCGGCGACAAGCCCACGCGCCAAAAAATATGGGATCGCGATCCCGAGCCGCCAACAATCACCGGCCTCGCCCTGTTTCTGGGTTTCAGCAGCCGCCAGTCGTTCGATGACTATGAGCAAAAAGGCAGGTACGCACAATTACTTCGTCGTGCCCGCCTCCGCATCGAAGCCGAATACGAAAAAAAACTACACGACCATTACACAAGCGGTCCCATATTCGCGCTAAAAAGCCTGGGGTGGAATGATAGTAAAAATACCGATACTCCAGTATCGAAGACCCTGAATATAAAAATAATCGAATCAGGCCCCATACCTGCAAGCAATGAAAAAGAAGTTATTGTTGACGACTGAAAAATACTATTTTAAAAAAAAATTACCACACTACATCAATGAACTAATGAACCAGTGAACAAATGAGCTTTCTATCAACCATCCTCTTCAAACAAAATTACAACGCTACGGCACACATTGTCGTAAACCAGGGCGGCACAAGTTCAGGTAAAACCTTCTCAATTTTACAGGCTTTGTTTTGCATCGCGTGTAAAAATTCAAAGCAGGTGATAACCGTTGTAGGCCAGGACATACCAAACCTCAAGGCTGGCGCCTTGCGCGATGCTTTAAGCATTTATGAAAGCTCTGAACTAATAAAAACAAGGGTAAAAACCTATAACCGTTCCGACAGGATATTTGAGTTTCATAACGGAACTTTGATCGAATTTAAAAGCTACGATGATGCTCAGGATGCGAAGTCGGGCAAACGCGACTACTTGTTCGTAAACGAAGCCAACGGCATCAACTGGGACGTTTATTTCGAGTTAGCTCTCCGAACACGTCACCGAATTTTCATCGACTACAACCCCAACAGCAATTTTTGGGTACATGAAAAAGTAATAGGCCGGGAAGATGTACAATTGATCATATCCGACCATCGCCACAACCCCTTTACTCCGCCCGCGTTAAGCGATAAGATTGAATCACTAAAAAGCGTGGATTACGAACTATGGAAAGTCTACGCCCGCGGCCTCACCGGTAAAATAACCGGGCTTATATTTAACAACTGGCATATCTGCGAATCCATACCCGCAGGCGCGCGCCGCATAGCTGCTGGCCTCGATTTTGGTTATACCAACGATGAAACCGGCTGCCTGGAAGTTTACAAACAAAATGGCGAACTTTGGGTAGATGAGCTATTTTATGAAACGGGCCTTACCAACCACGACATTTCAAAACGGATGTTCGGAACCGGCCTCAGTAAAAACACGCTAATAATTGCTGATAGTGCCGAACCAAAATCCATCGAAGAACTAACCCGCCTCGGCTGGAACATACAAGGCGCCAAAAAAGGCCCCGACAGCATCCAGAACTCTATCGACATATTAAAACGCTACAAAATAAACGTTACCCGCCGCAGTGTAAACCTCCGCAAGGAATTGAACCGCTACAAATGGCGCACCGACCGCTCCGGCAAAACCATAAATGAACCGGTCGACTCCTGGAATCACCTTGTCGACCCATTGCGTTATGTAGCACTCAACAAACTAAAAATAAACAATACTAAAAAACCTGTATCACGCCTGCCCTATCAACCAGCCGGCTGGCAGCAACCTATCGCAAACCTTATAACCGTATGATAGAAAAAACATTAAAAACCACTGATAGCAAATTACTGGTAAAAATACCAACCACCTTAAGCGAAATAACCCTCGGGCAAATGATGGATATGCAGGAAAAGCAATACCTTAATGATCTTGATGCCATCAGCATTCTGTCGGGCATTCCTATGGATGAACTTAAAAACGTTCGTAACATGGATGATTTCCACTCTTTCGGCGAGGCAGTTTTATCGCTTTCAAATCAAATAAAATCCATCTACAACAGCGATGCTATCCCCCGCAAAGTAGAATTCACATTGAACCAAAGAAAGGTAAAGGTAAGCGTCGCTAACAATCTCTCTGTCGAACCTGCCGGCGCCTTCATGGCCGCACGCGATATTATTGCCGATGAGATTAGCGAAACCATAAAACAATACGGCGAAGAAACATGGAAGGAATATTTTAATCCGTCGTTAAAAGCCTGCTGCCATGTGTTGGCACACTATTTCTACTGCCGTGCAACCGGCAAACCATACAACGAGTACCAGGCAGAAGAATTCACCGCCGAAATAAAAAAACTCAGGGTAACGGAGGCACTGCCCCTAGCAAACCTGCCCAGGAAAACAAACCGGCTAATATGGAACAGCACCACTAACGAGGCTAATAGAAAGCGGGTAATGCCGGGTTTTAACATCCAACTAAAATACAATAAAATTCAGGAAAGTGCCCGGAACGAGATTCGAACTCGTACATCCTTACGAATGCCACCCCCTCAAGATGGTGCGTCTACCAATTTCGCCACCCGGGCCTTTTAATCAAGAAGTACAAAGTCTTTAGTCTAAAGTTCTGAGTTGACTCAGAACTTTAGACTAAAGACTTTTTCTGTTTACCAACAGGATGTGCCCGAAGAGAGACTCGAACTCTCAAGAGACAATTCTCAACGGCTTCTGAGACCGCAACGTTTACCAATTTCGCCATCCGGGCATTAACTGCATATCATCAGCTTACGGCTTTGGATATGCAGGGTTGCAAATATACTTTTTTCAACCTAAATGGCACTTAAAAATTATAAAAATCAATAGTACGTTGTAATATTATTATTTTAGGTTGAATTTTAACACCTTTATTCTAATGATAGTAAATCATGCTAAGCTGTTTGTTTTAGCAATACTGCTGATATTGAGCACCGATATTGCAAAAGCCCAGCACATCACTTTATTACAGCAAGGCAAGCCAACAAGCATCCGCGGTTTATCGGTTGTGGATGATAGTGTAGCCTGGGTAAGTGGCAGCAAAGCTTACATAGCAAAAACCACAAATGGCGGCAAAACCTGGGCATGGCAACAGTTGAAAGGCTATGAACGATCCGATTTTAGAGGGATTCAGGCTTTCTCAGCTAAAGAAGCTATCATTATGAGTTCGGGTACTCCTGCGTTAGTTTTAAAAACAATTGACGGTGGAAATACCTGGATTGAAAAATATCGAAATACCGATACCGCGTATTTTTTAGACGCGATGGATTTCGCCAATACCAAACAAGGTTACATTTTAGGCGATCCGATAAATAACAAATTCGTTTTTTTAGAAACTAAAGATGCCGGCGAAACATGGAATATGTTTTACGATCGGCCTAACGCATTTACAGAAGAAGCCGCTTTTGCAGCAAGTAACACCTGTTTAAGGGTTGAAGATGGTAATATAGTTATTGTAACGGGCGGGAAATACAGTCGTAAACTAACGCTTAATAAAAACACGCCTGATTCATGGCAAAGCAGAGATTTAGATATAATTCATGGCAGATCAAGCCAGGGCGCTTTTTCAACTGCCCATGGAAGCTGCGATGTTGTTGTCGGAGGCGATTACCAAAACGATACCCGAACTGATTGTGTTGCAGAATATTGTTGCTATGACGGCACATACGTGCGTGGGCCAATGCATTTATCTAAAACTCCACCATCAGGCTACCAGTCATGTGTTGAGTATATTAAAGATAATATTTTCCTTTCAACTGGTACTCCCGGGACAAACATTACTATCGATGGCGGCCAAACATGGGCGAAGATTGATACTGTCAGCTTTAATGTTTGCCGCAAAGCAAAACACGGAACATTGGTTTTATTAGCAGGAAACGAAGGAAAAATAGCCTTTTTTAAACTGTAGCATATTGGCAATGAAGCGCTTATTTAATGCTGAGAAATAAATTAAAATAAGCCTTGCACACAAAGTTCAATAATCCTATATTTGCACCACTTTAAACGGAAACGTTTAAATGATTCCGTAGCTCAGCTGGTAGAGCATAACACTTTTAATGTTGGGGTCCTGGGTTCGAGTCCCAGCGGGATCACAAAAAAAATCATATAAAGCCTTGATTTTCAATAGATTATTAGGGCTTTTTTTCATTTTGACACAACATAGCTAAAACATTTCTTACAGCTAAATTTTGGCATTATAATAGCTTTTACTTCTCCATAACCGGGATTCTGCGATTTTGAGGTAAAACACGTCAATTCTTATCAAACCATTCAGGGCACTCAGTATGGATTTATGTGTAAACTCTTTTTTCAAGTTACCTTGGCTTAAAAAAGCGCCCCGAATCTAAACGGGGCGCCACCAAAAATTAACTAACCTCAAGCTTTCTCACGACATGAAGTGCTTTTTAAGATATGGTCTTAGTTTTTTAATATCCGGGATTCTGAATGCCACCATTCGGTTTTCAGGTATCTTTAAGATTATTCCGCTCGGTTAGTATCCTTTGGCCCTTGTTAAGATTATTGGATTAATTTTTTGGCCATTGATATTTTGATACAATTTCCAGCTATCCTTATTATCACCTCTCTCCAATATCCAATCTTTAGTGGGATCGGCTAAATGTTTTTTTATGTCTCGTGGGAAGGCATTGGCAGCACGAGCATCTTCCCATGTCCGGATCGTTTTAAATATCGCATCCTTTTGAGGGCAACTTTCTACTGATTTCTGGTTTAGTTCCATGAGATATGTTGCGCCAACTCCAACCGAAATGGCTTCTATATGGTTATATTGGTCAACTGTTGAAGATGGGCCAATAGGGAAATTACCGCCAAATGTTGCCGGGAAATAATTAGCAAAGGCAACATCTCTCAGATCTTTCCCTTCACTTGTCGTACTACCCCATTGCCTGGTCTTAAGATCGTACATGGCTTTGCCGCCACCTACATTCCAAACACTTTGGTAATGCCAGGAACCTTCGGAAAGGGTGGCGCCAGATACACGCAGATATGGGATTTGAAGCGTTGTTGCTCTGTTAAACATTTTTCTAAAAAATCGTTTCACCCCATAATAACCCTGTCCGGTGTCAAATAGGAACTCCTGGCCGTCGAGATCCATGAACCTAATCCCGTTGATATAACTAACATCGGCATAGTATTCCGCAATTTTGTCCTGTAAATAAATGTTAGGAATGAACCCGGCATAACCATAATCAATGGTACACTGTAATTTATAAATAGTGTCATTAGACCGGTGGCTGATCGCTTTTGTTCCCCAATAGCCCCTTTGCACTTTTTGAAGGGTGTAAGGTTTTGTTTTTGATACACCAAGATAATGAATGAGTTCTTTGTCGATTTTTATCATGTTCAAATCAGCACAATGCCCTTCCCAACTTGCTATCTCATTCAAACAGGTCGGATCATTAACTTCAATTACGGTATCAGCTGCATTTATTCCTTTGGTTAATATCCTTTTTTGCTGATAACATAAACTATCGCTTGGTACCGGACTGGCATCTTTTGTTCCCGGGGCAAGTGAAGTAGCTATCGTATGCCTCCCCAACAAAATGTCAAGAGGATTCGATAAGTCAGTAAATTCTTTATGCGATTTATTTCCTGACGTGAAATGAAAAGGTTTTTTTTCAAAATTTGCACCGTCAATAAAACCATTATTTCCCCTATCTACCTTAAAATAAGGCAAATCATTCGCCTCAATAGCCTTAAAGCCTAATTTGGAAACATAAGCAATCGTGCTGTCTGATAAATTTCCTGAGGTGGTTACGTCAGGAATATACCGCGCAGGGTCTTTTACCCATTTGCCATTAACTTTAGGATAAGGAAGTCCCTCTGATAATACTATATTTTGAATCACATCCATCAACGCGGTGCTATCAGGACTCCCCCATAAGGCAATAGATGAACCAACCAGATCAACACCAGGCAATGGTTGCACTTCCTGATGGTTTGGGATATCCGTTTCCATAAAAGGGATCAGAGAAAATAATATATCTCTTTTTTCCCTCCTATCCCTGGCATGGTAAGTAAGGAAAATTCTTCCCCGGTTGTCAACTGAGGCGGCATTTCCATACAATATCCGGTAATACGCTTCCGCATGTGCGTAAAAAGCAGCATCGCTTATGCCATTACCGCCAATCGGCAGCAATTGCCCTTCATGTAAATTGGAAGGCAAAGGGAAACGGCTTTTATCGGGGCTATGAATGATGTATTGAAAAGGAGCGGCATCGCCTACTAAATCTGAAGTTCCACCAGTTGTTATGTCATTTAAAGCCAATATGCCTATTGCGTAATTATTAGCATCACTTGTATCTCGTGCAACACCTATTATTTCGCCAAAAAGGTTGGTGATATTGGTATGATACGGCCCCCATTGAATATCGTCAACACCATTTCGCGGTAAGAGAGATTGCAGCGTTAATTTAAAATATTTGTCATGCGGGATCAGGCTTACCCGGGCTACTGAACCATTGGAATAATTTAAAGTAATGGTTTTGTTAGCCTTGTTATAGTTTGCATTATGCGGTTCGTAATAAACTTTCTTCTTACTGTCATAAAGGCACAATAATGGCGAAGGTTTATCACTTGGGCTAAACTCACGGCCTGCCTTTACCGTAATATTTTTCATGCTACTAATAAATCCCTTGTTATTGATATGGATTTTAAAATAGTTTGTGCTAAAGTCACATTGTGCATTAGCAGTAAAACCAGAAAGCAATAATAGTAGTACTAACACTACTACGTTTCCGGTAGATATTTTTTTAATTATCATTATTTTCTCTTGTTATGGATAGTATCATTAATTCAGAATAGGTTCTATAGTCTTCCCTTCATTATTAATATGGAATAAGCCAGTTTTACCTGCTTTCACTGCTACTTTAGGCCATTTTAAAAATGATGTATTACCAAGCGGCTTTTTAGATTGCGCCAATGTTTCGGCCATGATTGAAATGTTAGCATCATACTTTGTGGGATTTGCAATGGAGATCACAACACCTTCTTCAGCACGTTTTACTACTTTTACTTCAACATGGTCAAAAACATACATTTCATTGTTATCTGTTTGCAGATAGATCCCCGGCAATTCCATAGCCATCAGGATACCATTTAATTCATTCCAGCCGGTGTAACCGCCTCGCTCTCCCCGGCTATCCGCATCGCAATAGGTTAGCCGTTCGCTAATATTTCCGTTAGGTTGAATACCCTCTGCATGGGCATGAACAATATCGTGCATAAGGTCGGCGTAGCGGCGTTCGCCTGTAGCACGATATATTTTGAAAAGCGGATCACCTGATGATGTGCAAATTCCCGGTGCGCCGTGTTTATTTTGTGTGCTGGCCCAAACAGCACCGGTCAACTTTGCACCCAGTTGGGCCAGTTCAGTATTTGGAGGCAATTCATAGTCGTAAGAAACAGTCCATGTGGCGCAAAGGTTAGCGAGATTGCGAGATTTTTCGAGCCACTTCAAATCACCGGTTACCTCATATAATGTCATAAGTGAGGTCATAAAACCGGCAGCGGTTTCGGAGTCGGCATTCTGCAAAATATCGGCGCAAGCTCCGGTAGTCATACCCAGCTTAACAAAATCACGATCATAGTAAAATTCTGCTGCCTCTTTGGCTGCCTGCAAAAACTCAGGGTTTTTATAATACCTTGCTGCCAAGGCTAATCCACCTATTGCACTAACTCCGCTACTGCTATTATAAACCGCTACCTCACCGGTTTGGTTATTCAAGAAATTACCCCACTGCCCATCTTTCTTCCAGGTGTTCACAAATGCTTGTGCCAACCGTTTTATATTCAACTCCCAATCGGGCTTAATAGCATTAGCCCTGCCTTGCGCTTTAAGTAAATTGAATTGTTTGATCATCCAGAAGAGCACATCCCCGTTTTTGCGGGTAAGGCAAATTTCAGGATATTCATCGTAGCCCTCGCGTCCAAAACACTTACCATCATGATTGAGGGCACCATAAAAATAGCCCGATGGTCCCTGTGCGCGCGGGATAGCAAAATCAAATGTATTGGTCACACGGTCGAGGTGCTGTTTGTCGCCGAGCGCAAGCATAGGAAAAGTATTCATCAAACCACCAATCCAGCCAAAAGATATCCAGTTTGCATTTTCCGGGCAGTAGAACTTGCTATCATTTCCGTTGTAAAACCGCTTATCAATATTGTTGGTCATCAAACGGATAACTTCACTAAAAGGAATGAGATTGCGCGGATGATTAACACCGGTAACATCTTTCCTTACCAACATAAACTTATCAAGTAAGCCCGGAATACCAGGTGTTACAAACGAGTACAACCGCAAACGAAGCGTAACCTCATCGCCCGCCTTCCATTTAATGCCACGATCGAGGCTCTTGCTAAATCCGATAAATTCAGGCTTTCGCTCCCGTACCCCGGGTGCACTGACAACAAGGGTAGCATGTGAGCGGTCGGGGCTTTCTTCTATAATAAGACCGTTGTCAAGCACAGCATTCCCAACCCGAATCCCTTGTTCGGCAAGGACTATGAAGGCACGCTTGTTCTTTTTATTATAAAAACAAATTGCCGGAGTTGTTGCATTACAAGCGCTTACTTCTATTTTCGAAGGTTTGCCCGGTTCAGATGATAGCTGAGGCAAATCAGCGGTGGTTAGTTGCAGATTCTTATTGTATAGATCTGCACGGTTAAGGCCAGTGGCATAACTACGATTTTCAACCTGGTTGCGGTTGCCATTGTAAACCGAAGCAGGTATCATCACATAGTTATCAGCGCTCCAATTGGCCATATCAAACGCAAGTGCAATGCCCGTTGATGTAGCAACTCCTTTACGCAACTTAACAGATACAATCACATCAAGCGCATCTGGGTGGGCCGGAACTTTGTTCGTTTTAATATTAACAGACCAATTGTTATGTTCTGTTTTTATTTCGTTACCGCTGAAAGTACGAAGCGATACCAACCTGGCCTGAGTATATTCACAAACAAGCAGACGAAAGTTGCCATCAATTGGCGTAAGAAATTTTTGGAGTAAAGCTTTTGGCAGAGTCATGTCTTTGCCCAAAGACGCTGATCCATTATTCGATGGCAACCAACTGATAGAAATAGAGTCGTTTTTTTCAGTTTGAAGTTTATTGGGAAGCGGGTTTTCTTTCACACTATTTTTAGAAAGAAGCTGCCCTTTTACCCGGTTACTGAAAATTACAGTACCCCAAAAAACAACAACAATCAATATGCGGGTCCTTAAACCAATCATTAAATACATGTAGTTCAATCTTTTTAATTTTTCTGCAAATTATGCCAGAAATAAGAACATTGTAAATGGACGGCAATTTTACGTGCCGGATGTTTAAATTAGGGATAATGAAAGGGGGCCGTAAAGCCCCCAATCTTGCTTACTTATCATTAACCATTAACTAAAGTTTATTGTAAAGGGTCGAATGTACCGCCCCAATTATTATTTTGTTGTAAATTGGGGTTTGCATTTAAATGACGTGCAGGAATTGCATAGAAATACAATTTATCAGGCAAATTAAAAATAGCACTCGGGTCTTCAATATTGGCTATGACCTGAGGAGTGAAAGTACCCCACACAGCGGGATCAGTAATATCGGCCGAAACGACCGGAATCGGAGCACCAGGTTTCAACATCATATGAATCGCTGAACGTGTTTGTTCGGTATTTAAAATATCAAACCTTCTCCAACGGCGCAAATCATTCCAACGCAGGCCTTCAAAGGCAAACTCCACAAACCTTTCGTTTATGTATGCCTGGCGAATATCTGAGGTAGATGTTGCCGTTACCCCATAGGTCCCTGCACTTCCGGGTAAAATATTTGCACGTTTACGAATAGCGTAAAGCACTTGCAAAGCCTCTGCCGAATGGCCAATTTCATTGGCGCATTCGCCATAGTTCATCAGAACTTCGGCATAGCGCATCACTATCCAGTCAATTGTGGCCATATGAACCGATTGCTTATTAAGGGAATGATCAATTCCTTTTACTTGCCAAAACCCGCTTCTGTTGGGTACAGGTGAAGTTATAAAAAGCGTCTCAAGAGAATAGCCGTTCGCCTCATACCCTGTCCAAATTTTCGCTCCATTTGTAAAATCCGCAGTGTTATAAACGCTGCCGTTGTAAGCCAATGTAGCATAGAAACGGTCATCCCTATATTTAAACAAGGTATCGTATGCCAGAGGTTTTGAAGGGTTAAAAACCGAGCCATCTTTCATTGGATAAGCGTTGGCCAGTGCAAGAGTTGCCTGATTGTGGCCAAAATCGTCTTCTGTTATCCCCTCCGGCCGTATAGGGGCATTGTCACCGTAATGGTCAGGTGCAAAATACTGGTTAACCATCACAATCTCACTGTTTCCTTTATTGTACCAAATACCCCCATAAGAAGGATATAAACCTTTTCCCTGGCTTACCAGGTAATCGTTAGCAGCTTTGGTAGCAGTGTAAGCGGCTTGCCAGCGTGAAGGGTCGTTCGTTGGATTGAACAGCGGGCTTGCCCACCACATTTCTACTTTCCCTAAAAAGGCTAAAGCCGCGCCCTTATCAATGCGCCCATAACCGGCACTACCCCATGAATCGGGCAACATACTTGCAGCATCAGTCAGGTCTTTTTCCATTTGAGTGAAACACTCTGACGATTTGTTTCTCTTCACAAATAATGAGGGAATATTGTTGTTATCCTGTACCTGGAGAATTAACGGCACCCCGCCATAAGCCTGCACCATATTAAAATAAGCCCATGCCCTCCAGAACAACGCCTGCCCTTTTAATTGATTTTTATCCGGGTAAGGGGTGCCATCAATTTTACTTAAAAACAGGTTGATAGCGTCAATAGCAGTGTATGAATATGCATCATACGAATCAACTGTCGCTATTCCTTTTAAATAGCTGCTCATACCCGCACTACCATCGGTTGCTTCATCGCTGGCTGATCCGTTAAAGGTCCATCCGGGCATTTCCATCGAATAAATATTGTTGAGATAAGCTGAAGTTTCCGGCTCTGAAGTCCATACTGTCTCCGAACTATACACACTTAAATTTGGCTTATTCAACACTTTGGTACAGCTATCCAGGGTAAGGCCTGCCAGCATACCAATAGTTATTATTGTTATAATATTTTTTTTCATTTTAGGTTTTTTAATAAAAATTAAACAGATTAAAATGTAACATTCACCCCTAAATTGAATGTTTTCATAAGGGGATAGGCGTTCACACCACCCAATTCTGGATCGACATCCAAAAACTTGTTTGATGCAGCTACATAGAAAAGGTTGGTACCTGAAACAAATACTTTAACAGTAGATAATCCTAATTTATCAACCCATGGTTTTGGTAACGCATAACCAAGGTTCAGGTATTTTAATCTTACGAAACTGTTATTTGTTAACCAATAAGTAGAATTATAATTATACGTGTTAGGGCCAAAAGCACTTACAGGGTTTGGCAGCGTGGCATTTGGAGTTTGAGGAGTCCAGTGGTCTAACCAATAAGTTGGTACACGGTTCCATTCAACCCATCCGCCACCTGTATTATATATTTTATTTCCAAACGATCCGGCAAACATCATATCAATACTGAAGCCTTTCCATGATGTGCCCAAATTTAACCCGGCATGGATTGGCGCAACAGAATGATTAGCAATCTGAGTTTGGTCGTAGCCATCAATTATTCCATCGGGTTTTCCGTTAGGGCCGCTGATATCTTTGTAGATCATCATACCCAATGCCGGTTTTTGCCCGAAAACCAAATACCCTGCAGGAAGAGCATCGAGCTGTGCCTGCGTTCTTATAATTTCATTAAATACATACCCTGTCATAAAGTCAAGCGACTTGCCATTTGGGTTAGCATAAGCTGGCCCATTAGCAGGATAGTCCATTTGGGCCACCTTATTTGCTCCATATGAGAATGTGCCTTTTACAGAATAATTCACCTCACCCACTTTGTTGTGGTAACCTAATTCTACATCAATTCCGTGTGCATTAACCTTTGCATAATTTTCTTGTGGTAATGCAAGCCCAAAGCTGGTAGGAAGCGCCTGGATACGTGAACCTAAAATATCATAGGTGTGTTTGAACCAATAATCTGCTGAAAATGTAAAATGGGTTAAAAAATTCATATCAACCCCGATATTATAATCACGGGATTTTTCCCAGGTGATATTAGGGTTTGGCACCCCGGCCAGGCTAATGCCTGGTTGCGTTGAAGGAGGGTTGCCGAAGTATGCACTCCCTGCAGGGTTAAAGGTTTCAAGCCATTGTGACGAAATAACGTTGTCATTACCTGACAATGCCGCTGATGCCCTGAATTTCAGAAAATCTATTTTGTCGGTTTTAAAGAATGACTCTTTAGATACGATCCACCCTGCAGAAATCGTCGGGAAATAGCCCCAACGTTCTGAAGGCGAGAAATTGGAAGATCCATCCTGACGCAAAGAAGCATTCAGAAAATATTTTTCTGCATAATTATAGCCCAGCATACCAATGTATGACAAACGGCCGCCCTGGGCTTGCGAACCCGATACATAACCATCGGCCCTGGCACCACTAGTGGCAAAAAACTGGTCGATGATAGCAATTGGGAATGTTTCTCTGCCACCGTCAAATGAATCGAGATTTGATTCAGATTGTTCATAAACAAATGTTGCTGAAACATTATGCTTGCCAAAACTGTGATCATAATTAGCTTGCAAATCAAGCTGATAGTTTTTTGTCAGAGCGCTGGATTCCTGAAGATAAGGACGGCCGGGGGCACTACTTTGGACATAACTAGTTACAGTATCTGTCCAGATATGCTGATGAGCGCCATCCTGCTTAATGGTTACTAAATTTTGCTTTTGCCAAAAAAGCCTGTCATTCATTTCACCAAAATCATTGGCATATTGAACTTTCAATTTCAAGCCTTTAGCAAAAGGAACACTATATATGGCATTTAGCAACAGGTCAGTTGTTCGCCCAGTACTGAGATTATAGCCTGAATGGCCATTGGTAAACTCTCCAATATTGCCCAGCCATCCATTATCAATAGGCTGCCCTTTGTCGGTGTACATTTGCCAATCCGGCTGCCAAACCATTAATTTATTATATAGGTCGAGCACATTAGATTGCGGATCAAAAGGCAGAGTGTTTTGCGTTGTACTCCCGGTGCTAATTTGTGCAAATAGCGTTAGGTTTTTGGTTATATCGACACTAACATTAGCCCTGAAATCATATTTTCCATAGGTTAGATTTGCTAAAAACCCATTTTGGTTCAGATATGAACCTCCTACATAGTACCTTACTTTGTCCGAACCGCCACTTACGCTAAGTGATTGATGGAAATCGGTTGGATTTTTCCAAACCGCTTTTAAATTATCGGCCCCATAACCATTATTTACAGTTTTAATATACGCTATCTCATTAGGATCCCAATAGTAAAAAAAGTTATCTGCATTATTAGGGTGCATATAATTGGTAAACTCAGCGCCCTGAACAGCACTCATTAAAGTTGGCACTTTGGTGCGTGTTTCAACATCAGTAGAAGCAATATAATTAAATACAGGTTTACCGGTTTTGCCTCTTTTGGTAGTAACTAAAACCACACCGCCTGACGATTGCGAGCCATAAATAGCGGCAGAGGCAGCGTCCTTTAAAATACTGATATCACCCACTTCACTCGGATCTAATAAATCAAACGTAGCTTTATCACGAACAACACCATCAATTACAAATAACGGAGGGGCTGTATTGGGCGAACTGTTTGTGCGGATGGTGAGATTAGAAGGGGTTCCCGGTACACCTGTTGTTGTTGATATATTAAGGCCGGCGGCTTGCCCTGTTAATAAAGCAGTAAGATTGGTGGTAGGGATATCTCTCAACGACTCACTAACCGCTATAGTGGAAACAGCCCCTGTTATATCCTCTTTCTTTTGGCTGGTATAACCAAGCACTACAACATCGCTAAGCCCGGTTTTATCCATTTCTAATTTCACTATCATTGCACTGCCTGAAGTGACGGGTAATTCTTGTTTACTAAAGCCAACGTAAGAAAAAACAAGAACAGCGTTATTATCCGGAACCACAATGCTAAATTTACCATTATCGTCAGAAACAGTTGTAGCTTTACTACCCTTTACCCGAATGGTTACTCCAGGTAGAGTAGCATTATTACTATCGAATATTTGCCCTGTTATTTTGATGGCTGCAGCAGCAACATCGGTAGTTTTACCAACTGTGGTATAATCTATTTGTTGCAAAATGATAGCTTTGTTTACAATTTTGTAAGTTAATGACTGATTTTTCAAACATTCATTTAAGGCTTCATTTAGAGATGCATCTTTCAAATGGACATTGATACTTCTATTATTTACATCCTTAGAATCATAAAAAAATACATATCCTGTTTGTTTTTTTATTTGCTTTAGCACTTTTGTTAGTGGCGAATTTATTTCATCCAGATTAATTTTCTGCCCATACCCCTTTGCACTACAGTTAAGAAGAGCAATTAACATTATCAGGGTGGTAAGTTTCATAATCAATAATATTTTACATAGCCACGGTTTATATATGACTAAAGAAAAATCATTTAATTTCATACTTTTGTTGAGTTTGAGTGATCGAATAGTTTAGAGACACTAATATTTTCCCGCTTGACGGGAGGGGTAACTCAAATTTTCATCCGCATTTCGATTAGCCGTCGGGGTGCGGTTTTTTTTTGAGATACCTTGTTTGTGATTGGTCTTAATTTAAGACGGGGGAGGTATTTATTTCTGCATATTCTTTTTGGTTTTAAATTAATAAATTGGTTAATAGATATTACGGCATTACAGTTATTATTTTCCCATCAATTTTGTAATGTATTTTTTTAAAGGTCAAAATATCTAATATTTGGGTTGCGTTGACATTTCTGGGAAGCTCACCGGAAAATATTCTTGAAGGTAATACCCCTTCATATTTTATATCAACATCATACCATCGGGCAAGCTGCCTCATAACTTCCCTGATATTATTATTCTGGAAATAGAAAAACCCGTTCTTCCAGGCTACAGCTTCTTCTATATCAACATCTTTTACAATTGTATTTCCGTTTTCTACCTGAGCTTGCTGCCCTGGTTTAATAATATTGACACCACCCTTAGATGTCACTTTTACGCTTCCTTCAAGTAAAGTGGTTTTAATAACATTTTCATCGCTATATGAATTTATGTTAAAGTGCGTACCTAAAACCTCAACGGTTTGCCCGTTGCATACTACTTTGAAAGGCTTCCTGGCATCATGCGCCACCTCAAAATAGGCTTCACCTGTAAGTTCCACTTTACGCTCGTTGCTATCAAATTCAACCGGGTACGTAATAGACGAGGCAGAGTTTAACCATATTTTGGTTCCGTCTGATAATATACATTGATACTGCCCACCCCGCGGGGTTGTGGCAGTATTGAAAGCCAAACCTTTTGAAGTACCACTATTATCCAATCTTTTATAGCTGATCTGCCCATTATTTGTTTTATTTATGAGGGCATTACCCTGGCTTGCCAGTTTCCCGATTTTTGCGCTGTTTAATACGATCTTACTTCCATTGCTTAACGTTAATATAGCGTTATTCCCACCCGGCGCCACGTCATTTTTCACTGGGTTATTTATTGCAATATGTTGCTGCGGCATCTTATTTAAGCGTAAAAAATAAATACCTACCGAAAGGAAAGCAAGTATTGAAGCAGCGATTACAAAACGTGGCCATAGCACTATTTTCGGTTCACCACTGATGTGCTTCACGAGTTTATCCAAGCTCTTTTTCTGATCTTCCTGTATTTGTTCGGGAGATAGATAAGGATTAGAATGCTTATATTTCAGATACCAGGTTTCAACCAAAGCCCGTTCTTTAGGAGTGGCTGTACCTGAATTGTATTTTTCAAACAGTTTTTCGATGTTTTTCGGCTGCATATTATCGAAGGATATTTATCCTTATTTCTGATATATACAACTGAGAACGTGGGAGGGAGTAGATGAAAATGAAAAAAATTAAAAAAATAGCATAAAAAAATGTATCCCCATTTTAGCCCGGAGTATCCTAAGCGAATTGTTAACCTGTTTTCTTACCGTAAGAGGGCTAATATTTAATTTTTCAGCAATTTCCTTATGAGAAAGATTTTCATTCCTGCTCATCTCGAATATTATGCGCATTTGTGGCGGTAGTGTATTAACTTCTGCTTCTACTATAGCTATCAACTCCTTAATGCGCAATGCTTCATCCGGGATCGGTTCATCATTTACTGCAAAATTCTCAAAGGATATTAAATAATCAGATCTGACCTTTTGGTGTTTAAAAACATTTAATATTTTATTTCTAATGGCAGTATATAAATAAGCCTGTAGATTAATGTTAAAATTAATTGACTCCCTATTATTCCAGATACAAGTAAAAATGTCTTGTAAAATATCTTGGATTTCTTCTCTATCAGGAAAACGTTTATAACCGTGACTATACAAAACACCATAATATCGATGGTGAATAGTTGTAAATGCAGCTAAATCGCCTTCCTTTAGCAAATTGGCTAATTCATCATCGCTGTATGAGTCGTATGTTGGCATGATCAACGTAGTCTATACCATGTTAAGTATTATCAATATTAATAATATTTTCAAAAGATATTTCTCACCAGTTCAAAAAAATCTTTCCTTTTGGAAATGTTATGACTAACTGATAACCAGTTAAACTATTCATTACCTAAGTAGAATTTTGAGTTCAACAATTACACCTGCTCCATTTCAAATGTAGTATGAAAATGAATGGCCGACAATTTATAACCGTAAATATATAACGCAAACGTTTGTGCCCTTGAGTATTTGATTGCCTATACCAATCAGTAACATTACCCTTTTTGTTGGAAATCGTTCATCGTGAAGTTGTTTGTTTGGGCCTAGGCATATATAATGCCTTGCAACAATATAATGTGCCAGTTTAAATCAATATAACAAAGTTATTAAAGAGGCCTCGGCTTTGAATTTGTCTCTCATGGTGTAAATCCCCGAACCGATTCCCCTTCTCAGCTATAGCTTTTTTTCTACTATTTGATGCTTCTGGGTTTAGCATTGTTAGAGATACCCGACTGCCAAGATAAAACATCGTGAAATTTTCTATATCATATGAATATTAAATTAAGTTTACTATTGGGTGGTGTGCGTTTTTATGCCCATTGTCTCGCTCAGGATCGAGTAATTGCTTTTTTTATATCGCAAGTTTAAGAGTTCACCATTAAATCCCCTGGGAATATCTTGCAGCTGAATCATTTGACCATCTGGACGAGGATCAAAACCAAAGAATGTGCGGATAATAACCTCGGCAAATGCAGTTCCTGCTCCCTCATAAAAATCCTGCCCCCCCAATGCTGCTTTTCTAACCGGCGCTATTTCGTTGGATACGTATCTGGATTGACCAAATGGGCCTTCATCAAGAACAGGCTCTACGCTATGAAGCATTTCCAGGCCTCTGCGTGGTTTACCTAAATGCACAAAGGATTCTATAGTAAGCGCCGGCCAGGCATCGTAAGAACCGGTCACACCATGATCGGCCCTAAGCGACGATCCTGGCCAATCGGCCTTAATACTTTCCCTCCCTTTCTCAGTCGAAAGTGTCTTTTGGGCTGATTCATCCTCAAGTGCTAAAGCTCTCATCCAGTTCCCTACCCATAATTTGTTATCCACAAAATCCGTCATTTCGGTTTTCATTTTTTCAGTCAAATCCTCCGGCATACATCTCCCGATGGTTAAGAAATCTATGCATGTTTCAACAGGCACAAATTTTCCATAGGGATATAAACATTGCCAATAACCTTTCCCATTCACATACAGATCCTTGATCTCATTAGATAATTCGGCTGCCGACGCATTCAACTCACGAGATTTTGCAATTTCACCCCTGGATGAATATAATTGAGCCAATGAGCGCATCGTCCATACATTGGCAGCATTCAGAAAGGGCACCTTATGGATATAGGTAGGTATCGTTTCTGAAAGATTTTCAGGCCCGCCGTAATCAGCCAAAAGCGACTTGCCATTTGTTAACTTCTTCCATGAGGTGCCAATCTCTTCTAACCTGTCAATCACTTTTTCTCCTTTTATCTTTTCGTCCAGGAAACCCTTATCCCCTGTTACGTTGAGATAAGTGTATGCAGTATGGAATACAGTATATTCATTTGCTGAATACCAGGGGCCCACCTGTTTTAGAGTAAGAAAATCCACAGCGTATCCTTTTTTCAAATCTTGTGATAAGAATAATTTTAGCTGTGATTTCATTCCTTGTGGATCGAGCAACGCCCAAACTGTGGCATATGAAATTGGGTCCCAGTAATAGGTAAGGGTGGTGGCGTATGCCGGCGAGGCGGTCACAAACACATGTTTATAACCGGAACCCTGGAAGTTCGTCCGCATTAATTCAAGCAAGGTAACTATGCTTGAATAGTACACCCTTCGCATAGATTGGTCGTTTGTTTTAAGTGTGGGCAACCAGCCGGAATAAAATTTGTTGTTGGGTGTAAAGGCAAGCTGGTATCTTTCCCCCCATTTGGCATGGGCTTCGTTAAAAACAGTACTGAAATTGCCTGCCCAATCAGCCACCATATTCAAAGCATCCTCTTTTGAAGTTGCTATCGACATAACGATCTCCAAATCAACAGATGCCCCTTTTGCGATGCTTATATCGAACCCGGCAGATGCCCCGGATGTAGTGATGCTGATTTTGGAGGGGGGTTGATTGAAATAAAATGCAGAATATAGATTGCTTTTGTCATCGCTTTCAATAAGACAATGGTTACCTGATTGGGAGGTTTTGAAATCATTATCTTCGGATCTTGGAGTACCCCATGTCCACGTAGTATTCGCGAAACTTCGCATATGCCCCTTATTATCAAATGACACATGCGTTCGTATATCATTTATTTTTGAAAGATTGGTGATCTTTAACTTCCATAATATCCCCGCCTTTTCAAAAACCATTCTTGTGGTTGATTCTATTAAGCAGCTATCTGCAATAGCCTTTCTTAATATTTGATAGGGATACCATTTTGAGGCAATTGAATTAATAACCTTGTTGTTTAAACGCAACTCCATTATAGCACCATCATCATATGCTGCGCCTTGCGACCACGGCGGTTGGGTTAGATTAGTAATGGCCATTACATTTTTACCAGCCTGCATACCTCCATGAAAGTTGCAGATTGCAGGTGTCTGTTCATCCTGCCATGACGGCCTCCATTGACCGGACAATTCATCCAACGTTGGAATGATTCTATTTTCTTTTAGCTCCTTTTGGCCAAAAGTAAATTGGGAATAGAGAAGGAAAATGAACAGAAAGCATAGCGTGTTATTTTTTACCCGGGTTTGATACATAATGATATTGTTGTTGATTTTAATGTATAATTATAAAACGAACTAAACTTTGAGGAACATACATCAATGCCTGGTTGCTTGCTGTATACATAACATGCTGATCTAACCGCATTTTTACAGCACTTATTATTAGGAATTGAAGCCGAATAATTCGGATAGTGAACCAACTATTCAAACATGCCTGTTCTAAATTTAACGGTGTCCGTTCCGGTGTTTGAAAAATACAAGTATTCCAAGCCGCCATTTTTCGTCAGCTTGTATACCGGAACTATTTTTTCAACCTGAGCCTTGGCAACTTCTAAAATGATCAACTGCAATCTAATACTGGCAATCGTCAATGCAAATTCTATTTTCATTCTTTTAATTAATAATGCTGCTTTTCAAAGAAGCAGCCAGTTTGTCCAACGCAATTCGGGATTCTTTGGAAAATTGTTGTTTAGCCATTCTAAATAAGTAATGCAAAATATTTAAGTGTCGCTTCTGCAAACATTAGTTTCCTCATATTCAATATTAATTTTGTATGTAATTATTTTGAGTATAAATACATTGGAAATAAAAGCATAAATGCCCCGAGCCATAGGCTTTAAGCGTCCAGACTTCAGCATTACATCTGAATTGTGCGATAACCATTTCTTATTTTCAACTTTCTCCTATTTTTTGGTTAGAATTATTACTGTTCAATAGTTTTTAAATTATTCTCACTCTATAGGACTGAACACATGACTGTTACAGATTATACATGCATTATTTTATTGAATTAAAAAGCTGGCAGGCGCGTATGCCTTTAAGTCGAAAGAAAATACTCTGCCTTTTGCCAAAATGGGCTTTCCTATAGACTGCCCGCGCAAGTCAACCGGCTGAATAGTGGTGAATTTCATCCCATCCGGTAAAACAACATCACATTTGCCAGATCGCCCTACTTGTTCCCATAGCCTTAAAACCGTTCCATTGCCGTCGGGGTTAGCACCAAAGGCCGTTACATTAACCCCTTTTCGGGAGAGAAGTAACCCAGGCTGTGTTGATGGCAGCTTCCCGGGTTTAGAAGTTGACCGTTCGGAGATTAAAGGCACACGAGTCTCCATCGCAGGGGAATATAAGGATGATTCTGTATCGTATTTTCCAAACGACCATAAACGAATGCTTGCATTCATACGCTGACCGTTTCCGACATATGGCGCATAGTTGGTTCGCCAATGATTGTTATAAAGGTTGATATATACATACGGTTTTTTTGCCTCATAGCGGGCATCGAATTTATATTCGCCGGGTTCACCTAAACTAACAAGCGGGGCATCTTTGGAGCAAAGTCCGAAACCACTGCGAGAAATGCTGTCATACACTGCCACACCCGTATTGATCCAAAATAAATGATAGTTCACATTTTCTACATTTATGTCTTTTACCGGGTCAAGATCAGCGCCTACACGTCCAAGCCGGAATTTAAAATTATCGCATTTGAAAGGAAGGCAGATCCAACCCGCTTCGGGCCAGCTGTCGGGTTGTTTTTGCCAGCTTATATTTAGATCAGCTACCGGCATTGATGCCGGCAATGTAAGGCTGATACTGACTTGCTGAGGCTGTCCGTGGCCCATTATAATACCCGTCATCACAGCTGTTACAGCAATAGCTGTTTTGCTCACATGCAACTGCATATTTTCAGGCAAAGCTGAATTGTAGGTACTGTTTTTAGGCATATCATAAGCTGCAAATGCAAAACGATGCGGTACGTATTGGGGATAGAGTGATTTGTTGAGCCAATCGTTAAGTATATCGTAACTAAACCGCTCATAAAAATACTGGCCAAAACCTTGTGGCGCGGAGGCATCAACCATTTCACGGCCTGTTCTTTTGTCAATCAGGCTTGATATCCGCCCATGAACGGCATCGATCATTGCTTTAAAGTATGGACTTTCAATCACGCCCGACGCGCTGTCAGCAACGAGTTTAGGTTCTACTGTTTTTTCTTTTGTGACGATATAGGTACGGTATCCCATAGCCGGAATGTCTTTTGCAATAAAACGCATTATTCTGTATGGGTCTTCAATAGTAGGACCTTCTCCCTGCAATGGTATGGATGGGCCGCCATCAACAGGCTTCAGCGATGAGCCGGTGGGTAAATGATAGGCATTCAAAATAACTTCGCTATCTCTTTTCCATGGCAATGGATTATAAACCACTATCCTTTGATTTTTTATTTCTTCAACGCTATCAGTTCCGGTTCCTCCCTGTAAAAAAGAAGCAGATTTCAAAGCGTATCCTCCAACATTATCCGCAAGAGTTGTAACCGCATCAGCATAAGGAATAGAAACCAGCCTGTCGACATTACTGATATAATTTGCTTTATCCTTCCATGATTTTTCCATTTCCTGGTATTGCGGCGGCAGCCCCCGTGCCCATAACTCATCCCATTGTTTGCCATAGGGCGTTTTTATATAATGTTGATTTGCCATTCCCCAGGTATGTTCGCTGTACAGCAAACTATTTTCATAAGCATCGCTGATTGTTTTGCTGATATCCGGGCGATATATCCCCCAACATTTTTCAAGTGTGTTTAAAGCATCAAAAGCGCCGATTGACGGACGTACATTTTGCGCCTGCCTGGTAGCCTCAGGCATGCTCATGGTACCATGTATCCATACATCCGAAATATCGCTGCGTACAACAGGTACTTTACTCAGGTCTTCTTTCAAAAACAGCTTAGCAAAATCATCCATTGAACCCACTTTAGCATTGATGCCTTTGCTTTTATAAAAGGCCAAATCCTTACGTACCTCATCCGGTGACGGGGGGCCAAGATTATCGCCGGTAACGTTAATATAGATCCATGTTTTATGATTCCAGTTCGCAGGTGGCATCTGGGTAGTACTGTAATTATTAAAATAAAGGGTTAGCAAGCGCGAGCCATCGGGCCCTTGCCACCAAAAAACCGGCGGCAAACCAATAGTTTTATTCACTAAGGGCCCGCCGAGGGCGAGGAATTTTATACCTGCATGAGTTAGCAGGGTTGGCATTACCCACGATTGGCCCGGAACATCCTCATTTTTCGCAGCAATAGGTAACGGCAATCCATATTTACGCGCTATGGTAGAAGAAATATTCAGATCACGTACTAAATCTTCCGGCTCTGAAGTTTCTGTTTCCAATATAAAAGGATAAGCCTGGATGATCATATTCCGGCTATGCAATGCCTGTATTAATTTTTGTTTTCGTTCAGGCGATTGTTCCAACATTTGTTTCAATGGCCAGCCCGAAACGGTCCATACAAATTGTTTGTCTTTAGGCTGTTTACTATTGGCATCGATTGCATCAAAGGCGTCATCGATCATATTTTTACGGTATTCGTGTACTACCTGGTAAGTTCGCGCTGTATAACCTATATCAAAATGCGTTAGGTAAACAATTACTACGTTTTTAACAGCGCTCTCATTTTTGTCCCCTCTTTTTATAATGGATGGCTTCGTATAATAATCCTGTGCTTTAGAAGACACAATGCAGGTAAAAAACGCTACAAGCAACACGAGAATTTTGGCAATTCTGTTTGTTTTATGGACAGAAACTTCAAATTCAGCATAGTCCAGATTCGGTTTGTTCGGGTCAGATGTCATTCCTTTTTTAGATATATTTTATTGGTACATTAATGTCAATTGTTTGGTCTATCTTCTTAATTTTTAGCGGTCAGCTTATATAATAAACAACTGAAAACAGGCAAGGGAGTAGAGGAGAATGATAAAAAAACAAGAAATGTATCCCATTTAACTAAAAGTACTTTAAGCGAACCAAGAATATAAATCAGTAAATCATTTTATTTTTTCTTCAACAAAATCAGGTATCCCTTCCTGGCAGGAATGATTATTTTATCCAGTGAAACTTTCGTTTGTTCAGTTTGAAAATCCTTTATCCCGGGGATGTAAATTTCATATTCGTCAGGATCGATCTTCAACTTTGCCCAGTCGACAGCTATTGATGTTTCTACATCTTCGTCTTTCCAGTTAGCTAAGGCAATAATTGTCTCGTCAGCGCCTTTGTAAACGGAGGCTTTGATCAGTGGGTTATTGCAGTTTACGGGGCAATCCTTCTCCCAATACCCTCTCCTTGTTTTATCTTTTAGTTTATATTCATCCCAGAATTTCCATATTTCTGTAGGAGGGTTAATGGTCCATCCTGCACGTGTGGTTATACCATAAACCATACCCCGCCATGGATTGCTGCCCCCTTCGAGCATCTGCCCCTGCAGGCCAAACGGTATTCCTGATACTTCAATTAACCAGTGATCGGGCAAACGGTCATAATTACGGGCTTCGCCAATCCATACCAGATCAATATAGGGCAATAGGTCCATATAAAGATTCAAACAGCTTGCATACCCGGCCGATTTATTAAAATGGTTCCAACTGTGCATATCAATCCTCCCGGCCGGGCGGTATTGGTCAATTACTTTTCGGGCCCGGCAAATGGTAAAACGATCGAGCGCACAGTCATCGATATAAATACCATCTATATTCATATTTTTTACCATCCAATCTAATCCGGCTATATAAAAATTATTGAGCCGACTATCGGGCGTAGTAATAACGGACAGGTCGACCTCACCTTTGTGATTTCCGTATTTTATAGTATCATACCAGGCGGGAATATATTTTTCTCGCACATTGTCAATTAACCACTTACTTGGCCCGTTGGGATGCAATTCGGCTGTACGCGCGGCATTACCCGGACCGGGGAAAATCACTTCTCCATTTAAACTATTCAGAGCCCAAAACTCCGGAAGATTTTTTGTTAGCTCCCTGGTAGTGTAGTAAGCTTCATGCGCATATTGGCATCGTGCGCGTTGGAAACCAACCTGGTTATCGCCTTGCTGTTTTCATCGGTGTATGGGTAATTGATAAATGGGTAAACGTCATCTGCCTGGTGAATATTTATAATATTTGCCCCGGCTTTTTTTGCCGCATCTATTTTTATTGATGAATTTCGTCCGCCACCCTGGTAATAACGATCATCAAAATTGATGTTTTTATCTATGAGCTTAAAAGGAGTAATTAGTAATTCAAAATCGTAGTTCAATATTTGGCCTTTATTCAATAATCTTTGTCCTGAATAGGCATTTATCACCACCTCATTATTTTGCTCTGAAACGTTGACCCCGCCATTCGCATCATTAGCCCATGAGGGTGGCATTTTTAACGGACTAAACTTATAATAGATATTTACTAAGGGGCGGACATAATTTTCCGCCTTCCACTTTATCCGCAGGCCGCCGTTCACAGCGCTCACCCAAAGCATGTCCTGGTTTTTTGTTACATCCCATTTCCACTTCCAGTCGGGGGTACGGATCCCTCCTTCTTGTCCGAGCCCCATCATGTATTCGGCTTTTTCCTTAACAACCGGAACCTCCAGGCGTATGTCTTTTACTTTTGCGGCCGTTTTTGAGGTAAGCTTTAAGCCGTAATCAACAAAACCATCAAACTCCATGTGCCCTGTACAAGTAAGCTCAAAATCTGCTGATCTGTTAACTACATGCCAAATTGCTTTAGCGGGCGTCTGTTCTGTGAATGTTAGTTTACCCGGGGTTAGTTTTACGATCTCTCCATTATCTTTTTCAATAATGAAGGAAGAAATTTGTCACATTTCCCAAACGAAGACGCTGCATCAATTAAGGCGGCATCTTCTTCCAAAACTGCCAGTTTAATATTGCCAGAAGAAATATAACCGGCCAGCATCTGGGTTACTTTACCTATAAACAAATGATGAGCTTTAGCAATATTGCCTCAATAACAATACAATCCGGACGATATTCTTTTATCTGATCAGAAATAAAGGATGCAAAATTTTGGGCAAATTCTTCAAATACGTGTGCCGCTTTTGAATCTATATTTACAGATTCGGCAAGCTCTTTCACGTTCCCGCATCTGATATTTGAAGCTTTTTGATATGCATTTAAAAACCAACGGGCCGAAAAATAATCATCAGCAATACTTTCACCATAAGGTAAGCCTCCCCAATCTAATCCAGTTGTAACCCCGTTAACACTTTTTGCCGAACCCATGCCTGTACCTAATGTGAACCCTATAACCTTTTCATATCTCCGCGCGCAACCGCTTATAACCTCACCTTGTAAAAAAGCTTCCGCATCATTTTTAAAAACAATGTGATCAGCCTTTAAATCTAATTCATTAGCTAAAAACTTCTTCACATTGACCCCATAAAGTGATTCATATTTATCAAAACCATTTATATAAGATATACCATTGCAATAATCGAACGGACCTGGAATCGCTAAAGCCAGCTTATTGACGGGCAAGTTTGAATAACCAAATATACAACATATGATAATATGTATATACATTCTGTCTCATTACTGTCTCACTTTTGGTCATTTAGCGCCAAAAACATTGATTTTTAGAGGCTAAAAAAGTAACAAAAACGTCGTTTTTTGATTTTTTCAGCAGAAAAACACCGTTTTTCGTCGCTTTTTTATCAAAAAACAGGGGTAAAAATGGTGTTTTTGAGTGTTTTCAGGCTTCAAAACGATGTATTTTGGAGTATTTTGGGTGATTTTGAATTTCAATACTATTGATAATGAGCGCGTTATGTTTTTAGTTTTTTTGCGTTTATGCATGTGTCTCATATTGTCTCATTCACTCAAATGAGACAGTACAAGCTAAATTACTTGCCTGGCTACCGGATAGTTACTTTAATATTTTGCCCGGCATAAATGGTTTGGTCAAAACCTGTCACTACAATTTTTTGGCTATCGGCACGCCATTCAGCGGCTATTTTTTTACCGTTAATATAAAGTGACACTTGTTTAGCGTTCACACCATCAGCCAAAGTAATTGCGAATTGTTTAAGCCGAAGTTCACCATATTTGAGCTGCAGTTCATCCGTTTGTAAATTGGGCGTTTGCTGCTGTACAATATTTCCCCAACCTTTAGCCGCAGTGAAAAAACTCTCAAAATGCTGCGGACTAAGGCGCGGTGCGAAACTCAGCTTACCTTCGGGGCCACTGTAGTTGTAATCTTCTAATGCCAGCAACACGCCCCATGAGGCCAGCGCACGGGCATAATGGTCGCCGCATTCTATTTCATTCCAGGGATTGTGCTTTGCACCATCATAACGCTCATCGATGCCTTTAACAATTGAGAGGCCCTCATTCATCATGCCGTCATATATCATATTGGTGGCTACCTGGTATTCTACGCCTGTCCATACTTCGTTCTTGTACATTACGCCGGTTTTCAGATAGTTGCCCAGCGGCCAGGTGGTAATGAGCAGGCCGGGTTCATTGTCACTTGCATAATACCTGTCGGGGGCATGCAACTTGTTGTAAGCGCCAACATCAGTCGTCCAGTTATATTTCCAGGTTGAGGCAAGTGTTTGTTTAACCATTTTTTCGGGGTAGATATAACCCATATCCAGTATATGCGCCCAAGTTTGCCCGAAAAGCTGATCGGCGAGGCAGCCATCACCATACTGTTCTAAAGGATATTTCTTACCATCAACATCCTGCCTGAAGTATTGGCCGTTCCATAACCGCTTTACGGTTTGTTCGCGGCCTGATTCATAGATCGCTTTGCAACTGTCCGCAAACTGCTGGTCGTGCATCAGTACCGCCATTTTTTCCGCCGATTGCAGGGCCGCCAGATAAAGGCTGCCCACAAAAGTATTCGCGCCATAAAAGGCAACGTCATAAGTGTTGGGTTGTTGCCCACCTATCATGCCATCAACCTTCCCATCCAAACTGTCCTGGCGGATGGCATATTCAGTAGCACGTTTTATCTTATCCCAATTGCGGCTCAGGAAATAGGCATTATCCGACAGCAAATACTCGCGATAGGATTTTAGGATAGTACCGATGTGACCATCAAGAATAACACCACCTGAACCATTCCGCGCTTGGATGCCGCCGTCGCTGCCGAATGAAGTTGTAAAATCCGTTCTTTCGCGCACGTTCCGTTCCAGTTCCGGGAACAGGTGCGCCAATCCCTGCTCATAGTTCCAAACGTGGGTACAGGTTCCATCACACGAGCCTACGCCCTCCCATGCCCAGAACTTGCCATCGGCCCACCACTGGCAGGTTTCGGTAGCTAAAGTTGATACCGGCATCATGATACGCTGATTGAGCCAGTAAGGCAAGGATGAGTTTTTATAATAACTATCGTGAAACAGGTTGGTAAGATTAGTTAACCGGGTACGGTTATCGCGCAGCCAGCGGGCTACATCAAGCGAACTGCCGTACCAGTTGCTGTACATATTGCCGATCGCCGGGCCGCGGGTGTTCAACGGGAACGACCAGCCGCCGCCGTCATAATTTTGTGGGCGGTTAGGGAAATACCAGGTGAGAATAAACGTTACTTCACGTTCCTGTCCCGGCGAAAGTGAAATATCTGTTCCAACCTGCCCAACGAGTTTATCGCCAAGTTTTTTGGTACTTATTGTTTGTGCAGGGCTGCTTATATCTGCCAATACATGCATACCAGCCCCCTCTAAATCTCCCCCGGTAGGGGAGACTTTTAATACCGTAAGCGAGACATTACCAAAATATGGATGCGTTTCAACATGCTGTATCAAACCTGTGCCCATATTGCTAAAAACTATCCGGTCGACATTAATATGCCCCCATCCGCCTTTGGCATTGTCGACTATCTGCAACTTTGCTTTTTTTCCTTTCCATTCCGTTACTTTCCAGCCTTTTTCATCAAGGCCTTCGCTGTCATTACCTGTGGCGCTTAATACTTTTTCACCATTAATTAACAGGTTTATGCAGGCAGAATCGGGTCGGTTGCCGCCGCCTATCAGGAAATTGATATAATCATCGGTAATAGTAAACTCTTTCGATGTCATTATACCTTTGCTGTCATCACCATTGTTAAAAGAATTCACCAGATATTCACCCGAATAACCCGAAACCTGTTGCTGATCCTTTAAAGTCCCTTTAGTGGGCTTGCTGCCGAAGGCATCGCCTGTAACCGTCCAGTTATCATAATTATCATCTTCAAAATCATCAAAAACAGTTTCCCTTTTTATCACTTTCGGTCCGTTGTTATCTTCGGTCATATCCATAAACAGTGATGCGCTTTCCCCGTCACTTACCACCCTGTTGCGTAATATCCCTTTCGCCTGCCCTTTCAGATCCATACACACCATATTCTGCAGCCAGCCGGCAAGGTTGATATTCAATTTTTCATGCCCGGTATTTTTTAGTTTGAAAATAATGTATGTACCCGGCGTAGCTGATTCTTTCGCATCCAGTGGAATAAACGGTGTAAACACCTTCATAGCAACCGATACAGGTAAAGGCAATTTTTTATCGGCATAATTAACTGTAGCTATTGGGTATTCGCCTGTAAAGCTAATGTTATCAAAATCTTTTTTATTTAATTCTTTAACGATGCTTTTGCCCGATGCCGTTTTAATGCTTATCCTGAACCCCTGGTCGACATAGCTTTCTGGCGTGTAGGTTTCATAGCAATCTTTCGTTTTGCCAAATGGGGTGATCAGCGTATTGGTTTGCGGCGCGCCAAAGCCCGTGTTATATGCGTTATTAGCTATCCACCAGCGCGCGAACGTACCATCGCCACGGATATATAATTGCCCCGCCGCTATGCCGCCAACAGGCATACCGATGGTTTTTAATTGTTCGCTTTTGTAAACGCGGGGAGTATTATCGTACAGATCATGGAACCATTGTTTGCTCAGGGCTTTATCAGCAGGGATAGGATCGCCGTTTTGCTGGGCGGATACAGGTTTTGAGTAGAAAAAGAAAGTTAGGAAGATGAGTATAACGATGTTTTTCATTATTTAAAGATAAGCCTTATTATAAAAAACTTCTACCCTCTTTTCGTCGCAGGCGAAGAGAGGGTGGTCGAGCGAAGCAACGACCGGGTGAGTTGATTTGCGAACGACTACATTGGTGCTCCGTTTACTCACCCCGACTCGCTACGCTTGTCGACCCTCTCTTCGGCAAGCCGAAAAGAGGGTAAAAAAATCATTTATGGCAATTCATCTTCATTCCCTTCACTCCTAAATCGATCTTGCTGATATGCCACCTCCCCAAATTGGCCACATACAACTGGTCAAAATTTTCGCCGCCAAAGGCGATGTTGGTGGGGTTGGACAGGGTGTGCGCTTCCCAATCATCAACCAGCAGTGTTATCGACTGATCGGGCAGCGCCTTATAAACCGCGTTTGGGCAATAGCAGGCGATGTATAAGTTCTCATCATCATCAAACGCCAACCCATCCGGGCACGATTGCGGAATAGTAACAAAAACCTCACGCTTACCCGCCGTACCGTCGGCATTTATCGGCACACGCTCCACGCCCGGCAGCCAGGTGCAGGCTATGTACAAGTAATCTTCATTTTTCGCTAGCGCTATACCGTTGGCAAAATTGAACGGTCCGTGATCCCAAATATGGCCCGTACCATCAGGTTCGAACCGCATGATCTTGCCGTTTATCTTACGGAAATTACCGCTCTCAGAAACATATATTCTTCCCTGTTTATCAAAAACCACCGAATTGGGAATGTTGAAGTTCTCGCCGTCTGCGCCATCCGCAAACTTGGTAAGCTTGTTGGTGGCCAGTTCCAGTTTCCATAAACAGTGGTTGCCCGAATCGCATACCGCCAGCCAGCTGGCATCGTTCGAAAACGCCACACCCTGCACGAAACCGCCGGTATTGTTTACTTCCTGCACTTTGCCATCGGTACTGATGCGATAAATTTGCCCTGCTTCTCCACCGCACCATACCGAACCATCAGGATGTACGCAAACGCATTCGGAATGATCAACGCCATCGGCGAAAACTGATACGTTGTTGATTGTTAATTGTGCCATATGTTTATTATTACTATGTCATTTCGACGAGGTATGAGGAGAAATCTTCGACAACATGCATAAAACGCTTTTGCATAATGTCGAAGATCTCTCACTATCGTTCGAGATGACAGTTTTATTATTTCTTTTTTAATTCAGCCCACTCCTTTTCCGGCAGTACGCCGAACCAATCCGGGCGACCAGGGTCGCGGTCGTAGGGGTAACCGCCTACTTCTTTGTAATATTCTGCGTATTGGTTCAGTTTGTCCCTATCGAGTTCCACACCCAATCCCGGCCCGGTAGGCACTTTAATTTTGCCGTTCTCATACTTCATCAACCCGCCTTTTATAATATCATCCGTTAAATGATGGTAATGCGCATCGGCAGCGAAGGATAAATTAGGCGTGCTTGCGCCGAGGTGCAGCATGGTAGCCAGTTGTATGCCCAACTCGCCCGAGCTATGCACTGCTACCCCTATCTGGAACTTCTCGCATATAACTCCTGCTTTCCATGCCTGCCTTAAGCCACCCCAAAAAGTGGTATCCAACAAAATAACGTCAATAGCCTCGTTACGAATGCACGATGCCAGCTGTTCAAAATTAACCACTACAGTATTGGTTGAGGTTGGTATACTAATGCGGCTTTTTACCCTGCGCATACCCTCCAGTCCCCAAGTGGGATCTTCAAAATAGTCGTTGTTCAGGTCTTCAATTTGTTTAGCTATTTTGATGGAATCCTCTACACTCCAGGCGGCATTTGGGTCGATGCGAACCCGGTGTTTCGGGAACTCATTGGCAATAGCGCGAAACACTTCCACCTCATGATCGGGATGAAAAACGCCTGCTTTTAATTTATGCGTGGTAAAGCCGTGTTTGTTAACTAAGTCTTTAGCATGGGCAACCATTTCATCAGCAGTTTCTACACTGCCTTTTCCTGTCTTTTCATTCGGATACCGGAAGAAAAGATACGATGCAAACTCCACCTCATCGCGTATCGAACCACCCAACAGATCACACGCCCGGATGCCCAATTTTTTGCCTATAATATCCAGGCACGCGAATTCCAGCGCGGCGTGCAGTTGCAGGCGGTTGTTGTATAACGATGCAGTAGGGTTGCATATCTTCCAGTACATCGCCTCCAGTTGCATAGGGTCGTGGCCTATCAAGTAAGGTTTCAACCCCTCAAAAGCAGCCTGTGCCGATTGCCCGCCGCCGCCCATTTCGCCCAACCCTGTAATGCCCTCATCAGTTTCTATCTCCACAATCGTACGCACAAAACGCCCCCAATGGCAGCCGTTGGAGTGCCGTATCGGCGCCTCAAGCGGCACGGCGACTGTTGTAGCTTTTATATCTGTTATTTTCATAGCCTAATCTATCTTCTCAATGGTTGAGTAATTAATGATATTGCTGCGCGAATCTTTATTTTTATCGGCAAGCACTTTTATCGTAACTGTATGGTCGCCGGGCTTGAGGCCGGTAAGTTTATACTCAAACGGAGCTCCCCTAACCTTACCATATTCATCCCCTTCGCCCATATCTTTCCCATCCAGCACAACCGAAAATTTACCGGCATCATCATAATATGCCCCTGTAAACCTGAAACCCGAACCGTGGAATTTTGCGGTGATAGCAGCCCCTACTTCATTCGAAAATTTATAGAACAGGTGCCAGTTGCCGGTTATGGTAATATTATGGCTGCCGATTTGTTTTTTTACTGCCGAATCAAGCGTTATGGCATAAGGTTCATGTTCTTCAAAATCATAAAATGGGCGTATCAATAAATTACTATTATTATTCAAATGCCAGGTATTAGGTTCACCTGCCACGGCAGTAAAGTTTTTCCAGGGCTGGTTCGATTTTAATATTTCAATAGGATATTCATCATTAGCTGCCCTTATCCCCATGGCAACCGGGCCATACAGCAACATCTTTGGATATTCGTAGTCAGCTACCACCCTTTTAAATGAAAAATCCATCGGCAGTTCCATCGTTATTTCATCCCCATTGTGCCAGGTGCGATTAATGCTGTACCAGTTATTTGCAACATCAGCCTTAACAGGCTTACCATTCAATAAAAATGTGGCTGCTTGAGTTAGCCATGATGGTTCCCTTAAATTTAAAGCAAACATGCCCGATTTAGCCTTTCCCGTAAAATTCACCTTAAAATTAGTTTTATTTCCTGCCGGATATTGGGTATTTTGGGTAAGCATAACATTGTTCCACTCCACTATCGATGGGATAAACTGGCTCACATATACACCCTTTGCCGACTGATAATATATCTGTTGTGAAATATCGGCCATGGCCTGTATGCGGGTCCCGGTACAGCAGGTCCAGGGGTCTTCAATATTTTTCTTAAAGCCCTCGCGGGGGTTATAATCCGAGTAATACATCACCCTGCCATCTGCCGACATCGGAATGCTGGCCCCGATACCATTGATCATCATCTTTTCCACCCAATCTCCATATTGTCCGTCGCCGGTGATGGTCGACAGGTATTTGCAGAGTTTAAATACCGCCCATGATCCGCATTGCGTTTCAAATGAACGGTCGGTATTATAAAGCGCGCGCTTTATCTCGTCCTGCGGGGTAAGCATTTCATTGGGGCCAAACCCGCCGGTGGGGAAACATTCCTTATCGCGGAAGAAGTTATAGGCATTAATTATGGTTTGCCTGTATTTATCATCGCCCTTAACCATATACGCCATTGATGCGCTGCTGAAGGTGTTCAGATGGCTATAAGCATGAAAAGCCTTCGTAGTTTTAAAAATATCTTCCTGTTTCCTGATGGGCTCCCAAAACTCCGTGTATTCCCATCCGCCGGCAAAATTGTAATATTTTTTATCCCCGGTTATTAGGTAAGCTTTATACAAATTCTCTGATAACGTGTACCATTCGCCCGCCCATTTTTTGTCGTGACTAAGGTTTTTTATGGCCCAATCTGTTATCACACTCAAATACTTAAGCGCGTCTTTATTCCCGGTATAGGTGTAGGCATCTACCAGCCCGCATAATATCTTTTCATAAGTATAATGCTGCGAATTATTATTTTTTGCGGCCAGGAAATACCCGGTGCTATCAATACATGCCGCCCAGCCGCTAATAAGCGCATCTGATTTTTGCTTGCAGGCAACATCACCCGTAGCGGCATACATCCGGCTCAGGCCCGACAATATCTGCCCAAACGGCGGGCAAATGTCCCAGGTATACCAGCCTCCCATATCCATAGCCCCATAAGTTGGCAGCCCCCGCCGTTCTCTGAACGGTTTCAGCATATCGTCGTTGGGGATGCGCAGGTAATAGTCTTTTGTTTCCTGTTGCTGCATTTTCCATTTGCTATCCAGCAGATGCACCTTACCATAAGGAAAAATCGCCAGTTCCGTTTTGCCCCTTGGCTGTATAGCCTGCCCATTTAAGCTAATTGAATAGCATAACAAGCTTAACATAAAGGCAAAAACATTTTTCATCAGTCTGCTTTTTTACTTCCGTTTATGGTGATGCCCAGCCCACCGTCCACACGTATATATTGCCCGGTGATGAACCCGGCTTTATCATCGCACATAAATTTTACTACCTCGGCAACATCTTCCGGCGTGCCGATGCGGCCAATGGGATGCATATCGATACACTCCTGCAACACAGCTTCAGGGTCGGGCGATAACGAAAATGATTTCCTTACCATAGGTGTATCAATAGTACCCGGACAAACAGCCACGCACCTGATGTTAGGTGCAAAGTCGATAGCTATGCTGCGGGTAAGCCCCAAAATTGCGGTTTTTGCCGTGGTGTAGGCAGCCACATTCTTCTGGCTAACGAACGCCTGCACGCTGGCTATGTTTATAATTACCCCGCTACCGCTTTTCTGAATCAGCGGGATAAAATATTTCGAACATAAAAAATAGCTTTTAAGGTTTACGTTCATCACCTTGTCCCATTCGTCGGCGGTAGTGTCCACTACGGTGCCGTAGCGTTGTATGCCCGCGTTGTTTACCAGGTAATGCGCACTACCATAGTGCTGCCACACTTTTTCGGCGGCTTCAATTACCTGCGCTTCAGTCGATACATCGCATTGCAGCATTAGCCAGCGTTCATTGGTTATGCCACTGCTGTCGTCATCCTTGTCCAGTATCACCACATTAGCGCCGGCATCAAAAAATGCTTTGGCACAAGCCGCGCCTATGCCCTTGCCGCCGCCTGTTATTATGGCTGTTTTAGTTTGAAATTCCATCCGATGTTAATGTAGTTTGAATTGTTATTTGTTTGCCGGTTGCTGTATCGGTTATGATGATACTATTATTCACAAAACTCATGTCGCCGCCACCTGTAAACCCATCGGGCGCTTTGCCCATGAACGCCAAATAGCTGCGGCTTTGTGTTTCACCCGCGTCGATGTATTTATAGCTGTCCTCGCCAAACACCCGGTGATTGCCTTCCTCTATAATTTCCTTATAAGGTTTATGCATCCCCGTGGTACCAAATTCCAGGCCCCGGTTGCGTATACTATTGCCGTCAAAATCCTGCCACAAACTAATCCACGGATAATCGCTGCGTTGCCACAAATAGCCGATAAGTAATTTATGTTCAGGGCTATAAGCGGTTATCCAACCAAATTTAGCATCTTTTTTTACGGTGAAAGAAAAAACAGAACTGTAGGCCTTATCCAGTTTGGAAACATTCATGGTATCCATATCCTCAATGATACCAAAAGGCCATTGCGCGGCATAATCCAAAGGTTTTTGATTGAGCATGTAGTTAAACCCTTTGTCGGCGTTACAATTCACCACCGTTTCATTGGTTAAAAACGGGGCAGCTAATGTAGGATGCTGAACGATATTGAATAAGCGGCCCAAAGAATTAATATTAGTCACCTTTTCACTTACGCTGAACACCGCGTTTTCTTCATCCAAAATCATCTGCCTATCGATATGCAACCCTTCCAGCGGCGCGGTCATTTGCATTTGCAGTTCGTTTTTGGGGGTCGATGGCTGCTGCTCCCATAGTTGCGTTACCGCTTCGCCATGTGTAGTGATCCCAGCTGCTGCCTCGCCATCTGAAGGCTGCCCCCATCTGCCTAAACATAAAAAATGCCCCTGGAAATTATCAGTCTCGCGTTTAAACGTTAACGGGTTGATACCGTCAGCATGCAAATGAAAATCGACAATAGCGCCTCCATTCAGATCGACAGAAACCGAGGCCGCCTGATTATTGATAGTTACTATTTGCGATGAGGCGCTCATTCAAACTACTCATTTAAAGCGCCGTAAACCATCGCACGGAATTTGTCAAACATTTCGCCGTATGCCCAGCCGCCGCCTTGTGTCCATATCTGTACCACCATATCTGATTTTGGGTCGAGCCAGTAACTGGAACCCCAGAAACCGCCGCCTATGTTGGTACCCACATGCCATGGCGCGTCGGCCGCGCTCTTTTCGGTCGCTACCTCAAAGCTGAAACCAACTTTGTTGGCTCCCCACCCGGCAACAAGGTCGCCTATCTGGTTTATGCGCATCAGCCGTATAATATTGGGGCTTAATACCCTTGTACCGTTCAGTATGCCGCCGTTCTGCATCATCTGCATAAACAGGCAGTAATCGTAAGCGGTTGAGGTTAGCCCCGCGCCGCCAGAGAAATAGGTACCGTTCTTTACAAAGGGATAATCAACACTTACGCCGCTGGTATCGTTAGTTGTATTTTCAAGTGTTTGTAAACCCTGCTTATCGGCCGTAAATACTTTCGATACACGCGCCTGCTTATCAGCCGGTACATAAAAATAAGTATCGTTCATGCCCAGGGGCTTAAATATCCTGTCGTGAAAAAAATCATTCAGTGTTTGGTGCGAAACTATTTCGATAATATCTCCCAAAACGTCCATATTCAACCCGTATGTATAGTTCGATCCCGGCTGCAATACCAGCGGCATTTTACCCAGTATCTTCATTTTGTCAGCCAGCTTTATGCGCCTGGTTTCAAATCCTACCGGCAGGTTTGCTTTTTTATATATAGCAGTAGCCTCCTTGGTGCCGATAACCGGGTAGGATATCCCCGATGTATGGGTTAACAGGTCATGGATGGTGATCTCTCTTTTCGCAGGTTCAGTAGTGTAGGTCGAATCTTTAGGGTTGAAATCCTTTAACACTACCGGGTTTTTAAATTCGGGAATGTATTTGGAGATGGGGTCGTTGAGCAACAGCTTGCCTTCCTGGTACAATATCAATATCGCCGCGCAGGTAATGGCTTTGGTTTGCGAGGCGATACGGAACATATCCGTTTTTTTAAGCAGCTTATTGTTCTTTATGTCGCTGTAACCAGAGGCGTTCCAGTAATCGATATGCCCGTGCCGTACCACCATCGCGCAAACTCCGGCTATCCTGTGGTCTTTGGTAAAGCTGTTAAACAGGCTATCAATGCGGTGCAGGTTTTCAGACGAAAAACCGTCAGCCACAGGGTTGCCAACTTTTAAGCCTTGTGCATTTGAAAAAACAGGCAGCGCGATGCCCAGCAATACAACAAAAACTATTTTGTGTACCGATAACTTTGAATTTCTCATATTATTCATAATTGGCTATGAACTATTCTAAAATTATTCAAATAAGCTTTTCATTGCCGTTGGCTTCAGCCAACGGAGATAATAAACTATTAAATCCGGCTTCAGCCAAAACGTCTCATCTTTTTGGCTGAAGCCACCTTGCTTACTACTATTGCACCGTTGGCTGAAGCCAACGGCAATATTTTATAACTCTCCTTATTTATTAAGTCTCTATTCAAACTTCATCCTTAAAAAATAAGGGTGATATAAATTAGGGTTAAGCTTTAACTGGTTTGTAAAATCGTATGAATTTTGGTTATAAGTAATGATAAGTTCGCCAGGCTTTGAAATGCTGGGGTGAGCCTTTGCATTGTAAGTATAATATTTAGAGTTGCTCACCTTAGCGCTATACAAATGATGCACCGAACCAAACGGCCCAACCGGGCTTGCACCAATACGCATGGCCACATCCGAGCCCATGCCGCCATTCAAGTATACCAATATGTACCGGCCATCAGGCAGCGGACTTAAACTCAATTCGTTTGATACCCCGCTAACCAATAGTGCCGCTTTTTGCATGTCGGCGTTCCACGCGCTACCATCCCAATAGCGCCAGTCTTTAAAATTCTCAAAATTCTTGGGTTGCACCCTTGCCACTATCATATTGCCATGTCCGCGTACGCCATAAACGTATACGTAGCCATCCGGCGATGGCGCGCCTGCCTCTTTCGTGTTAACAAATATACCGGTGCCGAAACAGCCGTCATTGCCCTGGTTCTGGTAGAATAATGGTGTTTCTACCTGTTGCTGATCCTTAAAAGGCGGCTTGCTGCCCTCGGGTAAAATAATAAGGCTTGTGCCGAATTGTCTGAACGACCAATCATCTTTGGGGTTCATGGTATTCATCCGGTAGCCGAAAATATACGTTTTATGCGTAGCGGTATTGTAAAAACCATCGCCCAGCCAGTAGTATTCGCCTTTTTTGGTTGATGGTGTAGTTGGTTTAAACAATGATTCCGGCTTACCATCGGCATTCGTCGCCCAACGGAAATCAATGTTCTCTTTTTTAGGTTCATCACCTTTTAAATAAGCCACCGTATTGTGGGTCATTTTATTCGGCCCAAGCACACCGTTGTCAATTTCACCAATCATCGAATCGCTAAAAATGAACATGTTTTTTGACGATGCCCTGCCACCCTTGCTGCGCGCACCATCGGCCGGGATAGCATAAATGCCATCGGCACCAAACCAACCCGAGGTGCGAATAAACAGGTTTGTCCAGTCGGGCGCTTCCTCAACAGTATATTTCAAATGCTCAAGGTCGACCTTTGCTTTAGTTTGCGCTATGGCTGCCGGGTCTTTAACAAGCAGGAACGCTGCAATGATTGAAAGGGTAATTTTTATTTTAGGTTGATAATTCATCATATTAAATTTATGTCATTTCGACGAGGTACGAGGATAAATCTTCGGCACCGTACAAATTCGTTTGCGAGGCGCATAAGATTTATCCCTACGGTCGAAATGACAGCTGGTTTATAATTCATTTAAAGTTACAATTATTTCTTCCACTCATCCGTACGGAACGGCAATGCCGGCAAACCATCCTTATTCTCAAAATTTGTCACCGGGCCATCCGTAAATGCGTAACGCACAGCAACCGGCTTATCCACATGCTCCGAGCCCAACACCACATTATCGCCCACTATCTTTGCATCAGCAGGGTAAAATATATGGTCATAGCCAGCCACATAAAAATGCCGGGGCGCTTTGCCGTCCTTTGTAGTTAAACCCGGTTTAACACCATCAGCCTTAAAAAACAAAGTCACCACATTACCATCAACCCTGAAATGCGAAATCTGTGGCCCCTGATAATCTACGCCATGCAGCCCGTAAGTTTTATTTAGTGCGATGTATGCCAGCCGCTCACCCACGCTCCGTTTATCCCGTGGGTGCACACTGCGGGTTTCGCCAACGTCCATCGTTACCGTCATGCCGGTATTCTTTATTTTCAATAATTCCTGTTGCGTTTCCCTGAATAGCGCGGTACCGTATTTAGTGCTGTCATTTCCTTCCAGATAAGGCGCTATCTGCACATAATAAAAAGGGAAATCTCCCTGCTTAAAATCCTTCCGCCAGTCGGCCACCATAGCTGTAAACAGCGGGATATAGGTTTCTCTTTTATCGGCCACGTTTGATTCGCCCTGATAATAAGCCACTCCTTTTATCGACAGGTTAAGCGTTGGATAGATCAGCGCGTTATACAACAGCGACGGCTTGGTTACTTTAGTAAAAAAGCCCATACTGTCAACATGTGCCTGCGATTGGAACATATTCATGAACGGGTCGAGGTAAGGATGCCGCAAAAGCGTATCGCTTTCCAGGATTTCCTTTTTTGTGAAAGCCTGGGTTGACGCCCCTGCCGCCGCGGCCTCTACCAACCCGATGGGGATATTCAGCTTTAAGAATAACTCCCTGCCGAAAAAGTACGCCACCCCGCTAAAATCACCGATGGTTTGCGGTGAGCATACCTTCCATTCGCCTTTGGTATCGGGCACAGGTTCTATTTTAAAATCAGCAGCTGCCTTGTATATCCGAATGGCCGGAAAATTGGCATCTGCTATCTCGTCCTGGTAATTCAATACACCACGATAAGTAAGTATCGGCACAGCCGTCACCGGCATATCCATGTTCGACTGCCCCACGCAAAACCACACATCGCCGATCAGCAGGTTCGACAGTTTGATATTGTCGTTTCCGTCGATGATCACCATGGTATGCGGCTTAAAATCGCCGGGCATGGCTTTGGGCACTTTTATCTCTCCTATCCAGTTGCCTTTTTCATCGGCATGGGCGGTAGTTACCTTGTCCGTCCAGTCGGCATTAATTTTTATAACGTCGTTAGGTTTAGCAGTGCCCCATAAACGCAACTGTTTGCCCTGTTGCATCACCATATTGCTTTGCAGTACATTGGCCAGTTTAAGAGCACTTTGCGCATTGGCACCCACCTGTCCCGACAGGATAAATACAAACCCAACTAATATGATAACCCTAACTCTCATGGTAACTACTAATGTATGAATGGACGCGCCTTTTTGCAATGGTTTATCTTGTTCGGTTAATGTTGTTAATTATCAATATTAATTCACTCCCCAGTTATGGTTAGGCTGATTGCCCATTATCAGTTCAAGCGTGCCGCCGTTGGTAATATCTTTATAATCGATATAGCAATGCTGATAAGGTTTGCCGTTCAGCTTCGCGCTTTGGATATACACGTTTTTGGCCGAATTATTTTGGGCGATAACTGTGAAGGTTTTGCCTTTGGCATATTTCGGATCGAGTTTGTAAGTCACCTTGCCAAATACCGGACTGGTAATTTCATACCTGGTATCGCCGGGGCAAACCGGGTGTATCCCACTTGCCGCCAAAACATACCATGCCGACATCTGCCCCACATCTTCATTCCCCACCAAGCCAAACACTTTATTATGATAAGCACGTTTGCAAACCTCCCTGCTCCACTTTTGGGTGAGCCAGGGCGCACCAAAGCGATTAAACAAAAACGGTATGTGGTGCACCGGTTCATTCGCTTGGTTATAGTAATTGTTCCACACCATGTTGTCGGGCGTTTTCTCAAACATATCGTTCAGGTCGGCAATTACTTTTGCCTTACCACCCATCAGCAGCATCATGCCCGGCACATCCTGTGGCACAAACCAGCCCTGCTGGTAAGGGTTACTCTCAACCGTGCCGTATTCAATTTTTAGCCTGCCTTCCTTTGGCCAGGGTAACCATGATCCATCTTCAGCACGCGGCCTGAACCAGCCTACTGTAGGGTCCCACACATTTTTATAATCCTCAGAACGCTTTAAATATTTCGCTTCATTCTCCTTATTTCCTACGGCTGCCGATAATTTCGACAGGCACCACTCGTCATAAGCATATTCGAGCGTGGTCGATATGCTGTGCGGCTCAGGCGCATAGCCACGTTCTCCATTGCCAAATTTCTCGCAGGTATTTACAGCGTATTGATAGGTTTTGTTCATATCATAACCTCTTATTCCTTTCGCATAGGCATCGGCGATTACAGGTAATGCCGGATTGCCTAACATACAGCCGCTGTAAGAATTTAAAAACTCCCAGCGTTCCAGGTAATGGTTCCCTGATTCATCGCCCAAAGTAACCAATGAGTTCACCAAATCATTAACCAAAGTTGGGTTGGTGATGGTTTGTAGCGGCACCTGGCTGCGGAACACATCCCAACCACTGAATATCGAGCGTTTGGTAAAGCCGTTGGACTGATGAATTTTACCATCGCCGCCAGTATAGTTACCGTCCACATCCTCAACCGAGCGCGGATCGAGCATGGTATGGTACATAGCGGTATAGAATATTGATTTTTCATCATTAGTGCCGCCTTGTACAGCTATCTTACTTAGCTGACTGTTCCATAAAGCGCGGGCTTTTTGGTGTATACTGTCAAAATTCCAGTCTTTAATTTCGGCGTTCAGGTTCTCTTTTGCACCGTTCATGCTTACAAATGATATGCCCGCTTTCAGGAAAACCTGCTCATTGGCTTTAGTAGCAAAATCCGAATAAAAGCCCAAATGCTTGCCTTCTTTCTCCTTCAATCCTTTATAAATGGCAGCATCTTCGATCTGTTTAATGTAGCGGTCACTCACCACTTCATCGCGCTTGCGCGCCCAGCCATCGGGTATATCCGCGCTCCAAACACCAAAGTTTTTCAGCGGCTTGCTGAATTCGGCATAAAAATACATGGTGTAGTTTGCCTTACCGTCGCCATTACCCCAGCCGCCGCCATCGGGTGTGCATTTCATCCAGCCCTCAATGGTATGGTCGTTAACCACCTTAACATATTGCAGCACCGATGTACCGCCAATGCGACGCGCCAGGTCAATTTGTATGCGTGAGTGCTGGTTAGCCGGGAAAGTGAACCGTAATATCCCGCTATGCGGCGCTACCGTCGCCTCTGCTTTTACCTTGTACCTGTCGAGCATCACGCCATAATAACCTGCCGATGCGTGTTCGCTTGTCTTAGAAAAACCCGACCGCCAGCCCTCGCCGGGATGGTCAATACGCCCGCCGAAAGTTTTCATCGGCCCCGATGTTGGCATCACCAAAAAATTACCCAAATCGCCATACCATCCCACGCCACTCATATTGGCGAATGAAAAGCCTTCCATACTGGTTTGCTCGTAGCTATAACCGGGAGCATTGTCACCGCCATCAATCGTATTCGGGCTTAGCTGCACCAACCCGTAGGGCGTTGTCGCACCCGGAGAAGTCTTCCCGGGGAACAATTGCATGTTGTCCGTGCCGCCATCGGTACTGGCGCCTATGAATGGGTTTACATATTCAACCGGCTGCTTTTGCGCACGGGCCGTACCGCCTAATGCAAGTAAGGTTAATGTGGTGTATAGTAATTTTCTTTTCATAACGTTAACTATCTTGTTATATAGCGATCGTTTTAAAACCCATCGCTATGGAGATTTTATATTTTTTTGGGCGTTCCCTGCGGGCCGGGCTGTACGCTTATACTGCACGGGCCTTAGCCACCGGGCTGGTATCCGCTTCCATCCCTAACGCGGACCGTCGGTTACCTGTCACGCGCCGTTTACTCACCCCGACTGCGCTACGCTGGTCGACCCTCTCTTCGCCTGCGGCGGAAAGCGGGTGAACATTTTTTATTTTTTCCCTACCAGTCATCCGTCCTGAATGGCGCGGCGGGCAAGCCTGCCGTGTTCTCAAAATTGGTGACCGGAAAGTTTGTAAAAGCATATCTTATGGCCACAGGATTATGCACATCAGTCGCATAAAGCACCACCATATCATTCACTATCTTAGCATTTGCCCTGTGAAACTTTTTATCTGCCCCCGCGAGGTAAAAATATTTCGGTGCCTTGCCATCATTGGTTTTCAAACCCGACGCAACGCTCGTGGCCTGGTAGCTAACCCGAACGGTATCGCCATCAACCTTAAAACTTTTAAACTGCGGCCCCTGGTAAGCAATGCCGGGCAAATGGTATGTTTTTGCTAACGCGATGTCGGCCAATCTAATGCCCACCGGTTTTTTATTCAGCGGATGGATGTTATTGGGTTCGCCAACATCCATGGTAACGGCCATGCCTGTATTCTTAACTTTCAGCATCCGTTCCTGCTCCTCGCGGAATTTGGCATAATCATACCAGGTGCTATCACCTTTGAGCCAACTATACGGCGTTACCTGCACATAGTAAAATGGCAGATCTCCTTGCTGAAAATCCTTGCGCCAGCCTTTGAGCATGGCGGTACAAAGTTTGGCATAAAGCAGCGTATCTGTTTTGTTCGATTCTCCCTGGTACCAGGTAAACCCGGCTACCGAGAGATTCTTTAACGGAAATATCATTTTATTGTACACCAAACCGGGATAATTCAAAGTTACCAGCGTGGTGCTTTTATCGTTTTTAGCCTGTATTTCAGCTATGCCTTTGATATAAGGGTCGACAAATGCCGTTTTCAACTCCACATCATTGTTCAGGATATTAATATCCGTAAATGCCTGGCAAGCGGTGGCTGGAATGGCCGCATCAACCAAACCTATCGGGATATTCAGTTTATTATACAACTCTCTACCAAAAAAGTAACCTACCGCGCTGAAGTCTCCCGCTGTTTCAGGGGTGCAAACTTGCCATGTGCCTTTACAATCAGCCATTGGCGCAAATTCCAGCCCCATCTCAACTTTAAACAAACGAATATCAGGATAATTAGCAGCGGCTGCTTCCTGCTCCCAATTCAATATGCCCGTACCCCAATTAGGCACTTTTTTAATGCGGAATTCCATGTTCGATTGACCGCTGCATATCCATATCTCGCCTATTAAAATATTGGTAAGTTTTACAGTTTCATTTTGGTGAGTGACGGTAATAGTATGCGGCGTAAACTCCCCAGGAACAGCTTTTGGAACTTTAAGCTGTGCTATCCAGTCGCCTTGTTCATTTATGTGCGTGTTAATAGTCTTCCCCGACCAATCAGTTTTTACCGTCACCTCATCCCCCGGATTACCGAAGCCCCATATTTTCAGCGGCTTATTCTGCTGAATAACCATGTTCGATTGCAGCAAGGCAGCTATTTTAAAGGCCCTGGATGTGTCGCTGCGCCCGCTTGCTTTTGCAATCTGCGAAAAGGCAAACAGCACTATACCACTCAATAGTACTCTACGTAATAGCATTAGTAAATCGTTTTTATGGTTTATTACAAAAAAACGCTGCAATGGGGTTTACAACGGTTTACGGTAACAAATATATCAGAATATTTAATATGTACATACATTAAAGCGTATGTAATAAAAATATTATCTAAGCAAGATTATAGAATCCCGCGGCAGTATTCCCCCAAATATCATCCTGTTCATTTACAGACAATTTTGAAGTATAATTTTTAACTATCCCTACCACTTTATCATAGCCACCTGCCACATTACAAACAGGCCAGTCAGAGCCAAACATCAGGCGTTCCGAACCGAAGGTTTCAAATACGACATCAAGGTAAGGCGTAAAGTCAGCCGGTTTCCATCCCTGCCAGTCAGCCTCGGTAACCATGCCCGATAGTTTGCAATATACATTTTCAAGCTCTGCAAGCGCTTGCATATCCCTGGCCCACTCACCAATCTTACCAGCCTTAATATCAGGCTTGGCAATATGGTCGATAACAAATTTTTGACTGGAAAAATCCCTTACAAAATCAGACACATATCCTAACTGATCTGGGTAAATAAGAATATCATAGGTAAACGCATGCTTCTTTAATGCCTTGATACCACACATAAATTCTGGCTTTAACATTAGCGCACGGTCACTTTCCCCCTGTAACACATGGCGGAAACCTTTAAGTTTTTTAAACTGGCTATAGTAATCAAGCCTGTCTTCAATACCAGGCGACCGCAGGTCCACCCAACCCACAACGCCCTTTATAAAATCGTGGTCGCTGGCGTTGCCCAGCAAAAAAGCGGTTTCCGCTTCCGATTGGTCGGCCTGCACGGCAACACAACCATCAATGCCATTCCTGTCGAGCAGGGGTTTCAAATCATCCGGCCCAAAATCCCGCTGAATGGCCTGCATGGTATCATCTATCCACGCATCCCGCACCGGGTCGAATTTCCAAAAGTGTTGATGACTATCGATTCTCATAAGCCCCCTCTAAACGGCGTAGCCCTCATGAGCACCGCTTAAAATAATTTAATTTGCGAATAATCTCCCCCGGTAGGGGAGACTTTTTATTGTTATTGGTTATATTTTAAAGCCCTCCCTACCGGGGAGGGTTTGGGTGGGGCTTATGCGTTCGCCAATGCCCTGTCCAAATGCACATAACCGCCATCAATATAAACTACCTGCCCGGTGGTATGGCTTGAGCGCGGCGATAATAAAAATACCGCGCCGTTGGCAATTTCCTCGGCGGTCGTCATGCGGCTTTCCAGTGGTATTTTGGCTTCAATTTCGGCCAGTTTTTCCTGCGGATTAGGCAAGGTTTTTATCCAGTTCTCATATAGCGGCGTCCAGCATTCTGCCACGGCAATGGCATTTACCCTAATACCGTATTTCAGCAATTCCACCGCCCATTCGCGGGTGAGCGCGTTGCGACCGCCATTGGATGCAGCATAACCCGATGTATGCCCCTGTCCCGTATCGGCCACCTTCGAGGTGATATTCAATATCGCCCCTTTCGATTTCTTTAGCGCCGGCAAACAATGGTGCGCCATCAGGTAATAATGCACCACGTTTTTATGCAGTGAGGCCATAAAATCTTCGTAATTGCCGCTTTCCAAACCCACGCCATCGTTCACCCCGGCATTGTTCACCAGGCCATCTATCCTACCAAATTCCTTTAGCACAGCGTCAACCGCCGCTTTGCAGTCATCGGGGCCGGTCAGCTCAGCAACAGCCTGGAAAGCCCGGCCGCCAGCTGCTTCAACAGCCTGAACAACTTTTTGGTTATCAGCCGCATTTCTTCCCACTACAACGGGGATAGCACCCTCAGCTGCTAACGCCCTCACAATACCTTCACCAATGCCTTTGGCGCCACCTGTTACTATAATTACTTTATCTTTTAATCCTAAATCCATCTGTATATCAAATTAATAAATGTCTGAAATTTAATGCCCCGCCGTAACAGCAAGGTCATTTGTTTTTAGCCGTTTATAGGCATAAACAAATATGTAAACAAAGCACAGCCCCGGCACCATATATGCCCATTGTATATTGGTAATATCGGCCACTATGCCCAGCACATAGGCGCATACCGCGCCGCCGACTATAGCCATAATTACCAGCGATGAACCTTCTTTGGTTTTTTTGCCCAGCCCCCTTATGCTTAACGAAAATATAGTAGGGAACATGATCGACATAAAAAAGTCGACCCCCAGCAAAGCATACACCGGGAAGTTGCCATGCAACGATACGGCAAACCCCATTAAAACAATATTTAAAGCACTATATATAGCCAGTAGTTTAACAGGCGAAATAAATTTTATAAGAATGGTACCTACAATTCGCCCTGCCATAAAACAAACTGACCCTGCGACCAAAAACATAGCGGCTGATGTTTCATTCATATTTGCAACGCGTTCGGCAAACAATACAAAAAAGCCCCAGGTACAGGCTTGCGCCCCTACATAAAAAAACTGTGCCACAACGCCTGCCATCAATTCCTTTTCGGCAAATAAGTCGCTCATTCGTTGCCAAAATGGTTTCTTTTCGTGCAGTTCTTCGCCTTCGCCTTCTTCAACAATTTTTGGCAACGATGTAAAATATATCAGCACTACCACAATTAAAACGCCTATGGCTAATATTAAAAACGGTTTTTGTACGGATGATGCTTCTTTGCTGAGATACGCATTTAATTGAGCTGATGGCATTGCTTTTTCCTGCGCATCAGTTAGGGTAATGCCCGATAAAATAAATTTACTGCCCACCAGGCCAGCTGATACCGCCGCGACGCCGTTGAATGATTGCGCCAGGTTAATACGGAACGCAGCGTTTTCCGGGTCGCCTAAAACAGTGATGTATGGGTTCGCCGCCGTTTCTAAAAATGCCGAGCCGCTGAACATGATAAAAAGGGCAGTCAGGAAGAACGGGTAACTCATTTCACTTGCCGCCGGGTAAAACAAAAACATGCCCGTGGCAACTAGTAAAAGCCCTAATAAAATACCGCCTTTATAGCTGTAACGCTTCATGAACTGCGCTGCAGGTATAGGCAGCAGGAAATAGGCTATATAAGCAGCCACATCAACCAGCGACGATTGCCGGGTGGTTAACTGAAATGCTTTTTTCAGGTGCGGTATAAGTATAGGGTTCAGGTTCAGGGCGAAGCCCCAAATAAAAAACAACGTTGTAATTAAGGCTACTGCGAACAGCTTTTTATCTTTTGACATTGAAGCGGGTTTAATTGGTTAAATGATCTGTGCTTTAAATATAATTATTTAAACGATGCTTCAATATCTTTCAATGATACTCCCAGCGTTTTCATCGCGATAGCATTCAAGCCATCCTTGCTACCTGTAAAATGGAAAACACTATGCTTATGCGTCAGCTTTTCATTCGGCGCTAAAAATGCTGCCGGCGATACGCTTTCAATCTCGTAAAACGGCCCCATCTGGGTGCCGTTAGCCAGCGGCCCATCGTTATAGGCATTCACCGCATCGCCCACAAACGGGTCTTTATCGGTTTTCCATTCCTGGTTAAGGTAGGTGGCCTTGGTATCAAAATCATAAGTAATGAGCGTTAGCACATTATTGGCCGCGTCATAGCTGCCTGCATATTTTTTTATGCGGTTTGGCGGCATGCCCAGTTTTCCGCGCGCTTTGCCATCAGCCTTAAAAAACAGCGTACCGTTCACCATTTTCACACGGTCGGGCGGTATCTGCCCAAAATAATCGGTTGTAGCTATCGGCCCGGTGGTATTCAGCTCATAAGGCACCACAATAACCACTGATGGCGATGGTGTAAACATATCCAAGTTCCACAAACATGGCGCCCCTGTTTTTTTATCCCAGGCGGTTGTACCTGCGTTTATAATACTGGTAGCTGTATTAAAGCCTACCGCTTTTACCGTGGTATCCAACGTAATGCCTAATATTTGCTGTATGTCTGCATTTTCAAGTATATGGATATTGCGTTCCAGTTTTATATTCAACTCGGTACCTGCATAGTTTTGCATAGTAGTAGTTTTGCTTAGCGAAGCATTTTTATCATTTACCGAATCCAGTTTCCAGGCCTCAATATCAACTGCGGGTGGTGTATGCCAGTTGTCGAAAACCTGTGTGCTGCCGGGTTTAAAGAACAGCGAAAATTTGCCGCCTTCCGGCCCCAGCCACAGCCTGTCTTCGCCGCCGAACGGGTTCATGTGCGGGTCGGGCTTTACATCAAATGCCTTATAATTCACCCAGCCGAAGCTCCTGCCCATCTCACCGTTAGCCGTTGAGGTAAATACTTTTGCCTGGTATTTGGGCGATATAATGATCTGCCCGCTGCCTTCGTTGTTTTTTAGTACGACAACGCTGTCCTTCGCCTTTAAAAATTTAAGGTCGTATGCAAATGTGCCCTTGGCGGCGGTATCTGCCGTTTGACTATTCTCCGTGCTTTTCATTTTGCACGATGAGCTAAACACCGCTACTGTAATGGCGAGCAGCGAAAGTTTGATGTATCTCATAATTCATAATTGGTTATTGGTTTACCGGTTTATTTATGTTTTGGGTGATAAGCGATAGTGTTGATCAAAGTACCAATCCCATCAATACTTATTTCAACCACATCGCCAGCGTTCAATGTAAAATCATTTGGCGGCACCAAACAGGTACCCGTCATTAAAAATACCCCATTCGGGAAATCGCATTCGCGGAACAAAAAACCCGCTAGCTCTTTCAGCGAGCGTTTCATGCGCGATACCGTTATCGCACCGCCAAACACTTCGCTCCCACTACGCTTAATGCTCAGTTTTATTTCCGAACTGCCTTCAAAAGGTGCCGAGGTAACGTACACGCATGGCCCTAAGCCAGCACATTTTTCATATATTTTCGCCTGCGGCAGATAAAGGGCATTTTCGCCCTCAATACTGCGCGAGCTCATATCGTTACCAATTGTATACCCCTGTATCTCGCCGCTCGAACTGATTAACAAGGTAAGTTCAGGCTCCGGCACATTCCAGTTCGAGTCCTTACGGATATAAACCTCGCCTTTATGCCCCGACACCCGTTGCGCCGTGGCCTTAAAAAACAGCTCCGGGCGTTCGGCATCATACACCAAATCGTATAAACTGGCCGCTGTTTCCGATTCCTCCATCCTTGCGTTGCGGCTCTGCAAATAAGTTACCCCCGCAGCCCAAACTTCCTGCTTGCCAATTGGCGGCAATATATTTTCATCGCTCAACAAAAACTCTTCCTCATCATCAGTAAGCGAGCTTAAGTGCTCCACTTTCATCAGCAGGTAAGCCTCCAGCCCGTCCCGGTTCACCAAAGTATCCCACGGTTCATCAGCTTTGAATTTTTTGTCCTGGTATTCTATTATCGCGCCTTGGGTGGTGTTGTATAGTTTCATAAGCCCCCTCTAAATCTCCCCCGGTAGGGGAGACTTTTGTTTTTTGTTGGTTTATAATTTAAAGCACTCCCTACCGGGGAGGGTTTGGGTGGGGCTTATAGTGATATCCCCCGCTTCCACGGTATAAAATCATTATGGTCGCTCACATCCGCCTTAGCCTTCACGGTTCCGCTGGCTGTATCAATAATATAGTTCAGCATACGGTCGGCCATTTGGTGCAGCGTTTCCTCGCCGTCTATGATCGTCCCCGCGTTAATATCAATAATATCGTTCATCTTGTTAAACAGCATGGTATTGGTCGATACCTTTAACACGGGTGTTACAGGGTTGCCAGTTGGTGTCCCTAAACCCGTTGTAAATACCACGATGTTGGCACCGGCGCCTACCTCGGCCGTGGTCGATTCCACATCGCTGCCCGGTGTACATAACAGGTTCAAACCCGGGGTGGTTACCTTTTCGGGATAATCCAGCACTGCTGTTATGGGCGATGACCCACCCTTGCGTGCCGCGCCTGCCGATTTAATGGCATCGGTGATCAGCCCGTCTTTAATATTGCCAGGTGACGGATTCGCGTCAAATCCCGAACCTACCGCCACAGCACGACTTTGATAGGTCGCCATTAAACCCATAAACCGTTGTGCCACTTCATCGGTTATGCAACGGTCGCTCAAGCCCTGCTCAACACCGCAAAGTTCAGGGAACTCCGATAGAATAACCGAGCCGCCCATCGCCACCAAAATATCCGAAACCACACCCAGCGCCGGGTTAGCCGAAAGCCCCGAAAAACCATCCGAGCCGCCGCATTCCAGCCCGATACACAGCTTATTCAGCGGCGCGGGTTTGCGGGTTTGGGCGTTCACTTCTATCAGGCCTAAAAAAGTTTCTTTAACTGCGCGTTTTAATAAAACGGCTTCGCTGCCAATTTCCTGTTGCTCCAATATTATAAGCGGCTTGGTAAAATTGGCATCGCGTTTAACTATGGCATCGTTTAAAATAGATACCTGCGCGTTTTGGCAGCCCAAACTAAGCACGGTTGCACCTGCAACATTGGGGTGGGTGATGTACCCTGCCAGTAAACCGCAAAGCGCTGCCGCGTCATCACGGGTACCGCCGCAGCCTAACGTATGGTTCAAAAATTTTATTCCGTCAACATTCGGGAACAGCGGCTCAGGTTTTTTTACCTGGGCTGCCGCCACTTCAATATCAACCTCAGCTATTTCGGCTTTGGTTTTTCCTTCGCGGTACAATTGCACCAGGCTTTTTACTTCGCGGTCAACAATATCATCGGCCTTGTAATGGTAGCCAAGCTCTTTTTCAAAAATTTCCTGTATGGTTTTTACGTTCTGGTTCTCACAAAACACCAGCGGAATGATGAGCCAGTAATTACGCGTCCCTACTGAACCATCCGCACGGTGATAGCCCATAAACGTTTTATTCGTCCAGGCGCTTACATCAGGTTTGTGCCAGTCGGTATGGCGCTCATGCAGCTCATAGCTACTCGATGCATGTTTAATATTTTTGGTCGATACCAGTTCTCCTTTGCGTATTTTTTCGGTGGCCTTGCCCACCAGCACACCATACATAATAATATTATCGCCCGGTTCAAAATCCTGTGTGGCAAATTTGTGTTTGGCAGGCACGTCGGTCACCAGTTGGTACTGCGTACCGTTTGAACCTATAGGGGTATCCTTTGCAAGATTAGTTAACGCTACCTCGATATTATCGGCAGGGTGAATCTTTAATGTTTTATTCATTGTTCAGTTGTATAATAGCATCCGTGGTAAACTTTCCGTCAATTTGCCGCAAAATGCCCAGGGAGTTTTTATTTTGTAAAGGTTCGGGTAGCGCGTTATCAGGGAAACCCTGGAAACATACAGGCCGCGTAAACCTGTAAATTGCCGCTGCGCCAACCGATGTGGTTGCGCCGTTGGTAGTTGCCGGGAACGGGCCGCCATGCACCATAGCATAGTTCACCTCAACCCCTGTAGGCATGGCATTTATAATTAAACGACCGGCCTTATCTTCCAATATATGCTGCAATTCGCTGTAGTTTTCAAGGTCATCGGCATTGCCCCAGATGGTGGCGGTTAGCTGGCCCTTCAAATTACGCGCTATCGCGAATATTTCCTCTTTATTTTTTGTGGTGATGTGGATGGAACTCGGCCCGAAAACTTCATCCGCCAATTCGTCATTTGTTAAAAAATTAGCGGCAGTTGTAGTAAACACCTGCGGAACAGCCGCGCTTTTCTTATCTATCTGTTTGCCTTTTGCCATCAGCACTACATCCGTATGTTTGGCAAATGCTTCGGTGCCTTTGTTAAAGCTGCGGTAGATATTATCGGTAAGCATCACGCCGCCGCTGGCATCTTCAATGGTTGTTTTGTAATCTGCCATAAAAGTCGGTGTACCGTTGCTATTGGGCAAAACAACTACGCCGGGATTGGTACAAAACTGACCAACACCCAATAAGTTCGACGCCGCCAGCGCCTTTGCCAGTTCAGTGCCTTTTTCGTTTAATATCCCAGGCAAAATAAACACCGGGTTTACGCTGCCCATTTCCGAATATACCGGGATAGGTTCTTCGCGCTTATTGGCTTCGTCAAACAAAGCTTTCCCACCTTGGAACGAGCCTGTGAAAGCGATAGCTTTCATCAGCGGGTGCCTTACTATTTGCAGCCCGGTTTGGTATGATGTGCCATGTAATAATGAAAAAACACCATCAGGCATTCCTGTTTCCTGCGCAGCCTTTACTATGGCACGGCCTACCAGCTCGCAGGTTACCGGGTGCGCCGGATGCGCTTTATGAACCACCGGGCAGCCTGCCGCCAGGGCCGATACGGTATCGCCCCCCGCAACTGAAAACGCGAACGGAAAATTACTCGCCCCCCAAACGCCCGTAACACCCAAGGGAATCTGCATCTGACGCAGGTCGCCTTTAGCAGGGTTAGCCGTTGATGGCAGGTCGATGACCGCCCTTAACCATGAGCCTTCCCTCAGTATCTTTGCAAAAAAACGCAGCTGGCCTGTCGTGCGGTCGCGCTCGCCCAAAAGGCGGGCTTCGGGCAAATTGCTTTCCTGTATAGTAACCGTTATCAGCTCCGGGCCGATTGCCATAATTTCATCAGCAATTTTTTCAAGGAACACCGCTCGTTTTTGATAAGATATGCGTTTATAGCTTGCCGCTGCGAGGTGTGCTTTTTGAATGGCCTGGTCAATTTCGGCTGTAGTGGCTTCATGAAATGAATAGGGCACACCAGCCTCATCCGCCACTGTACCGCTGAATCTCTCCCTGCTATTGCCTGATTGGCTATAACCTATTAACTGGTTGCCGCTAATTGTCGTCAAGGTATAATGGATTAATTTAGATATTGTAACAATATTATATAAAAGTAAAGTAAATACTTTCTAATGCTCATATACTCTTAAATATTGGCGAATATTGATACAATATTGGCACTGATGTATTTTTAATATTTTAGCACCGAATTATTAATATGAAAGCGATACTTAGAAAAGTTGATGTAGGGAAAGATTATTCGTTTAGTGTGCGCGAAGATATATTGCCTTATCTGTACAATCACTGGCATTTTCATCCTGAACTGGAGCTAACACTAATCAGAGAGGGCCGCGGCATACGGCTGGTAGGCGATAACCTGGAAGAATTTGACAGTGGCGATATTGTTTTATTAGGCAGCAACCTGCCGCACATGTGGCGCAACTACCCGGCTTACTTTGAAAAAGACAGCACCCTGCATGTAGAAGCTATCGCCATACACTTTATGGCAAACTTTTGGGGCAGCAATTTTTACGAGCTCCCCGAAATGAAACATATCCGCGACCTGTTTGACCGGGCGCGCCAGGGCATCCGCATAAAAGGCAACACCCGCGACCTGGTGCAAACCAAAATGGAAGCCATACTACAGGTAAACGGCGTAAAACGTATCGAATATCTGCTCAATATGCTCGAACTTATAGCCTCATCCGCCACCTGCGAAATACTCTCGAGCAGCGGCTTTACCAAAACTTACAACCTCACTAACACCGATAAAATTAACGATATATACATTTATACTTTCAACAACTTTAAAAGCCGCATCACCATAAAAGATATAGCCGAACATGTGAACCTTAGTCCGCATTCGTTCTGTCGCTACTTTAAAACCCGCACTCTAAAAACCTACTGGCAATTTTTATCGGAAATACGCGTTGGATATGCCTGTAAACTATTAATTGAAAACCGAAACAGCATAAGCCAGGTTTGTTACGAAAGCGGCTTTTACAACTTATCAAACTTTAACCGGTGCTTTAAAACCATCACAAACAAAACCCCTTTGCAGTATTTTAAAGAATACTCCAATTCCTAAACAAAATGAAAATAAATATCGCCATCATCGCCTGCCTGGTTATCTTCACCTCGGCCTGCAACACCCTTAAAAAAACCGACAAGCAGTTTGTTGATAATAATATCAACAACATTGCCTGGGCAGTAATATCATTCAAAGGCCACGGCTTGCACCCCGATGATTTTCCCAACGGCACTCCCACCATCATCTTCAATATGCAGGATGGCAAAATAAATGGTAATGACGGCTGCAACAGTTTTATGGGCCTGGCAAATTACACTAAGGACTACATCAAACCCGGCCCCATAGCCAGCACCAAAATGGCCTGCGCTAATGCCACTATTCTATCTGATTTTTACGAAGTTTTAGCCTCAGAAAGAATAACCTACCACTTAACCGATGGCGTATTGCGCCTTTATGTAAATGATGCGGAGGTGATGGCGTTGAAGGAGAAGCAGTAAGCAACGGGCATAAATTTGAAGCTGCCCATTGAAAACTACAAATTAATTACGCCAACCCTATCTCCTTATCCAAATAAACATCTTGCACCAAATGCATCAGTTCCACGCCTTCCTTAAACGGCCGCTGGAACGATTTTCGCCCCATGATCAATCCTGCGCCGCCTGCACGTTTATTAATAACAGCCTGCTTAACCGCGTCAGCAACATCACTGCTGCCATGCGATTCGCCACCGGAGTTAATGAGCGGTATCCTGCCCATGTAGCAATTGGCAACCTGGTAACGGCACATATCTATCGGGTTATCGCTGGTAAGTTTACTGTACATCAGGGGGTCGGTTTTGCCAAATTTTATGGCGGTAAAGCCGCCGTTTACGTTTGGCAGCTTTTGTTTAATAATATCGGCCTGTATGGTTACACCCAGGTGATTGGCCTGGCCGGTAAGATCAGTAGCGGTTTCGTAGTTAACGCCATCTTTGGTAAAGGCATTATTACGGGTATAGCACCATAAAACGGTAGCCATGCCCAGCTCATGCGCGCGGTCGAATGCCTGCGCAACTTCAATTATCTGGTTGTCCGAATCCTCCGAACCAAAATATATAGTAGCTCCTACTGCCGCTGCGCCCAGGTTCCAGGCATCCTCAACGGTTCCAAACATTACTTGTTTATATTTTGTAGGATAGGTGAGCAGTTCATTATGGTTCATTTTTACCAAAAACGGGATCTTGTGCGCATATTTTCGCGACATAATGGCCAAATTACCAAACGTAGTGGCCACCGAATTACAGCCACCCTCAATAGCCAGTTTTATAATATTTTCAGGGTCGAAATAAAGCGGGTTCTTGGCAAAGGATGCACCGGCGGTATGCTCAATACCCTGGTCAACCGGCAATATCGACATATAGCCGGTGCCTGCCAGCCTGCCGTGATTATGAATAGCTGCCAGGTTACGCAGTACCTGCGGGTTGCGATTACTGTTTACAAATATCTTATCAATAAAATCAGGCGATGGCGCGTGTAACGTGTCTTTCGGAAAGGTGTCGCTTTTGTGCTCCAGCAGGCTGCCGGCATCCTTGCCCAGCAGCTCGGTAATTTTGTTCGAGGCCATAAAAAATTTCTTAGGTTTGATATTAACAGCAATAATAGGTTATTGTGTTAGCCAATGCGTTTACTTTATGTAAAGCTATTGTTTCATTTGCAAATAAGCATAACCAGCTAAAATTTATTGCTACTTTTACGCTTTAAGTTTATATGTCCGTACTGGTTTTTACCCTCATTATTCTTATCGGTTCTTGTTTTGCCGGCCTGGTGGGCTCGCTAACAGGTTTAGGCGGCGGGTTTATTATTATCCCCCTGCTAACTATTATTCTTGGGGTCGATATTCATTACGCTATAGGTGCTTCGCTGGTATCTATCATAGCCACCTCGTCAGGTTCGGCGGCGGCGTATGTAAGGGAAGGCATCACCAATATGCGCCTCGGCATGTTCCTCGAGATAGCTACCACCGTGGGCGCCGTGTGCGGCGCTATGCTGGCCATGTATATCCCCACCCATATGTTAGCGATTATATTAGGCACCATCCTTATATTCTCAGCATTATTATCCTTACGAAAAAAAGCTCAGCAAATTATTGAGCATAAAAGCGCCCTCGCCGAAAAACTAAAACTTAATGGCAGCTATCCTACTCCCGTTGGCACCGTAAACTACAGCATCAGCAACGTGGGGGGAGGTTTTGTGGTGATGTTATTCGCGGGGTTACTTTCTGGCTTACTTGGTATAGGCTCGGGGGCATTAAAGGTACTGGCTATGGACAGCATCATGAAAGTGCCTTTCAAGGTATCAACTACTACCAGTAATTTTATGATAGGCGTTACCGGGGCGGCCAGCGCAGTGGTTTATTTGCAGCGCGGGTATATTGATCCGGGCATATCCATGCCGGTAGTTATCGGCGTGCTTGCCGGCGCTATGGCAGGTTCAAAAATATTGGTGAATGCCAAATCATCAGGCTGGCTGCGCTGGTTCTTTGTGATAGTGGTACTGGTGCTGGCATCGCAACTAATTTATAACGGACTTATAGGAAAGATATAATGGCAGCAAAAACCCGCTTTAAAGATGCTGATATGCAGGCCATAATAGGCTGGGTGTTGCGCACAGGCGTAATTTTATCAGTAAGCGTTGTAATTATTGGAGGGGTAGTTTATATATACCGCCACGGCAGTGAGGCACCCGATCACAGGCACTTTGTTACACAACCCAGTTTTGTGCAGCTTAATGGTATTATACAGGGAATTTTTGATTTCCACGGCCGCTCGATCATACAAGCCGGTATCATATTACTTATCGCCACACCTATATTAAGGATAATATTTTCCGCCCTCGGTTTTGTTTTGGAAAAAGACCGGCTTTATGTATTTATCAGCCTTTTGGTGCTGCTCATTATTTTTTTAAGCAGCATGAGTGGGCATATTGGTTAAGCCTTTAGTTTTCGTTACCGCTCCCCTTTAGCCTGTTCTGCTCATCAACGTTACCGCCCACACGCTTCGATGCGCCTTTAACAGATTGATTGCCGAAATGATAAATAAAAGTAGCCGTTACAAATCTCGATCCTGCTTTCTCGCGCCCGGTAAGATCAAGGTTCAGGTAGTGTGAGCTGTATTTGTATTCATCACTGTTAAAAATATCGCTTACCACTAAACGTATGGTACCATTATTATTTAATATAGCTTTGCTTATACCTGCCCTGCTTTCCCATTGTGTATAATATTGTTTTATACCATAATAAGTCGGCGATTCCCACGAGCCGTATAACTCCAGCCGCAAACCCTGGGCAATAGTAAAGTCCTGCGTAACCTGCACCGTAAAGTCCGATGTCCTCATCCGCAGGCTGTCTGAATTATATACCAGGTGGTCATAGGCCCCGTACAAGTAAAAACTTGCACTCCACCATTTGGTTATGTCAACCGGCAGGGTAAACTCAAGGCTGTACTCATAGCGCGTACCAATGTTGCTGGTAGTTGTAGTAAAAATTTTGGTCGAATCGTTTTGCTGGAATACCGGCACAAAAAAACCGCTTGTTTTAACCATGCTCAATGCCACTTTATACTTTTGCTTAAATAATTCGCTTACCGAAAAGGTACTTATGTATTCCGGCTTTAAAAAGGTATTGCCCGTACTGTACGAGTATTCATCAATATAAGCCACAAAAGGGTTCAAATCCTGGTAATTGGGGCGCAATATGCGGCGGTTATAGTTAATGGTAAGGCTGTTGTCTTTACTTATATCCTGCGTTAGCTCCAGGTTCGGAAAAAAATCAAGATAGCTTCGGTTTACCGTTTTGTTTGGGTTCAGTGATTCGCTGAACGATTTGGTTTGTTCCCCCCGCAGGCCTACCGTAAGACTGGTATTATTAAACTTATCGCTATAATTAATATAGGCCGCGTCTATCCTTTCTTTATAAACAAAATGGTCGGTTAACGAGGCTACGGGCGTAAATTGCGTAGCGGTATCGGCTCTGCCATTAAAATCAATTACGTTACTGCTGTTCACCTGGTTATTTTTTATACCCAGCCCCAGCGTACCTGTTTTTGAAAGCGCCTGGCTAAAATCCAGCTTTTCCGATCGCACGTTAATGTTCGACGGCGAATTATCCATATAAAATACCGGCTGCTGATAAGCTATCCCGCTCGCCAAAAAGAAATCGTTCCGCAATAACTCTTCCGAATTACGGTCATAGGTTGAATAGTCAAAGTCGGCCGATAACATTGTGCCATCGCCCTTGCCAAAGCTTCCCCGGTAATTCAGGTTATAGTTTATGTTAGTAATACCCCTGTCGATATGCGATTTTTCGGTAATGTCCGAATCTAAAACCCCGTTATTGCTTATATTGGTTATGTTCCCCTTATCAAAATGGGCCTGGCTATGGTAACCGTATATCAAGGCGCCCACAGTTTGTTTTGCCCCTATGCTGTAATCTGCGCCGGCATTAAAACTGTGTGTTTTTAAATAGGTGGTGCTGTTATAATTTTCATCTAATGTTATTGGGCCAATGGCGCGGTCAATATCAAGCAGCCTCGGGGTTTTGTTATCGGCAAAAGTATAACCACCAAACAGGTTAAACCGGGTGGTGCGGTAATTAAAGTTTATGCCGGTGCTTAATTTATAATCCTGCCCAAAAGCAGCGCTTTCTGTTACATTAGCTTTAAAGCCTATTTCTTTATTCTTTTTTAGTATGATGTTGATAACACCGCCGCCGCCAGCCGCGTCATATTTAGCCGGTGGGTTTTCTATCAGCTCCACCTGGCTTATCATGCTGCTTAGGTAACTTTTTAGCAGGTCGGCCAGTTGCTCATCGTTAAGTTGCCCTATGGGTTTACCGTTTATGGCCACAAGCGCTTTCTGGCCGCCTTTAAGCAGCACCTGGTTATCAATTATGCGCACCCCCGGCGCGGTGCTCAATATATCAAATACCGAATTGCCCGACGCCAATATGCTCCTATCAACATTCAGCACCGTTTTACCGGGCTTTACCTCAATATAATCGCGCTTGTCGGTTATTTTAACTTCGCCTAACTGGTTGGTTTCAATATGAAGGACGATATTATTAATGGTTATATCGCCGTCAACAACTTTATACTCCGGCGTATAAATCCGTTCATAACCAATTTTGTGCACAAACAGCATATAGTTGCCGGGTTTTATATTTTCAAAACCAAAATGGCCTGTTTGGGTACAAATAGTTGATTTTACAATAGTGGAATCCGGGTAGCGCAGCAGCGTAACAGTGGTACCTTCAGCCGATACTGAATTTTCGGTTGAAACTTTTCCTTTAACTGCATACCCTGTTTGCGCAAACGAATAACAATATACGCTAACCAGGAACGCCGTTAAAACCCACCGGTACAAAAAGTCCATTAATTCAGATCAGTAAAATTATTGCAATAGCTTTAGATTTAAATTGCCGCTACGATATGCTAAATTAACATAAAATTTCAACACTGAACATATATTAAATCTAATAATGCCCGCTGGTATGTAAATTATACTTATTTTCGGATGCTTAAAACACTCCCCTTGTGTTAAATAATTGTTATGAGAAATTTTATTTTTTTTATGCTGATGATGTTTTGCGTAGTAGCAGCATCGGCACAAACTGAACCTGCAAATTATGCTGCTGCGGTAAGCAAGTTTAAACAGTTTTACAATAATGATCAGCCCGACAGTGTTTTCGCTATGTTCGACCCGAATATGAAAGCGGCTCTGCCACTGGATAAGTGGACAAACACTACCACCCAGCTAAAAACACAATTAGGCAGCTTAACTTCAACAAAGTTTATAAAATTCGCCGCCCCGATCGCACAGTATGAAGCAACTTTTAAAAATGGCGCTTTTATGCTCAACGTGGGTTTAAACGGTCAAAACCAATTCATTGGCCTGCGCTTAACGCCGCCCGAGGCAGCCCCTGCAGCAACTTCAACTGTTGCACCTGATCCTTCATTAACTGAATCGGCCGTTACGTTAAAAACATTATCAGGTACAATTTACGGCACCCTTACCATGCCGAAGGATGCCGCCGGGAAAATTCCGGTAGTATTAATAATTGCAGGCTCGGGCCCTACCGACCGCGATGGCAATGGCCCCCTCGTTAGCACAAACACCTATAAACTATTGGCCTACGCTTTAGGCAAAGCAGGCATAGCATCGGTACGGTACGACAAACGTATGATAGGCCAAAGCGTAGGCACGCAAAAAGAGGCCGACCTGCGCTTCGAAGATTATTCAGACGATGCGGTAGGATTTATCAATATGCTGAGCAGCGACGACCGCTTTTCAAAAGTAATAGTGGCGGGCCACAGTGAAGGCTCGCTGATTGGTATGATAGCCTGCCACGATGAACCTGTTAAAGGCTTTATATCACTGGCAGGTGCGGGGGAGCCGGGCGAGAAAATATTAACCGAACAAATGAAATCGCAGCCCGGCTATGCATCCGAAGGGTTAAAAAAAGTATTGGACAGCCTTAAACGCGGCAAAATAAACCCAAATGTCGATCCATCGTTATACGGCCTGCTCAGGCCAAGTATACAAATGTACATAATGTCATGGTGCCGATATGATCCGACAGTAGAAATAAGAAAAGTGAAATGCCCCATACTAATTGTACAGGGCACAACTGATATGCAGGTAAGCGTTGATAACGCCCAAAAACTAAAAAGCGCCAAATCAAGCGCTACGCTGTTGCTAATAAGAGGCATGAGCCACATACTAAAAGATGGACCGGCCGACAGGGCAGCTAACCTGGCTACCTACAAAGACCCCAACCTACCGCTTAACACCGAAATGGTAACCGGGGTTATAGATTTTATTAATAAGTTGTAGAGTAGTTGATGGTTGACAATTCATAGTAGCTTCAAACATTTGGCGTTGAGCTATGAACCATTAACTAATATTAGACTATCCTTACCTGGTACTTGGTTAACAAGCCCGGTATGCCATCGGCCGAAAAAATGGCCCTTGTTATATTATTGAGTTCCGGATCGATGGTATAATTATACGAGGTTGAAAAATCTACCCCGCCAAGATCAGTTCGGTTAAACACAGTTCCTAAAAGCTCGCATTGATCGAAAGTACTACCGGTGAGTATGGCCATGCTAAAGGTGGTTTCTTTTAACGATGACCTGGTAAACTTTGTATTCAGCATCTTCTTGCTCATGAACGATGCATAATCCAGTATGCAGTTCTCAAACCTCACACTAAACAGCAAATTCTGGCATTCGCTAAAATTTACGCCTAATATCTTGCAGTTATAAAATTCAACGTTGTTTAAAAATGAATTTTGCAGGTGCAGCATACTTAAATTGCATCCGTCAAAAACACAATCCACAAATTTATTGCCCGTCAGATTACCGTTCGAAAAATCGCATTTTTTAAAGGTACAGCTTTGAAACTCGCGGCCTGCCGCCGCCTTTCCGGCATAGTCAAACCCTTCAAAAACTTTATCTTCATTAACTATAAATTCCATTACCGCCAATATTTAACCGTGGGCAAATATAGGTTTTCTTATTTCTTCCAGGCGTCAAGCAACCGGCGCATCGCTATAATTTCACCTGTGTGATATGAGGTGTGGTCGGCTATCTGGAAGGCTTCCAGCAAAATGGTTTGCCCGCTGCCTCCCGGTATCGGCTCGTACAAATTGCTATGCTCCAATATCCCGATAAACTCATCCAGGTCATTATTTATTTGTTCAATGGAATCATTCCACGCTTCGTCATCTTCAGGGGCTGTTTCCTTAGGCCAGTAATCATCGGGCCATTTTGGCGATTTATGATTAGGTTCCATACAAAAGCGTAGCATATCCCATTGGGCAATGCGTATATGCTCAACTAATTGCCAAATGCTGTAAGGCAGTTTATCAACTTTAACACCACGCAGGTTTGCAGGCAGATCTGCGAGCGCATCTTTTAAAGTTGCATGCGCGCCGCCGCCCATTAGCAGTTTTGTGATTTCCTTTATCAATATTTTATGAGTATCCATTTCCCGTTTCTTTTAAGCAACAAAAGTTACACTATTAAGTTGATGTATTTTGCAATAAATTGCCACGCGTTTGTAATTAGCCGATTATTTTCGGCTAAATGTTTTAAGTTTACTTATTCAAAATTTAATTTATCCATGGTAAATAAAATACTCCTATCTCTCCTTCTGTTAACCGCGTTTTTTACCGGGTGTAAAAAAGACGGCGGTGTTGCCCCTGAATCTGCACGGGACGATGCCGCTTTCACCGCCTATGAGCAACATTTTTTAGATGCCCTATGGAAACAAAACCCGGATTGGGCCACTGCCGAAGGCTATCATAAGTACGATAGTTTATTACTTGTACCAAGCAGTAAGAACCTTGATAAACAGTTAGATTTTGCCAAGGTGCAGCTCGATTCGCTTAATCGTTACGATATTACCCTGTTATCGCAATCGAATAAAATTGACTATTACTTAATGCAAAATGCCATGCAATACTCACAATGGAGCATTAAGCAATTAAAACAATACCAGTGGGACCCTACCTATTACAATTGCATAGGCACATTTGCCACTATATTAAATGAGCACTATGCACCGCTTAGCAACAGGCTGCGCAATTTCTACCAAAAAATGGCTTTTATCCCCGACTATTATAAAGAGGCCGAAAAACAGATAAAAAACCCGGTTGTTGAACTTACCAACCTGGCTATAGATCAGTATTCAGGGGGTGTTGCCGTTATTGAACAGGATTTTGGCGATTCATTAAAGAAAACCAATATCCCCGAAGCCGAACAAAAACAAATGCTCGACAGGGCCCACACCTCGGCCGAAGCAATAAAGGCGTTTGCGGCATGGTTAAAGGCGCTTAAAAACGACCATCCGCGTAGTTTTAGATTGGGTAAGGACCTGTATGAGGATAAATTTAAATACGAAATACAATCACAATACACCGCACAGCAAATATTTAATGCAGCAACCGAACGCAAAAAATATGTACATCGCGAAATGGCCAAACTCAGCCGCACTTTGTGGCCTAAATATTTTGGCAACCAACCTATGCCCACTGACAGCCTCGACCTTATTCGCCAGATGATCGATACCATATCAAGCCAGCATGTTTCGGCAGCTGATTTTCAAAATGCAATTGAAAAAGATATACCTAAGCTAACCGCATTTGTAACCCAAAAAGGGTTACTTACTTTGGACCCTTCGAAACCATTGGTGGTGCGTAAGGAACCTGCTTACATGGCGGGCGTTGCAGGCGCGTCAATGAGTTCGCCTGGGCCCTATGATAAAAGCGGTAACGCCTATTACAATGTAGGCAGCCTGGCAAATTACACCCCTGAAAAAGCTGAAAGCTACCTGCGCGAATACAATAATTATACGTTGCAGATCTTGAGTATACATGAAGCTATCCCCGGCCATTATGTGCAGTTAACTTATGCCAATCAATCGCCAAGCCTTATAAAATCAATATTTGGTAATAATGCCATGATTGAGGGCTGGGCCGTTTATGGCGAACAAATGATGCTGGACAACGGCTATGGTAATAATTCGCCTGAGATGAAACTGATGTGGTACAAATGGCACCTGCGCTCGGTGTGCAACACCATTCTGGATTATAGCGTACATGCCGGCGGCATGACACAAGAGCAAGCCATAAAGATGCTTACCCATGAAGCATTTCAACAACAAACTGAAGCTGAAAATAAGTGGAAGCGTGTAACCGTAAGCAGCGTACAGTTAGACTGCTATTTTACAGGCTACAAAGAGATAATGGACCTGCGCGAAGCCTGGAAAAAAGACCAGGGCGATAAATATACCCTAAAAGATTTTAACGAAAAATTCCTGAGTTATGGCAGTGCCCCTGTTAAATATATTAAGGAAGCCATGATGAGTAAACAAAAACCTACGACTGACAGTGGTAATTAAGGTGGCAGAATTGTAAAATAAAAAAAGGCGGCAATAAATTTGACGCCTTTTTCAGGATGAAAATTTATTTCTTCACTCATCCAATCACTAAATAATTATGCCCAGTGGCCTCTAACCCATATAAAACCACGACGTGGAGTGTCTCTCCAATGACCGGGGACCCATACTCTGTACCCGCGTGGCGGTAGTGCCCAATAACCTGCGCGGTATACATAACGGTTTCCTCGTACCCTCCAGCCTTCCGATACCCAAACATGGGCACGTGATGGCTGACGGGGCCTAACAACTACTACTGCACGCGGGACAACAGGACGGATCCTAACCTCAATTTGGGCATTGCTATTTGCTGCCGTAAACAACGATAGCGAAGCAGCTAAAAAAAGGACTTTGCTTAAGTTTTTCATTTTTAATAAGTATTTAATTTATACACCTTATGATAAATTAATTCATGAAAGGTTTAAGGATAAACATTTGTTTTGTTACAAGGTTTTAGTACTCAATACATTGTTTTACTTGCATTTTTTAATTCATAAAATGAACACAGAAATATATAACACTTATAAGCCCGGCACCGCTCAAAAAAAAAATAATTATTTAGCCTGTCATGATCTAACAATTACTACCACTGAACACTAATTTATTATCTTCGTTCTTATGTCATCTCAAGAAGCTAAAAATCAAATTCAAACCATAGCCGCCGAACTAAGGCAGCATAATTACAATTATTATGTGTTGGCCATGCCCACCATTTCGGATTATGATTTTGATAAAAAACTGGAACAGCTCATAACACTTGAAAAACAGTACCCTGAATTTGCCGAGCCTGATTCGCCATCGCAAAAAATTGGTGGGTTTATTACAAAGGAGTTCAAAACAGTAAAGCACAAATGGCCCATGCTATCATTGGGCAATACTTATAATGAACAGGAACTGCTTGATTTTGACCAACGCATACGCAAAGCCATTGGCGATAATTTTGAATACGTGTGTGAGCTGAAATTCGATGGCCTGTCCATGAGTCTCACTTATGAAAATGGTGAGCTTACCCGCGCCGTAACCCGTGGCGATGGCGTACAAGGCGATGAAGTAACCACCAATGTGCGTACCATACACAGCATACCTAAACGCCTTCGAGAAGGTAATTATCCCGACCACTTTGAAATACGCGGCGAAGTTTTTATGCACCTTAAAGCGTTTGAAAGGCTGAACGAAGAACGGATCGAAAATGATGAGCCACCCTATGCCAACCCGCGCAATTTTGCATCGGGTACCATAAAGCTACAGGACAGCAGCGAGGTGGCCAAACGCCCGCTTGATAGCTTTATGTACTTTTTATACACCGATAAACAATTGTTTAAAACCCAATGGGAAAGTTTGCATGAAGTAAAAGGCTGGGGGTTCCCGGTAAACGAGCATAGCAGGCTTTGTGCCGGTGTTAGCGAGGTACTAGAATTTATAAACGAATGGGACACCGGGCGACATAAGTTAAGTTATGATATTGATGGCATTGTTATAAAAGTAAACAACTATGCTCAGCAGCAGGAACTGGGCTTTACAGCTAAATCGCCGCGCTGGGCAATAGCCTATAAATTTAAAGCGGAACGTGTTGAAACGCAATTACTAAGTGTAAGCTACCAGGTAGGCCGTACCGGGGCTGTTACACCAGTTGCTAATTTAAAACCAGTTTTGCTGGCAGGCACAACTGTAAAACGCGCCACCCTGCATAACGCCGATGAAATTGAAGAGCGCCTTAAACTACATGACCATGATTGGGTGTATGTTGAAAAAGGTGGTGAGATAATCCCCAAAATAATTAGTGTAAATCTTGATAAACGTACATCGGCACAGGCCATAAAATATATTACCCATTGCCCCGTGTGCGGCACAAAACTGGAACGTAATGAGGGTGAGGCAGCCTGGTACTGTCCTAATGAGGAGGGCTGCGCCCCCCAGATAGTAGGTAAAATGCAGCATTTTATTGGCCGTAAGGCCATGAATATTGATGGGTTGGGTGATGAAACTATTGAAACATTGTATCAGAAAGGGTTTATAAGGCATATAAGCGATATTTACGATTTGCACTTACGTGCCGGTGAGTTAAAACAGTTGGGGCGTTTTGGCGAAAAATCCATCAATAACATGATTGATGGTATTGAAAAGTCAAAACAAATGCCCTTTGAAAAAGTACTGTTTGGCCTGGGCATACGTTACGTTGGCGAAACCGTAGCCAAAAAATTAGTAACACATTTTAAAACAATTGACAATCTTGCAGCTGCTACTTATGATGAACTGATAACTGCCGAAGAAATTGGCGAGCGCATAGCTAAAAGCATACAAGAGTATTTTGCCGATGCCAACCATGTACGCGAAATAGAAAAGCTAAAAACACAGGGCCTGCAATTTATAGCTGAGGAAAAAGAATTAAACCTGCAAAGCGATAAACTATCGGGTAAAAGCTTTATTATATCGGGTGTTTTTGAAAACTTTTCGCGCGATGAATTAAAGGACATAATTGAGCAAAATGGTGGGAAAATATTAAGTAGTATCTCGCCCAAACTAAACTACCTGGTGGCCGGGGAAAATATGGGGCCTGCAAAACTGGAAAAAGCAAACAAATTAAATATACCAATTATCAGTGATAGCGAATTGCTTGAAATGTTATCTATTTAATCTTTAAAATAATATTTTTTCTTCATATCGTCATATATCATTTTTTTATGTAGTTATATTTTTTGTATTGGCATAAAAATTGTGTATTATATTGTAATTTTCTTGATATATGTAAACATTTTGAAATTCACCATGTTATAGTTCCAAAGAATATTGTGTAATTTTGAAACATTAAAAAAAACTACTTATGGCTGATTACTACCAAATCCAACCTGCTATTTTTTGTGAACCTTGTAAAGACTGCGGAGCCCGGCCGGTTATCCAACAGGTTAAGGATAAATTTGTGGTTTTATGTCCGAATGATAAGGACCATTATAAGACCAAACCAGGTTTAGTTGATATAAAGGACTGGAACCTGAAGAATAAGAAGCAAATGCCTTTTGTTAATACCGCACCTGCTCAAAAAGCATCATAAAGAAACAGATACATAGAAAACGTTTTTTGAACAGGGAAAGTAAGTTACTTTCCCTGTTTTTGTTTACACACATTTTTTTATTTCACGCAAAGAGAAGATCATAATTCCCGGCTGATAAATTCGAACTATTTTATAGGCTGAAATCATAAAATCTTATCTTAGCGTCCTTTTAATTATCAAAGATGAACAAATTTTATGGGACAGGGGTAGCGATAGTAACTCCTTTTCAAACCGATGGGCAAGTTGATTATAACGGCCTTACAAACGTAATAAACCATTTAATTGACGGTGGCGTTGAATACTTGGTATCATTAGGTACAACTGGTGAGAGCGCTGTGCTGAGCCATGAAGAAAAAAAGAAGATTTGGGCGCATACAGCCGAAGTTACTGCCGGCCGCGTGAACTTAATTGCCGGTATTGGCGGCAATAATACTTACGAGGTTGTTGAGCAAATAAAAGGATTTGATATACCAGGGTACGATGCCATATTATCGGCCAGCCCCGCATACAATAAACCAACACAGGAAGGCATCTATCAACATTATAAAGCAATAGCCGAAAATTCGCCATTGCCTATAGTATTATACAATGTACCCAGCCGTACCGGCAGCAATATTAATGCTGAAACGACTGTAAGGCTGGCACATGATTTTAAAAATATAATCGGCATTAAGGAAGCATCTGGTAATTTTGACCAGTTTAACCAGATCATGCGCGATAAACCCGAAGATTTCCTGTTCATATCAGGCGATGACCCTGTTACATTGCCTATGATGGCACTGGGCGCAGTAGGCGTAATTTCGGTAATTGCCAATGCATTGCCACGCCAATTTTCTGACATGGTGCGCTTGTGCTTAAAAGGCGATTATAAAGCCGCTCAAAAACCTCATTTTGACCTTGTAGACTTTACCCGACTTATGTTTGTTGAAGGCAACCCTGCGGGCGTTAAATGCGCCATGAAGCATTTAGGAATTTGTGGCGATACGGTACGCCTACCGCTGGTGCCGGTAAGTGAAGCCACCGCAAATAAGATCATTAGCGAAACACAAAAGCTAACGCGATAGTAAAAAGGCCACAGAACAAAAAAAAGCCGCTCCAATTAAGCGGGGCACTGAAAAAGTCCAAATGGAAAAAAGGAGTAGAGATTAGTTTCTCTGCTCCATTTTTTGTATCTTAAAGTGTCGAAAGAAAGACACCAAAATGCTTGCCCAACAACAACAGATCCAATTCAGTGCGTTTTCAGGGCTATATGACCTGATCGTTCCCAAAGACAATCTTCTGCGTAAGATCAACGACCTGATAGATTTTACTTTTATTTATGATGAACTGGTCAGCAAATATTGCATGACTAATGGCAGGACAGCGGAAAGCCCTGTTCGGATGTTCAAATACCTGCTGCTGAAAACGATCTACACCGTTTCAGATGTCGATGTAGTGGAACGTTCGCAGTATGATATGTCTTTCAAATATTTCCTGGGGATGTCGCCGGAGGAAGGAGTTATTGATTCCAGTTCATTGACCAAGTTCAGAAAGCTGCGGCTAAAGGATAATGATCTTTTAAATCTGCTCATCAATAAAACGGTCGCTATAGCGATTGAAAAAGGCATCATCCGATCAAAATCCATCATTGTCGATGCCACACATTCTCTGTCGAGGTCAAACCCTTATTCAGCATTGGAAGTATTGCGGGAGCGCTCAAAACTGCTCCGCAAAGCGGTATACGCTATAGATGAAGATATGAAAGCGGTCATGCCGGAAAAGAATAACACAGACGAGTTGGAAAAGGAACTGGCGTATTGCCGCGCCTTGGAAAAATGTATTGAAGCCGACCAGCCGTTATGCCAGATCCCTGCGGTAAAAGAGAAGCTGAACTTATTGAAGGAAACGGTAGCAGATACACAGGAGCACTATACACTATCCAAAGACAGGGATGCCAGGACAGGCCATAAATCGGCCGATAGCTCATTCTTTGGTTACAAGACACATTTGGCGATGACGGAGGAACGCATCGTTACCGCCGCAGTGATCACCTCGGGTGAAAAAGGTGATGGGCCTGAACTCCACAAACTGTTGGAGATCAGTCAGCAAAATGGCATTGAAGTAGAGGCCATCATCGGCGATTCGGCTTATTCAGGGAAAGAGAACCTTGCATTAATGAATGGGCAAGGCATTAAGGCCGTGGCTAAACTGAACCCTGCCATAACCCAGGGGGGTAGAAAAGAAGAAGACAGGTTCGATTTCAACAAAGACGCGGATATGTTCGTTTGCCCGGCAGGGCACCTGGCTATCCGAAAGGCCCGGCAGGGAAAGAAGAACAGAGGGAAAAACCAGGCAAACACTTATTACTTCGATGTCGAAAAATGCAAAGTATGCCCATTACGGGACGGTTGCTACAAGTCAGGGGCAAAGACCAAAACTTATTCTGTCACTATCAAATCGGCTACGCACCTGCAGCAAATGGCTTTTCAGGAAACGACAGAATATAAAGAAAGCATCAAACACAGGTATAAGATCGAAGCGAAGAACAGTGAACTCAAAAACGTTCATGGCTATGATCGGGCGATAGCCTATGGCATCGAAAATATGCAGATGCAGGGCGCATTGGCTATCTTTACTGTAAATCTGAAAAGGATCATCAAACTGATGAGCTAAGTTCCCCGAAAATAACGCCAGGCTGTTCATCAGATCGCCAATATAGCTATATCGGACACAAGAAATCACTCCAGCAAATATTGACCCAAAAGAAAAAGCGACCAAGTAAAAGTTGCCTTTTTCCTGATCGCTTTAATAATCCAGCATTTTTGAGTTGCTTTTTCAGTGCCCTCCAATTAAGGGGTGGCTTTTTCAGTTAATAGTGTAAAAATTCTTTTTTCCAGGCTCTTTTATTTTTTGTTCTTAGATTCCTGTACTTCCAGCCTGATAGATTGAGCTAAATTCTTTAGGTCTTGCATACCTTTACGAACACGGGTCCCGGCGGCGCTGTTCCCCTTGTTGTAAAACTTATCTGCATCAGCTTCAAGGGATGCGACAAGATTTTTTACTTCAGTAAATTTTTTCATTTGAGATACTCCTTTTAAAATAATGAGGTTTATTGTTTAACTAAAGCTAATCTAAAATCTTTTTGGCTAAAAAAAAACTTTTAAATAAAAAATATATTGCCTTTAAATAGGTTTTTTTTCACATTATCAGGCAAATACATATATTAATCACATATTAAATATTATAAAATTCTATATAATATATCAAACATAATCAAATCGCAATCTGCAAGTTTAAATAGTTTCGTATAAACTATTTAATTATTAAATAAATAATATATTAAATATTAATACGGTTTAATAAACTGATTTAGCGATATTATTTTAACACTAAATACATATTATAAATAAACCTAAGATAGTAACTCCGGGTAATTTTGATGCACTTTTATAACCAGTTCGCCAAACAGTGTATTAGCCCAGGCAAACCATTTACGGGTAAAATCAGCAGCATTATCTTTATTAAATGATTCGTGCATAAAACCTGTGCCGGCATGCGTAGTTTTAAGCCATTTAAGACATTTGGCTATCTCAGCTTTATCTGTTGATGTTATAGCGCGAATAATAATACTCATGGGCCATATAAAATTCAGTCCCACATGCGGTCCGCCTATGCCTTCGGCGGCTTTCCCTTTAAAAAAGTAAGGATTAGCATCGCTTAAAACCATACGGCGGGTATTCTGATATATAACATCATGCTCTGAAATTGCACCAAGATATGGCATTGCCAGCAGGCTGGGCACATTGGCATCATCCATAAATAACTGGTTGCCAAATCCGTCAACCTCATAAGCTAATACCCTGCCATATACCGGATGCTGGGCTATGGCATATTTTTGGAGAGCATCATGTACCTCGGTTGCCAAATCCCCGCAGGTATCAGCTGTTATTTTATCATTGCCAATAACATGATACATTTCAGCCAGTTGTTTGAGGCTTGCTACCGCGAAATAATTTGAAGGCACCAGGAAAGGGTAAATAGTAGCATCATCCGACGGCCTGAACACTGAGCATATTAAGCCCACGGGCCTAACTGGGTTACCGTAACCACCAAGCGGTGCTGTATCGGTTGAAACTTCAGTCTTCCGCTGGAAATGATAAGGCCCCAAGCCTTCTTTGCGTTGCTGTTCTTTAAAAGTTTGGATAATACGCTTGCCTGCCTTTTGCCATTCCTCGTTAAAAAAACTACTGTCGCCGCTGATTTTCCAGTAGTGGTAAGCCAATCTTACAGGATAACACAATGAATCCACCTCGAACTTACGTTCGTGCAATTCGGGTTTCATGGTGGTATTGTCGCTGTCCCATTCGCTACCGGTCGGGCCAAAGTTAAACGCGTTGGCATACGGGTCGATATTTACATATTTAGCCTGGCGGTTAATTACACCATGTATTAGCTTCTTAAGTTTCGCATCCTTGGTTATCAGCGGCAAATACGGCCAAACCTGTGCCGATGAATCGCGCATCCACATGGCGTTTATATCGCCGGTAATAACAAAAGTATCAGGCCTGCCATTCTCTTCGCGGTAGTTAACTGTTGTATCCAGTGTATTGGGATAACAGTTCTCAAATAGCCAGGCTAGTTCAGGGTCTTTAATGGTAGCTTTTATAGCGCGTATTTTTTCTTCAACTGCAACACTTGTAAACTTGCGCTCGCTTAATTTGGGGCGGTTACTTTCGAACTTAGGCATGTTACCGGTAAATAATGCGGGTTTTAAGCCCATGCTTATACCTGCTGTGGTTATGCCGTTTATTTTTATAAAATTTCTTCGTGAGATCATAGGTCTTTAATTGATTAGCCATAAAATAAAAAAGCCTTCCGGAAATATCCGGAAGGCTAATGTATAATTTATATTTTTCTTTAAACAGCAGGCGCCTTAACTTTTTTGTAATGACCCGCTTTTAATTTTGCCGCCATTTCGCTGTAAGCATCCAAAGTAAGCTGTACATCTTCTAAGCTGTGCATGGCGGTAGGTATCAACCTTAATAAAATAATGCCCCGGGGTATAACAGGGTATATTACTATTGAGCAAAAAATGCCATAATTTTCGCGCAGGTCGCGGGTGAGGGCGGTGGCTTCATACAGGTCGCCTTTTAAAATTACAGGTGTTACAACCGAATTTGTCCCCCCTATATCAAACCCGCGTTCTATCAAGCCTTTTTGCAGGGTTTTGGCTATTAACCATAACTTCTCACGTAATTCAGGGCTCGATTTAAGCAGTTCAAAGCGTTTTTTAAGGCCGATAACCATTGGCATAGGCAAAGCCTTAGCGAATGTTTGTGAACGCATATTATAGCGCAGGTAGTCGATTATATCACGGTCTGCGGCAACAAAACCGCCAATGCCCGCCATTGATTTAGCGAAGGTGCCAAAATACACATCCACCTCGTCAATAACACCCTGCTCTTCGTGTGTACCGGCCCCGGTTTTGCCCATAGTGCCAAAGCCGTGCGCGTCATCAACCAGTAAGCGGAAATTAAATTTCTTTTTCAGCGCGGCTATTTCCTTAAGCTTCCCCTGCGCGCCCGACATGCCGAATACACCTTCGGTTATGAGCAATATACCGCCGCCGGTTTGTTCGGTTAATTTGGTGGCACGCTCCAGTTGCTTTTCGCAGCTTTCAATATCATTGTGCTGGTAAACAAAGCGTTTGCCCATGTGCAAACGTACGCCATCAATGATACAAGCGTGTGATTCAGCGTCGTAAACAACAACATCATTACGGTCAACCAGCGCGTCAATTATCGATACCATGCCCTGGTAGCCATAGTTCAGCAAATAAGCGGCTTCTTTGCCAACAAATTCGGCCAGGCCGTTCTCCAGTTCTTCGTGGTGTTTTGAATTGCCCGACATCATTCTGGCGCCCATCGGGTATGCCATGCCGAACTCGGCAGCGGCCTGTGCGTCGGCGTCCCTGGCCTCCGGGTGATTGGCGAGCCCGAGGTAATTGTTAAGGCTCCAAACCAGGTGTTCTTTGCCGTTAAACATCATGCGCGGGCCTATTTCGCCCTCTAATTTAGGATATGAGAAATAGCCATGTGACCATTTTTGATGCTGCCCTATCGGCCCCCCTACACTCTTTTTTATCTTGTCAAATAAATCCAATACCGTAAACTTTATAAAGTACAATTTGTGCAAATATAGCCGTTTTAAGGCCTTTTAACAACCCGTAAAATGTAAAAAAGCCTTTGCACACGTATGGTACAAAGGCTTTTCACAATATTTAAAGGCTATTAGTCAACATTATCGTGCAGGAAAGAGTTGTTGTTCCTTATTTCCACTTTACCATCGCTATCAGGCAATAATGAGAAACGCGATACCTGGCTTTCATCTGATGCAGGCGGTTCCTGTAAAGCTATTTCCTTGCGTTTGTAGGCGGGCACGTTCTCCATTTCCTGTATATTACCGTTGCGCAGTTTCATGCTCAGGTCCTTCAGGCGCATAATGCGCTCGCGCGACTGGCGCAACTGCTCTTCCATGCTTTCCTGCGTTTTATTGTCATCAGCGCCAACAATTGGTTCCGGCTCGGGTTCAGGTTCAGGCTGTTGTTCTTCCATAGCAGGCTCAAAGCTTATCGATTCGACTATTTTGAATGAGAACTCTTCACCATCATTGGCTGCGGTTTCAGCAGCATGCTCTTCTTCCTCCAGGCTAAACCTAACGGTACCGGGATCTTCATTTTTATTACCGAACAGGTCGAATAAACCAGTTTGCTTTGGTTCATCCTTTACCGGCGCGCCTTTTAAATAAGGTTCAGCCGATACAACCGGTGCTTCCTTAACCTGGTTTATAAACTCGTTCACCTGTTTTACCAGCGGTGTATTTTCAGGCACCAGCATCGATACTATCTTCTTGCTGCTATTTTCTTTCTCGCGTTCGTCCTTGGTTTGGAAACCTGTGGCTATAATAGTTACTGATATTTTATCACCCAGATTTTCATCAATACAGTTACCCCATATCAAATCAGCAGCGAGGCCTGCTTCTTCCTGTATGTAGTCGGTGATGATGCTCACTTCGTCCATGGTCACTTCCTTATCGCCTGAACTGATATTTAATAGGATATATCTTGCGCCCTCAATCTCATTATCTTTTAATAATGGTGATGATAAAGCCCCTTCAACAGCTTTTAAAGCGCGGTTCTCGCCTTCGGCTGATGAACTACCCATGATGGATACGCCGCTGTCCTTCATTACAGTGCGCACATCCTTAAAGTCAACATTTATATAGCCGGGCAGTGTGATTATTTCGGCAATACCTTTGGCGGCTGTTGTTAAAATATTATCAGCTTGCGCGAATGCCGAGCCCAGCGTTAAGTTGCCGAATATCTGGCGCAGCCTGTCATTCGAGATCACAAGGAATGAATCCACATATTTTTTCAGCTCTTCCATCCCTTCTTCGGCCTGCATCTTACGGCGCTTGCCTTCAAATGAGAATGGGGTAGTGATAATACCTACAGTTAATATATCCAACTCACGGGCTGCTTTGGCAATAATAGGGCTTGCACCGGTACCGGTACCACCGCCCATACCTGCTGTTATAAACAGCATTTTGGTATTTACGCCAAGCATTTCTTTTATATCGTCAATATTCTCAATAGCCGAGTTTTTGCCCACTTCGGGTATCGAGCCAGCGCCCATACCTTCGGTTAAACTGGCGCCTAACTGCACCTTGTTAGGTATAGGGCTAAGCTCCAAAGCCTGTGCATCGGTGTTGCAAATAATAAAATCGACACCCGTGATGCCCTGCTTATACATATGATTTACAGCGTTGCCGCCGCCGCCGCCAACACCAATTACCTTGATGATAGACGACTTTTCTTTTAACATCTCAAACTTCATAATCCTTAATATCAGCTATATGCGTTTTGATGAATATTTAGATTTCACTAATGTAATATTAACTCTTTTTCAACAGGCTTTTTCCACATTTGTCAATATGTGGAAAAATCGCCCGATGTGAATAATTATTAACTCACCCTGTCATCGCTATGCTCGACATCCCTCTCTTCGCTTTGCGCAAAGAGGGAATAAGGTGAACCATTTATTACTTTAAAAAGTCCTCATCTTTAATATCATCCTTAATAAATTTTTTGCTTCCCTCTAATATTTTGGCGAACAAACCACCCTTGCGTTCTTCTGCAAATTTGGTTTTATCCACCTTCTTTTTATCCTCAACTTCGTGTGGAACAGCATTGTATTCCATTTTCTGGATACCCTTTATCAACAGGCCGATGCCGGTAGCAAACATCGGGCTTTGCAGTTCCTCATAAATGTTTTTTGGCAGCACCTCATTTTTAGCCAAATGTTCATTAGGGTATCCTACACGGCAATCCAAACCGGTAACATATTCAACTAACTGTGTCAGGTGTTTTAACTGAGCGCCGCCGCCGGTGATCACTATACCGCCTATCAGTTTCTTTTCGTAGCCGGAAGATTTTATTTCATAATACACATGCTCAACAATCTCCTCCATACGCGCCTGGATAACAAAAGCCAGGTTTTTAACTGATATTTCTTTTGGTTCGCGGCCCCGCAAGCCGGGAACGCACACTATCTCGTTCTCTTTATTCTCTTCAGCCAAAGCCGAACCGAACCTTATTTTCAATTGCTCGGCTATGTTGCGCATTACCGAGCAGCCCTCGCGGATGTCTTCGGTGATACTGTTACCGCCAAAAGGTATCACAGCGGTATGCCTGATGATACCTTCGTGGAATATCGCCACATCGGTTGTACCGCCGCCCACATCAACCAAAACAACACCGGCTTCTTTTTCTTCATCGCTTAAAACCGACTCCGATGATGCCAATGGCTCCAGTATCAGCTCCTGGCTTTCCAGGTTGGCCTTGTTCACACACTTCACGATATTTTTTATAGCCGTAACCTGGCCCGAAATAATATGGAAGTTCGCTTCCAGCCTTACCCCTGCCATACCGATAGGGTCTTTTACCCCAGGTTCGCTATCTACAGTAAATTCCTGCGGCAGCACGTGGATGATCTCCTCTCCCGGCGGCATTACCAGGTTGTACATATCTTCGATCAGTTTATCAATATCCTTACGGCCTATCTCGGTGTTCAGGTCGCGGCGGGTAATGAGGCCGCGGTGCTGCAGGCTTTTGATGTGCTGCCCGGCGATACCAACGTTTACCACGCGTATCTCCACGTTCGACTGCGTGCCCGCTACATCGACCGCCTGTATAATACCCTGTACGGTTTTGTCGATATTCGACACCATACCGCGTGTTACACCTGCCGATTCCGCTTTACCTATACCTAACACTTCGATCTTCCCGTTTTTGCTGCGGCGGCCAACAATGGCGCAGATCTTTGTAGTTCCGATGTCCAATCCTACCACGATTGGCGAACTCTTTTCCTGGGTTAAAACTTTGTCCATATTAATACTTAATTTGAGATGTGTCTTTATTTGTTTTTGCAGAATCTTCCTTTATGGCGCTTAAGGTAAGGCTATCCCTTTTTGCTGCCATTTTTAACGAATCCTGCCTGGTGAATTGGTTTTTTACACCTATCACCTGGTTAGCATATTTTATATTTATTGCCTTATAAGTGCCCCAACCGGCTTGCGGCAATGCTTTTTTGTAAAACAACAGCAGGTTAGCAAATTTCGCGTCCAGCGAATCGGCATTGCCCAGCAATATGCGCTGGCTGCCTACGCGGGGAATCAGCTCAATTTCGTGCTGCTGCGTTACATATATCTGCGCTATCTGCGCCGCCCAAAGCGAATCCCTGCGGATAAAGTCGGCCGTTTTATAAACTTCTTGTGCCAGTTCTGTATGCAGACTGTCCACCTTACCACCGAAAGGTTCATCAATAAACCCGTTTGCCGCCAGTACCCTTGCGGTAAAATTGTTCGACAGCGGTATTTTCAAACCGTTTTGGTCGACATAAAAGTCCTGGTCGAACTGGTTCATGATGCGCAATATGGGCTGGCGCTGGCTTATTTCGACCATTACTACGTCGCTCATATCAATGTATACCTTAGCCGATTCAATGAACGGATTGGCCTTTAACCTCATCTCCAGTTGCTGTATGTTGATGTTCTCTATCGGCCTGCCTATCAAAGCATGGCTTTTAACTTTTAAAATATTATCTACTTCCTGCCTGTCGATAAAATACTGGCTGCCGGGTATATATACCTTTACATCGCGGCATAGCACCTCCGACTTCTTCACCTCAATGAAACTCATGAGCGCCACAACGCCGCCAATGCTGATGAGCCAGCAAAAGCCGATGAAAATGGGCATCCAAATGCGTTTCTTAAACATGCGTTAACGCGTTTTTTAAAGGTTCAACCAAAGTATCAATATCGCCTGCGCCTACGGTTAACAGCAGCGCGGGTTTTTCATTTCTTATTATTTCAACAGCCTCCTGCTTTGCGGCAAGGCGCTTATTTTTTAACTGCATTTTGCCCAGTATCATTTCGCTGGTTACGCCTTCAATGGGCAGTTCGCGGGCGGGATATATATCGAGCATGATCAGTTCATCCGTCATGTCGAGCACTTCGGCAAAGCCATCGGCGAAATCGCGTGTGCGGGTGTATAAATGCGGCTGGAATATGGTTACAAGTTTCCTGCCGGGATATAATTTTTTTACTGAATTAATAGCCGCGCGCAATTCCTCAGGATGATGCGCATAGTCATCAATGTAAATATGCTCATCGGTTTTCACTATATACTCAAACCTGCGGTGCACACCTCTGAACGATGCCAGCGCATTGCGTATATCTCCTGCCGAAACACCTAAGCGTAATGCAGCCTCAATGGCAGCAGTTGCATTCTCTACGTTATGAAAACCGGGGATGCCTAATTGTATGTCCCTTATATCGGTATCGCTATTCCTGAAATCGAAATAAAAGCTGCCGTCGGTAATGCGGATATTCAGGGCAATGGCATCGGCGGAGTCTTTAATACTGTAGGTATAACCGGTATCCAATGCCAGGCCTTGCTTGTGTATTAACACACCGCCTTCTTTTATTTGCGATGCAAACATTTTAAACGATTCGGTCAAATGCGAATGGTCGCCGTAAATATCCAGGTGGTCGGCATCCATTGAAGTGATAACTGCTATATCGGGGTATAAAGTAAGGAACGACCTATCGTACTCATCGGCTTCAACCACCACAATATTGGTTTTACCATACAATACATTGGTATGATAATTTGAAGCGATGCCGCCTAAAAATGCCGAACAATCCACACCCGAATCCTTTAATATATGGGCAACCATAGTTGATGTGGTGGTTTTACCATGTGTACCGGCGATGGCAATGGTATACATCCCCCTGCTGATCAGCCCCAAAACTTGCGAACGTTTAAACAACTCAAAACCACGGCCCTGGAAAAAATTAAGAATGGCCGAATCCTTTGGAATAGCAGGTGTAAATATGATGAGCGTACCCACATCCGGCTGACGGAAACTCATGGGTATCCACTCCTCGTTATCATCAAAAATTACCTGTATGCCTTCGTTATGAAGATCGCTGGTAAGGTCGGTTGATGTTTTATCGTACCCGCAAACAATACAGCCCAAATGATGGAAATAGCGCGCCAGGCCGCTCATGCCTATGCCGCCTATGCCTATCAAATAAACGCGTTTTATATCGTGCAGTTCCATTTCTTTTTTTCTTAAAAAACCCTCCCCCGCTTATGCGGGGTTGGGTTAAGATTAAGCATTAATTGTTATTTTCATAACTTCTTTTGCAATCACTTCATCGGCATCGGGCAAGGCCAGTTTGCCAATGTTGTTGCTTAATGTTTTTTGTTTGTCCTTATCATTTAAAAGCTCAAGTGCCTTATCTATCAATTTTGTTTCGGCATCCCTGTCGGGGATAAAGATCGCCGCGTCATCATGCAGCAATGCCAGTGCGTTTTTTGTTTGATGGTCTTCGGCCACGTTTGGCGAGGGCACCAGTATTACAGGCTTCTTCACTACACACAATTCAGCAATAGTACCTGCGCCTGCCCTTGATATAATTACATCGGCAGCCGCATAAGCCAGGTCCATCCTATTTACAAATTCCATTATGCGGATGTTAGGGTTATAATTCTCGCCCAACTTTTCAACAATGCTTTTGTAATAAAATTTGCCTGTTTGCCATATCAGCTGCACATCGGCAGCAATCATCTTATCCAGCCCGGCCATTACGCTGTTGTTTAAAGTACGCGCACCTAAGCTACCACCTATCACCAGTATGGTTTTTTTATCAGGTGATAACTTCAACGCTTCCGAAGCTTGTATGTGTTTCCCTGTAATGTCAACCGATTCCCTGCGTATGGGATTACCGGTTTTTATAATTTTTGACGCCGGAAAAAACTGGCCCATGTTATCATAAGCCACGCATATTTTAGCGGCCTTTTTGCCCAGCCACTTATTGGTGATACCGGCGTATGAATTCTGTTCCTGTATTATATATGGTATCCCTTTTATAGATGCCGCATACAATAACGGTCCCGAAGCATAGCCCCCAACACCAACCGCCGCATCGGGCTTAAAGTCTTTTATTATCTTCACCGATTTCCGCACACTGCTCAACAGTTTTATGGGGAACTGCAGGTTTTTCATTATCGAGCCCCGCTGTATCCCCTGAATATCCAGTCCTATGATTTTATATCCTGCGGCGGGTACTTTTTCCATTTCCATACGGCCGTTGGCGCCTACAAATAATATCTCGGTAGATGGATCAAGTTTTTTCAAAGCATTGGCAATAGCAATTGCCGGGAAGATATGCCCCCCTGTACCGCCGCCGCTAATAATGATGCGCCGCCCCCCAGCCCCCTGAAGGGAGAGTTTTTGATTGGTAGTATCGGTGCTTTGTCTGCTCATTAATTTATCTAATTTTCCTTCTCCTATATCGCCAGTTGGTTGCCTCTTGCTCCCCCCTCAGAGGGTTGGGGAGCCACAACTTCTTTTATTTCACCCACTACTACTTTCCGGTCGTCATTGTCGCGGCTAACCGAAAGAATGATGCCGAACGCTATACTTGTAAATAATATCGACGTACCGCCCATACTTACAAATGGCAGCGGCACACCTGTTACCGGCCCTAAGCCTACTGCTACGGCCATATTGGCAAATGCTTGTATGGTTAAGCTAAAGCTCAATCCTGCCGCCAGTAACGTACCGAATGCTTTTGGCGCTTTGGTAGCTATTTTTATGCACCTGTATAACAGGAACAAATAAATACTTATTAATAAAATGCCGCCTATCAACCCGTATTCTTCCACTATTATGGCGTATATCTCGTCTGAATAAGCCTCAGGTAAAAAATTACTTTCGGTGCTGTTGCCCATGCCTTTGCCTATGATACCGCCGGTAGCTATGGCTATTTTGGCATGATCGGCCTGGTATGATTTATCAGGATCAACTTTTTCAGGGTGCAGGAACGTGTTAATACGAGCCATGTAAGTATGCCTGCGAGGGCCAAGCATTACTACCGCACCTAACAAAAGCACTCCTGCCAAACAGGTAACGGCAATTTGCTTTATGCTGATGCGGCCCATTATGAGCAATAAAATACTAACGCCGAAAAGCATTAGCGCAGTTGATAAATTGGCCCAGGCTATCAGTATGAACACCATACACACCGCGCCCATTATAGGCACGAATGATTGTTTAACGTTTTTTATATTCTCCTGCTTACGCGATAATGTTCGCGCCAAATAGGTAATGAGCGCGAGTTTTGCTAAGTCGGAGGTTTGGAAGCTGAGTCCTGTGCCCGGTATTGCTATCCAGCGGCTGGCCTCGTTTACGTGGCTACCGAATACAAGGGTATACATCAGTAACGGGATGGTGATATACATCAGCAATTTGGATATACCTGCGTAGTACCTGTAATCCAAACGGTGACAGATGTACATGAGCGCCAAACCGGCAATCATCATGGCCAGGTGCTTCATCAGAATAGATTCCGTCCCTACACCTTTTTTATAGGCAAGCGAACCTATGGCGCTATAAACCGCCAGTAATGATATAACAGATAGTAATATCACTATCAGCCATATCCAGCGGTCGCCTTTTGTGTTGTTGAGTAATCTATTCATAAGCCCCCTCTAAATCTCCCCCGGTAAGGGAGACTTTTTAATTTTATATTTAGTTATTGTTCTTCATATTTTTTCAAAGCCCTCCCTACCGGGGAGGGTTGGGTGGGCTTACAATTCCTTCACCGCCTGTTTAAACTGCCTTCCCCTATCCTCATAATTTTTAAACAGATCGAAACTGGCGCAAGCCGGTGATAATAAAACCGTATCGCCTTTGGTAGCTAAATGATATGCAGCCTGCACCGCCTCTTGTGCCGACAGCGTATCAACTATTATATCAGTATCCTTATTAAAAGCCTCGTGAATACGGGTATTGTCCTTACCAAGGCAAACTATAGCTTTTACTTTTTGCTTCACCAGGTCTTCCAACATGCTGTAATCATTGCCTTTGTCAACGCCGCCCATTATCAGCACCACATCGCTGGTCATGCTTTCCAGCGCATACCAGGTTGAATTGACGTTGGTGGCCTTCGAATCATTGATGAAACTGATGCCGGATATTTTCCCAACCGACTCCAGCCTGTGTTCAATGTTTTTGAAATTACCCATGCTCTCCCTTAGGGTTTCGTTGCGTAATTCGAGCACTTTGGCTACAATACCTGAGGCCATAGAATTGTAGATGTTGTGCTTGCCTTGCAGGGCCAGTTCGTTGATTGACATTTTAAAGTGGGGTTGGTTTATGTTTATAATTATATTGTCTTTATCGAGATATGCTCCCGTTTCGATCTTTTTTTCTATCGAAAATGGCAGCATCCGCGCTGTAAAATCGCGCGTTTCCATTCCCTTTATGGTTTCTGCATCATCGGCACAATAAATAAAATGGTCGGCCGCTGTTTGGTTTTGGGTGATGCGGAACTTTGATGCTACATAGTTTTCCATTTTGTACTCGTAGCGGTCAAGGTGATCGGGCGTAATGTTCAACAGAATACCTATATCAGCCTTGAACTGGTACATATCGTCCAGCATAAAGCTGCTCAGTTCCAATACATAATAGTCGAACTTTTCAGTAGCCACCTGGTAGGCAAAGCTCTTGCCTATGTTACCCGCCAGGCCAACATTCAAACCGGCATTTTTCAGGATATGATAAGTTAAACTGGTGGTGGTAGTTTTACCATTTGAACCGGTTATCCCTACTATCTTAGCATCAGTATATCTACCTGCAAATTCTATCTCCGAAATAACCGGGATCTCCTGCGACCTTATTTTTTTTACTATTGGCGCTTTTTCGGGGATGCCGGGGCTTTTTATCACTTCAATAGCTTTCAGTATTTCGGCTTCGGTATGTTGTTTCTCCTCGAAAGGGATTTTCCAGTCCAACAGCTGTTTCTTATAATTATCAGCTATCGCCCCAAAATCAGAAACAAAAACATCATAGCCCTGCTGCTGTGCAAGGTATGCTGCACCCACACCGCTTTCGCCTGCGCCGAGGATGGCAATACGCCTTCCAGCTCCCGGAAGGGGGAGCTTCTTATTAGCAGTATTTTTAGTTTTTTGTTCCATCTTAATTTTCATGTTCCCCTTTAGGGGGGGTCAGGGGGGCGAAACTATCTTAGTTTTAGTGTTATTATAGTTAATATGGCCAGCAATATGCAAATGATCCAAAACCGTGTTACGATCTTTGCTTCATGAAAGCCCTTTTTCTGATAATGGTGATGTAATGGTGCCATTAGAAATATCCTGCGTCCCTCTCCATATCTTTTTTTGGTGAACTTGAACCATGATACCTGAATTATAACTGACAGGTTCTCGATCAAAAACACGCCGCATAACAGGGGTACCAGTAATTCCTTGCGTATCATAATAGCGAACACCGCTATAATACCGCCAATGGCCAAACTACCGGTATCGCCCATAAAAACTTGCGCAGGGTAGGAATTATACCAAAGGAAACCAACACAAGCACCTACGAAAGCGCCGGCAAAAATCACCAGCTCGCCCGAATTGGGGATGTACATGATGTTGAGGTAATCGGCTATAAATGTATTACTCGACACGTAAGCCAGGATAGCAAGTGTAATACCTATAATGGCTGAGGTACCTGTCGCCAGGCCATCTATACCATCGGTTATATTGGCCCCGTTAGATACGGCTGTAATGATAACGATAACAAACACCAGGAATACGATCAATGCATAATGGTCGTCGCCACCCATAAATTTCAACACCTTAGCATAGTCAAATTCATTATTTTTATAAAAAGGTATAGTGGTTTTGGTGGATTTAATATCCTGTGTATAAACCTGTGTTTTGCCTTTCATGTGGAAGGCTACAGGCGCATCTACAGTAACAGGCAGCTTTACTTCCTGGCGTATGATGATATCGCTGTTGAAATACATCGTCCACCCAATAAACAGCGCTAAGCCTACCTGCCCGGTAATCTTGAATTTGCCGGCCAATCCTTCTTTGTTCTTCTTAAATACTTTAATGTAATCATCCAAAAATCCGATAGCACCTAACCAAACTGTTGTTACCAGCATCATGATAATGTAGATATTATCCAGCTTAGCAAATAATAATGTTGGCACCAGTATACCCAGGATAATAATTAAGCCACCCATAGTTGGCGTACCCGCTTTTTGCATCTGGCCCTCTAAACCCAAATTTCGTACTGTTTCACCAACCTGTTTAAAACGCAAATAATCTATCAGCCTGCGGCCATAAACCGTAGTAATAAGCAGTGAAACAATTACCGCCATAGCCGTACGGAAGGTGATGTACTGGAATACACCACCACCAGGTATGATGAAATTTTTATTTAAATAGCTAAATAAATAATATAGCATTCTTCAGGTTTTATAGTTCCATTAACTTAAACTGGTTTACTAACTCTTCCATATCGTCAAAATGGTTCTTTACGCCATTTATGTCCTGGTATTTCTCATGGCCCTTGCCTGCCAGTAATATGATATCGCCGGGGCGTGCTAAATGACAAGCGGTTTTTATCGCTTCCCTTCTATCCACAATGCTTAACGTATACCTTTTAAATGCGGCATCAACGCCTTCCTCCATATCTTTTATTATCTGGGCAGGGTCTTCTTTACGGGGGTTATCCGAGGTAAGTATCACTTTATCGCTCCATTCACAGGCTACTTTTGCCATAATGGGGCGCTTGGCTTTATCCCTGTCGCCACCGCAGCCGATAACGGTTATTACCTTTTCGTTACCTTTGCGTATATCATGAATAGTACTTAACACATTCTGCACCGCATCGGGTGTATGCGCATAATCAACTATGCCTATAATTTTGTTCGATGCTACGATATATTCAAACCTGCCCTCAGCACCTTTTAGTTTGCTTAAAATGGTTAATACCTTGGCCCTGTCCTGCTCCAATAGCATCGCTGCAGCATAAACAGCCAGTAAATTGTAAGCGTTAAATGTGCCTACCATTTTAAACCAAACATCTTCATTATCTATCTGCAATAACAAGCCACCAAACTGGTTTTCCAGTATACGAGCCTTGTAATCGGCCATATTTTTCAGGCCGTAGGTTTTTTTGTGGGCCGATGTGTTTTGCAGCATAACGTTACCATTCTTATCATCGATATTGGTTAACGCGAAGGCATCTTTCGGCAAACCATCAAAGAATGTCTTCTTAGCTTTTAGGTATTCGGCAAAGGTTTTATGATAATCTAAATGGTCGTGAGTTAAATTGCTGAATATACCCCCAGCGAATGTTAACCCCGCGATACGGTGCTGTGCAACAGCGTGCGAGCTTACTTCCATAAAGCAATAATCGCAACCTTTGGCTACCATTTCATCAAGCAGCTTGTTCAACTCAACAGGGTCGGGAGTGGTGTGGGTTGATAGTATCACCTGACCGTTCACCTGGTTCTCAACTGTTGATAATAAGCCGCATTTATACCCCAGGTCGCGGAATAACTGGTAGAGCAGTGTAGCAATGGTAGTTTTACCATTAGTGCCGGTTACGCCCACCAGCTTTAGTTTAGCCGAGGGCTTATCATAAAAATTAGCGCTTACAATCCCTAAAGCAATAGCCGAATTAGCGACCATAAAAAAATCAACCTCAGCGGCTGTATGTGCAGGCAGGTCTTCACAAATTACTGCTACTGCGCCATCTTTAATTGCCTTATCAATATAATCGTGCCCATCAGCAACAGTCCCCTTAACGGCAACAAATAACGAACCTGGCACAACCTTGCGCGAATCAAATACAACGGCGCTTATTTCCGTATCGGCACTACCCTGTAATTCGGTGAATGCAAGCCCCTCTAATATGTCGCTCAAATACTTCATTGCAATTCAATTGTTATTTTTGATCCTTTAGGTATCAGGCTGCCACCTGTTACAGATTGTTCAGTTACCGCGCCACTGCCCCTTACCGTCACTTTATACCCTGCATTGCCCAAAGCATATAGCGCATCGCTCAAATCCATCCCTATTACCGATGGCACCGTACCCGCTTTGTATTCTGTTTCCTGGAAGGCTATACCGTTAGTAGTATCAACGCCGCCGCCGGCCTGGTTATTTGACGCATACAGCGCCTTTATATTTAACTTACTATAAACCTGGTGCAGGGCTTGCACATTTCCTTTTTTAACAACCGGCATAATGGTATTACCTACGTAATGGGTAGCAGGTGTTTGGTTAATACCCATATCGCTGGCGTAAACCCTGTCGGCAATTTGCCTGAACACCGGGCCTGCTACCAACGCTGCCAAATAAGCACCTGTTGTTGGGTGATTGATCACAACTATCATTGAATATTTAGGGTGGTCAGCCGGGAAATACCCGCAAAATGATGCCTGATAAGTCTTATTTACCCCATAACCTGATGAGCCGTTAGCTATTTGCGCAGTACCGGTTTTACCAGCTACCGAATACAACTTGTTTTTAATTACATTTTTACCGGTACCTTCTAACACCACACCCTCAAGCAAGCTTTTCATTTTACCAAGCGTGGCATCTGAACACATTTTGGGGTTGATGACCCTGGCCTGGAACTGCTCAACCGTGTTGCCCATGCGTTGTATCTCTTTTACAAAGATGGGCGCTATCAGCTTACCACCGTTAGCCACACCATTATATAGGGTAAGCATTTGAAGGGGAGCGATTTTCATTTCATAGCCATAGGCCATTTGCGGCAGTGTTAATTTGCTCCAACTGCGTGCCGACGGGTCCTTTACCAGCGGCTGGGCCTCGCCGGGGATTTGCAGGTCAAGCTTATCATTTAAATGCAGGTTATTGCGCAGGTTATCGGTAAACTCGCGTGGATTATCGCTGTAATGCGATGACACAAATTTTACCACTGCTACGTTTGATGATTCTTCAAAAGCCTTTTTAGCCGTAATTACATAATTGCCTTCTTCCGCATCCCTGAATGTTTTCAGCAGCTTGCCTTTATAATACATGTCATACCTGCCATTTTCGGCATCAACTGTTGAATTCGTATCAATTTTATGCTGATCGAACATGGTCATGTAGCTGGCCAGCTTAAAAGTTGAACCGGGATCGGCAGCGTTACTGATGGCATAATTATATTTCTCCTGGTAATCGCCATCCTTGGTGCGGGTAAAGTTGGCAATGGCCCGTATTTCGCCGGTTGCTACTTCCATCAGCACCACGCAGCCATAATCGGCCTGGCTGGCTATAAGCTGTTGTTTTAAAGCTTTTTGCGCCACATCCTGGTAATTTACATCAATGGTAGAGATGATATCGGCACCTTCTTTTGGCGGCACTTCGTCATCGCCATTATTTACCGGTATCCACGCGCCGCCTGCAATGCGTTCAACCAAACGCTTGCCATTCTCACCATTAATATAATTGGCGAATGCCCCTTCAAGGCCCACTGCGTTTTTAACATTATCGTTTTTATAACCTATGGTACGTGCCGCCAATGATCTAAAAGGCAATATGCGTTTGTTCTGTTCAACAACAATTAACCCGCCGCGATATTTGCCTAAGTTAAACAAAGGAAACTTTCGGATAAGTTTTAACTCCTGGTAAGTAACCTTACGTCTTATCAACAGGTAACGGGCGCTGTCGCGGCGGCCATTGCGCAGCATACGCGAAAATTCTCTTTCGGTTTTATCGGGATATAACCGCGATAGCTTATATGCCAATGAATCAACCCCACTATAAAATACTTTATCATCGGCTATGCCACCGGCTACCATATCCATATGCAATTCATATTCGGGTACCGATGTGGCCAGCAAACTGCCATCAACCGATATAATATTACCACGGGCGGCCTCAACGGTTTCATAGCGGGTTGACAGCTTGACCGACATGGCCTTCCATTTTTTACCCTGAACAAATTGCACACGGCACAGCTGGAACACCACAGCACCGGCAAACAATAATATGAGACCGAACGCCAGGTAAACACGAAGCAATATGTTTGTTCTTATACTCATTGCGCATCCCCTTTCTGCACTATTATTTTTTGCGGCGGCTGCAACGATTCTTTAATGCCCAAAGTATCGGCGCGCTTTTCAACTTCACTTAATGTACTTTTAAATGCCAGGTCGGCCTTGGTTGATTTGTAGTCCCAACTCAACTCCTTTACCTCTTTGGTCATTTTATCAATATCGCGTATGTTGGTTTCGGCCAAATGGCGGTTACCAATATATATCATGCCCAAAAACGCTACATACAACACAAAAGGAAGCGCACGGGTAGCCTCTTCGGAGGTTATAAACCCTTTGGCAAAAAACTGCGTCAAAAAGTTATCGGGAATATCCTTTGCAGGCATTTCCTTTACGACAAGCTTTTTCTCCGCTTCTTCCTCCTCCTGAATTTCTGTGCGTAAACGATTGGTCATTTTTTTACAGCTATTCTCAATTTCGCGCTGCGCGCCCTGTTATTATTCACTATCTCTTCTGCCGATGCTGTTATGGCACCACGACTCACTGCCTCGAAAGGCTTTTGGTCGTTCCCATAAAAATCCTTCTCTACCTCGCCGCTGAATTTGCCTTTGGCGATGAAATTTTTTACCAGCCTGTCTTCCAGCGAATGGTATGACATTACCACCAGCCTGCCGCCTGATACCAGAACCTCGGCAGATTGCACCAAAAAATCCTTCAATGCTTCCAGCTCCTGGTTTACCTCAATACGCAACGCCTGGAAAACCTGCGCCAGGTATTTATTTTCTTTTCCTTTCGGGATGCGTGCCGATATTACATTCTTCAGATCGGCAACGGTTACTATCGGCGCGGTCAATCTTGCCACTACTATGGTATTTGCCAGCGATTTGGCATTCTGTATCTCGCCATAAATACCGAAGATGCGGTGCAGATCGGCTTCACTATACGTATTCACCACATCCTTGGCGCTGATGCCCGATGCACGGTTCATGCGCATATCCAACTCAGCATCAAAGCGAATGGAAAACCCGCGCTCGGCCTGGTCGAACTGGTACGACGAAACACCCAGATCGGCCAGTATACCATCCACAGGGATAGCATTGTGCAAACGGATGAAGTTTTTCAGGTAGCGGAAATTCTGGTCGATGAAAATAAACCGACTGTCATCAATTACATTTTGCTGCGCGTCAGCATCCTGGTCGAACGCGAGCAACTTGCCATCTTCGCCCAAATGCTTCAATATTTCGCGCGAATGGCCACCGCCGCCAAAAGTCACATCAACATAAGTACCATCGGGGCGGATATTCAGCCCTTCGATACATTCTTTCAGCATTACGGGGGTATGGTAAGTATTATCCATCACTCCTCCCCGCTTTATTGCCTAACACTTTCTGAATCAGCGGCGCGTAGTTATCCAATTCTTCATCCAGCAACGCCTTGTGGGTATTTGCATCCCAAACCTCAATTTTGTTGATGAGCAGCGAAAGCACCACGTCGCTTTTTATGCCTGCATAATCCAGTAAGAATTTTGGCAGCAATACGCGGCCGGCGGCATCGGGCTTTAGCTCTGTAGCACCACGGGTGAGGTAGCGTATTACCTTAATGTTATCTTCTTCGTATTCATTAAGCAGGCTCAGCTCTTCTAATTTTTTCTCCCATTGCTTAATGGTATAAATTACCAAATGCTTCTTTTCGCCAAAGCCCCGGGTAAGGAAAAAGCCTTCCGTCTCTATCTCAGGAAGCTTTTTCTTGAGGCCAGAGGGAACCATCATCCTTGATTTAGGATCCAGTTTACACTCAAATTCTCCGGTTAAAAAGGACATTATTCGGCTATGGTAATTTTAGTACAGTAAAAGTAAAGTACTTTTACCACTTTTTACCACTTTGTGACCCCAAAAAGTTTTCAACATTTTTCGGGGTTAAAATCAGCCTGTTTTTAATAAATACCCGGCGGGCGCAGGGCTAAGCTTTTTATATCGTATTTAGAATAAGGCGGTTAGTTAAATGAATTTTATATTTAAAATGCTAAACTGCCGGATGCCATGGTTCAAGCAGACGTGGCGATTGCCTGCCAGTGGGTTGACTCACCCCGACGTGGCTTCGCCCGTCGACCCTCTCTTCGCCTGCGTCGGAAAGAGGGTGGCTGCATTTGATCTGCTATGTTACCTGTGCGCTTTGGCTATATGGCAAATGTCGGCAATATTAACTGCAGGCTAAATTATTGTTTTAAACATTTAAACAAGGCGTGTTGTCTGAACTTGAATTCATAGAATTAAAGAATTACCGGAATAGAGGGCGGATGGATATTAGGGACTTGCTATATGAGTACAATTAAACTAATAACAACCAGGTATGCTACCCTTAAAAACTGGGTATTGATATAGGTATTGGGATATTTATCGTGCCGGAGCTGGAATAGTAAATACACAACTAAAGCACCGAGGATAAGGAAATCAACTACCATGGGATAACGGTAGCTATCTATGTTTACCGCGCCCAGCAACACGGTTAAAACACCTAAAGCATATATAAAGCCTAATATAATGGAAATGCTGTTGCTATAGTTTTCGGATGGGCTTTTGATGAAATAAAAACCAAAAGGAAAATACAAAAATGCCAGCGCGAAGCTGAACAGCAGCAAAAAGAATATGGGCTGATAACCAAAAACGAAATGCACCAGTAGGCCAACAAATACCGACAGCATGAGCACGATCTCGGCAAAATGCAGGCTTTTGAATATGCTTACCAGTTTTTCCATAGCTATTTAACTACGGTTGGATGGTTTTTGTTTAACCAGGTTGAAATGTGGCAGATTTTTTTGCTTTATTTACTGTATGATTATCGCCATACAATGTACCGACCAGGTGGGATTGGTCGCCAAAATATCAGGACTGTTAGCTGCTGAAGGTTACAATATTGTGGCGATGCAGGAGCACGTTGATAAAACAGAGAACCTGTTTTTTATGCGCCTTGAGGTAAACAAAGATGCAAACGCTGAAAGCCTGGAACAACAATTGGCTGCTCTGCTGCCTGCTGATGCTGTAATCAAGATAAACCCTAACCCTGAAAAAAACGCGATAGTACTGGTAACTAAAGAATACCATTGCCTTGCCGATATACTGGTGCGCAACCATTTTAAAACGCTGGGCGCCAATGTGCAATGTGTGATAGGTAATTATGATACGCTTGGTGATATTTGCCAACGTTTTGATATACCGTTTCATTATGTGCCTTATGATGCGCCTGCCGAAGCGGAAATTAAGATATTGGATATTATAAATGCTTACGAACACGATTATATTGTACTGGCCAAGTTTATGCGGGTAATATCGCCGGGGTTTGTGCAGCGGTTCAGGAATAAGATAATAAACATACACCACTCCTTTTTACCGGCATTTGCGGGTGCCAACCCCTATCGCCAAGCTTATGAGCGCGGGGTGAAGCTGATTGGCGCTACGGCTCATTTTGTTACGGATGAACTGGATGAAGGACCCATCATCGCGCAGCAGATCATCCCGGCTAACCATTCATTAACCACTGCCGATATGATACGCGCAGGTAAGGAAATTGAAACCGCCGTATTGGCTAAGGCGTTGCGCGTTGTGTTTGATGACAGGGTGTTTATTTATAAGAATAAGACGGTGGTTTTGGAGTAGGTTGGTTAAGCTGGAAGCTTAACACATTTTAGGTCGAAGTTTATAAACTTCGACCAGTGTGTAGAGATTAACTAGTTTAATTTTTCTGCTGCCTGGTTAACCAGATCCAAAAATTCCTTTAAAGGCAATCTTCGAATTATCAATGACTCAATAACGTCAACCCCTGGAAATTCGATTTCAAGATTATCTAAACCTTTTTCCTGATTTATTAATGCTACGAATTTACCTTCGTAATATATCTCAATGAATACCTTTTCATATTCATCATCACTTGCTATTAAAAAATCAAAATCTTTTGCCATTTATTCAAAATTAATAAATCTGAAAAGCCCCTACATCACCCTCACCTTCAAATAACTCGGATGCGCTTTTGAAGTATACACCTTATTAGTCGCCTTTTTAAAATCGCCGGGTTTGGCCTGCATAATGTTTTCAAATACCTGTGGGTTGCGGTCGATGAGCGGAAACCAGGTGCTTTGTACCTGCACCATAATGCGGTGCCCCTTTTTAAAGGTGTGCAGCACATCCTGCAGCTCAAAGTTTACGGGGCTTACCTGGTTGGGTACGAATGGCACCGGTTTTTCAAAGCTGTTGCGGAACTTGCCGCGCATGGCTTCGCTGCGTACCATTTGCTCATAGCCCGACATGAAGGTGTTTTTATCTGTAAACTTATTGTTCCGGGCGCTGTCGGGGTAAACATCAATCACTTTCACTACCCAGTCGGCATCTGTGCCGGTGGTCGATACTTTTAGGTTGGCCCAGATGTTACCGGCAAGGGTTACATCATGGTCGAGTACATCGGTTTGGTAGGTCAGCACATCCGGGCGGCGCGATGCAAAGCGCTGGTCAGCGGTCATGTATTCGCGTTTCATATCAAGTGTGATATCGTCAATAAATGGCACGGGCTTGTTTGGGTCGGATATAAAGGCATCGTTGCTGTCGCCATTCCCTGTGGGCGGGGTGAAGGATAGCTTACCTCCCGGCAGGAAATACAGGTTTTTATCTTCGGTTTGTTTTGGCGGCCACATGCTGTAATTTTTCCATTGGTTAGTGCCGGTTTCAAAGGTTGATACTTTGGGGATGTCGGTATCGGTACCTTTTAAGTAATGACTGAAGAAAGCAAACTCTATTTTCTCACGGTAAAAAGCTGCTGTTGTAGCGCCAAAGCCAACATCGCCCAAATGGTCGCCTAAACCACGTGCCCAGCCGCCATGCACCCAGGGCCCCATAGCAAAGTATATGTGCGAAGCAGGATTATCCTTTACCAGTGTTTTATAGGTATTTATAGCACCATATAAATCTTCTGCATCATACCAGCCGCCGGTAACCAGTACCGCGGTTTTAATATCATGCAGGTGTGTTAATACATTACGGTCCTTCCAGTGCTGATCGTAATTGGGATGATCCATCATTTCGTTCCACAGGCGGATGGTATCTTTAAAATATTTGGTGTTACTGCCCCGCATGGTGCCCATATCCATATAAAATTTATACCCATCGGGTGTTCCGTATTCTACGCTGCCGCCGCGGCGCTGGGTGGGTTTATCGTCCTGCCTGTTGGTAAAGAACGGATAAAAGCCAAAGTTGCCCACCAGCATAAAAGCGCCATTATGAAAGGCATCATCACGGTACAGATCGGCAATAGGCGCCTGCGGCGATGCTGCAACAAGTGCCGGGTGACGGCTCAACAGTGCTGTTGTGGTATAGAACCCGGGATATGAGATTCCCCATACCCCTACTTTACCATTGTTATCAGGTATGTTTTTCAGCAGCCAGTCGATGGTATCATAGGTATCGGTTCCTTCGTCTACATCCTTGTTGGTTTTGTGCTGTTCCAGTTCAGGGGTCATTTCGCGGTATATGCCTTCGCTCATCCAGCGGCCGCGTACGTCCTGGTAAACAAAAATATAGCCATCGTGTAAAAATAAGGGCGATGGCCCTAATGCGGTTTTATACTTCTCCACACCGTAAGGCTCCACGCTGTATGGTGTGCGGTCCATTAAAAAAGGATATTTTTTGGTCTGGTCCTTTGGCACATAAACCGATGTGAACAGCTTTTTGCCATCGCGCATGGGTATCTGGTATTCATATTTGGTATAGTTATCCCTTATATAAGCCGCATCGTTGGGCGAATTAACGGTTTGTGCGTTTGAAAAATTAGCTAAAAGCAGGATGCATAACGCCGGGAGCATTAATATTTTCATTGAGATCAGTTTGAAAGGTAAATGTAGCGAATAAAAGCAAAAAGCTAATGATACCTGCTAATTTACGGAAATGCAATGGAAAAAGTACTGACACTATTTTGCCAGTAGAAGGAGAAAGTTTAGAGTAGAAGTTTAAGACGTACAAACCCCTCCCTGCCACTTCACAGCCTACACACCCCTCCCAGGGGAGGGAATTAAAATCAATCAACATACAGGCTACGCGTCTATACCGGCAGGTATTTATTGCGTATTTTACCACTTTTGTAGATGATGGTATCTACTAATTTCAGCAGTTTTCGCTCTGTAAAAATGGAAAGCCCGCTTCCCAGCGAAATGGGGTTACTGATCAAATAATATTCATCAATAAGGTTGTGGCTAATGAGCGAGCTTACAAAGTTGGCGCCGCCGTATACTATAATATCCTTGCCAGGTTGGTTTTTCAATGCCAGTACGGCGGTAACCAGGTCGCTGTTTTCTACCTCCAGGTTACGGCCTTTAATGCTTGTTTGTGTGCGACTGAAAACTATCTTGCGCATATTTACCATTCGGTCGGCCAAAGTTAATTCTGTACCTTCAGGCTGATCGTCGACCATTTTTTCCCAGTAGGGGATAAAATCCTTTGTCATTTTGCGGCCAAGCAGGATCGTGTCGCAAGTGTCGGCAAGCTCTATCACATTTTGAATACCGGCCGGGTCCTGTTCGCCAATAAACACCCAGTCGCCTTCGCCGTTTGGCCCGGCTACAAAACCATCAAGGGTAATGTGCATCTGTAATTTCAGTTTTCTCATAGCTATCGTTTTTATTTATAACAAATATCAGCAGATAGCCGATACCATTGCGGGTGTGATCGGGACAGGATAGCGGGTTAATTATGCCAGGGGAACGGGTGGTCGCAGATCACTTGCATAGTTGTCCGTAGACATAATCTACGGACAACTAAATTATGGTTAAGCTGGAAGCTTAACACATGCTGCACCACGAGTTTAACCCGCTTATGCGGGTTAAACTCGCGGCAGCAATGGTTTTACTTTTTATTTATTCGTTTATCGCTTTTACGCCGGGCAATTCTTTGCCTTCCATGTATTCAAGCAATGCACCACCGCCGGTTGATACGTAGCTTACCTCGTCGGTCATGCCGAATTTGGCAACTGCTGCTGCCGAATCACCGCCGCCGATGAGCGAGAACGCGCCGTTGTCGGTGGCTTTTGCAACCGCGTCGGCAATAGCTTTGGTACCGCCCATAAATTTGTCCATTTCAAAAACGCCCATCGGGCCGTTCCATAAAATGGTTTTTGACCCTTCAACTACTTTGCTGAACAGTTTAACTGTTTCGGGGCCAATATCCAGGCCCATCCAACCGTCCGGTATCTCGCCGGTTTTAGCAATCCCGGTATTCGCGTCTTCGGCAAAGGCGTCGGCGGTAATATTGTCAACAGGTAGTAACAGGTTAACACCTTTCTCTTTCGCTTTCTTCCTGATGTTTAATGCAAGATCTAATTTATCGGCTTCTAACAGCGAAGTACCAATATTACCACCATCGGCTTTGGCAAAAGTATAGGCCATGCCACCGCCAATTATCAGGTTATCCACTTTATCCAGCAGTTTTTCTATCAGTTCTATTTTATCGGAAACTTTTGAACCACCCATTATTGCGGTAAATGGCTTGGCGGCACCATTCAATACTTTTTCGGCATTGGCAAGCTCGCCTGCCATCAGGTAGCCGAAGTATTTGGCATCGGGGAAAAACTGCGCGATAACCGCTGTTGAGGCATGAGCGCGATGGGCCGTGCCAAAAGCGTCATTTACATATACATCGCCAAGAGCAGATAATTTTTTAGCGAATTCCACATCACCTTTTTCTTCTTCCTTATAAAACCGAAGGTTCTCCAATAATAACACTTCGCCTTTGGCCAGTTTCTTTGATTTTTCAATAGCCTGGGCGCCAATACAATCATCGGCAAATTCAACTTCCTGGCCCAACAGATCGGACAGGTGCGGAACAAGGTGCTTTAATGAATATTTTTCTTCGGGGCCGCCTTTTGGCCTGCCCAGGTGCGACATTAATATTACCGCGCCGCCATCATTCAAAATCTTTTTAATGGTTGGCAAAGCGGCCGTCATGCGGTTATCGTCGGTAATGTTGTAATCCTTATCTAAGGGGACATTAAAATCAACCCTGATGAGGGCCCTTTTACCTGCGAAATTAATTTGATCTATGGTTTTCATATATATTTTTCAGTGTTTGATATAAATCGGCGCAAAATCAGCATTTTAATTCTAAAAACTCAACGCAAAAACAAAAAAGGTGTTTTCATTTAATTTTGAGGTACATGACGTAATGCGGGCCGATACCGGGCACTTCAAATTCGGGAGAGATAACCTCGAACCCATTATCGTGATAAAATTTAAGTGCCGCTTTGCGGGCATTGCACCATAAATAATTAGCCTTTTGGCCTTGCAGGTAAACAATGGCAAAATTCACCACCAATGTACCAAACCCTTTACCACGGCGTTGCGCTACGGTCGCCATACCACGCAACTGGTAACCGTTGCCTATATATTCAGCATAATTTTGAGGGAAGAACGAAGCAACACAAGCCAATTCATCGCCGGCATAATAACCTAAATGGAACGCCCCGGCAATATCATCGGTAGGGAAACGGCATTCATCCAATGCAAGCCTGCCTTCGCGCAAAACTTCGTTGCGAACGGCCAGTACATCTTCAGAAGTAATGAATTTTATCAAACTAAAACAGGTGTAATTTCCCCAAATCGGGGTATTTGTTAAACTATCTGCAAGTATAATAAATCCCCACCGAACGCTTTTATTAACTAATTATCAATTTTTATGTATCGCGATAGTTAAAACGAATGAATTTTCAACTGAATATGTACCTTTTTTGTTACAATTTAACTTTTGCATAAGTATTGTACGATACGGTTAAATTCTATTATACATTATATGAAATATTTACTACCGATCCTGTTTGTATTTTTCGTTCTAAGCTCCTGTAAAAAATCTAACGATGTAAACCCATCGGCAACAAAAGGCATTACCAAAATAAGCAATCCTCTACCCAGCGCCCCTATCGATACTGATGCTTTTATACACCAAATTACTTTCAGCGCACCCTTTCAGCTTGTAGTAACGAGTGTTGCGGATGCCAAGTTAACTATGGTATATTATGAAGATGTGGATGTGCTTATACCCAATAATGGCTATACGCTGTCGTATGCCCTGCACCTAACAGAAGACTTCAGCAAATCATCGCTGGCTAAACTAGATTATACCACCATTAACGAAGTTGGTGATGTTAATGTTGACTGGGTTGATGATAATTTGAACAACGTGAAGGACAAAACTGTAACCGATACAACAGTAAACAACATAGCGATGAAAAAAATAAGCATTAACCGCCAGTTTACCTTTACAGAAGATTTTGCCACCAACGAAGCGGCTATTGCCAAACAAGATTCGCTGTACAAACTAAAGACCGAGACAATAAGTTTTTCATCCTACGTTTATTTTACAAAAACTTACCCTACTACTACTATGAGCGCGGTGATCAAGTATTTTAAAAAATAGCAGAATTAAGTGAATACAATGCAGGCATCTTCATGATACTAAACGGGGAAGTGGCGTTTACCTGCCAGCAGTTTTACTCACCCCGACTGCGCTATGCTGGTCGACCCTCTCTTCGCCTGCGGCGGAAAGAGGGTTAAAACATTTAATTTAATCGTGTCACCTTGGGTGGTACTTTAGTTTATAGATGAAAATAACATTTGAAGTTGTTTCATTTATAGTTTGCTGATCTTATCGGCCAAATCGACGAGGCGACTGGAGTAGCCCATTTCGTTGTCGTACCAGCCCACTACTTTTACCAGGCCGCCTACTACTGATGTAAGCAGCGCATCAAAGATGCAGCTATGCGGGTTATCAAGTATATCGGTGGAAACTATGGGGTCTTCAGTGTATTCCAAAATGTTTTTCATGGGGCCGTCGGCAGCTTGCTTGAAAGCGGCATTTATTTCCTGAACGGTGGGCAATTTTTTAAGGCTGCAGGTAAAATCGGTCAAAGAGCCGTTAAGTACAGGAACGCGTATGCCTGCCCCACCCAATTTTCCGTTTAGGTGCGGGAAGATGCTGGTTATAGCTTTGGCCGCGCCGGTACTGGTGGGGATAATGGAACCAGATGCTGCCCTTGCACGGCGCAAATCCTTATGCGGAGCGTCGTGCAGGTTTTGGTCGCCTGTCATGGAATGGACAGTGGTGATGTAACCATCGATTATCCCCCAGTTATCATCAAGTATTTTTACCATTACGGCTACATTATTGGTGGTGCATGAGGCATTTGATAATATGGGCGAACGCAGATCGGCTACATCGTCATTAACGCCTAAAACTACCGTGGGGATGCTTTTATCTGCCGGGGGCGCTGATATGATTACCTGTTTGGCGCCTGCCGACAAGTGCTGCTCTGCGCCCTGTCGGGTAATGAATTTACCGGTTGATTCGATGACCAGGTCGATGTTTAATTCTTTCCAGGGAAGCTGCGAGGGGTCGCGTTCGGAGAATACTTTTATTTGCCGGTTATTGACATAGAGGTGCCGGTCATCAGCCGTAATTGTGCCTTTAAAGCCGCGGTGTACCGAATCGTATTTAAATAGGTGGGCAAGGGTGCGGGTGTCGGTAAGATCGTTGATAGCTACTACCTGTATATTGGGTTTGGCTAATACATTCCTTAAAAAAACCCGTCCTATTCTTCCGAATCCGTTTATGGCTACTCTCATATTATTACTGGTTGGCGATGCAAATTTAGGCTTTAGATTTTAATGCGGACGTAAAGTTTTTTGGATACAGACAGGCACAAGACAAGCCTTAGCTGTTGCAGCCGCACAGGGCTTGCGCCAGTATGGGATCAGCGATCGCATTTTATGGCGATGCAATCGCCAACCCATTTTAAGCACTCGTTGCAAACGAGCGCAAGGAAAAACCACTGTCTCAAAGTGAGACAAAATAGTTGAAAAAGGGGTTAAATTGAAGGCTTTTTTCACCCAAAACAATCTAAAAAGGGCCAATTTCAACCATTTTTTGGGCGAAAAATGATGTTTTTTGCGTGTTTTTGAGGCTAAAAAATGGCGTTTTCGGGGTATTTACTGTCTAAAATCCGTTTATTTTGGCGTGTTTTGAGCTTTTTTGAGGGATGTTTAAACAGGTGTATCAAAGTGTCTCATTTCATTAAATGAGACAGCAACTAAAAACATGTTGGTTAATATATCTTCCGGTAAAATTCCTTAATTGCCCTGCCGGGGTCAATTGCCTTATTTACCGCTGCCGATACTGCCATACCATACACCCCCGTTTGCAGCAGGTTTTCCACATCTGTTAGCTGTATTCCGCCCACGGCAATTGCAGGTATCTCAATTGAATATTTCTGTAGTTCGCGATAGCTTTCATAACCGAGTAATGGGCTGTTATTGGGTTTGGTATCAGTATGCGCAAATGGCCCGTAACCACAATAATCAACAACTCCGGTACTCTGCACCTTTAATAAGGCCTCGATGTTAGTAGCTGAGCCGCCCAACGTTTTGTCTTCGCCAATATGCCGGCGGATTGTGGCAAAATCGGCATCAAAATCTTCAATATGTACGCCCTGTGCATCCACCTCGCTCAGTAAATGGTAATGATTGGTGATAATTAGTGTCATCCCCCATTCATCGCATATATCGGCAATTTGGTTTATCTCGTCAATCAATTCGTCATCGGTTTTGGTTAAACAGCGATATTGCAGCCAGTTAGCGCCTGCTTCGCAGGCAATTGCCGCCTGCTCCACATGACTGCGGTTTGGCAGGTCCTGGGTTAGGTAGTGGAATTTGGATATGTATTTTTTCATATAGTACAGCCCCCTCTAAATCTCCCCCGGTAGGGGAGACTTTTTTACTTTTTAATTATTTACTTCTTTTGAAGCCCTCCCTACCGGGGAGGGTTTGGGTGGGGTTATTACCTCACTTATCGGCGTACCAATACTGCCATTTGGCGCTTGTATATGCAGCAGGGCGGCAATAGTTGGGGCAATATCGGTCATGTGTGTTTCGCGGGTGGCGCTGCCGTGGTTGATGCCCCAGCCCATAAACACTAATGGTATATGGTTATCATACGGATTCCAGGTGCCATGCGTAGTGCCGGTAGGGCCGCTATCGCCTGAACCATGACCGGTAAACCAGCCGGGGTTCAATATGATCTGTATGGCACCGCTGTTTTTTATATTGTAACCATTCACTATGCGTGTGCGTAGTGCTGCGGGGATAGCAGCACTTTCAGCCTTTTTCATATCTACCGCAAACATAACATAAGGCAACTTTTGCAGGTAATTAATACAATCCGTTTTTATGGTTTCTTCATCCAGGTGCAGGTAATTAATGACGCGATAATTTAAATTCACCTGGTAGTTATCTAAACCAATAATAAGCGAATCAACCTTATATTTAGTCTGCAACATAGCATTCATTTTTCCTAACTCGTTCTTATCATCCCAAACATCAGCAGGGATACCGTGGTCTTTTAAAAAGGCGGTATTATGCGCCGCGCCATGATCGGCAGTAAGAAAAACGGTGTAATTGCCCTTACCTATTTTGGCGTCAAGGTAAGTTAGGAAGTTGGCAATATCGCGGTCAAGGCGCAGATAAGTATCTTCGATCTCTACCGCATTAACACCAAACTGGTGACCAATGTAATCGGGCGATGACAAGCTCAAAGCTAAAAAGTCGGTTACATCAGGCTGGCCCAATTGCTCGCCATTAATGGCTGCAACGGCCATATCCAGCGTAAAGGTATTGCCATATGGCGTAGAGCGTATCAAACCCAAGCCTGCAGATTTATACAACGCCGATGTTTTAACGGGTAATGTCGGCGCGTCGGTACCTTTAAACTTGCCTTCGTATTTGCTGTTATCTGCGGTGCTTTGCAGGTAGGTGTCAATAGGATACAAAGTGTTCCAATCCAGCTTTAAATAGGTTTCAGGTAGCTTTTGATCGTTGAAATCCTTTGCCCATTGCGGCAAATCTTTCATATAATAGGTACTGCTTATCCAGTTGCCGCTTTTATCATCAAACCAATAGGCGGCGTTAGCGGTGTGGCCTGCGGGTAATATTCCACCCCTATCCTTCAAGGCTATACCTATAACTTTCGACCTGAAATTGGTAGCCAGCCTTAACTCATCGGTAACGGTAGTAACCAGTAAATTCCTGGGCGACATTTGTCCGGCCTTTGAAGTACTGCCTACTGTTTGTACGCTGGGATCTTCGGCGCAATACATGGATTTGCCTGTTGCCTGCACTATAAAATCATTCCCCGCTATGCCATGAATAGCCGGTACGGAACCGGTATAGATACAGCTATGGCCGGGCCCGGTAAAGGTGGGGATATAATCCACCTGTGTATTCTCGCAGCTAAAGCCTTCGTTCAGTAAGCGCTTAAAGCCATTGTTTTGATAACGGGCGTAAAAGCGGTACAGGTAATCCCATCGCATCTGATCAACAACTATACCCACTACCAGTTTCGGGCGGGGTATTTCAGTTGATGCTTCGGTTACGGGTTTAGTTGCGGTTTTAAATACTTTCTTTTTTACTTGGGCCGATGCTGTTATGATTGAAAAAGCAAGGGCAATAAGAGGCAGGTGTTTAATTTTCATCGGGGTTATTAAGTATGCAAATATGCTAATCTTATAAAAATATAATGTAAATTTTACATTAAGCAGAGTTAACATTAAGCACTTTTACTTTTTGTCATCCTGAGCGTAGCGAAGGATCTATTATACAAGCGAACGGTATACCACGGGCATGGTGCAGAATGCGGATAGATCCTTCGCTACGCTCAGGATGACAAAGAGAGTAAATTAAAACTTCAAGCTCAACCCTGCCAAAAAGTTAATAGGTGCCTGCGGGAAAAAGTAATTGTAGTTCAGCACCTGCCCGCCCTCAATATCAGGATAAGTAGCGCCATTGGCCGAATATTTTTCGCTGAAAATATTATTGATCAAAAACGTAATACCGATGTTTTTAACTGATTTCAGGTTGAAATTATAATTTAACCGCAAACCGTTAACAAAATAGGGATCGATAGAACGACTTAAGGTAGACGTATTATCCAAATACTGCCTGCTCACATATTTGCTGATGAAAGCAATTTCGCCACCCTCAATTGGGCGGTAACTGATCTCGCTTGAACAAACCAGGTCGGGCGAGAAGGCTATATCTGTTTTTTTGTATTGCTGGTCTACAATTGTATTATCATCATAGTTTATCAAATACTGGTTAAAATTCTTCACCTTATTTGCACTTAATGATGCGGTTGCCGCCCAACTTAGCTGATTAGTCACTTTCAGTTTGCCATCAAACTCCAAACCGCTTCTGTAACTGTCCTTTACGTTGCTGCGGTTTTGGTCGCCAACATCATTTAACTGGCCCGTTAATACCAGTTGATTTTTGTAGAGCATGTAAAATGCATTGATGCCACCCGTAAAAATATCCTGGTTAGTGCGGTAGCCTAATTCCCAATCCTTCAAATTCTCGGGCAAAGGGCGGCTTGCCGGGGTTGATTGCGTGTAATCATCACGGTCGGGTTCATGGTTGCCCACTGCGAACGAAGCGTAAATATTATTCTTCGCATCTATTTGGTACGATATGCCTGCCTTTGGGTTAAAAAAGTTAAGCCAAACTTGTTGCTGCACATTTTGCAGCTGATCATTATAACCTAAAAACGAATAGGAAATATGGCGGTATTGCATATCGACGTATAAAGTTGTTTTACCTATAGTATAGTCGGCTTTACCGTAAATGTTGAAGTCAGTTTTGAAGGCATCATTACGTGTATATTGATAGTCGGGCGTAATGCCGGTGGGTAATTGTGTCCACTCAATATTATCGTAGTGTGCGCCACGAAATTCGTTGTAAGCCCCCCCTAAATTAATATTGAGGTTATTTTGCGGCCTGTATTTAAAGTTGTAGGTAAGCCCGTAAAATTTATTATTAAGCCAAAGGCGGCGGGTTAGGTCGGTTTTGTTAATGGTATCGCCATTAAGCACAACCGGGGTTAGGCCATAATCCTGTACATAATCGCTGTCGCGGTATTCTTCATAATATCCATAACCATGGGTATAGTGCAACGCACCGTTAAATGATATTTTATCGGATATTTTTTGGTCGATGAGTAATTGGTAATGGTCCTGGGTATAATTATCGGTTTGATTATTGTAGAACGTGCCATTCGATTCCAATCCCAGTTCGTTATAAGTACGGTTTGTTTTCAGGCTATCTTGCGGCACACCATCCCAGGCCTGGTAAGTATGCTCTGTACCTGAAAATTGGTTAAACCTTATCAGCGTATTTTTACCATAATAAGCGCCACTTAAAAAATACGATTTCAGGTTTGATGAAGCCCTATCGATATAACCATCAGAAACAATGCGCGACAACCTTCCATCAAAACTAAAATGTCCGCCAAGCAAACCCGTACCAAAGTTTAATGTATTCTTTACCGTGCCATAGGACCCAGCGGAGTTATTCAACTCCAAATAAGAAGTATCGCGGCGGGTAGTGGTTTGTATATTGATACTGGCGCCAAAAGCTCCCGCGCCATTGGTTGATGTACCTACACCACGCTGTATCTGGATATTATCGACTGATGAAGAAAAATCAGGCAGGTCGACAAAATATACACCTTGCTCCTCTGAATCATTATAAGGGATGCCATTTATGGTAACGTTTATGCGGGTAGCGTCCGAACCACGAATATGAATACCTGTATAGCCTACGCCGGCCCCGGCATCAGAAGTAACAACTACAGATGGCGTTTGATTAAGCAGGAAGGGCAGATCCTGGCCGAGATTATTTTTCTGAATATCCTGTCTATTCAAATTAGTATAAGCCGTAGGTGAGTTTTTGGCCGCGCGCGTGGCACTTACTGTAACTTCATCGTTTACAATGGCTGTTGGGATTAAGGAAAGGTCAATATTCAAATCACCCTTTAATTCAAAATTCTTAGTAATGACCTGGTAACCTATATAAGTAACTTTTAGAATGTAATTGCCCCCTTTAACATTAGTAAAGGCATATTTGCCATCATTTGCTGTGCTGGTTAACAGCTTTAATTTGGAAATGCTTACCGTAGCACCTGATAATGGCAGGCCGGTTTGCTGATCGGTAATTTTACCGGAAACGGAGAATTGGGCCGATGCCAGGACAGGCAGCAGCAGGGCGAATAACGCCGTAAATAAATTTTTCAAAATGTGAATGAATAAAACTTTGTTAAACCATCCGCACACCAGGGTTGAATATGCAGTACACTTAACTTTTTACCTCTCCCTACGCCGGCATTACCCGGATCAGGTGTATGATGTGAATTGTAAAGACACAATACTTTGTGTCTCAGTCCGTATGCTTTAAGACGCAAAGTATTGCGTCTCTACATTTGGATTAACTCACAACAATGGGTTTGATCTCAGCCTGTCTTTCAGTTTGATCGCTCAAAGCAAGGCACCCCTTGAGAATTATGGTGCAAAGATGGTATTTAATTTTGGATTTCGCATGTTCGATTTCGGATTTATATTATTATGAGTAAATTTGAAAAAAGGAAAACGGCAATGACAGTTATTGAATTAAAGGAAAAGCTGATAGAAAAAATCAACAACACCGATGACGAGCAGTTGTTGGAGCATATTGCTGATATTATTGAATTTGAACACAATCCGGAATATATTCATGCAATGAGCCAAGGGGAAATTGATGCTGTAAAAGAGGGCTTGGAACAAATAAAAAATGGTCAATGCATTTCTGACGAAGAAGCACATAGACAAATTGAGGAATGGCTAAAAAAATAAGCTGGACCCCAAGAGCATTATTAGACAGGCTTGAAATTTTAGAATATTGGTCGAATAGGAATAAGTCTAAAGTTTATAGCAAAAAGTTATATGAGTTATTTGCAAGCAATATTAAACTCGTAGCTAAAAATCCCGAGTTAGGCAAAACCACTGAATTTCCATCCGTAAGAGTCATTATCGTAACTAATTACCTGATATACTATAATATTGGAGATAACGACATTGAAATTTTGACTATTTGGGATACGAGAAGAGATCCCAAAAAATTCAAATTGTAATCACTGGCTTGCCAATACGCTACTATCATTCTGCTTCAACAACCGCACTACCTGCACAAAACGACGGCGATAAGTATCGTCCATAGCGGTTATGGTAACGCCATGTTCTTTGCCCGAAGTGGAGTGGATAAACTTAAGCCCATCGCCATCATTGCTGAATACAATACCAACATGGCCTATGCTATGCGGGTGATGGCTGCGTGTGCCGGTAAATAATATCACGTCACCGGGTTTGGCTTCGTCCATGCTTATTCTTTCGCCGGCATTATAAAATTCTTGCGATGAACGCGGAACTTTCACATCAAAGCTTTTAAAAACATAGCTCACAAAGCCTGAGCAATCAAAGCCATATCGCGGGTTTGATGATGCTTCGCGATAACGTGTTCCTATTAAGGTTTGAGCAAATCCGATAACGCTATCTGCCGATACACTGTCTGTATTCAGTTCCACAGGATGGTAAGGAGGTACGTACACTTCCCTTTCTATCTGATGGTGGTGATGTTTAGCACGTGCATGAGAATGGCGGCTTTTGCGCGCATGCGCGGCGTTAGCAACAGTTGTAGCTAACAATAAAACGGCAACAAGGGGGAACAGTCGTTTTTGCATGTATCGGTCACAAGATATTGCCTTTAGATTAAATCTGCGTTAATTGTTGAAAAATAATCCACGTTTGAACTTGAGGCATATTCTTTTTGTTAATTTAGCGGCTCATTTTACCTCAGTTTATACAGCTAAAAGCAAAGGACATAAGCGATTTCTGCCTTGTCTCCTTTCACCTTTTCCTTTCAGCTTTCACCTCAAAACACTACTTTTGCAAACTTTATAAAACAGTACTATGCTACGGACACACACTTGCGGCGAATTAAACATCAGTAATTTAGGCGAAACCGTTACTTTATGCGGATGGGTTCAAAAATCGCGCGATCTGGGCGGCACTACCTTTATTGATGTGCGCGACCGCTACGGCCTTACCCAATTGGTTTTAAACACCGATAATGACGAGGCCCTGCGTGAAAAAGGCAAAAGCCTTGGTCGTGAGTTTGTGATAAAAGTTACCGGCAACGTGATTGAGCGTACCAGTAAAAACCTCAAAATGCCTACCGGCGAAATTGAGATTGCTGTTACCGAAATTGAAATACTGAACGCGGCAAAAATACCGCCGTTTATGATCGAAGATGAAACCGATGGCGGCGAAGAACTGCGTGCAAAATACCGTTACCTGGATTTGCGCCGCAACCCGATACGTAACAACCTGATGCTGCGCCACAAAATGGCCCAGGAAGTGCGTAAATATTTAGATGGCCGTGATTTTATTGAAGTGGAAACACCCGTATTGATAAAATCCACCCCCGAAGGTGCGCGTGACTTTGTGGTACCCAGCCGTATGAACCCGGGCGAGTTTTACGCCCTGCCGCAGTCGCCGCAAACATTTAAGCAATTGCTGATGGTAAGCGGGTTCGACCGTTATTTCCAGATAGTGAAATGTTTTAGGGATGAGGATTTGAGGGCCGACCGCCAGCCTGAATTTACCCAGATTGATTGTGAGCTGGCTTTCATCACCCAGGAAGATATATTGAATATTTTTGAGGGATTGACCCGCCACCTGTTTAAAACAGTGAAAGGTATCGATCTGACAACTTTCCCGCGTATGCAATATGCTGATGCCATGCGTTTATACGGTTCGGATAAACCCGACCTGCGTTTTGGGATGGAGTTTGTGGAACTGAACGGTATAATGAAAGGCAAAGGCTTCAGTATATTTGATAATGCCGAACTGATAGTAGGTATCAATGCCAAAGGTTGCGCCGAATACACACGCAAACAAATTGATGAACTGACCGAATGGCTCAAACGTCCGCAAATTGGCGCTACCGGCTTGATCTATTGCCGTTACGGCGCTGATGGTACATTGAAATCATCGGTTGATAAGTTTTATGGCGAGGATGACCTGACCAACCTTGCAGCAGCATTTGGAGCTGAAGCGGGCGACTTAATATTGATATTGGCCGGCCACAGCCAAAAGGTGCGCAAGCAAATGAACGAGTTAAGATTGGAAATGGGTACCCGTTTAGGCTTACGCGATAAAAATGACTTTGCACCGCTATGGGTACTTGACTTCCCACTGTTAGAGTGGGACGAAGAAACAGGCCGTTACCACGCCATGCACCACCCGTTCACCTCACCGAAGCCGGAAGATATAGCTATGCTTGATACTGAACCCGGTGAAGTACGTGCCAACGCTTACGACTTAGTAATAAACGGCACTGAAATTGGCGGTGGTTCCATTCGTATACACGACAGAGCTTTGCAATCATTAATGTTTAAACATTTAGGGTTCTCGCCCGAAGAAGCACAAAAACAATTCGGCTTTTTAATGGATGCCTTTGAATATGGCGCGCCGCCGCATGGTGGCATTGCTTTCGGGTTCGACAGGCTGTGCTCGATATTTGCAGGGCTGGATTCTATCCGCGACGTTATAGCCTTCCCTAAAAACAACTCGGGTCGCGATGTGATGATCGATACGCCATCAACCATATCCGAAGCACAACTAAACGAATTAAAAATAAATACCACGGTATAAGTTGAAAGGTGAAAGCATAAAGTAGAAAGTTGCTTATTCTGTAACATTAAAGTGGCTTTCTGTTTTGAGCTTTAGTCTTTCTGCTTTTTTAATTACCTTGGCCCACCGCATTGGCATAAAAAAATAGCGGCAATTATAATTTTCAATATAAAAATCAGTTATAGCGTTAAAGAATTATATGAAGAAACAATTTTTACTATTCGGTTTATTGATCATCTTGTTTTCGGCCTGTAAAAAAACAAGCTTTAACGCCCCAAAACAAGCAACAATTGATGATGATAAGATAAAAGCCTATATAGCTGCCAATCATATTGATGTTACCAAAGATCCATCAACCGGGATATATTATAAAATTGAAACTGTTAATAATAGCACCCTGCACCCAACGTTAAACGATACTGTGAAAGTGACCTATACCGGACAATTATTGAACGGAACCGTTTTTGATACTCAAAATGGTTATCTAATATCACTATCAAGCGTTATTAAAGGCTGGCAGATAGCTATTCCTCTTATGACTGCCGATGGCAACCAGCCATTCAGCCGAATAAGATTAATTATTCCTTCAGCCTTGGGTTATGGTTCTGTGGCAACAAGCGGAAATGTTGTCATCCCGGCAAATTCGGTGCTTGACTTTAAGATCGACCTTTTGGGTTTTTATTAAGCTTGTCCAACCTCCTTTTTATTTGTAGCAAAAACCAATGGCGAAGCCCAACGGCTGAACTATTGTTTAAAAATCATCCTACGCACAATGCCCGTTCGGCGGGCACAAGTAACAAGGCTCGTATAAAAGTAAACCTTAAACTTATAGCATGGGCCGATATTATTTTTGTGATGGAACGCAAACACCTGCAAATACTAAAACAGCTTTTCCCCGAAGATATAAGCGGCAAAAACCTTGTGGTTCTGGATATTGAGGATAACTACCAGTTTAATGATCCTGAATTAATAGCCATGTTTAAGGTCGCCTTACACGATTATTTGTAAATGGAAGCTTTATTTTTGTAGCGATTTAAACTTTACATTCGTTTACACTGTCTACACACTATAAATAAAACATCATGAAAAAAATTATCACCCTTATAGCTTTAGTCACACTAACCTATACCACTTTTGCACAGAATGTTGATATGCGGCGCAAGATCGAGATCACCGGAACTGCCGAACAAGAAGTAACGCCCGACATTATAAATGTATCCATATCGTTGCAGGAATATATGGATGGTAAGAAAAAGGTAACCATCGACCAATTGGAACAGCAGTTGGAAAATGCCGTTAAGGATGCCGGTATTGTGAAAGAAGATTTTACCATTAACAATATATCGGCCTGGAATAATACTTACCAAAAAAAGAAAGCCCCAGATTTTTTAGCCAGCAAACAATACAGCATAAAATTCCGCGACCTGAATAAGTTCGACCAAATATTGAGCAAGATTGACCCCAAGGGCATACAAGCCACTAATATTGAGAGCTATGATTATTCGAAGATAGACCAGCTGAAGAATGAATTGAAGTTAAAAGCTTTGCTGGATGCTAAAAGCAAAGCCTCGTATTTATTGAATGGTATAGGCGATAAACTTGGCGATGCTTTGAATATTACGGTTAATGAGAATAACAATTTCCCCCAGCCAAGGCAGGTAATGTTTATGGCTAAGGCTGCAACAGCCGATGTTGCCCCGGAATCAGACATTGATTTTAAGAAAATTAAGCTAAGTTTTAATGTTGATGCCGTGTTCGAGATAGTGAAGTAGCATCTTTTACAGTCTTATAAGTTAAATCCACCGCAATCTTGTTACGGTGGATTTTTTTTGAAGAAAATGAAACATTACTGTAACGGTTTACGTAGAGAAAGCACGTTACAACATTTACCTTTTACAATTATTTTATCGCCTATTGCAACTATCTTTTAAAAAGGACTTAATGTTTAACTTTTATTAAATAAGTACTTGACAATCTGAATTTTACGATATATATTTATATTCCCGATAAAATCTTAAGCATGATCCGTACACGTTTTAAGAAAGTACTATTGGTTTCCCCCGAAAATTCGTCAAATCACCTACAAGCTGATTATGAGAATGTTAGGCATATACATGCCCTCGACCGCATTTTTCCTTCTATTTTTGAACTGAGCCCTAACCTTATAGTATTTGATTATAACTACATAAGCAAGGATCTGGAAAAGATAGTGCGCAGGATAAGGACAAACCACTTTTACAGCAAGATCAAGATATGCTGCTATAAAACCAAGGCCGAATTAAAGACTGATGGCCTGCTAAAAGCCATAGGCGTTGATTATTTTATTTATGAAGAGGAATTGCAAGCCATACAAAAACACAGGCTTATCCCCCATTTATTCGCCGATATACTTGATCAGCCGGTATTAACTATGTTGAATGGTGCTGCTAATTAAAACAAGTTTGTCATGCTGAACGCAGTGAAGCATCTATTATATGAGAGATCGGTTACCTCAATGCTTAGGAGAATGCGGATAGATCCTTCGCTGGCACTCAGGATGACAAAGAAAGGCTAATCAATCCACTCAAACTTTGTATAAGGCACCAGCACTTCAGGCACTTTAATACCCTTTTCAGTTTGATTGTTTTCCAGTAAAGTCGCTACAATACGCGGCAGGGCCAGCGCGCTGCCATTTAAGGTATGTGCCAGTTGGGTTTTGCCCTCGGCATTGCGGAAACGTAATTTAAGCCTATTGCTTTGGAAAGTTTCGAAGTTGGATACAGAGGAAACCTCCAGCCAGCGCTGTTGCGCCGCGCTCCAGGTTTCCATATCATAAGTTAAAGCCGATGCAAAGCCCATATCGCCGCCGCATAAGCGTAATACACGGTATGGCAGGCCTAAACTTTGCAATAAACCCTGCACATGAGCGCTCATGCCTTCTAATACATTGTATGAAACATCGGGATGCACTACCTGTACTATCTCTACCTTATCAAACTGGTGCAGGCGGTTCAAACCACGTACATGTGCGCCGTACGAGCCCGCCTCGCGGCGGAAGCATGGCGTATAACCGCAGTTTTTTATGGGCAGCTCATCAGCTTTTAATATCACATCACGGTATAAATTGGTGATAGGCACCTCTGCTGTTGGGATAAGGTACAAGTTATCTAATCCCACAAAGTACATCTGCCCTTCCTTGTCAGGCAATTGCCCTGTACCAAAACCCGATGCTTCGTTAACCATCAGCGGCAGCATTACTTCGGCGTAACCTGCTTTTTCGGCTTCATCCAAAAAATAAGCTATCAATGCTCTTTGCAATTTTGCGCCTTTGCCTTTATACACCGGGAAACCTGCACCGGTTATTTTCACGCCGAGTTCAAAATCTATCAGGTTATATTTTGCGGCAAGCTCCCAATGCGGCAGGGCATCGGCAGGCAGTTGTGGTTTAACGCCATTTTCTAATACTACCTCGTTATCTTCAGGTGTTAAACCTTTGGGTACGGAACTATGTGGTAGGTTAGGCAATAAAACTATTTTCTGCTGCAGCTCAGTTTCCGTAGCGGTAAGTGTATCGCCCAATGTTTTTATTTCTTCTTTCCACGCCCCTGTTTTGGCTTTTATCTCCTCGGCTTCTTCTTTTTTGCCTGTGCGCATCAGTTCGCCAATTTGTTTGGCAGCCGCATTAGCCTGTGCCGAAACACCATCCAGCTGGTTTTGAGTTTGACGGCGTTTTTCATCCAATTGGATAATTTCATCAACCAATCCCGGTTGTTTAAAATTTTTTACAGCCAAACGTTCTAAAACCTGTTCCCTGTTATCGCGGATATAACTAACTTGCAGCATTATTTTATTTTTAGGCAAAGATATAAACTTGATTGTCATTGCGAACGTAGTGAAGCAATCTCATAGATATATTTAGCGAATATGCATAACTACGGGATTGCTTCGTACCTCGCAATGACAAAATTAATATGAGTGGTAAATTATACTTAGTCCCTACCCCCATCGGCAACCTGGAAGATATGACCTTCAGGGCCATCCGTGTTTTAAAGGAGGCCGACCTGATACTAGCTGAAGATACCCGCACATCGGCGCCTTTGCTAAAGCATTTTGATATACACCAGAAAGTATTTTCGCATCATCAGCACAACGAGCATCAGTCATCGAACGAGGTTATTAAATTTTTAAAGGAAGGGAAAAACGTAGCGTTGATCTCCGATGCAGGCACGCCTGCTATATCCGATCCGGGATTTTATTTGGTGCGCGAGGCTTTGAAAAATGACCTGCTTGTTGAATGTCTGCCGGGTGCTACAGCTTTTGTGCCTGCATTGGTAAACTCGGGTTTCCCTACTGACCGGTTCTGCTTTGAAGGATTTTTACCTCTAAAAAAAGGCCGCCAAACCCGTTATAAAATATTAGCGCAGGAAGAACGTACCATAATACTGTATGAATCACCACATCGTTTGATGAAAACACTGGAAGAAATGGCAACTTATTTTGGGGCAGATCGCCAAATATCTGTATCGCGCGAGCTGACAAAAATGTTTGAGGAAACAGTGCGTGGAACTGTAGGCGAAGTGAAAACTTATTTTGAAACGCACCCGGTTAAGGGAGAGTTTGTAATATGTGTAGCGGGAAAGTGATTCGGATTTCGGATGTTCAATTTCGAATTTTTTAAATTGGCCTGTATGAATACTTATTTACACAGCGTTATAAAGCGTTTCGAAAACTACAAAGCAATGGGCGAGCTTACATTTACCCAGCTAAATGATGAAGCTTTGTTATGGCAATACAATGCTGCAAGCAATAGCATTGCCATAATTGTACAGCACATGGCCGGTAATATGCTTTCGCGGTGGACCGATTTCTTAACCAGCGACGGTGAAAAAGATTGGCGCAACCGCGATACAGAATTTGAACAAATGATTAACAGCCGGGAAGAACTATTGCAACTATGGAACAAAGGTTGGGATTGTCTTTTCAGCGCGTTGCAGGTGTTAAAAGAAGATGACCTGAACAAAACTGTTTATATCAGGAATGAGCCGCTTTACGTTATTGATGCTATTAACAGGCAATTGGCTCATTATCCATACCATGTGGGGCAAATTATATTCATCGGTAAAATGATAGCAGGCGAAGAGTGGCATACGTTATCGATAGCCAAAGGGCGATCAGATGAGTTTAATAAAGAGAAATTTAACAAAAAATAATTCATCAGAATTGCTTCGTTCCCTGCAATGACGCTTTTATATAACAAATGAAAAAAAACATCTTATTATCCATCCTCTCAGGCTTATTACTTTGGATAGCCTGGCCACCCACCCCTTATACTACCTGGTTATTGTTCGTTGGTTTTGTGCCGATGCTGGTAGCAATGGAAAATATCATCCATTCAAATACCGCCAAAAAAGGAAAAAAGATATTTCACATTACCTTCCTGGGCTTTTTTATATGGAACACGCTGTGCATCTATTGGGTATATAACTCATTAAAAACTGTTGGGCCTATCGTAGCCATACCTATCAGCCTGATCCCCTACTCGCTCGGCCCATTATTAATGTCGACCGCGTGCTGGCTGTATTACCGTATGCGTTTAACAACGTACCGCTGGTTAGGGCTGATAGGGTTAGTGTGCTTTTGGATAGGCTATGAATACCTGCACCAAACCTGGGACCTGGCCTTTCCGTGGATGACTCTGGGCAATGGTTTTGCGGTAAGTCACCAATTGATACAATGGTATGAATACACCGGCGTTTATGGCGGCACAGTTTGGATATGGGTGGTAAACATATTGGTATTCCTGCTTTATATAGGCTTGCGCGAAGGGCAAAACAAACGATCAAGGTTAGCGCAAATAACTGGCCTGGTGTTAATGCTAGCGTTGCCGATAGCGTTTTCACTGTACATTTATGATACGTATAAGGAACCTGTAAACCCATCGAACATTGTGGTGGCGCAACCTAATATCGACCCTTATGCCAAAGAATCCGACATCCCGGCAGGTGAGCAGATCAATATATTGGCCCACATTTCCGATTCGGTTGCGCAAGCCAATACCGAATTTTTTATCTGGCCTGAAACCGCCATTGCCGATGAAATAAATGAAGATAAAATTCGCAATAACAATTACTATTTGCAGGCAAAGCATTTTTTAGATAAGTACAAAAACGGTAACCTGATAACCGGCGCCGAAACCTATAAATTATATAACACCCGCGTTACAAAAACAGCCAGTCCAACAGAGAATCCAAACGAGTATTTCGATAGTTTTAATTCGGCAATTAATATTGAAAATTCATGGGAAGTACAATTCTACCATAAATCAAAACTGGTACCAGGTGCCGAATCGCTGCCATTTGGGAATGCCTTATCATTCATGAAGCCCGTTTTTGAACATTTGGGGGGCGCGACAGGCAGCTATGGGAGCCAACCCGAACCTATGGTTTTTTATTCGCAGGAAGGCATTGGCGCCGACCCGGTTATCTGTTATGAATCAATCTGGGGCGAATACGTGGCCACATCGGTACACATGGGGGCGCAATTCATAGCCATTATAACAAACGATGGCTGGTGGGAAAACACATCGGGCAAAGACCAGCATTTGGATTATGCCAAGCTACGCGCTATTGAAACACGGCGCTGGGTTTGCCGTTCGGCAAATACAGGTATCTCCGCCTTTATTAATGAGCGCGGTGATATTGTGCAGCATACCGGCTGGTGGGTGCGCACCGCCATAAAACAAGACATTAACCTAAATCAGGATATGACTTTTTATGTGCTTTATGGGGATTATATACCACGAATGGGATGCATTTTAGCTGTAATAGGGATTATATTTATTATTGTTAGAAGCAGAATGAAACGAAAAGTGGCATGATTTGGCTTTTTACGCTCTTTCCGCTGCAGGCGTAAAGAGAGGGTCGACACGCGCAGCATAGTCGGGGTGAGTAAACGGAGCGCAAATGCATTACGTATATATCGCTTCCACAATTGACTCACCCGGTCTTTGCCTCGCTTGACCACCCTTTCTTCACGGAAAGAGGGTTAGGAAATTAAAAGAAAAGAATCTATACCTGCGCCTTCTCCAATATAAAATTCAGCAGGTCATGTATAGGCTGCCTTATAATTTTACCTGTACGTACGCCATTTGCTTTGCAAAGCGCGTTTAGCTCATCCGAAAAAACATAGGCTATTGAACCTACAAAGTTGCACTTATATTTATTGTAATGAGGATATGATTTTATGTTGGTTTCAATAAACTCAAGCAGGCCCTCGTTAAGCAGTTTTTGCGCGTAAGTTGTGCCGCGTATGGCGCTCAAAAACCGTGTGAATGAAGCTAAATAGGAGTTACCGCCTGGCTTTTGATACACATTTTTTATGACGGTTTCGCGATCGAGATGATATTCATGCTCAAATTTTTTATGTATTCCTTCGGGCATATTACCATATAAAAAATCGGTTATCAGCCTTTTACCAAACCAGGTGCCTGATCCTTCATCGCCTAAAACATATCCGAGGCCATGCTTCCCCTCAAAAATATTCTCACCATCAAAATACGAAATATTCGATCCTGTCCCCAACACGCAGCATAAACCCTTATCGTGCCCGCAGGTAGCATACGCCGACCCTAACAGGTCACTGTCAACACTAATAAAAGCTTTTGGGAATATTGCACTAAGCGCGTTTGAAACAATTTCATGCCTGTCGGGACTTGAGCAGCCTGCGCCAAAAAAATATATCTCGGTAATATTGGCTGCATGTGTAATAAGCTCACTGCCCTGATCTTGCAAAACTTTTACAATCTCTTTTTCCGATAAAAAGTAGGGGTTTAACCCGGCTGTCCTGAATTGTTGTGCATCTTGCTGTGGTACGGCCAGCAACCAATCTGTTTTTGACGATCCGCTATCAGCAACTAAGATCATGGGCAAAAAGGTCCTCTATAGCTTTGTGGGTTATAGGCTTATGAACATAGTTGGAAATATACTTATTCAGCAACGACTTCTTCATATCCGTAGGGTCAAGCGATGAGGACAGCATATACATTTTTATATCTGCTTTATTTTCTATCACCAGCTTATCATATTCCTCTAAAAACTGGAAGCCACTCATCATAGGCATTCGGATATCCAGGAATATCACATCTGGTTTCACTGCACCTGAGCGTAACGACTCTATCGCTTCATCGGGCGACTGGCGAATAATAATATTTTCGACAAAATTGCCGCTTTCCAAAATCTTACGGGTAACGAAATTATCGATATAATTATCGTCAATAAGCAAACATGTTTTAAAGCGGGGAGTCATTGATCAAAAATAAGGTATAAAATTGTATTAGAAAAACGAATTCACTGTTTATACGAAATATTGTTATAAAGGATATGCTTTTGATGTTTTAGTATGTAATTTTTTTGATATAAAACCACTATTATTAATTAAAATTGTTGATTAAACGCTGCTAATAATATATTTAACCTCAACGTTTTGAGTTATAATAATACGAAAAATGCCCCACAAATCAATTAGTGTAATTTTTAATAAATTGCGCCCGTCTAAATTCAGGTTTTCCTTTATTTGCCTAACGTTATTTTTTATGACCGCTAATACCAGCAAGGGCGCAAGCCCGGTTAAAATTTCCTATACCGTAACCTTTCCCGAAGCACAGGCGCATTATGTTAATATTGAAATGCATATTGACAATATTCAGCAAAAGGAGCTGACACTTAAAATGCCGGTTTGGACACCCGGCTCGTACCTGGTACGGGAGTTTGCCAAAAACGTAGAAATATTCACCGCAAGCGCCAATGGAAAAGATCTGCCATACAAAAAAACGCGAAAAAACTGGTGGACAATAAACACCGCAGGGGCAAGTAATATTACCATTAAATACAATATTTATTGCAACGAAATATCGGTACGTACCAGCACTGTTGATGCATCACACGGTTTTCTGTCTACATCGGGCATTTTCATGTATCCTGAGGGGATGCTGCACCATCCGTCAACCATACATATTATACCTTACAAAGATTGGGATAAAGTTTCAACCAGTTTAGAGATGGTGAATAACGATCCGTTCACCCGGCACTCGCCCGATTATGATATTCTTTTTGATTCGCCCATTGAAGTTGGCAACCAGGATGTGTTCGGTTTTGACGCAGCCGGTGTAAAATATGAGGTAGCCATGTGTGGCCAGGCCAACTACGATAAAGAGCGCCTTAAAAAGGATATGACCAAAATTGTGGAGCAGGAAACAGCCATATATGGCGAGAACCCCAATAAATATTACGTGTTCATTGTCCACAATTACTTAAAAGGCGGTGGTGGACTGGAACATTTAAGTTCGACTGTTTTGGGGGCTTCGCGCGAGGCTTATAGCCATGAAAGCAGTTACCAAAGCTTTTTAAGCCTGGTAGCACATGAGCATTTCCACTTGTGGAACGTAAAGCGTTTACGCCCCATCGCGCTCGGCCCGTTTGATTATGATAACGAGAATTACACCACCGATCTGTGGATAGCCGAAGGTTTCACCGCATATTATGAAGATATTGTACTTAGGCATGCCAATTTAATTGCCGAAGACAATTACCTGAAAATATTGTCAAATGATATTAACCTGGTGGAGAACCAGCCCGGCAGAAAAGTACAAAGCGTAGCCGATGCCAGTTATGATGCCTGGATAAAAGCCTATCGACCGAACGAGAATACGGCCAATAGCACTGTATCGTATTATAGCAAGGGTTCGGTTTTAGCCATGCTGCTCGATCTGGAAATTATTAATGACAGCCATTCTAAATATTCGCTGGATGATGTGATGAATTACATGTACCATGAATACTACAAAACAAAAGAACGCGGTTATACCGATGCCGAATTTAAACTTGGGCTTGAAAAATTTGCCGGTAAAAACCTGGATGATTTTTATAAAAAATACGTATACGGCCTGGCAGATATTGATTATAACAAATACCTGGGTTATGCCGGGTATAGCATAGTTGATGATAATGCTGCCAAAAACGACCCAGCACTGGGTATAATATCATCAACCGCTAATAATAAAATTACCATTACCAGCGTAGTGCGCAATGGCAGCGCATGGATAAGTGGTATAAACTCGAAAGACGAAATAACGGCTATCGATGGCCATAATATAACTGATACTACCACAATACTAAAAGGCAATAAGCCCGGAGACAAAATAACAATAACCCTTAACCGCGATGGCTTACCACTTATGTTGCCGGTAACATTACTAAAGGACCCTACTGTAAAATACAAGATAACTCCATTGGAGAATATATCGGCACAGCAACAAAAAGTGAGGGATAAATGGCTTAAATTATAGGCTACCTGTTTTAATACAATAGTTTATTTAATATAAATTGAAACATTATAGCTATAAGCAATGTTCTTTTTATATCTATGAAAATCATTAATTAAAACACATCACCATGAATTCATTATTGTATATCGTCGCCGTAATATTGCTCATAGGTTGGGCATTGGGCGTATTTATGTATTCGGCTACAGGCATTATTCATATACTGTTGGTAATAGCCATTATAGCGTTAATACTTGGTATAATCAGGAGGCCAACGGCTGTATAAATCAGGACATTATTCCTTTAAAATAGCGATGGGTTTAAAACCCATCGCTATTTTTTTGCGATTTACTTCGGCATTCAATATTCAATATTCATTATTAAAACAAACGCTTACTTTTGCCCAATGGCACCCAGTATAGCTTTATCTTTTGAACTTCTTGACCAAAACCTGCTCCTTCTTCCTCAAAAGGCTATTTTTTGGCAGCAGGAAAAAGCGCTGATCGTGGCCGATGTGCATTTGGGTAAAGTAGGGCATTTTCGAAAGGCGGGCATTGCCGTACCAAGGGATATGGAACAGAACGACCTGGCTGTATTGTCCGACCTTATTTACGAGCACAAACCTCAAAAAGTATTGTTTCTTGGAGATCTCTTTCACAGCGATAAAAACGCTGATTGGGATTGGTTTGTGTTATGGCGCAAACAATTCCCAAAATTGGAACTGATATTAATAAGAGGCAACCACGACATTCTCCACGACCGCCATTACATTGATCTGGATGTTAGCTTACATGATGAACTCGCTATCGGCCCTTTTCTGATGCTCCACCACCCGCTTGCTGAAGATGCATTACAAAATGCTAAAGGTTATATTTTTTGCGGCCACATACATCCCGGTATAAGCCTTAGTGGCAAGGCACGTCAACACGTTACATTGCCTTGTTTCGCGTTTAGTAGTAAACAAGCTATACTACCATCATTCGGCAAGTTCACCGGCAGGGTAGCTATTCGTAATCAAAAAACCGACCGGATTTTCGCTGTACTGCAAAGCAAGGTTATTGCTGTGAGTTAGCAACTTTGATTTTCAGGTATTTATTCACCTCCTCACCTATTTTTCCAAAGTCCACATCGCGCTTAATAAAGTGCCAGTTGCCGTCAACAAGGTCATAAGTAGGTATGGTATTCACAGCCCAGCTGGTCATATTGGGCGATGTCTGGCCTTTCAGATCGCTAACCTGTATCCAGGTCAGGCCGTCTTCTTTTACCGCTTTTGCCCATACATCAGCCTTAGTGTCTAATGAAACGCTAACTACAGTAAAATCTTTATTTTTAATAGGGCTATAATAGCCATTAACTAACATTTTGTGGTTGGTGCGGCTCGCTTCTACATCCGAGCGCCAAAACTCAACTAATATCACTTTTTTATTGATCGATTTTGGGTCGAACGGCTTACCATCAGGCATTTTTCCGGCCAATTGAGGTGTAGCTGCGCCAGGTGCCAGCTTTACCAGTTCTTTCAGGTCATCGCCCTCATTTTTACCATCAACCGTATTTTGCTGTGCCGAACTAAATTTTTGGAACACTACATAGTAACTTGCAGGGTCTTTCTTATAATCAATTTGCGAAAGTATGTGCGCGGCAACATCATTTTGCGGGTTTTTGCTCACAAAGTCGCCCAATGCAACCGCTTGTGTTTTGGCAAACGTTTCCTGTGCCTGGTCAAGCTGTTTTTGCAAATCGGCGGTAGTACCCGCTATAGCTGCCGGCGAGTTTTTATCATACATCAAATTGGTCAGGTTTTGAACGGTAGCATCAGCCTCGTGCGTTTTTTCGGCTGCTGCGATATAATATTCCGAAAGCTCGTTTTGGGTCTTTGAATCTGTTTTTATGGTTGGGTAAAGGTATAGTTTATCTGCTTCAGCATTAATGGTGTAGGTACCACCTTCCAGGTAAACATCATATACATGCTTTTTATAATCTTTTTCAATGTCCCCCGTAATAAACAGGTCGTAATAGCCGGGTTTTTGTAATATATTTTTTGTATGGAACTTTCCGTCGAAAATATTTTCCGATACGATAATATTTCCCTGCGCGTCTTTTATCACAAACGCGCCATTATTAATGCCGGGCATGGTGCCGGTAAATTCAACAAATTTTGTACGGTTACAGCTGCTTGCCAGTATAATAAATGCGAAAAAGTATAGGTATTTCATTATGTATATAGAAATTTAAGCGAAGGTAATATAGGATTATCAAATTATCATTTTTTTTAAAGCAAATCTTATTCCCCGCACAAAAACTTTTTAAAAGTCTCCCCTACGCGGGAAGATTATTCGTGTTGTTGTTTTTTAAAGGAACTCATGAAGGTTCCGTCGTTTAGAGAGTAATAGCCCATCAAGAGGCAGTAGCCATTTTATTGATTAAAAAGTTAAAAGATTGTCTATTGCCTCTATGGTTATATTTAAATGTGAATTCATCCAGGTAACATTGCAGGTATCTTACTGATA